>Ga0302187_10000007_pt1 | contig 255508 bp, 204 predicted proteins | sample II_Bog_E1_3_FD_202120 | JGI IMG/M metagenome (GOLD analysis project Ga0302187, IMG submission 202120) | Peat permafrost microbial communities from Stordalen Mire near Abisko, Sweden - II_Bog_E1_3 | ecosystem: Environmental > Terrestrial > Soil > Wetlands > Peat | place: Sweden: Abisko...
GTGCTGATAGCGCGTGTTGACGAACCAGATGATCGGCGCGAGAAAAACCATCAGCGAAAAAAGTTTCCAGTCATACCACGCCATCAGCACGGCGGAGGCGGCCATCTGCAAGCCTTGCACGACGAGCACAAACACGACGTCCTGCACGCCGGCGCGCACGCTGTCGATGTCCGACGTCAGACGGCTGATGATGCGGCCGAACTTGGTCGCGTTGAAAAACGCCATCGGCATGATCATCAACTTGGCGAACAATTCCGTGCGCATGTCGTGAACGACGGCTTCGCCGAGTTCGAGCGCGAACCGCTGGCGGAAATGAAAATTCACCGCCGTGACCAGCGCCAGCGCAAAATAGGCCGCCGCGTAAAAATAAATCTGTGACAGATCGCGGTGCGAAATCGGGCCGTTGATCGTGCGGCCGATGAGCCACGCGAGCGCGGGAATTTGCAGGCCGCGAATAAAGGTGAAAACAAAGAGCCAGTTGCGCTTGGCCGCGTAAGGTTTGGTATAGCGGAAAATGCGGCGGATGAGCGGCCATTGCAGCGGCGCTTTTTCCGGCTCGCGTTCCTCCAGCGGATTGTAAAATGTGATGGCTTCGCGCGCCGAATGATCGCCCTTGGCAATTTGGCCGGCGGATTTTTTATTTTCGGGCGCGCTCATAAATCCATGATCTGCAAGAGCGCGGTTTCGTGATACGGCCCCGGTTGGTGAACGAGTTCTTCGTGCGTGCCGGATTGCGTCAGCCGGCCATCTTCCAAAACCAAAATCAAATCGGCGCGGCGCAGCAAACTCAACCGGCTCGAAACCACGAACGCCGTGCGGCCGGTCATCGCGGCGCGCAACGCGGAGACGATTTCATTTTCCGTTTTCGCATCCACGGAAGCGGTCGGGTCGTCGAGAATTAAAATCGGCGGCTGCAGAATCAGCGCGCGGGCGAGCGCGAGCCGCTGGCGCTGGCCGCCGGACAAATCCACGCCTGCCTCGCCCAAAACGGTTTCGTAGCCGTGCGGCAGCGCGACGATAAAATCGTGCGCGGACGAAATGCGCGCGGCGCGTTCGATCTGTTCCATCGTGGCCGCCGGATGGCCGAACGCGATGTTGGCGGCGACGGTGTTCGAGAATAAAAAGCTTTCCTGATAAACAATTCCGATTTGACGCCGGAACGCGTCCAAATCCAAGTCGCGCAAATCGTGGCCGTCCGCGAGAATGCGGCCGGCGCGCGGATCGTAAAAACGCGGAATCAAACCGAGCAGCGAACTTTTGCCCGCGCCGGTCAGGCCGAAAATGCCGACGACCTGGCCGGATTTGGCGGTGAAGGAAATTTCGGTCAGCACATTTTTTTCCGATGCGTAGCCGAAGGAGACTTTTTCAAAGGTGATCTGGCCCGTGAGCCGCGCGGGTTTGATCGCATTGGGTTTGCTTTGCACTTCGACGGGCGTGTCGAGCACTTCAAAGACGCGGCGCGCGGCGGCGAGGCTTTGCTGCACGGAATTCGCGATGGTGGAAACGGTCGCGACCTGACCGGTGAATTGTTGCAGCAAACCGGCGAACACGACGAGGCCGCTGCCGAGCGGAATTTTTCCCTGCACATAAAGCCAGCCGCCGTAGGCGAATAGAATTACCAGGCTGAGTTGCGACAGCATTTGCGTGCCGGGCGTGAAGACGGAGAGGTCCCAGAAAATTTTTCGCTGCTGCGACGAGACATTGTCGTTCGCGGCTTCGAAGCGGCGGACTTGATGGGCTTCGGCGGCGAAACCTTTCACGGTTTGCATCCCGCGGACACTTTCGCTGAACAGCAGAATCATCTGGTCGGAAAGTTCGCGATTTTTCAAATAGCCGGGGCGCAGCCGCGCGGAATAAAAATGCGCGAGCCACCATAACGGCACGGAAACCGACAGGCACGCGAGCGTCAGCGCCGGTTGAATCCGCCACATGAAAAATGCATAAGTCGCAAGCGTCAAAATCATGTTTACGCCTTGCAATAAAACGCCGTCCACAAAAAGGCGCGTGTTTTGCACGTCGCCGGTGACGCGATTGAAAATGGAATTGGAGCCGTGAACATCAAAGAAGTTAAAACTCAGCCGTTGCAGCTTGGCGTAGAGTTGGGCGCGGAGTGCCGGAACGATTTCGCCCTGGGTGAGCCGCGCGGTGATCATGTTGTAACTGTAAGTGAGGGCGGCGCGAAAAACGGCTTGGACGACAATGGCCAGCGCCAGGGCGGTGACGGTTTGCAAGGGCGACCAGGCTGCCGGCGGCTGCCAGTGGAAAGGATACGCGGGCGGCGGCACGGACGGATCCAGCGCTTGGCGAATCACGTCAATGACCAAACCGAGCAGTTTGAGTCCGGCGATGCCCAGCAGCAGCAACAGCAAACTCAAGACCACGGACCAGACGCAGTCGGCTCGGAACTGCCACGCCAGCGCGAGCAGGCGGCGAACCAGTTTCCCGGTGGAATACCGTTCGTCGCCGGCGGGGCACGGGTCTGGAGCGGACGTTTTCAGAACCTCAAAATGCCGCAGATTAAATCCGCAATCGAATTAAAAATCTACGATTGCAACGCGCCTTGTGCCAGAACTGCCGCCGCATGATACTTGGCCAATGCCTTTCTATTTTTTATTCGCGTTGCTTTTGCTGGTGGGTCGGGCCGACGGCGAGACCAAAGCGAGATTCCCGGAAAATGTTTTGTGGTATGCACAGCCGGCGGTGAAATGGACGGAGGCGCTGCCGATCGGCAATGGGCGAATGGGCGCGATGATTTTTGGCGGGGTCGCGGATGAACGAATCCAATTTAACGAGGATACTTTATGGACCGGTCATCCCCATGATTATGCGAACACGAATGCGCTGCAGGCGTTGCCAAAAATTCGCGAGCTGCTCGCGGCGGGAAAAAACAAGGAAGCGGGCTGGCTTGCCAAAAGCAATTTTCTCGGCACGCCCGCGCGGCAGAAGGCTTATCAACCATTCGGCGATTTGCATTTGCATTTCTTCGGCGTGGATCAGCCCACCGACTATCGGCGCGAATTGAATTTGGATTCCGCGATTGCCAGTGTCAGCTTCCGCGCGAACGGCGCCACGTTCCGCCGGGAAATATTTGCCAGCTATCCCGACCAAGCCATCGTTTTGCATTTCACGGCGGATAAGGCCGCGCAGATCAGCTTCTCGCTGCAAATGACAAGTCCGCATACAAATTCGGAAACGCATTTGCTGAGACCGGACACGCTGGTGTTGGGTGGCCAAGTGGAGACGGACGGTCTGCGTTTCGAATCCCGCGTCCGAGTTGTGAACTCGGGCGGCCAAATTGTCACCAACGGAAATTTCATCACGGTGACGAACGCGGAGGCGGTGACACTCTATCTTGTGGCGGCGACGAGTTTTAAAAATTTTCAGGATATTAGTGCAGACCCAGCCAGGCGCTGCGAACGCGATTTGAAAAAAGTTTCTGCGCGCGGATTTGACGCTGTGCGGGCCGCGCACTTGTCGGATTACCAACATCTTTTTAGCCGCGTGCAACTGGATTTGGGACGGAACGATCGCGGATTGCTGCCAACCGATGAGCGTTTGAAACAGGTAAAACTCTCCGGCCTGACGAATGATCCAACGCTCGCGTCACTCTATTTTCAATACGGCCGCTACTTGCTTATATCCAGCAGCCGCATTGGCGGACAACCGGCCAATCTGCAAGGGCTCTGGAACGATCAGCTTGACCCGCCGTGGGAAAGCAAATGGACATTGAACATCAATTGCGAAATGAACTATTGGCCGGCAGAAGTCTGCAACTTGGGCGAATGTCATGCGCCACTGTTCGGGTTGATTGATGATTTAGCCATCAGCGGCGCACTAACTGCGCGCGCACAATACGACGCCCGCGGCTGGGTGGCGCACCACAATACCGACCTCTGGCGCGGCTCCGCGCCGATCAATGGCATTGACGGTGTCTGGCCCACCGGCGGCGCGTGGCTTTGCCAACATCTCTGGGAACACTATCAATTCACCGGCGACAAAAAGTTTCTCGCCCGCGCCTATCCGGATATGAAAAAAGCGGCGTTGTTTTTTGTGGATGCACTGGTCAAAGATGCGAAGACCGGCTGGCTGGTCACTTCACCGTCCTATTCGCCGGAACAAGGTGAACTCACCACCGGCCCGACGATGGACAACCAGCTTATCCGCGCCCTGATGAACAACACTATCGCCGCTGCGGCCATTTTAAAGACGGATAAAAAATTTGCCGCGCAACTGACCCTTGTCCGCGACCAATTACCGCCGAACCAGATTGGCCAGCACGGCCAGTTACAAGAATGGCTGACGGACGTGGACAAACCGAATAACAACCATCGGCACATGTCACCACTCTGGGCGTTGTATCCGGGCAATGACATCACCCCTGCCGATACGAATCTGTTTGCCGCCGCAAAGGTGTTATTACAGTGGCGCGGCGACGGCAGCACCGGTTGGAGTTATGCCTGGCGAATGGGACTTTGGGCGCGCGCCGGTGGTGGCGACTACGCGTTCCGCCAGTTGAACAGCTTGTTTCAGCGCAAGACGCTGCCCAATCTTTTTGACCTGTGCGGTCCATTTCAGATTGATGGCAACTTCGGCACCGCTGCCGGCATCGGCGAAATGCTCTTGCAAAGCCACCAGGTTATCGCGCCCCGGGGAAAAGCCGAGATAAGGATTTTGGACTTGTTGCCGGCGCTGCCGCAAGCGTGGCCGGATGGTTGCGTGACCGGACTTTGTGCGCGCGGCGGATTTGTCGTGGACCTAACTTGGCGGGCTGGCGCACTAACCCAAGCAAAAGTCTATTCCAAACTGGGCCAGTCTTGTCGCCTGCATTATGCAAATCGCGAAGTGGAGCTAACCACGATACCGGGTGAACAATTCCGCTTTGACGGGCAATTCAACCCGCTTAAATGATTAGTGTCAGAAGGTTTCTGGCAGATTATGAAAGCGCAAGCGATACCATAACTTTAGAAAGAACTGAGGGCGTCTTAACTAATCCGTTTAGCCTGCACTAGACCCATGTAGAATAGTTTCCCTTGGCATCATAAGTTGTTGACTTATTACAGCAAAAACGACTTAATAAGGACACTATGAGTTCAATCTATAGCTTATCTATCCAACAACTACGCCAAGCCGCCAATCTTAAAGAACAAATTGAAGGCTTGGAAAAAAAATTGAGCCAGTTGACCGGCTCGACCAACTCTTCGGTGGCGGCCGCCAAGCCGGCTTCTACTGTAAAGAAAAAATCAGGCATGAGTGCCGCCGGCAAAGCCCGGATCATCGCCGCTCAAAAAGCGCGCTGGGCCAAGATCAAGGCCGCCAAACCCGCTGTCAAACCAGTCGCGGCGGCGCAGCCGGTCAAAAAGAAATACGTCATGAGCGCGGCGGCCAAGGCAAAGATTAGTGCGGCGGCCAAGGCGCGCTGGGCGAAGGTCAAAGCGGCCAAAAAGTAAGACCTCGCCAACATCTCTTCCAGCTGGAGTCATTACCGACTCCAGCTTTTTTATTACCGCAGGTGAACCACCACTGGTTTTCAATCTTACTCCACGCCGGTTTAATAAAGACCCCCACGGATTCGCAAACCGCTTGGGCTTTGATCGCATGTATTGAGGGCGTAAAGATTTGAATGGCCGGTGGAAAAATTCGTAAAGCAGGTCCGGCGTTGAAGTATGGAGGGACATGGAAACCAGCAAGACGGTGCGGCAGCTATTCCAATGGTAGTCAACGGTGATCTAAACCAAAGCCTCCAGCAGCCTATAAATTTAACGAAGCGAGTTTGGCGTGGCTGCGTTACTTCAACTGCGGTCACTGTTTAGATTGATGCAATGGATGAAAAATTTAGTTTTGTTGCTGCGATTGTGTGATAACAATGTTTCGACGTAATTTTTAAAAATTGTTTCCACGACCTTGATATAATTTTACTGTATGGCTCTTTCACCGCTCGCCGGCAAACCGGCACCCAAAGAATTGCTGGTAAATCTGGCTCGGCTCGAACAGGAATATTATGCGCGCCAGCCGGACCTTGGCGATGCGAACCAGCTGGTCAGCTTCGGCACGAGCGGTCATCGCGGCACGTCGCTCAATGGCACATTCACTGAAGCGCATATCCTCGCGATCACGCAGGCTATCTGCGATTTTCGTCGCGCGCAGAACATCGATGGACCGCTGCAAATGGGCAAGGACACTCACGCCTTGTCCGCGCCCGCACAGCGCACCGCGCTGGAAGTCCTCGCGGCCAATAATGTCGAAACGGTCATTCAACAAAACGACGGGGTGACGCCGACGCCGGTGATTTCGCGCGCCATCATTGTTCATAATCGCGGCCGCAAAACCGGCCTCGCGGATGGCATCGTCATCACGCCGTCGCACAATCCACCCGAAGACGGTGGCTTTAAATATAATCCAACCAACGGCGGTCCCGCGGACAGCGATGTGACCAAATGGGTGCAGGATCGCGCGAATGAATTGCTGCGCGGAAAAAATTCCGGCGTGAAAAGAATTTCGTTCGCGTCGGCGTTGAAAGCGACAACCACGCATGAAATTGATTTCGTGCTGCCCTACGTCGAGGATTTGAAAAATGTCGTGGATATGGACGCGATCCGAAATGCGAATTTGAAACTTGGCGTGGACCCGCTCGGCGGCGCGGCTTTGCCGTATTGGGAACCGATCAATTCGATTTACAAACTGGACATCACGGTGGTGAATCCGAAGCTCGATCCGCAATTCGCGTTCATGACCGTGGATCACGACGGCAAAATCCGCATGGATTGTTCAAGTCCGTATGCGATGGCGCGGCTCGTCAGCTTGAAGGACAAATTTCGCCTCGCGTTCGCCAACGATCCCGACTCCGACCGCCACGGCATCGTCACGCCGTCCGCGGGCTTGATGAATCCGAATCATTATCTCGCGGTGGCCATTGGTTATTTGCTCACGCAGCGCCCGCATTGGCCGGCGAACGCAGCGATCGGCAAAACGCTTGTGAGCAGCAGCATGATCGACCGCGTGGTCGTAAAACTGGGGCGAAAATTGTGCGAAGTGCCGGTCGGCTTCAAATGGTTTGCGCCCGGACTTTTCGACGGTTCGTTTGGCTTCGGCGGTGAAGAAAGCGCCGGCGCAAGTTTCCTGCGGCGCGATGGAACAGTTTGGACGACGGACAAGGATGGTCCCATTATGAATCTGCTCGCGGCGGAGATCACCGCCGTCACCGGCAAAGATCCCGGCGAACATTATCGCGAACTGACGGCGGAATTCGGCACGCCATTTTACACGCGCATCGACGCGGCGGCGACGCCGGAACAGAAGGCGAAATTATCAAAACTTTCGCCCGAAGCCGTGAAGGAATCCGACTTGGCGGGCGACAAAATCACCGCCAAATTGACGCGCGCGCCGGGCAACAATGCCGCCATCGGGGGATTGAAAGTGGTGACGGCGACCGGCTGGTTCGCCGCGCGGCCGTCCGGCACGGAAAATATTTACAAGATTTACGCCGAAAGTTTCCGCGACGAAAAGCATTTGCAAACCATCGTGAGCGAAGCGCAGCAAATCGTGAATAACGCGCTGGCCTGAACTTATTTTTTGGCCGTGCGCACCGCGTCTTTTTTATCCTCCAGTTCGGACGCGATTTTTTTGCGCTCGTGGTTCAGTTGCGCGCGCAACGCTTCCATTTTTTCCACATCGCCGGCCGCCGTGGCCTGCGCGATTTCGCCTTTCAGCGCGATTTCGCGCTCGGCGATTTTCGCGGTGAATTTCGCATCCAGCTCGGCCAGCTGTTTTTTCTGCGCCTCGGAAAGCTTCACCGTGGGCGCGGTTTTGTTCACACGTTCCAACGCCAGTTCGTAAGAGGATTTCATAAATTTATATTTAATTCAATTTGTCTTGGTGGCCGTGGCGTCGCCTTCGATTTTTTTCTTCTTCCACGGTTGTTCCGGAAATTTGTCGGGCATGCGAATGACTTTCACCGCCGGTGGTTTTGGTTTCGCCATTTGCAATTCCGGATCGGCCGCCGCCTGATTTTCCGGCGTGTTGGATTTGGCCGCCTGATTTTCCGCGCGCCAGCCGGCGATGCGCGCCTGCAGGCCGTGATGTTCGGCGGTCACCTTGTCGCCGGACTTCATGTAAAACAACGAGAGGTTGGTGTGGACCAACTGTTCTTTCGGTCGCAATTTTTCCGCCTTGTGACCTTCGGCGATTGCGCCCGCAAAATCACCGAGCCGGTAAAGCGCCATGCCGAGTGCGAGCTGCGCGTCGAAATGTTCCGGCTCGGCGGCGAGGACGCTTTTCATTTTGGCCACGGCGCTGGCAAAGTCGCCCCGGCTGAAATCAAACATCGCTTCGTCAAATTGTTCTTGGGCGGTCATCGTGCAACCGCACGCTAACGCACGGCGACCACCGGATGCAAGCCGTGTCGCGGGCTGATTTTGTTAGCCGCTTGCATGAGACGGACTAATCATCGTTTCCAATGCGTGGACGCGGAACAGCGTTAATTTTATAAAGCACTTGAAACAAACGATATATACACATGATTAGAATTTGACACATTGGCCCAAAGTAACCTACCGTGTCATGGCATCGGTGTCGCACTGATTTGTCTTCAGTCGTCAAAATCTCCTTTGCACGTCGGTCAATCTTTTTAATTTGAAGTCCCATGAGTGATACAATTGAACAGGCATTGTCGTCGGGTGGTGCGCCGAAAGTTTCGCGGATCAATGAAGTGGTGATCCGCATCGCCGGCAATTCGCAGGACGGCATCCAGGCCATCGGCGGTTTTCTCGCGCGGCTCGCCGGTCGCAGCGAACAGGAAGTCATGACCTTCATGACGATTCCCGCCACGATCTCCGGCGGCGCGTCCATTTTCCAGGTCCGCATGGGCAGCGGCGAAGTGCTCAGCTCCGGCGACGAAGCCGACGTGCTGCTCGCGTTTTACCAGCACAGCTACGACGCGCACATCAGCTCGCTGAAAAAAGGCGGCATCGTCATGTTTGATTCCGATCACGTCGTGCCGAATCCCGAACTGGAAAAAACCTATCATCACGTTGGCATTCCAATTTCATCGCTGACGGTCGAAGCCATCGGCGGAACGGCCAAGGACAAGGGCAAAAATATTTATTCGCTCGGCCTCATCGCCAAAACTTTCGATTTGGATTTGCCCAAATTGGAAAAACTCATCGGCGAACGTTTCACCGGCAAAGACCCGAGCATTTTAAACAACGCGCTCGCGGCGTTTCACGCGGGCTATTCGCATTCGCTCGGCAACTTGCTCGAAACTTTCAAGTTCACCGACGCGCAGAAAAAAGACGGCACGCAGATCGTGATGAACGGCAACGAGGCGCTCGGCTACGGACTCATCGCCGCCGGCGTGCGTTTCGGCGCGGGCTATCCCATCACGCCGTGGTCGGACATCATGGAGTTGCTCCGCCGCGAACTGCCGAAATACGGCGGCATGTTCATCCAGACCGAAGACGAAATCGCGGCGATCTCGATGGCGATTGGCGGCAGTTACGCCGGCCGCGTCTCCGTCACCGGTTCGAGCGGCCCCGGAATTTCCCTTAAAACGGAAGCGCTCGGCTGGGCGATCATGGCGGAAATGCCGCTCGTCATCGTGGACGTTCAGCGCGGCGGCCCTTCGACCGGCATGCCGACGAACATTGAGCAATCGGATTTAAACATTGCCGTCAACGGCGGTCACGGCGATGCCCCGCGCGTCGTCATTGCGCCCGCGAACGTCGAAGATTGTTTCTACATGGCCATCGAAGCTGTGAACATCGCGCGCAAATATTCCGTGCCGGTGATCATTCTCACCGATCAAGGCATCGCGACGCGCATCGAGGCGTTTGTGCAGCCCAATCTCGAAAAGGTTTGCCAAGACATCTCCCCGGATTTTACGCCGATTGCCGACCACAAACCTTACGATCTATCCACGCCGAACGGCGTTTCGCTGCACGTTCCGCCGGGCACGAAGATCAACAGTGGCAAGTATCCCATCGTCACCGGTCTCGAACACGACGAACTCGGTCATCCGACCGGCTCGCCGAAATTGCACATGCAGATGACCGCCAAACGCCGCAAGAAATTGCAGGCGCTCGGTGCCACTCTGCCGCTGCCGAAAATTTACGGCCCAAGCGAAGGCAACGTCCTGCTCGTCGGCTGGGGTTCCACCGAAGGTCCGATCAAGGAAGCCGTGGACCGCGCGCGCGCCGCCGGCGACAGCGTTTCCTCGATCCACATCAAGCACATCAATCCGCTGCCGAACGGGCTCGAAAATATTTTCTCCGGCTTCAACCACGTTTTCGTCGTCGAGATGAATGACGAGGGCCTTTACGGCTTCGGCCAGTTCGGCGCGATTTTGCGCGCGCGCTATTGCGATCCGAAAATCCAGGGCCTCAACAAAACCGACGGCCTGACCTGGAAGGTGAAGGAAATTCTCGAACGCACCAAGACCAACCTGACCGCCGGCATCCGCAAACTGTAATTTAATTTCAACCGCCTACTTAATATGAGCGAAACGCTGTTAGCCAAACCTGTCACCGCCGTCAGCACCACCACGCCGCCCGCCGAGGAACGCAAGGGCCTGACCAAAAAAGAAATCGCCGCCGATCATCCGACGTGGTGTCCGGGCTGTGGCGATTTTTCCGTGCTGGCGCTTTACTTCAAGCTGATTGAAAAGCGCAAGATGTGGCACGAGAAAATCACGACCGTCGCGGGCATCGGCTGCTCCAGCCGCTTTCCGTATTTCGTGCAGGCGCACGGGGCGCATTATATTCACGGCCGCGCGCTGCCGTTCGCTTCCGGCATTTCCCTTTCGCGTCCTGATTTGCATGTCTTCGTTTTCGGCGGCGATGGCGACGCGTTTTCCATCGGCGGCAATCATTTCAATCACACCGCGCGCAAGAACATCAAGATGACCTATTGCGTGATGGACAACTGGGTTTACGGCCTGACGAAAAAGCAGACTTCGCCGACGTCGCCGCTCGGTTTCAAGAGCAAGACCGACCAATGGGGCGCGGTGGATTATCCGATCAATCCCATGAAGCAGGCCATCTCCGCCGGCGCCACGTTCGTCGCGCGCACGACGCACACGAATCCGAACCACGTTTTGCAGATGATGGAGGCCGCGATGGATCACGACGGCTTCAGCTTCATCGAATGCTTGAGCGAATGCGTCGAGTTTTACGAAGGCGCGTTCGACGCGAGCAACCCGCGCAAAGGCGGCGTGTTCAACGAAGTGCCCAAAAGCCACGACGTGACCGACGAACTCGCGGCCTACAAGCTCGCGGGCGAACCGTTCCCCGGGAGCTTCGGCATTTTTTACAAGGCCACCAAGCCGACCAAGAACGCCAAGGAAGCGGAGATCATCAAATCGCTCCAGAGCAAGACCACGGGCATGAAGGACTGGCAGATTTTGCAGAAGAACTTCGACCGGATGAAATAATTCTCCGGCCGCATCCACATTCAAACAAGCCCCGGTGCAAACCGGGGTTTTGTTTTTGGCGGAGTCAACCTCCCCGCTAGCCGCGCCAGTTTCCCGAAGCACGCGGGCAATTTCCCGACGAACCTCGCCTCCTGCCCGACGGCCAAGGCCTCTCTCCCGGCGAACGCTGTCACTCGCCCGGCGGACATCGTCAGTCTCCCGACGACCCTGGACTGTTCCGCTTTTACCACGGTCACCTGCACGACGGCCATGGAACATTGCACGATGCACGGTGTCATGCTCGCGGCGGATAACGACTGCCGCGTTTTGACCCTGAAATTTTTCCGGATGGCCTGAAGTCACAGAAAACACCGCTTTTTTTCATTTTTTTGGAAAGATTCATGTTTTTGTTCCGTATTTATTTAAGGAGGGACGCGTGTTTTCCTCCCTCGACTAAACCTCAACCACACAAAACAATGAACATAAAACAGCAAGCCCATACGAAGATGTTTGTCGCCGTGCTTGGCGTTCTGGACAACTCCAAAACCGTCTGGCAGACCGCCACCGCCTTTGCCGGCGCGCGCGATGCCCTCGCCGCCGCCGTCGCGGTCATCCGCGCCGAAGAACTCAAACAAACCGGCACGACCACCGGCATTACGCAAAACAAACGGCTTGCGCGCCAGGCCATGTGCAGCACCGCCGCCGTCGTCGGTGGCGCGGTGGCGCAATGGGCGGAAACGCAGGGCAAGAATGACATCTTCGCCACCGTGGATTTCAGCAACGCCGACCTGCTCCACATGACCGAGGCGGATTGTTTGACCAACTGCACCGCCATCTACAACGCCGGCAATGCGAACATCGCCGCGCTCACCGCCGCCGGCACCCTTGCCGCCGCCGACCTCACCGACCTCAACACGAAGATCGGCGCGTTCAACACCCTGCTCGCCCAACCGCGTCAGGCCAAGGCCGGCACGAAGGCTGCGACGGATCTGTTGCCGGAGAAAATTGACGCCGGCGACCGCATCTGCGAACGCCAGCTTGACCGCCTGATGCAGCGTTACAAGGACAGCAACGCGGACTTCTACGGTGCCTATCAGGTCGCCCGCATCATCGTGGATGCTGGTGGCGGTGCGGGAGGAACGCCGACACCCACACCCCCCGCGACACCGCATCCATAAACGGTGGTGCTGACCGGCCCGGTCAGCCCCTGATTCAGGGCGGCGCAGCAGCGACCGCCCCGCCAAAACACCCAGCGGCCTTCGGAAATCGGAGGCCGCTTTTTAATTTCCTTCTCCGTTCCGGGGGCAAAGGTGGCCGGTGGCCGGATGAGGTGTGGAATCAACTCAACGCCCGCTGAATCCGCCGGAGCAGACGCGCCTCGTTCTTTTTCGCCAGCTCGTGTTCCCACAGGCGCACCACCCGCCAGTTGGCCCGCCGCAAGGACTGGTTCACCAAAACATCGCGCGCCTTGTTGCGGGCGAATTTATTTTTCCAGAACGCGCGGTTGCCTTTTGGCTGCGTCCCATGCTGGGGACAACCATGCCAGAAACAGCCGTCCACAAAGACGGCGAGTTTGATTTTTGGAAAAACAAAATCCGGCCGGACGCGAAAGGTCGGGACAGTGCGCCGCGCTGTCCCCGTCGCCGAGCGCGGCGTCAGGCGACGGCCCCGAACTGCCGGGACGCGAATCTGACAACGTTCGTGGCGCCCTTCGATCCGCTGTGGGCGCGGACGGCCCAGCGGTCCGTCCCTACCACGAATCTGGACGTGTCGCCGCCAGCCGATGATTTTGTTTTGGCGAAACAGTTTTGCCAGCGCCAGCTCCGTGTTCTTGTTCCCGCGCGAGCGGATGCGGGACATCACTTCCGACCGCTTCTGTTTGGAAAACACGTCAGCCATTTTTTCTTAGGCCCAGATTAACACACATGGACACAGGTTCATCCGCCGCAAAAAATCGCAGAACGCACCACGATTTCTCCCTCTCCGCGTCGGCGGCGTCGGCGGAGCCGATGGGGAGAGGGCCGGGGTGAGGTGGCGTTCACCAGTCTTTTTTTCCAAAGCAGTTTCCATCTTCATCGAGAATAGAACCGTCCGGCAAAACATCCACGGGCAAAATATAATCTTCCACCGTCACCGCATCTTCAAAGTCGCGCTCGCCGGCGAGAAACTGCCTCAGCTTCTCCATCACATCATCGGCGATCTCGCGTTGGGCGGCTTCAATGGTTGGATAAACAATTGGCAACGAATTTTCGTCGTGCCATGCGGGAATACGCCCCTCGCAAACTGTATCAATGAAAATGCAAAAAGCAGGTTGGCTCATAATTCGACATATACACATGGCCAGGACTTGCAAATTTGACAAGTGCAATCCGATTCAAGGGCTTTCCATTCAGGACACTTCCCCGCATAATCCGTCTGGAATGTCCAGCGTAGTCAACAACTCCGGTTTGGCGCGGTTCTGGTATGGGGCTGCCATTGCAGACTTTCTTACCAGTGATGCTGACGACATTCTAGGCAAGCTTTCCCGACACGCAGGCGACGGGCACTTCTCCGACCAGCGCGATGCTTGGCTTGCGCAAATCGACCTCCTTAAAACAAAACTCACAGGTCTAGAGGGTTGGGTTTTCTTTGAATTCAATATCCCGCGCATGGGACGGCGCGTTGACGTCATTCTTGTTTTGGGTTCAGTAATCTTTGCTTTGGAGTTCAAAGTCGGTGAAACGACTTACGACCGCTCGGCTATCGAACAGGTATGGGACTATGCGCTTGATTTGAAAAACTTTCATGAGGCCAGCCACAATGTTGCCATCATTCCGATTCTCGTGGCAACTGAGGCCAAGCCCATATCCCCCAAGTTTGAGGCAGATGCAGACAATGTCTATCGGCCCGTATTGACCAATGCTGACAATTTTCGGGAGACGCTAGAGTTGGGTCTGAGCACCGCCAAGGGGTCAGCCCTCGACGCTCAAGCTTGGGCGCGTGCCTCATATCGTCCGACTCCAACGATTATTGAAGCGGCACGGTCGCTGTATGCGCAGCATTCCGTCGAAGCCATTGCCCGTTTTGACGCTGGCGCGCAGAATCTTCACACGACAACCAAGCGTATCGAGGAATTAGTGGATGAGGCGCGCAGCACAGGACAGAAGTTCATCTGCTTTGTAACTGGCGTTCCTGGCGCAGGAAAAACTTTGGTGGGATTAAACATCGCCACACAGCGGCGCGATGAGAAGTCGCCCACCCACGCTGTCTTCCTATCGGGAAATGGCCCGCTAGTTGATGTGTTGCGAGAAGCATTGACCAGAGACGAATATTCCCGCCTGAAAGCTAAAAATGCGAAGGTTGCCAAAAAGAAGATTGCGACTCCGGTAAAGCAATTTATCCAAAATGTTCACCACTTTCGTGATGCGGGTCTCACGGACGAAAAGGCGCCATCCGAACATGTTGTTATCTTTGACGAGGCGCAGCGGGCTTGGAATAGCCAGATGACGGCCAACTTCATGAAACGGAAGAAGGGGCGGCCGGGCTTTACCCAATCCGAACCGGAGTTTCTGATTTCCTATATGCACCGCCATCCAGATTGGGCGGTGATCATTTGTCTGGTGGGCGGCGGCCAAGAGATCAACACTGGCGAGGCTGGTATCTCAGCTTGGTTGAATGCCGTGATTGAACATTTCCCGCAGTGGAAGATGTTCATTTCCTCGCGACTGCATGACAGCGAGTATGCCGCTAACCATACCCTCGAACGTGCTCAACACTGCGCCCAGACCCATCAGGAAGATTCTTTGCATCTTGCCGTATCAATGAGGTCGTTCCGCGCGGAGAATGTCTCCACGTTCGTGAAAGCGTTGCTCGATTGTGAAAAGGACAATGCTTGGCAAGCGTTTGCCCAACTTCGCAGCCGCTTTCCCATCGTTCTTGCACGGGACTTGGACCGAGCCAAAGCTTGGGTTCGCTCGAAAGCGCGTGGCACAGAGCGCTTCGGCTTGCTGGCGTCGTCCAAAGCAATGCGCCTCAAACCACATGCAGTTGACATTCGAGTGGATGTTGACCCAGTTCACTACTTCCTAAATGACCGCGACGATGTCCGCTCCAGTTACTATCTTGAAGACGCTGCGACAGAGTTTCAAGTGCAGGGGCTGGAACTCGATTGGACGTGTGTTACGTGGGACGCCGATTATCGCTTTAACGGCACCTCTTGGAATTATCACGACTTCCGTGGATCGCGCTGGTGTAACATTCAGAGTGCAGCCAACCAAAACTATTTGCGGAATGCTTATCGTGTTTTGCTCACCCGCGCCCGACAAGGCATGGTTATTTTCGTCCCACCGGGCAGTCCGAGCGATCCAACACGCTCACCGGCGTTCTATGATTCAACTTTCAATTATTTGAAGGAACTTGGGATTCCGGAGTTGGTTTAAGCTCTTCACGTTCTCCAGCACAAACGCGGCGGGTTGGTGGCACTCGATGGTTTCCGCCAGCGAAAAAACAGGTAGCCCTGTTCCTTGTCCGCAAAACCAGTCGCGCGGCCAAGGCTCTGCTTTTTGGAAACGCCGGCAATGCTGAACGGCTGGCAGGGAAAGCCCGCACACAGGATGTCGTGCGCGGGAATATCCGCCACCGCCACGGAATGGATGTCGCCATGCGGTTCCTCGGCAAAGTTGGCGGCGTAGGTCTGGCGGGAATATTTGTTCCAGTCGGAGGAGAAGACGCATTGCGCGCCCGCGCGTTCAAACGCGAGCCGGAAACCGCCGATGCCGCAGAAGAGATCAATGAATTTGAGTTTGCCCCTCACCCCGTCCCTCTCCCCATCGGATGGGGAGAGGGTGGCGCAGCCGGGTGAGGGGTTTGCCGCGGTGCGATACGGCGGCGAGTCTTCACGCAAGGATGCAGGAGACGAGGTGACGAGGCTCGGACGTTTTTTCTGCGCAGAAATTTGAGCCTCCTCACGTCGGCTGCCACGGGATTTTTGTTTCCCCCTCACGCGTCCACTCCCTTGCAAAGTTCCGCCGTGGAGAGGCCGAGCGCCTTGGCGAGCTTGGCGACGTTCTTGATGCCGGGATTGCGCAGCCCGCGTTCGATGTCGCTGATGTAGGTGGGGTCGAGGCCGGATTTTTCGGCGAGTTTTTCCTGCGTGAAAGCTTTGGCGTCGCGCTGGCGGCGGACATTGCGCCCCAGTGCGGCAAGAACGGGATCAAGTTTCGGCATGGCTCATAGTCCATGCTAAAACGTGGGAAAGGTCTATCGGCTATCAGCCAGGTTGAGCGCCGGCGCGCCGGCTATTTCAGCCAGTGGATTTTGATTTCTTTTTCGAGCGGCTTAAATTCCGCATCGCCGGTGACGAGTTCCGCGCTTTTGATTTTCGCCAGCGCCGCCGCAAACGCATCGGCGTAGGACAGCTTGTTCCCGGCCTTGTAAATCGCGGCCTGTTTGGCCAGATGCAGGTCGGCCTCCACCAGTTCAATGGGCATCCGGGACAGGTCGGCGGCCACGTCGTCGGCAACGGCCTTGCCGCCCGCGCGCCACATGCCGTAATAGACTTCGCCCCAGTTCACCACGCACAGGAACAGGCGCACTTTTTCGTCCGTGGCCTTGTGGATGATCTGTTCCACGGTGTCGGCGGCGGCTTCGCCCTTGAAGAAGGCCATCAGGGCGTGGGCATCCAGAACTTTGGCAGGCATATTTGGTTTGATTTACGACACCTCACCCCGGCCCTCTCCCCGGACGAGCGGAGAGGGAGGGGCAGCGGGTCAGCGGTCTTTCTCCTCGCGCTTCATTTCCTTGAGCGTCTCCATCAGGGGCAGGTGCTTGTATTTTCCGCGCAGGCTCCTGATGTAGGTGCGGGTGATGGGTTTCAGCAAAATGCCTTCAGGCGTGGCAACGACGGTGGCCTTGGTGCCGTCCTCGATCTCAAACTCCTTGCGGAGGCGGCGCGGAATGACCACCTGGCCTTTCGTGCCGAAACGGACGGTGTCCAACTTCAAAGTGGAAATCATGTGATCAAGTTATACGAAACTCAAAAAGTATGTCAAATGCATTTTGGTATGCCGCATCAAGAGCGTCGGTCCTTGCGGCGGGAAATCTTGCCGGCGCATTTGAACGCGTGTCAAAGTTTTGCGCCGGCGCGGCTTTGTTGTTAAATTTTTCCGGCAACATGGCGCACATCCACGAAAAAATTGATTTCACCGTCGCGATCTTCATCGTCCACGACGCGAAGGTTCTCGTCATCCATCATCGCAAGCTCGGCAAATGGCTGCCGCTCGGCGGGCACATCGAGCTGGACGAAGACCCGGAGCAGGCCGCGTTGCGCGAGGCGAAGGAGGAAAGCGGTCTCGACGTGGAACTGCTCGGCGAACGTCCGCCCACGACCTCGCCCGGCACGCGCGCGCTCATCGCGCCGCGCTTTCTCGACATCCATCGCATCAACGAAACGCACGAGCACATCGGGATGATTTACTGGGCGCGACCAAAAAATTCCGCCGCAATAAAACTTGCGACGGAAGAGCATCACGACATCCGCTGGTGCAGCCGCGCCGAATTGGAGCAACTGTCGCCGCCGATGACCGACGCGGTGAAATGGTATTGCCACCAGGCCATCGAAGAAATCTCCCGATGACCCATCGCCAGCTCAAGGTCGGCTATTTCACGCTCGCCGGTTTGAACACCCTCGCGACGTCGTATTATTTCAACTACCTGTTCTTTTTTCTGCGCGACCAGTTTGGTTTCGGCAACCGGGGAAATCTGTGGGTCACGGCGCTGTCCGGTTTCATTTATATTTTCGCCGCGTGGCAGTGCGGCAAATTCGCCGCGCGATTCGGGCGCGTGCTGAGTTTGAAGATCGGTTTTCTCGCGTTGTGCGCGGTCATGATGGCCAGTGGATGGCTGGTGAATGATCTCGTGGCGGTGCTCGCGTTGGTCGCGGTCTACAACGTGGTGCTGTTGCTGACGTGGCCGGCGCTCGAAGCGTTGGTCAGCGAACGCGAGACGCAAAGCGGCGTGCAGGAGATGGTGGGCATTTACAACTGCACCTGGGCCGCCAGCGCCGCGCTGGCGTATTTCACCGGCGGCAAACTTTATGATTTGCTGGGCGCGGGCGCGGTGTTCTGGCTGCCGGCGGGAATCTTCTTCGCGCAATTTCTCCTGCTGCTCTGGCTGGCAAAGCATCACGATCGCGTGCTCGCCGCCACGCCGGAGCCGCCGAAGGAAAGTTATCACGCGCCGGAAAGTTCCGCGTTGAACCAGCCGGTCAACCCGCCGGCGTTTTTGAAAATGGCGTGGCTCGTGAATCCCTTTGCCTACGTCGCGATCAACACCTTGTTCGCCGTCATGCCGGGCGTCGCGCAAAAACTTTCGCTCTCGCCCACGAGCGTCGGTTTGTTTTGCTCCGTCTGGCTCTTCGGGCGGCTGGCGGCGTTCATCCTGCTCTGGCAATGGAGCGGGTGGCACTATCGTTTCCGCTGGTTGTTCGGCGGTTTCATTGTGCTCATCGCCAGCCTCGCGACGATTCTGCTCGCGCACCAGCTTGGGCTGGTCGTCGGGGCGCAACTCTTTTTCGGGCTGGCCACGGGGCTGATGTATTATTCGTCGCTGTTCTATTCGATGGACGTCGGCGAAGCCAGCAGCGAACACGGCGGCCTGCACGAAGCCTTCATCGGCGCGGGAATTTTCCTCGGCCCGGCCACCGGCGCGGCGGCGCTCACGCTTGCACCGCAGTCGCCCAATGCCGCGACGTGGGCGGTTTCCGCGTTGCTCACGGTCGGCCTCGGCGGCCTGGTGTGGTTGCGGCAAGACTCCCGCAAACGGGTGAGGTGAATTCGCTTAATTTTTTCCGGCGTCCGCTTTAGACTTCGCGCACAAATGAAAGCTGTGCCCGTTCCCGCCGCGCTGTTCACGCTGAACCGCGACCGCATCGTCAAAAAACTGCTGCCGCGTTCGCTCGCGATTTTCAACGCCAACGACATCCAGCCCACCAACGCCGACGGTTCGATGGGCCACCTGCAAAACGCCGATCTGTTTTATCTCACCGGCGTGCATCAGGAAGAAACCATTTTGCTGCTCGCGCCGGATGCGTTTGATCCGAGCCAGCGCGAAATTCTCTTCGTGCGCCAGCCGAACGAACATCTGGCGATCTGGGAAGGCCACAAGCTGACCAAGGAACAGGCCACGCAAATTTCCGGGGTGAAAAATGTGAAGTGGCTGGCTGACTTTCCCATCATTTTCCGTTCGCTCGCGTGTGAGCTGGAAAATATTTATCTCAACACCAATGAACATCAGCGCGCCGATGTGACGGTGGAAACGCGCGACCGCCGTTTCCTGCGCGAATGCCAGCAGAGTTTTCCGCTGCACCATTATCAGCGGCTCGCGCCGATCCTGCACGAATTGCGCGCGGTGAAATCGCCACACGAAATTGACGCGATCCAAGCCGCCTGCGACCTGACCGGCAAAGGCTTCCGGCGCGTGCTGAAATTTGTAAAGCCGGGCGTGAACGAAACCGAAGTCGAGGCCGAGTTCGCCCACGAATTCATCCGGCATAAAGGCCAGTTCGCCTACAATCCGATCATCGCAGCGGGCGCGAATAATAATATTTTGCATTACAATCAAAACGATCAAATTTGCAAAAACGGCGAGTTGCTGCTGCTGGATGTCGCGGCCGGCCTGGGTAATTTCATGAGCGACCTGACGCGCACGATTCCGGTGAGCGGAACATTTTCGCGGCGTCAGAAACAGGTTTACAATGCCGTGCTGCGGATTTTCCGCGCGCAAGTCGCCGCGTGCGTGCCGGGCAAAACCACAAAAGATTTGCGGCTCGAATGCGAGGAGCGCACCGCGAAGGAATGCGTTGACCTCGGCTTGCTGAAAATGTCCGAGCTAAAAAAACAAACGCCTGAAACGCCGGCGGTGAAAAAGTTTTTCATGCATGGCGTCTCGCATCCCCTCGGCCTCGACGTGCATGACGTGACTTACAATCATTTCAAGATCGCCGCCGGCTGGGTGCTGACCGTGGAACCGGCGATTTACATTCCCAAGGAAAATTTTGGCGTGCGGATCGAGAACACGATTCTCGTCACGGAAAACGGCCAGCTCGATTTGATGGCGCATATTCCGATTGAGGCCGATGAGATTGAAGCTTTGATGAACCGTAAAAAATAATTATGAGCAAACCTTTTTGGAGCGGCGTTTTTCCCGCGATCACGACACAGTTAAAAAAAGATCAGTCGCTTGATCTGGACGCAACGGCGGCGCACGCCGAAGTTTTGATCCAGTCCGGCGTAAACGGAATTATTTTTCTCGGCTCGCTCGGCGAGAACCAGCCGTTGCTCGCCGCCGAAAAACGGCTTGTCATCGAGGCGATGGTCAAAGCCGTCAATGGCCGCGTGAAAGTCTTGAGCGGCGTCGCCGAGAGCAGCACCGCCGAGGCGTGCCGTTACGCGCGTGATGTTGAGAAGCTCGGCGTGGACGGCATCATGCTCATGCCCGCGATGCTTTACAAAGGCGATCCGCGCGAGACGCTGACGCATTTTCGCACGGTCGCGAAGGCGAGCGATCTGCCGATCATGATTTACAACAATCCGTTGAGCTACGCGAACGACATCACGCCGGAACTCTTTGCCGAACTCGCGGACGAGAAAAAATTTGTCGCGCTCAAGGAAAGTTCCGGCGACGTGCGCCGCATCACCGATTTGCACAACACGGTCGGCGACCGTTACGCGCTGTTCACCGGCGTGGACAATCTGGCGCTCGAAGCGAGCATCCTCGGCATTGATGGCTGGGTCGCGGGCAGCGGCATCGCGTTTCCGGCGGAGAACCAGTATTTCTGGGAACTCACGCGGCGCGGCGAGTGGGACAAGGCGCGGGAAATCTACCGCTGGTTCACGCCGCTGCTGCATCTCGACGTCAGCACGAAGTTCGTGCAATACATCAAGCTCGCGGTGCAGGAAACCGGGCTGGGCAAAGAATTTATCCGCGCGCCGCGCCTGACGCTCGTGGGCGACGAACGCAAACGCGTTTTAAAAATCATTCATGAGGGCATCGCCAAGCGCCCCAAAATTCCGCAGCGAAAATAAGCCACGGATGGTTTATCTGCCGCGACGCATCGGGTGAAATCTTTCGCCGTAAATTATTTCCTCAAATCACCGTGCCGTGGGGAATGACCGCGTCCTTCGGGATGACGATGATGCCGTCGCGGACGAAATAATTTTCCTTGTCAAGATTCTCGGCCTTGCCGGCGGGCGAAATCGTGACGTCGTTCCCGATGCGCGCGTTCTTGTCGATGATCGCATTCTCGATTTTGCAGTTCGAACCGATGCCGACGCGCGGGCGGCCGGCGCTTTCGTTCTTTTCCACCGATTCCGCCGATTCGTAATAATCGCTGCCCAGCACGATGACCCTTTTCAATTCCGTCCCCGCGCCGACGAATGTGCGCAGGCCGATGATGCTGTAGGAAATTTTCGCGCCGTTGATGATGCAGCCGTCGGTGACCAGCGCGTGGTCGATCTGCGCGCCGTTGATCTTGGAGCCGGGCAGATAACGCGGCCGCGAAAAAATCGGCGCGCTCATGTCGAAAAAATTAAAGCGCGGCAGCTCGGTGACCAAGTCCAGGTTCGCCTCAAAAAATGAGCGGATCGTGCCGACATCTTCCCAGTAGCCTTGAAAAACATAAGAATAAACCGGGTGCGTCTGGATGGCGTGCGGGATGATGTGCTTGCCGAAATCGGAAAGCGGATTATCGAGCAGTTCGCGGATGAGTTCGCGGTTGAAAACGTAGATGCCCATCGAGGCGAGAAACGATTCCTCCTTGGTTTCAATCTCCAGTTTTTTCTGCAACTCCGGCGTCAGTTTCAACGCGTCCAGCACCGCATCCTCCTTCGGTTTTTCCGTGAAATGCGTGATGCGGTTGTTGTCATCGATCTGCATGATGCCGCACGCCTTCGCCTCCGCGCGGCCCACCGGAATGGTCGCCACCGTGATGCCCGCGCCGGTCTCGACGTGCTGCGCGATCAACGGCCGGAAATCCATGCGATACAATTGATCGCCGCTCAAGATGATCAAGTAATCAAAATCATGGTTGAGAAAATGGATCAGATTTTTCCGCACCGCATCCGCCGTGCCTTCATACCACGAGGTGTTGGTGAACGTCTGTTGCGCCGCGAGAATCTCCACGAAGCCGCTGGTGAACTGGTCGAATTTATACGTGCGCGAAATGTGCCCGTGCAGCGACGTGGAATTGAACTGCGTCAAAACATAAATGCGCCGGTAGCCGGAGTTGATGCAGTTCGAGATCGGAATGTCCACCAGGCGGTATTTCCCCGCGAGCGGCACAGCCGGCTTGGCGCGGTCTTTCGTCAACGGAAACAGGCGCGTGCCCTGACCGCCGCCCATGATGACACAGAGAACTTTGCTGGTGTTGTGCGTTTGCCGACCGGTGCGTGATGACATAAAAAAACTTGGTTGAATTCCAAAAAAGATTTAACGCCGATTGCCGCCGCAACGCAAGCCGCAGATTTCGATTTGTGAAAAAATAATTGGCGAGGCGGTTTCCCCGTTTTTCATTCCACCACAAACGCCGCGAACTCCGCGTGCAGATGCGGCGGGATGCGCACCTTGAACCGCGCGTTTTTTCCCGTGTAGCGGCTTTGCACCACCTGCCCCACCGCGTGCAAACGCGCAATGACGGCGGCCTTTTCCTGCGGCACGCGCAAATCCAGAAACTCGCGCACCGGCCGCAGTTGCGTGCCCAGTTCCGCCAGCAGCGGCGCGATGCCCTCGCCGGTCTTGGCGGAAATGGCAACCGAATTCGAAAATTTTTCGCGCAGCGCCGCCGGAAATCCGCCCGCGAGCCGGTCCACTTTGTTGAACACCATGAGCACCGGTTTTTCCGCCGCGCCAATTTCTTTCAACACGGCATTCACCGCTTCAATTTGTTCCTCGGCCTGCGGATGGCTGATGTCCACGACGTGCAACAACAGATCCGCTTGCACAACTTCTTCGAGCGTGGCCTTGAACGCCTCGACCAATCCGTGCGGCAATTTTTTGATGAAACCTACCGTGTCCGTCAGCAACACATTTTGTTTCGTCGGCAACTGCAGTCGCCGCGTCGTCGGGTCGAGCGTGGCGAACAATTTGTCCTCCGCCAAAACCGTCGCGCCGGTGAGCTGGTTGAGCAAAGTGGATTTGCCGGCGTTCGTGTAGCCGACAATCGAGGCGAGCGGCCACTGGCTACGCTGGCGGCCGGCACGCTGCGTCTCGCGCTGCGAACGGACTTTGTCCAGTTCGCTGTCAATTTTTTCGATGCGCTCGGAAATTTTCCGGCGGTCGGCTTCGAGCTGCGATTCGCCTTCGCCGCCGATGGAGCCGGTGGAACCGCGCTGCCGCGACAAGTGGGACCAAAACCGCGTGAGGCGCGGCAATAAATATTTCAACTGCGCATGCTCGATCTGCAACTTGCCTTCGCGCGTGCGGGCGCGCTGGCCGAAAATTTCCAGGATCAGCGCGGTGCGATCCATGATTTTGCAGCCGAAAATTTTTTCCAGATTGCGCGTCTGCGCGGGGGAAAGTTCATCATCAAAAATGATCGTGTCCACGTCACTTTCCTTGCAGAGCCTGGCAAATTCTTCCGCCTTGCCCGGGCCGATGTAAGTCGCGGCGACGGGCACGGAAATTTTCTGAATGCCTTCGCCGACGATTTGTGTGCCGGCGGTCGCGGCCAGTTCCTTCAATTCGTCGAGCGATTCGCGCACGTCGGTGGCGGTGCGGGCCTTGAGCTCCACGCCGATGAGAAAAACGCGGACGGAGCGCGTGTCGCGGGTCTGGATGAGTGATTTCAAAGTGTCGTGCGCTGAAACTAACAGAAATTGCGGCGGGTGAAAGGGCGGAATCACTCCTGAAAACAAATAATGTCGCCGCGCCGTGTCCCGAAAAAAATTCTGTCGAAACCGGATGGCATCATTTAACGTCTGCCTTCGCATGAAAACACTTTTGACCTTCGTCGTGCTCGTTTTTGCCGGGGCCAGTTGGGCGCAACCGCTGCCCAAAATCGCGCTGCAACAAGTTTTCCCCAAACTCGCGGATGAGCGCCCGGTCTGGATGAGCGAGGCGCCGGATGGATCGCACCGGTTTTTCGTCGTGTATCAAACCGGAAAAATTCTCGTCGTCAAAAAAGGTTCCGACGGCGGCGACGCGAAGGAGTTTTTCAACATCGAGGACCGTGATCCGAAAGCGGGTGGCGAAAATGAATGCGGTTTGTTGAGCCTGGCGTTTCACCCCGGCTTTGCGACGAACGGCTTGTTTTACGTCTATTACAATCAGAAAAATGAAAACCAGAATTCGCGGCCGCTGAATTTTCCCATCCGCACGGTCATCAGCGAATTCAAGGTTTCGGCCGATGATGCGGACAAGGCGGATCTGAAATCGGAGCGCATCATCCTCCAGGTGCCGCAGCCGTTCGGCAACCACAAGGGCGGCGAACTTTGCTTCGGGCCGGATGGTTATTTGTATCTTGGCCTCGGCGACGGCGGCAACGGCGGCGATCCGTTTGGCAGCGGCCAGAGCACCGCGACCTTGCTCGCGAAAATGTTGCGGATCGACATCAGCGCGCCATCCACGGTTGGCCATGGTCGCTTGCAACGGCAATTGCAATACACCATTCCTTCGGATAATCCGTTCGTGAAGGAACCGGACATCAACAGCGGCGCGCGCAAGGAAATTTTCGCCTACGGCCTGCGCAATCCGTGGCGCTACAGTTTTGACCGGCAAAATGGCGCGCTGTGGATCGGCGACGTGGGCCAGGATTTGTGGGAGGAAGTGGACCTCGGCGTGAAAGGCGGCAACTACGGCTGGAGCGTCCGCGAGGGCGCGCATCATTTCAAGCCCGGCCCGGAAGGCGCAAAATACATCGAGCCGGTCATGGAATACACGCACAAGACAAATCTCCAGTCGCAGGGCCTGTTTCCCGACCACAGCATCGGTCTCTGCGTGATCGGCGGCTACGTGTATCGCGGCAAACAATTTCCCGCGCTCAACGGGATTTACATTTATGGCGACTACAACCTTGGCACGTTTTGGGGTTTCCGCTATGACTACGATGCGAAGCAGGTGACCGCGCACGGCACCTTGCTGCAACAGACGGACAACATTGACAGTTTTGCCGAGGATGGCGACGGCGAACTTTACGCGTTGATGCAGTCCGGAAAGATTTTCCAGATCACCGCGCCATAAATTTTGAAAAAAATCTTCGGCCGCCGGCCTCAACCGTGGTTCCGGCGGCTTTGCTTTTGACGCCAGCGGATGATTGTGAAACATTGGATGAAACTCGTTTCCGGCAAAAATTATTTTCCCATTTGAGATGAAAAGAAAATTGATCATTTTCAGTCTGTTGCTGCCGGTCCTTGGTTTCGCCCAGAGTTACACGATTGACTGGTTTAAGATTTCGGGCGGCGGCGGCACCAGCACCGGCGGCACATATCAGGTCAGCGGCACCATCGGCCAGCCGGATGCGAGCGGCGGGCTGAACGGCGGCGGTTATACGGTGACCGGCGGATTCTGGAGCATCATCAACGTCCTGCAAATGCCCGGCGTGCCGAATCTGCTCATCGTTCCCAATGGCGCGAACAGCGTGAAAATCCTGTGGCCCGACCCGGCGACGAACAGCTATACGTTGCAGCAAAATGCGAACCTCGCGGCGGCCAATTGGGCGACCAGCAGCATTGCCGTCACCAACGGTTTCGGCACCAATTTCTGCACCCTCACGGCACCGACCGGAAATTTATTCTTCCGCCTTTCCAAGCCCTGACGCTTTAGCGAGCGGTGCGCGGGACTTTTGCCCACCCCAGCCAACACTGCAAAACCAAGGTTTGCGTTCAACAGGAATGTCTGTATTTTTTTGAGAAGGAACATGAAAGCAACCGAGAAAAACGGCTACCAGATCATGGTGGTGGATGATGAAGCCGCCGTCTGCAAGGCCATCAAGTTGCTTCTCGAATTTGACGGGCACACGGTTCAAACGGTGGACAACGGTGAAGCGGCGCTGATCCTGTTCGACCAGACGGCCTTTGACTTGATCATCACGGATTATTCCATGTGGGGCATGAAAGGCGATCAACTGGCGGCCACCATCAAACAGCGCCGGCCCCACCAGCCGATCATCATGGCCACGGCGTTTGCAGCCGACTTCAACACGGCGGGCAAGCCGAATGTGCCGGTGGACTGTATGATCAACAAACCGTTTTCCCTGGCGGAACTGCGGGAGGCGATCGTCAAGGTGATGCCGAAAAAATAATCCGGTGCGGTCGCGGAGTTTTCTCAGACAGACTTCAAACAGAACAGGGTGCCAGCACGGCGTCGGCCATGCCGTGGACGATTTTTTTATCAGCGGGAACAATCGTTGCCAGCACGCCGCCCAGCGTCGCACGCAAATTGTCACCTTCGCCCGTCACAAAATAATACGGACAAAGCCGCGCCCGGCCTTTCATCGGCACGAGGACATTGTTCGCAAAATCGAACCAGCTCGCCTCCACCTGCGACGGCTTGTGAAAACGCTGCAATACACTCGGTGACATTTCAAAATTTTTCAGCGCCGCATCCACTGCCACGCTCCAATCCGCCAACGACAGATCGCTGCCAAGAAAAACGCCGCGCGAACCCCACGCATTTTCCGAGAAACCGGAAACTTTCAAAATCAGGTCGCGCTCGCGTTGCGACATCGTCTTGAGCTGCGACCAGTCGGTCAGATTTAATTCCGGAATGGCCGCGTGCGGCGGCAGCGGCGTCGGATCCACGAGCCAAGTGTAGGGAACAATTTTTTTGAGCCGCGCCAGAAAACCTTCGCCCAATTCCTGCCGCCAGAAGCTTTGCAGATTCCGATTCCACAGCAGCGCGAACAACATTTTTTCCTCGAACATCGGCTTGGGCGGCGGCGTCAGACGAATCTTTTTTTCCGCCGCGAGTTCAAAAATTTTTTGCGCGTTCGCGACGTTGGGCAGATCGAACAGTTCAAAAAAACGATACACCGCGTCGCCGTCGGCGAACTGGTTGAAGGTTGAAGGTTGAAGGCTGAAGGTTGCCTGGCCGCGCGCGTTGATTTGTTCCGCGAGCCATTGCATTTCCGGGCGATACGTCGCCGCCTCTTCCGAAACGACGAGATGCACATTTTTTGCGCCGGAAAAAATGGATTCAAAACCGCGCATCATGCCGTCCGCGCCGCCGATGACTTTGGACTTTGGACTTTGGACTTTGGACTCCGAATAAGTTTTGTTCAACCACGCAGTCAGGCCGATGCCGCCGGGCACGGAATCCAGTTCCGTGATCGCAAAACCATTTTCCGTCAGCAAGACGTCCGGGCGGATGACGCGCGGCACGTCGTTCTTGAATGCGGGTGAACGTTGAAGCGCGATCAATTCGGCGGGCTTGCCGAGGTCGAGCCAGCGCGCGATCCACGGCGGTTGTTTGCCCTCGACGCTCCGGCGGTAGAGCAGATTGGTCGCGCGATAAAATTGCAGCAACACGCGGCCAAGCGATTCGATTTCCGCCGCCAATTTTTCGCCGAGTGGAAATGGCGCAGGCGAAATCTTCCATTCCAAGCCGGCGAACAATCCGTTCGCCGGCATTTGAGAATGGATAAAACGCGCGTTGGCGGCGGCATTTGCGTTGTCGGCAGACGCGTTGGTTTCCACTTTAAAAAATCCGCAAAAGTTTTAGTGCGACCACAGGCCACGATAGAACCGCATTGTGGCATTGGTCGTCGAGACTAAAAATGGCGCGGAGTTGCTCACGAGCGTGTTCGTGGCGAACGGCGTCCAGTGGATCAGGTCGGCGGAAGACTGCACGGTATAGACGAGTCCGGTCTGACCGGTGAGCCAGACGGTGAATTGTCCCGGCGCGGCGGGCGCGCCGGTTTTCAAAGTGAACGGGGTCACGGTGGGCAAAATGTAAAGCGTGACGCTCTGCGACGGCACCGTGTCCTTGAGCACGCTGTTCGTGAACGAAATGTTGGTAAGCTGCGTGGTTACATTGGAAGCGGTGAGCTGCCAGCGTTGCGCGGTGCCGGTGGCGTTGAAGTTGGTGATGCTCGCGTTGATGGGCGAGGCATTCAAAATATCTTTGTTGATGATCATCAAGGTCAGCGCGCCATCGCTGCTGCGCACGGCGCTGAACGCCGAAAGATTGTCCGGGTTCGGCACGATGGTCTGGATGCTTGTGTCGCCGAAAGTGGATTGGTTGCCGTCGTAGTTGCGATAAATTTTGATCGCCTTGTAAGTCGGCGTGCTGGGATCGGGCGTGGTCCAGCGCGTGGCGAGGTCAAGGCCCTGTCGGCCAAAAATTCCGAGGATGTCCGCCTGCGCGGTGGCGCCGTTGATGGAGGACTCCGCCCCCCAGTTGTATTCCGTGATGCCAATTTTCGTGCCGGGATAATTGGTCGTGACCCAGCTGCGCATCCGCGGAATCAAGGCGATGACGCTGTTGATCCAACTGGGATCAACGTAGTTCGTATCCCAAAACTGCCGTGTGGACTGGTTGCGCAATAATTCCGTCGTGGAATCCACGGCGTCGCCACTCACGCTGCCTTCCTGCGGATAACAATGCAGCGTGAAAATATCAATCAGACGTTTGCCCGCCGTCTGGCTTTGCAGCTTTAGCTGGCTTAGAAACCATGGGCCGAAATCCTGGCCGCCGTGAGATTTGCGGTCGGGATAATCCGCCACATTGTAATCATTGTTCGCCCCGGACCATTGCTGGTCATAGCCGCTGTAAAGATAGCCGGGCCAGCCCCATTCTTCCGGGCCGGCGACGAGCGCGTTCGGATCAATGCCTTTGACCATTGTGGAATAATTGCAAAAATTCGTGAACACCTCGGTCATTGTTGGGCCGACGGGATGCACATCGCGGTGCGTGGAATCCCAAAGGCTCCACTCGTTGTCCATGAGGTAATACTGCAACCCACCGTTAGTCGCGCTGCCCCAAGTGTTCGTCAGATGCTTCACCCAACCGGCTTGAAAATTTGTGTCTGCCGTCATGTTGGCGTCAGTAGGATTGTTGGTGACAATGTCCAATCCGGTTAAACTCGAAATGCCATTGCCGGCGCTGGGCAAATAAGGATCCACACCCGTTTGCGGGCCGTATTTATTGGTTGAGTAGCTCGCCAAGATCGAACGGCCCGGGCCGAGTTTGGCAACCCAGCCGATCATGGGAATGGTCAACATTGCCTGCGCGCCGCCGCCTTTGGATTCCAAAATAAAATTGTCGCCGTCCGCGCCCGCCGTGGCGGGACTGTCGGCGATGCTTTCGAAATACCAGTCCGCGGCGTGATTCCAGGCGTTGATCTGCCAATTATAAGTGGTCGTCCCGTTGCCGCCGGAACGATGCAGCGGCACATTCAAATCCAGCAATTGATTCGAGCTGCCCGCAAACGCCACGCCGTAAATCAGCGGACTAATCGCGAGGCGGTTCGATGTGGCATTGATCGAAATAAAAATCGGCGCGTTCGTGCCGGCCACGACCGCATTGGTCACCAACGCAATATCATCCACATAAAACGTCGGCTGGCCCGCGCCGGTGGAATCTTGCAGCACAAAACCGGTGAAGTTCGGCAGCGCCGCCGCCCCCAGCGCGGCCAGCGGCACGGTGAATTGCTGCCAGGTTCCCGCCGTCAACGGGCCGATGGAATAGCGTGCGCTCAACGCAAAATTATTCGTGCCGCCCGAATCCACCATGCCATAGACCTGCAATTTTTGTCCGCCGCTGCTCCCGCCGTTCAGCCAAAACGTCAGGTTGGTGTAAAGCGTCGAATCCATATCGGCATGCCAGATCTGCAAACCCTGCCAGGCCGACATGGTGACGCTGATGGAATCGCTGCCGCTGTGGACGGGTGAAGTATTGGCATAATTGATCGTCGCCCAACCCCAGTTTTGCCAGCCATTTTCGAGCGCATCGTCGTAAATGATCTGGTCGGCGCGCAGTCCGCTGCCAACCCCTAAAAAAATTACGACAAGCAGCGACAGCTGTTGAAAAAATTGGGCACATCGGTCCTTGCGTTTCCATGGCGGCGGTCGCATCGGACAATTATGCCCATAAATCATCCGGCGCGCGAATGGCTTTTTTGTAGCGAGTTTTAACGACGCACCTGGCCGCTGCCAAAACCGAGCCATTTATAGCTGGTCAATTCGTCCAGGCCCATCGGGCCGCGCGCGCCGATCTTGTCCGTGCTGATGCCGATCTCCGCGCCCATGCCGAATTCGCCGCCGTCCGTGAAGCGCGTGCTCGCATTCCAATAAACCGTCGCCGAATCCACTTCCGCGAGAAATCGTTTCGCGTGCGACTCATTCTTCGTGACGATGCTGTCCGAGTGCGCGGAGCCGTAATGATTGATGTGCTCAATCGCCGCCTGCACGCCGCCCACGACGCGGATGTTCAAAACGTAGTCGCCGTATTCGGTAAAATAATCCTGTTCGGCGACGGCTTTGATGGTCGGTGCAGATTTGAAATTTGCGATTTCGTTAATGATGAGATGGCGACTGGTATCATCACAACGAAGCTCGACTTTTTTCTCTACAAGTTTTAAGGCGATGAGAGGCAAAAAAACTTCCGCTACCGATTTGTCCACCAGCAACGTCTCCATCGCATTGCAAACGGCGGGCCGCTGCACTTTGGCGTTTAAAATAATTTCCTCGGCCATTTTCAAATCGGCCTCGGCATCCACGAAGACGTGGCAGACGCCTTTGTAATGTTTGATGACCGGCACTTTGCTGCACTCGGCCACCGCGCGAATCAAGCTTTCACCGCCGCGGGGCATGCATAGATCAACGTATTGCGTGAGCGAAAGCAGAATCGGAATCGCCTCGCGGTCGGTCGTCGGCACAACCTGGATCGCGTGTGCCGGAAAATTTTCGAGCGTGATTTTTCCCGCGTCAATCATGGTTTTGGCGATGATCTGATTCGAGTTCAGCGCCTCTTTGCCGCCGCGCAGAATCGTCGCGTTGCCGGATTTGAAACAGAGGCTCGCGGCGTCCGCCGTCACATTCGGCCGCGATTCGTAAATGATGACGACGACGCCAATCGGCGTGGAAATTTTTTGCAGCTTGAGTCCGTTCGGGCGCACACGTTCGTCCAAAATTTTGCCGACGGGATCCGGCAGCGCCGCGACTTCGCGCAGACCTTTGGCCATGCCGGAAATTCTTTTGTCGTCGAGTTTGAGCCGGTCCAGCATCGCGGAAGACAACCCCGCTTTCGCACCGAAATCCATGTCGAGCGCGTTCGCATTTTTAATCGCGTCCGCATTTTGTTCCAGCGCGGTGGCCATCGCGAGCAGACAGGCGTTTTTTTCCGCCGTCGTGAGTTGCGCGAGCTCGCGCGACGCGGCCTTGGCTTGGCTGGCCAATTGCGTCATTTGTTCCGTCAGATTCATGTCGCAAGAAACTACGCCATATTTGCTTTCTGAAAAGCGCAAATCTTGCCGCACTTTCGCGCTTGCAACCGGCGGCCGTTGCGGGTTGGCTTGGCGGGACGCAAATTATTTTATGATCGTAAGCATGTGGATGACGCGGAAGCCGCTGACCGTCGCGCCCGAAACGCCCGTGGCCGAAGCGGCGAAATTGATGGCGCAAAATCGCGTGCGCCGGCTGCTCGTCGTGGAAAAACATGCCGATGGCCCGCATCTGCTCGGCATCATTTCCGCGAAGGACGTGATCCACGCATTTCCGCCGGACGTGAATCCGTTTGCCATCGTCGGACCTGACGCGCGGCTCACGCCCACCACCGTGGCGCACATCATGACCGCGCGGCCGCGGACGACCACGCCGGAAACACCGCTCGAGGAAGTCGCCGCGCAAATGTGCGCGCACAAAATCGGCGCGCTGCCGGTGCTGCGCGAAAAAAAACTCGTCGGCATCATCACCGAGTCGGACATTTTCCGCGCGTTTGTCAGCCTGCTCGGCTCGAACGAAGCCGGCGCGCGCATCACGTTTGACGCGACGAAAGGCGAGGATGTTTTTGAATTGATGCGGAAATTATCGCGGCAGGACAACGTGCGCGTGATCAGTCTCATCTGGACCGAACAGGAACAACAACCCGTCTGCATCGTGCGCATCACCGGCGCGGGCGTGGACCAAATGCTGGATGACTTGTGGAGTTCCGGCCACGTCATCGTCAACGTGACGCGCTTTCCGTTCGTGCCGGAAAATTAAATTCAAGATTCAGCGCGCGGAAATTTTCGCCGCGTCCCGCAGCGCGTCAGCGAGTTGCGGCGGCGTCCAGTCATTGCCATCGAACTGCCGGAAAATTTTTCCATTTGGATCGAGCACCACGGTGCGCAGGTTATGCGTGATGGAACCGTTCGCGCGCCAGAACATCAAATCCACCTGCGGCGCGAGCACCGCCAGCGTGCTGGTCGAAGCCACCGCGAACAGCCAGCGGTTCGTGTCGTCGCCGCGATAAAACCTGGCGTAACCCGACAAAATTTCCGGCCGGTCAAAATTCGCGTCGAACGAAATGGAGAGCAGCTGCCAGTTTGCCGGCGCGTTGGTGTCGGCGAGCAGCAGCGCCCGCGCGGCGGAAAAATTTTTGTTCATGCGCGGGCAAAATTCCGGCAGCGGACAGCTCGTGAAAAAAAACGTGAACGCCACCGCGCGCCCGCGAAAATCCGAAAAACGCACCGAGTGGCCGGTTTCACTGGTAAATTCGGCGTCCGGCAACTCGTCGCCAACCTTGAGTTCGGCCGGCAGCAAATGCCACGTCGGTGCGGCCGGCGCGTTGGTTTTGCCGACGACCTGAAGATTTTCAATCCAGTCGTCGTCCGTGCTTGCCACCAAATTGAAAGTGATTTGATCGCCGGGCGAAATGGCGTTGAGCGCATTCGTGTCGCGCACGGAAAAATCCATCGTCATCGCCAGCATGTAGCCGGGGATCGCCTCGTGCTGGATGGTCGCATGGCGATGATCCGCCGCGATTTTTTGGACCACGCCGCGTGCGGAATAAGTTTGATCGGCGCGCGCAATTTTTTCGCCGCAAAAAAGGAGCGCGAGGCAGCCGAGTAAAAAATTCGCCGAAATGAATTTCATTTTCCAGCGCAACTTACCACACGCGCACCAAAAGGACACCATGACGCGGAACGCTGGCGCTGAAAGAATCGTTGAATTTGCCGAGATCTTTTTGCCGCCACAGATCGCGCACGCGATGCTGGCCGGCCAAGCCGAGGTCCGACCATTTCACTTCGACAGTGGCTGCCATTTCGCCGCGATTGAAAAGCCCCACCGCTTTCGAACCATCGGCCATGTCCTTGGCCCAGATTTCCAGATTGCCATCTTTGGCGACGCGGCCGGCTTGTTTGCCCAGCGCATCTTGATTCACGGCGATGACCTCGTCGTTGCTCAAAAGGCTCAACGTAAAATCATCCAGTTGCGACATGTCGCAGCCGATGAGCAGCGGCGAATCGAGCAGACACCAAAGACTGATGTGCGTGTATTGCTCGTTGGGCGTGAGGCGAGTCGGACGCAGTCTGCCCCAGCCGAGTTTGCCGACCACGAGCATGTCGGGATCATTCCAATGACCGGGTCCGGCAAACTGTTCGTGGCCCGCCGAACTGAAACCATTTCGCGTCATGCTGCCCCACGAGTCCACGATGTCGCCGGTCGTGCGCCAGCAATTGCCGCCGACCTGCGCGCCCCATTTCCAAACATCGCCCATCCCGTATTGGCAAAGGCTGAACACGATGTCGCGGTTCGCCTGGTCCAGCGCCGCGCGCATGACGGCGTATGGATAAATTAACTGCTTTACGTCCTGCGGTTCCGATGCCGACCAGCTTTTGATAACGTCCAAATTTGTAATGGAGCCGCGTTGCGCTTCCAGTTCCGGTTTGTAAGAACACCAGTCGTATTTCAGATAATCAAAACCCCACGCGGCGTATTGCTGCGCGTCCTGCAGCTCGTGGCCGAAACTGCCGACGCAACCGCCGCACGTCCACGGGCCGGGCGAGGAATAAAGGCCGATGCGCAAGCCTTTGCTGTGAACGTAATCCGCGAGACCTTTCATGTCGGGAAAACGCGGGTTCGGCAAAATGTTGCCGCGGGCATCACGCGCCGGACCTTGCAGCGTCGGATCTTTGGAGTCGCGGTGCGTCTGCCAGAAATCGTCAATGTTGATGTAGGTCCAGCCGTGATTTTGCAAACCGCTTTTGATGAACGCATCGGCGGCGGCCTTGACTTTTTCCTCCGAGACCGCGCCGGCAAAACAATTCCAACTGTTCCAGCCCATCGGCGGCGTCAGCGCGATCTGATCGCCGCAGACAATCTTCAATTCGCGCCGGTCGGAGCCAAAAATATTTTTTGCGCGCAGCGTCACGACGTATTCGCCGCGCTTTGCCAGCATGCCGGTGATGAAACCGGTTTCAGAATCCAGCTTCAATCCTTTCGGCAGATGACTGGCGGAAAATTTCATCGGCCGGTCGCCGGTCGCGGCGATCGTGAAAAGAAAATCATGGCCGGGGCGCACGCCGAAAATTGGCGCGCCGTTGATGCGCGGCGTGGCCGGCGCGGGCGGCGTGAGGATCACCGCGTCCTCGTGCGGCCCAAAAATGGTTTCCGGCCGCGCGCCGGAAATTTCAAATTTCGCATCGGCCCAGTCGGCGTGGTCATAATTGTTGCCATCGCCGGCATCCCCGACCAGCAGTGCCAGCGTTTTGACGCCGGCGAGCGGGACTTCAAATGATTTCGCGGCCGCGCCAGCCTTCATCACGCCGCTTTGCCAAAGCGTTTTGCCATCGCCAACGACGGAAAATTCCACGCTGCCGACCGAATTGGCCACTTCATCGTCCACGCCGACCGCGCCGGAAAATTTTTCCGCGCCGCCATTCAGCGCCAGTTGCAGTTCACTCTCGGAATGGGTGCCGAGGCCATGTTGAAACGTCACGCCGCCGATGGCCAGCGCGTGGCCGCCGACGGATTGATTTTTATGCGGCTCGCCCCAGCCCTGCGACGTTTTGCTGATGTCGAGTTCGTCGAGCCAGACGGACGCGGCGTTCGCCGAAAAAATGCCGGCGAAGAGCAACGCCATCGTGGCCGGCGTGACTGATTGAAATCGCAACGAATGAATAAATTTAAATGCCCGGTTTTTCATGTTTGGTGTGAAGGCAATGTGCGAGCAATCGCGCCCAAGTTTCAAGAGCTAAAATTATGGCCGCGAATTCGCGCCGCGCCGAAAGGTTCTGCCGGCTCCCGCGCGCGCAACTGAACCGAATCCATTTTACGAACACGCGGCTTGACCTTTGCCGCCCAAATGTCATCCTGTGCGACTATTTTAGATCCTATGTTGCACATCAGAAATATCGCCATCATCGCGCACGTTGATCACGGCAAAACCACGCTCGTGGACTGTTTGCTCAAACAGTCGGGCACCTTCCGCGAAAACCAGCATGAATCCAAGGAAGAACGCCTGATGGATTCGATGGATTTGGAAAAGGAAAAGGGCATCACCATCCGCGCCAAAAACGCGGCGTTCAAATACAAGGATTACGCCATCAACATCGTGGACACGCCCGGACACGCGGATTTCGGCGGCGAAGTGGAACGCATCATGAACATGATCGACGGCGTGCTGCTCGTGGTGGATTCGTCCGAAGGCCCGCAGGCGCAGACGCGCTTCGTGTTGCGCAAGGCGCTCGAAGCCGGCGCCAAGCCGATCGTGGTCATCAACAAAATTGACCGCGAGAACGCCAATCCAAAAAAAGTTTTGGACCTCGTGTTTGAATTGTTCATGTCGCTCAACGCCACGGACGAACAGCTCGATTTCCCGTTCATCTACGCTTCGGCCAAGGCCGGTTACGCGAAGGTCGAATTGGAACACGCCAGCGGCACGATGGAACCGTTGTTCGACGCGATCGTGAAACACATTCCGCCGCCGCGCGCGAAGGCCGGCGAAGGTTTCCAATTGCTCGTCGCCAATTTGGATTACAACGATTACGTCGGCCGGATCGCGTTCGGCAAAATTGTCGAAGGCAAAGTGAAAGTCGGCGATCCCGCCATCTGCCGCCACGGCAATGGAAAAATTTCCAAGGGCAAGATCACGATGATCTACCATTTCGAGGGCATGAAGCGCATCGAAATCCAGGAAGCGCACGCCGGTGACATCATCGGCATCGCCGGTTTTGAAGACGTGTTCATCGGCGAAACGATCTGCGATTCTGAACTGCGCGCGACGCTGCCGTATATCCCGATTGATCCGCCGACGATCCAGATGGAATTCGCCGTGAACGACGGGCCGCTCGCCGGCCAGGACGGCAAGCTCGTCACCGCGCGCCACATTTGGGATCGCCTCGTGAAAGAAATCCGCACGAACGTCGCCTTGCGCGTCGAGCAGACCAGCGATCCGAAAGTGTTCGCGGTTTCCGGTCGTGGCGAAATGCAGATCGCCATTCTCGTCGAACAGATGCGCCGGGAAGGCTACGAAGTCCTCGTGTCGCGCCCCGAAGTGCTCTGGAAAAAAGGCCCGAACGGCGAACTGCTCGAGCCGATAGAAAAATTATTCGTCGAAGTTCCCAGCGAAAATCTGGGCGCAATCATGGAAAATCTTTCCAATCGCAAGGCGCAGATCACGAATATGAACCACGTCGGCAACCAGGTTTCTGTCGAAGCGTTGGTCCCGATGCGCGGCCTCATCGGTTTTGAAACCGATCTCGTCAACCAAACCAAGGGCATGGGCGTGATGAGCCATTTGTTTCACGAATACGGTCCGGACACCGGTGAAATCGCCGCGCGCAAAAACGGTTCGCTCGTTTCGATGGACAACGGCGAGGCCACCAGCTACGCGCTCAACATGGTGCAGGAACGCGGCCGCCTGATGGTGGAAGCGGGCGATGCAATTTACATCGGCATGATCGTCGGTGAAAACGCGCGTGAGAATGACATCCCCGTGAATCCGGTGAAGGAAAAACGCCTCACGAACATGCGTTCGCAGGGCGATGGCAAGGGCATCTCGCTTTCGCCGCCGATGAAGCTCTCGCTCGAACGCGCGCTGGAATACATTGACGTGGATGAGTTCGTGGAAGCCACGCCGAAAAATCTGCGCCTGCGCAAGAAAGTGTTGGACGAGGGTTTGCGCCGCCGCACCGAAAAATCCCGCATCATCAAGTTTGTGCAGGAATAATTTCATTAAATCACAAAAAAATCCCCGACCCAAAGGTTGGGGATTTTTTGTTTGCAGAAATCATTTTTGCGGCGGCGGCCCGATGAAATCCATGCCGACGAGACAGACATCGTCATCAAAATTGCCGCCGACGGCGAAGGTGCGGATGACTTGCAGCAGTTCGTCGAAGAGGATTCCCGGCGGATGCGCGAGCAGGCTTTTCACGTCCATCAGCAGCCGTTCCTGCGAATATAATTCCTCGTTTTGCCCCTGCACTTCGTAGAGACCGTCGGTGAACAGCATCACAAAATCACCCGCGTTCAGGATCGTTTCCGTGGTCTGATAGGCGGGGTCTTCAAACAGGCCGAGCGCGGGCTGGCTGCGACCGGAAGCATTCGCGAGCGGCTCGACCTTGTTGAGCGAGCGGCGGATGAGCAGCGGTTTGGGATGGCCGGCATTGGCAAAACGGAGCTGGCCGCTCTGCCAGTCGGCCACCAGATAAAACGCGGTGGTGAGCATCGGCGAACCGGTGTTCTTGAGGATGCTGCACAGATCGTAATTGAGTTTGCGCAGATAACTTCCCGGATCGCGCGCGAGCGGTTTTAATTCCTCGGACAGCGCGCGGATCATCGCGGTGACGAGCGCGGCGCGGACGCCGTGCCCGGTAACGTCGCAAATGAACACACCGACCTCGGTGTCAGAAATCGCGCAGACGCTGAAAAAATCGCCGCTGACGGATTCGGCGGGTTCGTAGCGATGGACGAATTGAAACGCGCTCTGCTCGGAGGTGGCGCTTTGCGGAAAGGTGGGATACTGCTGGGGCAGCATGGTCAGCTGAATCTCGCGCGCAGTGCGGAGGTTTTCCTCCATCAGCGCATTTTTCGTGCGCAATTCCTCGCGGCTGCGGGAGAGTTCGGCGGTGGCGCGGCGGATCTGTTCCTCGGCGCGTTTGCGTTCGGTGATGTCCTCGACGGTGCCTTCGTAATAAAGCAATTGTCCCTGCGCGTCGCGCACAGCGCGGCAGTTTTCGGCGATCCAGATGATGGTCTCGTCCTTGCGAAAAATTTTCGACTCGAACCCGCTCAACGTGTCGTTTTCCTGCATGAGCCGCACGAATTCCTCGCGGCGACCGTGGTCCACGTAAAGCCGGTTAGCGATGTCCTTGATGTTCGCCATCAGTTCGACCGGCGAGTCGTAACCGTAAATTTTCGCCAGGGCCACGTTGGCCAGCAGATAATTGCCGTTCGGCGTCGTGCGGAAAATGCCTTCGACCAGGTGGTCGAACACGCTGTAATAATTTTCCTTTTCCTCGACGAGCGCGATGCGTTCCTGCTGCCGCGCGATGGAGCAGTGGATCGCATGGCGCAAGGTGGCCGCCGCCAGTTGTTCGCGCCCCAGATATTCCTGCGCGCCGCTGAACACGGCCTCGGCCAGAAACGCCTCGTCCTCGCTGGGACCGATGACAAGCACCGGCAGCAGCGGCGCCTTGGTGGTGAGCAACGTGATCTGAAACAGCGCGACGGTGTTCACCTGCGGAATGTCAAACAGCACGGCTTGAAACGTGTTGGTCGCCAGCATCGAAAGGCCGGCGTCCGACGTCGGCTCGACGGTGACCTCCACTTCATCCGCCGCGCACCGCAGCAATTCATTGATGTGGCGCGCTGAAATTTCGTCGCCGCTGATCAACAAAACTTTTAGCAATTTTTTATCCATGCGAATCCGTCTGCCGGAAAATACAAGGTTTCCGCGCGCCTGCAAGCGCGTTGCGTGTCCGGAAAAGCCGTTTCAACATTGCAACCTGCCGCCGCCCGCATATCCTGTTTCCTGAAATCATGCCCAGTGTTTTCATCAAAACTTACGGCTGCCAGATGAACGAGCGCGACAGCGAAGCCGTCGCCGCGCAGCTTGTGGCCAAGGGCTATTCGCTCGCCAAATCGGAAGCGAACGCCGATGTCGTGCTGCTGAACACGTGCAGCGTGCGCGATCTCGCCGAGCAAAAGGCGATGAACAAGATGAAAAACCTCGCCGGCACCGCGCGCAAAGATAATCCAAACCAGATTCTCGGCTACATGGGCTGCATGGCGCAAAGTCGCGGCCGGGAATTGATCGAGAAATTGCCGGACGTGGATTTGGTTTTGGGCACGCAAAAATTTCATCGCGCGGCGGAATATCTCGATGAAATCATTTCGGGCCGGCGCGAAAAAATCGTGGACGTTGCCGCCGAGGAAAAAAGCGAGGCGACCATCCGCGAACATCTGCTCAATGGCAGCGCGAAAACTTCCGTGTCCGCTTTCGTCAGCATCATGCAAGGCTGCAATCAATACTGCACGTTCTGCATCGTGCCTTACACGCGCGGCGAAGAACGCAGCCGCAGCATTCCAGACATCGTCGCGGAATGCCGCGAACTGGTTTTGCGCGGCGTGCGGGAAATCACCTTGCTCGGACAAATCGTCACGAGTTTCGGCAAGCGCGATTATTCGCCGCTCGACGGCAAATCCGGTTTTGTCCAACTCCTCGATGCGGTCCATGAAATTGAAGGCTTGGAAAGAATTCGCTTCACTTCGCCGCATCCGAAAGGTTATGGCGATGATCTCGTGGAAGCTTACGCACGGCTGCCGAAATTGTGCGAGAGCGCGCACATTCCGTTACAAAGCGGCAGCGACCGTTTGCTCAAGCTGATGCACCGCGGCTACACGCGCGAAAAATTTCTCGGCATCATTGAAAAATTGCGCCGCGCCAAGCCGGGCATCGGTATCACCACGGACATCATTGTCGGATTTCCCGGCGAGACCGAGGAGGATTTTGAAATGACTTTGTCGCTTTGCCGCGAAGTGCAGTTCGACAACGCCTACATCTTCAAATACTCGCCGCGCCGCGACACGCCGGCCGCCGTGATGCCGGATCAAGTGCCGCAGGAAATTCGGGAGGAACGCAACGAGCGCCTGCTAAATCTGGTCAACGAAATCGCCGCCAAAAAATACGACGCCTTCATCGGCCGCCGCGTGGAAATTCTCGTCGAAGGCCCGAGCAAAAAAAATACGGCGCGCTACACCGGCCGCACGCGTTGCAATCGCATCGTGCTTTTTGACGGCAGCGCACGGCATCAGGGCCAGCTGTTGGACGTGAAGATCGAGCGCACCGGTTCCTTCACGCTCTACGGCGACCCGGCCATTTTGGAGTGAACAAAACATTTTTCTTCGTGTCTATTCCGGTGCAATCATGGTTTAATCTCCGCACATGAAACTGTCGCTTTTGTCCATTTTGCTCGGCCTCGGCGTCGGCTTGCCGCAGGTTTACGGCCTCGCCAAACCGGCGCAGCTGGGCGTGCTGGCGCGCAAATTTCCCCGCAACCTCGCCGCCGGCGTGGTGCTCATGCTGCTCGGCACGGCGTGGTTTGTCTGGCTGGTGAACAACGAACCGATCGCGGATTTTTCCAGCTTCAAACCCTACATGATGGCGGGCTTCGTGGCGGTCGGCGTGCTCTCGTGCATTTTCGTCCAGGATTTTTTGGCGGTGCGCGGTCTGGCGGTCGTCTTGCTGTTGCTGGGCAAATTGATGGTGGACACCGGGCGGCCGCACCTTGGCGAATCACCGTTCGTGGTGGTCATCCAAGCCTGGGCATATGTGTTCGTGATCGCCGGCATCTGGTTCACGATCACGCCGTGGAAATTGCGCGACATGGTGAACTGGGCGACGGCCACCGAATCCCGCACGCGCCTGTTAAGCGGATTGCGGCTGGCCTTCGCCGCGTTTGTCTTCATTCTCGGTCTGACCGCATTCCGCGCGATGTGACATGAACCTGGCCGATTTCCGCGAGGATTATCAGCGCGGCGCACTAGATCGCGCGGCACTGAATGCCAGTCCCCTCGCGCAATTTGAAGCGTGGTTCCGCGACGCGACCGGCGATAAAACGCAAAGCCGCTGGCGGAAAATCGGCATCGCACTTTTCAAACTGTGGAGCGCGGTCTGTAATCACCGTCCCGCCGACATCAATGCGATGACGCTTGCGACCGTGGATAAAAATGGCAAGCCTTCGACGCGCACGGTGCTGCTCAAAACGGTGGACGAACGCGGCTTTATTTTTTTTACCAACTACGACAGCCGCAAAGGCCGCGAGCTGGCGGAGAATCCGAACGCGGCGCTGACTTTTTTCTGGTCCGATTTGGAGCGGCAGGTTTGCGTGGCGGGCACGGTCACCAAACTGCCGGTCGCCGAATCGGAAAATTATTTCAACAGCCGGCCGCGCGGCAGTCGCCTCGCGGCGTGGGCTTCGAATCAAAGCGAACCGGTGCCCGACCGCGCCGCGTTGGAAAAAAAATGGCGCGAACTGGAGAAAAAATTTCCGGGCGACGTGCCGCTGCCGCCGCACTGGGGCGGATTTATTTTGCGGCCGGAGCGCATTGAATTCTGGCAGGGCCGGCCGAGCCGTTTGCACGACCGGTTCAGCTACACGCGAAACGCCGATGGCCAATGGCAGTTGCAAAGATTGTCGCCGTAAAAAAGATTTCGCTTACCCAATTTTGGCAATAAAAATGGCGGCGGCGGAAAAATTCCGCCGCCGCCGTTTGGCGCGTGACCATTTTTAGAATTTGTATTTGATGCCGCTGACGAGCTTCACGTCGTTCTTCAAGTGGCTGGCCGCCGGGCGGCTGTCGTAGGCATCGTTCAACACCACCTGCAGGCTCAGGCGTTTGGACAATGCGGATTCCACGCCCAGCTCGGCGTTGACGAGATAATTATCCAGCCGGTCGAGTTGCGGCAGAAATTCCACGCTTTCCCAGAACCGCGCGCCGCCGTGGTTGAACTTGTGCTCATAGCGTTCCGCCAGCCGCAGCGTGGAAAAAGTGGCTTCCTGCCCGCCTAAATCTTGAAACACCACGCCGGGGCCGATTTCGCCCGCGAGCGTGGTGTTGGTCGCCTTCAAAAAATAATAACCGGCACCGGGGCTGAGCGAGATGCGATAATTGATGTCGGCAATTTCATCGCGCAAGCCGTCGCCGCGCACATAGCCGAACGCCCGGTCGGAGAACAGATGATTATACTGGCCGAAGGCATGGAGCAAATCCTGGCTCTTCACGGAATCATTTTCGCCGTAGGCGCCGTCCACGCCGAAGCTGTATTCATTGGCAGGCGTTTTGCGATGCGTTTGCACGCCGGCGGTGAACAACAGCGTGTCGCTATTGCCGCGAGTCAAGGTCAGGCCGGCGGTGGCGCTGCTTTCCCAAGGATACTTGGCGGGCGCGAGCGTCTTGATGGCGGTGACGGCGGGCGCAGGCAGGCTGGCCACCACGTTGGTGATCGTCACCACGTTGGTCACCAAAACGGTGACAACATTCGTGACCGTCACCACGTTCGGTTGCGCCGGGGCAATCAAGGCGCCGGCCGAAAAAAGGCCGATTGCCGCCAGCAAACATTTGATTTTTCTCATAACCAAGCGCGAATAAAAAACAAAATCAACCGGGGCCGGCAAGGATTTAATTGCCCGGATTTGCTTCCGGCAATGCGGCCACGCTTTCCTTGTCTTCACCCACGACCGGCGCGATAGCCTGCAGCTTGTCGCCCGCGTCCAAATTCACCAATTTAACGCCCTGCGTGTTGCGGCCGGCTTCGCGGATGCCGCCCACGGGAATCCGCACCATCTGGCCGCCCGTCGTGATCAACATGATTTCATCCGAGTCGCGCACGGTGAGCGCGCCGACCACGCCGCCCGTCTTGTCGCCGGTTTTCATGGTGATTATGCCTTTGCCACCGCGCGACTGCACGCGGTATTCGTCAAAGCCGGTGCGTTTGCCGATGCCATTTTCCCCCGCCACAAGCAACGCCGCGTCAGGCACGACAATGGTGGCGGCGACGAGCGCGTCGCCGGGCTCCAAAGAAATTCCGCGCACACCGCCGGCGGCGCGGCCCATCGAGCGCACATCGGCTTCGCTGAATCGGATGCTCATGCCATCTTTGGTGATCAAAACGACGTCATCGCCCGGATCTTTCACATCGTCATTTTCCACGATGCTGCCGCGCGTCAACTTCACTTCGATCAAAGAATCGCCCGCCTCAACACCGATGGCAATGATGCCGCCTTTGCGAACGTTGGAAAATTCGTTGAGCGACGTTTTTTTCACGGTGCCCTGCTGCGTCGCGAAAAATAATTCGCCCGATTGCGACCACGTCACGTCTTTCTTGTCCGCGTCGGTCTTGGACAGAATGCGGATCAACGCCGTGATTTTTTCATCGGCTTTTAATTCCAACAGATTCGCGATGCTCCGGCCTTTCGCCGCGCGGCCCATGTCGGGAATTTCGTGCACCCGCTCGACATACACACGACCCGTGTTCGTGAAGAACATCAAATAATCATGCGTGCTCGCGGTGAAAAGATGTTCGACAAAATCATTGTCCTCCGCCGTCTCGCCGTCTTTCGTCGTCATGCCGATCACGCCCTTGCCGCCGCGCCGTTGCGCGCGATACTGCGAAACGTTCGTGCGCTTGAGCAGACCGTTGTGCGTGAGCGTGATGATGACACCTTCATTCGCGATCAAGTCTTCAATCGCAATCTCGCCTTCGTCCGGCACAATTTCCGTTTTGCGCGGCGTCGCGTATTTTTCTTTGATCGCCAGCAGCTCGGATTTGATGATCGCCATCACGCGCGATTCTTTCGCGAGAATGTCGAGCAAATCCTTGATGACTTCAATCAAAGCCTTGTATTCCTTGTCGATTTTATCGATCTCCAAACCGGTCAGCTGATACAAACGCAGTTCCAAAATCGCGTCCACCTGCCGCTCGGTCAGCGCGTAACGACCGGCTTCCAAGCGCGCTTCGCTGCGGATCAGGATGCTCCATTTCTCCACCTGCGCACGCGCCCACTCAAACGCGAGCAATTTGACCCGCGCTTCATCGCGCGTTTTGCTCGAGCGGATGATGTGAATAAACTCGTCGAGATTCGACAGCGCGATGAGATAACCTTCGAGCAACTCGGCGCGCTCCTCGGCCTTGCGCAGTTCAAAACGCGTGCGGCGCAAAACCACTTCGCGGCGGTGCTCGATGTAACACTGGATGATTTCCTTGAGATTGAGCGTCTTCGGGCGGCCATGATCAATGGCCAGCGCGTTCACGCTGAAAGAAACCTCGAGCTGCGTGTGCTGAAACAGTTTGGCGATGACGACCTTTGGATTCGCATCGCGCTTCAGTTCAATGACGATACGACAATGTTCATCCGACTCGTTGCGCATCGCGGAAATTTCCGTGATGATTTTGTCGTTCACCAGCGCGGCGATTTGTTCTTCCAGTCCGGCGCGGTTGACGTTGAACGGAATTTCCGTGATGACGAGCTGCTCGCGATTGCCCTTCATTTCTTCCACGCCAATGCGACCGCGCAATTTCAAACTACCCTTGCCGGTCGTGAAATAATTTTTTATACCCTCGATGCCACAGAGAAATCCGCCGGTCGGAAAATCCGCGCCCTTGATGAATTTCATGAGCTCAGGAATCGTGATCTCCGGCTTGTCAATCTGCGCGCAGATGCCGTCAACGACTTCGCCGAGATTATGCGGGGCCATGTTCGTGGCCATGCCGACCGCGATGCCCGTGCCGCCGTTGACCAGCAAGTTGGGAAACGCCGCCGGAAACACTTTCGGCTCGGTGAGACGTTCGTCATAGTTCGGCACGAAATCCACCGTGTCCTTGTCCATGTCCGACATCAGCGCCGCGCCGAGATGCGTCAAACGCGCCTCGGTATAACGCATCGCCGCCGGCGGGTCATTTTCGACGGAGCCGAAATTGCCCTTGCCGTCCACGAGCTTCTCGCGCATCGCCCACGGCTGCGCCATGTGCACGAGCGTCGGATAAATCACCGCTTCGCCGTGCGGATGGTAGTTGCCCGAAGTGTCGCCGCAAATCTTCGCGCACTTGTAAGGCTTGCGACCGGGAAACAGCGACAGCTCGTGCATCGCATAAAGGATGCGCCGCTGCGAAGGCTTCAGCCCGTCGCGCACATCGGGCAACGCGCGCGAAATGATCACGGACATCGAATAATCGAGAAACGAATTTTTAATTTCGTCCGCAACGTTGATCTTGGAAATCTTTTCGCCCTGCGTGTAGGCACCGCCGCTCGGCTGTTGCGACTGCGGTGGAACAGGGGTTGTGGGTTCAGTTTCGTCTGGCATGATACGGATTCAGGAAAAATTGTTGCGGTGCGATCAAACGTCGAGGTTTCGGACGTTCAGGGCGTTATCCACGATGAAATTACGGCGCGGCTCGACCTCTTCGCCCATCAAGGTGACAAACATTTCCTCGGCCTCCACGGCGTCGGAAAGGTCTATGCGCAGCAGCTTGCGTTTCGCCGGGTCCATCGTGGTGTCAAAAAGTTCCTTGGCGTCCATTTCACCCAGACCTTTGAAGCGCGTCATCTGGATGCCTTTTTTGCCGACGTTTTTCACGCCGTCCAGAATTTCTGGAATCGAAAACAACGGAGTGATGTTTGCCCGCTCGCCATCGCCTTCGATCAATTCAAACAGCGGCTTGTCCTGCGCGGCGTAATGATCCACGGCCAGACCTTTCTTCAAAAGTTTGCCGAGCAAATCCGTGATCGCCTTGCTTTCGAGATGCAGGTTGGAAACTTTCGCGCGGCGCGTCGGACTGTCTTTGCGGCGCTCCACTTCCGTGTCCGTTCCAAAAATGTCCGCATTCGCCAGCTTGAATTCTTCGACCTCCTCCGGCGTCAGAAAATAATGCACCTTCTCGTCGTTGCCGGAACGAACCTTGACCATCGTTTGCGGCAACGAACCGTCTTTCGCGCGCTGCTCGACATAATCCGCAAAATCGCCGCCGAGCCGCTTGATGTAGGTCGCGTGCTTGTCGAGCGATTCGAGCAGCGTGAGAATTTCTTCGAGCTGCTTCGGATTGAATTCCTTTCCGTCCGCGAGATTTTTCAACCGGACTTCCTCGACGCCGTTCTGCAACAGAATGCGATTCAACTGCACGTCGTCGTCAATGTAATCCGTCTTTTTCTTGCGCGTGATCGAATAAAGCGGCGGTTGCGCGATGTAAACGAAACCCTGCTTCACGAGCTGCGGCATCTGGCGGTAGAAAAACGTCAACAGCAACGTGCGGATGTGAGAGCCGTCCACATCGGCGTCCGTCATGATGATGATTTTGTGGTAGCGCAATTTTTCCAAATTAAATGCGCCTTCCCCCTCGCCGTCGCCGATGCCCGTGCCGATGGCCGTGATCATGGTGCGGATTTCCGTGTTCTGCAAAACTTTGTCGAGCCGCGCTTTCTCGACGTTAATTAATTTTCCGCGAATCGGCAAAATCGCTTGAAACTTCCGGTCGCGACCCTGTTTCGCCGAGCCACCGGCAGAATCACCTTCGACGATATACAACTCCGTGTTCGCCGGATCGCGGTCGGAACAATCCGCCAGCTTGCCCGGCAAACCGCCACCAGTGAGCGCGGATTTGCGAACCGCTTCGCGCGCCTTGCGCGCCGCCTCGCGCGCGCGCGCCGCTGTGAGACTCTTATCAATGATGCGTTTCGCGATGGGCGGATTCGCATCGAAATAAGCCATCAAACCTTCGTAAGAAATCGAGCCGACAATTCTTTCAACCTCCGGCGACAGCAATTTCACTTTCGTCTGCGATTCAAATTTCGGATCGCTGTGTTTCACCGAAATCACCGCCGTCAAACCTTCGCGCACGTCGTCGCCAGTGATCTGCGGGTCCTTGTCCTTCAAAATTTCATTCGACTTCGCGTATTGATTGATCGCCCGCGTCACCGCGCTGCGAAAACCGCTCAAATGCGTGCCGCCATCGGGATTGTGAATCGTGTTCGTGTAGCACAAAACCTGGTCGTTGTAGCTGTCGTTGTATTGCAACACGACCTCGACGTGGACTTCGATTTCCTTGTCGTCCAATTTTTCCTTCAGCTCCTTGTGAAATGAAATCGGCTTCGGATGCAACGGCTCTTTGCTCTTGTTGAGCTGCTTGACGAATTCCTCGACGCCGTTCTTGTAATAAAATTTTTCCGGCTCGTGCGCCGTCTGACGCTCGTCCGTGAAAACAATTTCCAGACCCGAATTCAAAAACGCCAGCTCGCGCAGCCGCTGCGAAATGATGTTCGCCTTGAACTCCGTGGTTTCGCGGAAAATTTCCTTGTCCGGCAAAAACGTGATCAGCGTGCCGGTGGTTTTCGTTTTGCCGATGACGTGCAATTTTTGAACCGTCTTGCCGCGCTCGAACTCCATGTGATGAATTTCGCCGTCGCGCGAGACTTCCACTTCAAACCATTCGCTGACGGCGTTGACGCATTTTGCGCCGACGCCGTGCGTGCCGCCGGAAAATTTGTAGCCGCCCTGGCCGTATTTGCCGCCGGAATGCAGCGTCGTCAGCACCAGCTCCACGCCCGGCAGACCGGAATCCTTGTTGATGTCCACCGGAATCCCGCGCCCGTCGTCACGGATCGAAATCGAACCGTCCAGATGAATTGTCACGTCAATGTGCTTGCAATGTCCGGCGAGATGTTCGTCCACGGAATTATCCAAAACTTCGCTCACGCAATGATGCAGCGCGCGCTCATCCGTGCCGCCGATATACATGCCGGGTTTTTTGCGAACGGCCTCGAGACCCTTCAGCGAGGACAGCTTGTCCGCGTCGTAATTGCCATCGGCAATTTTGTCGGGCGAAACGTTTTTTTCTTCAGGCGAATCAGAAATACTCGACATATTTTTTGGGCAATTCCGGGTAAAATTTGGTGCGGCAACCAATGTGTATAAAGTATGAAAATCTGCCTGTTTTCACAATGCGAAACTGTGTTTTTCTTTGCGAAAAAACCTCAAAAAATCACGACGTTTTTGCTTGCTAAATCCACGTCGCAAGTCCGCTTTTTGGATAAGAAATTTCGTCCCGCGCATTTTTCCGCGCGGCTATTTTTTCTCCGCCAAATAAATCCCCGCCACCGCCTTCGCGACTTGGTTGGCGACGCCGTCGCCACCGGAGTTGCACAGCACCACCACCGTCAAGCCGTCGTCCGGGAAACGCAGATTCGCCGCCGCGAATCCCGACGTGCTGCCCGGATGACCGATGAGTTTGTGGCCATTCAGCGTTTCCAAAAACCAGCCGAAGCCATAGCCCGTCGCTTTGCCGTTGTTCAACTTTTGCGAGGTCCACATTTGTTCTTTGCTGGAATTTTTCAGCAACTTTTCCGAATCCAGCGCGGCATCCCACTTCATCAAATCGCCGGCCGTGGAAACAATTTCGCCGGCGGAAAACAAATCTGTATAATTCACATCGCGGTTCACCAGACCGTTGGTCTTGTCCAGATCATAACCGGCGGCGCGAAATTTCAAAATGCGGCTCGGCTCGCGGTTTGTCGTCGCGGTCATTTGCAGCGGGCCGAGAATTTTTTCGGAAAGAAACTCCCAATATTTTTCCCCGCTCAAATTTTCGACGATGTAGCCGAGCAAATTGTAGCCCGAGTTGCTGTAAGAAAATTTTTCGCCCGGTGGAAAAACCACCGGCACCGCGCCGATTTGCGCGATGAACTGCGGCTGTGTCAGGTGCCGCGACAATTCAAAACCGTCCAACGCGGTATAGTTTTTGATGCCGGAAGTGTGCGTCAACAAATGGCGGATCGTGATGCCGTTCCAGCTCGCCGGCGTGTTTTTCAAATATAAATTGATGTGGTCGTCCAACGAAATTTTGCCTTGCTCGACCAACAGCATAATGCACGCAGCAGTGAATTGCTTGGTGACCGAGCCGATTTCAAAAACGGTGTTGGTCGTCGCGGGCACCTTCCATTCCAGATTGGCGAAACCATACGCCGCCGTTTTTATTTCTTGGCCGTGCTGCGCCACCTTTATTGCCAGGCCAGGAATCTGGAGCTTCACCATTTCAGTCGTGACCATTTCGTCCACCGGATCGGCCCAGCCATTAAGCGCCAACATAAACGTTGCGGCGGTCGCGATTGAATGAATCATCCTCATGCGCACATGATAGCGGGCGGATTTGGTTTGCGCCATCAGGACTTCGCCGGGACGAGCCGTGAACGCAAGGCGGCGCCAAGAAAAATTAATCTGCGACCAGAATTGGTGACACGGCGCATAAGCGCAGCTACCAAGTCCGCGCGAGCTTAAATCGCGCTTGATTTACTGGCATACAAATTTACTTTCAGCGGATGTTGAATTCAGAAAAGAAGACAGGGAATCCACTCGCGCATCCCGACCAATTTGTCCATCGCCACATCGGTCCCAACGCGGCAGACACGAGTGCCATGCTGGCGCTGCTCGGACAAAAAAATTTGGACGAACTCATTAACGCCGCCGTGCCGCAAAAAATCCGGCTCGAAAAAAAAATAAATCTGGCGGCCGCGCGCAGCGAATTCGACGCGCTGGCTGAACTCCGCCGCATCGCCGGCGAGAACAAAGTGTTCCGCTCCTTCATCGGCCAGGGCTATTACGACACCATCACGCCGCCGGTCATCCAGCGCAGCGTGCTGGAAAATCCCGGCTGGTATACGCAATACACTCCCTATCAGGCCGAAATTTCCCAAGGCCGGCTCGAAGCGCTCCTGAATTTTCAGACGCTGGTCACCGACCTCACGGCGCTCGATATCGCGAATGCTTCCATGCTGGACGAAGCCACCGCAGCGGCCGAAGCGATGACTATGTCGCTGCGTATTCGCGACGGGCGAAACATTTTCTTCATTTCCGAGAATTGCCATCCGCAAACTATCGAAGTGGTGCGTGCCCGCGCTCATGCGCTCGATATTGAAATCGTCATCGGCCATCACGAAACGTTTGCGTTCAACGAAAAAGTTTTTGGCGCGCTCGTGCAATATCCCGACACGTCCGGCGCGATCCACGATTACTCCGGCTTCGCGGAAAAGGCCCACGCCGCCGGCGCGATGCTCACCGTCGCCACCGATCTGCTCGCGCTCACGCTCTTCAAACCGCCGGGCGAATTCGGCGCGGACATTGCGGTCGGCAGCGCGCAGCGTTTCGGCGTGCCGCTCGGCTACGGCGGCCCACACGCCGCATTTTTTGCGACACGCGATGAATTCAAACGCCAGATGCCCGGCCGAATTGTCGGCGTCTCGAAAGATTCGCGCGGCAAACCCGCGCTGCGCCTCGCGCTCGGCACCCGCGAGCAGCACATCCGCCGCGAAAAAGCCACGAGCAACATCTGCACCGCGCAGGCGTTGCTCGCGAACATGGCGTCGCTTTATGCGTGTTACCACGGGCCGGAAGGGTTGAAAAAAATCGCCGCGCGCACTTATATTTTGGCACGTTTGCTCGCCGCGGCTTTGCACAAAGCAGGTCACAAAATTGTTTCCGAAAATTTTTTCGACACGGTTTGTTTTATTCCCGCGAGCGGAGGCGCCGCCCAAATTATCAAGGACGCGGAAGCGAAGCAGATGAATTTTCGCGTTGTCAACGACCGGACGCTCGGCGTGTCGCTCGATGAAACGTCCGGCATCAACGATGTGCAGGCGATTCTCAGTGCCGCCGGCATCAGCGAGGTGGTTTCCAAATACATCGGCGAGACGGAAAAAAATCTGGAGAAAATTTTTGCCGCCGCCGGTTCTTCCAACCCGAAATTATTTTTCGACGAAGCGGACGCGCTGTTTGGCAAACGCACGGAAGTAAAAGATTCACACGATCGTTATGCCAACGTGCGCGAAAGCAAATTTCTCCAGCATGCCGTCTTCAACCGCTATCACAGCGAGACCGAGATGCTGCGCTACATCAAGCGCCTCGAATCGCGCGACCTCTCGCTCACGGCCTCGATGATTCCGCTCGGCTCCTGCACGATGAAGCTCAACGCGGCGGCGGAAATGTTCCCCGTGTCGTGGCCGGAGTTTGCGAAAATTCATCCGTTCGCGCCGCTCGGCCAGGCCCGCGGCTACCAGATTCTTTTCCAAAATCTCGAGGATTGGCTCGCGGAAATCACCGGCTTCGCGGGAATTTCCTTGCAGCCCAACGCGGGTTCGCAGGGCGAATACGCCGGGTTGCTCGTCATCCGCGCGTATCATGAATCGCGCGGCGAGGCGCATCGCAATGTCTGCCTCATCCCGACTTCTGCGCACGGCACCAATCCGGCGAGCGCCGTCATGGCCGGAATGAAAGTCGTCGCCGTCGCGTGCGACACGAACGGCAACATTGACGTGGCCGATTTGAAATCCAAAGCCGAGGCGCACAAAAATGATTTGTCGGCGCTGATGATCACTTATCCGAGCACGCACGGCGTGTTCGAGGAAACCATCCGCGACATCTGTGATCTCATTCACGCGAACGGCGGCCAGGTTTACATGGACGGCGCGAACATGAACGCGCAAGTCGGTTTGACTTCGCCCGGCTTCATCGGCGCGGATGTTTGCCATTTGAATCTGCACAAGACGTTTTGCATTCCGCACGGCGGCGGCGGTCCGGGCGTCGGGCCGATTGGCGTGGCGAAACACCTCGTTCACTTTTTGCCGAGCCATCCGGTGTTCACCTCGCGACTAGAAGACGTGGAGCATTCCAAGCAGCACATCGGCCCGGTGAGCGCCGCGCCGTGGGGCAGCGCGAGCATCCTCACGATTTCTTGGATGTATATCGCGATGATGGGCGCGGATGGGCTGACCGACGCGACGAAGTTCGCCATTCTCAATGCGAATTACATCGCCGCGCGATTGGAAAAATATTTCCCGACGCTTTACCGCAGCAACGGACTTGTCGCGCACGAATGTATTTTGGATTTGCGCGCCTTCCACAAGACCACCGCCGAGGACGTGGCGAAACGCCTCATGGATTATGGCTTCCACGCGCCGACGCTTTCGTGGCCGGTCGCCGGCACGCTCATGGTCGAGCCGACCGAAAGCGAATCCAAATACGAACTCGACCGTTTCTGCGACGCGATGATTGCCATCCACGCGGAAATGACCGCCGTCGAAAACGGTTCCGCCGATGCGAAAAATAATTTGCTCAAAAACGCGCCGCACACGGCGGATCAAATTGCCAGCGACGATTGGAATCGCCCCTATGGCCGCGAACAGGCGGCGTTCCCGGCCAAAGATTTGCACGACTACAAATTCTGGCCGCACGTCAGCCGCGTGGACAACGTCTTCGGCGACCGCAATCCGGTTTGTTCATGCGTGGGGATGGAGAATTATTCTTAGCCACAGATAGACACAGCTGAATCACGGATTCTAGCCTTGTTCATCATTTTTTTATCAGGTTAATTCAGCCTGAATCATAGCCAATTCCGCGCGCGGTTCGTCCGCGACATGCTCCAGCCGCTCGGCGCGATGATACCAATAGCGCGCGTTGCCCAAATCGCCTTCGACCTTGTGCAGCACGGCGTGAATCCACGCGGCGGTGGCGTCGTCTTCATATTGTTGGACGATTTGATGCGCGGCGTCCCAGTCGCCTGCGAGAGCCAGTTCCACCGCTTGAAGCAATTCATCGTTTGGCGCGCTCATACCAATTGTTTACCGCTGGCATTCGCCGGTGGCAAGCCACTTGGCGGCTAAACATTTTCTGTGCAGCGATTGGCAAAATTGGTGGAGCCGGCCTGCCGTTGACGGGCGATGCTGGCGGCAGCAATTTATTATCAGCATGAAAATCACAGACGTTCTCCGGGCGGAACACGCCGTGTTCCACAATTTGTTCGACCATATTGAGACAACCGTGCCCCGGCTGAAAACGCTCGCCGAGGTCAAGCATCTCGCCGTGCTCGTGGAAAAATTGCACGGGCCGCATTCCAAAACCGAGGACGATCTGTTCATCGAGCCGCTCGAACCGTATTTTGACCAGATGGGCCAGCGCGAAACGTTTCATGCGGAGCACGAACACATCGAAGCGGCACTCACCAAAGTGCAGACGGCACGCACGCTGAAGGACGCCAAAAAAATTCTGCTCAACGCCATCGCCGCCTCGCGCAAACATTTCGACAAGGAAGAACGCATCGTGTTTCCGCTCGCGGAACGCATTCTCAAGGCAAAAACCTTGAACGAACTCGGCGAGCAATGGCTGCATCGCCGCAACGTGTCCAAATGATCACGCCAGTTCGATCGCGACGGGACAATGGTCGCTGCCCAGAACCTTCGGCAAAATGAATGCTTTTTTCAATCGCGGCCGCAGCGCTTGGGAAATGAGAAAATAATCCAAACGCCAGCCGACGTTGCGTGAACGCGCGCCGCTAAAAACGCTCCACCAAGTGTAATGGCCGCCGCCTTTTTCAAATTCGCGGAAGGTGTCGAGAAAACCGGCGGCGACAAACGCGGAAAAACCGGCGCGCTCTTCCGGCGTGAAACCATGGTTGTGGACATTGGCTTTTGGATTCGCGAGATCAATTTCCGTGTGCGCCACATTTAGATCGCCGCAGAAAACCACCAGTTTTTTCTTCTCCAATTTTTTCAAGTAGGCCAGAAAATCGCGGTCCCATTTTTGCCGATACGTCAGCCGCGACAGATCGCGCTTGGCATTCGGCACATAAACATTGACCAGAAAAAAATCGTCCAGTTCCGCCGTCAGCACGCGGCCTTCTTTGTCGTGTTCGACGATGCCGATGTGCGGCGCGACACTTAACGGCTTGTTCTTGATGAAAATGGCGGTGCCGGCGTAGCCCTTTTTTTCCGCGCTGTTCCAAAACGCCGTGTAATGAAGTGGCCAGAGCTTTTCAACATCCTGTTCGCTGCATTTAATTTCTTGCAGGCATAGAACATCCGGTTGCTCGGCGTCCAAAAATTCCAGAAAATTTTTCTTCAGCACGGCGCGCAGACCATTGACGTTCCAGGAAATCAGCTTCATGCGATTAGTTTCAAGTTTTCAGTTTTAAGTTTCAAGTGTGGATGCGTTGACGCAATGGATTATCGCGGCTACCTTGCTGCCAGTTAAAAAATGATCGCCAACCTTGCCAGCAAACCGACGGCCGCGCCGAATTTCCGCACGGGTGACGAACGCCTCGTCAAACTGACGCCCAGTGCGGCCAGCAAGGTTTCCACCCTGCTCACCAAGCAAGGCCGGCCAGCGGGCGTGTTGCGCGTGGCGGTGGTCGGCGGCGGCTGTTCCGGATTGCAATACAAAATGGATTTGCAGGACGGGCCGGCGAGCCGCGACATCCTCGTGGAAAGCGGCGGCGTGCGCGTGGTCGTGGATCCCAAAAGCGCGCTCTATGTCACCGGCAGCGAACTGGATTACATCGAGGCCTTGCAGGACGGCGGGTTCAAGGTGAAAAATCCCAACGCGGCGACGAGCTGTTCCTGCGGCGAGAGCTTCAGCGCTTAAACGAAAAAAATTTCGACAGAATTTACAAAATTTCAGAATTAAATTTTGGTTTTGAATTCTGGCAATTCGGTAAATTCTGGCTAAAAATTTATCGTCGCAAAATGACTGACAACTTCGCTTTGCTCAACGAACCGCGCCGGCCGTGGCTGGATCCGGATTTGTTGAAACAAAAATTTCTGACCCGCTCCGCTAATTTTCATCCCGACCGCATTCATTCGGCCAGCGAAACGGAAAAGCTGGCGGCTACGAAAAAATTCACGGAGCTGAACGCAGCCTTCAATTGTCTCGCCGAACCGAAATCGCGCCTGCGGCATCTGCTCGAACTGGAACTCGGCGCGAAGCCGAAGGACATTCAGCAGATTCCGGCCGCGCTCGCCGACCTGTTCGCCGCAGTGGCCAATACTTGCCGGCACGCTGACATCTTTCTTGCGGAAAAAAACCAGGCAACTTCGCCGCTGGTGCAAGTGCAGTTGTTTGAACGCGGCCAGGATTGGGTCGAGCAGCTAAATATTTTGCAAAGAAAACTTAACGAGCTGCACGCGCAAGCGACCGAAAAATTGCGATCGCTCGACGCGCAGTGGCTCGCCGCGGACGCAACGGCGCGCCGGGAAATTTTGCCGCGGCTGGAAGAACTTTACCGGCTGTTCGGCTATTTCAACCGCTGGCACAACCAGATTCAGGAACGCGGGGTTCAGCTTTCACTCTGAAAAACGCTAACGCTCAACGGTGGCAGATTGAATTCCGCCGAGTGTTGATGGCCGTGACACGGCTGGTTTTGCGCGGTGACGCCGCCGTAATTTCCCTGGTTGCTGCCGCCATAAATTTCCGCGTCGCTGTTCAAGGCTTCCTTCCATTTGCCGCCGCGCGGCAGTCCGATGCGATAATTCGGACGCGGCACGGGCGTCAGATTCAAAATGACCACGGTTTGATTTTTGCCGTCCGCCGTCTGGCGCAAAAATGACAGCACGCTGTTTTCGCGGTCGGTGCAGTCTATCCAACTGAAACCAGCGTAGTCATAATCCGCCTGCCAGAACGCGGGCGAATTTTTGTAAAGCGCGTTCAAGTCCGCGACAAATTTTTGCGCGCCGCGATGAAACGGCCCGGCGTCGAGCAGCCACCAGTCGAGCTGCGCGTTTTCATTCCATTCTTTCGTCTGGCCAAATTCACCGCCCATGAACAAAAGTTTTTTTCCAGGGAACAGCCATTGATAACCGAGCAGCGTGCGGAGGTTTGCGAATTTCTGCCAGTCGTCACCGGGCATCCGCGTGATGAGCGAGCCTTTGCCGTGAACGACTTCATCGTGCGAAAGCGGCAGCACAAAATTTTCGTTGTGATGATAGAGCATCGCGAAGGTGAGATCGTTCTGATGATATTTGCGATGGATCGGTTCGTGTTTGAAATAGCCGAGCGTGTCGTGCATCCAGCCCATGTTCCACTTGAAGGAAAAACCGAGTCCGCCGATATAAGGCGGGCGCGTGACTTGCGGCCACGCGGTGGATTCCTCGGCGATGGTCATCACGCCGGGAAATTCCGTGTGCGTGATGTGATTGAATTTTTTTAGGAACTCAATGGCTTCAAGATTTTCGCGTCCGCCGAATTGATTCGGAATCCACTCGCCGGCTTTGCGCGAGTAATCGAGGTAAAGCATCGAGGCGACGGCGTCCACGCGCAGGCCGTCAATGTGAAATCGTTCGCACCAGAACAGTGCGTTGGCGACGAGAAAATTGGAAACTTCGTTGCGGCCAAAATTAAAGATCAGCGTGCCCCAATCCTGATGCGCGCCTTTGCGCGGATCTTCGTGCTCGAAGAGCGCGGTGCCGTCGAATTTGGCGAGCGCCCATTCGTCGCGGGGAAAATGCGCGGGCACCCAGTCCACGATCACGCCGATGCCGGCCTCGTGCAGCGCGTTAACAAGAAATTGAAGATCTTCCGGTGTGCCGAAGCGGCTGGTCGGCGCGAAAAAGCCGGTGACTTGATAGCCCCACGACGGATAAAACGCGTGCTCGGCCACGGGCATGAATTCGATGTGCGTGAAGCCGAGGCGCGTGACGTATTCGACGAGCGGTTTCGCGAGTTCGCGGTAGCTCCACGATTCGGTCGCGGTTTTTTTCTGCCACGAGCCGACGTGCATTTCATAGACGCTCATCGGCGAGCGCAACGCGTCGCGTTCGCGCCGTTTTTTCAGCCACGCGTCGTCGCTCCATTTGAAATTTTTGGTTTCCCAGACAATCGCCGCTTGCTTGGGCGCGACCTCGAAGAAAAATCCGAACGGGTCGGTGTTCAATTTTATATTTCCATGCGTGTCGCGGATCTCAAATTTGTAATGCGCGCCCTGCCCCACGCCGGGGATAAAAATTTCCCAGACGCCGGACGCACCGAGCAGCCGCATGGAATAAACGCGCCCGTCCCAATTATTGAAATCACCGACAACGCTGACGCGCTGGGCATTCGGTGCCCACACGGCAAAACTGGTTCCGTGAACTCCGTCCAGCGTGCGCAGCTGCGCGCCAAGTTTGTCGTAAATTTTCCGTTCATCGCCTTTGCCGAACAAAAACAAATCCGCCTCGCCGAGCGTCGGCAAAAATGAATACGCATCGCGCGTGCGCCGCGTTTGGCCGGCTTTATCCGTGATGACCAGGTCGTAGGCGTAAACGACATTGGCCCGCGGGGTTTCACCTTCAAAAACATCCGTGTTTGGAATGCGCTTCAACTCAAACTTGGGCTTGTCTTTTTCATGCACGGGCTGGACTTCAACTTTTTTTATGTCCGGCAGCAGCGCGCGGACGACGAGGCCTGATTCATCGCCGAGCGGGTGCATGCCGAGCAGCGTGTGCGGCGATTGATGGGTGAGTTCGACGAGGCTGCGCAGTTCATCTTTGGTGAGCAACATAACGAGTAAAGCTTAACAGAGTCTTTGCCGCGAGGCACGGCAAAGCAATGCCAAAGCTGAATTTTTCATGGTGACATCCGCTGACGGAGATGATCAAACGGATGAAAACGCGAAGCCAGAGCGGCGGGGGAATAAAAAAAGAGACCGGACACTACTCCGGTCTCTTAAAACAACACTTAAATTTTTTGGTTGGCTCACTACTTCCAACGTGAACAACATAACACGTCTGGCCGTTCTGGCTTGTCACCAGTTGTGGTTACAAGCGGCAACCGGGACTAGGCCTTTGACGTAGGCAGATACTTTCAAAAACCGAATGTTTATGCGGTCGGAAGTGGCTAATTCAGACGCGGATTTTTGACGGGCTTTTTGGGCTTGGTTTTCTTCGGCAGCGGCGGCGCGGATGCGATGCGTTTAACGGCATCTTCAAAGCTGACGCCCTTCAATCTCAAATCAATGGCTTTGGGCATAAATTATCGCTTTACTTGACGTCACTTTACATCTTTCCTTTTCGCATCAATAGCAAAAAGTCAAAATACCAATTTGAGGCATCCAGCCCGACCGATGATGACGAAATAAAACGACTTCGGGAGCAGTTTTTATCTGATGGCGTTCTTCCGTCGGTTTCGGAATTGTTCCTTGTCGCCGCATTGCTGAGTCGTGGCGAGAAATCTGGAAAATTTAAGGCAGCGCAAAGAGCAATGCAGCTCTGGGATGAAAGTTTTTATGCCAGAGAATCACGACTTGATTTATATGTTCGCACGGCGTTCAGTCGGAATAAGGCGGCCGAAAAAGAAAGAGAGTCTCAAATTCCAAAATCATACCCAGCAAGTCTTGATGAAGTCCTTCGCTTGCTGATGCCGCATAAAAAAAGATCAGAAGACCGAATGAAAATTTACCGCGATTATATTCGGGACTCGCTCCGCGTATCAAATTATATGGAACAAGGAAATTGGAGCGGAAAGCCATTTGAAAGCACGCCAATTCCAACCGACGACGAAATTGGAAAAATTATAGCCAAAAAGAAAGCAGAAGGTTTCAGCGAAAGTTGGTATGCCACAACCAGGGAATTTTTCCTGCGATGGTTTTCTGATTATGAAGCAAAAAAACTTTCAAGCCGGGCGAAAAAAGCAGCGACGGCGAAATGGAAAATAAAAAATGCCTAGGCCGCGAAAAATAATTGGCGAGATTGGGTTTGAAGAAATGTTGCGCTGGGCTATGCCAAAGAAAAGAATTGCAGACCGTTTCAAATTCTATCGTTTATATCTGCGCGATAATTTACACCGACACGGTTCTTATGATGGCTCGAAAGCGACGGCAGAAGAAATAGACTTGGCCGTCGCCGATGCTCGCAAAAAGAAATACGATATTAATTCGGATTCTACGCATAATTTTCGCAATTGGATAAATTCTGGCATCTCAGGATGGCAGCGCGAGTTCAGGCGCGAACGCGCCAAAGCTATGGCCAAAGGCCGATGGTCTAAAAAAAGTAAAAAAACCTCTTGATTCGATTTTCCGCCTAGTGTTTTTGCATCAAGCATGGGAAAACCTGCTACAAGCATAAAATAACCTGCTGTAAGCATCGGCTAATCTGTCGTAAGCATCCAAAAACCTGTCGCAAGCTTTTCGAGCGCACAAAGTATAGCCGGAATTCAGAAAATTTCATGTGATAATGTTACTTGGCTTACATATTGCGTGTAAGCAAACAGCGCGTGAAAAACGCTTTTAAGTGACTTAATAATATGGTTTTAGGCCGCTCGTTATGTTTGAGTCGAAAGGCTCCCCGGACAAGTCACCGGATTTTCAAAACATATCGAGCGGTTTTCTTTTTGAGGTGATGCCAATGTAAAACGGAAATAAAAAAGAGCCGGGTTTTTAATCCGGCTCGTTGAACAGATCGGGCGCGCCGCGCTCAATCGGTAGAATTGAAACTTAAGCAACTTCACTCTATCGGCCTTTTGCGGTGCGCGCAAGTAAATTCAGACTTCAAAGATAAAAATTATGAAGAAACGCACCATCATGCCCAAAATTTGGGAGCAAACAGGCTTTAAGCCTGTGGAAAAACCCGCGCCAGTGCAAAGGGTATTCTCGCGCCAAATTCGGGTTCACATGCGGAGCTAGTGCTAGTTGCCCTGTCAGCCAATAGGCTGGCAGGGCTATTTGGCCGCATCAATCAGGGCTTTGCGCGCCCATGCTGGTTTTGACAGGCCGGACTTGTTTATTGCCGTCTGGATTTGCGCCGCTTCTTTGGCCGCAATTTTCACGGCAAACAAAACCGTGTTCGCCGTGCCTTTTGGCAGCTTTGGCCTGCCCATTTTAGATTTCATACATTTGGTTAACTTTTAATTTGACACAACCATATCTTTTGGTTAACTTTTAGTCAAGATGAAAACGAAATTTGACGCGGAAGATTTGAACCTGATTTCATTGGCGAAAAAATACTCCAATGAAAACCGGGCGCGAAAGCTGTTTGAACAATTGCGCTGGCATGGCGGCAAGCCGGTTTGCCCGCATTGCCAGAATGACGGAAAAGCAAAAACCATTTCCAAGCTTACCGCAAAAACAGACAGCAAAACGGCAGTTCGCAAGGGTGTTTATTTTTGCGGAGCGTGTCGCAAGCCATTTAGCGCAACGGTTGGAACAGTGTTTGAATCGTCGCACGTCCCGCTTTCCAAGATTTTAATGGCGATCTTTATTCTTTGCTCGTCGAAAAAATCAATCAGCGCCTTGCAATTGTCGCGGATGCTTAAAACGACCTATCGGACTTCGTGGTTTCTCGCTCACAGAATTCGTCACGCAATGGAAACAGATTTGAAAACAGCCAAGCCGCTAGAAAACGTGACCGAAATGGATGAAGCGTTTATGCAAAATTTCGAGAATCCCGCAAAGAAAGTCATTGTCGCCCTGATTGTGGAACGCGGCGGGGAATCGCGGACGCGGGTTATTCCAAGCGTGACGGCAAAGAATGTCGGGAAGTTTTTGAATGAATGCGTGAGCCAAAAAGCGACGATTAACACAGACGAACATTCATCCTATAAAATGGCCTTGAAACGGCAGCCACGTCATCAGCGCGTAAATCATTCCAAATTGGAATATGCGCGGCACAATCTTGACGGCTCGGTTTCTCATGTAAATACCTGCGAAAGCTGGTTTAGCTTAATGAAGCGGTCTGTTTTCGGCGCGTGGCATTGCATCAGCAAAGAGCATTTGCCCAAATACGCCAGCGAACTTGAATACCGCTGGAACACGCGCAAAATCACCGATGGCGAGCGCATGGCAAAGTTTGTCCCGCTGATTTCCGGCAAGCGGCTAATGTATCGCCAGCCAGCCAATTGAAAGGATAAGCGGGTTCAGCTCGCTTGGCTGGTCAGGCCGCGACCGCCAAAAATCACTTTGGCTGAATTGCTGGCAATGAAGGCCGCAAATCGGAAAGCGGTTGCGATCTGGCGGCGCAAACGCATCCGCTGGCGACTGGCTATCCGCAGAAAGCGGCTTCAAATAAATTCCAGCAAAAAATGCAAGTGGTGCAATAGCCCGCGCACCTTGAATTTACAAACGGGGGAAATGTCCAGTTATTGCGATGCTTGCCGCGCCAAATTGAATGCTGGCGTCCGGCAAATGCTGATGGGGATTGAATAGCCTTTTGACTGCAAACGGTTGGTGTGAAGTCAAAAATTCCAAAATCAAAAAAAATTAACGATTTTTCTTTTTGTTTAGCGCCTCGCGTTCGTCGCTTTCTCCGAGAGCTATCGCCTTCATCAAGAGAGCAAGCATTGCGTGCGTTTCAGCATTATGCTTTTTTGCCAATTCTTGCTCGGCCTTCTTTCGTTTTGGATTTAAAAAAGGCAGGCCTGCAATAGAACCGCCTTTGCACAGTTCGTATTGAATTAAATCAACCTTCGCTTCAATTCGAGATAATTGCTCTGTGGTAATTATCCAATATGCGCGAAAGTATTTTGGATCATCTAAAAATTTTTTAACAAAGGCTTTTTTCATAATTTTTTTGATGGTTAAGCGTTAGTCGTTTTGTAAATCAAACGCTTTCCGCTTTATTTTGGCAAATCAATTTGCGTTCGGGAAAGGCCTAGTCCCGAGCGGCAACTCTCAAATTTTCCCAAGGATTTCATCGATTTGACGGCGATGAATCTCTTTTTCGCCTTCGGTCCAGACCACAAAATGGGCGCGGGCCATTTTTTCTTCGGTCGGCAGTTGTGCCGCGACGCGCTGCTGGATCTGTTCCGGATTCCAGCCGCGCGCAGCCAATCGGGCGCGCTGGGTCACGCCGGAACTGGCCACGCAGATGATTTTTTCAAAATGATTTTCCGCCGCGGTCTCAAACAAAAGTGGGATGACCACCACGGCCAACGGGCAATTGTCCGCGCGCCAGTTTTTCAACTGCCTGAGCCACGCCTCGCGAATGCGGGGATGCAGAATGGCCTCCAGTTGGCGACGGGCGACCGGATCGGCAAACACGCGCGCGGCCAGTTTGGCGCGATTCAATTCGCCTGCAGCGGAAAGCATTTCCTCGCCGAACGTCTTGGTGATTTCCACGAGCGCTGGCTGGCCGGATTGGACCAACTGGTGGGCAAGATCATCGGTGTCCACAACGCGAACACCCTGCGCCAAAAGAAAACCGGCGGCGGTGGATTTGCCCATCCCCACGCCGCCGGTCAAACCGCAGACTTTCATGAGTGAAAAATTCTACTGCAACAATACGCGGTAGAAGCGATAGGGGTAATTGGTCGTGGTCGTATCGGTGAAAGATGTGATGGTCGCCACCGGTGCCGGATTGGTGTAAACCGGCACCCAGTTCACGAGGTTGGTGGAAGCCTGAACGACATAAGGTTCAAGCGAACTATCCGTGATCGAGAACTGAAATTGGTGGTTGGTGCCGACATAGCTGCCCGCGAGTTGCGGTGATGGCGGATTTCCTATGGCAACAGAGGTGGTGACATAATTGTCATCCCCGTTTGGATCGGGAGTGGCAGAAGTAACTATGGCGGAATTAACAATCACTGGGCCGGCGCCGGATAATGGATAAACCGCCAGCGTCAGTTGAGCGCCGGCATTGGTTGCCAGCGTGGGCAGAGTCCAAGTCAAACCCGAGGCACCCGTGCTCACAGAACCGGCGGTAACATTTGAGACAATTGTGGCACTGTTGACTGGCAAGGTGTCGGTTAGGACTGGGTTCACAGCGGAGGAAGGTCCGTAATTGGTCACGCCAATGACAAAAATCACGGCGGTATTGGTTGGAACCGTGTTAGTGGGAGCTGTCACGGTAAGAGTCAGGTTGGCGGCCTGCCCGACCGGGTTGGCCAGCGTCAGATTGATAGACCAGCCATTGGAAATTATACCGACATTTTGCGCGGTATCGTCCTGAACAAATAGTGTCCAAGTGCCGTTAGGATTGCCGCCAATCAAAGTCGCCAGATTGGTGCCATAAGGTCCGGCAGGAGCGGAAATGTGATATACTGTGTTGCTGGCTCCGGCCGGCGCGAGCGCATTGATCAAGTTGGTTCCGTTCGGCGTGCCCAAGCCGGTGCACAAGTCATAGCCGGGCACGGCAAAAAACAGATTAGGACTCTGACTCCAAGTATTATTGCCGGTGGTGATGTCGTGAAAGAGATTGTTATAGTTTGGACCGCTCGCCAGCGAATAGATGGTTGGATTTATAAAACCGACCGAGACATTTCCGTAACCCGCCGCCTGTTGGTTGACCAGCGCCATGTAGGCAGCCCACAACGGCGTCGCGCAACTGGTGCCGCCAAATAATCCATTAAAGCCGCCGCCATATTCAACAAAGACATTGTCGGCCGTAAGGGCAACATCGGGAATATTGCGAAACGTGGTCGAACCTTGGTTAGTCGTCATGTTGATATTGTTCTGCCAAGTGGGAATCGCATAATTCGTGCTGATACCGCCGCCACCGCCAATTCCATCATCGCCATATTCAATCCCCCAGTTCCAGACGGTTTCAGAAGTCCAAGGACCATTCGCGATAGCTGTGCTCAACGTGGTGCCCCCAACGATGGTGATATGTGGATCATCACAAGGCGACGGGATCTGACCAGTCAGCCAGGCGTCCGAGTCGCCGGACGCATTAAAGAAGGACTGGCCCTGCGCGGCAAACTGTTGGAAAAGCTGCTCGGAAGTCGCATCAATCGGATAAGACCAGGAAGCGCTCAACTGTTTGACCTGATTGCTTGATGCCATGGCGCTCAAAATGTCGTCGGTCAAACTTCCTTCAAAAACATAAATTTTGGAAACCGCAGGGGCCATCGAAATCACCATTTCAATATCCAAGGAAACTTCGTCATTGGCAAAACCAGGCCCGCCGCCATATCCGTCCAACAATACAGCCTGCACGGGCGTGTTGTTGGTGATGCCGGCTTGGGTTTCATAAGCCGTGATATCAGCCGGATAAAAACCGGAGTCAAATTGAAGCAGTCCAACCATTTGGCCGGCGCCATTTAATGAGGTGCCGGGAACGTAGGCATTCCTGAAGTCGGTGCCAATGTAACCGCCACCGGGCGCGGAACCTAATTTGGGTGACGGAGTTGCTGTTAGTTTGTGCAAGAGTGGTTGTGGCACGGAGTAATTATCTAAACCGCTCACATGCAATATCGGGACGTTGGTCGGGACGGAAGGATCAGCGTCGGGCGCAAAAAAATCCCGGGCGGCTTTCGGATGGGCATAAGTATGAAGGGTCACGTTCAAGGCGTGTTCGATGTCAGAGACTTTGCCATTCACATCCAGCACCATGCGGTTGGGATGGGTGGTGGTAACGGAGAGCCCATTTTTTTGCGCATAGTCAACAACCGCCTGATAATCCTGTTCTGACGGTCCGAATTGAGCAGTGAACTCTGCCGGGGTCAAATAATGATGATAGTTGGGACTGCTCGGATCATAAATCTGCTGAAGCAGATTAGTTAGCGCCGCAGTATTTCGCAATGGCAAGCCGATGGCCAACGTCAAATGGTTTGTTGCCGCGGGTTTGCCTTTTGCCAACAGATGTGACACCACGGCCGGCACATGGCCGGACAAGGTCTTCATTCCAGGCACGGCGGCGCGGGACGGACAAACCAGAGTGGCCGTTGCCAGCAGACTGAAGCCAATCTTTAAAAACATCTTACTCATAAAAATCTCTCGTTAGAATGACGCCTCTGGGCATTAAGGGAAACTAGGTATCGGCAGATAAGACGTCGGCTTATAGGTGCCATTGGTAATGGTCGTCTGCGGATATGCCTTTGGCGGCAAAGAATTGGTCGCCGCGTCGTCAAAGGTCAAAGTAACTTTGCCGATGGCATTGCCGCCGCCCGCATGCGCCATGATCAAAGTGTCCTTCTGTCCCGGCGATACCACCAATGCGTCAATGTCATTCGGATAAGTATGATAAAGGTTCGTCAATGTGACCGTCGCCTTGACGATCACGCCATTCACGTTGCTTACTACAATTGTGGACGGATAAGGCGATGCCGGCGCAAGGTCATTGATGATGATCGCGTTGGTGCTGACAAATGTATTGGTCCAAGTGCCCAAGGTATAAGTGAAGGCAGCCTGGCCAAGGTTGATGCTACCGTTCGCGAGTTGGAACGTCGCAGCGATGTTCTGACCATTGGTTCCATTGGCAGTGAAAGTGAACGCCTGCGAGGCGGAAGGTCCGCGTGCAATCAACGGCCCATAACTCACCGGGCCGCTCGGAGTGGGCGAATTGATGCCGTTCGTAGCCAGCAACGTGGCCGTCAGATTGGCAATGTTCGTGCCAGCGCTGACGCGGAAGGCGAACAACATCTTGACGGTTTCATTGGGATCAATGATGCCATTGGTAATCAAGCTTTCGCTCAACAGCGCCGATCCTGCCGGCACCACCAAACTGCCACTGTTATCGCGGATCGTCAGAATGGCGGCGCTGGGGGCGGTTAGAATTCCGTTGGTTGGCGTGCTCAATTGCAACAGCACCGTCTTGTCCGGCTGCACGGTGGTCGTGGCGATAACGCGCAATGCGAAGGTATGGCTCGTCTCACCATTGGTAAATGTTAGGACGCCATTGGTTGCCACATAATCTGTGCCAGCCACCGCTGTGCCATCCGCCGTGGAGAAATTAACGGTGGAAGTCAGGTTGGTGTTGTCGGTGCGCACAACAGTAATGTTCGTGGCCACCCCGGTCTTCAAGATCGTATAGTTCGCCGCCGAGAAACTAAGGCCGGAGTTATTATCCACGATCGTGACCACTTGGCTGCCTGGTATGGTGATTACTCCGGGAGCGGTCGCATTGGTCAGACTCACGGTAAAGGTCCGGTTGCCGGTGATCAAACCACTGTTAATGATCGGCACGGTGAAGAAATTGGTGCCGATGCCATTGGTGAAGACCAATGTGCCACTGGTGGTAGTGTAGTCTTGACCCGCGATGGCCGTGCCATCGGAGGTAAAGTAACTGACGGACAAGGGGACGGAATTGGAACTGGCCACCGGCTCGATGCTCGGATTGGAACAAACCACGGTAATCACCGCGAGCCCGACATTTTTGGAAACACTCATGGCCGGATTCGTAAAGCTCAACCCCGCCATGCTCGGTTGGATGATCACCACTGAATTACTCGGCGCGGCCAACTGAACGCCGGCGCTCGGAGTCGACAAGGTCATGCTAAAAGCGAGATTGGTCACGCCATGATTGTTAATCAACGGAACCGAAACCGTCTTGAGCACTTCACCGCCGGCAAAGGCCAGCGTGCCGGATGTCGTGACATAATTGATTCCAGCCCGAGCAGTGCCATCGGCGGTGGCATAGTTCACGGTAAAGGCATTCGTCGCCACCCCAATACGCTGGACAAAGATGAGACCACTGTTGGTGGACTCACTAACATAGTTAGTGCCACTAACGAAGCTTACACCAGTGTTGGCACTAACAATAGTCAGCGTCGTATTGGTCGGGTTGATCAATTGCGCGCCACCAGTCGGATTGGACAACATCACCGACAGACTCACCGGTGCCTGCACCAAGCTGTTATTGATGAGCGGTATAACGACAGAATTGCTCGTGACCCCGTCACCAAATGCCAGAGTAGTCGAAGTCGGCACAATGTAGTCTTGTCCCGGCTTGGCCGTGCCGGCCACCGTGGTGAAGGTCACCGACACCGCACCGGATGAACCGTTCGTGCGCAGGACAGTGAGATAAGCGTTGGTATTGCCCGCGCTGAAGGTGTAGTTGGTCGAGGCAAAATACAACTGGCCGGGCGAATAGACTGTGTCAATGATGGTCAGCGTCGCGTTGGACGGGCTATACAAAAGTGACCCGACAGCATTTGACAGTTGCATCGATACCGTGCGGAAACCTTCCGGTATCGTGTTATTGATGATCGGCACCAATGCGGTCTTGTCCGAATCGCCCGGATTGAAAGTAACCGTAACATTGGTCGGATAATAATCCACATTGGTCAGCGCCGTCCCGTTGGTCGTCGTCAGGAAATTGACGCTGCAACTGCCGCTGGTGGAACCTTGCCGGATAATATCAATTGTTGCCACCCCGTTCACGGTGTTCTTGGGCACCGAGTAACTGGTTGACAGGAAACGCAAGGCGCTGTCCGTATTGATAATGGTCAACAAGGCGCCGGACTGGTTCCCGTAGCCGGCGGGCGGAGTCGGGTTCGTCAGGCTCAAATTGACCGTCAGATTCGACGTAATGACCATGTCGTCAATCAACGGCACCAATACCGTCTCATAAGTCTGACCGGCCGGGAAATCCAAGTTAGTCACAATACTGAAATAGTTGGTTCCCGCTATCGCAGTATTATCAGCGGTGGCAAACGTCACGAACACATCGCCCGTGCCATCCGCATTGGTGCCGCTGGTGCCACCGGTGCGGCTGATGCCGATGACCGCATAGCCACCATTCTCATTGGCAAAATAGTTGGCCGAGGTGAATTCAAAAGCACCGGAACCCACAACGGAACCGCCAAAGACGCGGTCAATGTAGTCATGCTCTTGGCCATTGAACTGGGTAAAATCACCGCCGATGACCATCATGCCATCCGTCGGTTGGAGCACTAATGCATAAATATTGTTGTTAGCTCCGGATCCGAAATTGATGGTCGGATCCACTGCGCCGGTCGGCAACAAGCGGGTGATACTGTTGCGGCTCACGCCACTGGCTTGGGTGAAATCGCCGACCAACACAATTCGGTTGTCCGGTTGCACCACGATGGAGTTCACCGTGCCATTGGCGCCCGCTCCCAAATTGGTGGCGAAGACGCTATCCACTGAACCATTAGCATTTAGATGCCCCACATGATTCAAGCTGGTTCCATTCACGTTCGCAAAGTCGCCGCCGATTAGCACACTGTCATCGCTTTCAATGGTGATTGCACGAACCGCATTGTCAGTTCCGATGGTCACATTGAAGTTGGTATCCACCGACCCGTCGGCGTTGAGGCGAACCAGATTGCCGACCGCAATATTATTGAAGTTGGTAAATGCGCCACCGACCAGCACTTTGCCGGCATTGTTCACTGAGTTGGTCGGATAGGCCGCGACGGCATAGACAGGACCACCGGCACCCAGACCGACGGCAAACGATGTATCTACAGAACCATCGTTGTTCAAACGCGCGACGCCCGGACTTGCCGTGCCGTTAATGGTGCTGAAGGCGCCCCCGACATAAAGTTCACGGGATCCATTGATGAAGGTTTCAAACAGCGAGAAGATAGTATTATCAGCTCCCGACCCAGGATTGAAACTGGTGTCCAGCGATCCATCCGTCATGAGCCGCGCGACGCGACTGCGGATGATTCCGTCAATGTTGGCAAAGGCTCCGCCGACTACAATGCGGTCATCGGTTTGGCTAATCAAAGCATTGATCGCTCCATCGGCTCCCGACAGTCCATTCAGGAAACTCGTGTCCAAGGTGCCATCCGTGTTCAACCGGGCGATGCGATTGATTGGCGAGCCATTGGCGATGGTGAAATTACCCCCCGCGACGATCTGCCCGTCCGATTGCAATGCGAGGGCAAAGACACTGCCATTCATGCCTGCCGATGGATCAAAGGCCGAGTCCGAGGAACCAGGCGGCTGGTTATAGGTCTCCGCATCGACAATGTTCACCGTGGAATTCGTCGGCGAACCCAAAGTGGCTCCCGCCGTCACATTTGCCAAGGCCACGTTGAAATAGAAGCTGCTCGGCGGCGGATTCGTCTTGCCATCATCAAGTATCCGCACGGTAAAGCTGCGGCTCAACTGCCCTTGCGCAAAGGCCAGCACACCATTCGTTGGAATGTAGTTTATGCCGGCAGAAGCCGTGCCATTGGCCGTGCTATAACTGACCGAGGCTGTCCCCAGCCCGGAACCACTGCGCGAAACCGTCACGGTCGCATAACCGCCATTTTCATTGACTAGATAACTCGGCGCGCTGAATTGGAACGTGCCGTAACTGTTGTCATTGACAATGTTCAACACGGCCGTCGCTGTCGCGCCCAACAACGACGGTGTATTCGTGCCGTTCAAAGTCGGGTTGGACAGGTTGGCAAAGAATTGTTTGTTCGCTCCAACAGTATTGCTGTTGATCAACGAAATGTTGATCGTGCGCGGAGTTACATCACCATTGTTCCAAGTGAGCGTATTGGTCGCGCCGACATAGTCCACGCCATTGACAGCCGTGCCGTTGGCGGTGGCATATTGCACCGTGAGTGTGCCTTGGCTGCCAACCGTGCGAGTCACAGTGACCGGCATCACACCTGCACTCACGTTGGCGGAGTAGGAATTGGTGCTGAAATTCAAATAACCGGCAAAGTTAGGGTTAATGATTCGCACCAAAGCGTTCGACAAGCCGAGCGCAGCATTACCGCTGCTCAAATCTTGAAGGTTATATAGTTGCACGCCGACCGTCTTCTCCACACTGGCAATATAGCCATTGCCCAGAATGGTCAAAGCGAATGAACTATTCGTTTGGCCGGGGTTGAAGGTAACCAAGCCATTAGTGGCGCGGTAATCCGTTCCAACCAAGGCAGTGCCATTGGTCGTCGTAGTATAAGATAATTGAACCGTGCCGGAAGAACTGCCGGTGCGCGTGATGCCAACTGCGGCAGTGGAACTATTCGCCGTGAAACTGCCGGCGGAGAAGCCAAACACGCCGTCCTGATGGCTGTTATCCACCACGGTCAAAGGTGCGACCGATGTTCCCAGCGCGACTCCCAACGGTATGTTCTGGCCGCCCAAATAGAATTGATCAGCGCCACTTGGATTGGCCATTTGGAACGTGGCATTCAGATTGCCTGATGACGTGGTATTGTTGATGATGCTCACCAGGGCCGCTGCCGGACCATTCAAACCAAACTTATAGGTGAGACCAAGATAAGGATCATTCATGAGTCCATTGGGTCCCAGCAAGCCATCGCTGTGCAAACGGGTGGGGCCTTCGTATTCCCATTCAATTGGGTATAACGGCGCAACACCGCCATATGAATAATCCAAGCCACTTTGTGCCAAGCCCGACTGCACTGCAAAGTTTGCCGAGGCATAACCGAGACTGCCGTTCGTGCGCACGAGGGTGACGGATTCAAACGATTGCGTCTTGTTCGCCGCATAGTTGTTGGCCGCCATGCCAATGTTACCAGGCCCGGGCGTGCCGCCGCCAATTAGCCGTGCCACGTTGCCGCGGTTGCGCACACCATCGCGGCTCTTGGGTTCCGGCCAGATGTTCGGGTTAAGTATTGCGAGTAAATTGGTGTTGATGCCGTAATCTCCCGGCCGCACGTTTTCATCAAACTGACCGCCGCCTACTTGGGCAAAGCTGCCGGAGATCATGACATTGCCGTCCGTCTGAATTCCCGATGAATAGACTGTTCCCGGCACATCGCCGTAATAAATCCTTGGCAAGCCTGCAAACTGGTTATAGGCCGTATCCATGAATGTCGTGTCCACCGTGCCGTCGCCATATAAGCGGGCAAATCCCAGACGATGCGTGCCGTTGAACTCGGTGAACGCCCCGCCGATATACATCGTGCCATTGTTCGTTTGTAGTGTAATGCTATAAATCGTGCCGTCCGCACCGCCGGTGCCTGCCGTGAAATTCGCATCGACAGAGCCATCAGTGTTAAACCGAACCAAACGATTGTATGTCTGTCCCGCCACGACAGTAAACTGGCCACCGGCCACAATTTTTCCGTCCGGTTGGATGGCGAGGGAGCGCACCGCGTTGTTTGGACCGGTGCCGGCATTAAAGCTGGTGTCGAGTGAACCATCATTCAACAACTGTGCAATGTTGTTTTGCAAGGTTCCGCCAACGGAAGTAAAGGCCCCACCAATAACCACCTGATTGTTACCATTCGGCAGCAGCGCTATGGCATACACGGAACCATTGATGTTGGTTCCCGGGTTAAAACTGCTGTCAAATGAGCCATCGGCATTGATGCGGGCGATATGCGCACATGGAATACTGTTATAAGCCGTAAAGTCGCCCCCAATCATGACCTGCCCGTTCGGCAGCGGTTGGACGGCCCAAACCGTGCCATTGGCACCACCGCCAGGTGTGAAGGTCGTATCCAGTGAACCATTCGCATTCAATCGGGCCAGGTTTGGACGATTAACGCCGTTATAGGAGGTAAAGTGCCCGCCGATCAAAATCTGATTGTTGGCGGTCAAGGCCACCGCGCGGATGAATTCTCCGCCGGGGAATACATTGACGCCCGCACCGGAACTAAAGGTGGTATCGAGCGAACCATCAAAGTTCAACCGGGCCAAACCATGAACGGTATAAGTGTTATTGCCGTCCGTGTAGGTTGAAAACGCACCGCCGATAATCGTCTGGTTGTTAGTGGTCAATACCAGACTGTAAACTTCACTAGAAGCTTCCGTGCCGGGATGGCCCACGGCCGAACCGTAAGAATTGACCGGCAACGCTAGATCCACCGCAAAATCTGGATTGTATAGTTCATCCACAGAGCCAGCTGGCGGGCTAATGTCATCAAAAAGAATGGTAACAGTGGTTTCAGCCACCATGCCGACCTGATACGGGTTGCCCTTCGAATCCTCTGCATACAGGACAATGTGGATGTCCTTGTTGAACTCCGTCAGATTATTATCCAGCACATTGAATGAAATCGGTTGCGGATCTGTTTTGTCTTGAGGGAACGTAAGCGTGCCGCTTGCGCCGCCGCTTGGATTGAAGTCAAAGTTGGTTGAGCCATAGATTCCGCCAACCAAAGGCGGGCTAGCTGTGAATGGCGTGGCATAGTCAGAGCCTGGCTGCAACGGAAAATAGATGTTATCCTCATCTGCTGAACTTTTGTCCAAGAAATTCCCGTCAATACGATAGTAGAGCGTCGCCGCGGACGTATTCGTTCCGGTCCGAGTTACATAGACAGTGACCGGCGTGCCGTGCCAATAGGCAGACTGAACGTCGCGCGAGACGCGATAGTTGGCCTTCTGGAAATTAAATACCGGGTTGGTGGCGATAATACTAACGCTCAGATTGGTAACGGCCGGTGTCACGTTCGTATTAACCGTTTGAACCGTGTTAATCTCGCGCGGATCAATATCGCAATCCAAAATGCGGCACAGAGCCTGACCGAACACCTTGTCCACACGCGGTGGCGATACCAAGCCAGACTCCGCCGGATCAAGCCGCGGGTTGGACAACACCACGGTGAAATCACGGTTCGGGCGCGCGATGCCATAGTCATCCGTGATCGGAATCAAGATGGTCTTGCTCATTTCGTAATCATCAAAGACCAAAGTGCCCGAGGCGGAAGTATAGTCGGAATACGACGCATTGTTGGTGATAAAGGTATTGGGTCCGATTTGGATCACCTGGTTGTTGGTTCCGAAGGCAACCGCCGGACTATCGCCGTTGGTGATGAGGTTGGTGTTGCCATCCACCGTGGTGTAATCCACCAGCACACGGCCGGATGAACCAGCCACACGCGTGACCGTCACCAAAAGTCCGGGGGCGTCATAATTGTAGTAACTGTGCAAGGTGGTGCTGTATTTGTCTGCATCAACCGTCCCAATAAATCTGCGGGATGATTCCGTTTCCGCGCATTGGTAGAGCAACATCTGCTGTCCGTTTGTTTCCACGACGCCAGTTTGATCAACGTTCTCCGTGGCAAAACGGAATACACCCGCCGAATGATAAGCCCAGTTGATGGATATAGGCCCCCGACCGGAGGTGGTGAAAATGATATACGGCGGATAGGGCACAAAGACATAGCCTGAAATTCCCGCCTTGGTATCGGCAGCGATGTAGTAAGTAGTTCCCGCTTTGGCGTTAAAGCGAAGTCCACTCGGACCACCGTAAGGCTGGGTGAAATTATAAAGCGAACCTTGTGCTGTCGGCAGCACCAAATTAGTGGGGTTGAAACTGGAGTTGGTATTGAAAATATTCTGGGCGGATTCATTATATTGACCGACGCCCAAGGTAAGCGGATAAAGATCATCATTGGCCGCGACTTGGCTAAGGCTGGACAAACTGGTGCCGGTGAAGACCGCGAGCACTGTGTCAAGTTTCACCCCGTTGGTATCATAACTGCCAATCGTATCCAAAGTCACTTCGCCATCGGCCGGAGCCACCCATTGCAACCAGACGGGCGCACTAGGCGCAAAGCCAGCGATATTAGGGTCACCACTTTCCGGCAAGCCCGGCGTGTTATCAACATTTGTGGAACCAAAAATGCCGCTGATGATCAATGGACTGAAGAAGCTCAGGCCATAAGGACTGTTGGTCTCAATAATGGTCACCGTCTCGGTCGTCGGCGCGACCAATACTCCGGGAGCGGTCGGGCTAGAAAGACTCACAGTGAAGTTGAGATTGCTCTCCACCAAGTTATTCGGAATGATCGGCACGCTGAAGTAAGCGACCGTCTGACCGTTAGTAAAGGTCAAAACACCACTAGCCGACTTATAATCAATCCCCAGTTTGGCCGTGCCCGGTCCGGTTGAATAATGCACTGACACCGGCTCGACATTCGGATTGGAGCAAAGCACCGGGATTACAGCATTCCCACCATTTTTCAAAACGCCCAGACTGGTGCCAGCCAGGCTGATGCCGGCGTCAGCATCGTGGATTATGACCGTCGTTGTGCTGGGCGGCGTGAGCTGTGCGCCCCCGCTCGGGAGCGAGAGGCTCACTGAAAAGTTCAAATCTCCCGTCACGCGTGGATCGTGGAGAATAGGCACCGTGATCGCAGCCAAAGACTGTCCATTGGTGAAAGTCAAGGTGCCGCTGGTCGCGGTATAGTTGGTCGCGGCCGACGCCGTGCCGTCACTGGTGGCGTATTGAACGGTTGTAATGCCATTAGTATTATTATAGCGAACCACGTTCAAGACCAAGGAGGCTGGCACCACACCCGACGGCTCGCTGATATAATTTGTCGCGGCGACAAATGCGATGCCGGTGTTGGTATTCAAAATGGTTAAAATTGTGTTGGTCGGACTAAACAATCCGGCCCCACCGGTCGGATTAGACAAGACTATCGACAGACTTTCCGGGCCTTCCGCCGTCAGGTCGTTGACCACCTGCACGGGAAAAGTCTTGGCGGTTTCACCGTCGCCAAAGGTCAGCGTGCCGTTGGTGGAAACATACTTGGTTCCAGCCAAAGCCGTGCCGTCGACTGTGGAAAAGTTTACCGTAATAGTGCCAGCGGAACCAAAGCTGCGCACAACTGTGATGTAGGCATTGGTATAACCGGTGCCACCTTCAGTGATGACATAGTTCGGCGAGGCAAAACTTAGCAGTCCAGCCGCGTTCACCGTATCTACAATGGTAAGTGTGGCGTTCGTGGGACTATACAAGACCGAGCCGGTCGCGTTGGCCAGCTGCATCGTCACCGTGCGGTTGCCCTCGACAATACCATTATTGTTGATGGGAATGGCCACGACAACATTCGATACACCCGGAGCGAAGGTGACCGTATTACTGACTGGAGTGTAATCCAATATGCTTACCGCCGTGCCTAAACCGGTGGTGCTAAAGTTGACGGTTGAAGTCCCATTGACGCTGCCCTGACGCACAATGCTGATGGCCGCCACACCGCTTACAATATTTTTTGCGACCTGATAGTTGGCCGCCGAAAGACTAATCGAACTGTCATCATTGATGATGGTCAAGGTCGCAGTCGGTTGATCGCCATATTGTGCGGGAGGCACGGGATCCAGTGACAAATTCACCGTCAAATTCGGAGTAATCAGATGGTCATCTAAGACAGGCACAACCACCGTGCGGAGGACCTCGCCTACCGGGAAATCCAAGTTGGTGGCGACCGCCAGGTAATTGACGTTCGCAACGCCCGTTCCGTCGCTGGTGGTGAATGGCACCAGCACATCGCTCAAGCCATTGGTTCCACTGGTGCCGCCAGTCCGCAATATCGTGATGATTACATTCGTGCTGTTTTCATCCGCTGAATAATTCGCGGAAGTAAATTCAAACGCGCCCGGACCGCCAATGGAACCGCCATATATCCGCGCCAAATAAGGATGCGACTGGTTATCATATTGGGTAAAGCCGCCGCCGATGACGATCTTCTCATCCAGCACATTGGTCGGATAGCCGGCAATAGTATCTTCCTGAATCGCCACGGCAGATATAAAGTTATTCGCACCGTAGCCAAAGTTGATGGTGGGATCCACCGTGCCATCCGGGTTAAGCCGCGTGATCCGGCTGCGAGTAACTCCACTGCAATGAGTAAACTCGCCACCCAAGACTATCCGGCTGTCCATCTGCAAAGCGATGCTAAACACTGCATCATCCGCGCCCAAGCCGGGAGCGAAGGTGGCATCCACGGAACCATTCGAATTCAAACGCGCGACGTGATTGAAAGGAGTGCCATTGACACTGGTGAACAGACCGCCAATCAAGATGCGGCCATCCGACTGCAAGGTGATGGCCCGGACAGAATCACTCGCGCCAGTCCCGGAGTTAAACGAAGTATCCAACGAACCGTCCGTGTTTAAACGGGCAATGTGATTATAATTCGTGTTGCCGTTGACCGCCGTAAAATCGCCGCCGATGACCACTTTGCCGTCCGGCTGCACCGCCAGCGCATAGACGGTGGCATTGGCACCCAAGCCTGGATTAAAGGCCGTATCAGGCGAACCGTCGGTGTTCAAACGGGCGATGCCATTGTAGCTGGTTCCATTCAACGAAGCGAAGGCACCTCCGACCAATACCTTGCTTTGACCATTGACAAATGTTTCCGCCAAGGCATATACCGGGTTATCCGCACCGGAGCCAGGATTGAACAAGCTGTCCAATGTGCCATTGGCATTCAGCCGTGCGAGATAACTCGCGTTGACATTATTCATGGTCGTAAAACTGCCGCCCAACAGAATGCGGCCATCCGCTTGAACCGCGATCGCCCGCACTGTGCTGTTGGCCCCCATCAACGTAGAAGGCAGGGAGAAAGTGTTGTCCAGCGTGCCATTTGAATTCAATCGCGCGATCCGCTGGCGCGGCACCCCGTCGGCCAAGGTAAAGTCGCCACCGACCAATAGTTGGTTGTTAACCTGCAAGGCAAGGGCATAAACCGTGTTATTAAAACCAAAGGCGTAGTAAGTAGTGTCCGGCGAACCTGGCGTTTCGTTGACTGTGGATGTGTCGATGATGTTTAACACGGCGTTACTGATGCTGCCCAGCGCTAGCGTTGGATTCGCATTCGTCAAACTCAAGCCAAGCTTCAACAAGCCGGTGTTCAGATTGGTGTTCAGTATCTGCACCAAAAAGTTAGTGCTCACAATCCCTGGCGGGAATGTGAACTGGCCATTGGTTGCAACGTAGTCCACGCCATTCGTCGCCGTGATGTCATACGTGTTGTAATTCACCGTGACCGTCTGGGCCGAGCCGCCGATACGCACGACCGGAATCAAAGCAAAACCGCCATATTTTTTCACTGAATAGGACGACGAACTAAACTGCACCGTGCCCGCCGAGTCCACGTTGGTAATGGTCACCACTGCATTTGTGAACTGGCTAAGCCCCAGCACATTTGCATTTAACCGCGAATTCAGCACACCATTGGTCAACCGCAGGTTGAACGTCAGATTGGGTGTGACCACGCCGTCGTCAATCAACGGAACGGAAATGGTCTGCGGCACGGCATTGGTATTGTTCCAAGTATAGGTATTGGTTGAGCCGACATAATTAACCCCATTCACCGCTGTGCCGTCGCTCGTGATGGCCGTAACGCTGATGACACCCGAACTGCCGCCCACGCGATTTAAAGTTAATAGCGCGAAACCGGCGTTTTCATTGGCACCATAGACAGGACTGGAAAGAGTGATGTGGCCCGAAGTGAAATTACCATTGATGATGGTCAGCGTCGCATTGGTTTGTCCCAAGGTCGCTCCGCCAGTGGCATTGAAGAGCGTAAGATTCAACACGCGATCCGGCCGAACCGTCGTGCCATTGATGATTGGCACTGTAAAGGTCTGGCTGGTCTGGCCGCCCGAGAAGGTAAGCGTGTTAGTTATGCCAGTATAGTCCACGCCATTTGTGGCCGTGCCGTTGGAAGTGAAGTAACTAACCTGAACCACTCCGTCGCTGCCGCTGTTGCGGACAACCGTAATGGTAGCCGTGCCACCGCTTTCGATGACGGAAAATTGCGGTGCGGCAAAACTGATGATACCCGGCTGAATATTATCGTCAATGATGGTCAGCGGAGCCGTTGATTGCGAGCCCAAAGCGGTGCCCACCGGAATTTCCTGGCCGCCGAGGAAGAAATTGGTTCCAACCGGAGCCGTCAGCAACAGATTGGCATTCTCGTTGCCCGTTATGTTGGTGTTGTTATTAATCTGCAAATACACGTTAGCCTGGCCATCATCAACGGGCGTGGACGCATAATTGACACCGTAGATGCAGGAACTTCTCATCCACGCATTGGCTGACCACGCCATATCCCAGGTTGGATTTGTTTCCAGCGGGGTAAAGTCAGTCGCACTGGCGATGCCCGGCCCGGGTGCAGGCATGTTGGTCGCGAAGGTCGCAGAGGCGATGCCAAGGTTGCCATTGGCCCGGACTAGGGAGACATAAAGTTGACCGCCATCTTTATCCACAGAATAGCTGCCGTAGGAAAACTGGATGTTGCCGGGGCCGGGCGTGGTGCCGCCAATCAAACGCGCCACGTTGCTGCGGGGATGAATGTCATCGCGGGTATTACCGCCGCCAACCCGGAGGAAGCCACCGCCCATGATGATGTTGCCGTCGGCTTGGAGCGCCATTGAATAAACATAATTACGCTGGTTGCCTTGCGGATAGAGTGCGGTGTTGTTGGCATTGGGATTATGGTAGTGATTAGGTATGCCGGCAAACTGGTTATATGCCGTGTCCATGAAGCTCGTGTCCAAGCTTCCGTAACTGAACAACCGCGCCACGCCCACGCGCCGAGTCTGATTAAACGTGGTAAAGTCGCCCCCAATCAAAATGTTTCCATCTGGCTGCAGAGTAATATTGTAAATTGAATCTGAAATTCCGGTCGCAAAATTATAAGTTCCCGTCCCCGGATTGAAGCTTGAATCCACCGAGCCGTCCGTATTTAACCGCACGATGCCATTGTAACTATTCAAGTCCAGATAAGAAAAGCCGCCGCCCACCAGGAGTTGTCCGTTGGGTTGCAGCGCCAGCGCATTCACCGGATCGGTAAAGCCGGTGTCCGAATTGTAAGTGCCGATACCGATGGCAAAAGTAGAGTCCAAAGAACCATCCACATTCAAGCGGGCCACGCCCCCACTATTGATCCCCGATACAGTGTCAAAGTCACCGCCGATGATGACGCGGCCATTGGCATCCACCACCACCGCGTTCACGGTGCCGTCCGGGCCGATTCCGGGATTAAAGCTGGTGTCCAGGGAACCGTTCGCATTGAGCCGCGCCACCGAGTTTATGTTCGTGCCGTTCACCGAGGAGAAATCACCGGCAATCACAATCTGGCCATTGGATTGCAGCGCAATGGACCAAACGATGGCGTTTGCACCGTTCACGCCCAAACCGGGATTAAAGGTCGTATCTACGGAACCATCGGCATTCAAGCGTGCGATGTGATGACGGTTGTATCCGTTAAAGGAAGTAAAGTTGCCGCCAATGATAATCCGACCGTCTGGTTGCAACACCACCGATGAAATAAAGTCATTCGCTCCGCTGTTGGGTGAAACCAAGAATGAAGGATCTTGATAACCGTTGTTCAGCACACGCACAATCCGGTTGTAGGGATTGGAATCATAGGAAACAAAGCTACCCGCCACAATGGCGTTGCCATCCGGCTGTTCGGCCACGGCATACACCGTTCCCCCATTGCCATTGGCGCTGTCGCTCACGCCGCCGGAGGTTCCGGGATATGAAATGAAGGGAGGAATTGAATCATTTGCCCCATCCTTGTTCCAAGAACGGTCCACCGCACCCGCCGGCTGTTGTCCGGGGAACAGACCACCAAGCACAGTTGAGTTGTCGAAGAGAATGGTCAGCGTCGCCGTATTGACGGTGCCCAAGGCCGCAAATGGCACCGTGGGTGGTGTCGGGGTGGCACCATATAACTGTATGATCATGTCCTCGTTAAACTTGACCAGACCGTCATTGATAATCGGGATAGAGATGGCTTGTTTATCCCAGCCGGCGGCTGGTGCCGCCGGAAAAGACAATGTGCCGGTGACGGAGGTAAAGTCCGTGTTGGGAATGGCATAGTCTGAACCGGCTTGCAATGGAAAGGTGTGATATAAGTTAGCACCGCCATTATAATCAATTTCGTAGGAGACACTGCAGGCAATCGCCGTATCGCCGGTGCGCGTCACATAGATGACGGCATTGCCGCCGTTTACATTTTCATTGACCCGGAAATCCGCCCGTTCAAAGTTGAACACCGCGACGCTACCGCCGTAATTGGTCGTGGCCCCGACTACAAAATTATTGTTTAAAATGCTGACAAACGAACTGCCACCGGCGGGGTCTATGGTGGGCGGAATCAAATCCGCTGATTCCAGCGGATCAAGCTGCGCGTTGGTCAGCGTCACGCTCAGCAACGTGGGCAATTGGGTGCCATCGGGAGTAAAAATCGCATAGGCGGCAATGGGCACGGTAATGTCCGCGCTCATCTGATAATCATCAAATGTCAGGGTGTTGCCGCCCGCGCCACCCGAAGCCGAGGGAACAATGCGGGTGCGAACGATCGGCGGGTTGCTGAAACTGTTGGTCGTGCTCACCGTCACACTTCCGTCCGTATTAGTGACTGTGACGATAGGTGAGTAAACTACTCCGACCGGCGGCAAGTTCGTCGGTAGTGGCGAATAAACACCGCTTCCACTATTGGCAATGGAGATGGCACCCACGTCATTGCTGCCATTGCCAGAGAAATAGTTGGTTCCCCACAAAGCCACGCTGTTTGAAAACACCACGACATTGGTATAAAACAGGTTCGTGTAGAAGGCCGCGCCGCCAATGTAGGCGTAAGACACAAACAAATTCGTCCCATAATAATTGGTCGCATAAAGCGTCCCGCTGACAAGATTGGTCACGTTGGGGCCGCTAAAGATGTTGGCGATGGTGATGTTGGTGGAAAGTCCAGTCGCCACCACATTGGTGGTGAAATAGTTTGTCAGCACTGGGAATTTCGTGGGAATGGGAACTAAGCCAGTGTTGGTCGGCGGCAAATTAAAAGTGGTAAATGCGCCTGGCGTGATGCCGGTAAAGATCTGCACGATGGTATTGGTCAAGGCGCCGATGATGGGATATTGCTGATAGCCGCCGGCAAAATAACCGTATAGATTCGTATAGACCGTGAAGGTTTCAATGACGTTGGTCGTCGATATGTTGGGCGGCGTGTTGGTGTCCGTGTAAGTCACGCTAAAATTGGTGCCATACACATTCGTATAAAAGATGTTCGTATAGGTTAATTGACCAATGGTATAATTGACCGTGGCACGACCATTGGCTCCTCCGAGACGGGTGACCGTGACGCGCGCTCCCAACCAACTGGGAGAAACGGTCGGATCCGTTGGAGAGGCAGATTCATTAGCGCTCACCGTATAGCCGCCTTGCGCAGTGTCCGAAGTAAACAGGAAATTCCCTGAAACCACGGTGGCCAGATTCCAGTTCAACACATAAGTGCCAGCGTCGTTGGTCGGATCTGCGGCCGCATTGCCGTTCACAGAAACGTAGTAAGTTTTCCCAGCAACTGCTGTAAAGCTCACCTGACTGTTAGTCTGAAGGATTCCCAAGGAATTGGTATAATGATGGTCGGCGGCAAACTCGGTAGCGGCGCACAGGCCGCTGGCTGTTCGATAAACCGCCAGCACCGTGTCAAAACCGCTGCCGACCGTATTGAAAGTGACCGTGCCCGCCTCAGGCGCGGTCCACGCATACCAGACAGAATTAGTGACGCTGGCCAGGTCGTCAAAGAGGATGGCCGACAGTTCACACGCGTCCAAACTCGCACCATTATTGGTGCCGCTAATTGTTCCCGTCGGCCCACTGATTGCAATGGCGTTCGTAAAACTATCGTTGGCAGGCTGGGCGCCGGCGAGACTGGCCAGCAGTCCTAGCATGATGACCAGTCCTGATTTCAGCCAACGGTTGTTTCCAACAAGGTTGCGCAAAGGCCAACCGATGAATCTTTTATTAATCTCTTTCACAAAGTATCTCCAAATGATCACCCGGTCGGGCCGGGTTTCGGTTCAAGTATCACTTCAGCAAAACTAAGGCTGCAACAACCACGGCACCACTTTCACCTGATAATAATGCGGCACGTTCGTAATGGCGTCGAATACCCACACATTCGTCGCCGGCGAAGGATATGGCTGCGGCGAGACGAAATTGGTCAGCAATGACCATGGGTTCAGCAAATTAGTTTTGTAATAAAGGAAGTTTGTGGCACTCGTCACCGTCGTCCACTGGATCCGCACCGACGGCGGCGGGCGATTGGTCACGGTAAGGTTGAAATTCAACTGTGCCGGCACCAAAAAGGGCGTGGAGTCATTCGCATTGACGATGCCGTCGCCATCCGAATCATAAAACGTGCTGCTCGCCAGCGCGGCATTGACCGTGTTTGTCACACCCGGAGGATAGACCAGATTGGTGGAACTGAAGTAGCCCACATAGGTTGGCACCCAGCGGAAATGATTCGTGTTGGCAAAATTTATTTTTTCCGCCACCGACACGCCATTTTGCAGCGCCTGGGCATAGTAGATGACAAAATTGGTGCTGAAGGTAAATTCCGGTATGTTGCCGGAGGCCAAGTTGGTGGCGGCATCCAATAAGATGAGGGTATCAACATAGAGTGCGTTGCTGACTCCCGTGCCGCCGGGGCCGCCAAAATGGATGCGGGTGCTCGGACTCAATGGATCCAAAACCAACCGGCCGAGGGCGGCATTGTTAGTGTAACCGGAATTGGAGTAGCCGCGATCCACCCCAGCCCAAGTATTGTTCACCACATAATTGGCCAAGCCGGTGTTGGTAATGGTTGTTCCCAGTAAATCGCCCATTGTCGGCTTGATTGGCAGATTGAAGCCGCCGGCATATTGCAGACTATGTATGCCGCCCACGGACCAGAAGCTGCCATTAGTCGGTCCCGTGTCGGAGAGCGAGTTAGTCACCTGCAACGTCAGAGACCGGCCTGACAATAGAAGGTTGCTGGTCAAGAGGCTGCCAGTGGTGATGGAGATGTCGCCATTCGCGGTGATGGAGCCGTTGGTGATGGTCGTGATCTTGGATTGCAGGAGGAAATTGCCGACGCCGTTGGAGATTATGCCACTGCTCAGAAAATTATTCGCATAGATGGTTGAACCTTGGTCGGCGATCAGACCATTGTTGATAAGCGCGCCGTAAGGTGTCCCGGTGCTCCCAAACTGATCAAATCCCAGCGACCGGATGGCCCCGTTATTGGTCAACCAAAGCAGGTTGGGAAACTGGCCGGTGCCGATGTTTGCGGTGCCGTTCCAATTGATCTCGCCGTCCAAGGATGTAGCCCCATTACCCGACAAGTTAGTCGTCAGCGTCAGGTTTTGGGCGTCAATATAAAGCGAACTCAACACATTCAAGACGTCGCTGATAATCAGACTATTGGTCGCATGCAATTTCAAGGTCTGCACCATTGGCTGCGTGGTGGGAGACAGCTGACTTTGCACCAGCAGAACGCGGTAATCGGTTACAAAACCGGTGGAATCCACATTCGTCCAGCGCGTGCTCCATGCCGATATAGCGCCGCTCCATGCGGGAATGCCTGACATCAAAAGATTGCTGATGGTCATGAATCCATTGGTGACACCCAAGTTGATGTCCGAATAAGGCGACGCAATGGATGCGCCGGCGCTGCCTTCATAATTGTTGGTCGCAATCAGCGACATATAGTTCTGGCCGGAAATCTGTGCCAGGGTCAGGTTCAAATCCTTGGTGGCAGTGACCTGCAAGCGACCGGGCAAATTGGTCAAAGCACCACTGGGGTTTGATCCACTCTTATTAGTGGAGACAGTCGAAGCGATCAGTTGCCCTTGAAAATAAGAATAGGGATTGGTGATCACACCATTTTGGAAAACGTTTTGAAACTGGCTGGGCACTGGCCCGGACAATAGTTCGGTGCTGGATGTGGTGAAAGTGAAGTTATCCGGAATGCCGCTGTTGGCACCGCCATTACCGCCATATAAGAATACATTGGTGGAGGCACCCAGCAAATAGTCGTCGTTGAGATAAAGATAGTTTGAAACGGTCTGCCCCGTGGCCGGGTTCAAATAAGAGCCGATCCATTCCACGTCGGCGGTGCCTGAACCCAAAAGTCCGGCCGAACCGGCGGGCTGCAAATATACATTGGTGGCGACATTTGCGCTGGTGTCCATCAGGAAAACAGCGCGCACCGTCGCGCCATTCGTGCCGTTCGCATCAATCTTGAAATAGGAGGTGGAATTCGTGAGATACAATACGTTGGCGAATAATACATTTCCTTGCAGCGTATAACCCGAAAAAGATGATTGGGCAAAATTGGGACCCAATTGAGCACCGGGATTCCAATCCTGATTCGTGTCGGTGCCAAAAAATCCGGTGGCGCTAAAATTCTGACTGGAATTGAAGAAGTTAAAAAACAATCCTGTGCCGAGGAAAACCTGCCCCAAAAGACTGCCCTCGATGGTCAGCGTGCTGCGGGACAAATCGGCTCCCTGCCCGGTGAATTGCATCAAGCCGCTGGCCCCCACGTAAATGGTGCCCGGATTGATGATGTTGGTTGCCATCACCGAGAACATGCCAATGCTGGTCTGTTCAAAAAGAAAGCTCCCAAAAATGGATCCGTAAAAATTGAGAATGTTGTTACCAGTATTAGTCGAATCGCAATAGATGGTGCCGGGATTATAAAAAGTGTCTGCCATCAGGTGCTGGTTGTTCAGGTTGGTGACCTGCAAATCAAAATTAAATCCGGCACCCACGCTGCCTAGGGATAAAGCAAAGCCATTAGTGGTGATCGGGGCATTGGCAACCATGGTGCCATTGTTGGTGTAGAACAATGTGTTTAAAGTCTCATACAATTCCGGGTAGGCGGTGTAAACCCCATAGGTTATGCTGTAAACACTTTCATTATCAAAAGCCTGGACATCGAGTGCCGGCGGTGGGTTGCCGGGAACCGTGTAATTGATCGGCGAGAAATTTTGATAAATCGGATCCGTCGCCAGCGCCGCGCCCACCAAGGAGAAGCTCAACCACGCACAAATGAGCGGCCACTTCATCATGCGGCGCAGGCGGTTCGTCGAAAGGGAATGAGAGGGAATGCCGTTCATTGGATGATAAGGGTGTAGAACCACTGCACTGTCCGGGACAAAGAATCGGTCAATTGCAAGGTGATGTCAAAGGTGCCGGTCTGCGTGGCCGTGCCGGAAAGTGTTCCCCCGGAGGATAAGGTCATGCCGGGCGGCAATCCAGAGGCCGACCAAGTAAACTGCGGGATGAAGGATCCTCCCGTCGCTGTGAATGTAACCGGCGAGTAAGCGGCGTTGTTGGTTCCATTGGCCAAGCTGGCTGGCGAAATCTGGACCAGAATCTGGTTTTGCAGATTTTGAATGCTATTGCCGTTCGGATAAACCACTGGGGCATTGGTGGAAGCGTCAAATGAAGCCCATGCCAACACAGGGGTCGTCGTAAGCTCGCTCAAAAATGCATAGTTGGGGAAGTTGGCCAGGCTGCCATTTTCAAACGCATCACCAATCTTATTATAGCTAAAAGTGACGGGCGAGTTGATCACCCCGGGTCCGGCTAAGCCGGGTAGAACATTGGCCGTGTCGTAGACGATATTGCGTGTGACGGTGCCATTAAAGGTGTTCGCGCCAATTTGATCATCCGCGTTGAAAACTATATCCGGCCGCGTGATGATTCGCTCATAATATTCGGTGATTGCCTGACTGTTGGTCACCTTCGTCATCGAATAATAATTGGTGATGGGCTGGAAGAACTGGCCGATAATCGAATCATAATTCGCGCGCACAAACTGAATTCGTTCGATACCTTCGCGAAGAGCAGGACCCGGCTGCGCCAACTGGCAAATGATAGGCTGAATGATCAATAGCCGGTTCGTATAATACGAAATGGTTGTCACCGAATAGATTTGGCCGATCGAAGTGACGTTAGTCGGCACGGCGGTGATGGTGTTAGTCACTCCGACCTGCATGACCGACTGGGTCGAAATGATGGTGTAACCGCAATTCCAAGCCGCCGGCACGATGAAGAAATCACCCGAGATCTGGTTCGCCAGAAAGTTGGTCGTGAATACGTTGGTGCACAATGTGCCATCCACCCCGTTGGAACAGGCGCCGATGTTGGTCACTATCAGGGTCGTCAGGGTTGTATTGTTGCTGGAGAGCGTGACGACATTGGCAAAACTGTCGAAATAGTTGGTTCCAACCGTCGGCACGACATTGGTAGCGAAAACCAGCGCGGGTTCACACACGCCGGGAAAGACCGCATAGACGCGATTCGTGTAAAAAAAGATCGTGTTCTGGGAGTATTGAGCCGACCCGAAACCATTGGTTGCCGCATTTGCTCCATTGGTTGTCGCATTTGCCGTCACGACGTTGGTATAGCTGGGAATCCTCTGAACCGAACCCGTGGCCAAAATGGAATAGCCGCACCAGTTGGTGGGAATGATGAAAAAGTCGCCACTATTGTTATTCGTAAGGTATTTAGTGACGCTCGTGGCATTCGTCGAGAGCGGACTGCCATAAGGTGTGCCATAAACATTAGTAACCACGATGGTTTGAATGGTAACCTTGTTGCTGGTAGAATACGTGTTGGTCACGATGTTGCCAAAACTATAAGTATAGGTTGGAAAATAGTTAAAGGTATAACCATTGGTCAAAACCACCTGAATGGGCGGCGAGCCATAAGGCGACCCAATACTGTTGGTGAGGTAGGTCACCACGACCGGATTGGAAACGGTCAGCAGCCCGGTTGGAACCTGGCTGGCGCTCGTGATCAATAGGCCTGGATACAATGCCTGAAGCACCGCCGGGGCGTCCGTTTTTGACTGTGATTGGAACAGGCTGAAATCATAATTGGTAATCAGAACCAGCGCCGGCGAATAGTTGGTGACAGAGGGTCCGGGCTGGTTAGTATAGTAAGCGGTGACATTGGTGGAGTTTGCAAAGTAATAATTGGTGATCGTGGAAGAAATGATCAGCCCCGGATACAATGTCTGCAGGGTCACCGGGTCGTTGGTCAGCGCCTGAGAAAGAAACAAACCCAATGGGAGCGTGGTGATCAACTGCTGCGGCGAAAGATTGGTAACTTGCAACAAACTGCCGGCTCCGGCGTCTTCGGTGGCGATGTTGGCAGCGTTCATTAAATAGCGCAGACCAGCCACGTCATCTCGGGTCAATCCGGCATAATAGCCGCCAATCTCCAGCCCCGCCACTTCGCCGACACCAACAATCTGGCTGCCGACGATAAATTCGTCAATAATACCTGTAAAATTGTTGGCCGCAACTGCCGTGGTATCTGCCGCCTGCAGTGGGTCCACCGGAATTGGTGCCGCAATCGCCAAAGTGGGATTACCACTGCAGATTTCAAAAATTCGATACGTAAATAATTCGTTGTTGACGTAGGAAGAATATTGAATCTGATTAGGCGAAGTGGGGCTGATGGCAAAATTTCTTTGAATTACCAGATAAATTTCGTCAAGCGGACACGTGCCGCCAGCCGGAAGATCGCGTTCAGCCAGCGTCCAGGTAAAACGTTCCGGGTCCGCCAGACCCATCGTTTCCACGAGCAGATGCAAGGTCACCGATTTAATGTCTGTCAAAAACAAGGCCTGCGCCTGATAGTTGAAATGCTGTGAGGTCAACGGAAACTCGGAAAGATCGCTGCTATAGCTGCTCACATTCGTCAGACTATTCATGATAGCAAAGGCACCATCCGCGGCCGACATCCCGTTGGAGCCAAAGAAGCCGCTGAAATTTGCATTATATGCGTAATAGAGTGTTGGCACGTTACGACGGTAGCCTTCGCCGATGTTTACCGGCCCGCCAAGATCGCCCAAGGCCACCGGACCGCCGGGTATGATGTCGCTTTCCTGATAAACAAGATCATTATAGCCAATGGTGATTGTCTGCCATGGATTACCGGTAAAACCGCTGAGAGTTTGCGCGTTGGGTCCAAGCAAGGCAAATCCCCAGCCGGCCTGCAGGCCCGCCGCCAGCAGGATAATGGATAAAAATCGTTTAATCATTGGCTGCATACAAAAATCATTATCGCAAAAGCACAAGCCGGTAATAGCCTATCGAGCCGCCGCCAACGTTGATGGAATCGCTGGTGCCGGCGGCAAAGCGGGGTGAGCCGACATTGCTCCAAATAGTAAAGTTAGTCGTGGCCTGAACTTGATAGGTCGCGCCCGGCTGAGTGTTCCACGTCAAGAAAAAGCCTTGCGACGTTTTCACCAGCACGGTCTGCAACCATGTGGTTGGATCCAATGGATTGCCCCCGCTCACAAATATTTTGATCAAGGAGGGGCCGCCGACAGCCAACGGCGCGCTGGCGGATGGCCAATAGTTGGTGGTGTATTTTCCATTATAGTAGCCGCCAAAAAATTGAGCCATCCATTCGTAGGGAATGCCGCCCCAGCTAAGTCCGCTCCAAGTCGAGCCGCTGGCGGATGGTGAAATTGGTGAACGCCGACCATCCGTCGTGGTATAGTCCACTTGAAAAGAATGTGTGCTGGACGTGGTCAGACCATTCGCTGCCGTCATGGTCCATTGATTGCTCGTGACCAACGCCATCGGACTAGTGGCTCCATCCACATAGACCTCAAAGTTGGAAACGGAGATACCAAGTAGGTTAGGCCAAGTAACAACCAAACGCGGCTGATAGATATTGTTGCTTACGACAAATGGAACATTGAACACAAAAGGTGCCGACATGGCCACCAACACCGCCGAGGCGTTGACATAACGTTGGGCAAAAAGGTCAAAACTATTGGCCCCGCCGGTGTAACTGGTCCAGACCGCCAGAAACTGATTCACTCCGTCGGCGGCGACCACCGGCTGCATTTGCTGGCCAATGGTGGTGGTGTTCACGCGGAATTCGTTGCCAGTCAATGAGCCGTCTTCATGGACAAACTGGCCATAGACCCCCTCGCGGGAACCATCTTGGCCCATGCTGGTCCATACCACCATATAATCCAAAGCAATTGAACTTACCCGGGGAGCATATTGATCGCCATAGGTGTGCGTGTTCACCCGCAACGCCGTGCCACCCGCGCCGGCGCTGGAAAAAGTCCTGGCATATACATCCCAGCCATTGGTAGAGTTAATGGAATCATGCGCACTCCATGCCACCAGAAAACTGCTGTCGGTGGCGGCGGCCACGCTGGGATTGGCGCATGGATTGGAATCCGTATTTACCAGAAATTCATTACCGAGCGCCGTGCCGCTGTTGTTGTAGAGTCGGGCATATATGTCAACGCTGGGATTTTGAACAGCGCTGGCGGACGTCGTCACTCCGTAATATACATCGTTGGTGCCTAAATTGGGCGCAACCAGACGCTCCTGCTCGGAAACCCAGGCGACCACAAAGCCACCATTGGGCAACGCGGCAATGGATGGAGTGCGCTGATTGTAACTGGTGAACTGGTTGACGAGAAATTCGCCGCCGATTTTCTGTCCATTCGGCGAAAGTATCTGGCCATAGACGTCCATAAGGCTGGTGGCACTGGCTTCCGCATAACTACCCCAGACGACAACCACATTGCTATTATTGAGCGTGGCTATCGCCGGATTAACCTGAAAATGGTTGGTGAAAGTATTGACCAGAATGTCTGTCGTCGTCACGAACGTGTTGCTGGGCGTGAGAAATTGGGCGTAAATATGTTGAAAGCCTTGCGCACCGCCTTGCCATACAAATGCCGCGCCGCCGTTTTTCAACAGGGTCACGCGCGGATTCTGTTGGTCGTTAGTGCCAATCTGGTTGACCCGGAAGGTGCTCAAGGTGCCGGACAAGGTGGTGTCCAACCGACGCGCACTGATTCCCCAACCGCTACCGTCGGTGCTGTTGTCTTGCCATACCACAAAACCGCCAGTGGTGGAGATGGCCGCATCCGGAAAAACTTGGTCACCGATCAAGGAGCCGATGACGGGGTATTCTGTTCCGTTGGGATTGTAGTAATTGGTCTGCGCAAAGACGGCGGGAGATAATCCGGCCAACCATGCCCCAGCCAGGCAGACGATATATTTTGAAACGCGCGCGATTGTGAGCATCATTGGACGACGATATAATAAACCAGCGCGGCGAGTTTGTCCAAAAATCACTTTGGGCAAACCGGCCGTCGCCATGTTGTTAATCCAGCTTTGCAAATTCATTTTCAAATTAACTCCGACTGCCGTTCCAAGCAGGGTTCTGCCAGCGCCGCCACCAGGCCTTTGAAACCCCAGCCGCCAAACAAGTCGCGCAAGGTTTCCCGTTGCGGCGCTTGCGGCCGCCAATTTTCCGGCAGCCATTCACAAGGCACTTCGTGCAGCCGGACCAGTTCCAGATTTCGTCGCACGTTTTCCGCCGCCAGCCGCAACGCCGTCCGCAACCGTTCCGACTTCACTTCATCCAAGCGCGCCAATAAAACTTCCACCGAACCAAATTGTTTCAGCAATTGGGCGGCGGTTTTTGGTCCCACTCCCGGAACGCCGGGTATATTATCCACCGCGTCGCCCATCAGCGCCAGCCAGTCGGCCACCTGCTCGGGCTCGACGCCGGCTTTGGCGTAAACCTGTTCCCGCGTCCACACCGCCCCGGACTTGTCGTTCGGATTCAACAAGCCGATCCGCGCCGAAACCAACTGCATAAAATCTTTGTCGGCGCTGGCAATCACCACCGGCCATTCCGCCGCCGCCGCATGTCGCGCCACGCAAGCGATATAGTCATCGGCCTCGACGCCGGCGCCGCAAAAATCCGGCACGCCCGCTGCGGTCAGATATTTTCTTATCTCATCCAACTGCGGCCGTAATTCATCCGGCATATCCGGCCGATGCGCCTTGTAATCCGGCAGCACGGCCATTCGCATGGCGCTTAAACCGCCATCCCAAACCACCACCACATGCGTCGGAGCCAGCGTCGCGCGCATTTTTTCCAGCATTTTTACGAAGCCATAAATGGCATTCGTCGGCTGGCCGGACGGCGAACGCAAATCGCGAATGGCGTGAAATGCGCGGTAGGCGTAAGCGTGTCCGTCAACAATCAACAACCGGTTCACTGAGGCTGAGCATCGCTGGGCATGTGCACTTTCTGCACCGTTTCGGTCGCCTGTCCGGCCCCGGGCGGCTGCGTCGGCACGCCGGTTTGCGCGAACGGCAGTTCGTCATCCGAATGCACCCGGTTGCCGGCCGGGTCCACGATGGTGGCGGTCACAAAAATCATCAGATTCTTTTTAACCGTCGTTTTACTTTGACTTTGGAATAAACGTCCCAACAGCGGAATATCGCCGAGCACCGGCACTTCGCTCTTGGCGCTTTGCACCTGCGACGAAATCAATCCACCCAGCACGACGGTTTGATTGTCCCAGACATTCACGGTCGTGACCACTTGGCGAATCGTGAAGTCCGGCAATACAATCGGCAGCTGCACCACGTTCAAGTTGCCTGTCACCGCTGGAATGTTTGGCGTCGGATCATAGCCATTGAAATCGGTCAGCGACGGAATCAACGCCAGATTAATAGTGTAGCCATCGGACAAAACATAGGGCACCACGTCGAGAATCGGCCCTGTCTCCACCGGCTGCGTGGTGAACGTGATGGCCGAAGCGCTGGGATTGAACGTATTGTTTTGCGCGCGGAGCGATGGAGTGACCAGCAAACCGCCAGCCATCAGGATGGCAAGTGCCAGTTGTAAATTTTGCGTCGGGAAATTTGTTTTCATCATGTTGCCTCGCTTTCGGAAATTATGGTGCCGTGCCACCTACGCCGGTGGTCGTGGTGGCAGAAGTGCCCTGCTGGAAATTGACGCCCGTGATCACGGTGATGACCTGCGTGGCGCGCATCTGCGTCTGGCGTCCGCTAATCGTGGTCACTTCCGGTTCCGCCAAAGTCTCGAAACCAGAACGTGTTTGCAATGCGTGCAAAACGACCTGAAAATTTGGGTTGGTTAAGATGCCGGTGATTGTGGCCGTAGTGGAGCCGGCAGTTCCGGATGCCAGGCCGCTGGAGAAAAGCTGCTGGCCGCCGTCAGCAATTGTTTGGGCAGCCGTGGCACCGGGGAATGCGCCGATGGCATTAGCCGCCGAAACCGGCACATTGAGCGAACCAGGGTTGCCGGCCTGTCCCACGACATTGTCACCCATGTTGAATTGACCAAGATACCAATCAAAGCCAAGCGCCTTGTTGTCCGTTTGCTGGACTTCAATGAAACGGGATTTGATATGAACTTGCGGAGCCACTTCATTCAAGGTTTGAATGGCTCGCTCAATGGTATCCAAATCCTGCTCGGTGGCTTTGACAAACAGTTTGCCGGAGCGGTCGTTAAAGAAAACAGATTTGCCGGGCGGTTCGCTCAGATTGACGCCGAGGGTGGTGAAAAACGCCCGGGCGGCGGCACTGACCTGTTGGGAAAGGGTTATTTGAGTAATATAATTAAGGCCGCCTTGACCTTGTTGGCCGCCGCCCGCCCCGGCACCTGCCGCAGTTCCGGCATTCAACGGATTGATTGAACCTTGACCGCTGCCACCGCCACCGCCACCGCCACCGGTGCCTTGGTTGCGCAACTGACTGCCGCCAGCGAACGGATTCACCACGCCAACAACGGCGCCGCCAGAATTTTGACCACCAGAGCTGCCGCCGCCGCCGCCGCTACCACCGCCACTGCCGCTGGTGCCCGACGAACCCCCGAAGCTGGTTGCCCCGACGCTTTCCAGACCCGAGTAAAACGTGTTCGGATCTACTTTGAAAGTGCGCATGAAAAGTTGGGGGGATTCCGCGGCCTTGGCTGAAAAAACGATGGCAAAATCTTCCACGGAATATTTCAACGGGTGATCCGATACGAGTTGGATGGCATCCAGCACATCCGCCAGCCGCACATCTGTCAAATTCAATTTGATTTGATAAGAGCCGACATCCACTGCTTCCCCACCGCCACCGCCAGCAGTTTGCGCCGGAGCGGCGGGCAATCCAGTGGCAGGATCAATGGTTGGAGCTGCCGCAACCGGCGCGCCGGGAAAACCGCCACCGCCGAATTGTCCACCTGCCGGGGCTGCTATGGGTTGACCGGACAGATCGGGATTAGGATTGATCAGGAAATTGATGCCCTTGCGATCCGGATCACGCAGCTTGGATTGTTCGGTCAAGTTGCGCAACACTTCGGTCAACGGCAGGCCGTCAAAAGAAACGTTGTCGAGATGAATGCGGTCCAGTTTGGCGACGATGTTTTGGCGGCCGGGACCGGTATAAACCAAATTGTTCGTCGCATAAGCGTTCGGTCCCGGCGGAATCACGGAATTGGGCAGCACCCATTGTTTTTCGACATGCGCCATGCGTTTTTGGGTGTCCACCGTGTGCTGCGCCGATTCCCGGACATATTTGGCCTGCTGAATGAGATTCAAGTAATAAGAAGCCCCGGCAACATCGGGATCCAATTGAAGCGCGGCGGTAAGCTTGGCCTCGGCTTCATCCAACTTGCCCATTTCATAAAGCAGCTTGCCATCCTGCACGAGCGTTCCCGCATCCGTTTTTTGCGAAATGATTTGCGGTAACTGTGCCACGACGGCTTCACTGGGAATGTGCCCTTTGTTGGCGGCAAGCATCTGGTCGTTTTGCGCCTTGAAGGCCAGCGCGATCGGATTTTTTGGATCCACATGCAACACTTGCGTCACTTGCGTGTTCGCTTCGCGCAAATCACCACGGCTCTGCGCATCGCGCGCCAACGTCAAGCGGGTCGAGGCCAAACCAGCCTTGGCCTGCGCAGTTTCTGCGTCAATGCCGGAACCGATCTCATCGGCGAGCGCGCAGGCTTCCTGATAAATTTTGGCGGCGACCACAATGTTGCCGTGCTGGGCGGCCGCCTGCGCGTCCACCAATTTCTGGCGCAACACAATCGTATTGGCCTGGCGCAACACCGCTTCGTTGACCGCCAGCGTGGCAGAATTTTCTTGCGCAATCACTTCGCTGGGAAAAACCAGCAGGGCGGCAAGTCCGAATAAGAAGAGAGCGGCTTTGGTCATGGCTAAATCAGGTTCGTCTGGAATGGGCGCGGTTTAATTTTAAGATGTTAAGCGGTCACGGTGCAAATGGCAAAGAGGTTTTTTTCTGATTCGACTGATCCTCCAAAATCAATTCGTTTTGATTCACATCCACAACGGTATAATCCGTCCCGTTGAAAGAAACCTTGTCCCCGACGCGGCGACCGTGAAATGTTCGTTTTTCCGGATCATAACGAAAATCCGCCGCATACGCATCCACGCGGCGATATGGCTTATCCTTGAGCACGGAAACCACTTCGCCGGAATCCGTCAGCTTGAGAATCAACGCATCCGGATTGGCCGGATCCGCCCCCTTGACTTCGATCAATGCGAACGTGTCGTTCGGCTTGTCTCCCAGCGAAACATAATGCGATTGCAAATGGCGCCTGGCCGGATTTTTCTCCGCCTGCTTTTCCACGCCAATGACATAACGCGCGCCCAGCTCGTTCGTGGTCACGGAAATATTCGTGATCACGAGATACAACGGCGTGATGTTGGTGACGACGACGGCTTGAATACCTTCGTTGCCGATGTGGCGTTTGAACAATGAACCGTCCGGTCCCTTTTGCCATTCGACCGGGTTGAACAATTTATTTCCCGTTTCAAAATCCAGATTGTAGGCGGACGTGAGCCGGAGCATGGAACCGCTTTCGGCGGACAAATCCAGATTGGTTAATTCCTGAACGCGCGGATTGGTCAGGCTTTCGCGCAGATCCGTCATCTTCTGGGTTTCCGCGCCGATGTAGAACGGCAGAAACACCAGCGCGCCGACGAGCCCCGCCAGCACGAGGCCGAGCACAATCTTTTCGTAATGTTTTTTAAGAAAGTCCATCTTAGCTTTTCGGCAACAGTTTGACGAGTTCCACTTCCAGCGTGATGCGAAGCAATTGCTCTTTCAAAACCGTCGGCAATCCATTCCGGGTTGTCGTCGACTGCGGCTGCGGTGTGGCGGGCGGCATGGCAAATTCGCCCGGCATCCGCATCGGCGGGAATCCGCTGTTGGGACTCGCTGACATATCCGGCGATTGCCCGGAGGCCGCGCCGGCGGGTTGGACATTGATGGATTTGACGATGAACGCATTGGATGCGGTGGCAAAACCGGCGAGCACCCGCGCCAATTCCGGCGTGAAACTGCGGAACGTGATGACGTAAGGCGTCAAAATCGCCAGATCATTCGTCACCGGATGCTCGTCCAAATAATCCGATTGCGGGCCCGTGGCGTCATCATCCGAAACCCGGACGCGTTGGATGCTGTCGAGCGAATTGATGCGCGCGGCAAACAGAATTTCGCAAATCGCTTTGACCTCCCCGAGCTGCGCAGCCAGCGGATCCAAACTGCCGGCGGCAAATTTCATCAGCGGTCTTTGCGCGGAAAAAGAAAAATCATACTTCGGCGGCACCAACACGCCGGCGTTGTCCGCCTCATGCTGCAAATGATCAACCGTTACCCGCAAAGCGGCCGCGTAAGCTTCGCTCGATACGCCGCTGCTGGCGGGAATGGCCGGAATCGGCTTAAAATAATTGGCGCCTTCATTGATCCATTCACGCACCTGTTTTTCCTGATCCTTCGCGATCTGCGTGTTATTGATCTTCTCGTTGCCGGGCGCGGGTTTCTGCTGTGCCAGATTTTGCAGCGTGCCGTAAATCTCATTCAGCTTGTCGAATGCCGCCGAGTTGCGCGAATAACCGGCATAAATGTAATAGCCCGCCCCGCCCAACAGCACGAGCGCCACCGTGCCACCGACAACAAAGAATAAATTGCGTTTGATCCAGGCCATATCAAAAACTCGGCAGGTTGGTCGGCGCGACGTTCACCGTGAAAGTGAACGTGCCCGTGACATCGTCGGGCACGATATTACCGACCAGCGAGGTCGCCTTCGGGTCAACAAAGGGGGAATTTTTTATTTCGCTTTCCACCGCATAAGCGATGGCGCTGTTGGCGGCCGGATCCACGCTGGTAAGACTCACCGCGCGGCAAATCATCGTGATCGTATTCGTGTTCGCCTGGCCGGCGACGGCTCCAGCTTGCGGCGTGGCTTCCATCGGCGGCGGCGGCATGTCGCCTGGCCGCATCGGGATTCGCTCGGGAAAACCACCCGGCATCGGCATCGGCGGCGGTGCCCCGCCCGCGGCTGCGGACATTCCACCTAAATTTGAATCCGCCGTCAGCGTCTCAATCCAGATGCCCGCCTCAACATTGGGTTTCTGCGCCGACAATTTTTTCTTGATGCTGTCTTCCGAACGCAACAAGGCGCGGCGCATGTCCGCCAGAAAATCGCCCCAATAATAACGCTGCTGCATCCAGGTCGTGATCTGGTCGGCCTCTTTTTGCGCTTTCTGCAATTTGCCGTAAGCCGACTTGAAATTGGTGGATTTATTGTTCAACTCCTGGACTTTGGGATCCAAGTTGGCCGCTTCCGCCTCCTTGTTCGCCGCGAGTTTTTGAAACAAGAAACCGATCGCGAACAGCACCAGCACCAGGCTGAAAACGGACGCGATCAGGTAAGGTTTTTTCTGGTTGAACGACTGCCAGCGCAACGTGCTTTCCGGCATCAAATTCATTTCCACCGGGCAGTTCGCCAGGTTGCGCAAGCCGAGGCCCACGACTTCGCCCAAACTGTGCGCCACGCGCGAGAGTTCTTCCAGGTTCACCGCCGGATCAATCTGCACGTTGCGGAACGGATTGAAATATTCCACCGGCACATTCAATTTTTCCGCAAAAAATTGCGCCGTGTAAGGCATGATGCTCGCGCCGCCGGACAAAAATAATCTCTGCGGTGCGGAGCCGCCCTGCTGGCCGCGATAGAACTGCATCGTCTGGTTGACCTGGATGTGCAGCTTGGTCATGAACTGGCGCGCGATCTTGGAAATCGCCGCCTGGTGCGGATTGTCCGGCTCTTCATACGCGCCGCCGAGGCTGACAAAACCTTCGGCGATTTTAATTTTCTCCGCGTCGTCGAATTTCAATTTCGCCTCGTTCGCAAAATCCTGCGTGATGGCGTTGGCGCCTAGATTGATGCTGCGCGAAAAAACTTTTCCTTTTTCAAAAAACAGCAGGTTGCTCGTCTTCGCCCCGATGTCCAGCAGCATCGTGCAGTCTTCGAGGTCGCCATAATTATACCGGAAGGCATTGCACAAGGCGGCGGGCGAGGCGTCGCATAATTGCAATTTCAGCTTTGCCGTATCGGCCATGCGGAACAGGCCTTCCACGATTTCCGACTTGATGGCCACGAGCAAAACTTCCAGTTCGCCACTCGCGGCGGAACCGAGAATCTGATAATCCCATACGACTTCCGAAAGCGGAAACGGCACGTTTTGCTGCGCCTCGTATTGAATGATCTGGCCGACCTTGGCGGCATCCACCGGCGGCAGTTTGACGAATTTGGAAAAAACGTGGAAGCCCGGCGCGCAGACATTGACGTTGGTGGCCTTGAATTTTTTTTCCGCGAGCACCGCCTGCAGCGCGGTTAAAATGGTTTTTTCGCGGGTCGCCTCCTGCGCGCCTTCCAAGCCGAGCGACTGGATGACGAAATTTTTGAGCAGCAGTCCGCCCGCCTCATTGATTTCAAATTCCGCCAGCTTGAGGCTGCCAGCGCCGAAATCAATGGTCAAAAATGACTTGGTGTTCAACATGCGATAAACGTCTTGCCGCCGCACTGGCAGATTTTTCCAAATCTAGTGAAGGGCAGCGCTTTGATTATGGCAAATCTTCGCACGGGTCAAACACAAAGCAAAAAAAATTTGTTTTTTCCGTCAAAAAACTTGCGTCGTGCCAACGGCTTTGGCTTCATCCTCGCCGTGATGCGACCTGCCATCCTTGATGTCCGCTGCCGGTTGACCGTGCTTTATTCCGGCCGCGTGCAGGGCGTCGGCTTCCGCTACACCACCAAAACGGTCGCGACCGGTTTTGAATTGAACGGCACCATCCGCAATCTCCCGGACGGGCGCGTGGAACTCATCGCCGAAGGCAGCCGCACGGAGCTTGACGCTTTTCGCGCGGCGTTGCACGATGCAGGTCTTGCTGGATTTATCCGCGACGAGCAGGTAAGTTGGGGCAACGCAAAAAATGAATTTCGGGGTTTTGAAATCGTCCGCTAGTCAATGAAATACGCCATCATCGCCGACATACACGGGAATTTGGAAGCCTTCCAAGTTGTCCTCGAAGACATCCGCGCGCAAAAAGCCGACTCGGTCGTTTGCCTCGGCGACGTCGTCGGCTACAACGCCAATCCGAAGGAATGCCTCCAGATCGTGCGCGACATGAACCTTCCCTGCGTGAAAGGCAATCACGACGAATACTGCTCCAGCGAAGATCATCTCGAAGGCTTCAATCCGCACGCCGCCGACGCCGTCCATTGGACCCGCAACCAGCTCAACGCGGAAGACAAACAATGGCTGCGCGATCTGAAATATTCCCGCATGGTGGATAATTTCACCATCGTCCACGCCACGCTTGATGCGCCGCAACGCTGGGGTTATGTGTTCGACAAACTCGCCGCCGCCGCCAGTTTTCCGTATCAAAACACGCAGCTCTGTTTCTTCGGCCACACGCACGTGCCCGTCGCCTTCATGCGCGACACCGTCGTGCGCGGCGGCACCTATTCCAAATTCAAGATTGACGCGGCGAAAAAATATTTCATCAACGTCGGCGCCGTCGGCCAGCCGCGCGACAACAATCCGAAGTGCGCCTACGTCATCTACGACACGACCGCGCAGACGATTGAAATCCGCCGGCTCGACTACGACATCGCCGCCGCGCAGGCCAAGATCATCGCCGCCGGCCTGCCCGAACGCCTGGCGGAACGCTTGGCTTATGGCCGGTGAAATGATGAAGTATGAATGCTGAATGATGAATTCAACTGCACGCGTTTGTTCCGCGGGATTTGATCATTCATAATTCATCCTTCATCATTTGAAAATTCTGATTCTCAAACCCAGTTCGCTTGGCGACGTGATCCAAGCCCTGCCCGTGCTGCGTTTGTTGAAATTGCATTTTCCGCACAGCGAAATTTTCTGGTGGATTGATTCGGCCCTTGCGCCGTTGATCCAAGGCGATCCCGACCTCGCCGGCGTCGTCCGCTTCGAACGCAAACGCTGGGGCAAACCGCAACACTGGCCGGAAATGTTCCGCAGCATCCGCCGGCTGCGCGCGCAAAAATTCGATCTCGTCATCGACTTGCAATGCCTCGCGCGCAGCGGCGCGTTCGCCTGGCTCGCGCGCGGAAATTTTCTCGTCGGCCTCGACGAAGTCCGCGAAGGCGCGCGCGGTTTTTACGATCTCGCCGTCCCGCGCAAAAGTTTTCTCACGCACGCGGTGGATTGGTATCTGGCCGTGCTGCCGCCGCTCGGCGTGCCGGTGCATAAAAATTTCGTCTGGCTGCCGGAACGCCCCGCCATCGCCGCCGAAGTGAAACGCAAATGGTTTGGCGACAATTCAAAATTCAAAATTCAAAATTCAAAATTGATTTTGCTCCAGCCCGGCGCGCGGTGGATGAACAAACGCTGGCCGGTGGAAAATTTTTCCGAGCTTGTCCGCCGCCTCGGCAAAAAATTTCCCGCCGCGCGTTTCGCCATCATCGGCGGCAAGGATGAAAAATTGCTCGGCGAAATCATCGCCGGGGCGGACCCGGAGCGCTGTTTGAATTTATGCGGCCAGACTTCGCTGCTCGAAATGATCGAGTGGTTGCGCCTTGGCGATTTGCTGGTCACGAACGACACCGGCCCGATGCATGTGGCCGCCGCGCTCGGCAAACCGCTCGTCGCGCTGTTCGGGCCGACCGAGCCGCGCCGCACCGGGCCGTATGGCCAGTTGGAAAATGTTTTGCGGCTGGCGCGCCTGCCGTGCGCGCCCTGCCTGAAGTCGGTTTGTCACTACGAAAACATGGAGGAATGCCTGCGGGGAATTTCCCCGGCGGCAGTTTTTGACCAGGTGGCGGAAAAAATTTCCTAAAGCAGGCGGCGGACTTGCCGATGTGAAAACAGTAATGTCATCACTCCCGGCCAACGAAACAAATGATTGTTGCGAACTTCCGACCAATGCGAAGGACGGTTTCATCTGCCGGAATGCCGCGCCAGTGACCACCGGCACGCAGCCGTCGCCGCCCGCGCCGCCCACTATCAGGACCCGCATTTTATTCGTGGATGATGAGCCTTCGATGCTGCGCGTGCTAAAAATGGGCATGCGGCCGATGGTGTCCGAGTGGGACATGGAATTTGCCGAAAGCGGCGAGCAGGCGCTGAAATTCATCACCGCGCAGTCGTTCGACGTGGTGGTGACAGATATGCGCATGACCGGCATGAACGGTGCCCAACTGCTCAATCACGTGATGCGTCTGCATCCCCAGACCATCCGCATCGTGCTCTCGGGCTACGCGGATTTGAGCGAGGTCGTCAGTTGCGTGGGATTGACCCATCAATTTCTGACCAAGCCGTGCAGCTTGGACGATTTGCGGACGTGCCTGAAACGTGTCTCCGGCATCAAGCACCAGCTCGGCCATGAAAAACTGCGCCAATTGACGGCGGGCATGTCCAATTTGCCCAGCCTGCCGAAACTGTATCTGGAAATCGTGGACGCGCTGCATTCGCCGGCGGCCTCCACGGAACTGATCGCCGAGATCGCTTCCAAAGATCCCGCGCTTTCCGCGAAAATGCTGCAACTTTCCAACTCCGCCTTTTTCGGTTTCAGCCGGCGCGTTTTTTCCGTCGCCGAAGCCGTGCAACTTCTGGGTGCCGGCGTCATCCAATCGCTCGCGCTGGCCGTGCCGCTCTTCAGCCAATTTGATGAAAAAAAATGCCCGGGGTTTTTGGTGGAACACGTCTGGGATCACTCTGCCGAAACCGGCGCGCTGGCCCGCCGCATTTATAATGAACATCTGGACGATTCACACCGGGCGGAACAGGCCTTCGCCGCCGGCGTCATGCACGACATCGGCAAATTAATTCTCGCGGAAAAAATTTCCGGCCAATACGCGGAAATTTTGAAGGAAGCGCACGCCAAAAAAATCCCGTTGCATGAAGTGGAGCGCCAGCATCTCGGCGCCTCGCACGCCGAGGTCGGCGCGTATCTGCTGGCGTTATGGGGACTGCCCGTGCCCCTCATCGAAGCCGTCGCCTGCCATCATAATCCGCGCCGCTGCGCGAACCCGAATCTCTGCCTCGCCGGCGTCGTCCACATCGCCGACGCGCTGCAACATGCCGGCCAGCGCCAGCCCGACGCCATTCCCAGCCCCGTGGATGTTGACTACTTAAAATACATCGGCATGGAGGCCGATTACGAAATCTGGCATCAGCAACGCCAAAAAACCCGCGAATCCGTTTGACGGCCGCCCGCTCGCGCCGCATTTTTCCGTCATGAAATCTGCCGCGCGCCGTTTCCCGTTCCAAAATTTTTCATCCGCCCTGCGCCGCCTCGGAATGGTGGGCGCCGCGCTCGCCCCGGCATTTTTTTGCGCCGCGCAGGACACTGTTCCCGATTATCCGCCCGCCCATTCGCGCGACCTCTCCGTCCCACTGTTCAACGGCAAGGATTTTTCCGGCTTCACGTTTTGCATGAAGAATAATGCCGATCCGCTCCAAACCTGGAGCGTCACCAACGGCGTCATTCATTGCACCGGGCAGCCCATCGGCTACCTCCGCACCACGCAGATTTACAGCAATTATTTTCTCACCGTCGAATGGCGCTTCCTGAAGGTCGCGCCCAAGGCCGATAACACCGGCGTGCTCGTGCACATGCAATTGCCCGACCAAGTCTGGCCGATGTGCGTGCAGGTCCAGGGCAAACACACCCGCCTCGGCGATCTGTTTTTGATGGGCGGCGCGGAATCCAAAGAACACAAGGGCATGGACAGAAACACGCCGATCCCGTTCCGCGGCGACTCCCAGGAAAATCCCGTCGGCGAATGGAACAAGGTGGAAACGATTTGCGTCAACCGGCACATCGAAGCCTTCATCAACGGCAAGTTCGTGAACGAAACGACGGAATGCACGCTGAACTCCGGCTTCATCGGCATCCAAAGCGAAGGCGGCGACATTGAGATCCGCGCCATTTATTATTCGCCGCTTAAATACGAGAATTGAACTGCGCTCAACGGCGGTCTCCGGTCAAAATTTTTTTCACCCACGCCCGCGCCTCGTCCGGCGTCCTCAAATCATCCGCGAGTTGCCGCTCGCGGATTTCCGCCAGCAATGCGCCCAGTTCTTTTCCCGGCCGTAATCCCAGTTCAATCAAATCATTTCCCGCGAGCAACGGCGGACGGATCGCCGGCAGTTTTTTGAACGCCTCCGCCTGCTCGATCAAAAAATGGTAATGCTCCAGATCGCCCGACGAACCCAGGCAATCGAGCCGGTGCAACTCCAGTTCCAGCGGAAAAGTTTCACGCAGCAACAAACGTCGCAGCGTCGCCTTGCGCATCTGTTGCACATCCTTGAACTGCATGTGGTGGCGCACCGCCGCGACGATGGCTTCCGTCGGCTTGTTCGGAAACCGCAGGCGGTGCAAGATTTTTTCCGACACATCCGCGCCCACTTTTTCGTGGCCGTAAAAATGGATTTTGCCCGTCGCCAAATCTTTTTCCGCCGTCACCGGCTTGGCGATGTCGTGCAGCAAAACCGCCCACGGCAAAAGTTCGTCCGCAGCCGCCGGCATTTTTTCCAGCATCAGACAAATGTGATTGAACACGCTGCCTTCGGGATGAAAATCCGGTGACTGCTCGCAGGCGATCGTCGCAAAAAGTTCCGGCAAAATTTCCGCGAGCAGCCCGCTGTCGCGCAGCAAAACCAAGCCGCGCGCGGCGTGCGGCGGACGAAATAATTTTAAAAGCTCGTCGCGAATCCGTTCCGCGCTGATCAATTTTATTTTCGGCGCGAGTTTTTGAATCGCAGCAAACGTTTCCGGCGCGATGGCAAAATCCAGTTGCGCCGCGAAACGGACGGCGCGCAGCAGGCGCAGATGATCTTCGCCGAACCGTTCCTCCGGCGCGCCGATGGTGCGGATGATTTTGGCGCGCAGATCTTTTTCGCCGCCCACCCAGTCGTGGATTTTTTGCGTGCGCGGATCGTAAAAAAGTCCGTTCACTGTGAAATCGCGGCGCGAGGCGTCGGCCTCGGCGTTGGCGAAAATAATTTTTTCCGGCCGGCGGCCATCCTGATAATCCGCCTCGGCGCGGAACGTGGCGACTTGAAATTGAATGCCATTTTCGACGACGACGAGGACGCCAAATTTTTTGCCGACGGGAATGGTTTTGCGAAAAAGTTTTTCGACCTGCTCCGGTTTGGCGTCCGTCGCGATGTCGAAATCCTGCGGCGCGCGCCCGAGCAAAAAATCGCGCACGCAGCCGCCGACCCAGAACGCCGCGCAGCCCGCCGTTTGCAGGCGGGCCACGATTTCCGAGGCGGTTTCGCGCGGCGATGAATTCACAAAATCAGTTTCACGCAAAGGCGCCAAGGCGCAAAGTCATTTTCTGCCGCAGGCAAAAAGGCTGGCGCAAATAAAAATTTTACAGCCGGCCCATAGCGGCGCGCAATTGTTCGGCCACGTGTTCGCGGCGCAAAGCGGATGCGAGCTTGGAACCGTCGGCTTCGCTCACGTAAAAACTGTCGATCGCCGCGCCGCGTTCGGTGACGATGCGCGCCGCCGAAATGTCCAGCCGCAACTGCGCGAACGTCTGGGAAATGGTGTAGAGCAGACCGAGCCGGTCCTCCGTTTCGATCTCGATCAAAGTGCGCGCGTCCGACGCCTCGTTGTCGAAACGGATCTGCGTGGCCATCCGTTCGCCGGCGTAGGCTTGATAACTGGTCTTGGCGGTCCGCTGACGCTCGATCAGCGCGGGCAAATCCACCTCGCCGCCGATGAGAATTTTGGCGAGCAGCGCTTCAAATTTTTCGCGTTGCTCGCGCGTGGCCAGCGCGCCGGTGCGCGCGTCGTTGACAAAAAATTTATCAATGACGATGCCGTCGGTGCGCGTGAAAATCTGCGCGCTCAAAATATTCAAACCGACGGCGCTGAACGAGCCGGCGATCTTGCTGAACAAGCCGCTGCGATCCCACGTGCCAATCTTCACGAGATTGTAGCCGCGGTCCGGCTCGTTCTGCCAGCCGACGACGGGCGTGAGCGGCTGGTCATCTTCGGCCACCTGTTGCTCAATGAAGCGATGCACGAGCCGGAGGTCGTCGAGAATTTCCGGCGCGACGTGGATGCGAAAATAACGCGCGGGCAGCGTGTCGAAATGCGAGTTCAATTCCTCGTCGTCCAGCGTGGCCGGCGCGAGCTTGCGCACTTCCTGCCGGAGCATTTCGCGCTGCTCCATTTCGGCGCGGACGAATTCCGTGCCGCCGGTCAGCAGCACATGGGCGCGCGAATGCAACTGCCACAACAGCGAATCTTTGAAGCCGCTCCAAAGTTTGTCGCTCGTGCCCTGCGCGTCGGCGAACGTGAGCAACGCCAATAGATTCAGGCGTTCCACGGTGCCAACCTGCCGCGCGAACTGGCGGATCACGACCGGATCATCCAAGTCGCGCCGCTGCGAAGTGCTCGCAAAAATCAGATGGTTTTCCACCAGAAATTCCAGCGTTTCCGCCGCACCGGGTTCCAATTGCAACCGCCGCGCGGCGCGCATCGCCAGCGAAGCCCCGACTTCGGCGTGCTTGCCCTGCTCGTGTTCCGCCGCTTTGCCGACATCGTGCAACAGCAGCGCGAGATACAGCAGGCCGGGCCGTTCCAGACTTTGGAACAGCGGCGAATAATTTTTGAACGGCGGCTCTTTCGCCTCCCACAAACGGTCGAGCTGTTCGAGACAGACGAGCGTGTGTTCGTCCGCCGCGTATTGATGATAAAATTCGTGCTGCACCAGGCACGTGAGCTTGCCGAATTCCGGAATGTATTTGCCGAGCAGATTGACTTCGTGCATCGCGCGCAAAATCGGCGCGACCTCGCCGCGCCGGTCAAGAATCGTCAAAAACGTTTCGCGCACATGCTCGTCGTTCAAAAACTCGCGGTTGACGAGCGAAAGCTGGTTGCGGATGAGTTGCGCCAGATCGGGATTCAACGGCAGACGGCGTTGCTGCGAATGCAAGAAAACGCGCATCAGGCGGCGCGGGGAATCGCGAAAAATGCGGTGGCTGACCGCGCAAATTTCGCCGCTGGCAAATAAAAACCCGTCCACCGGCTCCTCGACTTGGCGGCGGCGCGGCAGCAGATTGCGCAGGCGCGCGAGCCGCGTTTGCTCCGGCGGCACCAGCGCCATGCGCTGCTCCAGCGTGCGCGTGATGAGATAAATATTCCGCGTGTGCGTGTAAAGATCGCGCATGAACCGCTCGATGCGCAGGCTCGGCGAGCGTTCGCCGTAGCCGAGGTTGTGCGCGACGGCGGGCTGCAAATTTTTTCCCAAAACATCCTGCGGCCGGTTGGTGTGATAATGCAGTTCCGTCCGCACGCGCAGGAGAAATTCATACGCGGCCTCGAGCTGCTTGCGTTCGGCGGCACTCACAAATTCGCGCGCCTGCAACTCGGCGAGCGAGCGCGTGCGATATTTGAAAAACGTCATCCAAAGCAGGTTCTGGAAATCGCGCAGGCCGCCGCAGCCGTTCTTGATGTTCGGTTCCTGCATGCACGCGGAATTGCCGTTTTTGTTGCGGCGGTTGGCCTGATCTTCGAGCCGCGCGACAATGTATTTTTCGGCGAAGCCGGCGACGCATTTGCGGATGACCGTTTTTTGAAATTTGGCGAACAGCGCTTCGCTGCCGGTGATCAGCCGCGATTCGATCAACGAGGTTTTGGACTGCATGTCGGTGTTCGCGACCTTCACGCAGTCGTCAATGTCGCGCACCGAATAACCGATTTTCAAACCGATGTCCCAGAGCGGATACAGCACGCCGTCAATCAATCGCGCGAGATACGGCAGCGGCTTGCCCATCGCGACCTGGCCATCGTGCAGAAACATGAAGTCAATGTCGCTGTGCGGATTCAACTCGGCGCGGCCAAAGCCGCCGATGGCCACCAGCGCGAGCGGCGGAAATTCTTTTTGCGCCTGCGCGGACAAAGATTTTTTGGCGGTGTCCCAAAGATGGCGGATCAGCGCATCGAGAATCGCGGCGCGGGCCTGGCAGATTTCCAAGCCGTCCGCGCCGGCGCGGTGCAGCAGTTTCAACCGGTGCGATTCCACCTTGAGAAACGTCTTGTAACGCGCCGTTTTTTCCGCCGGGGTCACGTTGGGTGAAAACTCCAGGCGGGCGGCGGCGGCGGCTTCGATTTTTTTGAGCAGGTCCTGCAAGGCGGCATATCATCTCGTTTCACGTTTCAACTTTCAAGTTTTCCGCGCTTAAAGTTCAACGGGAAATTAAGCGTCGGGCAGCGAAACCTTGTCGCCCGCGCGGTGTTGGTTAGACTAGGCCGCGATGCTGTCCCAACCCGACCCGGATGCCGTGCTGATGCTGCGTGTGAAACGCGGCGACCGCGCGGCGTTTGCGGCACTGGTCGAGAAATACAAGCAGCCCGTGATGAATTTCGTGTATCGCTCGCTGCGGGACGAGACCGAGGCCGAGGACCTCGCGCAAAATGTTTTTCTCCAGGTTTACAAATCGCGCGCGCGCTACGAACGCACGGCGAAATTTTCCACCTGGCTCTTCACCATCGCGCGCAATTTGTGCCTGAACGAAATCCGCCGCCGTTCGCGGCATCCCGCCGAGTCGCTCGAGGAGACGCACGCCGACCACGACGACCTGCCTTCGCGCCAATACGAGGACAAAAAAGTTTTTCTCGCCACGGAAAATGTGCTGCACGGCGAACTCGCGGATAAAATTGAAGAAGCGCTCGCCGAATTGCCGGAACTGCAACGCACCGCGATTTTGCTCTGCCGGCAGGACGAGTTGAGCTACGAAGAAATCGCGAAAGTTTTGGACTGTTCGCTGTCCGCCACGAAATCGATCATCCATCGCGGACGCGAAACGTTGAAGGAAAAACTCAAACCCTATTTGCGCAGCGGAGATTGGCCATCGCCGCCGTGAAAAACTGGCAGTAGTTCGCTTCCCCGGCGGTGGTCTGAAGAATCTCGCGGACGAGTTCCAGCAACTGGTCCGTGTAAAATGGTTTCGGCAAAGTGGCCGTGATTTGCAGCGCGGGATCCACGTGCGACGTGCCGCCCGAAGCGAGAATGACCGGCAGCATCATGTCCGCCGAGCGCAGCATCTGCACCAATTCCAAACCGGTCAGGCGCGGCATGTTGTTGTCCGTGACGAGCAGGTCGTAGTTGCGGACATTGAGCTTTTCCCAGGCCGTCTGGCCGTCTTCGGCGATGTCCACCTCGCAGCCCATTTGCGCGATGGCGTGGGCGACAATCGCGCGGATGATCTCGTCATCCTCCACCACGAGCACACGGCGGCCGGGGCGATTAAAAAATTGCGCGACCACCGCGCCTTCGGATGCCAACGTTAAATTGTTATGGGCTTGAGTTTGCATAGCGACTCCTTCCGTGAGTCTATTGTTCGGGCGACATCCATGTCACCTGCCGGCTGAATTCGGAGAGCCGGACATTCTCCTGCCAGTTTCATCGGCAACCTGCGCGCCGGTCTTTCCAGACGATTGGGTTATCGGCAAACGGCGGCGCGGCTTTAGCAACTTATAAGCGGCATGCATCAATGCACGGCCAGCGGCTTGACCAATGGCGGCAAGCCTTTGGCGGGCGGACGAAAATTCTTCAACGACCAGATTGCCGGCGCGCTTAAATTTCCCGCGCGGTCCACCGCGCGCACCGCCACCGCGTCCGGCACATAATTTTCAAAACTTCGCGCGATCTGATTCACCGGCAACATTTCCGTGCGCCAATTGCCATCGCTTAGAATTTGCAGCACCCACAAATTCGCCGCCGCGCCCGCGCCATTTTCCCAGCGCGCGCTCGCGGAATTTCTGCCAGTGCTAACCGTGAGCTTCGGTTTTTCCGGCGGCACGGCCGCCAGCCACGGCGACGCCGGCACGAGCGCGGGCTGCGCGTATTGCACGCGCACGGCGGCCGCGAGCGCGGGATTTTCCAGCACGCTGCGCAGATGATAATGAATCGCGCCCGGATCAATTTTTTGCCGCGTGAGTTGCACCTGGCGCAAAATTTCATCGGGCGAAAATTTTCCGCCCACCGAGGAATCCGCCAGCGCCGGCCACAGATGCCGGCCTTGCAAATTCTGCGCCCGCCACCAATCCAACAGCACGGGAAAACTCTGCTCGCGCGCCGCGATGCCCCAATAAAGTTGCGGCGCAAAATAATCCACCCAGCCGTTCGCCAGCCATTTGCGCGAGTCCGCATACGTTTTCACATAGGCATCCATGCCGTTGATGGACGCGGGATTTTTCGGCCGCCAGATGCCGAACGGACTGATGCCAAACTGCACCCACGGCTTGTTGGCTTTGATCACGCGCGAAATTTCATGCACAAACCGGTTCACGTTGTCGCGCCGCCAGTCGTCGCGCGCGAGGCCGCTCGACGCGCCGAATTTTTTCCACGTCGCGTCATCGGGAAAGTCCATTTCCTGCCCGGCCCGGTTGTTTTCGCGATACGGATAAAAATAATCGTCGAACACAATGCCGTCCACGTCGTAGCGTTTCACCACGTCCTGCACGACCGCGACGACATGCAGCGCCACCGCCGGATCGCCCGGATCCAGCCAGGTTTGCTTGCCGTAATGGCGGACCCATTCGGGATGCGTGCGCGTGAGATGATTTTGCGCGGGCGGCGATTTGGCCTCCGGATGGCCCGCGCGGAACGGATTGAACCACGCGTGCAACTGCAACCCGCGTTCGTGCGCCGCGCGAATCGCGAACGCGAGCGGATCAAAAAACGGCTCCGGCGGGCGCCCCTGCGTGCCGGTGAGATATTCCGACCACGGCTCGAACGGCGAGGCGTAAAGCGCATCGCTCACCGTCCGCACCTGGAACAAAACCGCGTTGAAATGCAACTGCGCCGCGCGGTCGAGCAGCGAGATCAATTCCGCTTTTTGCTGCGCCACCGGCAGCCCGGGCTTGGACGGCCAATCAATGTTCGCCACCGTCGCCAGCCACGCGCCGCGAAATTCCCGCGCCGGCAGCGGCGGCACGATGTCATCGGCGGCAAATAAATTTGCCGGCAAGAACATTGCCGTCAGCAGAAACAGAATTCGCCATTTCATTTGCCAGATTAAGACGCGTTGGCGCGGCGTTTGGCAAAGTTTTTTTGCGAATCCGCTCAAATTGACAAACCGAACGCGCCATGTTTTACTTTGGTCATTGCAGCCTAAATCCAGTTTGCTTCCTCAGACTGGATGCGGGGGAACCGAATTCCCAAGCGATTGGGACGGGGCGAACGGCTCGCGGCAACGCGCGCCAAGGCCACTTTCAAGGCCAAGCCCGTCAGCTAACCTCGTCGGCAACTGGAAGGGCGATCCTCTGGACACGCAGCCTGTGTGCCACGTTCCGCCAAGTGAATCGTAGTCGCAATAGTTGAATATGAATGTGTTTCGTTTGGCGAAAGAAGTTTTCATCGGGCGCGCGCGCAATCTTTCGGACAAAAATATTTTCCACAACCTGTCGCTGGTGGCCTTGCTGGCGTGGGTCGGCCTGGGCGCGGACGGCTTGTCGTCCTCGTGCTACGGCCCGGAAGCCGCCTTTCTCGCGCTCAAAGGCCACACCTATTTAAGTCTCTTTGTGGCGGGCGGGACGGTGCTGACGATCTTGATCATCTGCACCAGCTACTCGCAGATCATCGAGGCGTTTCCCACGGGCGGCGGCGGCTATCTGGTCGCGAGCAAACTGCTGTCGCCCACGGTCGGCGTCATCTCCGGCTGCGCGCTGATCGGCGATTACATTTTGACCATCGCGTTGAGCGTGGCGAGCGGCGCGGACGCCATCTTCAGCATGTTGCCGCTGGATTTTCAATTGTGGAAACTGAAATTTTCCCTCGGCCTCGTGGTGTTTCTCACATTGATCAATTTGCGCGGCGCTAAAGAATCCGTGGTGCTCTGGGTGCCGGTTTTTTTCGTGTTCGTCTTGAGCTATACGTTCGCGATCATCTGGGCGGTTTCCGCGCACTTCGGCGATCTGCCGGACATCGCGCATGGAATGATGGCCGATGTAAAAATCGGTGCCGCCGAAGTCGGCTGGTTTGGCATCATGGCCACCGTGCTGCGCGCCTACAGCCTCGGCGCGGGCACTTACACCGGCATCGAAGCCGTCAGCAACGGCCTCAACACGCTGCGCGAGCCGCGCGTGCAGACCGGCAAACGCACGATGATCTACATGGCCGCGTCGCTGGCCTTCGTCGTCGGCGGATTGCTGCTCGCGTATTTGCTGTATCACGTCGCGCCGGTGGAAGGCCAGACGTTGAATGCCGTCCTCTTCGGCAAAATCACCGCCCACTGGCCGCCGCTGCTGTCAAAAAGTTTTGTCATCGCCGCGATGGCCTCGTCCGGCGCACTACTGCTGATCGCCGCGCAAACGGGATTTTTCGGCGGTCCGCGCGTGCTCGCCAACATGGCCGTGGACCGCTGGATGCCGACGCGGTTCGCCACGTTGAGCGACCGGCTCGTCACGCAAAACGGCGTGCTGCTGATGGGCGGCGCGGCGTTTCTGCTGCTGCTGTTCACCACCGCGTCGGTCAATTTGCTCGTCGTGCTTTACAGCATCAACGTCTTCATCACCTTCAGCCTTTCGCAACTCGGCATGGTTCGCCATTGGTGGCTGGAGCGCGGCAAGGAACCGAAATGGAAAACGAAAATTTTCATCAACGGCATCGGCCTGCTGCTCACCAGCGGCATCCTGGTTTCGCTGTGCATCGTAAAATTCGACGAAGGCGGCTGGGCCACGCTGCTCGTGACCGGCGGCCTGGTCGGCGTCGCGTTCTGGGTCAAAAATCATTACCGCCAGACGCAGAAAAAACTGTATCGCCTGAACGAACTCGTCGCCGCCGCGATGGCGGACGAAGCCGTCACCGCCAAGGAAAAACCGCCCATCGCGTGCAACCCCAACGCGCGCACCGCCGTGTTTTTGGTGAATGGCTTCAACGGCCTCGGCCTGCACACGCTGCTCGCCGTCGTGCGGATGTTTCCGAAAGTGTATGACAATTTTATTTTTCTGCAGGTCGGCGTGCTCGATGCCGGCAATTTCAAGGGCGCGTCCGAGGTGGAAAATTTGCGCGAACACGCCGAGCGCGAAGTCAAACGCTACACCGCCTTCATGGGCAAACGCGGTTTTTACACCGAAGCGCATTTTGCACTCGGCACCGACATCGTGGACGAAGCCGCGAAATTGTGCGACGTGATCGCCGAAAAATTTCCGCAGGCGCAATTCTTCGCCGGCCAGCTCGTTTTCAAGGACGAAAACATCATCACCGGCTGGCTGCACAACCACACCGTGTTTGAACTGCAACGCCGGCTCTACCAGCACGGCCGCGCGATGCTCATCCTGCCGATCCAGGTTTAAAAACAAAAACCGCCCGCGAGAAAATTCGCGGGCGGTTTTTTGAATTCTAATTTTTTACTGCACTTCCGCGCCTTCGAGGAAGCCTTGCAGATGGCGCACGCGCGTCGGGTGGCGCAATTTGCGCAGCGCCTTCGCCTCGATCTGCCGGATGCGTTCGCGCGTCACGTTATACATCTTGCCGATTTCTTCGAGCGTGCGTTCGTAGCCGTCGAGAAGGCCGAAACGCATCTCAAGAATTTTCCGTTCGCGTTCCGTCAAGGTCGTCAGCACGTCGCTCAATTTTTCGCGCAACAAACTGTAGCTGGTCACGTCCGACGGATTTTCCGCCGACTTGTCCTCGATGAAATCGCCGACGCTCACATCGCCGTCATCACCAACCGGCGCGTGCAAGGAAACCGGCTGCTGCGCCATCTTCAGCAACGCGTGGATGCGCGAAACCGGCATGTGCATTTCGTCCGCCAGTTCTTCCGGCGTGGGTTCGCGGCCGAGCTCCTGCGTGAGCTGCTTCTGCGCGCGCCAGAGCTTGTTCATGATTTCGATCATGTGCACCGGAATGCGAATCGTGCGCGCCTGATCGGCGATGGAACGCGTGATCGCCTGCCGAATCCACCAGATGGCGTAGGTCGAAAATTTGTAGCCGCGGCGATATTCAAATTTTTCCACGCCCTTCATCAAACCGATGTTGCCTTCCTGGATCAAATCCAGAAACGACTGGCCGCGGTTCGTGTATTTTTTGGCGACGGAAACGACGAGGCGCAAATTGGCCTCGGCCATGTGGGTCTTGGCTTTGAGACCGCGATCGGCCGCATTTTTCAACGCGAGGAACACCTTATAAAATTCTTCGCGCGGCAGACGCACGAACTGTTCCAACGTGGCGATTTTCTGGTGCTCAGCCTCCACCGCAGCGCGCCGTTCGGCCGTGTTGCGCTGCGTCTCCAGTTCCGCCAAATGACGCACACTGGCCTGAAATTTTTCGTGGATGTTGCCGGCCACGACGATCATTTCCTCGACGACTTTCTGCTTGTAGAAAAATTTCGTGAACGCGTCCTGCAATTTCACGCCAAGTTTTTTCAGCTCTTTTTCCAGCGCCTCCTTGCGGCCTTTTTGCTGCGCCTTCTGCCAGGCAAAATATTTTTCGTCCACGGTCTGGTCCAGCGCCTGAACTTTCTTGATCAGCTTGCGCATGTCTTTCAAATGCCCTTCGCGATTGGCGATTTTTTTGTCGACGATGACGCGGTCAAACCGTTCCTTCGGCGGTTCCGACAAAAGCTTTTCCGCGATGGCGATGTGTTCCTTCGCCGTGAAACCGAGGCCGTAAACAATGGCTTTCATCGCCACTTCGGCCTCTTCGATTTTCTTGCAGATCTCGACTTCCTGTTCGCGCGTGAGCAAAGGAACTTTGCCCATCTGGTTCATATACATCCGCACCGGGTCATCGAGAATTTCCAGGCGTGAATCATCTTCTTCCTCGGCCTGCTGCGATTCCGGCTGCTTGGTGCGTTCGCTGCGCTCGGCTTCGGCCTGGTCCATGACGATTTCCACATCCAGCCCGCGCAACTTGGTCAGCAGCGCATCCAAATCATCCGGACTCAAATTATCCGGCAACACGTCATTGATGTCATCGTAAGTGACATAGCCGTGCTCCTGCGAAAGATGCAGCAGCGTCTTGATCGTCTCCGTCAAATCCACCGTCGAAGTGTAACTCGGCGACGCGCCCGCCGACTGGCCGTTGGCCGGCAGCTTGGTGGACATCTTCACTTCGGGAGCCGGCGGCGGTCCATTTTTCAATTTGGCCGGTTCCGGGTTCGCGGTTTTATTGGAGGTCGCCTTGCTGGAAATGACAAACGGCCGCCGCACCGGAGGCGTTTTGGCCTTCACGGGTTTGGCGGGTTTTACGGCGCGGTGACTGCTGCTGCGCGACGCGCTCTTCGGCGTCGTGACTTTACGTTTCAACATAAATTATCTGACCTTGAAAGGCTGTTTAAGTTCAGAGAAAAACATCTCTCTGACCGCACCACGCGGCGTCTGACAAATCACTGTGTTCACAGCGGCGAATCTGGAAACTGCGAACGCAAAGCGAACGCCAGAAGACTGACAGAAAAGGGAGTTTAACCGCTTTGGCCACAATTTCAAGCATAAATTTTACTTTACAGCGCTGCCTCCAATCGTTAATCCGCACATTTATCCGCACAACCGATTGGCGCCGAATTCTTTAAAACGCGTGAAGAAATACTAATCAATCCGCCGCGCGCACCGCCAGCACATCGCGTGCAATCTGTTCCCGCAATTCCGCCGGCGAACCAAACTTGCGTTCGTCCCGCAATTTTTGTCCGATTTCCACCTGCAACTCGGCCCCGTAAAGGTCGGCTGCGAACTCCAGCAGATGCGCCTCAACGTGCAATTGCGGTTTGGCCAATGCGACCGTCGGACGCAAACCAATGTTCAACGCGACGCGATACCGCTGCCCGTTCACGTTGGCGTTTCCGGAATAAACGCCGTTCGGCGGCAGCACCAATTGCGTCGCCGCCAGATTCGCCGTTGGAAAACCGAGCTGCCGACCAATTTTGTCGCCCGCAACAATTTTGCCACAGATCGCATAAGGTCGCCCCAGCATCTGGCTCGCCGCGTCCAGATTGCCCGCGCGGATCGCCTCGCGAATCCGCGTGCTGCTCACGACGTGACCATCCAGCGAAACCGACGCCAGGCCGTGAACCTGAAAATTCAATTCGGCCCCCAGTTTTTTCAGCAGTTCAACATTGCCGCTGCGCTTGTTTCCAAAAACAAAATCTGCGCCGACGCAAAGGCTGTGAATTTTTCCCAAAGCGCGCGCCAGTTCGCGGATAAAAGTTTCGCCGGTTTTTTCGCTGAAATTTTTGTCGAACGGAATTTCCAGCAACGCGTCCACGCCGAGTGATTCGATCGCGCGCAGTTTTTGCGAGCGCGAAAAAATCTGCGGCGGCACGCGCTCCGGCGCGACGATGACGCTCGGATGTTTGTCGAACGTGACGACTAGCGCCACCGCATCATGCTGCCGCGCATCGGCCACCGTTTGCCGGATGATCTGCTGGTGCCCCAGATGCACGCCGTCGAAAACACCAATGGCCACGCAGACTTTGCGACTGCCGTTGCCGAGTTTATTGGCCGCGTGAATGACTTTCATGCGTCAGGCATTTGCCGCCAGTTTCAAAAACGGCAGGACGCGTTTCTCCAAATCGGCCGGCGACAATTTTAAAACCGCATCCAGCGTGAGCGCATCTTTCACATCAAACCGGCCGGATGCGCCGCGCCGTAATGTCGTCAGATGCGCGCCGCAGCCGAGTTTCTGGCCGAGGTCGTGCGCGATGCTGCGGATGTAAGTGCCCTTCGTGCAGGCCACGCGAAATTGTCCCAGTGGCTCGGCGTAATCGGTGAACCGAAAATTGTAGATATGCACCAAGCGCGGCTCGCGTTCCACCTCGATGCCTTTGCGCGCGAGTTTGTAAAGCGGCACGCCGTCCTTTTTTATGGCCGAAACCATCGGCGGAATTTGCATCTGATCGCCAATAAATTTCGCGGCTTCCTCGTTCAACTCATCCAGCGTCATCGGCATGATCGGCAACGAACCCGTCAATTCGCCGTCGGAATCGTAGCTGTCGGTTTCCTCGCCAAATTTGATGGTGCCTTCATAAACTTTGTCGTCGCCCATGAGCCGCTCGGATAATTTAGTGCCGCGGCCAAGCACAATAATTAAAAGGCCCGTGGCATTGGGATCGAGCGTGCCGCAGTGGCCGACTTTCTTGATGCCGAATTTGCGGCGGATGGCGTCCACGACATCGTGCGACGTCGGGCCGGCCGGTTTATCAACGAGAATGGCGCCATCGAGGGCGGTGAAATCTTGCATGGGAAAATTATTTCGCCGCTTTGAGCGCGCGTTTGATGGCCGCAATCACTTTGCGCTGCGTCGAAAGCGGTCTGCCCGCGATGCGTGCGCCCGCCGCCGCCATGTGCCCGCCGCCGCCGAATTGCGCGGCAATCGTGTTCACGTTCACGTTCGCATTTTTCGAGCGGAGGCTGATGCGCGTGAGTTCCGGTTCGACTTCTTCAAACACGCAGGCGACGACGACGGGCTCAATCGCGCGGATGTGATCAATCAAACCCTCGGTGTCATCGCTCTCCGCGCCGGTGCGCGTGAAATCACTTTTCTTCAACCAAAACCAGGCGATCTGGTCATCGGCGGCGAGCCGGAATTTGCTGTAAACGTGCTTGAGCAATTTCGCGCGCGACAAGGGGTATGATTGATAAACTTCGTCGCAAATTTTCGCGAGGTTCGCGCCGCGCGTGACGAGTTCCGCCCCGGCGTGAAACGTGCCGGGCCGCGTCGTTGCGTATTGAAACGAACCGGTGTCGGTCGAGATCGCGGTGAAAAGCAAATCCGCGATGGGCTTGGTGATCGGCCAGCGCGCGACTTTCATCAAACGATAAATCAGCTCGCCCGTCGAAGGCTCGCGCGGCGAAACCCAGTTCACATCGCCGTAGCGCGGATTGCTCTGGTGATGGTCGATGTTGATGAGAATTTTTCGGTCGCCGATGCACTCGCCGACTTTGCCGAGCCGTTCAAAACTCGCGCTGTCGGTGGCGATGACGCAGTCAAATTTTTCGCCGCGTTTCGGTTTTTCAATCAAGCCGTCGCCGACGAGAAATTTATATTTGAGCGGAATGGAATCCTGATTCCAAACGGTGACGCGTTTGCCTTCGTTGCGCAGCGCGAGCGCCAGGCCGAGTTGAGAGCCAATGCAATCGCCATCCGGCCGCACGTGCCCGACGATGCAAAAAGTCTCGTGTTCGCGGATGACTTCGAGAATGCGGTCAATGACTTGCGGATGACGTTTCACTTGGGTTCGTCAGGCTTGGCGGCATCGGCGGGCAAGGTTTTTTCGATCTCTTCGATGATCTGCAGCACGCGGTTGCCGCGCACGAGCGAGTCATCAATGACAAATTTCAGCGTGGGCGTGAATTTCAAAACCACCGACTGGCCGACGAGGCCTTGAAGGCGGACGCGATGTTGCTGAAGTTTTTCCAAACCGTGTCGCTGCTGATCGGCACTGCCAAAGATGCTGATGAAAACGACGGCCGATTTCAAATCGCCCGCGACATCCACGTCATTGACCGTGACCAGGCCGACGCTGTCCACCGAGAATTCGCGGCGGATGGCCTCGCCAATTTCGCGCTTCAATAATTCGCGCACGCGTTCGTGTCGGATATTTTGCATGGGACAAACTAGGCTGAAAAATTAAATTTTCAAACGCCGCCGGGCTTACAGCTTCGCCGCGCTTTTTTCCACGGCGTAACATTCGATCGCGTCGCCGATCTCAAATTCGGTGTAGCCTTCGATGCGGATGCCGCATTCCATGCCGGCGCGCACTTCGTTGACCTCGTCTTGAAACCGCCGCAGCGACTGCAAAATGCCTTCGTAAACAATTTCTTTGCGACGGCGGATGCGCACTTTGCCACGCAAAATGCGGCCGGTGCTGACCATGCAGCCGGCGACCGGCGTGCCCTTGGACAATTCGAAAATCTGGCGCACTTCCGCCGAGCCGACGATGATTTCCTTGAGGTCGGGATCCAGCAACCCGGCCATCGCGTCCTTCACCTGATCGATCAATTCGTAAATTATCGCGTAAAGTTTGATCTGCACGCCGGCGTGTTTCGCCTTCTCCGAAGCCGTGCTGTCCAGGCGCGTGTGAAATCCAAGAATGACCGCCTTCGAGGCGGACGCGAGCGCGACATCGTTTTCGGTGATCGTGCCGACGTCGCTGTGCAAGACTTCGAGCGAAACTTTGTCGGACTCGATTTTTTTGACGGCTTCGACAATCGCCTCGACGGAACCTTGCGTGTCCGCCTTGATGACGACGCGCAAAACTTTGCCTTGAACGTCCTGCAATTTCTCGAACAAATTTTCCAGCGTGACCTTGGATTTGTTCTGCAAGTCCGCGCTCTTCGCGGCGAACGCGCGTTCTTCCGCCATCGCCCGCGCGGCTTTTTCATCGGCGACCGCGCTGAATTCCAAACCGGCATCCGGCACGCCGTTCAAGCCGAGCACACTCACCGCCACCGACGGACCGGCTTCTTTCAAGCGCTGGCCTTCTTCATTAATCAGCGCGCGCACTTTGCCGTAAAATTCCCCGCACAAAATCACATTGCCCAGTTTCAAAGTGCCTTTGCGCACAAGCACGGTCGCGGTCGAACCGCCGGCCGCGACGCCTGATTCAATGACATTGCCTTTCGCGAGGCGATCGGGATTTGCTTTGAGTTCCAGCAAATCGGCTTGGAGCAAAATCATTTCGAGCAGTTTATCAATGCCCTGTTTCGTGAGCGCGGAGCATTCGACGAAAATGGTGTCGCCGCCCCAATCGTCCGGCACGAGGCCCTTGTCCTGCAGCTGCTGGCGGACTTTCAAAGGATTCGCATTCGGATGATCGCATTTGTTGACCGCGACCAAAATCGGGACCTTCGCCGCCTTCGCATGCGCGAGGGCTTCGAGCGTCTGCGGCATGACTCCGTCATTTGCTGCAACAACCAGGACGACAATATCCGTGACGTCCGCGCCCCGCGCGCGCATGGAACTGAACGCCGCGTGACCGGGCGTGTCGAGAAAAGTGATCTGCGCCATCTCTTTTTTGCGCTCGGGATGCGGCACCGTGATCGTGTAAGCACCGATGTGCTGCGTGATGCCACCGGCTTCACCGGCGACCACATTGGCTTTGCGAATCACGTCGAGCAGCGACGTTTTGCCGTGGTCGACATGCCCCATGATCGTGACGACGGGCGCGCGTGGCTTGAGCGTTTCCGGTTTGTCCTCGATGTCGAGTTCAACTTTTTTCTCAACGGCGACCACGCCCGCGCCTTTTTCGCGTTTCTCGACTTCAAAACGGAAGCCGTATTTCGCGCAGAGCTGGCCGGCATTTTTTTCGTCAATCGTCTGGTTGACGTTGGCGAAGACGCCAAGTTCCATCAGGTCGGCAATAATCTTGAACGGTTTTTGCTTCAGCCGTTCGGCCAATTCGCGCACGGCGATCGGCGGCTTGATGATGATCACCTCCCCACCGGCGGGCACGGCAAACTTGGGCTGCGGCGCTGCCGTCGCGGGCTTGACTGGTTCGCGTGATTGCGGCGGTAGCGGACGGCCATCGCGACCGCGCTGAAATTGCTGGCGACCATCACCGCGTTGCGGTGCTTGACCAGGACGCGACGGCGGCTGGCCGGGGCGCGGTGCCGGTGATTGGCCGGGGCGCGGCGGCGGCGTGGAAACTCTGGATCCGCGATCACCGGGACGTCCGCCCGAGGGACGGGTGGGCAATTGAATGAAACCAACTTTGTCGCCGACACGCGGTGCCGGCGGAACGATTGGTGCGGGCGGAATCGGCGGCGCAATCGCCTCGACGGGCGGAGGCACCATCGCAGGCGGTTCGATTTCAACAACGGCTTCGATTTCCGGTTCCGCAATCACCACCGGTTCAGCGATTACTTCCGGCGCGGGCGCGGGCGGCGGTTCCGGCGCGGAGATGATGACGATTTTTTCCTCGATGACCGGCGGCGGCGCGGGTTTTTCCTCCGGCGCTTTGGGCGCGAGCCGGGCGGCGAGCGCGGGATCGCCCTTGATCATTTCCTCTTCCAACCATTCGGCGCTGATTTTATCGAGCGAACTGGACGGCACCTTGGCGGCGGCAATGCCCAGCAACTTGGCCTTCGTGAGAATTTCTTTGCTCTCGAGACCAAGTTTCTTCGCTATGTCGTAAATACGAACGGGCATAAATAGTTTTCACCGCCACCAACCGCCATGTGTCATTGGCCTGCATGGCTCAACTCACAAAAATCAACGCTGTTCCGGTCCGCGTCATAAACTCAGGGATTCGCGGGCGCCTCGCTGATCTTCAACGAGCGGCGTTCGGCCTCGGCGCGGGCAGCGGCCAAAATGGCCGGCGCGTTTTCGCCGATCTGCGCGATGTCCGCGATGTCACCGGGTTCCGCCAACAATAAATCTTCCAGTCGGTGCACGCCGTTGTGCACGAGCGCGCTCGCTTGTTCGCGGGTCACGCCCGGAATCGCCGCGAGGGACTCGACGGCATCGGCGATTTTTTCATCGATGCCTTTCGTGACGACGTGTTCCGCGTCAATATCCACTTCCCAGCCGACCAACCGCGCCGTCAAACGGGCGTTTTGGCCGCGCTTGCCGATGGCGAGCGAGAGCTGATCTTCCGCCACCAAAATTTTCAGGCGCTTGCGCACTTCATCCAATTCCACGCTTTTCAACTTCGCGGGCTCCAGCGCCTTCGTCACGAACGCCTTGATGTCCGCGGACCACGGGATCACGTCCACCTTTTCGTTGTTCAATTCGCGGACGATATTTTTCACACGCTGACCGCGCAGGCCGACGCACGCGCCCACGGGATCCACTTTCGGATCACGCGAATAAACGGCCATCTTCGTGCGGAAACCGGGTTCGCGCGCGATGCCTTTGATCTCGATGGTGCCGTCGTTTATCTCGGAAACTTCCAATTGAAACAGCTTGATGACGAACTGCGGATCGGCGCGGGACAAAATGATTTCCGGCCCGTGCGGTCCTTCCTGCACGGCCTTGACGAAGCAGCGGATGCGTTCGCCGACTTGATATTCTTCAATGGACACGCGCTCTTTGTTCGGCAGCAGCGCCTCGTATTTGCCGAGATCCAAAATGACGTCCGAGCGGTCGAAGCGGCGCACGGTGCCGCTGATGATGTCGCCGACACGATCCTTGAATTCGGTAAAAATCAGCGCCTTCTCGGCCTGCCGGACTTTTTGCATCAACGCCTGTTTGGCGTATTGCGCGGCGATACGGCCGAAACCTTGCGGGGTGACTTCCTTTTCAATCTCGTCGCCAACTTTGGCGTCAGCCTTGATGCGGCGGGCGTCGAAAACGGAGATTTGGTCATGCTGCGAAACCACGCGGTCGACGACAATGAGCTTGGCGAACGCCTTGATGTCGCCGTTTTTCTGGTCGATGGCCACGCGCAATTCGCGCGCCGGACCGACGGCTTTCTTGGCGGCCTGCAAAAGCGCTTCATGGACCGCAGCCATGAGAGTTTCACGACTGATGCCTTTTTCACGTTCCCAAAATTCCAGCCCGGCTAAAAAATCTGCATTCATACGCTCGATACGACGGCGGCATGCAGCGAACAAAAAAGCCGGAAGATTGCTTATCTCCGACTTTCGCACGCTGGCCAGCCAGCACTTTACCGCTTTAGTTTGCAGAAGGTAAATAGTTGCAAGCTATTCGTCAAGCCCAATCCACGCGGGGGGAATTGACTCTTTTTTTGAAATCGCCATTGTTGTTCATCGGCACCCCCTGTTTGGCAATCCCATAATCGGTATTTCATCCGCGCTCAATCCGTGGCTAAATCCGGCGCATGAAATTATTTTACACCGGCCCGGTCATCAACGCCGAGATGCTCGTCACGATGCTCGACAAACACGGCATTGCCGCCACGCAGGCGTTCGTGGATCCCGCCGCGCCGGACGAGGGCGACTTGAGCCGCCCAACAAAAGTGTTCGTGTCCGAGGCTGACTACGACCGCGCCCACCAACTTTTTTACACCGAACGCGAGGATGAACTTTGAGCCAGAAATCAGAATCCAGAATCCAGAATAAAAACAGCTTGAACGGTGGCGCGCAATCCATTCTGGCTTCTGATTTCTGGCTTCGGTATTCTCCCCAAATGTTCGACATCGTCCGCCCGCAAATTTCGCTCGCCGCCGACAAGCTCACCCACTTGCGGAGGTTTCTTTGACGTCGCCAAATTGAACCATCGCTTCGCCGAACTCGAAGCGCAGATGAGCGGCGAAACTTTCTGGAACAATCAGGAAGCCGCGCAGAAAGTCATCAACGAGACGAACGACATTCGCGGCAAGCTGGAACCGCTCGCGCGCTTCGGCAAGCAGGTCGAGGATTTGCAGGTCATGCTCGAACTCGGGCAGGCCGAGCCGGAAACCGTGCAGACCAAAATCGAGGCCGAGCTGGAAGCGGACACGAAAAAATTATTCGCCGAACTCGACACGTTCGAGCTGAAAACTTTTTTGAGCGGCCCGCACGACAAGTGCAATTGCATCTTCACCATCAACGCCGGCGCGGGCGGCACCGAGGCGCAGGACTGGGCCGAAATGCTCTCGCGCATGTATGGCCGCTGGTTCGATTCGCGCGGCTGGAAATGGGAAGTCACCGACGCGCTCCAAGGCGACACCGCCGGATTAAAAACCGTCACCTTCCGCGTCGAAGGCGAAAACGCCTACGGTTTTTGCAAGGCCGAACGCGGCGTGCACCGGCTCGTGCGCATCTCGCCGTTCGATTCCAACAAGCGCCGCCACACGAGTTTTTCCAGCGTGGACACGGTGGCGGAATTGAGCGACTTGCTGGAGACGGACATCGTCATTCCGAAAACGGAAATTTTGCGCGACACGTTTCGTTCCGGCGGCAAGGGCGGCCAGAACGTGAACAAGGTGGAAACCGCCGTGCGCCTCACGCACATCCCGACCGGCCTCGTCGCCGCGTCGCAGGCCCAGCGCAGCCAAGTGCAAAACGAAGCCACCGCGATGGCGATGTTGATCTCCAAACTTTATGCACTGAAACTCGATCAGGCCAAAAGCGAGATGGAACGTTTCTACGGCGACAAAGGCAGCATCTCGTGGGGCAACCAGATTCGCAGCTACGTTTTCCAGCCGTATCGCATGGTGAAAGATTTGCGCACCGGCGCGCAATCCAGCGACGTGCAAGCCGTGATGGACGGCGCGCTCGACCCGTTCGTGAACGCCTGGCTCCGCGCCGGCTGCCCGTTGAAACGGATGCAAGGCCTTAAAGACGATGAGGAATAATCGTGAACATTCTCGACGAAATTGTTGAACAAAAGGAACGCGAAGTCGCGCAACTGCCCGCGCGCCTCACCGCCGCCGGCGATTTGCGCGACGCGATGCTGGAGCACGGCGAGCGGCGTGATTTTATTTCCGCGCTGAAAAATCCGCGCGGCGACATCGCGCTGATTGCCGAAATAAAAAAAGCGTCGCCGTCCGCCGGAATCATTTGCAAAGATTTTGATCCGGTAAAAATTGCGAAAGAATACGAAGCCGCAGGCGCAAGCTGCCTTTCCGTTTTGACCGACGAAAAATTTTTCCAAGGCTCGCTGGATTATCTCCGCCAGATTCGCGCGGCGGTGAAAATTCCGTTGTTGCGCAAGGATTTCATCATTGATGAGCGCCAGATTCTCGAAGCCATCGAATGGGGCGCGGACGCCATCCTGCTCATCGTCGCGATTTTGAGCGACGATCAGTTGCGGAAATTTCACACGCTCGCGGTCGAAGCCGGTCTTGCCGTTTTGGTGGAAGTCCACGACGAGGAAGAACTGAATCGCGCGCTAAAAATTTCCCCGGCGTTGCTCGGCGTGAACAACCGCAACCTGAAAAATTTCCAGGTGGATTTGGCGACGACGGAAAAGTTCGCGACGCAAATAATCAAGAGCGGTTCACTGCTCGTCGCCGAAAGCGGCATCCACAGCCGCGCTGACGTGGAACGAGTTCAGAAGTGCGGCGCGGCTGCCATTCTCGTCGGTGAATCGCTCGTCAAGCAGGGCGACATCGGCGCGAAGGTGCGCGAGTTGCTTGGCTAAGTCCGATTCTTCGTCAACTGTTTCGCCAGCCGAATCGCGGCAATCATGCTTGACGGATTGGCAATTCCTTTTCCGGCGATGTCGTAGGCCGTGCCGTGGTCGGGCGAGGTGCGGATGAACGGCAGGCCGAGCGTCCAATTTACTCCCGTGTCGAACGCGACGGCTTTCAGCGGCGCAAGCCCTTGGTCGTGATACATCGCGACGACAGCATCAAAATTCCCTTGCATGGCATAGTGGAAAACCGTGTCGCCGCTCAATGGGCCGACGACATCAAATCCATTTTTTTGCGCGGCTAGAACTGCCGGCGAAATTATTTTTATTTCCTCGTCGCCAAATTCCCCGCCTTCGCCAGCGTGCGGATTCAAGCCGGCGACGGCGATTTTTGCGCGCGGCAAACCGAGGTCGCGGCAGGCTTGCGCGGCAAGCTCGATGGCGAGCGTGATTTTTTCCGCCGTCAATTTTTCAGGAACGGATTTGATGGCGATGTGAACGGTGGCGAGGGCGACGCGCAGCCAGCGGCCACGTTCGTCGGTGCCGAGCAGCATCATCGCGGTGCGTTTGGCGCCGGCGAGTCCGGAAAGAAATTCCGTCTGGCCGATGAATTTGTGGCCGGCATCGACGATGGATTTTTTATTTACCGGCGCAGTGACGAGCGCACTGATTTCCCCGCGCAGGCAGCGTTCCGCGCCGTCGCGTAAAAAGGCAATCGCCGCGTCGGCGGCAATCTTCGATCCAGCGGAAAGTTTTGCCGGAATTTTTTTCGGGAAGGGATTGGCGACAAAAAATCTTCCGGAAGATTTTCGGCTGGGGAATTTTTCCAACGGCAGATTGAGCGCCAGTTTGTGGTTCAGCCGCGTGAGATTTTTTTCGTCGCCAAGGAAAAGATATTTTGTGTGATCGGTTGGCGCTTCGGCGGCGACGGCCTTGAGCGCGACTTCGGGGCCGATGCCGGTGACGTCGCCGAGGGAAATGCCGATGAAACCGCGAATCGCGAATCGCGAATCGCGAATTGGATTTTCCACGGCGCTCACTTCATTGCTCTTGCGAATCTTTTATTCGCGGTTCAGAAGAAGCGGTAGAACGTTTTTTTCTTCAGGCCGTCAATCCACTGTTTCTGCAACTGGGCCTGGAGCTGGGCGCTGAGGGTTTTTTCAATTTCACCGCGGACATCGGCCAATGGCCTGGCTTGGGCCGGCTTTTTGTCTTCGATGAACATGACATAAATGGAGTCGGCCGTGTCGATGGGGTCGCTGACGTCACCGGTCTTGAGGCTGGTGGCGGCCACGGCGAGTTCGGGGCGAAGCTTGGCGGGTTCGACCCAGCCCCAGTCGCCGCCTTGATGCTGCTGGGAACCTTGCGAATAGACGCCGGCCATTTCGGCGAAGCTCGCACCTTCCTTGATTTTCGCCACCACTTCGCGCGCGAGCTTGATGGTGTTCGTGTCATCCGCCGAAGTTTTGGTGAGGACGATCATCCGCAGTTTGATCTGGTCGCCGAGCTTGAAGTCGTCGAGGTGCGTTTGGTAATACGTTTCGACTTTGTAAGGGGAGATGACGATTTGATGCTGCACATTCTGGCTGCGCATGGCGGATTCGATGTATTGATCGCGAAGCTGCTTGCGAAATTGCTCGAATGTCATGCCCTGCGCCTGCAAGGTTTTCATCAGCGTGATGCGGTCGCCGTAACGTTCGTGGATGCGTTCCTGCACAAAATCATCAATGACGCTTTCGGGCAGCTTGTAGCCTTCCGTGTCGAAACTGTGCAGGATCAACTGGCGCTCGACCAGCTGATTGAGGCTGTCGCTGAGCGCGGCGTTGAGTTTTTCCTGATACACGTCCGGCTGCGTGGCGTATTCGCGGCGCAAGGCCTCGACCGCCGGCCGCGTGTAATCTTCCACTTCGGCAGCGGTGATGGCGTGTTCGGCGACCACGGCCTTGATGCCGTCCGCCACTTCGGCGTGCGACCCAACCGGCAGGCACAGCGCGGCGGTCAGCACTGGAATCAATCGAAAACTTTTCATGCGAATTTCATGGATATTAACAACCGCGCCGGAGCGGTCAAGCGCCGCTCAGACTTTTGGTTTGGCCAGCCACCACATCAGGAATGCCAAAAGCGCCCCGCACAGCAGCGCCACCGCCACGGCCCAGCACAACAAATAACGCTGTTTGCGGTGAAAATTTTTTCCACCCTGGCCGGCCAGCAGATAAAACCGCTCGCGCGGCCGGTTTTTTTTGCGGAAGAACACAGCGGATTTTTTACCAGACTTCGGCCCGCGCCTCAAGCCGCACGCTTGCGAAAGACGAAAAAAACGCTAACTTCTCGCGCGTGCAACTTGAAGATCATCTCGGCGACCTCGTCGCCAAAGCCCGCGCCATGAGCGGCGTTTCAACCGCCGCCGCCGCGACTGCCGCCGGCATTTCGGAAGTCGAACTGGCCGAGCTGGAAACTTCCGGCCGGACCACCGCAAAAATAAATTTCGCCGCGCTCGGAAAAATTATCGGCCTTGACGGCACCAAATTGGAAGCCATCGCCAAAGGCTGGCTGCCGTCCCAAAAAGATTTGTCCCTGTGGCACGAATTGCGCGTGTTCACGACCACGAGCGACGGCACCACGGTGAATTGTTATCTCGTCTGGGACGAAGTTTCGCGCGATGCGGCACTGTTCGACACGGGCTTTGAAGCGCAGCCAATTCTCGATTGCATCGCCGCTGAACAACTTTCGCTGAAGCATATTTTCATCACGCACTCGCATTATGACCACGTCGTGGAATTGCCGAAACTGCGCGCGGTGTTTCCGAAGGCGCACATTCACAGCAGTTCCAAAAATGCGCCGGTGAACCAGCGCAACAAGACGGCGGAAATCATCCATCTCGGCGGCCTGCGCATCACCTACCGCGAAACGCCGGGCCACGCCGAGGACGGCGTGACGTATCTCGTCGGCAACTGGCAGGAAGACGCGCCGTATGTCGCGCTCGTGGGCGACGCGATTTTTGCCGGCTCGATGGGCCGCGGCAATCCGGACTGGAATCTGGCGAAGCAAAAAGTGCGCGAACAGATTTTGACCTTGCCGGCGGAAACGTTGCTTTGCCCCGGCCACGGCCCGCTCACGACCGTGGCGGAAGAAAAAGCGCACAATCCATTTTTTTGATTACGTTTTTTTGGCCGCGGGAAATTTTGATCCACGAAAAACCATCTTCAGTTCCCGCTCCGCTGGCCGATAGAAAGAGGTTGCGGTGTGCCGTGGTTCAGATGCGGCCTGCCCCGACAACTGAACCATGAGCGATTGCTGCCGACTTTTAAAATTAACCGATCAATTGCAGGCGGAGATTGCCGCCGCGCGGGCCGGCGACACCCACGGCCAATTTCCCATCCTCGATATCATCGGCAACTTGCGCGATGAGGCCGGCGCGCGGACCGGCAAGGCCGAGCTGGCCGCGGCGTGCGCCCAAGCGTGGGAGCGCGTCGTCAAAATTGTCGAGTCTGGCGCCCCGTTTCAGGCGGAAGATGTTTTGTGGTTAAAAAATCTCCTCGCGCAAGTGCAGGCGCTGGCGGGCGCGACGGGCTCCTCCGCGGTGGCGATTTTGCCAGCGCCCGTCACAACGGCCAGCACCGCACCAGAAACAACTGCCCCCATCACGCCGCCGCCCGCTGCGCCGGAAATTTCTTTGGAGGAACTGCCGCTGACCTTGAATCTCGGCGAGGACCTGGAACTGCTCCGGGAATTCATCGCCGAATCGCGGGAACACCTTGATAACATTGAGCGCGGCGTGCTGGTGTTGGAGGCGCAGCCGGACGATGCGGAGACGTTGAACACCGTGTTCCGCGCGTTTCACACGTTCAAGGGCGGCGCGGGCTTTTTGAATTTGATCCCCATCAACCGGCTGGCGCATGTGCTGGAATCGCTGCTGGATCTGGCGCGGCAGGGCAAGCTGGTGATCGATGCGACGGTGATCGAATTGATCCTGCGTGGCCGCGATGTGTTGAAACAATTTCTCGATGAAATTGACGGGCAGATCGCGGGCGCGCGCCCGGTGCAGGCGACGATCATTCCCACGGCGCTGTTGAAAACCGAGGTGCAAGAAGTCATCGAAGGGAAGCCGCGGATCACTGCGGCGGGTCCAGCCAAAGTTGAAAGCGCGGCGGCGGCCGTTGAAATTTCCGGCGCCAAAATTGAACCGGCACCGGTAAAAAGCGCCGCGCCGGAAGCGAGCGAACCGCCGCGCGCCATTGTGCCCGCCGTAGATGCCGGCGAGGCGAACCGCGCCAATGTGCAGCAAACCGGCGGCATGGTGAAAGTGGATACAGCCAAGCTGGACGGCCTATTGGATCTCGTCGGCGAAATGGTCATCGCGCAATCGCTCGTCGGCCAGAATCTCGGGCAGCTCGCGGGACTGGATCCGCAATTCGCGCGCAACATCGCGCAGCTCGGCCGCATCACGAAAGAATTGCAGCGCGTGAGCATGTCGCTGCGCATGGTGCCCATCCGCGGCGTGTTCCAAAAAATGTCCCGCGTGGTGCGCGATCTCGGCGCAAAGCAAAAAAAGAAAGTGCAGTTCACCACCCACGGCGAAGAGACGGAGCTGGACCGCGGCGTGGTGGAAGAATTGAATGATCCGTTGCTCCACATGATCCGCAACTCGATGGATCACGGCATCGAATCGCCGGAGCAGCGCAAGGCCGCCGGCAAGCCGGAGACGGGCACGCTGCTGCTGCGCGCGTATCATCAGGGCGGCAACATTGTCGTGGAAGTCGAGGATGACGGCGCGGGCTTGAACAAGGAAAAGATTTTGAAAAAGGCCATCGAGCGCGGATTGACCACGGCAAATGCCGCGCTGACGGACGATGAGATTTATCATTTTATTTTCGCCGCGGGTTTTTCCACTGCCGACAAAGTCACGGATCTTTCCGGGCGCGGCGTCGGGCTGGATGTCGTGCGGCGCAACATCGAACGGCTGCGCGGCCAGGTGAGCATTTCGTCCAAGCCGGGCCACGGCACGCTGTTCCGCATGAGTCTGCCGCTGACGCTGGCGATCATTGACGGATTTATTGTGAAGGTCGGCGACGAGCGTTACATCATTCCCACCTTGTCGGTGCGCGAATCTTTCCGGCCGCAGCCGGGCATGGTCACGGTCATTCAAAATAAAGCCGAAGTGGTGAACGTGCGCGGCCGGATCATTCCGTTGCTGCGTTTGAACGAAACGTTCGGCCTGACGAAAACCAAAAGCGAAGTCACCGATGGCATCGTCGTCGTGGTGGAGGCCGGCACGGATTCGCGGTGCTTGCTCGTGGACGGCCTGCTGCACAAGCAGGAAGTGGTCATCAAAAATTTGAACGACATGATGGTCCACAAGAATCCGTTGCTGGCCGGCGCGGCGATTTTGGGCGACGGCCGCGTGGGCTTGATTTTGGACGTGAACGCGCTGGTGCATTTGGAATCGCAATCCTTGGTCAGTCATGCGCCAGCGCTGACCCTCGGCACGGCGACGGCCTAAAATATTTCTGGGCGGGCATGCAATTGAGTCCGATGCTAAAACTCACCTTGACCGTTCGCTGCGGGCAATCTCGTCGACGGCAAATTTTTCCTCAAGCGGCGGGTTTTGCCGCCGATATTAGCCTAGCCAGCAAGTTCGTTCTGGCTGGACCAGGTGAAACTTGCAGGTCACCGCATTCCCGACGGACGCTTGATAAAATGTTCCATGACCGGCGATTTCCAGAGCGCACCACCGCCCGCCGCCGTTCCGCCCGGCGGCGTTGAGAATTTAATATATGCTTTCGACACGCCAATGGGTCATTCCCCAGCCGCGCAAAACCTTGGTGGTGGGGGTGGCCGACTTGGTGGCCAGCAACGACAGCACGGCGGACATCGTCACCTATTCGCTCGGCTCCTGCCTGGGCGTCACCGTTTACGATCCGGGGAAAAAAATCGGCGGTCTGCTTCATCTCATGCTGCCTGATTCCTCCATTGACGCGGCCAAGGCCGCCAGCCTGCCCTACATGTTTGTGGACACCGGCGTGCCGCGCCTGTTTCACGCCGCTTATAATCTGGGCGCGGACCGCAGCCGGCTCGTGGTCAAAGTCGCCGGCGGCGCGCAAATGCTCGACCAGCAGGGCATCTTCAACATCGGCATCCGCAACGTTTCGGCACTGGAAAAAATCATCGCGCAAAATGGCTTGCGAATCCATGCGGCCGACACCGGCGGATTGTCGTCCCGCACGGTGCGGCTGGATCTCACCAACGGCAACGTCTCCGTCAAAACCCCCGGTGCTGAAATTTATTTGATATGACCGCCCAAGAAATCGTCAACCAGGTCAAGAACCTGCCGCCCGTCTCGCAGGCCGCGCTCAAACTCGTCAACCTGTTGGATTCGGCGGAAGCCAGCAACGAAGAGGTCGTCAATGTCATCAAGTGCGACAACGTGCTCACGGCCAAATTGCTGCGCGCCTGCAATTCACCCTACTTCGGTTTGGAAGAACCCGTGTCCTCCGTGGACCAATCCGTTTTGATGCTCGGCCACCAGCAGATTTTGCACATCGTGCTCACCGTCGCGTTCGGCACGGCGATGGTGGTGCCGCTGCCCGCTTACGCCGTCGAGGCGAGCGAACTGTGGCGGCACTCGCTGATCACCGCGTCCGCCGCCGAAATTTTGGTCGATGAAACGAGCGCGTTGAATGTGGAAGCTCCCGTCGCCTTCACGGTCGGGCTGCTGCATGACATCGGCAAACTGGCGTTGGGCCAGGCGCTCACGCCCGAGATGCAAACGAAAATCCGCGAGCTGGTCGAAATGGAACAAAGCTCCCGCGTCGAGGCCGAGCGAAAAATCGTGGGCACCGATCACGGCGAAGTCGGCGCGTGCCTGCTGCGCGGCTGGAATCTGCCGGAGGAAATTCTCGAGGCCACCGCCAACCATCACAACCCCGTTTTCGAACCGCGGCCGAAACTTTCCGTCATCACGCATCTCGCCGATTGTCTGGCGCACCTGGCCGGTTCCGCGCCGGGCTGGGATGGTTTTGCGACGCGCGTAAATCCGCAGGCCGTGGCCGTTTTAAATCTGGATGAAGCGCGGCTGGAATCGTTGGTGATCCGCGTCCGCGAATCCTTCGACCGCGTTGATTCCTTCATGTCCATGTCATGAGTGGCGAACGCAAAATCCGGGTGCTGGTCGTGGATGATTCGGCCGTCGTGCGACGGATGATTTCCGAGGCGCTGGCGGCGGACCCGGCCATCGAGGTCGTCGGCACCGCGTGCGATCCTTACATCGCGCGGGACAAAATTTTGGAGCTGAACCCGGATGTGCTGACGTTGGACATCGAGATGCCGCGCATGGACGGACTCACGTTCCTGAAAATTCTCCAACAGCATCGGCCCATGCCGGTGGTGGTCATCAGCTCATTGACGCAGGCCGGTTCGCAGGCCGCCCTGTCCGCGCTCGAATTTGGCGCGGTGGACGTGCTGGCCAAGCCGACTTCGGCGTGGAATCTCGGCAATTTGCGCGATCAATTGGCGCAGCGCATCAAAGGCGCGGCCCGCGCCCGCCTCACGCATTTGCGGCCCGCCGCCGTTGCCCCCCGTGAAACCAAAAACCTTGGTCCGGCCATCAATTTTTCCGCGCGCCAACTCATCGTGCTCGGGGCGTCCACCGGCGGCACCGAGGCGATCAAAGAAGTGCTCATGCGATTGCCGACGGGCTTGCCCGGCATCTGCATCGTGCAACATATTCCCCCGGTTTTTTCCAAAGCGTTCGCCGAGCGGTTGAACGAGTGCTGCGAATTGGAAGTGCGCGAAGCGGCGCACGGCGACGAGGTCCGGCCGGGCACCGTGCTCATCGCGCCGGGAGATTTCCACATGGTCGTGGAATGGGAAACGAATGGTTACCGCGTCCGGCTGCGGCAGGATCCGCCCATCCATTTCACGCGGCCGGCGGTGGACATGTTGTTCAATTCCGCCGCCAAGAGTGCCGGGCGCCATGCGCTGGGCGTGATTCTCACGGGCATGGGGCGCGATGGCGCGCAAGGAATGCAGCAACTCAAGGCGGCGGGGGCCGTCACGCTCGCGCAAAACGAGGAGACCTGCGTGGTTTATGGCATGCCGAAAGCCGCGGTGGATCTCGGCGTGGTGGACCGCGTCGTGCCTTTGAATCTGATGGCGAACGCGATTTTGCAGGCGTTGCGCGAAACGACGGTCAAAAATGAACTCGCAATTTCCAACCGATAAAAAAATTATTATGAGTCAAACCATTCAAATTCCGGATGTCACCGAATTCATGACGCGCCACTTGGTGGACGTTTTTGACACCATGCTTTCGATGAAGGCCATGCGTGTGCCGGGCACGGAGTTGCCCGCCTTCGATGGCCGCGTCACCGGCTCGGTCGGTTTTGGCGGCGAGCATGTGACCGGCGCGGTTTATCTGCACCTCTCCGAGTCTTTCGCCAAACAAGTTGCCGCCGCTATGCTGGGCATCACGCCGGAGGAAATTTCCGACGAACAGGAAGTCAACGACGTGGTCGGCGAGGCCACGAACATGATCACCGGCGGCCTCAAATCCTGGTTGTGCGACGCGGGCTCGGACTGCGCGGTCAGCACGCCCGCGATCATTCGCGGCACGTCGTATTCGATCGAACCCTCCCCGGATGCCACGCGCGAATGCCTTTTATTTGAATGCGGGGACAATCGCATCGTGGTTGAAATTCACATCAAAATTGGTTAATAAAAACAAAGGAATTATGGCTATTAAAATTTTAAGCGTAGACGACAGCCGCACCATCCGGCTCATCGTGGGCAAGGCGTTCAAGCCTTACGACTGCACCATGCTCGAAGCCGGCAACGGCGAGGAAGGTCTCGTCGTGGCCGCGCGCGAGAAACCCGACCTCATCATTCTCGACGTCACCATGCCGGTGATGGACGGCGTGACGATGCTGACCAAATTGAAAGAAGACGCCGTGCTCAAGGTCATTCCGGTCATCATGCTGACGGCGGAATCCGGGCGCGACAACGTCTTGCAGATCGCGCGGCTGGGCGTGCGCGATTATCTCGTCAAACCTTTCAAAGAAGATCAGCTCGTTGAAAAAGCCGGTCGTTGTGTTACCTTGGTCAAACGCGCCGCTGCTCCGACCGCACCCGCCGCCTGATTCCTTGATGCAACCGCAACCCGACATCAACCAATACAAAGAACTCGCCCGCCGCTACGGTTTGGGGCCGACGCCGGAAAGCGTTTCGCGGCTGACCGCGCTCGTCGCGCGGCAGGATGCGGACGTGGATGAAATCGTCCGCGTCATCGAAAAAGATCCGGGCTTGAGCGCCCGGCTTTTGCGCGTGGCCAACCCGCACGCGGCCAACGAAGACGAATACACCGTCGGCACCGTCGAGGCCGCGCTCCTGCGCAACGGCATCGGTTGCGCGCTGCTGCTCGCCATGGGCACGCCGCTTTCGCTGGCGTTGACAAAAACTTTTCAAACGATGCTCTCATTGAAATTGGAATCCGTTGACCCGAATGAACTGGCCGGCCTGGTCGGCGAACACATGCTCGGCTCCATCGGTTTCATTGGCAAAATCGCCGGGCATGTTTATTTGCGGATGAGTCTGGCCTCGGCTCGCACGGTGGCCGCCGGCATTTTAGGCATTAAGCCCGAGGAAATCGGCGGACGCGATGAAATCAGCGACGTGATCGGCGAGCTGTCCAACATCATGACCGGCAATTTTAAATCCAATTTGTGCGACGCCGGCCTCGACTGCAAATTGCAGCCGCCGAAAGTCGGCCTGTCGGGCGATTACAGCACGCCGATCGAACCGGGCGGCGGCATTGAACGATTGGCGTTCCGTGCGGGCGACATCCACATCTTCGTGGAAGTCACGGCGAATCCGTGGAACGAATAAAATTTTCAAATCAAAAAGGCGTCTGATTTTTTCAGACGCCTTTTTTTTTGAAAACGACCGGAGCCGCGGTTCAAACCATGCCATCAAGCATGTTGGGGATTTCTTCGAGCGTGCGGGAGAGCGCGGCCTTGACCATGGCCTGTTCGGCTTCCGGCGTTTTGGCCAGCAGCTGGTTCCAGACGGGCGCGGCGAAACATTCTTCGCGCGTGACCGGCGCATAATTGCCGCTGCAGCCGATGCCTTCCGCGCGCAACAGCAGGTCGGCCAGCTGCACCGAGGCGATGACGTGGTTGAACTGCGGCGCTTTTTCCGGGCAATGATGGAACCGCGCGGAATGGATCATCAGTTCCGGCAGCCGATGCCGTTCCAAATAAAATGCGCCGAGTTCGGAATGGTTCACGCCCAGAATTTCTTCCTCGATTTCTGAAAGCGGCCGCGTGCCGGCGAGCGCCTGCCGGTGGATTTCCGCAAAATAATCGGGAAACGTCCAGGCCATGACGATTTTACCCACGTCATGCACGAGGCCGGCGACGTAATCGGAATCTTCCGACGGGCCGGGAACGTGGGTGGTGATTTCGCGCGTGAGAATGGCCGAGCCGATGCAGTGCTGCCAGAATTCGCGCCAGGGAAAATTGCACTGCCGCGTGAGCCGTTGAAAATCTTCGATGACCGGCGTGACCATCGCGAGCTGGCGAATCTGCCGGACACCGAGGTAAAACACCGCTTCCTCGATGCTGTTCACGGGAGTGGTGAGCCCGAAATAAACGGAGTTCACCAGCCGCAGCAAACGCGAGGTGAGGCTGGGGTCGCGCCGGATGATTTCGGCGATTTGGGCCGTGTAGCGCTGGTCGTTCACGAGCAGGCCTTGCAAAGCCTTGTTGATGCTGCCCAGCGACGGCAGCGAGGGGCAGCGCGCGAGCTGGGCTTGAATCTCGCTGATTTTCAGCGGCACCAGTGGGGTGATCGTTTTGGTTTGCACGAGGTTAAAAAAACAAATTGTCCTGTTCGTATTCATCGGCGGTTGGCGGCCGGACTTGAATGGGAATCATCAAAAATCCGCGGCGGCAAAAATTAATTCTTAAGTCCCGGCAAATTTTTCCGATGAGAGAGCGGATGAGTCAGAGTCATCCAACATCATGAAAAATCGTGGCATCGCGAACCGAGCGTTGTTGAAAGCCTTTATTGTGGCCTTGGGCCTCAGTGCCGTCGCGCATGCCGGCTTGGGTTATTTGCCGCTGGCCGGGCCGCCGCCGTTGCGGATGACGCCGGCCAAAAATCCACTGACGGACGCCACGTCATTGAATCTTGCGCCCGACACCAATTTGGTCGGCACGCTGTCGGCGGCGGAGGCGATTAATTTGCCCACCAATTCCTTGGCCACGTCAGGCGAGACCAATTCGACTGATGACGTGTTGCCCATCGCCCTCGGCGAGGGCAATGTGTCGGAGAATCCGTTCAGCCCGACCATGCTGGGCATGGCTCCGCCGGATTTTCTAAATATTTCTCCGCAAATGCTCACGACCTATTTTCATCCGGTGGCGCGGGGCACCAACTCGGCCAACATCATTGCGCCGCCGCCCGTCATGTTTATGCCGCCACAGGTCCAGATGTTTCAACCCAATAGTCATGCGGAATTTATTGTGAAATGATCCGGCTGACACCCCATTTCTCCAGCGCCGGCCGGCTCGTCGTATTGGCGGCGATGTTGCTGGCGGGCGCGTTCGATTTGCGCGCACAGCCGTCCAATTCCCCCGGCGTGCTGGCGGAACCGGCGGCGGCCGAGGACGCGACCAATGCGGTTTCGCCCGCCAAACTGGATCGCATCAACTACCTTTTATCTACGGCCCGATATGCCGGCACCACGCGCGATTTCGTTGAGGCCGAGACGGATTATGTGAAACTGCTGGCCGACGATGTCCCGGAAAATTTTCAAAAAACAGCGCTGTTTGAACTCGCCCAAATCGTGCAGACCGAAAACGACCTGTCGCGCGCGCAATCCATTTTCACACAATATGTCCAGCGCTGGCCGGGCGACGAGCACATGCCGGAAATCTATCTGCACCAAGGCCAGATTTTCCGGCAGATGGGTTTGAGCGATCTGGCACTGACCAAATTTTACGCGGTGATGACGGCGGCGCTTGCCTTGAAAAACGACCAGCTGCCGTTTTTCAAACGGTTGGTGTTGCAGGCGCAGGTCGAGATCGCCGAGACGTATTACATCGTGGGCAAATTCAAGGACGCGGCGGATTATTATTCGCGCCTGCTCAAGCAGGATGATCCCGCGCTGGATCACGCGCAAATCCAGTTCCGGCTGATCCACTCGCTGGTTTCCGTCAAACAATTTGAGGAAGCGGCCACGCAGGCGCAGGATTTTTTGGCGAACCATGCGGATTCATCCGACGCGCCGGAAGTGCGCTACGATCTGGCGGAGGCGTTCAAAGGGCAAGGCCGCAACGCCGAGGCGCTGCAACAAGTCCTGATTTTCCTTAAAGACGAACGTTTGAAGACCAAGGATCATCCTGAAGTCTGGACGTATTGGCAGCAGCGCGTCGGCAACGAAATCGCGAACGAGCTGTATCAGGAAGGCGATTATGTGAAGGCGTTGGAAGTCTATGAGACGCTCGCCAAACTGGATCCGGCGTTGCCGTGGCAACTGCCCGTGCGTTATCAGGTCGCCATCACTTACGAAAAATTACTGCAGCCCGCCGAGGCCATCGCCAATTATCGCCTTATCACAAATGCCGCGCCCAACCTCGGCACCAATATTTCGCCCGGCCTGCAGTCGGTGGTGGAAATGGCGCGCTGGCGGCTGAATTTTCTGGAATGGCAGAACCGCGCGGAAAATTTTACCCAGCCGGACGGCCAAGCCAATTTAACCACCAACACCAACACCAGCTTTACCCAAAAATGAACACCGACGTGCCGCAAAATTTCATGCCCGATTTTCTCCGCGACCTGCAGGAGCATCTGGAACTCTGCCGCCGTTTTCTGGCGCTGGCGACCGAGGAAAATCAGGCCCTGCGCAGTCCCGCGCCGTGGTCGGCGGATCTGTTTCATGCGCAAAGAATGCACTTGCTTCCTAAATTGGAATCGGTGCTAATCAAGCTTCGCAGTTGCCGCCAGATTTGGCAGCAGGCACCGCCGGAAGAACGTGCGCGCTGCGGGGAAGCCGGAATGTTGCTGCGCGACATACAGAATCTGTTGCCGCGAATTTTTCTGCTCGACCGCGAAAATCAGCAGGAAATGTTGCGACGCGGCCTGCTCCCCGCCTCCCACTTGCCGGCGGCGGCCATATCGCGGCCGAATTTCGTCGCGAATTTGTATCAGCGGAACACTGCGGCCTGAACTATGTCCATTGAAAAAGTCATCGTCCTCGAAGACGACGCCATTATTCGCACGAACTTGGAGAATTTTCTCCGGCGCCAGCGTTATGATGTGGCTTCCGCGCCCACCCTCGCCGCCGCGCGGGAATATCTCGGCAAGGATAATTTTGATCTCATCTTCATGGACATGCGGCTGCCCGATGGCGAAAGCATCGAGCTGCTGAAATATCTCCAGACGCGCCCGCAAAAACCGCTCGCCGTCGTGATGACCGGTTTTGGCTCGGTCGAATCCGCCGTGGATTGCATGAAAAACGGCGCGTTTGATTATCTCATCAAGCCGTTTTCGATGGAGCAGATCGAGGTGACGCTCCGCAAGGCGCAGGATTTTAATCAACTGCTCAAAGTTAATCATTTTTTGAGTCAAGACACGGACGATGGCGAACATGAGTTGCTCGGCCGCAGCCCGGCGATGGAAAATCTCCGCTCGCTCATCCGTAAAGTCGCCCGCACGCAGGCCACGGTTTTGATTCAGGGCGAAAGCGGCACGGGCAAGGAGCTGGTCGCCCGCGCGCTTTACCGTGAAAGTCCCCGGGCCACGGCGCCGTTCATCAAAGTCAATTGCGCCGCCGTGCCGGAAAATCTCATCGAAAGCGAATTCTTCGGCCACGAAAAAGGTTCGTTCACCGGCGCGCTCAACAAACGCGAAGGCCGGTTTGAGCTCGCGCATGGCGGCACGATTTTGCTCGACGAGATCAGCGAGATTTCCCCGGCGGTGCAGGCGAAACTGCTGCGCGTCCTGCAGGAACGCGAACTCGAGCGCGTCGGCGGCAACCGCACCATCAAGGTGGACGTGCGCGTGATTGCCACGACCAATCGCAATCTGGAACAGAGCGTCGAGAAAAAAGAATTTCGCCAGGATTTATTTTTCCGCCTGAACGTCGTGCCGATTCCCGTGCCGGCGTTGCGCGAACGGCGCGAGGACATTCCATTGCTCGCCGGCGAATTCATGCGACGTTTTGCGCGCAAACACGGTGTTCACATCAAAGGTTTCACGGACGAGGCGGCGCGGACGTTGCTGGACCACAATTGGCCGGGCAACATCCGCGAGCTGCAAAACGTCGTGGAACGTGCCGTGATTCTCTGCGGCGACAGCGGCATGGTGGAGAACGAACATTTGGGCCTGGCCATCAATTCCACTTCAGCGAATACTGCCAACGGGTCGCAACCCAGTTCCGTTGTGCTGAATGGCGACGGGGAATTATGCACGTTGCCCGAATTGGAAAAGCGGCAGATTCTCGCCGCGCTCGAGCGCTGCAACGGCAACCGCACGCACGCCGCCAAAATGCTGGCCGTGAGCATCCGGACGCTGCGCAACAAACTGCACGAATACAACGGCACTTCGCCGAAGGCGGAGGAAGAAACCGAAACGGCTTAATCGTTGTCGGCGGCGCGCTGACAACCTTGCCTAGCCGGCTCCACTTCAAGCGGAAACTTTTGCCCACACGCGGCGGGTAAATTGTAAAAACCCTTGGTTTTACGCAGTTTCTTGCCGATGGCATCATCGTTGCTTTGCAGGCTTCCGTCGTATGATCGAAGCGTTGTTCAGCAATCCCAATTATCTCACAGCGAAGAAGACGCTGGATGCGGTGGCGTTGCGGCAGGAGGCAATCGCCAACAACCTGGCCAATCTCGAAACGCCCGGTTACAAACGCATGGACCTCGCGCCGACGTTTGAGCAGGAATTGGAACGCGCCAGTTCGGCGGGCGACACCCAGGAAATTTCTTCGCTCAATCCCACGTTGGCGCAGGATGCGACGGCGGTTCCATCCAGCAAGGACGGCAACACGGTGCATCTTGAATCCGAACTCATGCGCATGAACCAAAACACGATGACTCACGCGCTCGAAACCCAGATGATCAGCGGCATGTTCGCGAAAATGCGCATGGCCATCACCGGCAAAGATTGATTGTTATGATCCAGATTCTCACCGGCATTCAAAACACTTCGGCCGCGCTCGATGCGGAGCACACGCGGCTGGATGTCATTTCCCAAAACATCGCGAACGCGCACACGACGCACGATGTGGACGGTCAGCCGTATCAACGGCGCGTGGTCGTGTTCGACACGGTGATGAAAAATGCGATGGGCGGCGACGAGTCGGGCAATTTACCCACGCAAGTGGCGCGCATCGAAAAAGACAACCGCCCGCCGCTGCAAGTTTATGATCCGGGCAATCCCGAAGCCGACGCGCGCGGGATGGTCGCGCTGCCGAACATCAATATCCACGAGGAAATGGCGGACATGATTTCGGCCTCGCGCACCTTTGAAGCGAACCTCGCCGTCGTCAAAAACGCCCGCTCGATGGCGATGCAAACGCTGCAGATGGGCAAGCCCTGAAAAATAATTAGAACCAGATGTCACCACTTTCGGCCATTCCTGCCTACTCGCCCGCGTCGCTGCCGCAGGTCAACGCGCTGACGAGCAGCGACCTTTCACAGTTGCCCGCGTCGGCGCCGGTGACGAGCGCCACGCCGATCGGCGGCGATGTTTTTTCCTCGATGCTGGGGCAGATGGTTTCGGAAGTGAACGCGAAGCAGCAAATTTCCGGGCAGATGGTCAATGCGTTGCAGAGCGGGCAAAACGTGCCGCTGCACCAGGCGGTCATCAGCATGCAGGAAGCGAGCGTCTCGTTTCAACTGCTCGTCGAGGTGCGGAACAAATTGCTGGAATCGTATCAGGAAATCATGCGGATGCAGATTTGAAAATTTAAATGAATCAGAACCTTTCCAAACTCGGCAAACAATTGTCGGACATCTGGGGTCAGCTCGGCGCGAGCCAGCGCTTGAGCGTCGTCGCGGCGACGTTCGTGCTGATCGCCGGCCTCGCGGCGATTTCGTTTTGGTCCTCGCACACCGATTACGGTTTGCTTTACGGCGGCTTGTCCGACGGCGAAGCGTCCAAGGTGACGGCGGCGCTCGACGACGCCAAAGTGCCTTACAAAGTGAGCAGCGGCGGTTCGATCATGGTGCCGACGGAAAAAATTTACACAATGCGGATGCAGCTCGCCGGCAAGGGCATTCCGCAAGGCGACGGCGTGGGCTTTGAAATCTTCGACAAGCCGAATTTTGGCATCTCCGATTTTGTGCAGCGCGCGAATTACACCCGCGCCTTGCAGGGCGAACTGTCCCGCACCATCAGCCAGCTCGACGAAATCCAGTCGGCGCGCGTGATGATCGTGCTGCCGGAAAACCGGCTGTTGCTCGACAAAGATAAATTTCCCACGGCCTCGGTTTTTGTGCGCGTGCGCGGCAACTCGCAACTGCCGTCGCAGTCCATCAACTCCATCCGTTTCCTCGTGGCCAACGCGGTCGAGGGCTTGAAGCCGAACCATGTTTCCGTCGTGGACAACATGGGCAACGTGCTGTCGGAAAATTCGGATGATGATTCGATGGCCGGCATGTCCACCTCGCAGCTCGCGATGCGGCGCAACCTGGAACTTTATTTTTCCAAAAAAGCGCAGGACATGCTCGAAAAAGTTTTGGGACCGGGCCAGGCGATCGTGCGCGTGTCGGCGGAGGTGAATTACGACACCATGACGCGGCACGAGGAAAAATATGATCCGGACGGCCAGGTGGTCCGCTCGCAAACAAAGACGGATGACAGCCTCACTTCGGCGACGACGGGCAACAATTCGGCGACGGGAATTTCCGCCAACACGGCCGACACCAACAACGCCTCGGGCGCGGCGCCGGTCAACAACACGCGCAACAACAAATCGGTTTCCACCATCGCGTATGAAATCGGCAGCACGCGGATTGACAGCACGCAAGCGCCGGGCGGTTTGAAGCGGCTCACCGCGGCCATCACGATCGCCACGCAAATGGAAGGCACGGGTGCGGATCGCAAAGCAGTGCCGCGTTCGCCGGAGGAAATTGAAAAGTTGCGCACGCTCGTCAGCAACGCGCTCGGGGCCGATCCGTCGCGCGGCGACATTGTCGGTTTGGAAGAAATGCCGTTCAACGACCAGTTCGCCACGGATCTCACGCAACAGTTGGACAACCAGTCCAAGCGTGATTATTGGACGAATCTTTTGCGCAGCCTGTTGTATCCCGCGCTCGGCTTGGGGGCGCTGTTCATGCTGATGCGGACTTTCAAGAGCACGCTCGTGCCGGAGATTCCCATCGGCGTTCCCGTGGGGCGGCTCGGGGTGAAAACGAACGGCACGGGCAACGGCAACGGCCACTCGCGCTACGGTGAATTCAGTTTTGAGCCGCAGCCCGGCGTCGTCACGGTGGACGTGCTGAACAAATTGATCAAAGACAATCCCAACAACATGACCCAGGCCATCCGCGAATGGATGAACCGCGGCCACGCCACGCCGGAAACTGACACCCATGACCGCCGCTGAAGAAAATCCTGAATCCGCCGCCGCTGAAAATGGCGCGTTGTCCAAAGCGCAAATGCTCGCCGCGCTGCTGGTGATGCTGGGGCCGGACAGCGCCGCCGTGGTGCTGCGCCAGTTTCAGCCGCGCGAAATCGAAACCATCTCGCGCGAAATGGCGCGGTTCAATCTGATCTCGCGCGAACAACAGCACCAGATTCTGCAGGAATTTTCGGCCATCGCACTTTCGGCGAGCACGTCGATCTACGCCGGCATTGACGTCACGCGCAACACGCTGGAAAAGGCGATCGGCGCGTTCAAGGCGGGCGACGTGATCGGCCGCATTTCCACGACGCGCGCGCCGCTGGGTTCGATGCAAATCATCGCCGACATGGATCCGCGCCATATTTTCAATCTGATCCGCGACGAGCAGGCGCAGGTGATCACTTTTGTCATCAGCCACATTCCGCCGGAAAAATCCGCGCAGATTTTGAATCTGCTCCGGCCCGAACAACGCGAGCAGGTCATCGAACGATTGGCCACGCTCGCGCCCACGCCGGTCGAGGTCGCGGAAAAAGTCGTGGACGTTTTGAACACGCGGCTCGGCGTCAAGCAGACGCGCGCGATGTCGCAGACCGGCGGCGTCACCACCGTGGCCGACGTGCTGAACGCGATGGACAAAACGGTCAGCCGCGAACTGCTCACGGGCCTTGAAAACCGCAATCCCGAACTCACGAACAACATCCGCAAAAAAATGTTCACGTTCGAGGATTTGTTGTTGCTCTCGGCCGGCGCGATCCAGCGCATCATGCGCGAGATCGACATGCGCGACCTCACGGTGTCGCTCAAAAAGGCCAGCGAGCCGCTCAAGAAATTATTGCTCTCGAACATTTCCCGCCGCGCCGCCGAATCGGTCCAGGAAGAAATCGCGTTCCTCGGCGCGGTCAAGCCGCGCGACATCGAGGCCGCGCAATTCCGCATCATCGATGCCGTCCGCAAACTGGAAGCCGAGGGCGAAATTGACCTCGATGAAAGCCGTGTCACCGAAAATGAAATGGTCTGAACAAATCAAATTCGACCAGCCGTTGAGCGATGTTTGCCTGCTCATGGGCACGCCGACGCAAGACTGGCAGCAGTTTTTGACGGAGCGCGAGGCGGCGGCTTATGAACGCGGCCGGCGCGAAGGCGAAACCGCGTTGAACGAACAATTATTGAACCAGCGCAACGCGACCATCGAATTGCAGCGCGGGATTTTGTCGTCCCTGCAACGCACCTTGCCGCAGGTCGCGCACGAGGCGGAAACCAGTTTGCTTTTGCTCGCCGTGGAGGCCGCCGGGAAAATGGTCGCCGGGCTGCCGATTGATGCGAAAGCCGTGGAAGCGGTTGTCCGCGAAGCGTTGCGTCAAGCCGAAGACACGGCGGAAATTATCGTGCAATTGCATCCCGACGATCTGGCGATGCTGCGCGAACAACATTCGCCGCTGCTCGCCGGATTGCCGGAAGTTGGTCCGCTGCGATTTGCGAATTCGGCCGAAGTCAGTCGCGGTGGCTGCATCTTACAAACACGCTTCGGTCTCGTTGACGCGCGGCGCGAAACCAAAATTGAACAGTTGCGCAACTCGGTCATCGCATGATTTCAACCATTCCATGCCCATCCAGCCGGATGCAAAACGCCTTGCGCCGCGTGCGCGAGACGCGGGTGACGGAAACGTGCGGCCGCGTGGTGCAGCTCATCGGTCTCGTCGTGGAATCGGAGGGGCCGCTCGCCGCGCTCGGTGAAGTGGTGCGCATCCAGTCGGAGCGCGGCAAGGCGGACATGCTCGCGGAAGTGGTCGGTTTTCGGAATCATCATTTGCTCTTGATGCCGCTCGGCGAACTGCACGGCATTCATCCGGGCAGCGAAGTCATCGCGACCGGCGCGCCGATGCGTGTCGCCGTCGGCAGCGCATTGAAAGGCCGCGTGATTGATGGACTCGGCAATCCGATTGATGATCGCGGCGCGATTGCCGGCGATCATTTTGTCGGCTTGAATTTGCGCCCGCCGCATCCGCTCAAACGCCAGCGCATTGACACCGTTTTTCAGACCGGCATCAAGGCGCTCGACACATTTGTGCCGCTCGGCCGCGGCCAGCGTTTGGGAATTTTTGCCGGCAGCGGCGTCGGCAAATCCACGTTGCTTGGCATGATGGCCTCGCAAGCGGAGGCTGACGTGAACGTGATCGCGTTGATCGGGGAACGCGGTCGCGAAGTGCGCGAATTCATCGAACGCGATCTCGACGAAGCGGGCCGTAAAAAATCGGTCGTCATCGTGGCGACTTCCAACGAGCCCGCGTTGAACCGCGTTAAAGGCGCGTTTCTCGCGATGGCGATTTCGGAATATTTTCGCGACCAGGGCCAGAATGTTTTGCTGATGATGGATTCGGTCACGCGCTTTGCGATGGCGCAGCGCGAAATCGGTCTGGCCGTCGGCGAACCGCCGACCACGCGCGGCTACACGCCGTCGGTTTTTTCGCTGCTGCCGCAATTGCTCGAACGCGCGGGCGCGGGCGAGACTGGTTCCATCACCGGCTTGTTCACCGTGCTCGTCGAGGCCGATGACATGAACGATCCGATCGCGGATTCGGTGCGTTCGATTTTGGACGGCCACGTTGTTTTAACGCGCGAACTGGCGACGCAAAATCATTATCCGGCGATTGATGTTTTGGAAAGCGTGAGCCGTTTGAACCGCGACTTGTTGCCGCCGGAAAAAATCAAGTTGACCGCCGCCGCCCGCGAACATCTCGCAAATTTTCGCAAGAACGCGGACTTGATCAACATCGGCGCGTATCCCGCCGGCAGCAATGTCGCGATTGACTCGGCGATCACGATGCAGCCGCGGCTGAACCAATTTTTGCGGCAGAATGTCACCGAAGGTTTTCCGACCGCGCAAAGCTGGTCGGCGCTGACCCAGACGCTCACGCCGCCCGTCAACAAAGGCATCAAACCATGAAAGCATTTCGTTTCCCGCTCGAATCCATCCGCGTGCTGCGCCAGCAGCGCGAGCGGACGGCACAGCAAAATTACGCCCGCGCGCTGACCAAGTGCGATGCGGTGGCGCGCAAATTACATGTCGCGGATGAAAAGCTGGCGGAAGGCCGCGCGGCGGTGAATTACGAATTGAGCCAGGGCGCGCCGGCGAGCCACATTGTCGGCCTGCGCACGTGGTGCGTGGTGCTGGAAGTGCGCTGCCATGAATGCGAAGCGGCATTGACGGAAGCGCGGCGCGAAGCTGGCCAGGCGTTTCAGGCACTGACCCTCGCGGCGCGCGAACGCGAGGCGCTGGACCGGTTTCATGAAAAATCCCGCCGCGCGTGGGTCCACGAGACGCAGCTGGCGGAACAAAAAATATTTGACGAAATGGCGGTGCAGCGGCAGGCCGCGCCGGCGCTGGAAACTCAACGATTGAATTGATATGAACCGCATTCTTCTTTCCCCTGGCACGACGGTCCTTTTGGGCGGCGTGACTTTTTTTCTGACGATGTTTTTGGTTTTGCGCAGCGTGAAGCTGGGCACGCCGGTATTGCCGGCCAGGCAGCCGGTGGCGGCGGAGGACAATCCGTCATGGAAATATCGCAACCCGGAAATTGACCAGTGGATTTCGCAGATCAAGGAAGAGCGCGATGCGCTCGACCTGCGCTCGGAACAACTTAAAGAATGGGAAGCGCGGCTCGCGGCCGAAAACCGCGAGGTGGCGATGGTCACGCAAACCGTCACGAAGTTGCAGGCGGATTTTGACAAGCGCGTGCTGCAATTCAAGGAGCAGGAAAAAGACAACGTCAAACGCCAGTTGAAAGTCGTGGCCGACATGTCGCCCGACGGCGCGGCGTCCATGTTCAACGCGATGAGCGACGACGAAGTGACCAAGCTGCTTTATCTGATGAAGCCGGACGTGTCCGCGCCGATCCTGGACGCGATGAGCCGCAGGGGCGATGCGTTTGCCGCCCGCGCCGCCGCGCTGGCCAACCGGTTGCGGGATGTGATGAGCGTTCCCGCCACCAACAACCTGGCCAATGCAACCCCTTAATTCCTTCGCCAAACCGCCGGCGACGACGGGCGAGAAGGCGGAGTTTTCTCAGGAGAAAAAATCCGGCCCCCCGTCCGCGCCGGGTGAATTTAATTCGCTGATGCAACGGGCACTGGCGCCAAAAGTGAAAGATGCTTCGCGCGCGCCGGCGGTGCGCGAGGCAAAAAATGATTTTGCGTCGCAACTAAATCCCGTTTCCACGGAAGCAAACAAAGCCCCAACGGCGGTGAAAAAAAATTCCGCCGCCGAAAACCCGTCGGCGGCCGCGGACAAAACGGAAAAAGCGAAATCAGAAAATCCGCCGGAAAAAAATCCGGCGGACGCGATGATTTTGACGCCGCCGGATTCGGTCGCCGTATTGCCGCTGCCATTGCCTTGGCCGGCGGCGGGCGTTTTCGTTTCGCCGCAAACGGCGGGAGAATTTTTGGCGGCGGCGAAAGCTAAATCCGGCGGGCCAACGGTTTCGGCGAATGGAATTACCAGCGGTGCCGCTGAAACGGCCATAGAAACTTCAAAACCAGATTTGTCGGCCCCGGAAAAAAATTCTGCGCTGGTCCAGGAACTTTTGCCCATAAAAACGGGTGCGGTGGCGACGGCGGCGCCGGCCAATTCCCAAAAGCCGTTGGCGGTGACGCCGGAAGCATCGGAGGACGCGGCGGATTTTTTAAAAAGTGCGGCGATGCCGAGCGAGAAAAATGCGGCGGCGGATGAAATTAGTCCGCCAAGTGTGTTGTCGGCCGCCGAGGAAGAAATGATTGAAGCGGCGGCACTGAGCACGGCGCCCGCGGCAGAAAAGGATGGCACGGGAGTTGCGACAGTAGGTTTGCCGATGAAAAAAAGCGCCAATACGAACAAAGTTGCCGGGTTGGATGGAAAAGTTTTGCCGGGTGACGTCAAGGTGACGACGGCGGAGAAAGTTTTGCCGGCGCTGCCAGCTCCCGGTCCGGTGCGTTCGGCGGAAGGCACGACTTCGAATATGAATTTGGCGTTGCCGGAAACGTTGCCGGCAGTGGATTTTTCCACGGCCCAAGGCGCGTTGGTCTTGCCGTCGTTGACAGATGCGAAGATGCGCAACTTGGAACGCACGCAGGACATGGTGACGCTGCACGCGGTGCGCTTGATGGAGTCGCAGTCGGACATGTTGCAGGTGGTGATCAAGCCGGGTGCGGGCACGGAGTTGTCACTGCAATTGCGGCAGCGCGACGGTGGCATCGAAGCGCAGGCGACCTTGCAGCGCGGTGATTTTCAACTGATGAACCAGCACTGGCCGGAGTTGCAGCAGCGGCTTGAACAACGCGGCATCAAGCTCGCGCCGTTGGGCGGCGAGGCGAATTTTTCAGCGGACAACGGCGGCAGTTCCAAACAACAGCAGCAATCATCGGCCCGCGAACTGGAGGCGCAGAAGGCGTCGGCGTTCGCGGAATTTGCCGTGGCCAGCCGGATGGTTGGCGCGACGGCGCGACTGGCCGTGAGCGGCCTCGCGGGCGGCTGGGAATCGTGGGCTTAACAATTATTACTAAAAAATTATGAGCACAATCTCTCCTGTAACTTCGACCGCGAGCACCAGTTCGAGCAGCGCGGCGGACACGACGCCCAACTCGAGCCAGACACTCAGCCAAAATGATTTTTTGCAGTTGCTCGTGGCGCAGATGCAATATCAGGATCCGTCCAATCCGCAGTCGGACACGCAGATGGCGTCGCAGATGGCGCAATTCTCGACGTTGACGGCGAGCACGCAGATGTCGTCCTCGCTCTCGATGTTGCAGGCCAACAATCTCGTGGGCACCAATGTTACCGTGCAGGTGACACCGGGCAGCAACACGGTGGCTTCCGGCGTGGTCTCCGGGGTGACGATGGCCAGCGGCTCGCCGCAGATCATCGTGACGGACGCCAGCGGCAATGCCACGCCTTACAATCTCAGCCAAGTCGTGTCCGTCAGTCCGACCGTCGCCGCCGCCGCCGCGGCCACGCCGACCACGACCACGCCGGGTTCGCCGTAAAAAATCAACCAACCGCAACCTCAACCAAAAAAATATTATGCTTGGATCACTTGATTCCGCCGTCAGCGCCCTGGACCAGTTTCAACAGCAGCTCAACGTCACCGCCAACAACATCGCCAACGTGGACACGGTGGGTTTCAAAAGCGCGAGCGTCAATTTTGCGGACACCTTCAGCCAGGTGGTCGGCAACACCGTTTCCGCCGGCACGATGCAGGTGGGCACGGGCGTTTTGACTTCCTCGATCACCAACCAGTTCACGCAAGGAGCCTTGTCCTCCACCGGTTCGCCGGACGATCTGGCCATCAACGGCAATGGTTTTTTCACCGTCAAAGATCCCTCGACCGGCGCCACCTATGCGACGCAGGACGGCTCGTTCAAGGTGGACGGCAACGGCTATCTGGTCACGGCCAACGGCATGCAAGTGCAAGGCTATTCGGACGCTGGCTTGACGACGCTGGGACCGATCAAGATTGACAACACCGGCGCGCCCGGCGGTGATACTTCCGCCGTCTCGAGCTACACCTTTGCCGCGAACGGCGATGTGAATGTGGAACTCGCCGACGGCACGACCTTCACACGCGGACAAATCCTGCTGCAAAATTATTCGAGTCCGCAAAATTTGCTGAGTGTCGGCAACAATCTTTATTCCAACACGGCCAATGCCGGCGCGCTCACCACCGCCGTCACGCCCGGTTCCAACGGCTTGGGCTCGATCTCGAGCGGGCAGTTGGAAATGTCCAACGTGGATCTTGCCGGCCAGCTCGCGTCGCTCATCGTCACGCAGCGCGGTTACGAGGCAAACGCCAAGGTCGTCACGACGAGCGACCAGATTTTGCAGGACACGAACAACTTGAAACAAAGCTGATTTTATGGCCGAAGAACGCAACCAGCCCGATGCCGAAAAAGCCGCCGCCGCGCCCGCCGCGCCCGCCGGCGGTCTCAAGGCCTGGCTGCCGCTCATTCTCACGCTCGCGCTCATGCCGGCGCTCGCCTTTGGCATGACGAAATTCGTGCTCGTGCCGCAGCTCCAAAAAAGTCTCGGCATCAAGGACGCGGGCGATGCGGGTTCCGGCGCGAAAGGCAAGTCGGCAGCGGAAGGCAAAAAAACCTCGGTCGCTTTAAGCAAATTGCTGGTCAACATCGCGGGCACGATGGGTTCGCGCTATCTGCTCACCAGCGTCACGGTCGTCGGCAACGGCGGCGAAGAGTTCAAGACCAAGATGACCGAAAACGACGCGCAGCTCCGCGACACGGCGATGGGCATTTTGTCCGTGAAAACGCTGGCGGATCTCGAAAAACCCGGTTCCCGCAATTTGATCCGCTCGGAACTGATCAACGGTTTCAACAATGTCCTCGGCGAAAATTCCGTTTCGGAAATTTACATCACCGAGTTCGGCATCCAATAATTTCAATGGAAACGACTGAGCCAATGGCGGACGAAGTTTTGATCCTGACGCAGCGCGGCGTGCGCGAGCTGCGGCCGGCCAAGGCGATTCGCAGCCACGATTTCCGCCAGTCGGGCTTTCTCGCCGCGAGCGAATTGCGCCGCATCCGCCAGCGGCATGATCAATTTGTCCGTTCGCTCGCCGCGCGCCTCGCGATTTTTCTCCGGCTCGAATGCAGCCTGCAGCTCGATAAAGTTCAAATCGTCGGCTACCAAAAAATCATCGAGAGCATGGCCAATCCAACGCATATCACGCTCTTCAAAACCGAGCCGCTGAAAGGCGTCGGCCTGCTCGTGATTCCGCCGCGGCTGGCGCTCACGCTCGTGGACCGTCTGCTCGGCGGCGTCGGCGCGATGCCCGCCGAGACGCGCGATTTGAGCGACATCGAAGTGGCGCTCACCGACCAGGTCGCCACGCTCGTGCTCGCCGAATGGTGCAATCACTGGCCGGAATTGCGCGATTTGCATCCCACGCTCGTCGGCCACGAAAACAACAGTCCGTTTCTCCAAACCTCCGCGCCCGACACGGCGATGTTGATTTTGTCGGTGCAAACCACGATCGCCGAGCAGACGGAATCGTTTCAAATTATTTTTCCCTACACGACGGTGGAACCCTTGATGCGATTGATCAACCCCGCGATTCCCGGCAGCGAATCCACGCCCGCGCGCACCGCGAAACCGCGTTGGAACGGCAGCCTCGATGAAGTCAAAGTGCCCGTCACCGTCGAGTGGCAAGGATTGAAAATGTCCGCCGGCGACATCACGCGGCTGATGCCCGGCGATGTGTTGAGCATTGATCCCGCGTGCGCCGCGCAAGTGCTCGTGCGCTTCGGCAACGTCCCCAAATTTTTAGGCCGGCCCGGCACGTCCGATGCGAAATGGGCGGTCCAGTTAACCAGTTCCGTTTCCCAATGAACCCCATGGAAAATCCCAGCAATTTGAATCTCGTCCTCGACGTGCCCGTCAGCCTCACCATTGAACTGGGCGGCTGCCAGCTCCCGATGCGCGAGGTGCTGCAGTTCACCATCGGCTCCGTCGTCCAGCTCGACAAGGCCGCCGACGCGCCGGTCGAACTGAACGTCAACGGCAAGCTCATCGCGCGCGGCGAAGTGGTCGTCATCGAAGATCGCTACGGCGTGAAGATCACCGAAGTGCTCGGCCAGACCATCACCGCATGAGCGCGGTGCCGAATCCATTTAAGTCCGCACCTCCGGCGGCCAAACTCGTTTTATTTTTTTGTTTTCGAGTTTGGAACCGGGGGCTGCGGACTTTTAATTTCCCGCTGCCGGCGATTTTGTTTTTCAGCGCCGAAACTATTTTTGCGCAAACCAACAATGCGGCCGCCGCGACGCCGTTGCTGCCGGACGCCGGCATTTCATTGCTGCGGGTGACCGGCTCGCTCGCGATCGTCATCGGTATTTTTCTTGGCGGCGTCTGGCTCTACAAAAACTGGCAGCGCCTCGCCGTCCAGCGCGGGCGCGCGCCGAAATTGAACATTCTCGAAACGCGGCCGCTCGGCGCGCGGCAGTCGCTGTTCGTCGTCGCCTACGAACAGCAGCGTTTTCTCATCGCCACTTCGCCGGCCGGCGTGAATCTCGTCAGTCATCTGCCCGACGCCGAAGCCGCGCCGGTTCAGCCGGCTGAAAAAACTTCCGGCCCCATGCCGTTTGCTCAGGCGCTGCAACAAGTGCTCAAAGGCAAATGAAATTTACCGCCGCCAGTTTTTTATTCCGCCGCTGCGGGAAAATATTTTTTCCGCTCCTCCTCCTTTTGTTGCTCGGAAATTTTTCCGCCTCCGCGCAGACGAACAGCGGCACGAGTTTTGGCCCGCTGAACATTTCCCTCGGCCCGAACAACGCCGCGCCGGACATCGATTCCGGCATCAAGATTCTGTTCATGATGACGCTGCTGTCGCTGGCACCGTCCATTTTGCTGCTGATGACGTGCTTCACGCGCGTCGCCATCGTGCTCGCGTTCGTGCGGTCCGCATTGCAACTGCAAGGTTCGCCCGGCAATCAAATCATCATCGGCCTGTCGCTGTTCATCACCTATTTCGTCATGGCACCGGTCTGGGAAAACATCAACACCAACGCGCTCGTGCCGTATCAGAACAAAACCATTTCGAGCCAGGTGGCGATGGATCGCGCGAGCGGTTACATCCGCGCCTTCATGTTGAAGCAGACGCGCCCAAAAGATTTGGAGCTGTTCGTCTCGATGGCAAAACTGCCGCCGACCAGAGTCGAAGAGCTGCCCCTGCGGGTCGTCACGCCGTCGTTCATCATCAGCGAACTGCGCACCGCATTTCAAATGGGTTTCCTGATTTATGTGCCGTTCATCTTGATCGACATCGTGGTCGCCACCGTGCTGATGAGCATGGGCATGATGATGATGCCGCCGACGACGCTGTCGCTGCCGCTGAAATTATTGTTGTTCGTGCTCGTGGACGGCTGGTCATTGGTCGTGCAATCGCTCGTGCGCAGTTTCGGCATGTGAATTTATGAATCCCGAATTCGCGATTGATTTATTGAAGACGATGGTGCTCGAAGCCTTGACCATTGCCGCACCGATATTGATCACGGCGATGGTCATCGGCCTCGTGATCAGTTTGTTTCAAGCCGTCACGACCATCCACGAACAGACGCTCGCGTTCGTGCCCAAGGCGCTCGCCGTCGTCGGCATCGTGCTGCTGCTGCTGCCATGGATCGTCCGCACGCTCATGGAATTCACCACCGCCGTCATCATGAAAATGCCGGAGATGGTGCAGTGAAACGAAGGATGAAAGATGAAATAAAATTCGACCGCGAATTTTTTTCATCATTCACACTTCATAATTTCATTTTGAATGGACTTTGATTTCTACAACTTTTTTTTGGTGTTCGTCCGCACCGGCGCGTTTCTGCTGGCGCTGCCGTTTTTTTCGGCGGTGAACGTTCCGGTGATGATGCGCATCGCGCTCGCGGCTTTCGCCTCGCTGTTGATCGCGCCGCAACTGCCGCCGTTTCCGGTCGAACGGATGGATTTAATTTCGCTCGTCGGCTTGCTGGTGCGGGAAACCAGCATCGGCCTGCTGCTCGGCTTTGTCGGGCGGATGATTTTTTTTGCCACCGAAATGGCCGCCGGCATCATCGCCACCGAACTCGGCCTGAACATGGGCAGCATGCTCAACCCGTCCTCGCAACAGCCCGAGCAGGTGACCAGCATCATTCTCTATCTGCTCACCACGCTCGTGATGCTCACGCTGAATCTGCATCACGGAATGCTGCTTGGCTTTGCCCGGACGTTTGACGTATTGCCGCTGGGCGGCGGCCATTTGAACAATTCTTTGTTCGAGGCGTTCGTCGGCCGCACCTCGCAAATTTTTGTCGTCGCCCTGCAGATCGCCGCGCCCGTGATGGCCACGTCCTTTGTCATCACGGTTTTTTTCGCCGTCATGAGCCGCGCCGTGCCGCAGATGAATGTGTTCGGCGAAAGCTTCGGCTTCCGCATCGCCGGCGGACTGATTGTCTTCGGTTTAACCTTGCAGCTCACCGCGCAATACGTCGCCAATCATCTGCGCCGGCTGCCGGAAGATCTGCTCACGTTCGGACACTTGATCGGCGGCTAATTTTTTATGGCGGAACAAACCGGCGAAAAGACGGAGTTGCCAACGCAGCGACGGCTCGAGGACGCGATCAAACGCGGCCAGACGCCGCGCAGCGCCGAGGTGCAGACCGTTTTCGTTTTGCTCGGGGCCGTCACCGCCCTCACCTTCAGCGGACGCGAAGCCTGGTCGCAACTCGCCAGCGCCGCCACGCAGATTCTCGGCCATCTTTACGACACGCCCGTCAATTCTGGTTCATTGCAGCAATATGGCGTCGTGGGTTTGCTCGTCGTCTTGAAATGCGCCGGCCCGCTCGTCATCGGCACCGTGCTGATGGGCCTGCTCGCGGGCGCGATCCAAAACCGTTTTCAAACCGCGCCGGAAGCGATCACGCCGGAATGGGGCCGCGTCAATCCCATCGAAGGTTTCAAACGCCTGTTCTCCATGCGCTCCGCCGTGCCGACCGCGCTGGGCATGGTCAAATTCGCCGTCGTTTTCGCGCTGACGTATTCGCAGATGCGCAGCGTTTTGCTCGACCCGATTTTTTCCTCGGCCGTGAGCGTGGACCGGCTGGCAAGTTTTCTCGCGCAAACCGCGCTGGCCATTTTGCTGCGCGTGAGCGGCGCTCTCGTCATCATCGCGGCGGTGGATTACGGCTATCAATTCTGGCGCACCAACCAGGATTTGATGATGACCAAGGAGGAATTGAAGGAAGAATCCAAGAGCACCGAGGGCAATCCGGCGGTGAAAAACGCCCGCCGCCGCCGCAAAACCAAAAGCAAGGCCAAGCAGCTCGCCGACGTGGCCAAGGCCGATGTCATCGTCACCAACCCCACGCACATCGCCATCGCGCTGCGCTACGACCGCAAGACGATGAAGGCCCCGAAAGTCGTCGCCAAAGGCATCCGCCTCAACGCGCAAAAAATCCGCGAGATCGCCGCGCTGCACCAGGTGCCGATCATGGAAAACAAACCGCTCGCACGGATGCTTTTCAAACACGCCCGCGTGGGCAGCGAAGTGCCGGCCAATCTTTACGGCGCCGTCGCCGAAGTGCTCGCGTGGGTCTATCGCGTGAACCGCTACCGCTATTTCGCGGAAGGCAATCAGACTTAAATCTTGAAAAAATAAATTTTTGCACGAGGTTGGCAGGCGACCGAAAAACTTTAAAAAGTAAAACCATGAAACGCCTGTTCAGCACCGTGATTCTAGCCAGCGCGATTTTAATTGCACTTTGGTTTGGCGGCCTCATGGGTTTCTTTGGACAATGCGCTGCGCCCGTCTCCAAGCTGCTGGCCTGCGGCAGCGGCCCCAAACCGGTCCATTACGGGCCGTTCCCTGGCGCGACCACAAATTCAGTCAGCAAAGTTGCAAAGCCAGTGGTTCCTCCAAAAACTTCCTAGTCGGTCCGGTCTCCTTCCACCGCAAAATAGTTTCACTCCCCGCTTCGTTTAACCGGCAGAATTCCGGCTGGCGAGCTTCCTGCTAATCACCTTCCTGCAATGGCTTCGTGCCATTGCCAACGGCGGTTTTACGGAAACGAATTTAAACAAAAATTAATCATGGGAACCTTGAGCGACCGCATGCGGAAATTGCTGAAATACGGCGATTTGTGGCTGGTTTTTGCCTTGTTTGGCACGATTTTGCTGCTGATTTTGCCGGTGCCGCCGTTCCTGCTGGACCTGCTGCTGACGGTCAGCATCGGGCTCTCGCTGCTGACGTTGCTGGTCATTCTTTACCTGCGCACGCCGGCAGAATTTACCGGGTTTCCCACGTTGCTGCTGTTCATCACGCTTTATCGCCTCGCGCTGAACGTGGCTTCGACGCGGCTCATTTTGCTGGATGGTTACGCGGGCCACATCATCGAGGCGTTCGGCAATTTCGTCGTGCGCGGCAACTACGTCGTCGGCCTCGTCGTTTTCTGCATTCTCGTTCTGATCAATTTCATCGTCATCACGAAAGGTGCCGGTCGTATCGCGGAAGTCGCGGCGCGCTTCACGTTGGACGCGATGCCTGGCAAGCAAATGGCGATTGATGCGGAACTCAATGCCGGTTTGATCAATGAAACTGAGGCGCGGAATCGCCGGCGCGGCGTCGAAGAGGAAGCGGATTTTTACGGGGCGATGGACGGGGCGAGCAAGTTTGTGCGCGGCGATGCGATCGCGGCCATTTTAATCACGCTCATCAACGTCATCGGCGGGTTCGCGGTCGGCATCATGCAAAAAGGCATGACGATGAATGAAGCGCTCTCGCGGTTCACGATGTTGTCCATCGGGGACGGTCTCGTCTCGCAAGTGCCCGCACTTATCACGTCGGTCGCCGCCGGTATTCTCGTGACGCGCGCCACGTCGAAAAATGATCTCGGCCGCGAACTCGGCCGGCAGTTGATGTTCTACCCGAAAGCGCTGACGATTCTGTCGGTGATGCTCGGCGTGATGGCGATTGTCCCGGGTCTGCCGACGATGCCGTTTCTGGTGCTCTCGGTCGTGGTCGGTTTGATTTCGTATTCGATTCACAAACACGGGATGCCGGAATTGGCGGCGCAAACAGGCACTTCCATGAATGGCGTCACCGCTGCGGGAAAACCGGGCGAAGGCAAACCCGGCGCGGCGGGCGCGGCCACGGCGGCGGACGCGAAGGCGGCGGAAAAAATCGAGACGCTGCTCACGCTCGACACGATGCAGATCGAACTGGGTTTCGGGTTGGTGCCGATGGCCGATGGAAAAAAAGGCGGCGATCTTTTGGAGCGCGTCACTGGCGTGCGGCGGCAATTTGCATCCGACATGGGTTTGCTGATTCCGCCGATCCGTTTGCGCGACAATCTCCAGCTCGCCAACAACGAATATCGTTTCGTGCTCAAGGGCAATCCGATTGCGCAAGGCCAGTTGATGCCGCAGCACTGGCTCGCGATGAACGCCACGAACAGCAAGGCCGTGCTCAAAGGCATCCCGACCGTGGAACCGGTTTTCCAATTGCCCGCGACCTGGGTGACCGAAGTCGAACGCAAAAATGCCGAGGTCGCCGGTTTCACCGTGGTCGATTCGCCGTCGGTGTTGATCACGCATTTGTCGGAAACCGTGCGACGCCATTGCCACGAAATTTTGACGCGCCAGGACGTGCAGGTGCTGCTCGACAATCTCAAACAGACGCATCCGGCGGTGGTGAATGAATTGATTCCCGCGCAGCTTTCCATCGGCGCGGTGCAGCGCATCCTGCAAAATTTATTGGCCGAGGGGATTTCCATCCGCAACCTCGCGGGCATCTTGGAAAAAGTCGGCGACTACGCGGCGCAGACGAAAAATCCCGACGAACTTTCCGAACACGCGCGGCGCGCCTTGGTGTCGCAATTGTCGAAGCCCTTCCAGACGGAAAACGGCAGCGTGCGGGCGATCACGATTGATCCGAAATTGGAGGCGCAATTATCGCAGGGCATCCGTCAGTCCGCGAGCGAAGTGGCGCTGGTCATCGAGCCACGGCTCGCGCGGCACGTCATTGATTCGCTCTCGAAAATGATCCAGCAAATGCTCGCGGCGGGCCAGCAGCCGATGGTTTTGTGCGCGCCGCAGCTGCGCCTGGCCTTCCGCCGTTTTTTTGAAAACACGTTCAACGACCTTGCCGTTTTGTCGTATGCCGAAATCCCGCCGCGCGTGCAGGTGCAAAATGCGGCGATCATTCCCTGTCTCGAATAATTTATGAAACTCGCCTCTTTTACTGCGGAAAATGCGTCGGCGGCCGTCGCGCTGGTCCACGAAAATCTCGGGCCGGAGGCGGTCATCGTCAGCGTGCGCAAAGTTCCGGGCACCGGTTTCTCGCGCCTGCTCTCGCGCAACGGCCAGATCGAAGTCACGGCCACGGTGCCGCCGTCGTCGCGGCACAGCGTGCCGGCGGGCGTGGACGCGTATGTGCCGTTCGACGAAAAATTGGAAGACTTTCGGACGGAGCCGCAGCGGGCGCATCGCTGGCGCAGCATCGCGTGGCTGGAATCGCTCGGCTTGCTGCCGGAATACGCCGACCGTTTGGAGAACAAAGTGCGCGCGCTGCACGGCGCGGTGCCGCCGCCGATGCCGATTGCCGAGTGGCAGGTCGTTCGCGATTCGCTCGCGACTTTTTGGCGGCCGGCGCGGACAAATTTTGCGGGCACGGGCCGCCCGCATGTTTTCATCGGACCGCCCGGTTCCGGCAAAACGACGGCGCTGTGCAAATGGCTCACGGCCTCGGTGCTGCGCGGCGAAAATCGCGCGCGGGTCTGGCGTTTGGATGGCGAGACCGCTAACACGTCGGAATTTCTTTCGTTGCACGCGGAGATGATCGGCGTGCCGGTGGATCGTTTTTGGGGCGAACCCGCAGGTAACGAAGATTTGTTGTTCGTGGATTTGCCGGGCGCGGATTACCACCATCCGGCGAGCCTGAAAACCTTGCGCGAACTTTTATTTTCGCTGCCGCAGCCGCATCTGCATCTCGTGCTGAATGCGGCGTATGACACCAGTCTTTTGTTTGAACAGTTCAATGCGTTTGCGCCGTTCATGCCGGAGGATGTGATTTTCACGCATCTCGACGAGGAGCCGCGCCGGGTGAAACTCTGGAATTTTGTATTGGGCACAAATTGCTCACTCAGCTGGTTGGGAGGTGGGCAAAAAATTCCGGGTGAATTCAACCGCGCCGAGTCCTCGCTTTTATTTCCCCACACAAATCCCCGATGAACATTGGTGATTATCGCAATCGTCCCTCGCCGTTAAACGGGTGGCAAAGGGCTTGCTAAACAGGTCAACAGGAACATGAAAGCCATGATGATTTTGGGTTCAATAGTTGGATTTATCCTCGGTGCGGGCAGCAGCCTGCTGGGGAATTGCCTCTGGTCCACCGCTCTCTGGCACGCCTGCGTGGGGGCATTGTTCGGCGGCCTCCTGGGCCGCTGGTGGAGTCGCATGTGGTTTGACGGCTTGATGGATGCACTCGAACAACAACGTCGCGCGCGGGCCGCCGCCGCCGCTTCAGAAAATAAAAAACCCGCTAAAGTATGAGTATCTGCCCCGCTCCCATCGTCGAAACCGAAACGCCCGCCGCGCAACCCGCGTGGGCGTGGTCGGAAGAAAATCAAGCCGCCCGGGTCGCTGCGCCGGCACCAAACTCGCAGGAGCTCTGGAAGCGCTACCACCGGAAATCCGACCTCGCCACCGAAAACGAACTGGTGCAAAAATATCTGCCGCTCGTTTCCGCCGTCGTCGGCCGGCTGGCGATGACGCTGCCGGAGCACGTCAGCCACGATGATCTTTACAGCGCCGGCCTCGTCGGTTTGTTGCAGGCGCTGCGCAATTACAATCCCGCCTGCGGCACCGCGTTTGAAACTTACGCCCGCGTGCGCGTGCGCGGCGCGATGCTCGATGAACTGCGCCGGATGGACTGGGTGCCGCGCACGATTCACGAAAAGGCCCGCAAAATCAAAGCCGTCATGGCCGAGCTGGAACAAAAACTCGGCCAGACGCCGACCGAGGCGCAGATGGCCAAGGCGATGAAATTGACCGCCGATGAATATTCCGAACTCCTCGACGAAGTCCGCCCGGCGGCATTCGTCTGTCTCGATTCCGCCGGTTCCAGCGAAGATGGTGATTCGGGCGCGCTTTACGAAGTGATCGCCGACACCGCCAATGACAGTCCGGTGGAACAGGTTTCCAGCAACGAATTGAAAGGCGTGATCCTCGCGCGCTTGCAGGAGCTGCCGGAAATGCAGCGCAAAGTGCTCGCGCTTTATTACGTCGAAGATTTGCACCTGCGCGAAATCGCCGAAGTCTTCGGCCTCACCGAATCACGCATCTGCCAGATTCATTCGCAGGCGATTCTGTCCATGCGCGCCTATCTGCAGCGCTTTGAATCCGGGCTGGCCCAAACCTCCGCCAAACCTGCAACTGCCCGCCGCAAATGATCATCATCATCGGCGCCATCACGGTCCTGGTCTGCGTCTTCGGCGGCTTTCTGCTCGAAGGCGGCGACATCACCGTGATTTTGCACGCGACGGTCAACGAAGTTTTGATCATCGCCGGCGGCGCCGCCGGCTCGCTCATCATCATGTCGCCGAAAAAAATCCTGATCGACATCGGCAAGGGCCTGGGCGTCTGTCTCAAAGGCGCGCCTTACAGCAAGGGTTCCTACGATGATTTGCTGAAAGTGCTGTATGAATTATTTTTGCTCGGGCGGCGCAATGGCATGATCGCGCTCGAAGAACACGTGCTCGAACCGGCCAAGAGTTCCGTCTTCAAAAAATATCCGAAGTTTTCCAACGATCATCACGCGGTGGAGTTTTTATGCGGCGCGCTGCGGCCGATCATTGACGGCAAGATCAAGCCTGACCAGTTGCGCCTGCTGCTCGACGCACAGATCGACCGTTTGGAAACCGAGCATCACGCGCCCGTCTCGGTTTTGCAAAAAACCGGCGACGCCATGCCGGGCTTCGGCATCGTGGCCGCCGTCTTGGGCATCGTCATCACGATGGCGTCCATTTCCGGTCCCGTGGAAAAAATCGGCGAACACGTCGCCGCCGCGCTCGTCGGAACTTTTCTCGGCATCTTGCTCGCGTATGGTTTCATGGGGCCGCTCGCGACGAACCTGGAATTTGTCGGCGAAGCGGAACTCGATTTCACGCGCTGCATCGCGGCCTGCGTGACCGGCTTCGCCAATGGCATGGCCCCGATCACCGCTGTGGAATTGGGCCGGCGCGGTCTGAGCAGCGAATTCCGCCCCTCGGCGGAGGAGCTCGAAGCGATGTTCAAGGGCCTCAAATCCGGCAAATAATTTATAATGGCCAGAAAAAAACATGACGCCCATCACGGCGGCTCTTGGAAAGTGGCCTACGCCGACTTCATCACGGCCATGATGGCGCTGTTCCTCTGCCTGTGGCTCACGTCGCAGGATCAGAAGATCAAGGACGCCGTCGAGCGCGCCTTCCGCAATCCCTTTTCCTCCGTCACCAAGGAATCCACCGGCATCATTCCGAACAAGGACGCGTCCAGCACCTTCAAACAGGAGGGGAAATTTTCCTCCATCTCCGCGCTCGAAATTGAAGCGATGCATCATCTCAAGGAAGACCTGGCGAAATTGTTCAAGGACCAGGAAACCGGCCAGAGCGCCATCAAGATTGACGTGACGACCGAGGGCCTGAGCATCAATGTTTTTGACCGCGCGCATAAACCCATTTTCAATCCGGACACCGATGTGTTCACCGATTACGGCGGCTGGGTGTTCGACACGCTCGCGTGGGAGATCGCCCGTTACACCACCTTCCACATCGAGATGGAAGGGCACACCGAAACGGAAAAAGATGTCAGCCGCGAGGGCGGCAACAAATGGGAGCTCTCCACCGAGCGCGCCAATGCCGCGCGCCGGAAAATCGTCAACGGCGGCGTCCTGCCCGAACAGATCTGCAAGGTCTCCGGTTTTGCCGACACCGTGCCCATGCCCGACACCGCGCCGGACGATGAGGTGAACCGCCGCGTGACCGTGCTCATCAAGATCAAGGAATCCGTGGACGCCTCGAACGTCGGCGCGGCCGCGCAAATCCAGCCATGACGCCGCCGTCCACCGGTTCTTTTGTTCCGCTTACCGCCGCGCAACCCTCGCCGGAGCAGCGCGAATTCCGCGTCACCGTCACCAACAGCGGAAAAAAACCGGACGCCTTTCACACTCTCGAATCGCCCGCTCCCCTCGCCGGCAAAAAAGCCTGCGAACCGCGCGTCACCGTCCAGCGCGACGGCGACCGCATCACGCATCTGCGCGTGCACTGTTCCTGCGGCCAGGTGCTCGACCTCGCCTGCGTCTATGACGCCGCTGCGGGCAACGCGTAAAAACTGCCGGGCAAATTCTGCTCGAAACTTCGTTCGCCGTTCCCGCAAAAATGCGGAAAACCCTTTAAAATCAGGTTAATTATCAGGTGGCACGGTCACTGCTAACCGTGCAGCGTATGGATGTCAGCCTCTATCAATCTGCCGCCGCGATGAACGCCACTGAGCGTTGGCAGGACATGGTGGCGGAGAATCTCTCGATGAGTTCCGTGCCGGGCGCGCGGCAGCACGAGATCAGTTTTTCCGCCGTGCAGGCTGGGCTGGCGGGCGATGGCAGCGGCAGTTTTGTGATGCCGCAGGCGAGCCAGTTGACGAATTTCCAGCAGGGCGAGCTGCGCGCCTCCGGCAACTCCATGGATTTTGCGGTGCAGGGTCCGGGCTTTTTCGCGGTGCAGATGCCGGATGGTTCGCCCGGTTACACGCGCGACGGCGAATTCAAGTTGAATTCCGCCGGCCAACTGGTGACGAAGAAAGGTTATCCGGTTTTGAGCGGCGGCGGTTCGTTGCAATTTGATCCGAACAATCCGGCGGCCATCAATGTGAACGCCGACGGCGAAGTGAGCCAGGGCACGGACTTGAAGGGCAAACTCGAGCTCGTGGAATTCAACCAGCCCGGAAAGTTGTCCGAAATGGGCAACGGTTATTTTCGGTCGGATGATCCGAACATGCTGCCGTTGCCGGCGGCCACGACGCAGGTGGAGCAGGGTTTCACCGAAGCCGCCAACACTTCGCCCACGCTCGAAATGGCCAGCATGGTCACGGCGATGCGGATGTTTGAATCCAACCAAAAAGTGATGGAGATGCAAAGCGATCGCATGAGCAAAACCATCACGGACCTGAGCGGAACTTCGTAAAAATAATCTATGTTGCGCGCCCTTTACTCCGCCGCCTCGGGAATGGAATCCCAGCAGATGAACCTCGACGTCATCTCGAACAACCTCGCGAACGTCAACACGACGGGGTTCAAGATGAGCAAGCTGGAATTTCAAGACACGCTTTACCAGACCACGCACGCGGCGGGTTCGCAGGCGGGCGCGGGCAACGTGCTGCCGACGAGTTTGCAGGTCGGGCAAGGCTCGGTGCCGGTGGCGACGGAACGGATCTGGACGCAGGGCGATTTGTCGCAGACCGGCGGCACGCTGGACATGGCGATCCAAGGCACGGGATTTTTTCAGGTGCAGATGCCCGACGGCACGCTGGCTTATACGCGCGATGGTTCCTTCAAGACGGATGCCTCCGGCGTGGTGATGACCAACGATGGTTATCCGGTGCAGGGCGGTTTTCCGACGGTGCCGGCCGGGACGACGAACATCACGATTTCGCCGAGCGGCCAGGTGACTTATACCACGGCGGGCGGCACGACCACGGGCCAGGTGCAGATCGTGCGGTTCATGAATCCGGGCGGCCTCAACGCGGTGGGCCACAATCTTTACAAGGAAACCGGTGCGTCCGGCACGCCGGAACTGGGCACGCCCGCGGCCAACGGTTTCGGCGAGATCCAGCAGGGCGCGCTCGAAATGTCCAACGTCAGCGTCGTGCAGGAAATGGTCAACCTCATTCTCGCGCAGCGCGCCTACGAGGTGAATTCCAAGGCCGTGCAGGCGGCCGACGAGATGATGCAACAAAGCAACAACATCCAACGCTGATGACTTTTATTTTTTCATTTCAGTTCGCGCGCCGCTGGCCGATGGAAAAAATGCTGGCACGGAAGCTCCTTTGGCTGCTTCTGTTCACCTGCCTGGGCGTTGGCTTCTCCTTCTCCTTGAGTGCCAGCGAAGCCACGCCCCTTCAATTGACCGCCGCCGCCCAAGTGAGCGGCGACGGTATTTTTCTGCCGCAACTGTTCGAAGCCACGCAACCGCTGCCGGCCATCCGCTTGTGCGACGCCCCGGCGTTCGGAAAAAATTTAATTCTCACCCGCGCGCAGATCCAAGATTTGCTCGCCGCCAACGCGCCGGACTGCGGCACAAATTTGACCGGCGCGGATGCCGTGCGCGTCACGCGCCGCACGCGCACGCTCGGCGAATCGGACGTGCTCGGCCTGCTCACCGCCGAGTTGCAGCATGATTACATCAAGGACAAGGGCCAGCTCGAACTGCATCTCGCGCAGCCGTGGAACCCGCTGTTGTTGCCCGATGAACCGCTCACGCTCGATGTGCTCGAAATGCCCGCCGTCGGCGTCACACCCGGTTTTATTGTGCGCTTCACTTTGCGCACCACGCACGAAACGCTCGGCACGTGGTCCGCCAATCTACAAGCGCACGTCTGGCGCGAAGTGCTGGTGGCCAGTTCGCAACTGCAACGCGGCGATGCGGTGACGCTGGATCAATTTGCCCGCGAACGTCGCGATCTGCTGGTGATCCGCGAAGCCGTCGCTGAACTCGATGCCAACGACAATGCTTACGAACTCGCCGAACCCGTGCCCACGGGCGCGGCGCTGCTCACGCGGATGCTCAAGGCGCGCGCGGTGATCCATCGCGGTCAGGCCGTCGAGGCGCTGTTTCAGGACGGCTCGTTGAGCGTCAAAACCAAAGTGGATGTCCTCGAAGACGGCGCGCCCGGCCAGATCGTGCACGCCCGCAACACCATCACTCACCACGATCTCACCGGCAAAGTGCTCGATGAAAAAACCATTCTGATCTCGCTATGAAAAAGAAAACCTTCCAGCAATTTTGCGCGGCGCTGGCCGCTTTCACGCTGCTCGGCTCGACCGCCGCATCCGCCCAATCGCTCTGGCACGACGAATCATCGCGCCTGATGTTCGCCGACAAACGCGCCACCAGCATCGGCGACATCCTGACCATCCAGGTCCAGGAAAGTTCGTCGGCGGTCAAAAACAACCAGACCCAGACGGAAAAACAATCCAGCTGGACGGCCGCGATCACCTCGTTTCTGTTTCCCGGTTTTGTGCAATACAAGGGCAGCACGCCGGCGATCAGTTATAATTCCGACCTGAAGCACAATGGCACCGGCGCGATCAACAATTCCGAGACGATCGTGGACCAGGTGGCCGTGAAGGTCGTGGATGTGCTGCCGAACCACAATCTCCTCATCGAGGGCCGGCGGGAAACCTCCTTCAGCGGCGAACACCAGACCATCGTGTTGCATGGGGTCGTCCGGCCCGAAGACGTGAGCTCCAGCGACACGGTGATGAGCTATAATGTCGCCGACGCCACGATCCAGATCGTGGGCAAAGGCGCCGTGACGGACGCGACGAACAAAGGCTGGTTCACGCGCGTGCTGGACAAGGTCAACCCTTTCTGATCATGCCCCTCGTGCCACGTCAACTTCCTCCCCGCCTGCGCCGCGCCAGCGCCGCGCGCGCCGTGCCGGTGGAATTTTTCCGCGACCCGGTGGCACGGAAGAATGGTTCGGCGCGCCGCAAAAAATATTTTGCCGCCGCACTGGCATTGTTCTTCGTTTTGCTTTCGCCTGTTTTGATTTCCCGCGCTGACGGCGTGCGCGTGCGCGATCTGGTGATGATTTCCGGCGCGCGCGACAACCAGCTGGTGGGCTACGGTCTCGTTGCCGGTCTAGCGGGCGACGGCGACAAGGATCAAGCTTACACCAAGCAATCCGTCGCGAACATGCTGATGCGCTACGGCCTGAACATTCCGGCGGCGACGCTCTCGGCGAAAAATGTCGCGGTCGTGATGGTCACGGCGGACATCCCGCCGTTCCTGAAAAACGGCGCGCGGATTGATGTGACGGTGGCTTCGATGGGCGACGCGAAATCGCTCACCGGCGGCGTGCTGTTGCAAACGCCGTTGCTCGGCGCGGACGGAAAAGTTTATGCCGTCGCGCAAGGGCCTTTGTCCATCGGCGGTTTCTCGGCCGGCGACGGCGGCGCGGGCGGCGCGACCGTGACGAAAAATCATCCGACCACCGGCCAAATCATCAATGGCGCGCTGGTGGAGCGGGAAATTCCCACGCAGTTTGTGCGCGACAACATGGTGGAATTATTGCTGCGCGAACCGAGTTTCAATTCCGCTTCACGCATGGCGATTGCCATAAATGAGGTGTTCACCAATTGCGCGCACGCGGTGGATTCCAGCACGGTGCAGGTGCAGATGCCGGTCGGCGCGGCGGCGCAGGCGGTGGATTTTATCGCGCGTCTCGAAGAGGTGGAGCTGACGCCGGACATTCCGGCGCGCATCATCATCAACGAGCGCACGGGCACGATCGTGGCGACGGCGGCGATTCATATTTCAAGCTGCGCGGTCGCGAGCGGCAACATCACGATCAATGTGGCTTCAGCGCAAGATGTCTCGCAGCCGAACGCGTTGAGCAGCGGCACGACGGAAGTGACGAAGCGCACGACGACGCAGGTGACGGAAAACAAATCGCTGCTGGTGCCGCTGCCGGAACTGCCGACGGTGGAAAAAGTGGCGTCCGCCTTGAGCGCGCTCGGCGCGACGCCGCGCGACATGATGGCGATTTTCCAGGCGATGAAACAGGCCGGCGCGTTGCAGGCCGAATTGATTATCCGCTGACATGCTCGTCGCCGCTCTCCAATCCAAAATTGACACGTCGCATCTGACGCCCGAGCAACTGGCGAACGACAAGCATTTGACGAAGGCGCAAAAAATCACCGAGGCGAGCAAGCAGTTCGAGGCGATCATGCTGCGGCAGATCCTGGCCGAGGCGCAGAAATCCTCGATCAAGACCGAGTTCACGGACAACTCGACGGCGTCCAGCATTTACAAGGATTTTGTGACGGACCAGCTCGCGAACAGTATTTCGCATTCCGGCGGGATTGGACTCGCCAAAACCTTTGAACAACAACTTTCGCACCCGCTGAAAAACCACGGCGTGCCCGGGAAATTTTCGCAACCATGAAAGAATTAATATCCGATTTGATCGAAGCCCTGCGGGAAGAGTTGAAACAATACGGCGAAATGCTGGCGTTGCTGGACCAACAGCAGGCCTTGGTGACGCGCCGGCAGACGACGGAGCTGCCGGAGAATGTGAACCACGTCAACGCGCAGGCCGCGGTGCTCGCGGTGGCGCGGCACGCCCGCGAAGAACGGCAGCGGCAGATTGCCCGCGCGCTGGCTGCGCCCGAAACGGCGGGCCTGCTCGTTTTGTTGCCGCAATTGCCGGCGGATTATCAGCCGCTCATCGGCGCGCTCGTCTCGGAAAATAATGAGTTGCTCACGCGCGTGCAAAACCGGGCGCGGCAGAATCATCTGCTGTTGAGCCACTGCGTCGAGCTGATGCAGCAGCTCATCCACTCGATTTTTCCGGCGTCGCATCCGGTCACTTATAATGAGTCCGGTCGTTTGCCGGTCGGAGAAACCAACACGCGCTCGCTTTACCAGGCGGTCGGCTAATTTATTTATGCTCGGACTTTTTGGCACGTTGAATATGGCCGCCCGGTCGCTGCAAACGCAGATGACCGGCGTGGAAGTCGCGGGCCAAAATCTGGCGAACGTCAATACGCCGGGCTATTCGCGGCAGGTGGTGAAAATCGCCGCCAGCGCGGACATCGGCACGACGGTCGGGGCCGAAGGCACGGGCGCGAGCGTGACGGGCATCCAGCAAATCGTAAGCAGCTTGCTGAACGCGCAGATCCAGACGCAGGGCGGCACGAGTGGTTATTGGAATGCGCAGCAGACAATTTTACAGAATGCGCAGAACGGCTTGGACGAATTTCTCAATGGTTCGGGCGCGACGCCGAGCGCGTCCACGACGAGTTCGAGCACGACGGATTCCGGTTTGTCCGGGCAGTTGACTTCGTTGTTCAACGCGTTCAGCAGTCTCGCCGCGTCGCCGTCCACGAGCAGCCAGCAGGCGGTGATCGGCGCCGCGCAGCAACTCGCGACGACGTTCAATCAGATCAGCGGCCAGCTTGGCGCGGCGCAAACGGCCGCGAACACGACGGTGTCCACGGATGTGGCTTCGGCGAACAAATTACTCACCAGCATTGCGAGCCTGAACAAGCAGATCGCCACGGCACAATTTTCCGGCGGCACCGCCAACGACTTGTTGGATCAGCGCGAACAGGCGTTGGAAAGTTTGTCGGCGCTCACCAATATCACAACCAGCACCGGCGCGAACGGCGCGGTGAACGTGAACATCAATGGGCAGACGCTGATCACGGGCAACACGCTGACTGACACGTTGCAAACCTACACCGGTGCGAACGGCAACTTGTTGGTGCAGACGGCGGGCGGCGGCGCGGACCTGACGCTCACGAGCGGTTCAATTCAAGGAACCATTGATGCGCGTGATGGCGAGTTGACGACGATGCAAAATCAGGTGGATGCGTTCGCGTCGAATTTGATTTCCGCCGTGAACACGGTGCACGACAGCGGCTACAATTCCGCCGGCGGCAACGGCAATAATTTTTTCACGGGCACGAACGCGGCGACCATCGGCGTGAATTCGGCGCTCGCGAACAATCCAGGGTTGATCCAGATTTCCAGCAGCCCGACGAACGGCGGCGACACGTCGCTGGCGTTGCAGCTGTCGCAACTGGCGGGCACGACGCAGACGGCGCTGAACAGCCAGACCTTCGGCAGTTATTACGACGCGACGGTCGCCGGCCTCGGCAACGCGTTGTCCAATGCGAACACGCAGGTGACGAACCAGACGACCGTGTCCAACATGTTGCAGACGCAGCTCGGTTCCGTCAGCGGCGTGAACACGGACGAGGAGATGACGAATTTGATGATGTTCCAGCGGGCTTACGAGGCCTCCGCCCAGGTCGTGACGACGCTCAACACGATGATGGGCGACACGCTGGCGATGAAGACTTCCTGATTTTATTTTATGCGCATAGCCACCAATGCCTACACGGACTCGATGTTGAGCCAGTTCAATTCCCTGGCCTCGCAACAATACACGTTGCAAAACCAGGTTTCCACCGGGTTGAGCGTCCAGGCGCCATCCGACAATCCGACGGCGATGGCGAACACGCTTAATTATCTTTCCAATCAATCAACGCAGACGCAATACACCGCGAACATCACCACGTTGCAGACGCGCGCGACGAACGTGGACAGCGTGTTGCAGTCGCTCCAGACCATTTCCAGCCGCGCCGGGGAAATCGCCACGTCGGCGGGCAGCCCCACGAATTCGCAGTCGGATTTGAACAATTACGCCGACGAGGTGAACCAGTTGATCAACCAAGTCGTGAACGCGGCGAACACAAAAGATCCTTCCACCGGAAAATATTTGTTCGGCGGCACGGCGTCCGGCTCCGCGCCGTTCACGACGACGACGGATGCGAACGGCGATGTGACGGGCGTGACTTACAACGGCAACAGTTCGGTGAACCAGGCGCAGATCGGCGCGGGGCTGACGGCGTCGGCGGATATTCCGGGCGCGAACACGAGTGGCACGGGGCCGCGCGGGCTGATCACCGACAGCGCGTCGGGCGCGGATTTTTTGAATCATTTGATTTCGCTGCGGGATAATTTAACTTCGGGCAACACGACGGCGATCACGAACACGGACAGCGCGAATTTGCAAAAGGACGAAAACAACATCGCGTATCAGGTCGCGAACAACGGCGTGATTCAAAATCAATTGACGACGGCGGCGTCCTTCGCGTCGAGCAATTCGACGTCGTTGAGCCAGATGATTTCCAACTCGTCGAGCGCGGATTTGATGAACACGATGGTGCAGTTGAATCAGGCGCAGACCTCGTATCAGGCCGCGCTGCAAAGCGGGGCGAAGATCATGCAGTTGTCGCTGCTCAATTACATCCAATGAAAACGCGCTTTGATTTTCGTTCGCAACTGGTTTTGGACGGGGAAAATTTGACCCAGTCCGCGACTTTTTTGCCGGGCCAATCGGGCCACGGCCCGTTGGCAAAAGAAAATTTTCTGCAAAAATCGCAATATTTGCCCGATTTTGGCGGATTTCATCGGTTTAACCCGGCAAAAAACACGATGGCACAACCGCTGCTTAAGGAAGGATTGCAATGAAATGCGCTGAAATGATCGAAACTGAAATCGAAACCGACCCGGTCGTGGCGGTGGACAACCGCCAGGTAGTGCGGCTTCCGATGGGACTGCTTGGCTTCGAGCAGTTCAAGGAATATGTGTTGTTGTCCAACCTGGACGAGGCGCCGTTCCGCTGGCTGCGGGTGCAGGACAATTCGGCGCTGGCGTTCGTGGTGATTGATCCGTTTCTGGTGCTGCCGGATTATTCGCCGGACATCCCGAAGCCGGACGTGGAATTTTTGAAATTGAAAGCGCCGTCGGACGCCATGTTGCTGGGCATCGTGACGATTCACGAAGCGGGCCGCGCGACGATGAATTTGAAAGGCCCGGTCGTGATCAACCGGCACACGCTGGTGGGCCGCCAGGTGATCATCGCCAACGCGAATAATTATTCGGTCACGCATCCATTGCCGGCCGCAGAGAGTTCGGACTAAACTGGGGCTATGCTAATTTTGTCGCGCAAGGTCGGAGAAACGATCGTCATTGACGGCCACATTCACGTGACGGTCATGCGGGTGGACGGTGAAGTGGTGAAGCTCGGCATCGCGGCGCCGATGGAAGTGCCGGTGCATCGCAAAGAAGTTTACGAAGAGATCCAGCGCAGCAACCAGCAGGCGCTGACCAAACAAAATGCGCCGCTGCCGAAAATGCCGAAGCTGGCCGCCGCCAAGAAAACTGCGGCCGTGAAAATTTAAGCGCCCGCCGCCGCTCGCGGCGAGGCTGCTGACCAATGTCAGTGATTACGTTGCTCACTAACCATGACAGCGGACCACTGGCTCCTTCCCCGGGCGGATCGGATCGCTTCCGGTCCGCCCGGAATGGAGAAGGTTTTTTGACCAAATCCAATGATCCCGAGGTGATATGACCATTCCCATTTCCGACGACTCCGAACGCGCGACTTGTCCGGCGTGCAAAACCGCCGCGCCCGTGGTGATCGTCAAAAAAAATCACCACTATCACGCCTGCCCCAAGTGCGACTGCGTTTTCACGCCGAAGCTGGTTTCGGAAATCATTGTCACTGAAAACAACGGCCACTCCGGCCGGCACGATCAAAATCAGGATGCGACCCGACTCAAACGGCTCGTGGACAAACTCGGCCGCGCGCCGGGACTCGTCATTGATTTTGGCTGTGGCCAGGGCGAGACCACCCGGTTTTTGCAGGCGCACGGCGTCAACACCATCGGCATTGACCAGAACACGCCGGTGCAATTGAAAGACCTCGCCGATGCGTCGGTGGACGGCATCATGATGGTGGAAGTCATCGAGCATCTGTTCGATCCGCGCACCATTTTTCAAGAGTTCAACCGCATCCTCAAAACGGGCGGCGTGGTTTACATGGAAAGCAGTTTTGCGGACAAAAAAAATCTCGCGGAGTGGGATTATCTTGACCCGGCCATCGGGCATTGCACGTTGCATACGCTGAAATCCATGTTCATGCTCGCCTCGGAAAACGGCTTCATGGCCACCTGGCTCAATGCCAATGTCTGCTGTTTTTCAAAATTGGTTTCGGTGCAAACTTCACCGCAGCCAGCCATGCCCGAAGCGCCCGTCGCAGCGGTTGAAATCATCGGCGAAGGCCTCGCCAACCCCTTGGTTTCATTAGTCATTTCCGCTTACAACTCGGAAAAATACATGCGCGCGTGCCTGACAAATCTCACACGCCAGACGATTTTTGATCAGTGCGAAATCATCATCGTGGACAGCGGTTCGCCGACCAACGAACGCGCCATCGTCCTAGAATTTCAGGAAAAATTTTCAAACATCCGCTACGTTCGCACCGCGCGCGAAAAAGTCGCCGAGGCGTGGAATCGCGGGCTGGCGCTCGCGCGCGCCCCCTATTTTGCCAGCTTGAGCGCCGACGACACGATTCGTGATGACGGCCTCGCCGTGATGGCCGCCGCGCTCGAACGGCATCAAGATTGCGGTTTGGTTTACGGCGACGTCGGCTGGACGAGCCAGCCCAACGACACGTTTCCGTGCGCGAACCTGCTGCGCACCGTGAAGTATCCCGATTACACGCCGCTTGAGACGATGTATTATTGTCTCACCGGCTGCGTGCAATTTTTCCGCACGTCCGCCTTGCGCCAAGTCGGCGGGTTTGACCCTGCGCTCTTTTGCGCCGCCGACTACGAAGTGATTTTGAAAATGGTCACGGCGCGGATGAACGTTGTCCACGTGCCGGAAGTGCTGACGTTGTTTTACCAAAACACCGGCGGCATCTCGCAAAGCACCAATCGCTCGGCGGAAGAACACGCGCTGCTCACCAACCGTTACCGCGCGAACTTGGACATCACCGAAATTTTTGAAGTCGAACCGAACCGTCCGACTTCCGTCGCCGACGCGTTCGCGATGCTCGGCATCAGCGCGACCAAAATCAAGGTGCCGTGGGAAGATCAGACGTTCGAGCACGCGGATTTTGCGTTCGGCTGTTTTCATGCCGCGCTCAAGCTTGATCCGGAAAATCTCGCCGCCGGCACCCACTTGATCGCGCTGAGCGCCAAATTGAATCGCCTCGCGCAACATGAAGCGGAGCTGGTCGCGCGCTGGCCAAAAATGCGCGAGTGGATCGCTAACTTTAAACTGGGCGAAGGCACTTATTCGCCGGTGGTCAAGCACACGCGGCTCGGTCCGGTGTATCGCCCGACGGAATTTTCCGATCGTCCGACCGCCGAACAACTCGCGCGCGAACCAAAAGTTTTGCAGCCGTGGATCACGCGCATCGACGGCCGCCACGTGTATTTAAGCGAAGATTTTTTTCCGCGGCCCGCGGGTCTGCGCTACACGTCGGAGGAATTGCAAAACGCCGGCAAAAAACTGGTCGAGCTGATGATGGCGCTGCCGCCGTTTTACGCGCATCTCGGCGGCGCGGGCGACGCGCTGCTGCTGCTCGCCTCGTTTTACGATGCGAAACCGAACAGCGTGGTGTTCAGCCATCCCAACGGCGTGCCGGCGGCGAAGGCGTTTTTCGACGCGTTCCCCGGACTGCAAAAAATTTATTTTCTGCCCCAGCACAGCGAGCCGTATTTTCACATCTCGCTGCGCTACTTGGTTTGCACGCTGCGCAATTGTCTGGGCGCGGGCACGACGCCGAAGGATGATTATATTGTTGAATGGAAAGCCGGCCTCGATCTCGAAAAAAAATATCGCATCAAAAAAGCGCCGCGCTGGGCCGCCGCGTTTCGCAAAAATACGGACTCGCGCCAAATCGCCGTCGCGCCCAAGGGCAGTCTCTCCGGCATGGTCGGCTCCAAGCGCAACATCATCGCGCCGGAAATCTGGCCGCAGGTCATCGCGCACATCCAGTCGCGCGGTTTCGAGCCGGTGATTCTCGGTATGCCCGCCGAGGCGAAGGAATATCCGGCGCTGCCCGGCTGCGTGGATGCGCGCAAAGAAACTTTCACGGGCCAGATGCAGCGCATCGGCCAATGCGCCGGACTCGTCGGCGCGGATTCGTGGGCGAAATCTTTTTCCGCGCTCGCCGAAATTCCCACGCTCGTGTTCGAACCGCTGAAAAGCGCCGATCTTATTACATGGAAAGACGCGTCGGACTGGATTTTTATCGAGCCGTGGCCGGCGATCAAAATGCTGCGTTCGCTCGATCAGTTCCGCGCGGAGTTTGATGCGCGCATCGCAAAAATTCCCGGCAGCGCGACGCAAAAAAAATCCGCGCCGGTCATCGCGTGGCAAGGTTCGTTTCTGGATTACGGCAGCCTCTCGCACATCAACCGCGAGCTCACCCACCGCCTCGCTTCGACGCTGAATCCCATTTGCGTCGGCTCGAATGTTTTGCCCGCGAAAGTCGCGGCCGATCCGGTGATGCAACGTTGCGCCAAAAAAATTTCCGCCACGCCGCCCGCCCGCGCCACTGTCACCGTGCGGCACCAATGGCCGCCGAACTGGTCGCGGCCGGCCAGCGGCGCGCTGGTCGTGATCCAGCCGTGGGAATTCGGCTCGCTGCCGCTCGCGTGGGTGGAAGCCGCGAAAAATGTGGATGAATTCTGGGTGCCGTCGCCGATCGTGCGTTCGATGTATCTTGATTCCGGCATCGCGCCCGAAAAAGTGCGCGTCGTGCCGAACGGCGTGGACACGAAAAAATTCTGTCCCGGCGTCCGTCCGCTCAAGCTGGCCACGCGCAAAAAATTTAAATTTTTATTTGTCGGCGGCACCATTCATCGCAAAGGCCCGGACGTTTTGCTCGACGCTTTTTTGAACGCGTTCACGGCGAATGATGATGTCTGTCTCGTGATCAAAGATTTCGGCGGCGACAGTTTTTATCAGGGCCAGACGGCGGCCGAGCTCATCCGCTCGATCCAAAAAAATCCGCACGCGCCGGAAATTATGCATCTCACCAACGATCTTTCGCAGGAGCAAATGCCCGCGCTGTATGCGGCGTGCGATTGCCTCGTGCATCCGTATCGCGGCGAAGGTTTCGGCATGCCGGTGCTCGAAGCGATGGCGTGCGGATTGCCGGTCATCGTCACCGGCGGCGGCGCGACGGAAAGTTTTGTTGCGGCGGCGGCCGGCTGGAAAATTCCCGGCCGTTTCCTGCGCCTCAATGGTCGTGTCGGCGACATCCCGCTCGTCAAATCGGGTTGGCTAATCGAGCCGAGCAAGTCGCATCTTGCCGCGCTCCTCAAAAATGCGGCGAGCCATCCGGAAGAATGCCGCAAACGCGGCGCGGCGGGCCGCGAGATCGCGGAAAAAAGTTACGATTGGAACGACATCGCGGCGATGGTGCAACATCGCTTGCGCGAAATGGCAGAGAGTGTGCCGCAAGCTGAATCAGGGCATGTTGAATTGCCGGCCCTGCCGAACCCGAGCGCGCCGGCCCAAGTTCAGCCACCGATCACTTCTGCCAAGGCAATAATTTTGCCCGCCGTCGCGCAAATTGGACAATTGGGCGAAGCACGCGAATTGCTCGCGACGAAAAATTTTCAAGCCGCCTGGTCGGCCGTTCTCAGCGCACTGGCGCAACGCCCGTTTCACCCCGAAGCGTTTTTGTTGCTCGCCGAAATTTCGCTCGCCGCCGGCGCGGGCGACGTCGCAAAAATTTGCGCGCAACGCGCCCGCGATCTCGCGCCGGGCTGGAATGCGCCGAAACAATTTTTGAGCAAACCGCTCAATGCAAAGGCGAAACCAGAATGGCTCGTTTTGCCGAACCAAAGCGGAAATAAATTGTCCGTCTGTCTCATCGCCAAAAACGAGGAGAAATTTTTGGCGCAATGCCTGCAATCCGTTTGCGGACTCGCGGCGCAAATCGTCGTGCTGGACACCGGCTCGACGGACCGCACCATCGAAATCGCCCGTGAATACGGCGCGGAAGTGCATTCGCTCGCGTGGGCGGATGATTTCAGCGCGGCGCGCAACGCGGCGCTGGCCCACGCGACCGGCGACTGGATTTTGATGCTGGACGCGGATGAAGAACTGCCCACCGAACAACATCCGAAGCTGCTGGCGGATCTAAAAAATTCCGGCGTCATCGCCCTGCGCCTGCCGCTGGTGAATCGCGGCCAGGAAGACGAAGGCCGCAGTTTTGTCCCGCGTTTGTTCCGCAATCTGCCCGGCGTGTTTTTTCACGGGCGCATTCACGAACAGGTTTTTGCCAGCCTGTTGCCGGCGGCCAAAAAATGGGGTTTGCGCACGGCGCTCGGCACGGCGGAAATTTTGCATCACGGTTACACGCAGGAGATGGTGCGCGACCGCAACAAGGTGGAACGCAATTTGAAATTGCTCCGCACGGCCGTCGCGGAAAATCCCGAGGACGCGAATCTGGTGATGAATTTCGGCATGGAACTGGTGCGCTCCGGCGACCTGCCCGGCGGCATCGAAAAATATCGGGCGGCGTTCGCGCTGATGTCGGCGCAGCCGGCGTCCGATATCGTGCCGGAATTGCGCGAGGCGTTGCTCACGCAGTTTGTGTGTCAACTCTACAAAGTGAGCGGCCATGAGGAAGTGCTGCGCGTGCTGGCGTCGCCGCTCGCCAAAAACGGCGGGCTGACGGCGTCGCTGCACTTGTCGTTCGGGCTGTCGCAGTTTGAACTGAAAAATTATTCCGCCGCCGCCGACCAGATGCGCCACGTGCTCGCGAAACGGAATCAAACGGCGCTGACGCCGATCAATCTGGAAATCCACAGCGCCGCGCCGCTGCATTGTCTGGCGTTGTGCCACGCGCGTTTGGGCGACGCGGCGGGCGCGGAAAAATATTTTTCCGAAGCTGTCGCTATGCCCAGCCGGGCGAATGAAGCGCGGGTGGATTTCGCAAAATTTCTCGTGGAGCAGCAGCGGCCGACGGAGGCGTTGCAAACCTTGCACGCGGCCATCACGGCGGACGCCCAATGCTTGCCAGCATGGCGGCTGGGCGGCGAAATCGCCTTGAGCCGCGCGGAATTTTTGGAGTTCGCGGCCGATTGGACGGGCGAGGCCTTTCGGATTTTGCCGGCCAATCCGGTCATCGCCGCGCAGCGGGCGGAGGCGCTGATGTTAAATGGCGACGCGGTGGGTGCCGCTGAAATCTGGGAAAATATCTGGCGCAGCGAACCCGATGCGCGGCCGCTGGCCGCAATGATTCTTTGCGAAACCATCGGTGCAAAAACCGCGCACTCACCAAATAATAGCGAGGACGAACGCGCCACCAGCCTCGCATTCATCGCGTGGTATCAACGGCTGATCGCCGTCCGGGCGGCGGCCGTGACCGCGCGCGTGAACGAGCGCTTGGAAAAATTATCACGCGCGTTGCCGTCGGCGGCGCAGATGTTGCAGGCCGCGCTGGCCGAGGCGGCGACGCCGGCAAGGGTTTGATTTTCAAGCTTGAACCATGAAGCCGTGCGGCGTCGCGTCACGGCTTCAATTTTTTCAGGAGCAAAGCGGCGGGCGCGTAGTTTTGCTGTGCGGAATTTTCCAGGCAGATTTTCGCGCGCGCATCATCGCCGAAGACGTGATAGAAAATGCCGAGGTTGTAATTCGCCAAAAAACTGCCGGAGCCGCGCACGCTTTTGTATTTCTCCGTTTCGCCGAGCGCGAGGCACCGCTGAAAACTTTGCTCGATCTTCGGCAGGTCGCCGATATTTTTGGCCGGATCGCTGCCGACGTATTTCAGGTAGAACAAGCCGGCCACGTGATGAAAATCCGGAAAGTCCGCGAGCGCATTTTCGGACGTGCGGATGGCTTCGAGGCCGGCGTCAAATTGTTTCAGTTCCATCGCGGCGTAAAGAAAATCCACGATCACGTTCGGCGCGAACGGATCGGACGGCCGCATATTGGCGCGGGCCTTTTGCAAACTGGCAAACGCGTTTTGCGGCTGGCCGAGCGCGGTGAATTCCAGCGCGAGTTGAAAATGGAGATAAGCACTTTTCGGTTCGCGCGCGATTTCGGCTGACAACATTTTCACGTTGCGGTCGGATTTTTTGGTTTCGAGATAACCATCGTGCCACAACTCGCCGTGCAAATTCACGCGCGGCAACGGGGAAACAATTTGCTCGTGGATGCGGCCTTCGAATTTTGCGCCGCCGGGAAACAGTCTCGAGACGAAGGTGTTGGATTGCTGCGTCTGGCCGTGGTGCCGGAAATCGCTGACGATTTTCAAACGGCCGATTTGTGGCGGCCCTTGGATGAAATTTCTGATTTCTTTCGCGAGATTTTCGCTCGCCCATTCGTCAGCATCGAGCACCAGAATCCAGTCGCCCGCCGCTTGCGCGAGCGCAAAATTGCGCGCGGCGGCAAAGTCGTTTGCCCAGGCGTAATGCGACATCTTAGCCCCGTTTTTACTGGCGATTTTTACCGTATCATCGGTCGAGCCGGTGTCGGTGACGATGATTTCATCCACGATGTTGCGCACACTTTGCAGGCAGCGCGCGAGGCAACGCGCCTCGTTTTTGGCGATCATGACCAGCGATAATTTGACGGCGCTCATGGCGGCTTGCAATTGAAGCAGGTCAATTTTTTCGCCGCATCCGCCGGGTGAACACAAGTCCGCCGGTCAAACTTACGCCCAACAAAGTCAGCGCGTTTGGTTCCGGCACGCCAAGCACGGAAACCGCATCCAGCCCGCTTTCGCTGTAATACCAATTGTCATAAATCTGGGAGTTAATGATAGTCTCGACATCATAATCCACCGATTGGTTGGCGATGGCGATGGTGGTGTTATTCGTGGTGGCCTGAAACGTAAAACTAAAAAACTGCCAGGCTTGATTCAGCGGCAGGTTCAAGGTCGGGTTGATGAAGGTGTAATTGGTGAAATTCAAAGCAGACAATAAAGTGCCGCCCACCCGGATGTTGAACTGGCTGGAGCCCTGAAAAATTATCGCCGAAAAATTCAACGAGTAAAATTGGCCCGGGGTCGTGGAGACGGTCTGGCTGAGCGAACTGGTTTCGTTCAGGTAATTGCCATTGCCGAGCGCGTCAATGAACAGAGCATAATTGCTTCCGTCGGGAATATTGGTGATGCCCAAATTGCCCGCGCCGCTTGAGCGGGGGAAAAATGCGCCGGGAATGTTGTTAAATGGCTGGGTGGTCCAGCCGTTTAAACTGCCGCCGCCGCCTTCAAAACTGCCATTGACCAGCAAATTTCCCTGGGCGTGGCTGGCGGTCGCCACAAAGAACAGCGCGATGGGAATGGCCCGGAAAATCTGCCGGGCGATTTTTTTCAAGCGTAAAACTTTCATCAGTTGCGCGGTTCCTTGGAGATTTTCCCAGAAACTTAGGGCCTTTTGTTACGCTTTGGCGACAATTTTACAAGCTCTTTCTGTTTGGGGAAAAATAATTTCGATTTTTTGAAAGATTCGCCGATCTCGTCCGTATTGTTAAGTAGAGGGATTTCCTTGGCTGATTGCTGCCACGGATCGGCCAGATTTATTTATGACATATCATGCCATTTCCAAGATTGTGACCGAGGAGGATCTGCAATCCGTCAAGACCGCCATCGCCTGTATCAAGGCCAATCAACTGGTGCTCGCCAGTTTCGATGCCGCCGGAGCAAAAATCATCAGCGGCAACCAACCCATGATGACATGCTTTCAAAATACTTTGCCGCTGGGAAAAACCGAGACGGTGCCACGGCGCAAAAAATTTCTGGCGCCCGAATCTTACGGGTCCGATGATTTCATCAAAAGCCTGGCCGAGCTCGTAGCAGCCATGGAGAAACTGGTATCGGAAATTGAAGCGGCACGACTGACGATCGCCACCACGGTGAATCATGCGCCCGATGTTTTTAATCTCATGCGCCAGGCGCAAGCGATCACCGGCAGCTCGCGCAGATTTGAAATGGACGGTTTTGAGGCCCGCGATTGAAGCGGCGGGAATTTTATCGCCGAATTTTTTCTTCAGCAATAAACCGTCAGCGTCAGCACCAGCGGCTGGACACGATTGTAGTTCAAAACTTTTTCGATGTAGGTCGCGTTCAGCCGCTGGCCTTCCGGCACGAGCAGCAAACCGTTCGGCGTGAAAATTCCCTTGGCGAGCACCATGCCCGGACGCAATTCGGACAGCGTGACTTGGCGTTCGCGGCGCGGCACGGTGGCGATGTCCTGCGCGTGGAGAAAAATCCGCACGGCATCGCGGTCAAACGCGGTGTCGATGCCCGACTTGATCCGGTCAATCGCGTCGAGATCATTCAATCGGCACGCGGCGAAGGCGACCGGCACCGCCAGCAGCCGCGCGAGCCACGGAATATTTTCTCCCATCAATTGGTCGGGATAACCGTGGCCATCAATGCGCTCGTGATGGGCGCGGATGATTTGCCCGACCTTGTCGAGATGGCTCACAAACGTGGCGAGTTCCTGGCCGAGAATGGGATGTTGCTCGATGAGCGTGCGCTCCGGTTCGGCCAAGCTGTTGGGATTTTCCTGCCAGCGGCGGATGATATGGCGCGGAATGCCGACGAGGCCGATGTCATGCAGCAGCGCGGCGCTTTCGAGAATGCGCTGGTCATCCGGCGGCAATTTGGCGAGCTGGCCCATCGCGCGGCAAAGTTCCGTGACGCGCCGCGCCTGGTTGCCGAGCGACGGATAAAACGTCTGCATCGTGTGGACGCACAGTTCGATGGACCGGCGCAAATTGGTTTCCAGCGCGGTGTTTAATTCACCAAGCTGTTTGTTTTGTTGCGCGGTCAACTGCACCTGCTGTTCGAGCGAACGGTTCAATTCCACCAGTTGCGCGTTCATATCCTGCGTGGCGGATTGCAGGTGCGCGTTCTGGCAGATGAGTTGATAACGCTGGATGCCGTTTTGCAGCGTGGCGATGAATTCCTCGTGCAGCCACGGCTTGATGATGAACCGGAAAATTTCGCCTTTGTTGATCGCCGCGATCACGGTGTCGAGATTCAACACCGCCGTGGCGAGGATGCGCGTGGCGAACGGCTGGATGAGCCGCGCCTTGCCGAGCAATTCCAAACCGGAAAGCTCCGGCATTAACTGGTCGGAAATGATGACGGAAAATTTTCTTTTTTCCAGTTCTTCCAGCGCGGCGAGCGGCGAACTGCACGCGACCGCTTCGTAACCGGCGCGCTGCAGCGTGAGCCGGAGGGCGGACAAAAAAATCTTTTCGTCATCCACGACCAGGATCGGGTCTGTGGAATTCGGCAGGTGATCCAAGTTTTGCATGGTCGCGCCCGCAAAGTTTAGGCGGCGCGGCTCCACGTGGAGCGGGGCCGACTGTAAGAACGCTGGAGACTTTTGAGCGTGCGGCCGGTCGCTCCCAATTGATTGAGGTGTTCGCGCACGACTTCCTTGGCCGTTTGCAGCAAGGTCTGATTGTGCCGCGTGGTTTCGATCAGGCTGTTGACATACACCCGGGTGTGCTGCTCTTTTTCCGCGACATTACAACCGGCCTGCGCCCATTCCGCGCGGGCTTGCTGCGTGAGCTGGCTGGCCAGTTTCTGAAAATCCTTGATGGCCGTCTGGCAGTCCGCCAGCAGATTCCAGTTGCGCGTTTGAATCGCCTTCGTTTCCGCGAGCGCCAGCCGGTGCCACTCACGATACGTCTGGAACAATTCCTTTTCCGCGCTCATAAGTCGGCGAAATTAGTTCGTGGCATCCGGTCGTTGATCGTCGGGAGCGGCACCGTCGCCGCATCCTGCTGATTCAACATGCCATACCACGCGTCGCGCAACTGCCTGAGCATCGGGAGGATCTCCTTGATGCCGCGATTGTTTTTTTTGAGGTTGCTTTCGAGAATCTGATTTTCGAAATAGTTGTAGAGATTCCGCAGGGTCTTGGCGAGTTGACCGCCGGCTTCCAAGTCGAGGGAATAATTCAACTCGCGGATCACATCCAGCGCGTGTTGCAGATTATTGTGAATCGTGGTGTTCCGTTCGCCGATTTCCAGGCAATCAAAACCCAGCAGGGCACGTTCGAGTGATTTCAGCGCGCCGTCGAACAGCATCAGCACCAACTGGCCCGGCGGCGCGGTCTGGGTCGCGATCTGGCGGTAAGATTGCCAGGGATTCCGCGGTTGCATGGTGCGCATGGCGAAAATGAATTAGAGCCGCTTGGCGAGAAAACCGGCGAGTTGGTTGAGCACCGCGCCGGACGGATAGCTGGGATCGCTCAGGAGTTGATTGGCCCGGGCAACTTTATCCGCACGCGTGGAGGCGGACTGGCTGAATGATTCCGAAATCGAGTTCGAAGTGCCAAAATCCGCCGGGCTGGCATCCGCCGCTGCCGCTGGAGCCGCCGCCGCGGTGGGCCGGGCGGCCGACTGTTTGAGGGGAATGTCCGAAGCCGCACCCGAGATGAAATTAACTTCCATAATTTTGTATTTTGGCGACAGACGATTAAACACTTGTCCATCGCTTGCAAGATGTTCATCGGCGGATGCCATAAACGCTTTAGCACTATTTTCAACGATCCGGCAGAGTATCCAGCAGAGCGGCAGCCGAATAACCGCCAAACCGCCGGGGCGAATTCAGCACCGCCCACCCGCTTTCCGCTGGCAATGCGTCCGCCGCCTGCCGCTTTTCAAAATGACACGCCGAGCGGGCGATCGTCGGCCGCGCCGCGTCGAACAATTCATCCGCCGCCCAAATGATTTGCCCCGTCCGCGCGTCCACCAGCTTGAACCGCCAGCCCACCGCCAGCGGCGCGTAGGCATTGTAGGCCGTCAATTCCGCAAACAGCACGCCGTCGCAGCCATATTCGCGGCGCAAAAACGCCAGGAAATCCGGTGGCAACACTTCGGTGCCCGTCCACGCCGCCTGCCCGGTGCGGCTACGCAATTTTTCGGCCGAAACGCTGACCACTTCAAATCGGTGCGTCTTCACCAACTGATCCCACAGCACGGGCGCCAGTGCCTCGCAGCCGTCGGCCAGATCACTGCGCGGACTCATGGTGGCCAGCGGCAGCACAGCCACCCGCTGGAAATCCAGCGATAATTTCGGCGGATAAACAAACACATTGTCCGGCTTGAAATCGCGCTGGAAAATGCTCGTGTGAAGCAACGCCGCCTGACCGCCGGACAAAGCTCCGCCCAGAGCTAAAATTCCGACCAACCGGCCTGCATACCAAATTCTGCAAGGCAAGCGGCGAAGGCCGCTGCCAAAATCGGCACTGGAGTTCATGGGAGTCCTTAAACGTCCCAAATTGTTTATGGATTAATTTTAGATACCTTCTGACGGGTTTCTTCCAGACTTTTTTAGTCTGGGACTTTTTAATCCAACGAACTCCGCGCGATAAAATCGTGCTGGCCCGGCGCTGTCGGCCGGGGGCCGCCATCGGCAAGCGATGGCTGTGTGGTTGCGGGGAGGTTTGTCGGACTTGTTCCGCAAGCCCAACGGCGATTTCGGCGTCGTCGGCAGCTTTTGGATGAGGGGGACCGGTGAAAAATTCAAGGGGCGCGGGCATTCGCAGACACCGCAAATGCCGTCCGCGCTAAAATCATCCGCGGCCGTCACGGCAACGGAGCCGGCGCAAAAACTGCGCGCGGGGCTCACATTTTGTTGGATGACGGGTTTCATGGGATTAGAGGCTGCCGTTGGCGACGCCTTGCGACAAATACGTCAGCTCGGAATTCGTCTGCGCCTCGGCCGTTTCCATGTTTTGAAACTCCGAGTTCCATTGGTTCGTGTCGTTGGTGATTTTATTTTCCAAGTTGGAAATCTGCGTGCCGATCGTGGCGCTTTCCTGGGTCAAATCCGCCGTGCGCGTGGGCAAGGTGCCGTTGGGCCCGATGGTGGCGGTGATGTAATTATTCATCTGCGTGGCCAGGCCGTTGGTCGGATCGGTGAACAGCGAAGCGACATTGCTCAGATTGCTGGTGAGCGCCGCCGTCAAGGTGGTCGAACTGCTCAAGGCAATCGTGTTGTCGTTGCCGTTGCTTTGAAAACCGAGGTCGGATAATTGGTTCAACGTGTTGGACGAGCCGTTGGTGTTCGTCACCGCCGACATCAACGCGCGCAAACTGGTCACGATGTTGTTCGTATTGGTGTCACCGGTCAGCGTGCCGGGTGTCACCGTGCCGTCCGCCGCAGTGGTCACAGTCTGTTGGCTTTTAATAAAATTTTGGGCCGAATTATAATCGGTCACAAATTTTTGAATCGCGTTGCTAATCGTTGTCGTGTCGGAAGCAACCGTTACCGTCACGGGCGGCGTCGAGCCCGTGGTCGTCGCCAACGCCTGGACCGTCAAGCCAGTGATGCCGGAACTCGTCGGGCCGATGGTGTTGGTCTGGCTGATGATGTTTTGCGAGCCGCCGTTTAAATTATAAATCAAGTTGTTGCCGCGATTCAGCGTCCCGCCGGAAAGTCCCGTGGCCGCCAGAAAATTTCCCGTGACATCCTGCAACGAGATGCCCACGTCGCCCGTCGTGTTGTTCGACAACGTGAACCGATTGTTGATCGGGTCATACGCCGCCGTCACCCCGGCCGCCGAGCCGTTGATGTTGTTGATGACATCCTGCAGCGTGTCCGACGTGGCGTTGTAATTGATGGTCACGCCGTTGATGGTGAACGCGCCATTGCCGCTGCCGCCATCCGTGATCGTCGTCTGCGTATCCGACGTGGCCAACGTCGCAGCCATGTTCACATGGCCCAGCGTCGCGTTGCTGCTGATGGTGCTGCTATTGTTGTTATAAAGCTGCGCGTCCTGCAGAAAATTGCTCGTGTCGGTCGCGCTGCCCAGCACGATGGGACTGCCATCGCCGCTCGTCAGCGTGATTTTATCCGTGGTCGCGCTGTAACTGGCCGTCACATTACCGCCCGTCGCGGTGGCAATATTGTCAAAAACCGTCTGGAGCGAATCGGTCGTCGCGATGGTCACCTGCGCGCCATTAACCGTAAAAGTTCCGGCCGTGACCGGCGTCGAGAATCCCGCCGCGCCCACCGTCACCGCACTCGGATCGCCGCTGGGATCCAAAACCTGGCTAACGTTGGAGGTGCCGACGATTTTTGCCGCCGACGCGAGCTGCTGAATGTTGAAAGTATAGGTGCCCGCCGGCGTGCCGGTGGCCGCGTTAGCCGTCGCCACTGCGCTGGCGGAACTGTTGGCCACGACGCTGTTGAAAAAACCGGGCGCCGTCAACGCCTGCACATCCGTCTGCAAGGTGGTCAGGTCCGACGTGATCGTGCCGTAAGAAGCGTTTTCCGCCGCGATGGTGCTCTGCTGATTCTGCCATTGCGTTTCCGGCGCGCGCTCCGCATTCCCCAACTCAGTCACAATGCTCGTCCAGTTCATGCCCGAGGCCAGTCCGGAAACCGCGAGGCTGGGCGCGGCATTCGGATTGGCGGCTAAACCAATGCTGGTGAGTGAGCTAGTAGCCATAAAATCAATTATTCTTCGGCTCGTTTATCGCCGGGCTTGAGCAGAATTTTTACACCGGGCCAAGGAATGAAAAACTCGGGCGGCGCACCGGCGCCGCCCGAGAATTTTCACCGATCCGAGCCAACCACCTGCTTAAGACAGGAGGCGGAGGACGGATTGGGGCATCGAATTCGCCTGGGCCAACATCGCCGTGCCGGATTGGACGAGGATGTTTTGCTTGGCGTAATTGGTGCTCTCCGTCGCGACATCCACGTCAGTGATCTGACTGGTCGCCGCCGACAGGTTGTTGCTCAACGAGCTCAACTGGTTGCTGTAGTAACCGAGCGTTTCTTCGTTGGCACCAATGCTCGCACGATCAGAAGCAAGCTGGGTGATGGCGTTCTCGGTGGAGGTCACCGCCGACTGCGCACCACTGATGGACGAAATATCGCCACTGGTGGCCGTCGTGTAGGTGGTGTTGCCGAGGTTGACACCCACGTTGCTGAACGTGGCACCTTCGCTGTCCGTGGTCACGTTGAGCGTGGCACCGGAGAACAAGCTTACGCCGTTGAACGACTTGGTAGCCACGTTGTTCACGTAAGCACCGAGGGTCTGATACTCCTGATTGTAGAGTTGGCGGTCGCTGGTGGTCTTGGTGACGTCCTGCGCCGAGATGGCGAGCTCGCTCATACGGGTCAACGCCGTGTTGACCTGTTGCAGGTAACCGTCCTGCGTCTGATTGAACGAAACCGCGTTGTTCACGTTGCCCTGGGCGGCACCCGTGCGGGCGATCTGGGCGTTCAACTTCATCGAGACAGCAAGGCCAGCGCTGTCACTGGCCGGTGAAGTGATCTTCGAACCGGATGACAGGCGCATCAGCGATGTGCTCAAGTTTGCGCTGGACTGTTCCAGCAAGGTAGCTGCGGATTGTGCGGTAGTGTTAGTATTAATGACCATAACTGACTCCTTCCATGAGTCACCTCTTGCGAGGTATAGATATTTGTTACGGGGCATCCCTGCCTCGGGGCAGACCTTTTGAAAGGGCGTCCACCCGGTTTATCCCTCGGCTGTTTGCGGTCGCCGCTACCGGTGTCTTGCGGATCCCTATCGGTGAACCACACCGATATTTCTAATCCGCCGGACAACACTGTCATCGGTAGGCTTCCAAGATACTTTAGAAAGAAAAAAGAGGTTTTTGAAACCGGCTGCCGAACACTTTTTCGTCTGCAACGCCCTCCAACCTGCAACGAAAAAACCAATGAAAACGCAGTCTTTACGCCTTTGTGCCCAAACTGAACGGAATCATCAACACCATCCCTCGCAAAATTATTCCGATTTTTTTTGCAAAGTCACTTTCGCGCCGCAACCGCCACCGCGTTGAATTGCGGCAGAACCAAGGGGCTTGCAGTGGCCTGGACAGCAACGTCGCCGTTGGCTTGGCCACCTGTCACACTGAGCGCAACATGATTTGGCATCAACAGCGGCGGCGTCAACGCGCGCGACCAGACAATGCTGTTCTCCGGCGCCTGACTGAAACCATTGCGACTATAGAATTGGCGGCAGGCAACATTGGCTTCGGTGAAAAGTAATTGCCCGCACAGCGTCGCGGCATTTTCCTCCGCCAACCGACTCGCGATGTAAGCCAGAAACGCCTCTTCGATTCCCAAACCGAGCGCGCGACAGCTCATCACCAAGTGTGCGACAAAATTGTGTTTCACCCATGCCGCGCCAACGAGCCCGTATTGCGTGAACCGGTCTTCCGCTTGAATCACAAACAACCGGTGGCCGCCGGCAAAAAGCTCATGACATTCTGCCAAAGTATAACGCGTGCCAGTCGTGTTGAACTGGTTCGTTTTGTTGAGCAGTTCCAGCGCGCGGCTCATGTGGACGTCCTTCGCGTCGTGCAGCACGGACAACGTCACGCGCAAATTCAGCGTCTGCAAAAATTCCTCGTGCGAAAGATTTTTGCGCACCGCTTCCCGCTGCAATTGCGCCTGCACCATTTCCGTCTTGCGGCCAGATTCAGCCGTCGTCACGCCCGACTGCGTTTCCGGCGCCCAGAGCAAAATTCGTTTCAGATAATAAAGCTGGCTGCCCAGCACGCGCACGCCCGGCACGCCGGCCTGGATCGCCGCACGCTCCACCGGATTATCATCAATCATCACCGCGTTCTGCGGCCGCAAATTGACCTCCCGCAAAATTTCCAAAAGATTTTCCGCCTTGCTGCGAAAATTGATTTTGTGAATGGCAAAATCGGAAAACGCGATCTGGCCTTGCACGATGTCATTCCATTTGGACCGGATGAATTGCTCGTCATTTTTGCTGACGATGGCGAGCAGGATGCCGCGCTTTTTCAAAATCTGCAGCGTCTCGATGAAGCCCATCGGCCAGCCTTCGAGCACGCCGAGCGTGCCCTCGGCCGCGACGCCGCGCCATAACGTATCGTCCAAATCCACCGCGACCAGCTTGACGGTGTCGACTTGTTGCAGCGTGCGGCGCATCGCAAAAATTTCGTGCAACAGCGCCTCGAAAAATTCCAGCCAGCGCGCGGAATAATGTTGCTGCATCGAAGTCGGCGGCTGGATGCGGTTCAAATCGTGATCGTGATCGCCGTCGCTCAAACTCGTGCCGTGCGTGAACGACCACACGATGTCGTCCTGCACATTTTTTTTGCCGATGCTCGCGGAGATTTGATCCACATCCACGAAATGCGCGTTCTCCAGCTTCGCCACTTCCGCCGCGAGAAACATATTCAGGCGCTCGACGAAGTGCATGACGTTGCGGACATCGTAACGCGGCTGAAAACGGCCGCGCTGATTTTGCTGCGGCACCATGAAACCCAGCACGAACGTCAGCAGCTTGTGCTGCGTGTTCAGTTTGACGACATTGGCGAGGTAGCGCGCGAGATAATCCTGCGTCTGGTGCAAAAATTCCTCGTGCCGCACGAGGTCGTCGGGCAGTTGAAAATAAGCGTTGCCGAAAACGGAGCGCAGCGGAAGGTGGATGATCTGGAAATCATATTGCGCGGCCTGCACCGGCGGGATTTCAGGGAACGTGTCGAAATTGTTCAGCAGAATGAAATCGCCTTTGAAATCCGGGCTGATCATCGCTGCGATATCGGGAATGGGTTGCGCCAGGCAACCGCCGACAACCAGAAAATGAGTGCTGCAATCGGGCGTCACTTGCAGATCAATCGGCGTGCGAAAACGGGAGCCGTTGTGCTGCGCAAAAAAATTCGGCGTGACGCCGTTGAGCCGAGGTGGGTGCGCGGGTTCCGGACTCGGCATGGACTTCATGATGGTTGCAGGTTCACCGTGCTGATTTTTTGGCAATGATTAATCTATTCGGAGCCGCTTATGCTTAAACCAGTTGGCCATCGGCAAAAACGGCGCGGGCTTGAGAAAATTTTTCCGATTTCCGGCCACAAAAAATTTGGCCCGCCGCTTCATGGATAAAAGCCGCGCGCCGCCTGTTATCTGAAAAATTAAAACCACTCAACGCATCGGCGAATCTATTGCCGGTGGTGAATTATTTTGCCGCCGCAAAAAGCAAACGTCCGGTTTGTTTTTTCTTCAGGCGACCACAACGCAGGCGGGAATTTTCCCAGTGGGGAGCCGTGTCTTGGAAGACGCGGCCCTGGCCGACGTGGGTAAATATCGGATGATTAAATCCCGCCTGCGCTGGTCGTTCTGGCCTTCGCTTTGCCGGACCGATGGTTTCCTCGAGTTCGTCGCCGGTTTCCACCGGCGACAGCCTCTGATTGGGCGGACTGGCCCCTTCCCCGGACGATCCGATCCTTTAGACGGCCCGGGCGACTCACGCCGCCCGGGCGCCTAAATTTCCGGAGTCCAAGCTTAGCTCAGAAGCTTGAGGACGGACTGCGGCAGGGAGTTCGCTTGCGCGAGCATCGCGGTGCCGGTCTGCACGAGGATGTTCTCCTTCGCGTAGTTGGTGCTTTCCGTCGCCACGTCCACATCGGTGATCTGGCTGTTGGCGGCCGAGAGGTTGTTGTTCAACGCCGTGAGCTGGTTGCTGTAGTAGGACAAGCTCTCTTCGTTGGAACCAATGTTGGCGCGGTCGGAGGCCAGTTGCGAGATGGCCGCTTTCACGTCGGTCAAGGCCTGCTGGGCACCGGTGACGGAGGTGATGTCGTCCGCCGTCGCGGTGGTGTAGGTGGCATTGCTCATGTTGATGCCGACCATGCCGAAGGTGTTGCCTTCGCTGTCGGTGGTGACATTGAGCGTGTTGCCGCTGAACAGGCTGACGCCGTTGAACGACTGCGTGGACACGTTGTTGATGTAGCTGCCGAGTGCGCTGAACTCCTGCTGATACAACGCGCGGTCGCTCGTCGTCTTGGTGACGTCTTGGGCGAGGACGGCCAGTTCCGACATGCGGCTCAACGCCGTGTTGACCTGCTGGGCATAACCGTCCTGCGTCTGGCTGAAGGAAACCGCGTTGTTGACGTTGTTGGACGCCGCGGTGATGCGGGCCATCTGGGCGGTTAATTTCATCGAGACCGCCAAACCGGCGCTGTCCGAAGCCGGCGAAGTGATCTTCGATCCGGATGACAGGCGTTGGAGTGACTGGCTGAGGTTGGCCGAGGATTGCATGAGCTGCGAAGCAGCATTCTGCGCCGATAGGTTTGTATTAATGACCATAACTAACTCTTTCCGTGAGTCGCCCCGTGAGGGGCATTTGATTTGCGCAACATCCATGTTGCGGGTGCTTCAGTTGATGGGCGAAACACCGTTTTCCCCGCCGGATCTTTTTGGCTACCGACTGCCAGTCTTGCGACAACCCATTCATCGGCCACGGTCCGGGAAACTTAATTAAATCTTGCAAATTATTTTCAACGGGAACGCGGTGGACAAAAGCCACGTCATCACTCAATATTCTCGCCAGTCGTGTCACTCATGAAATCGGCCACTGCTCATCTCGCCGCTGAAACCAGCGGTTCCCCGGAGGCAATGATTCCTGCGCGGTCCGGCGGTGACCTCGCTTCGCCGCACTGGTTTGATGGCCTGCCCGGCATGGCTTTTCTAGGCCGACCCGATCCCGTCCGCACCACGGAAATCGTCAGTGACGGCTGCCGCGCGTTGCTCGGTTTGAATTATCCCGCAGCGCCGTTTGAACTCGCCCCGCTCATTCATCCCGCCGACCGTGAAATGGTTTTGGATTGCGTCGCCATCGCCGCCGCCGGCGCGCAACCGTTCGCGGTGGAATATCGCGTCCATCATGCCGACGGCCACTGGCACACCGTCTGGGAACAAAGCCGGCCCGTGCGTCAAGGCCAGCAGATTTTTCTGCACGGTTATCTCATCGATGTGACGGCGCGCCGCCAGCGCGCCGCCGCCCGCCTGGCCACCGAACACGAAGTGTTGCTCCAGCAAAAGACGCTCGCGCTCAATAAACTCGCCAGCAGCATCGCGCATGAATTCAACAACATCGTCGCCGGTATTTTGGGCAGCGCGGAATTGGTGGCCCTGGATTTGCCCGCCGGCCACCACGCGCAGGATTCCCTGAAAAATATTTTTGAAGCCAGCAACCGCGCCCGCGACTTCGTCCACAAAATCCGCGCCCTCGCCCAACGCCCCGCGCTGGAACGAAAATTAATTCCGCTCGCGCCCGTCATCGAGGATGCGCTCGCGATTCTCCGGCAAATCACTGGGGACAAAGTGGAACTCACGGCCCACATCGCGCCCGGCTGTCCCCTCGTGCTCGCGGATGCCGCCAGCCTGCAACAGGCATTGTTGGAAATCTGTCTTTACGCCTGGCAAGGTTTGCCCGACCGGCGCGGCGGCATAAAAATTTCGCTGGAACATCCGCTGCCCGGCCGGCCGGCCGAAGGCATCAACAGCCGACTGCATTCCGCTCCGCATCTGCACCTCACCGTGCGCGACAACAGTCCGGGGCTTGAAAAAAACGCGCGCGAAAAAATCTTCGACCCGTTTCACAGCCGCAAATCCACCGGCAAACAAATGGGTTTGGAAATGTTTGTCGCGCGCGAAACCATCCATGCCCATCAAGGCGAAATCATCGTCGAGAGCGGGCTCGGCCAGGGCACAGCCTTCCATATGTATCTGCCGGCAGCGGCAGAAAGTTGAGAATCCGCAGCGCGGCCACCAAATCAAAGCAACGCGACTAGCCGGAACAGGCCCGTTCCGGCTGTTTTTATCCTCAAGTTTGACCGGTTTTAGTCGAAGACAAAAGGTGGTTCAACCCGGTTTTGGCATCTATCTGACATGAGTGCAACTTTGCTTGATTGCCGCCCAGTGATGGCAACGCCAGCGGGGCCGGGAATTTTTTGCGCGTCGCCGGTGGGCATCGTGCGATTGCGTAATCGTGTCTTCATCCAGGTCAACCCGCATTTCTGCGAGATGCTCGGCTATACGGCCGAGGAATTGCTGGGCCAACCGACGCGCCTCCTTTACCCCAACGATCAGGAATTCGAACTGGTTGGCAAAACCATTTATGCCGATCTGGGAAAAAACGGCGTCGCCACCGGCCAGACGATTCTCTGCCGCCACGATGGTTCCCTCATCCACGTCACGCTGACCTCGATGCAGTCGGACATTTCGCGGTCGGATGTCACCTTCGCCGTGACGGACATCACCAAGGCGCGCGGGGTGGAACAGGAATTATTCTGGCAGAACCGCGAGTTGACGGCGTTCCATCGTATTTCCGAGGTGATGCTTTCGGGCGAATCCGAACAATCCATCTTTGACACGATCGCGCGCGAAACGAGCGACATGACGGATTTTCCGATGGTGTCCATCGAGCTGTGCGATTTCAATCGCGCGCTGATGGTTTATCGCGGTGCCTATGGCATTCCGCTGGAGGAGATGCCGTCGCCGTTTGAAGTGCCTATGGATGTCTCGCTCTCCGGCCAGGTCGCCTATTCCGGCGAATTGCTGGTGGAAACCAACGTGGCGGAACGCCGCGAATATGCCGCGCCGATCTTGCGCGTCCTCGGGGTGCAGACGTTTGTCTGCGTGCCCATCAAATCCGAGGGCCAGGTGGTCGGCACGCTGTCGCTCGCGCACCGCGAGCGCATGACCGTGGAACCGCGGGTCATCAAGGCCGCGACCAGCCTGGCGAATTATCTCGCGAATTTGTTCGACCGCCTGCACGCGCGCGAAGCCGCCCGCCGCAGTGAGGCCGAACTGGCCACGGTTTACGATCGCGTGCCGAGCGTGTTGTGCCTCTTTGACGAACACCTGCAGATCGTCCGCGCCAACCATGCCGCGAGCGAATTTTCCAGCCACCGCCAGAACCACGGCCAGCATCTGCGGCTCGGCGAATTCTTTCACTGCAATCCGAAAACCAATTCCGAATGCGGCAGCCACCTTTCCTGTCTCGGTTGCAATCTGCGGCGCGTCCTCATCGAAACGCTCACGACGGGCAAAAGTTTGCGGCAGGTCAAGATGACCAAGACCGTGATGCGCGAGGGCCGCAACTGCGAGGTGGTGCTGCTCGTCTCCACCGAACGCATCCAGTTCGACGGCACGGTGCGCGTGTTGATGTGCCTGGAAGACATCACCAAAAGCGTGCGCGCCGACGAGCAGATCCGTTCGCAGGCCGCGTTGCTGGACATCACGCGCGACGCGATTTTGGTGCGCGATTTTTCCGACCGGATTATTTATTGGAATGAAGGCGCGCATAAACTTTATGGCTGGCCGCCGGACGAAGCCAAGACGCACACCGCCTCGGAACTGCTGCAAAACACCGATCCGATGGAAGCCAGCCGCGCGCTGAACGCCGTGCAGCAGCAGGGCGAATGGACCGGCGAACTGAAACAAAAATCGCGCGCCGGCCACGAACTGACCATTCAAAGCCGCTGGACATTGATGCGCGAGGCGGATGGCAAACCGAAGGCCATTCTCATCGTCAACAACGACATCACGGAAAAGAAAAAACTCGAATCGCAATTGCTGCGCGGCCAGCGGCTCGAAAGCATCGGCACGCTCGCGAGCGGTCTTGCGCATGATCTCAACAATGTGCTGGCACCGATCATGATGGCGGTGCAGTTCATCAAGGACAATACCGAGGACGACGGCATGAAGGCGTGTTTCCAGACGTTGGAAACCTGTTCGCGGCGCGGCGCGGATATTATCCGCCAGGTGCTCATGTTCGCGCGCGGCGTGGAAGGCCAGCGCATTTTGATCAATCCGAAACATCTGATCCAAGAGATGCAGCGCATCGCCCGTGAAACGTTTCCGCGCTCCATCGAAGTGACCACGAGCATCGCCAAACAGCCGTGTATTTTGCAGGGCGACGCGACGCAAATTCAGCAGGTCATCATGAATTTGTGCGTCAATGCGCGCGACGCCATGCCGCAGGGCGGGATGCTGACCATCGGATTAAGCCGGACGGATTTGGATGAAGCCGGCGCGCGGATTCATCCCAAAGCCAAGCCGGGAAGCTACGTGATTATTTCCGTCACGGACACGGGCACGGGCATTGCGCCGGAGTTGGTGGATAAAATTTTTGATCCGTTCTTCACCACCAAGCCGCTCGGCCAAGGCACGGGCTTGGGATTGGCCACCGTCATGGGCATCGCGGAAAACCACGGCGGCTTCGTGCATCTGGAAACGGCGCTCGGCCAGGGCACGAAATTCATGGTGCACATCCCGGCCGCGCCGAGCGACACCGCCGCGAACGAGCTTGGCCCGAACGACACGGAATCCAGTCGCGGCAACGGTGAATTGATTTTGGTGGTGGATGACGAGCCGGCGGTGCGGCGGCTGGCGAGCGCCATTCTGGTCCGGCACGGTTATCGCACGGTCACGGCCGCGGAGGGACTGGAAGGTTCCGCCACGTTCTTGAAGCATCGCGACGAAATCCGGCTGGTGATCAGCGATGTGATGATGCCGCAAATGGACGGGCCGGGCATGTTGCGCAAATTGAATGAAGTGCAACCGGGCATCAAAAGCATTGTCATCACCGGCTTGGGCGAAGAGCACCGCATCGCGGAAGCCAAGGCCGCCGGGGCGAACGTCGTTTTGAACAAACCTTTCACGGCGGAACAACTGTTGACGAATGTGCGCCAATTGCTGGCATGACGGGAAATAGTAATTATGGGAATGGCAAATCATACCGGGGCGGAAACCACGACCGGGTTCGAATGGACGGACGCGAAGCTGACGGACGCGGACTACGATTATCTGTGCAAGCTTGTCTACGAGCGGAGCCGGATTCATCTGGGACCGGACAAACGGGTGCTCGTGGCCTCGCGGCTGGCGAAACGGCTGCGGCAGCTCGGCCTGAAAAATTACAGCGAGTATTGCCAGCTCATGCGTTCACCCGCCGGCGCGGAGGAACTGCAATTTCTGATTGACCGCATCTCCACGAACCACACGCACTTTTTCCGCGAGGCCAAACATTTTGAATTCATCAGTGAGGCGATCATTCCCGCGTGGCAAAAAGTGAAGTCCCGCTTGGAACCGTTCCGCATCTGGAGCGCGGCTTCGTCCAGCGGCGAAGAGCCGTATTCGCTGGCCATTCACCTGGCCGAACATTTTGCGCCCGCCGAATCGGGTCGCTGGCAGATTGACGGCACAGACATTTCCACGCGGGTCCTGGAAACTGCCCGGCAAGGAATCTATGAAGCGGAAAAACTGACGGGCGTCGGCGCGGACGTCCTGCGGCGGCATTTTCAAAAGGGCGAAAAAAAATGGGCCGGTCATTTCCGGGTCAAAGAAGAGCTGCGGCGCTGCGTCCGTTTCCATCACTTGAACCTGCTGGACGGCACCTATCCCTTTGCGTGGCCATTTGATTTGATTTTGTGCCGCAACGTGATGATTTATTTCGACCGGCCCACGCAGGAGACGCTGGTCCGGCAACTGACCGCGAAGCTGGTGCCGGGCGGCCACCTGCTCGTGGGTCATTCGGAAAGTTTGAGCGGGGTCAAGCACACTTTGAAGCTGATCCGACCGGCCATCTATGCCAAACTGCTGGGCTAGCCGGAGGCAAGCGGCTGCCAAATGTGCATCTCCCGGCGCAAAAATTAAGCCAGTTAAAAATTAAATTCTGATTCAAGTAACATCCGAAATTGCCGATGAAGTAATGATATCGAAAGCCAGCTAAAGGCATCGGCTGTAGATTCGTTAAAAATAAAAATGAAAACTTGGACCATCGGCAAGCGCATCACTGTCGGATTCGCTGTAGTTTTACTGATCATGTTTGCGCTTGGGCTGTTGACTTTTGCCCGGCTCAGAGTGGTGCAAACCCACTCCAATGCCATCACGCAGGCGACGATTCCCAGCTTGAATCTGCTGGGTGAAATCGAGTTGCTGAAAGAGCAGAACACGTTGCTGGTTTACCAGCACATCAGCTCCACCACGGAGGCGGACATGAACCGGCTGGAAGCGAAAATCAACCAGAATTCCGACCAGATCAACAAGGATCTGGAAACGTATGAGAACATCGCCAGCCCGGCGGCCAAAGCGTTGCTGGATAATTTAAAAAGCACGCGCGGCGCGTTCAAAACGCTGCGCCTTCAGTTTCTGGCCTTGAGCCATGCGGCGACGAACGCCGAACAAACGGCATTGGTTTATCAGAAAGCGCGCGTGGAATTGGACCCGTCGGCCCAGGCGTTTGCCGATACGTTGGATCAATGTCTGGCACAGGAAAAAAATGCCGCCGCCGAATCCTCGGCCACGGTCGTTTCCGCCGTGCATAACACTTATGTGAATTTGGTCGGCGGACTGATCACTGCGCTCGCCTTGGCCGCGGGGCTGGCGTTCACGATCATCCAAACCACGACGCGGGTGTTGAACAGGGTTTCCCACTCGCTCAATGACGGTGCCACCCAAGTGGCCAGCGCGGCGGGCCAGGTTTCCTCGTCCAGCCAGTCACTGGCGGAAGGTTCCAGCGAGCAGGCGGCGTCGGTGGAGGAGACCAGTTCCTCGCTGGAAGAACTGGCCAGCATGACCAAGCGCAACGCGGAGAATTCGCAGAAAGCCAATGAGCTTTCCAAGCAGACGCGCGCGGCCGCCGACAAGGGCGTGGCCGACATGCAGGACATGAACGTGGCGATGGCGGCGATCAAGACCAGCAGCGACGACATCGCAAAGATCATCAAGACGATCGACGAAATCGCCTTTCAAACGAACATTCTCGCGCTCAATGCGGCGGTGGAAGCGGCGCGCGCCGGCGAGGCCGGCATGGGTTTTGCCGTCGTCGCCGACGAAGTGCGCAACCTCGCGCAACGCAGCGCCCAGGCCGCCAAGGAGACGGCCACGAAAATCGAGGGCGCGATCACCAAGACCGCACAGGGCGTGGAATTAAGCGGCAAAGTTTCCGATGCCCTCAACGACATCGTGACCAAGGCGCGGGAGGTGGATGAACTGGCGGCGGAAGTGGCCAACGCCTCGCGCGAACAAACCCAGGGCATCACGCAAATCAACGTGGCGGTGGGACAGATGGACAAAGTCGTGCAAAGCAATTCTGCCAACGCGGAAGAAAGCGCGGCCGCCGCGCAGGAACTAAACGCGCAGGCGCTGGCAATGAAACAAGCGGTGGAAGAACTAACGGCCTTGGTCGGCGGCGTAGCCAGTCCGTCAACCGCTACCGCCCCGCTGCCTAAGTTGAAAAAGCCGGCGCCGACCAATGGCAGCCGGAACGGGCATCATCCCAAAACAGCCCCGCTAACGGCACCCAAACCGGAACTGGCCGTGGCCATCCCCACCGCGCGCCGCAATGAAATCCCAATGGACGGTGATTTCCGGGATTTTTAAAAATTTTGCGGTGAAATTTTTTGGCGGTTGCCGGTTTGCACCGGCGCATCAAGTGAGGGTTAAAACAAACCGATGATGCGTCAGCGGGCGCGTAGCCGGGTGGCGCTGGGGCGAATGATTTTTTTTGGAATCGTGGTTTATAATTCGCAACCATTTTTTAATTTAGAAGTCCGTTTACGTGAAAACAAACCTTAAAATCTGGCACCGCATCGTGATTGTCGCGGTGGCCGGAGTGGTGCCGCTGGCCGCCATCGCGCTGTTCGTCATCGGCACTTCCATCACCAAGGACATTCGTTTCGGCCGCCAGGAATTGCGCGGCAATGCATTTCAACGGCCGCTGGAAACTTTGCTGGAGGTGTTGCCGCAGCATGAAATGCTGGCTCGCAAAGCATTGGGCGGGGATGCGCAAGCGCAGGCGCAACTGGCCGAGAACGAACAAAAGATTGATGCGGCGCTGGACGGCGTCGCACAAGTTTATGCGGGCGAGTTGGGGCGGGCATTGCAGTTCAACGACGCTGCCTTGGCGGAACGGCAGCGGGATAATGCGCGGCTTTCCGTCGTGCGCAACAACTGGCAGAATCTCAAGCACGCGCCGCTGGCAATCGCCGCCGGCGACGATGCGACCAGCAGTCTGATGAATTCCGTCCGCGCGATGATCGCCCATGCCGGGGATCTTTCCAATCTCATCCTCGACACGGACCTCGACAGTTATTATCTGGTGGACACTACGCTTTCCGCGTTGCCGCAAAATCAGCAGCGCCTGGCGGACATCACTTTGCAGGTGGGCGACTGGTTGCGCGCAGGCACGATTGTTTCCAACCGAACGGCGGTGGCGGTGATGGCGACCCTGCTGCAGCAGGACGATATCGAACACATCCAAGGCGATCTGCAGACGAGTTTGAACGAGGATAAAAATTTTTACGGCATCAGCCCGACGTTGCAGGCGAACGCGCCGACGGCGCTGGCCAAATTTGTGGTGGCGAACACTGCCTTGGTGGCGCTGTTAAACCGCGTTGCGGCGGGCGAAAATATTTCGGCGGCGGAATTGGAAAACACCGGCTGGTCAGCCCGCGCGGAAAGTTTTCAATTCTGGCGGACGATGGCCGGTGAATTGGATGTGCTGCTGGAAATCCGGGTGGCGCATTTTTGCCAAACCCGGCTCGTGAGCCTGGCCGCGATTGGCGGGACGATCTTGATGGTTTCATTTGTCATCTGGCGCATTGTTCGCCGGTTGAACGCTGAGTTGAACGAGATCGCGATGATATTGACCGGGAGTTCCCGCCAGCTTACGGAATCCGCTTCGCAGCTCACCATCACCAGCCAGTCGCTCGCCCAGGGCGCCGGCGAACAGGCCGCGTCCACCGAGGAAACCAGCGCCTCGCTGGAAGAAATTTCCGCGATGAACAAACGCAATTTGGAACACATATGCCTCGCGGATGGATTGGCCAAGGAGGCGCGCCGGGCCGCCGACCGGGGCGTGGCGGACATGCAGCAAATGGACAAGGCGGTGCACGCGATCAAAAATTCCAGCGCTGACATTGCCAAAATTATCAAAACAATTGACGAGATCGCGTTTCAAACCAACATTCTGGCGTTGAACGCGGCGGTGGAGGCGGCGCGCGCGGGCGAAGCCGGCATGGGCTTCGCCGTTGTCGCCGATGAAGTGCGCAATCTTGCCCAACGCAGTGCACAGGCCGCCAAAGAAACCGCGGAAAAAATTGAAAGCGCCATCCGCAACGGCCACGACGGCGTGGATATCAGCACCAAAGTGGCGGCGGCGTTGAACGAAATTCAAGTCAAGGTCCGGCAGGTGGATGAATTGGCGGCGGAGGTGACGACGGCTTCGAACGACCAAAACGCCGGGATCGGCCAACTGAATGCCGCCGTGGCGCTGGTGGACAAGGTCACCCAGTCGAATTCCGCCAGCGCCGAGGAAACGGCGGCGGCGGCGGAAGAATTAAATGCGCAGACTTTGGCGATGAAGGAAACCGTGGACCGGTTGACGCGGCTGGTGAGCGGGCAAACCTCTGCGAAAAATGACGCGGCCGGCCGCGCCAAAAAAAGTTTTGAAGCCAGGCCGCTGGCGGGCCGGCCTCCCCTGAAGCGGGACCGGCCGATTGTCCCATCCCCGCCAACCGATTCGGCGCTGACCGCCAAGACACGGCAGAACAATGAGCCGAGCGAAATTCCGCTTGCGGGCTTCAAAAATTTTTGAGCGCCAAAAAATGCGTTCAAGCACGACTGGATTTAACCGATAACAAAATATCATTATGAGCGCGGAAACTAAATCATCTCACAGTCTGGCGGGCAAATATCTCACTTTCGCCCTGCATCATGAATCTTATGGTGTGGACGTCCTCAAGGTCCGCGAAATCATCCGCATGACGGACATCACCGCGGTGCCGCAGATGCCGGATTTTGTGCGCGGCGTGCTCAACTTGCGCGGAAAAATAATTCCCGTGATGGATTTGCGCCGGCGTTTTCAATTTCCGGCGCAGGCGGACAACAACCAGACGTGCATCGTGGTCGCGCAGGTGCGCCTGCCCGATGGCAAGGCCACGCAGATGGGTTTGGTCGTGGACGGCGTCGAAGAAGTGATCAATCTCAACGACGCGGACATCGAGGCGACGCCAGATTTTGGCGGCCAGATTTGCACGAACTACATTCTCGGCATCGCCAAGGTGAAGGGCGCGGTCAAGGCCTTGTTGGATATCGACGGCGTGGTCGGCTCCGACCTGCTGAAAAATTTGCGGCCAGTGCTCGCCTGAAATCCGGCGGCGACAAGCTGCCATTCAAGCAATAAATTTCCGGGGCTGGCAATTTTTGCAATCAGTTTTTTGATTGCTATTGCCAAAAAATCGGCAAACTAGAGCAGCGTTTTGCTGCCTTTGCCATGTGTTCAAAAATCAAGCGCCGCGCGCCAAGTCGGATTTTAGCGGACCAACCGGATATTTATTTTCTGCCCGAACCGCCCCGCCATTTTCCGGCACGACGGTTTTTTTTCTGCAATCGCGCGGCCAGCTTCCGCAGGCCGTGGAACGCCCGGAAACTTTTCGTTTCGCCACGGCTGCCGGTTTTTAAAACGTCTGCTGCATGGAACTGACTAAGCCAGCCAGCCAGCGATTGCGCATCGGCATCATATTTGTCGTCACGGCAGTGGCCGCGCTATTGCCGGAGCGAGCGGCGAGGGCGGAACTGCATTCCCGCAATCCGCACGACATCATGGCCGGCTACCTCCAAAATTTTCCCGCCTACGTCGAGTGGCCGACCAATACGTTTGCCGGACCGGAAGAACCTTGGCGCATCGGCATTCTGGGCCTCAACCCCTTTGGCGAGCTGCTGGAAAACAATCTGCGCGGCCAAACCGTTCGGGGGCGCCCGCTCGAAATCTGGCACGCGGCCAAACTGTCCGACCTGCCGCCGTGTGAAATCATTTTCATCGCGGGCGACGATGCGCATGAGATCAAAAAAATTTTCCAAGAACTCGGGCGCCGGCCGGTGCTGACGGTGAGCGAGCATGATGATTTTCTAACGCTCGGCGGCATGATCCAATTGCGCGGGCGCGACCCGGTGCAAATCTTGATTGACCTGGATCATGTTCACGCCGCGGATTTGAATGTTCCCGGGAAACTGCTGGAAGTGGCCAGCGAGGTGATTGAAAACGGCCGCCTCCGAACCATTCGAAAATAGACCATGTTTAAAACGGTCGGCATCCAAAAGCGCGTGGTGACAGCAATTCTCGGCACGGGATTGCTGGCTTTTCTGATCATGGGCGGCGGTTTGATTATTTTCCGCGATGCCCTGGCGCAGTCGCGCGTGCAGCAGTTTCTGGAGCCGTATGCGCAAATGATCTCGGTGGGCACCACCGTGGCGGTGGATTTTGAAAAGGCGGACCGGGCACAGGAAATTCTCAACAGTCTCAAATCCAATCCGCAAATTTTGCGGGCGGACATTTTCCTGCCGGATGGCCGCCTGCTGGCCACGTATCCGGCGGGCAGCCGGCCCTTGAATCCACCGCAGTGGAATCGGCTGAACGGAATTTATTTTTCCGCCGGCGCCGCGGAGTTGGTCCAAAGTTTCAGCGTGGCCGGCAATAAATCGGCTCATTTGTTCATCCGCATGAGCTTGAATCAAGTGCGCCACCGCAACGAACAAACCTTGGCGGAACTGGCGTTGGCCGCCGCCGGGATGTTGTTGGTGATCATGGCGGTCCAGTTTTTTCTGTTGCGCCAATGGGTGTTGACGCCGTTGGCCCGGCTCACGGCCGGGGCCGAAACGGCGCGCCGGCTGGGCGATTATTCGCAGCGGATGCCCGCCGCGGGCGATGATGAACTGGCGCGGCTGGGCAAAAGTTTCAACGCTTTGTTGACCACGGTGGAATATCGCGAGACCGTGTTGCGCCGCGTGAGCCGTTTTCAAAGCGCCATTCTCAATGACGCCGCTTACAGCATCATTTCCACCGGCACGGATGGCGGCATCACGAGTCTCAATCCGGCGGCGGAACGGCTGCTCGGCTATTCGGCGGAAGAATTGATCGGGCGTGCCACGCCGATGATTTATCACGACGCGGCGGAAGTCGCCGAACGGGCCCGGGAATTTTCCGAACGTCTTAGCCGGCCCGTGCCCGCCAATTTTGAAACGATGGTCGCGCTCTCGCGGCAAAATCTCCCGAACGAATACGAGTGGACTTTTATCCGCAAGGACGGCTGGCGCGTGCCGGTGCTGCTGTCGGTCACGGCCTTGCGGGATGATGCCGGCGACATCAGCGGCTTCCTCGGCATGGCGGTGGACATCACCGAGCGGAAACAATTCGAACAGACGCTGCGCCAGAAAAATTCTTTGCTCGAAGCGACGTTGCAGGCCACCGCCGACGGCATTCTCGTCGTGGCGACGGATGGCAGCATCACCGGTCATAACCGGCAGTTGGTGGAAGTCTGGCGCTTGCCGTCGGAAATTCTCGCGGGCCGCCATGCCGCCGCACTGACCGAATATTTGTTGCGCCAGCTGGCCGATCCCGCCGCCGCGGCGCAGCGGCTCACGCAGTTCAACGACCCGTCCAAGGCGGACACGTTTGAAATCCTGGAGTTCGCCGACGGCCGCATTTTTGAACGCTATTCGCGTCCGCAGATTGTGGACGGCAAGGTCACCGGCCGCGTCTGGTGCTTTCGCGATGTGACCGCCGCACGGCAGGCCGAAGTGGCGTTGCGCGAGAGTGAACACAAATTCAAAACCCTGTTCGAGACCGCCAACGACACGATTTTATTGATGAACGAAAAAGTGTTTTTGGAATGCAATTTTCGCGGCGAAGAAATGTTCGGCTGTCCGCGCGAAAAAATCGTCGGCCAGTCGCCGATCTATTTTTCGCCGCAACGCCAGGCCGATGGCCGCTTCTCCAGCGAAAAGGCGGCGGAGAAAATCGCCGCCGCCATCGCGGGCCGGCCGCAGTTTTTCGAGTGGATCCACTGCCGCGCCGACGGCACGCCGTTCAACGCCGAAGTCAGTTTGAACCGCCTCGAACTCCACGGCCAGGTCGTCATCCAGGCCATTGTGCGCGACATCACCGAACGCAAACAGACGGAGGCCGCGCGGCGCGAGGCCGAGGAACTTTATCGCACGCTCGTGAATACTTCGCCCGACGGTATTTGTGTTTTGGATTTGGAGGGCCGCGTCACGTTCGCCTCGCCCAAGGACGTCGAGCTTTTCGGCTTGCCCGACGCGGAAGCCAAACTCGGCCGGCCGGGATTGGAATTCATCGCCGACCGCGACCGCAACCGCGCCGCGCGAGCGCTGCAAGAATCTTTGGCGGGGAAATTTAATCCGGGCGAACGCTTTCTGATGCGGCGCCAGGATGGCTCGCTCTTTGTCGCGGAATTAAATGGCACGCCGCTGCGCGATGCGCTCGGCGTGACGCGCGGCGTGATGATTGTCATTCGCGACGTGACCGAACGCCAGCAGCAGGAAGACGAGTTGAAAAGCAAAAACCGCGAACTTGAACGTTTCACTTACACCGTCTCGCACGATCTGAAAAGCCCGCTCATCACCATCAAAGGTTTCGCCGGCGCGTTGCTGACCGATCTCAATGCGGGCCGCAGCCATCGCCTGAAAGAAGATCTCAAGCGCATCATTCTCGCGACGGACAAAATGACGGCGCTGCTCAACGGCCTGCTGGAACTCTCGCGCATCGGTCGCATCGTGAATCCGCCCGTCGCCGTTTCCATGAACAAACTGGCCGCCGAGGTGATCGAACTGCTGTCCGGTTCCATCAAACAGCGCGCGGCCAAAATCACGGTGCAGCCCACGTTGCCGCCGGTTTACGGCGATCCACAGCGGTTGCAGGAAGTGCTGCAAAACCTGCTGGAAAATGCGCTCAAATTTCCCGCCGCCGGCCGCGCGCCGGAAATTGAAATCGGCGTCACGCCCCTTCGCGAGCAGACCGCCTTTTTTGTGCGCGACCGCGGCCAGGGCATTGAGCCGCGTTACCACGAAACCATTTTTGGCTTGTTCAACAAGCTCGACGTTCGTTCCGAGGGCACGGGCATCGGCCTGGCGTTGGTGCGGCGCATCGTGGAATTTCACGGCGGCAAAATCTGGGTGGAATCGGCCGGGGCCGGCCACGGCGCCACTTTTTACTTCACTCTGCCCACGCAGACGGCACTATCTAGTCCGCCGGTCTGAAAAATCATGAGTGGCAAGCCGCTGAACATATTGCTGGTGGAAGACAATCCGGATCATGCCGAGTTGGTGCGCCGCAATCTCGAGCATTTTCCGGTGGCCAATTATCTTTACCACGTCGAGGACGGCGCGGCGGCGATCGATTACATTTTTGGCCAGGGCACTTTTGCCGACCGCCATCAGTTTCCCGCGCCCGATCTGGTCCTGCTGGATTTGCAGTTGCCCCGCGTGAATGGCTTGGAAGTGCTGCGCGTTGTAAAAAGTCATCCGACGCTGCACCGCACGCCCATCGTGGTGTTGACGACTTCCGACGCGGAGCGCGATGTGGCGGTGGCCTACGAATTTCACGCGAACCGTTTTGTGACCAAACCGGTGGATTTTCAATTGCTCTCGCAGTTGATCCAGGACTTGGGCTTTTACTGGCGGGGATCCGATAAAAATTCGCCGACGACAAGCAACCTTGGTTGAACCATGAAGCACATCCTGCTCATCGAGGACGAGACGGATCACGCGGATTTGATTCAGCGGGCGCTGGCCGACATCAAAAAACCCTACAAAGTTTCCTGGGTGGAAAATCTGGCGGCGGCGCGCGCACTCGCGGCGCAACAATTGCCCGACCTCGCGCTGGTGGATTATCGCCTGCCCGACGGCAGCGGTTACGAATTTGTCAATTGGGCGGCGGACCGGTTCCCGGTGATCCTGCTCACGGCGTTCGGCAACGAGCGCACGGCGGTGGAGGCCATCAAGGCCGGCGCGCTCGATTACGTCATCAAGTCGCCGGAAATGTTCGCCGATGTCGGCCACTTGGTGGAACGTTCCCTGCGCGAATGGAAAAATTTGCACGAGCGCAAACAGGCCGAGTCGCGGCTCGAGGCCATCAACCACCTGCTCGCCACTATGGGACCGGATTTTGCCGGCAACGTCGCGCGGCTCATCGAACTGCTCGCGCATGAAACCGGCGCGCAGATGGCATTTTATTCCCAGGTCAGCGGCAAAAAATTGCGGACGGTGGCGGCGTGGGAAGTCTCCCAATTTCTGCCCGGCTGTTCCGAATGCAATTGCATCGCGTGCGAAAAGATTTTGCATTACGCCGCCGGCCATTTGCAGGATGTGCGGACGGCCCGGCAAAATCCCGAGAGCGATTCGCTGTTCAGCTACGTTTCCAAAACGCACACGCATCTCGGCCAGATTGTGCGCCGGCAAAATGATCCCGTCGGCGTCATCTGTCTGTTTTTTGACCGGCCGCACAAACTCACCACCGCCGACCGCCGGTTGCTCGGCATCCTCGCCTCGGCGCTCGGCGCGGAAGAAAACCGCAAGCGCACGGATGATGAGTTGCGCGCGATGGACGGCCGCTATCGCCAGATCATCCAGACCGCCAATGAAGGCATCTGGGTTTCGGACGAACAGGACCGGCTGACGTTCGTGAACCAGCGCATGGCCGATCTGCTCGGTTACAATCAGGGTGAATTGATCGGCCGGTCCGTGCGCGAATTCATCGAGCCCAGCGATCTCGCGGATCATGAATTCAAATTGCAGATGGCGCATCGCGGCCAGTCCACGCAATTTGAGCGCAAGCTCCGCCGTAAAAACGACAGCGAACTTTTGGTCTGGATGTCCGGCTCGCCGCTGTTCGATGACGATGGAAATTTTCGCGGCGCGTTCGCGATGTTGACCGATCTGACCGAGCGCCGGCAGCTGGAATCGCAGTTGCGCCAGGTGCAGAAACTGGAATCCATCGGCCAGCTCGCCGGCGGGGTCGCGCATGATTTCAACAATATTCTTGCGGCGATCATGATGCACTTGAGTTTGCTGCATCAGAATCCGAACCTCGACGTGGAGACGACCGAGGCGATCAAGGATTTGGAAACGGAGACCAAGCGCGCGGCCAATCTCACGCGGCAACTGCTGATGTTCAGCCGTCGTTCCGTCATGCAGGTGCGCGCGGTGGACATGAATGATGTCGTGCAAAACATGCTCAAGATGTTGCGCCGTTTGCTCGGCGAACACATCACGATCAAATTTGAAAGCCAGAGCGACCTGCCCGCCATCGAGGCCGATATTGGCATGCTCGAACAAGTGCTGATGAATCTCGCCGTCAATGCGCGCGATGCCATGACCAAAGGCGGCAGCCTCACCATCGCCACGACGTTGGTGGACATGGATGTCGAAGCCGCCAAATTAAATTCCGAACGCCGCCTCGGAAAATTTGTGAAACTATCCGTCGCCGACACCGGCATCGGCATGGACGATTCCATTCTCAAACGGATTTTTGAACCTTTTTTCACCACGAAGGAAATCGGTAAAGGCACGGGCCTTGGCCTGCCGACCATTCACGGCATCGTGAAACAACATCAGGGCTGGATCGAAGTCCAAAGCCGGCCGGGCCACGGAACTATTTTTGACGTTTTTTTGCCGACGAGCAGCGAGCTCGCGCTGGCGCCGATTGAAACGCACGCCTCGCCGTTGCCCGCACCGCGCGGTCAAGGCACTTTGCTGCTCGTCGAAGATGAGGAGATTGTCCGGCGGCCGATCGGCATTTATCTTCGCAAACTGGGCTACCGCGTTTTGGAAGCCGCCAACGGCAATCAGGCCTTTGAGCTGTGGCGCGAGCATCAGGACAAGATTGACCTGCTCTACACCGACATGGTGATGCCCGAGGGCCTCAACGGACTCGAACTCGCCGAACAAATGCGCCTCGAAAAACCCGGGCTCAAAGTCATCATTTCTTCCGGCTACAGCACCGAAATCAGCAATCACGGCGTCCCCACCGAAACCGGATTTTTTTATCTCGCCAAACCCAGTCCTTCCGCGCTCATCGCCGCCACGGTCCGCGATTGTTTGGAACAACCATAAAATTTTGCCGCCGATTTAATTTATTTTCGCATCGCGCGAAAACGAATGAAACCCGCTGGCGAGGCGGCATTGCCGCCGATGCTGATGATTTGATTCGTGCCCTGGTCGGTGACATTCAACACGGGTAAAACGCTCGCGCCGGAAATCCAATTCACCAGATTCGTGGACCAGTCGAACGCAAGCACCACGTCGCTCGCCGAAGTTGACTGCGGAAAGGTCACGGAAAAAATTCCGTTGCTGGTCGCCGCCACAAAGGGATTTGCGTCCGCCAAATTGGGATTCAATCCGAGCGCATATTTCATCAGATTCGGCAAACCGTCGTCCGCCGGATCGGCCGCGTCGCCGCTGATTGCTGAATTTGTTAATTGCGTCGCAGTGAAATTTGCGCGCAGCCAGTTATTGATCGGCCGGTCTTGAATCGTGGCCGTCGCGCGCGCGAGATTGGTCAGCACATAATTTGTCGAAGCCGTCAGGTTAATCGTCACGGTGACTTGATTCGTGGTCAAATTGTTGCCGAGCGGCGAAATCAAAATGTTGGTCGCGATGATGCCGGCGGGAATCGTCACGGTGCCCGGCAGCGCGGCGTAATCCACACCCGGCGTCGCGGTGCCACCGACGGAATAATTCACCGGGAGCGGAGCGGCGTTCGTGCCATTCGGACAAACGACGGTGAAGCGCGCGGTGTTCGTGCCAAATTCGCCGGCCACCGCATCGCTCGCGACAATTTCCACGAGCGGCAACGTCGCGTTCGGATTCGGCGCAATGTTGCCCAGCGGCATGAAGCGCACGGCGTTCGCCACCACGTAGCCGTTCGCGCCGCCGTTGGTGATCGTCACGCTGCCGCTCGTGCCGGTGTTGAAATAATTGCTCGACGCGATTTTTACCCAGTTCGTGCAATTGATCTGTTCATTGACGACCACCGTGTTCGTGGCACTGGCACTGCGGGTGGTGACCGGCACGTTGCTCGCGCGATTGTTGGCGTAAACCCACCAGAGATAAACATCGTAATAACCGTTCGTCATGATGGTCGGGTTGAAGCGCACAAATTTTCCGGTGCCCGCGTCACCGTCGTGCCAGTAAACGCCATTCGGCAACAGCCAGCCGCCGGCATTCGAGCCGACAATCCACGAACCGCCCGACGTGACACCGGTTGCATTTGTCACCGTCATAATAATTCCATTCGTGCCGACGCTCGCGACGGTGTTCCAGGATAAAATCTGTCCGTCCGCGAGCAGTTGCGCCGCGAGCTTCTGGTAATTCACCGACTGCACCGGCACATAATCATCAATCGCAAACGACGCCGCCGTGCCCGCGCTCTGGCTCGTCATCATGAACGTCGGCTCGACGCGGAGCGACGCAAAACCCACGTGGCTCGCCGAGAGCGCGAACGTGCAAAATAAATTCTGGCACTGTCCGACGCTCGGCACAATCGAGCGATAACTCACGGGATATGGCTGCGGGACCGTCGTGCCGATGCTGCCTTCCCAATTCGCGATGCCGTTGATCGCGAGCCGAGCAGCGGGATGACAATCGAGCGTGTAGCTCGCGAGCGAGATTGAATCCGTCGCCGCGCGATAGCCCTGCGCGTCTTGTTGCAACATCACATAATCGCTGATCATGCGCCGCGCTTCGCGGATATACATCACCCACGGCCAGCCGCCGTTGTCCTGAAATTCATCTTTCGCGTAGCCCCACGATTGCATGTTCGTGCGCACGTTGACGGGAACGTTCGTGCTGGTCGCCAGATAATACAGCAGGCCGGAAATATAATCTTTGTGCGCCTGCCAAATGGCCTGCCGCCCCGCGTAAGTGTTCGTCGGATAAGTGTAATTGTAGCCGATGTAATCCGTCGAAACGTCCGCGTAGGCATTGATGTCCGTCTTGCCGTTCGGAATCAACTGCTGCACGTCAATGATGCGGTTCAGCGGAATCGAGCCGTTCGCGGCGACATACGACGTGATGTAGCGATGCAACAATTCATAAGTCGCCTCGGAATAATTTGTCGGCGCGGTGATGGGAATTTGATTCGTCACATTTTGCGTCAGGCACAGACGAAAATTGTAGCACTGCATTTTGTTGTCCCCCGAACCGGTCGCCGCCGGCGTGCCGGATTGGATCAGCGGCAGCAGCCCGCTCGAAGAATTTCCGGCGATGACATACGGGTCGCACGGATATTGCACCGAGTTCACAAACACGCCCGCGAGCGACTCGCCGTAAGTGGCGGAACTTTCGCGGCCCCAGGTGAAACTCACGCCGGCCTGCGCCATCAAATCGCCTTCGTAAGTCGCGTCAATAAATTCCTTCGCGCGGTAAATCGTGCCGTCCTGCATGGTGATTTGCGTGACCGTCAAATTCGACATCGTGACCGACGCGAGCGGCTGGTTCGTAAAAACCGAAACGCCCGCGCCGTTGAGCATCTGCAAAAAAACCTGCTCCGCGACATGCGGCTCGAACCAATAAACCGGGACGTTCGTGCCGTAAGCCGCGCCGACGCGCGAGTAAAATTCCGCCGCGAAACCGCCGATGGAATTTGGGAAGCTGCCCACATCGGTCACGCCCAATCCGCTCGAAGTCATGCCGCCGACGTGGTTGTTGAACATCACGAGCGAAACATTTTTGCCGAGCCGCGCCGCCGCCACCGCCGCGATCGCGCCGCCGGAAGTGCCGCCGTAGACGCAAACATCGGAAGTCACAACGGCGGGCGAAGCCAGCAGAATTTTTGCCGAAACCAAAACAGCAACAGCTCCGGCGAGAAATTTTTTGAATGAAATGGCGCGGGACATTTTCAAATCGCGCCGGCTTCTTTCGGCCATTCGAGCCGCACGCCGTCGGCGCGCAGCAGTTTTTGGAAATCCGCGAGCAACCCGGTTTTGTTGCGCACGGCGCGCGGCGATTTTTTTTGCGCCACGCAAAATGCCGCGAGCGCGCCGGCGGCTTCGCCGATGTTCCATTCGATCGGATGCAGGCGATAGCAGCCGTTCGTGAGATGCGTCACGCCAAGGTTTTTGCACGCGGGCAGCAGATTTTCCACGCGTTGCGGAACCAGCGCGCCGAGCGGAATCTGAAACGGCAGCGTGCTGCCAAATTCCGAATGATCGCCCGTGGTCGTGATGTGCAGATCCATGCGATAACTGCCAATGCCCACCGAGTCCGCGAACGGCGTCGCGCGCACCTCGTCTTTTTTTAAGCCGGTTTCTTTCATGCGTTCAGTTGTCGTGACGTATTGCTCGAGCACCGTGAACTCGGCCTTGATGCGCCGGCCTTCGCGGATATACGGATATTTTGCGAGACCATCCGCCGTGCCGACGACATCGGGCCGCAAGCGCAAACCGCGCCAGCCTGCGCCGCCGTCGGGCCGCGGCGCTTCGGTTTGCAGCCAGTAAAAAAGCGACAGGCTCAACTGCTTCGCGCGCTCGATTTGTTTTTTCGCCTCGGCCTCGCTCACGTCGCAAATCAGGCCGAAGGAAAAATCGTTCTGCGGCCAGTTCACAATCGTCATGTCGCCGCGATAAAATCCCGGCGCAAACAAATCGCGGTCGGCGATGCGGCGGTAGCTGAAAAAACCGGTGCGCGCGACCGGATCGAAGCCGATTTTTTTGGAGTCGTGCTCGTCGAAATTCAAAATGCGATACGACTTCTGCGCCGAACTGGACATGGTGAAGTCATGCCAAAAATCATAATCGCGCGGCTTTTCAATCGTGTGGTCTTCGCCCGCGAGATAATCCATCGCGAAACAAAACGTGAAACCTTGCAGATTGTTCGGCTCGGCTTTGTCTTTCGCGTGCGGCTCGCCGGTTTCGGATTTCGCTTCGGCGCCAATCGAATACTCGGTTTTTGTCAGCGGCAATAAATCGCCTTGCTCGGTCGCGTCGGCAAAAAATGGCGCGTGCAAAATGGTTTCGTTGGCGGAAACCAGATCCAAGACGCGGACAGCTTCCACGCGGTCGCCGGTCGTCGCGGCGCTGACCGCTTTGTGATTTAAAAAAATCTGCACCTGGCCGTTGCCGAGAAACGGCGCGAGCATTTCGTAAAGCACCACCAGCGCGACGCGCGGCTCGCAGCCGATGCGCGAGACCCAGCAGTTGCCGGGATTCAGATATTTGTCCGCGCGCGCCTTTTCCGTGAGCGGATAATTGCGCCGGTAAAAATCGCGGATGCCGGTGCGGAATTTCTGGTAGCTGCGCGTGCCGCCAAACGTTTCAATCCATTTGTTCTCGTCCGGCGGCACGGCTTGCTGGGAAATCTGGCCGCCGAGCCAGTCGGTTTCCTCCGTGAGAATGACGTTCAAGCCGTTGCGAGCCGCCGCGAGCGCCGCCGCACAACCGCCAAGTCCGCCGCCGATGACGATGAGGTCGGCGGACATTTCTTTCGCGCGCGGCGACAAATTTTTCACCGGCGCGGAATTGGATTCTTGCGCGACCACGGCGGCGGGCGCGGCCAAAATCAGCGGCGCGGCGAGGCCGATGGATTTCAAAAAATCGCGGCGATCAAATTTGTTTTTAGAATTTTTCATTTTACGTCCGCCAGAAAATTTTTCGCCGCGTCAGAAAACTGACCGTCAGTGCCATCAACAAAGTAATTATCGCACCTTTCCAAAAACCGCGCCACGGCGTCGTGGCAAACGCAGAAAGCAATTTGTCCGCGCCGACGAGCGCGAGGAAGGGCGTAATGAAATTGTTGATGCCAGCGTAGGCGATCATCGGGTTTTGGCCGTTGTCAATGAGCAGCCGCAGCCAGCGTTTTTGCGCGAACACATCAATCAAAATCGAGAAGCCGATGAAGACGCAAATTGCCAGACCGGACGTGACGAAATAGTAGCTCAAGGTCGGGTGATCTTTTTTGATGCCGCCTTCGTAAGGCTCCAAAATCAGGCCGAGCACGAGCCAGTAAATCGCCCAGTTGAAAAGTTTGTGGAACAGCTTTTCGGTTTCGTTCAGCGGATTTTGCAGCAGCATCCAGCCGATGAAACACAGCGCGAACGCGAGCAGCGTGGTTTCGATGAGCCAGCGCGCTTTCAAGCCAATCAGCACAACAAGCAGCAGCGTGAGCAAAGTGATGAAAATGGAAACGTATTGCGCGAGCGGCCAGCTCCGCGCGGGGGAATTTTCAGCAGCATCGCGGCGCGTCCAGCGCAAAATCAAATCGCCCGCGATCGTGCCGGGAATGACGATGCAAAGATATTGCAAATAGTAGAGCTGGTAAATCCACGGCAGCGGCGACCATTTCCAAAGATCATGCACCCAGCCGTCGGTCGGCGCGGGCAGGTTGGACATGCGGATGGCGAACATGAGGCCGATAACGCCGATGCGCAGCAGCAGATTTTCGCGCGTGAGCATCCAGACGAGCGAGCCGAAAACGGCCATGTTCGTGAGCACGATGATGATGATGTCGCTGCGGCCGAGCGAAAAACCGGAGCCATCCGGATATTTCACGAACGCAAAAAACAAAATCGCCGCCAGCCAGCCGGCGGCGCGAATGGAAAATTTTACGAAACGCGGCCACGCGGCGGGCAGGCGCGTGAGGATCGGGAATAAAATCAAAAAACCGAGCAGTGCGAGGAACCAGATGGCGGTCGTGGGATGATTGTTGATCGTGGATGGCCGGATGGCCATGACAAACAACGCGAAAAAACCGAGTAGAAATCCGCGTTCCAAAATGAAGAGTCCGAGTTTCCACGGCGGCGTTTTATTCTCCATGCGCCGCGACAGCGCGAGCGGAAATGCCGCGCCCATCGCAAACAGAAAAAATGGAAACACCAGATCCACCCAGGAAATTCCCGGCAGGGTGCCGATCCATTCAAAATGCGGCGGCGGCTCCTGCGCGTGATACATCCAGCTCGGCAGCGCGTGTTCGTTGAAGGGCATCTGGCCGGACAGCAGCATCGCGAGAATCGCCAACCCGCGCAACGCGTCCAGCGCCAGGGCGCGATTCGACGAAGTGGCGCTGGAATTTTTCGTCATCGCGTTTTCCAAAACCAGCGCGGGCGCAAATCAAACTTTGCCGAATTTTTTCAGCGCGGTGAAGGTGCGCGCGACCGTTTCCAGCGGCTGCTTGCTGGTCTCATGTTCGACGACATACCATTGCGTGCCGCCGGTGGTTTCGCAGATTTCAAAAACACTGGCCCAGTCAATTTTATCCTCGCCAATCACGGCTTCGGGGCCGCCGCCGTTGGGCTTGATATGAATGCTGCGCGTGCGACCGGGAAATTTTTTCAACTCGGCAACCGGATCGCCGCCGCCGTCGCAGCAGTTGCTCGTGTCGAGCTGCAAGATGACATCGGGGCTGGTGTTCTCGCCAAAAATGTTCCACGGCATTTCGCCTTCGACCAAATGAAAATCGTGGAAGTGCGAATGGTAGCCGATGGAAAGTCCGAGCGGTTGCAACTGCGCGGCGAGGTCGTTGAACTCTTTGGCCTTGTCGAGCCAGACCTGGCGCGTCTTGCCGGTCATGTCGGGCACGATGATGAATTTGTTGCCGATGGTCTGGTTGAATTCAATCGTCGCCTGCAATTTGGCCGGCGACAAAACCATTTCGGACGGCGTGTGCGAGCCACACGCGACGAGGCCGTTGTCATCGAGCATTTTTTTGATCTCAACGGCGGAACGATTCCAATAACCGGCGAACTCAACGCCGGGATAGCCCATCTTCGCAATCGCGGCGAGCGTGCCGGGAAAATCTTTTTTGCAATCCTCGCGCACGGAATACAATTCCACGCCGACGGGGATTTTCTTTTTCGCGGCGCTGGATTTATTGGTCGAGCAACCCGCGAATGCGAACGACGCGCCCGCGACGCCGAGGGCGGAGAGTTGCAGAAATTTGCGGCGCTGAATGTTCCCGGATTTTTTCATTTTGAATTTTGAATTTTTAATTACCTCAAGCGCGCCGCAGTCCCGGCAGATGCCACGGCTTGCGATATTTCACGCCAACCAGTTTGTCCGCCGCGTGGTCGTCCACGACTTTTTCCGCGACGCTGTCCCAGACAATTTTATGGTCGGTGCGATAGGCGATGTTGCCCAGATGCGCGAGCGTCGAAACGCGATGACCGATTTCGAGATTGAGGACAGGCTGCTGGCGCGTCGCACAGCAGTCGAGAAAATTCCGCACGTGCGCCTTGCGCGGATCTTCGCCGGTGGAACGATGGCGCTGCGACGCGATGTTCGCTTTTTTCGGCTCGGTGACGAGTTCCCAGCCGGTGTCGTTCAGAATGATGTTGCCTTCGGTGCCGTGCCACTCGACGCCCCACGAGCGTCCATTCAAGCCGTTGTTGATGCCGGCGCGATGCTCCCAGATGAGTTGATAGCTCGGAAATTCGTAAAGTGTCACCAGCGAATCGGGTGTTTCCGAATCGTCGTCGAAAATAAACTTGCCGCCGATGGCGCTAACGGATTTGGGATTTTCCGGCGGCAAACCCATCGAAGCCATGTTCAGCAAATGCACGCCCCAGTCCGTCATCAAACCGCCGGCGTAATCCCAGAACCAGCGGAAATTAAACAGAAATCGATTTTTGTTGAAAGGCCGTTCCGGCGCGGGGCCAAGCCAGAATTCGTAGTCCACGCCCGGCGGCACCGGGCTGTCGGGAACGTGACCGATGCTCGGCAGCCAGTCCAAAAATGCCCACGCGCGCGCGAGGCTGACCTTGCCAAGCTTGCCGGAGCGGATCAAATCCGTGGCCTCGATGATGTGCGTGGAGCTGCGCCATTGCGAACCCATCTGCACGACGCGATTATATTTGCCGGCGGCCGTAAGCATCGCGCGGCCTTCGTCAATCGTTTTGGCGAGCGGCTTCTCGGTGTAAATATCCTTCCCCGCCTGCGCGGCCATCACCATCGGCAACGCGTGCCAATGATCTGGCGTGGCGATGAGAACGATGTCCACGTCCTTGCGGTCGAGCACACGGCGAAAATCTTTCACCGTGGCCGGCGTTTTGCCGCGCTTGTCCTGGCAGATGGCGACGACTTTGGCAAGCTGCGCGTCGTCAACGTCACAAGCGACCACGCAGTCAATTTCCGGATTCAGAAAAAAACATTTCAGGTCCACCTGCCCCTGCCCGCCGCAGCCGATGATGCCGAGACGGATTTTGCTGTTCGCGCCCGGCTCGTCCGCGCGGGCCATGCGAATGAACGGTGATTGAAAAGTTCCCGCCGCCAGCGCGGCGAGCGCGCTTTTGCCGAGGAAATTTCTGCGGTTTATTTTTTCCATTTTAAAAAGGACTCCCGCCGCCAGTGGACCGACGGCAGGACGCGTCAGGGTTTCAACTCATTGCTGGCTGATGACGCAATAGAATTTTATTGGCGGGCTCAAAAAATATTGGGTTCCGAATGCGGGGTGCCGAGCCTGATGCACGACCCTCCGTCAGCCGGCCAGCTTTTAATTTTGTTTTGGAGGTTTTCAATACGCAATGATGGGAAACGCCGCCTGCAGCCGTGGTAAATCCTGGTCATCGGTTCCGGTGACTTGAGAAAATCCGTTGGCTCCCTCGCCCGACCCGCCGGTGACGTCCGGCTTCTGGTTGATGTTGTTGATGTATGGGGAATGCCATTTCCAATACTCGGCATGGCCGTCGGCAAAACTTAAGCAGGCACCATTGTTATGACGGCTGGTGGGCGTCTTGTAATATTCGTAAGTTCCGGGGCTGAAACAGGGAAACTCATTATTATCAATGCTGTTGTTGGATGGCTCGATGAACACCGCGGCTTGCGCCGGGCCCGGATTTTGGATCGCAGTGCTTTTGTAGAAGCTGCCGTTGTTGGTGACGCCGTCGCCATTGTCGTTGATCCAGTTCATGCCACAGCTGATGGAATAACTGCGGTCGCGAATCACCTTCCAGGTGGTGTCCAATGAAAAATCTGTCGGGCAATGGTAAATGCCCACGCTGTTATTGTAGGGATACAGCAGCCCGTGTTGCAGCGCCAAGGCGTTGGTCTGGGCCAAGGCGCTGAACTCCGCCCGCGCGCTGCCATACCAGGTGCCCACCCCGAAAATGGTGCCCTGCGAGACCCAGGCGTTCGCGCCGCAATTGCCATTGCCATTGCTGTGGTTGTTGACAATCCGGTCATTGGAATCGCCCAGATAAATTGTCCAAGCCAGGACCAGTTGCTTGGTGTTGTTCAAACACTGAGTCGCCTGCGCCTTCTGCTTGGCCTTGGCCAAGGCAGGCAGCAGCATCGCCGCCAAGATCGCGATGATGGCAATGACCACGAGGAGCTCGATCAAAGTAAAGCCGCGACGAGATGCGAAATTTTTTTTGCGGGCGGACATTTTTGTTGTAGTCAAATTTTTCATCCTTGTCCTCAAACTTTTTTGGCAGCCAACTTTCATCACCAATGAAATGAACGCCGCGGGCGTTGGTCGGTTAAGCATGGGATCAGCAACACCTGATTGCTGATTTTCATTATTCCTTACCCTGATAATTTGGACAGGAAAAAGATGTCGCTTTTATTGTAAAAATGTAACATCCGCATTTTCCCCGACAAAATAAAATGCCGGTTCCGGCGGAAGCATATTGGCAGAGGAACGGCTTCCCGCTTATCCTCGGCGCATGCGGCCAAAAAAACTTATGTTCATCATCCGGCTCATCGCATTGCTGCCATTGCTTTTTTGCACCTGTTCAGCGCTGACCGCCGACGTGGCCAACGAAGCCTGGCGGGGCGTCCATCTCTGGCTGGACAATGACGCCGACGGACAAGTGCTCGTTAAAACTTTGCCCGCGCTCGCCGCGGCTGGCGCAAACGTGATCGTGCTCGAAGTGAATTACAGTTTTGAATTTCAGGCGCATCCCGAACTGCGGAATTCCACTTTCGTTAGCCGCGCCACGGCGCATCAACTCGCGGCGGCGGCACGCAAATGTGGCATTCGGCTGATCCCGGAATTCAACTGCCTCGGCCACCAATCGTTCGGCGGCAAAATCGGTCCGCTGCTGCGCTTGCATCCCGAATTCAATGAAACCCCGTCGCTTTCGCTAACCAACAAAAATGTTTATTGCCTCGAATGGCATCCGGGCGCGCCGGGATTGGATGCCATCATTTTTTCGCTGATGGATGAGATGGCGGATGCGTTTGAAGCGGATGCCTTTCACGTGGGCATGGATGAAGTTTATCTGCTCGGCCCGGACGGGCGCCCACATCGCGGCCAGACGCCCGCGCAACTTTACGCCGCGCAAGTGCGCGTGTTGCACGATCACATTGTGGGTGTTAAAAAAATGCAAATGCTGATGTGGGCCGACCGTATCATCGGACCAAAATTTCAGGGTTACTCCAAATACGATAACGCGAGCAATGATCTCAGCGCCGCCATTGATTTGATTCCCAAAGACATCATCGAGTGCGACTGGCATTACGAGTGGAAAAAAAATTATCCGTCCGTGGCGCATCTCGCGAGCAAAGGTTTTCGCGTGTGGCCCGCCGGCTTTAAACCGCTGGCGGCGAGCCGCGCGTTCAGCGATTTTGCGCACGCTGATCACTCCGGCCGGGTCGTCGGTTTTCTGGCGACGACGTGGAACGAGACAAGTATTGCCGATTCGCCCGCCTGGCCGCCCATCAGGGAAATTCTACCCAGCTGGCGAAAATAATTTTCACAGCGCCGACTTCACGCTATGCACGCTCCAGTCAAAATAAAGATAATTTCTCAATGCGGGAGTTTTGCCGGAGTGGACGGGCAGCACGGGCACGTAAGATTGATACGAGGCACCGGAGATGCTCAGGCTGTTCAACAATTGCTGGTCGCAGTCCGTCATCACCCAAGAATCCGAGGTGTGCAGAATGGCCTGGAGCTTTTGTGACGGCTCAAAGGTGCGGGCGGGATTCCGCATGGTATTCAGGCTGGGATCCTGTTGCGGTCGGCCAAACGGATAATAGACGAGGTTGCCGCCGGGCGGATCATTGGCCACGGCGCTCTGAGAAAAATAACTCACGGGCACATTCAACGGCGGCGAAGGAGCCACGTTCGGAAGCTTGAATTTTGACGCTGGACAAATGGCCACCATCGCCGTGTTCAATAGCAGCGGTTTGGGCGGTGGGTAGGCAAGATACGCCGTCAGGTAGGCTGCCAACGAACCGTTATAGCGGTTGGGATCGCCCGACACGCCGTTATCGGTGTAGGTGTAAAACATCCCCGTCCAGCATGGGCCGGGCAGGTAATCGCCGAAATCATTCGCATACATTTGAATGGCCGTGCCGACCTGCTTGAGGTTGCTCACACAGTTCACCTGATACGCCTTGGCTTTGGCTTTCGCCAGCGCGGGCAAAAGCATTGCTGCCAGGATGGCGATGATGGCAATGACGACCAACAGTTCAATCAGCGTGAAGGCCGCCAAAGAGCGACGCGTAGGGTTGATTTTGAAATGGTGATATTTCATAAGGTTTACTGGCGGGCGCGATAAAACCCGGCACGGTTGTTGGTCGCAAAATCATCTGTGAAAATAAACTGGCCATTTGTGTTCACCACATTGGTCAGCGGCTGCCACGCCGGCAAATTCGTCGCGCGGTCAATCCACACGCCATAGCCCGGCGTGCTGTTCACGGTCAGGCTGACACGACCATCGGCCAAAAGATGGATTGTCGGCAGCGACAAGGGAGTCAGCGGCCCGGCGAAGGAAAATCTCACCGCATCCGCCAGCACGATGCTCGGCCCGGCATTGTTGGCGAGTTGGACAAAACCATTTGGGCCTGCGTTGAACGGCCACGCGGCGCTGATTTGCATCCAGCCGCCGCCATTCGTCTGCTGGTTCACCAAAATATTTGTGCTGCCGGCAAAACACGAAATTGTCCATGGCGCATTCGTCGCGCGGTTGCTGCCGGCCGGATACCACAAGAAAATGTTATAAAGGCCGGCGTTGGGAAAATTTGGCTGATACGTCGCGGTCGCGGTGACGCTGGCCGCGCTGCTGGCATAACGATAATCCGCGCCATAATGACCGGCTGAAGTGCTGCCTGTGCTCCAACTGCCGGCGTAGCTGACGGCGGCATTGGTGTTGTCCAGAATGATGTCGCCCGTCGCGTAAGCCAGCTTCACGCCGTCGGCCACGGCCAGGTTGGTGGCGTCGGAAAAATTATCGAGCACGCGGATGAAATTGGAATTGCCGGCGGCAAAATTAAAACGCCCGAGCCACGACCAGTCGCCGGCGTTGGTCTGCTGGTTCGCCAAAACCAGATTGGTGACGGAGCCGTTGCAGATTTGAAACGGGGTGCCTGCGGAGGCATTCGTCAAAAAGGGATGCCATTGATACACGTCATAATTTCCCGGAATCAAAATGCTCGGCGTGAACTGCACGAACGCGGAGCCGTTGCCCTGCGCTTTGAAAAGATAGTTCGTGCCGAAGCAATTGGTGTCCGTGCCGGTCGCGCCGTAATACGTCGGTGCGGTCGTGGTCGCGGCGAAAACGCGGACGGCAGTCCACGCGCCAACGACCGTGGCACTGGGATTATCGAGCACGACGTTGCTGACGATGTTGGAATAATTTCCGGCGGTGCCGGCGATGATATTGGTCCACTGGTTTGTGCCGATGGTATCCGCGCTCCAGAAATTTGCGCCGCGGTAACCGCCGGCGGTCACCGCGTTTGGATCGGCGGCGGCGTAGTCCATGAATTCCATCACGTCCTTGTCGGGATAGACCGCGCCGGCGGCGCTTTCGCAAATGATGCCGCCGGGAATGACTTCGCCATAGACATCCTGCAATGGAATCAAAGGTTTTATCGAGTTGGTCCAATTGACCGTGAGTCCGTAAAGATTCGTGGGCGGCAGCGCGTAAAGACTTTTTTGCCAGGCCGACCAACTCACGTCCGCCCAGTTGAAATCCGCGCTCGGCGAACTTTTTAATCCCGCCGTGGAAAAATGATAGATCTGCGGCATCACCGCGTCGCACCAGTAGCCAAATTCCTTGTAGGGAAACGTGGCGTGGACGCCGATGATGGCCAAGGGCGCGTGCGCGAAAAATTTGTTCGGCCAGTTCGAACGCAGCGTGGAGCAAAGCTGCCACGCCTGCGCCGGCCCGTTGGTGATCCACGGGCTGCTGGATTCCCATTCCATTTCGGCATCATAGACGAGGCCATCGGCGCCTTGATTAAAAACATAGTTGTCCACGGCAATTTCGCCGACGATGTTCGAGCCGTAGGAACGGTCGTAGCCGAAAATCAAAAGCCCGTTGGTGTGCGCGGTATTGACGAGATTGGTGGTGAACTGCGGGCCGGCGTAGCAATCGCCGAAGAGCTGGTCGCTCGTGCCGGCCTTCACCACGCAATAGCGCAGGCCGGAATTTTTGAAAAATTGCATCAGGCTGTTCACGTTGGTCACGGCGGGAATGTGGCCGCCCAGTTTGTTCGTCGCATCCACCAGCGAATAGATCCAGACCCCTTTGCCAAGATTTTCCGGGTCAATGCCGCCGTCGCGGATCCGGGCCGGGCTGCAAAAAAATGTTCCGGCCAAGACCGCGATCGCGGCGGTCAATTTGAATCGTGCCGACAAAGTCATTCAATCTGTCCGTCAAACATCTCTTGGTTGAATGAACATTTCAAAGCGCCTTTTGATCGCCAAACAAGACAACCGGGGCCGAAGCCCCGGTTGTCTGGGAACAGACGCGGACAATCAATGGCTGAGGCGGAAGAACAGCACCGAGCCGGCGGTGTTCGTGTAAGGGCTCGTCGCGCCGGCCACATTGGTATAAGGGCCAACCACGCTCGTGGCCGATTGCAGGGTCGAGGCCGTGGTGGGCCAGGTCACCACTTGCTGGCCCGCGATCTGGGCGATGGACACTTTGCCGGCATATTTCAGGGCGATGATGCCGTTGTCAGTGTCGAGCGCGAAAATGCGCCCGCCTGGCAGGTCAAAGGCCACCGAGCCAGTGCCGTTGCCATTGACATTGCTCGTCGGGAAAAATTTCCGGTCCACGATGCTGGTCAAGCCGGGTCCGCCGCTGGCGAACGCATCATAAATCACCAGGCTCTGCGGATATTCGGAAACGCCGATGGCCGCGACGTAGCCGTTGTTATTGTCCGCGCCGATTGCGGATTCCTGGGCGGGCACGTTGCCGTAATCATTGATCACGCCACCGACGCCGTTGACCGGGTCATAGCTGACTTGACGCAAATCGAAGCCGGAGGATTTTGCCCAGAAGGTCTGCCCCGGGCCGAAGGCGAGACCGAGGCCGGCGAAACCATTCGCCTGCGCCGCCGCCGGCAGATTGGTGATGGCAATGAGGTTGAAATTGAAATTCACGCCGTCCGAGGTGTTGAACAACGCCACGTTGGTCCCGGTGCGGAAGGAGCAAAGAATTTCCGTATTCACGCCGGAGCCGCGCACCGCCATCGTGTCACCGATACGCCCGATGCCGGGGTTCCCCGCATAGGCTTGATTGATGGTTGCCGTGGGCGAAGCACTGGTCCAACTGTAAATGGCGAACGAGTCGGACGTGGCGCTGGTGAGCAGGTTGCCCACATAGACCACACCATCATCGCCCACCCCGCACATGTTGATGGCAAAGGTTCCGGGCGGCGTGATGGCGAGCAAAGCCGAGTAGTCCAGCACGCCTTGATCCGCGCCGGTGTCTGCGTTCAGCAAATGAATGCCGTTCGTGGAGGAGCGGCTGACCAAGATCAACTGATCGGTGTTCGTGTCGTAGGCGATGCCGCGCTGGGTGTCGCTCGTGCCCAAATAATCCCGGCTGCCCGGCGCCAGCGACCACAGCTGCGTGGTCAACAAGGAACTCCCGTTGGGCAGGACACTGATAGAGGCCAGTGAACTTGTCGCGCTTCCATAAAGGTTAGTCACGATCAAAAAATAGGCCCCGCTGTTGGTGGGTTGAACTGACGCCAGCGTATAGATGTTCGTGGTCGCACCCGTAATTACGTTGGTGAAGGTGGCGCTGTCGGTAAAATACCATTGATACTTCAATGGGGTTGATCCCGAAGCCGTGCCAGTAAAGGTGGCAGCATAACCTTGAATGATGGTTGAGCCGGAACTGATGACGGTCGTGGACGGCGGCGAGTTGGTGACAAAACCCAGTTGAAAGAATGACAGTCCATGGCTGGGTGCGCCAAAAACAAGGTATCCTTTTCTTGCATCCACATTGCCAAGACCATTGCCATTCACGCTGCCAGACACGGCGGGAATGCTCGCACTTAAAACCGATATGAAAGGGGCGGTGGGACTGGTGGGGATTTGAAAAACACGCGCCGTCTGGGCCGCGCCGGAACCGGTGTTGGCCTGCACTGTCGCCAGCAGGTTAACGCCGTTGTAGGACAAATATTTCAGCCCCTGGCAGACGGATTGGTCAACCGTGTTGGTGCGATCACAAGTTGCCGTCAGGGCGGCCGGGTTGTAAACAATGTGGCGCGTGTTTTGCGAGCCGGCCTGGCGAATCCAAATGGCGTTGTTGGTGCCTTCAAAAGCGACACCGCCGCCGCACAGATTATTCACGCCACCGGGAATGGTGATGGAGAAATTGGTGAAAACCGTGCAGGTGGCGTCCGTCGGACGGAAGATCACAAAGTTGGTGGTAATATTTGCTCCGCTGCCGTTGCCAACAAAAACCATTTCGGTGTTCGTGCCGCTGCCGCGCAAATCCATGTAGTCGCCGATGCGCCATTGAAAAGAAGTGGCCGAGCCGGAGTCATACACGATGGTCGGGGCGGTGACCGTGTCCGTATCGGACGGCCATTTATAAATTTTGAATTCGGAGGCCGGCGAACCGGACAGGTTGCTCCCATAAACAAATCCATCATCCGAAACGCGAACGCCTTCGGTGCCCACCGTGCCGGCGCTGATGCCCGTGCTGTTCAAGTTCGCCAGGTAATTGCTGCCGCTCGCAAACGAAACCGTGGCGACATGGCTGCCGCCGTTGTTGGTGCCGCCCGTGCTGCTGAAATAGAGCACATTGGTTGTCACCGGATCAATGGCGATCCCGCGCACGTTGTTTCCGCTGTTGGCCGGCAAGTCGGCGTAACTGCCCGCCGGCAACACCCAGGCATTGGTAAAAACGGGCGAGAACGTAATCTGCGCCTGCGTGCCCAGCGCCCAGAGCGCCGTGAAACCCGCTAGGATGGTTATTTTGGAAAACCAGATTCTCCGCAGCTTGGCCAGGGAGGTGGTATTGTTGCATGATTTCATTGCTATCCTTTTTTGTTTTTAGGTTAAATCCTTCGTGAAATCCGCGCTTGCAGATTTGCCTCTTACAATAATCCGCTTTGGCAATTCGAGAAGACCAAAAGCGTATCATTTGTTGTGTTAATGTAACACTTCCCGAAATGGCGGGCAACACCTTCAGTGGGTCGCCGCCGCGGGCGCGGGAATTTTCGGCGGATGAAAAAACAGCGCCAGCGCCAGCGCGGCGGCGAGGCCGCAGATCATCGGCACCAAGAACAGGCCGTGGAAATCCGTCACGCCGGCGTGCGTGAATACTTTCTGGCCGAGAAACGGGCAGATGGAATTGGCCAGCAGCGCGCCAAGGCCGAGCACCATGACGTTGAACAAACCCTGCGCGCTCGCGCGGGCGTCCTTTGGAAAATAGGCGTCGGCAAAAATATAAACTGTCGCAAAGAAAAACGCGTAGCAGATGCCATGTAAAATTTGTATCGCAATGATGAGTTCCTTGTGTTGCGGAAAATACGCGTAGACGGCGAAGCGCGCGGCGTGGCCGAGGATGCCCACGATCATCGTCGTGCGCCAGCCAAGCCGCTTGAGTGTCGCGCCCAAAATGAACATCGTCAGCATTTCCGCGATCTGGCCGACGCTCATCACGGGCATGATCCAGTTGCCGGGAATACCGACGCCGCCCGCGTCCGTTGCTGTGCCCAGAAAACTTCCCGTCCAGTTGAAATAACAATTATGCACGAACGAATCCACCAGCGTGACGAGCCACAAAACCAGGATGAACGGATGCTTCAATAATTTCAACGCCTCGAGCCACGCAAATTTTTCGCCGCCGGTTTTGTTCGGCGGCGTGTGCGGCAGCAGAAAACTGAACGCGGCGAGCGCGAGCGACGCAATGCCCGCGACCGCGTAAGTCCACGCGGTCGCGGCTTTCATGCGGTCGCCGGTCAAGCCGTTGCCGAGCATCGCGCCGATCCATTCGATGATTCCGTGCGGATTTGCCGCGTGAACTTTGTCCCAGTCCACGAGAATAAAAGTGAACGGCCACGCCGCGAGAATCCAGCCGAGCGTGCCGCCGATGCGCACGAGGCCGAATTCCTTGCGCGCGTCCTTCATGTGCGCGAACGCGATGGAATTGACGATGGACATCGTCGGCACGAACAGCAGGCAGTGCAGCAGCATCAGCCCGAAAAACGGCCAGAACATTTTCGTGAACGCGAGGCCGAGCATCGCCAGCCCGCCGATGCAATGGCTGAAGGCGAGAAATTTTTCCGCCGCGAAATTGCGGTCGCAAAACTGGTTGCTGAAAAACATGCCGACGATGGCGGCGACGGGAAACGCGTTCAAAATCAGAGACTGTTCGACCGGCGTAAAGCCGAGGCTCGGCAGGTAGCCGAAAATCAGCGGCAGCCACGCGCCCCAGATGAAGTATTCCAGCAACATCATCACGAACAATTTGAAACGCGTGTTCATAAGTGGATTTTAGAGTTTTACGACTGCGCCGGTGCGCACGGATTTTTCCTCGGCCTCGCAGATTTCCAGCGCGGTCACGCTGTCCTGCGGCGTGACGATGATCGGTCGCTCGCCGCGCGCCACGCAGTCCACGAAGTAGCGGATCTCCTCGTTGTAGCCGTCGGTTTTTTCCAGTTTGACCGTGCGCAATTTTTCGCCGGCCACGTGCAGGCGCAGCGCGTCGCCGGCGCGGGCCATGTCGAAATCAATCGTCGCGCGCTCGCAATGCAGCGTGAAGCCCATGTTGAAGCCGGCCGGCAGCAGCCAACTGCCTTCCGCGTGAACGACCGGGCCGTTTTGGTAAAAATACTGCGTCACAACGTGGTCCACGCTGCCGTTGGCATCCGGCACGCCCGTGGAAAAAACGGACTGCGGCCGGCCAAAAAGAAAATTCACAAAATCGGTGTCGTGGATGTGCAAATCCAGCAGCGCGCCGCCGAAGTGCGTGCCGGCATTGCCCCACGCGGGTTTGGCGGAGACGCGCCGAAAATTCGCGGCGCGCACCGCCCCGTAAGTTTTTTCGGCGGCAACTTTTTTCAGCCAGCTCCAGCCGGGCCAAAATCGCAGGCACATGGCGGGCATCAGAAATTTTTGTGAGGCAGTGGCCACTTTCAAAATTTTGCGCGCGTCCGCCGGATTTTGCGCGAGCGGTTTTTCGCAGAGGACGTGCTTGCCGGCGTGCAACGCGGCGATGGCTTGCGCGGGATGAAACTGGGTGGGCGTGCAGATGTCCACGAGTTCCACGGCGGTGTCCGCCAGCAAATCCTCAAACTTTTGATAGACTTTTACGTTCGCGCCGAGGTTGACGGCGGCGGAATTTTGGATGTTGCCGTTGACGCCGCGCAAAATGCCGTTGACCGGCGCGCGCGTGGGATCGCACACGGCGACGATGCGGGCGTTCGTGATTTTTTGATATGCGCGCAGATGCGTGACGCCCATGAAACCGAGGCCGGCCACGGCGACATTTATTTTCCGCGCGGATTTTTTTGGGTGGGCGGCCATGAAAATTTTATTTCAAAAAAAAGTTTTTTCCACAACCTCGCGCGCGGTGCGGATGTCGGCGATGCGGTTGTTGCCGTATTCGCGTTCGATGGCGAGATTGACGTTGAAAACGACGTGCTTGAACGTGGAAAAAAATGCGCGCCAGTCCACTTCGCCGGTGCCAACGGGCACTTCCTCGCCCCACGTGCCGGGCACTTTGGTGCGCTTCGCATCCTTGATGTGCACCTGGCGGATCCACGGCGCGAGAATATGCAATGCCTTCACCGGATCGCCCTTGTCATAAAGAATCATGTTTGCGGGATCGAAATTCACGCCGATGTTCGGATGATTCAATTTATGGAGCAGGTCGGCGAGCTCGTGGGCGGTTTCCTGGCCGGTCTCCAAGCCGAGCAAAATATTTTGCACCATGAAAATATCGGCGACCTCGTCGAGCCGTTGCAGCATTTTCGCGAACGTGGGATGCGATTCGTCCGGCGGCAAAAATCCCGCGTGAAACGTGACCAGCTTGAGTCCCATTTTTTTGGCGAGCGCGGCGCAGGCGCGGATGTTTTTCAGATTTTGTTCCCACGTCGCGTCCGGCGCGATGCCGCCGGTGAGCCGGATGGAATCCAGCGTGGAATAATCCTCGCCGATGCAACTGACCATGCCAGACACAATGGTGATGCCTTTCGCGCGAAATAAATTTTCCGTCTCGCCCCAGATTTTGGGCGCGGCGCGCAACGGGTCGAGCGCGAGCTGCACGCGGCGGATGCCGGTGGCGGACAGTTTGGCGATCAAATCCTGCGGGCTGGTCGGCTGCAACGACCAGGTGCAAACCGCCAGGCGTTCGGCGAGCGGATATTTTTTTTCGGTCATGGGCGGCATGATTTAAATTCAACGGTGGTTCAACGCGGCCGCCGCGCGCGGCGAAAGCAACGGCGGTCGCGGCGCTTCGGCGGCGAGAATCTTTTTCGCGCCGCCGATGACGCGGGGCCAGTCAAACGCCGGGCCCGGATCGGTCTTGTTCGTCTGAATATGATAGTGGCCGAGCACGCCGGAATAATTTTCCAGATCTGCGTCGGCCAATTTATGCGGGATCAGTTTTCCGTTCGCATCCACCGGAAAACGGCACGGGAGATTCGGAAAAATTTTGCAGAGCGCCGCCGTCAATTTCGTCAATGCCGCGTATTGTTCCGGTGTGTAATCGTATTGCGCCAATTTTTCGTGCTGGATCACGCCGTGCACCGGCTGCGGCCGCGCCGGATGGCCGATGAAATTTTTCGTGCGCAGGCCGCCGTCGCCGAATCGCGCGGGAATCGTGATGACCGTCGGGCCGTTCGCATTGGTGCGATACCATTCGGCAAAAGATTTTTCTTCCCGCAACGGCACCGTGCCGATGTTGGCGATTTCCACGCCGATGGACCGGTCGTTGGACGTGGTTGCCTGCCACGCCCGCTCCTTCAAATCCAGCGTCTGATAAACCGTGCCGTCGAGATCAATCATGAAATGCACGCTCAAATCGCGGTCGTCCTGCAAGACTTGAAAACACGTCCGGCTCGTGCCGCAATCGTCGAAGTGGATCACAAATTGATCCACCACGCGTTGCAGCAGCGGCAAGTCCCAGCCGCCGCCGCGCACGCGTTCAATTTCTTCCGGCGTCAACGCCGCGCGGCGCAGGCTGTAGCGGTTCGGCGTCTTGAGCGATTTGACATTCGTGTGCGACGTGTCCCAATCCGATTGGTCAAACGGCGCAAACCGGCGCTCGACGCGATATGCATCGTAGCCGCCGGGATCGAGCCATAAAACCACCGGCGTGCCCGTGTGAAAAAATTGTCCCGCCGCCACGATTTCATCGCCCCGCCGCGGCTCGCGTTGGCCCGCTCGTGGCGCCGTGCTGCAACCAACGGTTAAAATGACCAGGGTGGCGAACAAGAAAAAATATCGATTCAAGCTCATCTCATTTGATGGCCGTCAGCGGCCGTTGAAAAACCCACGCCAGCCCGCGCTGCAAACGTTCGCGAACGTGGTCGGCGTGATGGCCGGGCGGCTCGTAAAAAGTGCAGCGCGCCGACCGTGTTTGCAGCACCTCATAAATTTTCCGCGCGCCGATGTTCGCCGAGTATTCGTCGTGCGCCGCGCCTTCAAGATACAGCGCCTGGCTGTCGCCAAATGCGTGCGGATTTTTTTCCGCGAGGGTCAGCGGATCATTGGCGAGCCAGCGTTGCCAGATTTCCGCGCGGAAATTCCCGTGCGCGTCGTAAAGCCAGTCGAATTCGCCGCGATGAAAAAATCCGCGCGGCGCGTAGGCGGCCGACAAGCCGAGCGCGTAAGTGAGGTCGCCATCTTTCGGCACCGGCCGTTGGCCAGCGGCGATTTCGTTGACTTCCGCCAGCGGCAGCTTTTGAACCGCCGCAATTTTTACGAGCGGCAGATGGCTCGTCGGAAAATCCGAATCGGGACTCAGCGCGATCACGGCATCAAATAATTTTTGCCGCGCCATGCCCAGCCGCAGCGCGCCAAAACCGCCGCTGGAATGGCCGGCGATGATGCGCCGCACGCCGATGGGAGGCGCGGGATATTTTTTTTCAACGACGGAAACAATCTCGTCGCAAACATAGTCCGCATAATTTCCCTGCGCCGGCGAATTCAGATACTGGCTGCCGCCCCAGCGCGTGCGACCGTCCACGACCACCAAAATCAGCGGCGTGACTTCGTCCGCGATTTTCTGTGTAAAGTTTGTCCAGACGTTGGAATTGTTGATGAAATTATTTGGCGAACCGCCGTAGCCGGGCAAATAATAAACGATCGGCAGCCGCGCGCCGTTGGTCGCCTGCGCCGGCAAAAAAATCGCGACGGAGCGAATGCTGGCGTCGTGCAGCGGATTGTTTTTCAATACGCGACTGTCCAGCTTCAGCACCTCCAGCCGCGCGGCGACGGCGTGCAAATTGACCGGCGCGAGCGCCAGCCACATGGCCAGCGCGCCGCCGATCCAGTTGCTAAATTTTTTGCCAGTCGGGCTTGTGGTCATAGACCCAGCGATAATATTCCTGCATTTTCAATTCCGCCGCGGCCTCTTCGTCAAGACAAACGGTCACTTTCGGGTGCAGTTGCAACGCCGACGCGGGATTCATGGACGTGATCGGCCCTTCGACGGCCGCGGCGATGGCGCGCGCTTTTTTCTTTCCAAACGCCAGCAGCAGACATTGCCGCGATTCCAAAATCGTGCCGATGCCCATCGTGATGACGTGATGCGGCACCGCTTCTTCGCTGCCAAAAAAACGCGCGTTGTCCCGGCGCGTCTGCGGCGTCAGCGTTTTGATCCGCGTGCGTGACGCGAGCGACGATGTCTGTTCGTTGAAACCGATGTGGCCGTCCGTGCCGATGCCGAGCAGTTGCAGATCAATGCCGCCGGCGGAAAAAATTTTCCGCTCATAACTTTCGCACGAATCGGGAATGCTGTGCGCGAGGCCGTCGGGAATGTTCACGTTTTTGATCGAGACATTCACGTGCCGGAACAAATTTTCCCACATGAAACTGTGATACGACTGCGGGTGTTGCGGCGAGATGCCGACGTATTCATCCAGGTTGAACGTGGTGATTTTGCTCCAGTCGAGTTTTTCCGCGACCAGTTCGCGATACAATTGTTCCGGCGTGCTGCCCGTGGCGAGGCCAAGCACGGCCGCCGGTTTCGCGCGAATGATGCCGGCCAAAATCTTCGCCGCGATGCGTGTCGCCGCCGCCGGCGTGGGCTGAATGATGATCTCCATGATTCAACTTTGGCCGAGGCTGCGGCGCAATTTGGTTTTCACATCGTCCGTAAACCGTTCCAAAAAGCGATTTGCAAACGCGACGATGTCCAGCGTTTCATTCGCCACGACCGGCGTCAAATCCATGCCCAGAATCACCTGGTTCGCCTTGTCCGTCGCATGCGATTCGGCAAACGTGGCGTTGGCCGCGCGCCGGCCCGTGGTCGCGAGATCGTAGCGCTTGCCGCCGGCGATTTGCGAATCGAAAACGCCGTTCAAGGCGGCCGCCAAATGATCGTAACAGCTCACGTCCATCACCACTTTGTCCGCGTCCGGCAGCCAGTCGAGGTCGCGCCAGACTTCGCAGCCGATGACTTTTTGCGGGCGTTGCGCGCGCGGCAGTTCGCGCATCGCATGGAGGGCCGCAATCACGACGCCGATGTGCGTGACGTGTTTGTCCGCGAGATTGTGGGTGTAAACCACCTGCGGCCGGGTCGCCGCGAGGATTTTCTTCAAATCATTTTTGAGCGCGGGATCGGCGGAATTTTTCACCGCCGCGCTGGGATAATCCAATTGCAGTATCGCGCCGTATTTACCGACGACCGCCGCCGCGTTCTGCTCGCCCCGGCGCACGGCCATCATCTGCGCATCGGAAAATTTTTCATATGCGCCCGTGCGCGAACTGCCGGAACCATTCGTGCAGGTGACACCACCGAACCATTTTTTCTCGCTCGCAAAACATTCGATGATGCCGTGAAACGCCATGAATTCCAGATCATCCTGGTGCGCGCCGATGCCCAGGTGCGTGACGCGTTTCAGCGCCGCCGCGACCGGCTGGCCGTCCGGCACAAAAATTTCCGCCGTGCGATGGTGCAACTTCATAAATTATTTCCGCAGCGCGGGCAGGCTCGCCGCCGCCACGGCCTGGCCGACGCGCCGTGATTTTTCATCCGGCACGCGCACTTCAATCTTGGCCGCGAGCTCCGGAAATTCCTTTTTCAAAACCTCGCGCGCTTTCGCGATCACGATGTCGCCGCCCTTGCCGGTCATCACGCGACCGAGGATCAAGACCTGGCGAAAATCATAAAACTCCGCGTCGTGCGCCAGCGCGCACCCGAGATAAACGCCGATGGTCTCGTAAATTTTCGCCGCGCGCCCGTCGCCGCGCGCCATCAAACTTTGCACTTCCTTGAGCCGTTCGGGCAAACCCAATTTTTCCGGCAGCGAAATTTTGGCGGCGGGCACCAATTTGTTCACGGCCTGCTGCGAGAAATACATCACGCCCGTGCCTTTGTCCCCCGACCATTCATCCACGGCGGCGGCGGAATTATAATCCACCGGCACAAAGGCGAGTTCGTTCAGCCAGCCGGGAATCGCGCCCGCGCGATCCATGAAACCGGCCGCCTGGCTCGAGCCCATCGCGATGCCAAGCATCCCGCGGCTGCCGAGCGAGAGCGCGCCCGCCAGCGCCGTCACGTCGCCATCATTCATCACCACCACCGGCACGTTCCATTCTTTTTGGATGCGCTTGAAAATGCTCGCCGCCTTGGGAAATAATTTTTTCGGCACGGCGCGCAGCAGCGACGCCACGCGGATTTCGCTGTCCACGATGATGCCCGCCGAACTGCCGCCGATCGCGTCCACGCGCGGCAGATGTGCCGCCGCGCGATGCAACGCCGAGGCGATGTGATGATAATGATAATTCGGATTCGGCTGCGACTTCGGATCCCACGCCGCCTCCTCGGTGAAAATCGCCTCGCCATCAATCACCGCCGAAACTTTGTAATCGCTCGCGCCCAGATCGAAACCGATGCGACAGCCTTGCAGGTGCCCGCCCGCCGCCAGTTGGGTTTCCTTCGCCGCCGGCACTTTGTCCGCCGTCGTCACGATCACTTGCAAATCTTTGCCGTAAGCCTCCGACATCATGTCGTAGTCAAACTTCCGTTTGCCGCGCGGTGCATAATATTTTTGGATCAGATCGCCAATCGCCTTCGGGCCGCCGATGTGCAATTTCCAGCCGCCGCGCGACCACAAGAGATATTTCACCAGCCGCTCCGCGTAAAGCAGCGTCGCCGCGTCCGGTTCGGGAAACACCACGGTTTCAAAGCGCGAAACCAGTTTGTTTTCGCGTTCCAACCCGATGACGAGCGGCACGGCGCGGCCGGAATTTTTTACGGCCGCCACGTAATGGCGTTTGAACAAAATCGCCGGCTGGAATTTGGGATCCAGCGGCGTGGGGAAAATGGTGGGCAAGGCAGGATTCATTTTATTCGGGTTTGGCCAGCGGCCGATAATTCACGCCGAGCGCGGCGAGCCGTTTTTCGTTGAGCGCGGTGCGCATTTGGAAATTTTCCCAATCGCGCGCGGCCTTTGGCGACCAATCCGCCTCGGCCAGCGCGCCGAGTCGCGGGAACATCATGTATTCGACTTGGCGCAGATTCGGGATGTATTCGGTCCACAAATTGGCCTGGCCACCGAGCACGTGCGCCGCATTATCCGGCGCGAGCTTTTCCGGCAGCGGATCAAATTCATAAACTTTTTGCAGCGGCAGAAAACCGCCGATGGCTTTCGGCTCCGCCGCGTGGTTCGTGGATTGATAATGATCGAAGTAACAATATTTTGTCGGCGTCATCACCACGTCGTGACCGCTCGCGGCGGATTCCGCGCCGCCGCCGATCCAGTCCATCAACGCCGCGCTCGGTGCCAGCCCGCCCTCGCGGATTTCGCTCCAGCCGATCAGATTTTTCCCGTCCGCGTTCACGATTTTTTCCACGCGCCGGATGAAATACGCCTGCAATTCCTTTTCATTTTTCAAGCCTTCGCTGTTGATGCGCGCCTGGCATTCGGGACAGTTTTTCCAGTTCGTTTTGTCCACTTCATCGCCGCCAATGTGGATGTATTTGCCGGGGAAAAGCGGCGTCACCTCGGCCAAAACATTTTTTATAAAATCGAACGTCGCATCGTTGCCGGCGCAATAAACGCCAGTAAAGACCCCGCCTTTGTCGGGCATGACGATGTTCACATTCGGGCAGGCGAACTGCGGATACGCCGTCAGCGCCGCGCTCGAATGGCCGGGCATTTCTATTTCAGGAACGATCGTGATGTGCCGCGCCGCGGCGTAGGCGACGACGGCGCGGATTTGCTTTTGCGTATAAAAACCGCCGTAGCGTCCGTGCGCGTCGTAAGCCGTCGCCGCATCGGAGGCGAGGCCGAAACCAATGTCGTCGCGCCACGCGCTGACGCTCGTGAGCTTCGGATATTGTTTAATTTGAATGCGCCAGCCTTGGTCGTCCACGAGATGCCAGTGAAACGTGTTCAGTTTGTAAAGCGCCATCAAGTCCAGAACTTTCTCAACTTCGGCTGGCGTGAAAAAATGACGGCTCACGTCAAGCATGAAACCGCGCCAAACGAAGCGCGGCGCGTCGGAAATTTCCACACAGGGGATCGTCCAAGCGAATTCGCGAACAGGATTCGTCGAAAAAATTCCCGGCGGCAGCAGTTGCAACAACGATTGTTCGCCGTAAAAAATTCCCGCCGCCGTCGTCGCGCGGACGATGACGCCGTTCGTCGTGACGGACAATTCGTAGCCTTCCGCGCCGAGCGAACTGTCCGCGCCGTTGGTCGTCAGCAAAATGTCGCCGGCCGCGATTTTGAATTTGGCGGGTTTTATTTTCAGCTTGAATCCAGTCGCGGTGCGCAACCGCGCAGCGAGCAACTGTGCCTCATTTTTGAATTCGCGGTCCGCGCGAATCCGGCTCGCGGCGGTGATTTGAAATTGTCCGTCGCGCACCTCGGCCTGCGCCGGCGCGGGAATGATGGACGTAATATTTTCCGCATGGATATTGGCGCACCTGGCTGCCAACGCAATGGCCGACAAAATTATTTTTAAAGCACGGTTCATTTTTTACCTTCAAAGTGTTCTTCGATTTCTTCCAGCGTTTTGCCTTTCGTCTCCGGCAGGAAGAACGCAGCGGTGATGAAATAAATTACGGTGCAGCCGGCGAAAATAAAAAACATGGTCGAGTAGCCGTGCTGGCCGACGGTCGGCAAAAACACCGCCGCGATGGTCGTGGAGATGGCGATGTTGATGAGCAGCGCGACGCTCATGCCGTTGGAGCGGATGCGCGTGGGCATGAGTTCGGAGAGCGCGAGCCACACGCAGACGCCGGGGCCGACGGCGAACGACGCCATGAAACAATAAATCAAGAGCGCGGTGAGCCAGCCGTTTTGCGCGGAGGGCACGGGCGTGATGAGCGCGTTCTCAATTTTCAAGGGCGCCACGCGCGCGGCCTCCAGATTGGCAAACGGATTTTTGAAGCACGCGGCGACTTTGGTCGCGGGCACGCAACTGTCGCGGTCAATCGTCAGCGTCGCGTCGAGATCGTCAGAGCGGACGACTTTGGTGGCGGCATGAAAATCGCCGTAGGAATAAATCACGACGAGCGATTTCGGCTGCGCAAAAGTTTTGCCCGATGCGACGAGCAATTTCGCCGCCGCCGCCTCGGTGAATTCCACGACCGCCGTTTGATTGGACGCGATCACGGACGCTTGTAACGCGTCTTTCACATCCACGCGTTGCGCTTCGGTTTTATGAAAAATAATTCCGACGCCGAGCAGCGAAACGATCACGCCGGCGCTGCCGAGCGAGAGTAAAAATTTCCGGCCCTTGCGATCCACCAGGGCAATCGCGCCGATGGTCATCAAAAAATTCACGACAGTCAGAATGACGTAGCCGAGGTGCGCCTGTTTGTCGCTCAAGCCGGCCTGGATCAAAATTGTAGTGTTGTAACCAATGACGGAATTGACGCCGGTGGCCTGGTTGCAGGCGAGAATGACGCAGGCGAGCACGAACGGTAAAATATATTTGCGCTGCAGCAACGTCTCGGAATGCTGGCCGGCAGCGTTCGTCGAAGATTTTTCGGTAGCGGCGATCTCGGCCATTTCCTGCAGCTCGATTTGCGCCTGCGTTTCGGATCGTGAGCGCCGCAACGCGCGCAACGCGGCCGCTGTTTCGCCGCGGCGAAACAGCCAGCGCGGCGATTCGGAAACCAAGCAGCCGCCGATGACAAATAAAATTCCCGGCGGGAGCGAGACCCAGAAAATGCCGCGCCACGCGGTGTCCTTGAACGCAAAAAGTTTTTCCGCATCGCCGAGTTTGGCGACTTCCTCGACCCGGCCGCTAAAATAAAAACCGATGACCGCCGCGGCGACGATGCCGAGCGTGAGGAGCCATTGAAAAATGCCGGTGCCCTTGCCGCGATCGGCGGCGGCGAGGCATTCGGCAAGATAAAGCGGCACCACGACACCGATGAGTCCGCCGCTGATCCCTTGCAATAACCGGCCAAAAATCAACGCCTCGTAACTGCTCGACAGTGCGATCACCGGCACGCTGATGACAAATAGAACGCCGCTGAAAACCAGCATTTTTTTCCGGCCAAAGCAATCGGCCAGCATGCCGGCGAAGAGTGTGGAAAAAACGCCGCCGAGCAAAACGGCGGCAACGATGAAGGACGATTGGCCGGCCGTGAGGATGTGGCCTGCGTCCTTGAAGGTCGCTTCGAGATACGGCAGCGCGCCGGAAATGATGCCGACATCCACGCCGAAGAGCAGCCCGCCCAGACCGGCGACCAGCAGCAGGAAGCGGTTGTAGCGTGCCCGGGCATTCGGAATGGCCGTGGAATCATTCATGCGCCTTGCTCCAAAGAAAAATTTCGCCCGCCGAAAAACGCCGCCCCGCCGGTTGCCCAATGGGCGCAAAGATCAATCGAGTAAAATTGCATGAGATAATGATTTAGTCCCGAACATCCTTCATGGTTGCAACCGCAACGGTATCGGGCTTGAATTTTTACGGGGACGGCCATTTTTAAAAAGCTAAAAGTTGTGGCTTTTCTTGAGTTTTTGTAACATAAAGTCGGAATGGATGTTCCAACCAATCCGAGCTGGTGGCCCGCGCGGTTGTTGCGCCAGAATCCGCTGCGCAAAATTTTCGCGTGCGACCGGCAGCTGCACCCGCCGCTTTACAGCCACGTGGTGAATTTCCCGCGCCTCGAAATTCCGCTGCGCGGACTTTACAAAAACCAGATCGAGATTGGCAACGAAATCGCGCCGGTGACGTTGCGGCCGGGCACGGCGCTGTTCGCCGCGCCGAACTGCTGGAATCTGCCGGAGTGGCAGCCGGGCTTGGAATTGCTGAGCATTCTCTTTGGCCGCACGCAACTGGGCATCAGTTTGATTTCAGCACGTTCCAAAGACCACACGCAGTTGACGGCCAAAAAAATTTCCCTCACGCGGCCGCTCACCGGCCCGATTCCACACATCGTGAACGCGCTGGTGGAACTGCAGGCGAACGACGGTTCCTCGGAAACGTTCGTCGAGTTGACCCGCGCGCTGATGCGGTGCGTCGAAGATTTGCTGCATCAGCCGATTACGCAGCCGGCCGGCCGCGCCCATTCGCTGCTCGAAGACATCCGCGTTTATTTGCAGGGCCATTACCAATACGAGATCACTCGCGATTCGGTCGCGCGCCAGTTCGCCATTTCACCCAACCATCTCTCGCGCCTGTTTCAAACGCACGGCCAGATGACGTTCAGCAATTACCTGACGCACGTCCGCGTGGACCGCGCGAAACATTTGTTGCGTAGCTACAATCTCAAGCTCGACGATATCGCGGCGCGCTGCGGTTACAATGACACGCCGTATTTTTGCCACGTGTTCAAAAAAATCACCAAGTCCACGCCGGCGACGTTCCGCCTGAAAAGTCGCCGGCCGCCGACAACTTGATACATCGCCGGCGAGCGCCTCACTGAAATTTTTCATCGGGAAAAATTCATCGGCCGACGCCGCGCCAATTCAAACAGGTTGCCAAACGGGCAAATGTTTACTTCAATCCGCGCGTGAAACTGAATGCGTATCGTTGCGAACTGCGGCTGGCCAATCCGTGGAAGATCGCCAGCTCCCAAGGTTCCGGCACCCACAACACGGTCATCGTCGCGCTCACCGACCATGATGGCATCACCAGCATTGGCGAGGCGGCACCGTCCAGTTTGTATGGCGAATCCGCCGCCGGCGTGCTGGATTTTTTGACGCACCTCGACACATCCGGCCTGTCGTTCGGCGACGTTCCCGGCAGCATGGCATTTTTGGAAACGCGGCCGAATATTCCCGTCGCCGCCAAATGCGCGCTGAATCTTGCGCTTATCGATGGCGCGGCCAAGCGCGCCGGCAAAGCGGTCTATGATTTTCTCGGCCTCGGTTTTCGCGAGCAGCACCATGTCACTTCGTTCAGCATCGGCATCGACGCGCCGGACATCATCCGCAAAAAAGTTTTGGAGGCGGTGATTTATCCCGTGTTGAAATTAAAAGTCGGCGACCCGCGCGACCATGAAAATTTTCTCGCCCTCCGGTCCGCCGCGCCGGAAAAACCCGTGCGCGTGGATGCGAACGAAGGTTGGAAAACCAAGGAGGACGCGTTGCGCCAGTTGGAATGGCTGGTCGCGAATGATGCGCACATCCAATTTGTGGAACAGCCGATGCCGCGCACGGCGAGCGATGAAGATTTGATTTGGCTCAAGTCACGTTCGCCGCTGCCGCTTTACGCCGATGAATCGTGCCACACGATCAAAGATGTCGCGCGCTGCGCCGAATGCTTTCACGGCGTCAACGTGAAGCTCGTCAAGACCGGCGGCGTGAGCATGGCCTACGCGACGTTGCAGGCCGCGCGCAAAGCCGGATTGAAAACGATGATCGGCTGCATGATCGAAACCAGCGTGCTCGTGAGCGCCGCCGCGCATCTCGCGGAGCTCGCGGACCATCTGGACATTGACGGCAATCTGTTGATCACGAATGATCCGTTCGCCGGCGTCACGGCGGAAAAAGGAATTCTTTCGTTCGCCGCCGCGCAGGAAAAAACCGGCCTGCGCGTCAGCCCGCGAAATTAATTCACGGCAAATTTAATTGAAATTTGGAAGCGGCAGCGATCGGCTTGAGTTCGCCGCGATAAAAAGTTTCGCGGAAGTCGGCGGTTTCCAGCAGATGCGGACTCGCGTTTTTTTGATCGCGCCGCAAAATATATTTCAATTCCTGGAGGTCGGCGGACCAGCGGAAGCCGTTGAAAAATTCCACGCCTGCAAACTGCGTTTTGTAGAGCGCGCGCTCGGAGTAGCACGTGCCAAGATAGAGATGCGCGAATTTATTTTCCGCAAAAAAAACTGCCGCCGAGGTCATCATGAACAGGCCGAGGCTGCGGTTGAATTGGTTCAGGTCGTAAAACGAATAGCGATAAAATGCGAGGCGCGGGGATTCGAGATACATGACGACCACGCCCAGTTCCGCGCCGGATTGCGCATCGGTAAACAGCAGCAGGTGCGTGGCCACGGGGGAAGTGAACACGAGGTCCAGCCGCGCCGGCGGCATCACGTCTTTGCCATACCGCGCGTCGGCGTAATTTCTGTAAAACTCACGGCGCGCGGGCGTGAGCTCAAATTCCGCGCGCGGCACCAGTTTCATTTCAACGCCCGCGCCTTTGCGCAAGATGCGGCGGTTTTCGGAAGATGGTTTGAACTTTGCCAAATCCAAACGAAGGTTGCGGCACAAATAAAATTGATCTAATCCGCGCGCAGACGGCAAAAATCCGGCGTTGAAAATATCCGCCGGCGCCTCGCCGGTTTCCGGCACGGCCCAGATGACATACGGATAAAGGTAACGTCCGTAATCCGCTTGCGCTTCGGAAAATAAAAGCTTCATGGATTGTTTGCCAGCTCGCGCGATGTTTCCATCGGGTGCGACTGATGGTTCACCGCCTTGCGTCGCAGCCGCAGCCGCCAACTCGTGAGCACTTCGTAGCTCACGGAATTTTTCAGTTTCGCGAGATCGTGAACGGTAATTTCTTCATCGCCCTGCCGGCCCATGATGACGGCGTCGTCCCACATTTGCGCCTGCGGAATTTCCGTGATGTCCACCATCAGCGCATCCATCGCCACGCCGCCGACCAACGGGGCGCGCCGGCCGTGAATGAGCGCCGCGCCTTCATTGCGCACGCGCGGAAAACCATCGCCGTAGCCGATCGGCAAAATCGCGATGCGCCGTTCCGTGGTTGCCGTGTAACGCATCCCGTAGCCGGCGACTTCGCCGGGTTTTAATTTCTGGATCGCCGCGATGCGTGCCTTGACGGACATCACCGGCTCGATGCCCGGAATGCGCCGGCACACGCTCGAGGGAAAAACGCCGTGCAACAAAATCCCCACGCGGACCATGTCGCGATGCGCGTGCGGCAAATCCAGCAAGCCGCCGCTGTTGCAAAGATGTTGCAGCGGCACCGAAATACTGCGTTGCCTCAACGCCTGCATGACTTCATCGAAACGCGCCATTTGTAAATTGGCAAACGTTTTGTCCGTTTCATCCGACTGCGCGAAATGCGTCATCGCGCCGTCGAGCCGCAGCGATTTTTCCGCGAGAATTTTTTCGATGAGCGGCAACGCTTCATCCCAGCGCACGCCGTAACGGCTCATACCGGTGTGGATTTTGACGTGAACCGGCACCTGCTTTTCAAAATCCGCGGCGATCTTCGCCAGCTTGCGAACCGTGTGTTCTTCATTGATGCACACGGTCAGGTCGTGCGCGACGCACCATTCAAGTTCGGCTTCCTGCCGTTCGCCGAGCAGCAGCAACGGCGCTTTGATGCCCCCTTCGCGCAAGTGCAGCGCTTCTTCCAACGTGCTCAAGCCAAAACCCCACGCACCTTCCTCGACCGCGAGACGGGCCACAGCGAGCGCACCGTGGCCGTAAGCCTCGTCCTTCACGACCGCAAGCAACTTCACCGTTGCCGGCAAATCGCGGCGGATGAGCTGCAGATTGCGGCGCAAGCGGCCGAGGTCGATCTCGGTCCAAGCCGGCCGCAACGGAAAATTTTCGGAATTCAAATTCATGAAAAACGTTCCCGAGAATAAACCAAGAATGCACCGCATGGACATGCAAAATTCGCGGGGCGGGCCAACACGTTGCACGGGCTTGTTTCCGTGAAAAAAACCTTTAAGCTCGCGCCGATGAACGCGGGAAATGAATCGACCAGGCGTTTTGCGATCTGGCTCACGGCGCTGTTTCTGGCCGTGTTCGGCGCGAAACTCTGGATCATTCAACTTTACGGTTCGCCGCTGCCCTGGTGGGATGAATGGTTCGAAACCGCGCCGCTGTTCAAAAGCTGGCTGGCCGGCACGCTGACGTTTAAAGATCTGGTCGCCCCCTACTGCGAGCATCGCATTCTCTTCACGCGCCTGCTGGACTTGGGGCTGCTCTGGCTGAACGGACGCTGGGAGCCGCTGCTACAAATGGTAGCCAGCGCTTTTATCCACACGACTTATGTTTGCGGCTTGGCCTTTTGCCTCTGGGATTTTTTAGGCAGAAAAAATGCGTGGCTGGCCTGCGTTTTGTTGCTCCCGTTTTTTGCGCTGCCCTACGCGGCGGAAAACGCGATCTGGGCCTTTAATTCCCAGGCCTATTTTCTCGCTTGGTTTTTCTTGCCGGCCCTTGCCGGACTGGGATTCGGCCAAGCCGGCGGCGCGCGCTGGTGGTTCGGGTTGCTGGCCGCCATTCTCGGTTTGTTCACAATGGCATCCGGTGTGCTCGCGCCGGCAACCGTGGCGGGCTTGGTAATTTTGCGAACCCTCAAATCGCGCCGGCTGGAAAAAGCCAACGCAATTACGTTTGGCGCGGCGCTCGCCGTCATCGCTCTGGGCGCGCAACTCTATGTGCAGTTTGAGGGCGATGCGGACTTGCGGGCGCATAATTTTTCCGAGTTCGCGGCCGCCCTGCTGCATAATTTGACCTGGCCGTTCATCAACGCACCCGTGATGGCGTTGATCATCGCCCTGCCTTTGCTGGGGCTTTTCGCCCTGTATTTTCGGGCGGATTTTACCGAGTCCCGCGCCGCCGAATTTCTGCTGGCCCTCGGTTTGTGGAGCGTCTTGCAATCCATCGCGCTCGCCTACGGCCGCGGCAATTTCGGCGAAGACGTTCCGGCCAGCCGCTACATGGACAAGCTGAATGTTTTTGTCATCGCCAGCCTGTTCGCCACCGTGCTGCTGGGCCAACACTGGTGGCGCAGCGAATCCAAAAAGCAATTCAATTTATTTTTGACGCTCATTTTTTCGGCGATGATTTTTTTTGGCCTATGCCGCCTCTCTGAAATCGTCGTGGAAAAATTACTGGTGCCGACGCGCCTGATGACGTTGGTGGCGGAGGAACGCGTGGAAACATTTATGGCCACGGGCGATGAGCGCGAACTGCTGGAAAAACCCACCGTGCGGCCGGACGCGAATGTCACGCTCGGCGTGCTGCGCGATGCCACGCTGCAACCCATTCTGCCCGCCTGCTGCCTGCCGCCCGCCGCGGCGAATGTCCACGGTCGGCTGAGCGGATTCAATAATTTTTTACTGCGCCACGCCACCGTTTTTTTATACAGCGGATTGATTTTATTCATCGGACTGTTGGGCTATGAACTGGCGCAGGAACCCGCTGGTCTGGCCTGGAAAAATATTCCCAAATGCATCGCCACCATTGCCATGCTGGCCGCGCTGGGCTGGGTCTGGACCAAAACGCCAATCCATCGGGAAACCGTCGAACGCGAACTGCAACTCCAGCTCGTGGATTATTTTCAAGCCAACCATGATCCCAAGCGCGCGGCGATCCATCAATTCAAGGCGGAGGCGCTGAAAAATAGGTAGCCATCAAACCGTTCCCGGCGGCCACAAACTTTGGCCGATGTCGGTGCGAAAATAACTGCCCACGACGCGGATTTTGCGCATGTTTTCGTAAGCCTTGAAAATCGCCGCGTCCAAATTCCGCGCGAGCGCGATGACGTCGGCGATCCGGTGGCCGGTCGCGTTCAACCCGCCGTCCGCGCCGCGCGCAACTTCGTTCCACCATACGTCGCAATCAAATTTGCCGGATGTTTCCAGCGGCAGCGGCGGCCCGACGATTTGCGTGTAAGGATAACCGTAGCCGGCCAGCGTGAGTGAACAGCCGAAGATCAATCCACTGCGGAATTGCGGCTGCAGTTTTTCGTCGCGCGCCGTCCGCAAAATCATTTCCGCCGGATTTTTCAACATCCGCAAAATCATCGGCCCGGACGTGACGCCGAGGCGGATATTGTATTCGATGACATGCCATTGACCGCCGCGCTGGATGGCGGTGACTTGGAGCGGCCCGTGATAATTCACTTCGCGCAACCACGGCAGCAACGGGTGAATGAGTTCGCGCGCCAGACCATATTTGTCATTTTCATCCCGCTCCACCAAGCCGCCCAGCGGCGCGCCGGCAACGATTCCCAGGTTGCCATTGAAGGCGTATTTGTATTCTTGATTGGTGACGAGCGAATAAATTTCCCCGCCGCTGATCAACGCGATGTGGCCGGCCTCGGCACGACCAAGATATTCCTGCAAAAAAACGCCCTCGGCATAATTCACATGCCGCAGCCACGCGCGCGTGTCCGCGACCGTCTCACACAAGATCGTGTGGATCGGGCTGGTCGGCGAGCAGAGGGGATTCTTGATGACGAACGGCTGCGGGTGTTCCGCCATGATTTTTTCCGCCGCCAACCGGTTCACGGCGACGAACGATTTCGGAAACGGAATTTTAAAATCCGCGCACAGTTTCCGCGCGAAGTCGCGTTCGCGTTCGATGCGCATCGCCGCACCGGTCGGGCAAAAAATTCCGACGCCGGACTTCAGCAGATCATTCGCCCACGGCTGCATCGCCCAGTCAATGGATTGCGGGATGACGGCCGTGATTTTTCGCTCGCGCAACAGCGGCACCGGATTCGGAAAAACGTCGCGCAAAAAAGTCCGCCCAATCAGCGACGGCGGAAAATGGCCATAATCACGCGTCAGATAAGTGGAAACATCGGCCCCGGCATCCGCCAAAGCGCCGCCCATGCTGTGCGCAAACGCCCCGACGCCCAGCACCATAAAGGAATCCGCCATCGGTTTGGAAGCATGTCCCGACTGTAAATCTTTCACATCAAAAATTTTTACGAAGCCTCGCGGAGGTTCAATCAAAATTGAGCACCCTGGCCATTTTTAAATCACCGCCGCGTCCATGACGATCAAATCACCGCGCCGGCCATCCAAGTGAGCGCGCACGCCGACCGGGATCGTCGCATTCAAATCCACGTGGCCGAACGGTAACCCGATGACCACCGGCACGCGCAGCGTCGCGAGCCGTTCCCGCACCACGTCCGCGCCCGACTGGCGATATTCGCCGGTTTTATTTTCGCTTTGGTCATCGCATTTGCTGTTCACGCCGACGGCGACGCCGGCGACCTGCGAAAAAATTCCCGCATTCCCCAACTGCGTCAGCAGCCGGTCCAGCCGATACGGTTTCTCACTCACGTCCTCAAAGAACAAAATTTTATTTTTGAACGACGGCGCGAAGGGCGTGCCGAGGCTCGCGCAAATCAACGACAAATTGCCGCCGACCAAGCTTCCTTCCGCCACGCCGCCGCGCAAAATCTCCACCGTTTTTTCTTCATAGCCCGCGCAAATGCTGCCGGCCGGTTTCGCTTCCAGGACGGTGCGAAAAAAAGAATTTTTAGTGAAGGCGGGAACTTTCGGATCCGCCAGCGCGCCATTTAACATCGGCGCATGGATGGAAATGAGATTGATTTTTTTTGCGAGCGCGAGGTGCAGCGAAGTGATGTCGCTGTAGCCGGAAAGAATTTTCGGGTTGCGCCGGATGACTTCGTAATCCAGCCGGTCCAAAATCCGCGATGCGCCGTAGCCGCCGCGCAGGCAGATGATCGCCTTGACTTTCTTGTCGGCGAACATCGCCATCAAATCCGTCGCGCGTTCGCGATCCGTGCCCGCGAGAAAACCCAGCCGCGCGCGCACATTTTTTCCAAGCTTCGGTTGGAAGCCGAATTTTTCCAGCGCCGCCGCCGCACGGTCGATCGCCGCCGGATCAGGCGGCGGACTGGCCGGCGCGACGATGCCGATGGTGTCGCCGAAAACGAGGCGTTCGGGTTTGAGCAATTTCATGCGGAGCAAAGTTTTTTATTTCAACGGCGCGGAAAGCTTGATGATCGCATCGTCCATCGCCTTGCCCAGCGCGGGAATCCGCTGCGTGTAGCTGATCGGGCTGACGGGATCGAAGGCGGGATAATTCGTGCGCGCCGCGAACACTTCGTCGGTGTAGCGGTAGCCGAGGTTGCCGAGAAAGGCGATGATATAATGCCGGAACGGCTTGCCCGGCAGCGAGGTGACAATGCCCGCGTCCGAGCCATAATTAAAGGTCAGCCCGGTTTTGTGCGCGAAATTCACCTCGGCTTGTTCGTTCGCCGCGCGGATGTCCACGCCATAATTGATGCTGTCCACATTGACGCAGCCGTTGAGCGGATTGATCCACCGTGTGGCGACGCGCGAGGGAATGCCGGGCTGCACATTCGGCGCGCCCGGAAAATTCGCCGTGGTCAGCGCCTCGTTGAAGCCCTGGTCGGACAATAATTTTTTCAAAAATGCGCGCGACGAATCCGACAATAATTTTTCTGTCACCGGCTGGCCGTTCGCGCCGCGCCAGAATTCGCCCGGGCCGCCGTCAATGATCCACAGAAGCCGCGCCGTGTCGAACGCGGTCATGTGAATCTGCCCGGGCTGCCAGCCGTAACCATCCGTCGGCCGGGTTTTGTTAATTTGTAAAGTGCACAGTCCCAAATCGTGAAACTCTTTATTCAGCGGATCAATCTCGTCACGATCGTGAAAAAATTTCAGCAGCGCATAAGTCGAATGATTGTCCGAAACGGTGATCATCGGCTCCAGCCAGTTGCGGATGCGACGCGGTTCGCCATTCGTCAGATTGGTGCGGTAAGTGTATTCGGTGTCCAAAGTGACTTTGCCCGCGTCCACCATGCGCATGACGTGAAAGGCGACCATGAGTTTGAAGAGCGAAGCCGGATACGACGCCATGAATTGATACGGCGCGTTCGTGCGGCCGGGCACGATGTCGTCAGCGTCGGTCAGCGGCGGATCATTCGTCCAGCCCTTGCGCGACAATTGCTTTCCCTCTTCAGAAAAAGTTCCGCCGTTCCAGCGGTCAATGTCCCAGCGGCGAAAACGCACCAGGCTCGCGCCGGAATTTTTACCGAGCAACACGAGCTGGCCGTCGGGATAATCGCGCGACAGCAAAACATCGGCGGCGGCCACGAAATGTCCGTCCGCGTCAAATTGAATGACGGCCACATCCACGTTCGGCGTGTGCGCGACGGGCGCGGCGGGTCGCACGGGATGATTTTCGTTGCCCGGCCCAAAATCCAGCACGCGGCCGAACTGCGCATCACGCACCGCCAGCAGCAGCGCGCTTTCCAAAGTCAGGTTGGTTTTTTCAGCCATGGCAGCAAACGCCAGCAGCAACACGGCGGCAATAATCAGGCAACGTTTCATCCTATCTGCCTCTTGTTACAAAATCGCAGGAACTGCCACAACAATTCTTTTTCGATTGGACGGGCGAACGAATAAATTCATCATCCGAAAAAGGTGTTTCCAAAACTTAAAACCATTATGCCCAATCCAACCAGTTCCGCCGCGTCCGAAAGCCGTCTCGTCTCGCTCGATGCGCTGCGCGGTTTCGACATGTTCTGGATTCTCGGCGCCGACTCGTTCGTCTATGCCCTGCACGAGATGAGCCAGACCGCGCCGACAAAATTTCTGGCCACGCAACTCGACCATGCCGAATGGCAGGGCTTTCATTTTTACGACCTGATTTTTCCGCTGTTCGTTTTCATGATGGGCGTCTCCACCGTTTTTTCGCTGAGCAAAATCATCGAACGCGAAGGCCGCGCCGCCGCCGTGAAACGCGTTGTGAAACGCGGTATTTTATTGTTCATCGTCGGTTTGATTTATTCCGGCGGCTTCACGAATCCCTGGCCGGACATGCGTTTGATGGGCGTGCTCAACCGCATCGCGCTCTGCTACACGTTCGGCGGACTGCTCTTTATTTTCTTTCGCACGCGCACGCTCGTGGCGGTTGCCGCCGCGTTGCTGCTCGGTTATTGGGCGTTGCTCGCGCTGGTTCCTTTTCCCGATGTGCGGCCAATTCCCGGCGGCGACGCGATTATCACCAAGGAAGCCGGCTTCACCAACGTCGCGCAGTTGAACATGGCCAGCACGAATCTGATTCACGGTTCCTACGTTCAAGGCGTGACGCTGCCCAATTACATCGACCAAAAATATCTGCCCGCGCGCAAATACGACGGCACCTACGATCCCGAAGGAATTCTCAGCACGCTGCCCGCGTTCGTCACGGGCTTGCTCGGCATTTTCGCCGGGCTGCTCATCAAAAACCAATCCGTGCCGGACGCGAAAAAAGTTTTATGGTTGCTCGGCGCGGGCGCGGCCGGCGTCGCGCTCGGCTTTTTGTGGGGCCTGGAATTTCCCGTGATCAAAAAAATCTGGACCTCATCCTACGTGCTCGTCGCCGGCGGTTACAGCGCGATGCTGCTGGGCGCTTTTTATTGGATCGTGGACGTGAAGCAAAAAACCGCGTGGTGCCAGCCGTTCGTCTGGATCGGCATGAACCCGCTGACGATCTATCTCGCGAGCAATTTCATGGGCGGCCTCGGCTTTGAAAAAATCGCGCGGCGGCTGACCGGCGGCCCGGTGAAACATTTTTTCGACACGCACGTCGCCGCGGGCTGTGGCGACCTGGTCATCGCCGCGACCGGCGTTTTTCTGTTCGTCGCGTTCGCCCGTTTTCTTTATCAGCGCAAAATTTTTCTGCGGCTGTAAAAAAATTTTACGGCTTGCCCGGTTCCTTTGTGTAGGCGCTCATGACGGTGATGTTCGCCTCCTTGGCGAGATCCATGACCTGCACGACTTTTCCCCAGGGCGCGCTTTTGTCGGCGCGGATGGCCAGCTTGGGCGGCGGCTGGCGCACGAGCCGCGTTTCTGCGACGCGCATTTTTAACTGGCTCAAGAGTTGGTCCGCCGTGACGGGATTGCTCTTCAAGCCAAAATAAAACTGCCCTTTGCCATCGGCACCGCCGGTGATGCTCACGATCAGCGGCGGATTTTCATTCGCGCCCGATTTCAAGGCCTGCGACGATTCCGGCAGCGCGAGCTTCATCGCGGGCTGCTGCTTGAAGGTGGTCGTGACCATCAAAAAAATCAGCAGCACGATCAGCACGTCAATCAGCGCGACGATGATGACGGCGGGCGCGGTGCGGCGTTTGCGGACGGTGAAGCGCATGGTCAGTAATTTTTCCCGGCGTATTGGCGGCGGACAAATTCATCGCACAATGCCTCCATTTCGACGGCCAGCACTTCCACTTTTTTGCTGAAATAACTCCACGCGACAAGCGCCGGAATCGCGATGAGCAAACCGATCAGCGTCGCACGCAAGATCAGCGAAATGCCCTGCGCGAGCCGCGCCGCATCGGTCAAACCGCTCTGCCCGATGTCGCCGAACAACGTCATCATGCCCACGATCGTGCCGACCAGACCGAGCAGCGGCGCGATGCCGATGATGATTTCCAAAACCACCAGGCCGCGTTCGAGGCGGACGATTTCATGGCGCGCGGCCGTTTCCAGCGAGCTGACATTTTCAATCTTCGGCCAGTCGAGGTGATCGGCCGCCAGCAGCAGCAGCCGCCCGGCCGGCGACGGTTTTTTTTCGCACAAATGGCGCAACGTCTGCACATCCTCCGCCGTCCGGCATTCGGCCACCGCGTTGGCGATGGAGAGCGGCACGACTTTGTTCCAGCGCAGGCTCCACGCGCGTTCCGCGATGAACGTCAGGCCGACGAGCGAAGTCAGGCCGAGCAACAGGTAGATGATGTTTTCCATAAATTTTCCGGTTCAATAGTAATAAAAGACAAATGAAATTTCGCGATAATTATCCGCAATTTGGCGGCGCATGTCCGACGGCCACGCGGCGAACGGCGCGGATTCCTCGATCGCTTCCTGGCAGACGTAGTTCAAGGTTTCGCCGACGGTATTTTCCAGCGTGGACATCTCGCTGATGCTGCCGTCGTAACGCAATTTGAAACGGACAATGACCTTGCCCGTGCGGTCCTGCGCAAAATGCCGGCTGTCCAAAAGCGCATACCAATGATCCGTCACCGCCTCGATGATCGCGCGGTCATAATCGCCAAACGAAGTGGCCCGCGCGTCAAGCGATGACCACACGCGCTGCCGCCGCACGCCGCCGTCCTGCTGCATCTCCTGGCCCGGCAACCTGGGTTGCGCGGCCTGCGCCTGTTTCAAAGTGCGCGGCCGCTCCGGCTGCGGTTGCTGCGGTTGTTGGCGCTGTTGCAATTGGCTCGCCGCGGTCGCTTCCGCGACTTTGGCCAGTTCCAAATCGCCCAGATTCATCGGCGACGACTGCGGCAGCGGTTTGGCCGGCGGCGTTTCCGGCTGCGGCTGTGCTGGCTGTGGGGCAGGCTGCTGCTGCGGCGGCGTCGGCTGCAATTTCACCAATCGCGGCACGTCCTCGGTCTTGGCCGTGTCTTTTTGTTTACCGTTCAACTGCGGCTGCGCCTCGTTGCGGCTGGCGTCGGGATTCGCCGCGAGGGAATTTTTATTGGAATAATATTTCGCGCGCTTCGGCGGCTCCGCGTCCGCGTGGCTCACGTCCAGAAAAATTTCCTGCTCCACCTCCGCCGGCGGGGCGGGTTTTTGCGCGGGATATTTTCTGGCCATCTGCTGCGGCCGCGTCAGCCGGTGCAATTTTTCCCACCAGCCCAGTTTTTTGCCGCCTTCGAAAACACCCCACGCCGCGAGATGCAGCAGCAGCGACAAGAGCAACGCCGCCACCAACCGCTCCGACTCGAAGCGGCTGTAACGCAGAGACTCTTTTGCGGCGCGTGCCATGACCGGTCATTTTGCCGCACGCTTGCGGCCGGGGCAACTGCTAGATTGATTTTTTGCCCGGCGTTTACTGCTTTGCACATCGCCCCCGTTTTGCTTTCATCGGGGTCATGCCGAAAGGTTCACTCGCTGCCATCGTCCGCCACTGCGACCAAATTCTCCATACCAAGGAAATCGGCGACTACGACGGCGCGGCGAACGGCCTGCAGGTTGAAAATGCCGGCACCGTCACGCGCATCGCCGCGACCGTGGATGCCAGCTTGGCCACCGTGAAACTCGCCATCGCCGCGCAAGCAGACCTCCTAATCGTGCATCACGGATTATTCTGGAGTCCGTCGCATCCGTGGACCGGCAAAAAATATGAGCTGCTAAAACTATTGATCGAAAATAATCTCGCGGTTTATAGTTCGCACCTGCCACTCGATGCGCATCCGCAACTCGGCAACAACGCTCAGCTCGCTGCGGCGCTCGGCCTGAAAAATCTGAATCCGTTTTTTACGAGCCACGGAAAAACCATCGGCTTCAAATCGCGGACCAGCATTTCGCGAAACGATCTTGCCATCGCCCTGCAGCGCGCGACCGGCGTGGCGCCGAAAGTGATTCCCGGCGGCCAAGAAATCTGCGAGCGCATCGGCATTGTCACCGGCGGCGCCGGCGCGGATTTGCAGCAGGCCGCCGCCGAGGGCGTGGACACCTACATCACCGGCGAAGGCCCGCACTGGACTTACGCGCTGGCGGAAGAACTGGGCGTGAATGTTTTTTTTGGCGGCCATTACGCCACCGAAACGTTCGGCGTGAAAGCGCTGGCCGCCGAGTTGTCCAAAAAATTCAAGTTGCCCTGGCAATTTTTGGATCACCCGACGGGACTTTGAATCGCACGCAAAGGCGCCAAGAAAATTCCCCTTTCCGACTTTGCGTGTGCTCAATCGATTTGCGCCAGCACACGCTCAACAATCCGCTGGCCGATGGCGAGCGATGCAGTCGCGGCGGGCGACGGCGCGTTGATGACGTGCAAAATTCCCTGGGCCTCTTCAAAATGAAAATCTTCGATCAAACTGCCGCTCGGCAGCATCGCCTGCGCGCGCACGCCCGCGCCGCCGGTTTCCAAATCATCCGCGCGGATGTCCGGCACCAGTTTTTGCAGCGACCGTGTGAATTCCGCTTTCGACAGCGAGCGGCGGATTTCGTAGCCGCACAGGCTCGGATATTGCGCGAGAAATTTCCACAGGCCGGGAAACGTGAGTGCCTCGGCAAAATCGCGCAAATTGAAATCCGTCCACTTGTAACCTTCGCGCGCAAACGCTAAAACGGCGTTCGGTCCGGCTTCGACGCCGCCGTGAACGAGCCGCGTGAAATGGACGCCGAGAAAGGGAAATTTCGGATCGGGCACCGGATAAATCAAATGACGAACCAAGTGCTGCCGTTCCTGTTTAATCTGAAAATATTCGCCGCGAAACGGAACGATTTTGGCGGCCGGATTTTGGCCCGCCGCTTTCACGAGCCGGTCGGCGTGCAAGCCGCCGCACGCGATCACAAACTTCCCACGGAAATTTCCGGCGGAAGTTTCCACTTCTTTTTGCGTGCCATCCGAAAATATTTTCGCAACGCGCGCCTTTAATTTTATCTCGCCGCCGTTTTTGCGGATCAATTCACCCAGCTTTTCGCAGACGCCGGGATAATCCACGATGCCCTCCTGCGGCACATGGATCGCCGCGAGGCCGGCGGCATGCGGCTCGATTTCCTTTATCTGCTGCGGATTTAATTTGCGCAGGCCCAGCAAGCCATTTGCGTTGCCGCGCTCCCAAAGATTTTCCAAACGCGGCAATTCATTTTGCTCTGTGGCGACGACAATTTTTCCGCACTGCTCGTGGGCGACGCCGTGTTCGCGGCAGAACGCGAGCATCTGCTGCAACCCTTGCACGGCGCACTGCGCCTTGGCGGAATCCGGTTTGTAATACAGTCCGGAGTGAAGAACCCCGCTGTTGTTGCCCGTCTGATGCGCGGCGAGCTTCGCCTCTTTTTCGAGCAGCAAAATCTTCAACTGCGGCCGCGCTTCGAGCAGCCGGTGCGCGGTGGCAAGACCGACAATGCCGCCACCCACAATGATGACATCGTAAGTCACGGCTTATTTTTTGATCGGCGTGGGTTTGCTGGTGAGGCCGGCAATCATGCGGCGACCTTCGTTGGCAACCATGCCGAGGAAACGGAAAACGCGCCGCAACGTTGGCTGTTCCGGCCACGCGACGAGCTTTTCTTTTTCGAGCTGATCGGCCTCGGAATTTTTCCCGAGCGCGCGGAGGCAAATTATTTTCATGTCCTGCGCGGCGCGAACTTTCATGTCCGCCATGTCCACGCACTCCACAAATTTCAGCGCCTCGGTGTAGTTTTTCTGGTTGATGAAATTTTGTGCGTGCGTCAGCAGCCGGATGACCGCGGTGGCTTCCTGCTTGAGATAGAGCGGATAAAACAAATTGCGATCCTCCGGCTTGAGGGCGGTGTGACGCTCTTCCTGAAAGATGCAATAAATATCCGAGAACGCGTCGGTCTCGTCCTTCGTGATTTTCGCAAACGCTTTTTCTAGTTCGGCGGTCGCGGCGGCGCGCGCGCCGGAATCTTTGGCGTGCATCGCATCAATCAATTTTTGCGAGGAATCTTTGCGCTCGATCACGGTCAGTTGGCAGAAGCGCGTCCAGAACGGCACGTTGCGCATACGCTGCGTCAGGCCCTTGTCGCCGATGGGATTCATCGTGACCGGAACTTTCACACAGCGGCCCGCCATCACCGCGATCTGCTCAATCCATTTGTCATCGAACCAATAGATGAAAATGCCGGGGAAAATTTTCTCATAGCCGAGCGTCAGCAAAAAGCCCCAGCCGATATAGGGAAACGTCGCCTGCGGCGCGTTCGGATCGTGCGCGAAGGCGAGCAGCACGCCATCGCGGCAATCGGTGAAAGCGCCGCGCACGACTTCGTCCCAGCCATGTGTGTCGAAGCGCACGTCATCCACGGAGATGGTGTAAATTTCGGAAACGCGGCCCGACGCATTCCACAAAGCTTGATGACAAAGACCGAGCGCGCCGGGGCGCGGGCCGACGTGCCAGTGGATCGGAAAACCGGGATCGGGAAATTTTTTCGCGGCGATGGCGTCGAGCATGACCTGGTCGTCGTCGTCCACATAAATCCACAGCTTCACCTTCGCCTTGTTGACGGTGTTCTGCTTCAACGATTCGATCTCCTCAGCAAGCATTTCCGCCCGGCCACGCGTGGCCATGAGAATGGAAATTTCGCCGATGCGGATGCCGCATTGGTCGCGATCGAGAATGGCAGGTTTGGCGCTGGACATTGGCGGGACAGACTAAGTTAGCGCGCTGGCAAGTTCAATGTTAATCAATGTTCACGCGGTCCGGCTAAATGTTTTGCGCTGCCGAAACGCTTCGCATAAAGTTGGCCCGTTCAAATCCAAACATATTTTTGATTTATGCGAATGAAATCCTTCAAGCCGAGTTGCAACTTGGCCACCATCCGCGATGGTCGCGGCGCCATTTTTTCCTTTGTGCCGGATGCGCCCATCCTTGAATTCACGCATCAGTTCATCAAGGCCGGCAAGATCCGCGGCAACCATTGCCATCCGGAATTCGACGAATACATCCTGCTCGTGGACGGCGTCGGCGTGGAGGTCGAGGTGGACATCAAGACGCGCAAAGAAAATTTCATCTACATGAACAAGGGCGAGTGCATCTTCATTCCGCGCAATACTTATCACGTATTTCTCGCCGTTACCGATTGCCAGTCCGTTTCCTTTCTGACCAAACGCTGGGACGATTGCAAGCGTCCGATCATTCATGAAAATCTTGGCATGGGCGACGGCGACCATGGCGATCCCAAGAGCGCGTTCAACAAGTTCCAGAACAAAGACGCGCATCACGCCAAATAATTTCGCATGGCCGCCGTCCAGTTTGGCTTGATCGCCTGTTCCAGCATTGCGCGCCGACGTTTTCTGCCGGCACTCAAATTGGCCACCGGCGCGCAGCTTGCCAGCATTGGCAGCCGCGATCGCGCGAAGGCGGAACAATTCGCGCGTGAATTTTCCGCGCCGCGTTTCGGCACTTACGAAGACATTCTCGCCGATCCGCAGATCAACGCCGTTTACATTTCCACGCCGCCGACGATGCACGCGGAATGGGTGCAAAAAGCTGCGGTTGCCGGGAAACACATTCTTTGCGAAAAACCGGCGTTCATGGATGTCGCCGAGGCACAAGCGGCGGTGGCGGTTTGCCGTCAGCATGGCGTGCGCCTGTTGGAAGGCTACGCTTTCAAATATCATCCTCAGCACGCGCAAATCCGCTCGCTCGTCGCGTCCGGTCGCATCGGCGCGCCGCGATTTTTTCAGGCGGAATTTTCCTATCCGCGGCCCACGGAAAATGACATCCGGCTCAAAACGGATCTGGCCGGCGGCGTGTTTCACGACTCGGCGGGTTATCCCGTCGCGGCGGCGCTGATGCACATCGCGAGCCGGCCCGTCGCCGTGAGTTGCGGGCAAAGCCGTGACGCCGCTGCGGGCGTGGACGACGCCTGCGCGATCACGATTCATTTTGCCGGCGGAGAAATCGCGCAGCTTTACGCGGCGTTCGGCGTGAATTATCGCTCACGCTACGCGATCGCCGGCCCGCGCGGACGCATCGAATCCGAGCGCGCCTTTTCGGTTTTGCCCGACAAGACCGTGGCCGTGACCGTCGAGACCGATGCCGGTTTGGAAAAAATTACCGTCGCTCCTGCGGATCAGTTCCGGTTGATGATCGAGGCGTTTTGCGCAACTATTACCGGCCGCGCGGCGGATGGAACCAATTTTGAAAACGACCTGTTGCGCCTGCAATCCGTGATGGATGCGGCGGCACGTTCGGCGCGCGAGCAACGAATGATTCCCCTCGAAAATGTATGAAAGTTCTAGTCACTGGCGGCACGGGATTTTTGGGACGTCACCTGGTTCCTGATTTGCAACGTCAGGGTGCCGCGGTCACGATCATCAATTCCAAAAATTGCAATCTCGTTGAGAAACAAAATCTGTTGCAGTTCAAGGACACGAAGTTTGACCGCATCTATCATCTTGCGGCGTGGACGAAGGCGGGCGATTTCTGCCTGTATCACAAGGGCGAGCAGTGGATCATCAACCAGCAGATCAACACGAACATCCTCTGGTTCTGGCGGGAATTCCAGGAGAAAGCCGTGATGATTTCCATGGGCACCGGCTGCGCGTATCCGCCAGAGTTGGAGTTGAAGGAGGAAAATTACATGGTCGGTGAGCCGGACCGCGACCTCTACACTTACGCGATGACGAAGCGCATGTTGTATGTCGGCCAGCTCGCGCTGAACCATCAATATCAAATGCAGTTCCGCCATCTCATGCCCTCGACGTTGTTCGGACCGAAGTTCGATCGCGAGGACACGCATTTCATTTTCGATCTCATCAAAAAAATCGTCGCCGGCAAAACGCAGGGCGTGCCGGTGTCATTGTGGGGCACCGGCAGCCAGATCCGCGAGCTGATTTACATTGATGACGCGATCAAACTCATCAATCTCGCGGTCGAGCATTGCCCGAACGACATCTTGAATCTCGGCAGCGGCCACGGCCACAGCATCCGCCAATACGCCGGGATGATTTGTGAAATCGTGGATTACGATCCGGCAAAGATTATTTACGACACGACCAAGTGGTCGGGCGTCTCCAAAAAAGTTTTCAACACGGACAAGATCAACCGGCTGTTCCAGGATTTTAAATTCACCGACATCCGCGTCGCGCTGGCCGAAACGATCCGTTATTATCAATCCCTGCCGCCGCAACCCCTTCACCAATAATTTATGCCCTGCCGCGTTTGTCACAGCACAAAGCTCGAACAATTTCTCGATCTTGGCGACCAGCCGCATTGCGACAGCCTGCTGCTGCCGAAAGATCTCGGGCACAAGGAGCCGTATTATCCGCTGCAGGTCTGCTTCTGCCACGACTGCACCGCCGTGCAGATCAATTACACGGTGCCGAAGGAAACGATGTTCGAAGAATATCTTTATGTTTCCGGCACTACGCAGACGTTGCGCACGCATTTTCAAGACAGCAGCGACCGGCTCGTCAAACGGCTTGGTTTGCAAAAAAACGATCTCGTCGTGGACATCGGCAGCAACGACGGCACCTGGCTCGCGTGCTACGAAAAATTCGGCCTGCGCACGCTCGGCGTGGACGGCGCGAAAAATCTCGCGGAGATGGCGAACAAACGCGGCGTCGAAACGTGGGCAAAATTTTTCAACGCCGGCGTGGCCCGCGACATCATCGCCCAAAAAGGCCGTGCGAAATTGGTCACGGCGGCGGGCGTGTTTTTTCACCTCGAAGAATTGCACAGCGTCACCGAGGGCATCGCCGAACTCATCCGCGATGGCGGCGTGTTTTGCGTGCAGGCTATTTCACTGGCTGGCATGTTGCGCTATACGCAGTTCGACCAGGTTTATCACGAGCATCTGACTTACTGGACGGTGCATTCGCTCGACCGGCTGTTTTCAGAATACGGCTTGGAAATATTTTTTGCCGACATGCTGCCGATCCACGGCGGCTCGATGGAACTGCTCGTCGCGCCGCGCGGCACCCAGAAGATTGATCCGTCCGTCGCCAAAATGCGCGCGGACGAAAAGGAACTCGGCTGCGACAAGATCGAGACCTACAAGAAATTTGCCAAGCGCGTCTGGGAAATTGAGGCCGAACTCATGGCCATCCTGCGCGACTATCACGCCAAAGGGAAAAAAGTTTATGCCTTCGGCGCACCGGCGAAAGGCGCGACGCTGCTCAATTCATTTCACATCACGACTGAGCTGGTGCAGTGCGCCGTCGAAGTGAATCAGATGAAGGTGGGCAAATACATTCCGGGCGCGCGGCTGCCGATTCTGGACGAAAAAACGACGGACGTGCCCGATGCCTATCTGATTCTAGCGTGGAATTTCCTGAAGGAATTTTTGCCGAAGAAGCGCGATTACATCATGGCTGGCGGCAAATTCATCGTGCCGATTCCGACGCCGGTGGTGATTGATAAAGACAATTACGCGCAATACGCGTGATGGTGGCGGCGGTCTGCGACTGACGAGCACGGCGCTCACAGAGCGCCGCAGAAATTTCACGAGAAAATAATCTGCGAACCGGGTGCGTTGATTTTCACATTCAGCACCTGACGGCCGGTGAAAACATGGCGCAGCTTCGCGTGGTTTTCCGGCGGCGCGAAGAACAGCATAAATCCACCGCCGCCCGCGCCCAAAAGTTTTCCACCCCATGCGCCGGCTTTGCGCCCGGCCGCGTAAATTTCGTCAATCTCCGCATTGGAAACCCCGCCGTCGAGACTGCGTTTGGCCTCCCAGGCTTCGTGCAGCAGTTCGCCGAATTCACGCAGCGGCCGGCCGGAAACCAAAATATCGTGGCCTTTGTAAACCATCTGGCGCATGGCTCCCAGCGCGACCAAATTTTGATCCACGCGTTTGAGCTGGTGCGCGACGACATCCGAAGCTTTGCGCGTGATGCCGGTGAAAACCAAAAATAAATGCGATTGAAAATCTGCCAGCCGTTGCGGCGGCAGCGGCACGCGGTTGACCACAAAATCTTTTTCGGTGCGAAATTCAACGAGGTTGAAACCGCCGAAGGCGGCGAGGACTTGATCCTGACAGCCGACGTTGTCTTTCAAAATATGGCGTTCAACGTTGATCGCTTCGGCGGCCAGTTCATGCGGGCGGAGAAATTGTCCCTTGAACGTGTGCAACGCCTGCAACAACGAAACGGTAAAAGCCGATGACGAGCCAAGGCCGGTGAATGCGGGCAGGTCCGCAAAATTGTGCAGTTCGATGTCGCGCTCAAAATTGCAGAGCTTGAGGCATTCGCGAAAAACGTTGTGCTCGATGTGGCAGACTTCTTTGACCAATTCCACTTTGCGATACGAGATGCGCATCGAATAATCAAAGAGGTGGCTCAAGAACGGACTAGCCGTGACGTAAGAAAATTTGTCGATCGCCGTCGCCAAAACCGCGCCGCCTTCCTTCAAAAAATATTCGGGATAGTCCGTGCCGCCGCCGAAAAAACTGATGCGCACCGGGGCGCGGGAAATGATCATACGATTTCAGGTTTGGAATTGGGCGATGTTTTGTTGGATAAAAAAATCCGCTTCCCGCAGCGTGTCGGGCGTGCCGATGTCCAGAAACGGCGCGTGGATGCGCAAAACTTTCAACGATTCGCCCGCCGCCGTCAACGCCGGAAACACTTCCGATTCGAGGCTCAGCGGCCGTTGCTCGGAAAATTTTTTCACCAGCGCATCCCGAAACAAATAAACGCCGGTGCTGATGACGCCCTGGCCGGGACGCTTTTCCGCAAAGCACGAAAGGTTTCCGTTCGCATCGCTGACGAGGCTGCCATAACGGCTCGTGTCCGGAACTTCGCGGCCAAAAATGACGCCGGCGGTGGAATCCTTTTGCAACTCACGGATGGCATCCGCGAGATTCGCAAATGCGAGCGTGTCGCCGTTCAGCAAAAACCACGCCGCCGAATTGGTTTTGCTTTGTTGCACCGCGTTGATGAAGCCGCCGGCCGTGCCGAGCGGCGTGGTTTCGGGAACGCACGAAACCGTGACGCCGGCGACGGGTTGTGGTGCAAAATGCTTTTCAATCACTTCCGAAAGGTGGCCGGTGGACAGAATCACGCGGCGGATGTTTTGCGCGGCGAGCCAGCGCACGACCCATTCGAGAAACGGCTTGCCGTTGACGGGCGCCATCGGCTTGGGCAGATCGCCGAGCAGATGTTTGATGCGCGTGCCGAAGCCGCCCGCGAGAATGACGGCTGAAATATTTTCGGAAGAAACGTTCACAAAATTAATCCGCTAATTACGCTAATTTTCGCGAACAAACATAAAATATTTTTAATTCGCGTTCATTCGCGAAATTCGCGGATTCAATTTTTCAGACGTTCGAGTAAATCGTGTTCCGCAAAATGGTGAAGCCCTTCATCAGTTCCACGATGCCGCGATCCAGGCCCCATTCGGGCTTGAAGCCGGTGGCGGCGATGCGCGCGTTGCTCACGATGTAATCGCGTTTGTCCGGATCTTCGCCGATGGGCGCCTCGACATAGACGAATTTCGGCAGGTGCTTTTGGATCACCGCGCACAGTTCCAACTTGGAGAGATTCGCGTCGTCGAGGCCGACATTGTAAGGCTTGCCCTTCATCGTATCGAAGTTGGCGATGCCGTGCGTGAACGCGCGGGCGACGTCGCGGATGTGAATATAATTCCGCTTGAAGTGACCTTCAAAAATGAGCACGGCGCGGTCGTGAACGGCGCGATAGACAAAATCGTTCACGAGCAAATCCAAGCGCATGCGCGGCGCGCAGCCGAACACGGTGGCGAGGCGGAAGCTGATGCTGTTCTCGCGCGCGAGCACGGCTTCTTCGGCTTTGACCTTCGTGATGCCGTAACTCGAGAGCGGTTTGAGCGGCGTTTCTTCGGTGCAGAATTTTCCTTTTTCGCCGATGCCGTAGCCGCTGTTCGTGACCGGCATGATGACCCACTGCTGTTTGCCAGCGAGGCGGCAAATCATTTCGACTGCGTCTTGATTGGTGGTTTTCGTCGCGATCTGGTCGGTGTTGCAGATCGGCACGCCCACGAGCGCGGCGAGCGGGATGATCAAATCGGCTTTCGCGACGAGCGGCTTGACGACGGATTCCTCGCGGCAATCACCGCGCACGACGGAAAATTTTTCATTGCCGCAGCAGTCCAGCAGCGAGTTCTGGTTGAAGTAAAAGTTGTCCAGCACGGTCACTTCATGACCTTGCGCGAGCAGCGTGGGCGTGAGGACGGAGCCGAGATAACCGGCGCCGCCGGTGATGAGGATTTTCATGTTCTAAAATTTTTTATACGGCCGAAGTCTGCGGCTTGCGCGTGAGAAAAACAAGCAAACCACTTAACAGAATGCCGATGACGATGGCCGTCAAGGTGACATAAAGCGGTTTGCTCGGCAGGCTGAAATGGAAGTCCACCGTGTGGGGGCCGGCCGGCAGATAGACGCCGCGCATCAGATAATTGCAGCGCAACAGTTGCGCCGGCTGGCCATCCACGCTGACGCGCCAGTTGGCATCGTAGCGGTCGTTGAGCAGCAGCACGGACGGCGCGGCGGCTTGCGTGGCGAGCACGATGTGTTTCGGCGCGTAGCTTTTGAATTCGACGCTGCCGGAATTTTCATTCGTCGCGACAGCGGGCAGATTTTTTTCCGGCGTGGAAATCAAAACCGTTTGCGCCGGATCAAAATTCAGGTCGGTAAGCGTTTTCAAAACGGCCGCGTCGTTGGTGTTGACCTGCCAGTTGGAATACAGTTTGGCGCGCGGCAACGTTCCGGTGAATTCAAAGAGTGCGTAAGGGCCATTGTCGTTGAGGACGGCGGTGAGCTGCTCCAGTTCCGTCGGCTGCGTGATGCCGGGCTTGGGCACAATGTCAAACCGTTTGGCGATGCGAAACCGATGTTGCACCGGGTCGAGCTGCTGGTTGAGCACATCCAGAAAACCGGCGGCGCCGAGCAGATAACGGGTGTTCGTCAATTGCCAGTGGCGCGCGATCAGCGGAATGGATTCCGGGGTGCCCCGCGGCGACATGGCTTCCAGATAATTTTTCAAATCTTCCGGCATGCGCGCCATCTGGATAAGGTCGAGGCATTGAATGTTGTAATAGGGAAAATGGTGCTGCATCCATTCGATGCGATACAATTCATCGAGCAGTTCCAAGCCTTGCGGGGCACGCAGGGGCATGCCGGCAACGCGATGTTCATAAGGTTTGTCGCGCAAGAAATCCACGATCGGGTTCAGCGAGCCGACTTCGTATTTTTGTTTGTAATCCCAATGGATGATGTAGGGCAGATCCGCGCGGCCCAGGTCGAAAATCAAAAATGCGCCGAGCAACACCCCGCCCAGCCGCGCGCGCGGCCCGGAAAAATATCCGGCAATGACGAGAATGATTAACGCGATGGCCACGGCCAAGAGCAACAGGAACCAGCCGGCCTGCCCAATGCTGAAGGCGATGAGCTGGCCGGCAAAGTCTGCGTCAGGAAAACCGGTTTTCTGAAGGTAGCGAACGAGGCTGGGTTTTTGCGCCGAGTAGATCAGCCAACCGAGGACACTGGCACCAAAAATCCCGGCGCAGGCAAATGTCCATTTGCGGTCGAAAGGGCTGACTTTTGCCCACCATTTTGGCACCTGTGTGAACAGGTCGGAAGATTTTGGCAATGCGCTGTCGAGGTAACGGCGGTTCAACAAATGGATCCCGTGGGCGAATAAAATGACGAGGGCCCACGAAAAAAAGGTGAGAAATTTCGCCGGGTTTCGGATGGTGGAAAAATACGGCAGCTTGTAAAGCAGCGCATAAAACGGCGCGAACCGGCCCCACGCAAACAACAGCGAAACCACCAGCACGGCGGCCCAAAACCAGATGAATTTTTTCTGCGCCAACGTGCAGGCGCAATTTTGG
>Ga0302187_10000009_pt1 | contig 205944 bp, 165 predicted proteins | sample II_Bog_E1_3_FD_202120 | JGI IMG/M metagenome (GOLD analysis project Ga0302187, IMG submission 202120) | Peat permafrost microbial communities from Stordalen Mire near Abisko, Sweden - II_Bog_E1_3 | ecosystem: Environmental > Terrestrial > Soil > Wetlands > Peat | place: Sweden: Abisko...
GAACGTAAAATGCGCGTGTCATCATCGTCGCTTTCGTCATCGGTGACTTTGCGGCGCGATGGCAACAGATCATCTTCAACGAGCGCGGCGCGGATGAAAATTTCCGTCGCTTCCTCAGGATTGATGTTGCCGTGCGAGACTTTGACCTTGCGGACTTCCATACCGTAAAGCGTGGTGCGCTCCTCGACCAAAACATTTCCCGCCGCCACGTTCCAATGCGGGTTTTGGTAAGTGGTTTTGCACAGATGTGGCGCGAGTTGGACGATCCACAGCGGATCAATGCCCGCGTTGGTGCGCGCAAACAATTGCGACGTTTCCACAATTTCACCGGCGACAATCCACGGTGGTTGCTGCGTGGACGCGGGTTTCGGCGGCGGCTGATTGTGGTTGCGTGCGGCGGGTTTTGGCGGACGTTCGTTGCGGTCGTAAAGCGCCGAACCGGGAAACATCGCGAGCAGACGATTGCCAGCGCCTTGATATTGATTCCGCTCTTTGCGCAACGCGACGTGGCCGAGCAAGCCGGTGAGAATTGAGCGATGAATCGCGGCGTAATCGGCGTTGCTCTCGTTCAGTTTGAAGCGGCCCAAATCTTCCAGTGCGCCGTGCAATTGCGCGTGCAAATCCTGCCACTCGCGCATTCGCAAATAGGAAAGAAAATTGGCTTTGCAAAATTTTCGGCGCTGGCCTTGCGAGCGCAGGCGTTCCCACTGATCGTGAACCGCGTCCCAAATTTTGAGCAGCGAGAGAAAGTCTGATTGCGGATCGACGAAACGTTTGTGCGCGGCGGCGGCGGCATCTTTTTTGTCGAGCGGACGTTCGCGCGGATCTTGAATGCTCAAGCCAGCGGCAATAATCAGCAATTCACGGCCCGCGTGTTCGTGCTGCGATTGTAACAGCATCCGGCCGAGCGTCGGATCAATCGGCAGTCGCGAGAGATCGTGGCCGAGTTGCGTGAGTTCGCGCTTTTCGTCGAGCGCCCCGAGTTCCTGCAGCAGTTTGTAACCGCCATCAATCGCCGAAGGCGGCGGCGGATTCACAAACGGAAACGTCTCGATGTCGCCGAGGCGATACGCGCGCATCCGCAAAATCACTTCGGCCAGATTCGCGCGCTGAATTTCCGGCTGCGTGTATTGCGGACGCTCGGCAAAATCTTCTTCGGAATACAGCCGGATGCACACGCCGTCCTGCACACGACCGCTCCGGCCTTTGCGCTGATGCGCGCTGCTCTGCGAAATCGGCTCGACCGGCAAACGCTTCGTGCGTGTGCGCGGATTGTAGCGGCTGATGCGCGCGAGGCCGGAATCAATGACGTAACGAATGCCCGGAATCGTCAGCGAGGTTTCGGCGATGTTCGTGGCGACGACAATTTTCCGCCGGTTTAACGGGGCGAAAACGCGTTGCTGATCCGCCGCGCTCAACAAACCGAACAGCGGAATGATTTCCGCCTCGCGCCCGAAACGTCCGTCGAGCATATCGCACGTCTCGCGGATATCGCGTTCACCGGGCATGAAAATTAAAATATCGCCGTTGCCGGGTTCGCACAGCGCGGTTTCGGCCGCGCGCACAGCGGCGTCAACATAAGTGAATTCGCCGCGCTCTTCGGAGTCCGCGTCGAACGGCGCGTAAATCACCTCCACCGGATACAACCGACCGGAAACTTCGATGATCGGCGCATCGTTAAAAGCTTTGGAAAACGTCTGCGTATCAATCGTCGCGGACGTGATGATGAGCTTTAAATCGTTGCGCTTGGCGAGCAGCGTTTTTAAATAGCCGAGGAGAAAATCAATGTTCAGGCTGCGTTCGTGCGCTTCGTCAATGATGATGCAGTTGTATTCCGACAGCAGCGGATCGCCCTGGGTTTCCGCGAGCAAAATCCCGTCAGTCATCAGCTTGATGTAAGTCTGCGGACTGCTGCGGTCGTCAAAGCGAATCGTGCAGCCGACTTCGCGGCCCCAGTTTACGTTCAGTTCTTCCGCGATGCGGCGTGAAATGGAAAGCGCCGCGACGCGCCGCGGTTGCGTGCAGCCAATTTTCGCCTCGATGCCCAAGCCCGCTTCGAGACACATCTTCGGAATTTGCGTCGTCTTGCCCGAACCGGTTTCGCCGGCGATGACCACGACTTGATGCGCGCGGATGGCGGCGACGATGTCGTCTTTGCGCGCGGTGATGGGCAGGTCCGGCGGATAAATTATTTTCGGAACATTCGCTTGTCGTTCCTCGCGCAAGGCGATGGAAGCACGAACTTGTTCGTGGAGGCGATCAAGAATTTTTTCGTGCGTCTGTGGATGATGTTGATCGCGCAACAGCCGGACCATCCGGCCGCCAAGCCGCACCCAATCGGGCAACATGGCTTGGGGCAGGAGTTTTCGGATTTCGTCAACGCGGGCGTCCTTCATGCCGGAGCCGCGAAGTGTAGCCGAGTCAACGCCGTGTGCCAATCCTCTCGCGGCGTGGGCAATGAAAAATTTTAAAATAACGCTTAATTTTAACTTCTGCGCACCGATGTATTGGTGCAGCATTTGGAAAAATCAGAAAATGTATCTAGGAAAAAAAATCGTGGTGGTCATGCCCGCTTACAACGCGGCCAAAACCGTCATCCAAACCGTGGACGAGGTTCAGCAGCAGGGCATCGTGGATGAAATCATTCTGGTGGATGACCGCAGCCGCGACAACACGGTTGAAATCGCCTCGCAGTTGCTCGGCGTGCGCGTGCATGTGCACGAGAAAAACACCGGCTACGGTGGCAACCAGAAAACTTGTTACAAGCTGGCGCTCGCCGCCGGCGCGGACATCATCATCATGGTCCATCCGGATTATCAATACACGCCGAAGCTGATTCCGGCGATGGCCTCGATGATCGCGAACGACCTGCATCCGTGCGTGCTGGCCAGCCGCATTCTCGGCGGCTATTCGCTGCAAGGCGGCATGCCGTCGTGGAAATATGTGGCGAACCGGTTTCTGACGGCGGCGGAAAATTTATTGCTCGGCGCCAAACTTTCCGAATATCACACCGGCTACCGCGCGTTCTCCAAGGAAGTTTTGCTGAAGCTCAACCTGAAAAATAACTCCGACGATTTCGTGTTCGACAACCAGATGCTCGCGCAGATTTTCTGGCACGGTTTCACGATCGGCGAAGTGAGCTGCCCGACGAAATACTTCAAGGAAGCGTCGTCCATCAATTTCCGCCGCAGCGTGAAGTATGGCTTCGGCTGCCTGAGCGTCGGGTTGAAGTTCCGGCTGGCCAAAATGGGTTTGGCGAAGCCGAAAATATTTTTCCCGTGATTACTTGAGGGAAACCGCGAGGCGCGATTTCTTGCGGTTGGCGGTGGGGCGGGGAACCGCGCCGGTTTTCACGGCCTTGTCGAACGCGGAGTGGACGCCGGGCAGCAATTTGGCGGCCTCGTCTTTTTTACCAGCGGTGACGGCGGCGCGAAATTCTTTTTCCAGCCGGCGCAGTTTGGATTTGACGCTGCGGTTCTGGAGGTTTTTGCGGGCGCTGTTGCGCACCCGGCGTTCGGCTGACTTCGTATTCGGCATATATTAAATTTCGATTCGCGTAAAAGGGCAGCGAATCTAGCGAATGCGTTTGAAATGTCAACGACGAAAACGCGTCCACAGTCGGGACGGGACTTTTCGGAGTGGATGCTGTCCATTCGGCCGGGGGGTTGCATGTCATCCGGCTTTACTTTTGCACGGCCGGCTGGTTGTTTAGAGGATTGTTATAATTGTTGCAAAGGAATGAAACCGCACGCATGAATTCGCCGCTCCGTATCCTGCATTTGGAGGATCATCCTGCCGATGCTCTGTTGGTGCGCGACCAGCTCCAGGAAGAGGGGCTGGCGGCGGATATTTTCGTCGTGGTGCGCCGGCAGGAATTTCTTCGCGCGCTGGATGGACAAAAATGGGATCTCGTGCTGGCCGATTACCGGTTGCCGGACTTCAACGGTCTGGACGCATTGAAACTGGTCCGCGAAAAATTTCCGCTCGTGCCCGTCATTCTGATGTCCGGCACCATCGGCGAACGCGAGGCCATTGAAAGTCTCAAGGCCGGGGCGACCGACTATATCCTCAAACAAAATCGCGAACGGTTGCCGACGGCCATCCGGCGCGCCGTGGCCGAGGCGGCGGAACGCGGCTTGCGCGCGGTCGCCGAGGAGGAATTGCGCCGCAGCGAAAAACAATATCGGCTTTTGTTTCAGGGCAACCCGAATCCGATGTGGGTGTTTGATTTGGAAAAATTGCAAATTCTGGAGGTCAATGAGGCGGCGGTGCAGCAATACGGTTTCTCGCGCGAGGAATTTCTCCGCATGACCATCACGGATCTGCGCGTCAAAGTGCGCGATCCGCAACACACGCCGCCGGCCAAAGATGCCGAGGCCAAAGGATTGGTCTGGCAGCATCGGCGCAAAAACGGTTCGGTCATGGATGTGGAGGTCAACTGGTCGCCGCTCGCGTTTCAGGGCCGGCTCGCGGCGCTGACCATGGCGACGGATGTGACGGTGCGCCGGCGTTCGGCGCTGCACAATGCTTTGTTCCGCAAGTTGAGCCATAACTTGAGCGCGGTCACGACGGCGGCGGAGGCGGCGGGGCATATTTGCGAGGCGGCGGATGAATTGTTCCGCTGGGACGATTTCGCGCTGGATTTATATTCGGAAGAAAAGGATGAAGTGGTTTCGCTGCTGACCATCACCACCATTGACGGCAAGCGCGTGCCGATTCCTGGCTCGCCACAACCAAAGACGGCGAACGCGCTCGTGCAGCGCGTGATCATGCGCGGCGCGGAACTTGTCTCGCAAAAGGAAACCGGCGAGAAGGCGGGCACGACCATGATCGCGCCGATCCGCAAAGGCAACCGCGTCGTCGGGCTGCTGTTTGTGCAAGGCCGGCTGACGCACACTTATTCGGAACGTGACTTGGAAACGTTGCAGACGCTGGCGGACCAATGCGGCGGCGCATTGCAGCGCGTGCAGACGGAAGAAGCATTGCGTCACAGCCAGCATCGGTTTCACGAACTCTTTGAAAATTCGCCCGACGCCATTTTTGTGGAAAACCTGGCGGGCACGGTGCTGGATGCGAACCGTGCGGCGTGCGCGTTGCATGCCTTGAAGCGCGAGGAACTCGTCGGCAAAAATGTCATCGAAGAATTGATTCCGCCCGGGAGCCGCGAAAAAGCCCGCGCCGATTTTAAAAAACTGGCGGCCGGCCAGATTTCCTGGGCCGAGGGCGAGAGCTTGCGCGCGGATGAAAGCGTGGTGCCGGTGGAACTCCGCGCGGTGCGCGTCGAATATCAAGGGCAGCCCGCGCTGTTGTTTCACGTCCGCGACATCACCGAACGGCAGGCGGCCGAAACGGCGTTGCGCAGTTCGGAAGCCCTGTTCCGTTCGGTCTGGGAAAATTCCGTGGACGGCATGCGGCTCACCGACGAACACGGCAACATCGTGGCGGTAAACGAGGCATTCTGCCGTCTGGTCGGCATGGCGCAGGCGCAGTTGGAAGGCAAGTTGTTCACGGTGGTCTATTCGGCGCAGACGGATTGGGAACAATTTCTCCAGCGTCACCGCGAGCTGTTTCGCGCGGGCACATTGCAGGCCAAACGCGAGCGGGAATTTGTGCTGCACGACCATCGCCGCGTGGTGTTTGAGATCGGCGATTCCTACGTGGAAACCGGCGGCAAACCGCGTTTGTTGCTGAGCCTGTTCCGCGATGTCACCGGCCACAAACAATTGGAGGAGCAATACCGCCAGTCGCAGAAAATGGAGGCCATCGGCCAGCTCGCCGGCGGCATCGCGCATGATTTCAACAACATTCTCACCATCATTCTCGGCCATGCTTCGTTGCTGACGCTGACGCCGCTGGATGCGAAGCAAATGGTTTCCGCGCAGCAGATCAAGCTCGCTTCCGAACGCGCCGCTGGGCTCACACGCCAACTGCTCGCGTTCGGGCGCAAACAAATTTTCAGTCCGCGCCCGGTGGATCTCAATCGCGTGGTCGGCAATTTGAAGGAAATGCTCGCGCGGCTCCTTGGCGAGGACATTGCGCTCCAAATTAATTTCAGCAGCGACCCCGCGGTGACCGACGCCGATCCGAGCATGTTGGAACAAATTTTGTTAAATCTGGCGGTCAATTCCCGCGACGCCATGCCGCACGGCGGCCAGCTCGCCATCCGCATCAACCGTCGCGAAGTGGACACGACGCACATTCGCAAATCGGTGGAGGCGTCGCCCGGCCAATTCATCTGTTTGACTCACACCGACACGGGCGAGGGAATTCCGCCGGAAAATCTGCCGCGTATTTTTGAACCTTTTTTCACCACCAAGGAACTCGGCAAAGGCACCGGCCTCGGCCTCGCCACGGTTTATGGCATCGTCAAACAGCATCACGGCTGGGTGGAAGTGGAAAGCGAACTGGGCAAAGGCACGACGTTCAGCATTTTTCTCCCGGCCAGCGTCGCCATGCCCGCCGTGCCGGAAACCACCGACACGCAGTTTTTGTTGCGCGGCGGCAATGAAACCATTCTGGTGGTCGAGGATGAACGCGATCTGCGCGAGATCATCACCCGCACGCTCAACCGGCACGGTTACCGCGTGTTTCAAGCGGTGGATGCGAACAGCGCCTTGCAAATCTGGGCCGAATACAAAAATGAAATCAATCTCGTTTTCACCGATGTCATCATGCCGGGCGGGCTGAACGGACGTGAAATGGCCGAACGGATTTGGCAAGAGAAGCCGGCCACGAAAATTATTTTTTCCACCGGTTACGGCGCGGAAGCGCTCGGCAAGGATTTCAAGCTCGACGCCAATCTGAATTTCTTGCAGAAGCCATATCAGCCGGCCGCCCTCGCGCGAATCATCCGCAGTTGCCTCGACGCCAAACCCGCCAGCTGATTTTAAGTTTTGAATTTTTAGTTTTAAGTTTTCTGCCGCCCGACTTAAAATTCAAATTAAGAAACAATAATTTCACAATGATCATAGCCCCTTCGCTGCTCGCTGCGGATTTCACCCGGCTCGGAAAGGAAGCCGAGCGCGCCGAGCGCGCCGGTGCCGACTGGCTGCACCTGGACATCATGGACGGCCACTTTGTGCCGAACATCTCCTTCGGTCCTGCCGTGGTCGCCGCCGTGCGCCCGCACGCGAAAAAACTTTTTTTCGACGTGCATCTCATGTGCGAGAAACCGGAAATTCTGTTGGAGCCGTTTGCCCAAGCGGGCGCGGATGAAATGATCATCCACGTCGAACTCGGCGAACCAGTGCTGCCGCTCATCTGGAAAATAAAAAATCTCGGCAAAAAAGTCGGCCTCGCCATCAATCCGCCCACCGCCATCGCCGCCGTCCAGCCGTTCCTCGACAAGATTGATCTGCTGCTCGTGATGACCGTCAATCCCGGTTTTGGCGGCCAGAGTTTCATCCACGAGTGTCTGCCCAAAGTCCAGCAGGCCGACGCGTGGCGCCGCGAAAATAAATTCAAGTATCGACTCGAAGTGGACGGCGGCATCAACAATCAAACGGTGGCCGAATGCGCCCGTGCCGGCGCGGACACCTTTGTCGCGGGCACCGCGCTTTTCAGTCACCGCAACATGGGGGCGGCGGTAAAAAAAATGCGCCAGGCCGCGCGCGATAACGATCCGGCGCTCGCGGATTTGAAGCTGGCTTGAAGTTTTTTTATGTCGCAGATCAAATTCGGCACCGATGGCTGGCGTGCGGTCATCGCGGAAGACTTTACTTTTGCCAATGTCGCGCGCGTCGCGCAGGCCACGGCGGATTTCTGGAAGTCTGAAGTCCAAAGTCCCAAGTCCAAAGTCTTCGGCCGCGAATTGAAAGTCGTGGTCGGCTACGACCGCCGGTTTTTGTCCGACCGTTTTGCGCAAATCACCGCCGAGGTTTTTGCCGGCAATGATTTTCGAGTCATCCTCACGCCGGAGCCCACGCCGACACCGTCCGTTTCTTTCGCGGTGAAAAATCTCAAAGCCGTCGGCGGCGTGATGATCACTGCCAGCCACAATCCGCCGATCTTCAACGGCTTCAAACTCAAGTCGCATTTCGGCGGCTCCAGCAGTCCGGACGAATGTGCCGCCGTCGAAAAACTATTGGATGCAACCGCGCCAAAACAAATCTTTAATGTTAAACCGCCACTCGTAAATTTGGAGGACATTCGCCCTGCGCATTTTCGCGCCATCAAAAAACTCGTGGATTTCAAACTGATTGCGAAATCCAAATTGCGCGTGGCGCACGATGCGCTGTTTGGCGTCGGCGCGGGTGTTTTTGAAACGCTGCTCGCCAGGACAAGTTGCCAGGTGACGACGCTCAACGGCGCGCACGACCTTCTTTTCGGCGGCATTTGCCCGGAGCCGTTGCCGAAAAATTATGCGCTTGGCGGCGCGCAGTTGAAAAAAAATCCGCACGATATTTGCCTCGTGACCGACGGCGATTCCGACCGCATCGGTGCGATGGATGGTCGCGGCGGGCCGCTGACGAACCAACAGGTGATCGCGCTCCTGCTGCATCATCTCGTGCGCAATCGCGGGGGGCGCGGCGTGGTGACCAAAACGTTCAACACGACCGCGATGGTGGACAAAATGTGCGCCGCGTGGAATCTGCCGCTCACGGAAGTTGGCATCGGCTTCCGCTTCATCGCGCCGGAACTGATGAAGCCCGGCGCGCTCTTCGGCGCGGAAGAAAGCGGGTCGGTTGGTTTTGCGAATCACATTCCCGAACGCGACGGCGTGGCCGCCGGATTGTTTCTGCTCGAAATGTTGGCGAGGGAAAAAATTTCCGTGAACAAAATTTACGCGAAGTTGGAAAAGGAATTTGGCCCGCACCGTTATGCGAGATACGACGCGCATTATCCTTTGGAAAAACGCGCCGCGCTCATGGAATTTTTAAAATCGCATCCGCCGCGAAAACTTTTGCGCGCGCCGGTGGTCAAAGTGGACGCGCGCGACGGTGTCAAATTCGTGGCGGCAGATGCGACTTGGCTGATGCTGCGCGGCTCGGGCACCGAGCCGGTGCTGCGCATTTACGCGGAGGCAAAAACCGATGCCGCCGTGCAAAAACTTTTGAAGCGGGGAATTTCTTTGCTGCGATAGCCGGCATTTTAAAAACATCACCAATAGTGTTGATGGCGGGAACGCCCGGGACGGGTTATTTTTATTCATCAAAACGAATTTTCTTGCCGTCGAGTGGCGCCCCCTGGTTCCGTCGATAAAAACTAGCGGTTGGTTGATTCCGCTGTGGCTGGCGGTTTTTCCATTTTGTTCCGCGCCGGTTTCCGCCAATAGTCCCGGCGGTTTTACAACGTTGGTGACAACTTCTGTGACGACCGGGACGGAAACTTTTGGCAGCCAGACCGATCATTATTTGGATAATGGCATTCTCCATGTTTCCCTTTCGGCAAACGGCAGCTTGAATTCCATGAAATATCTTAAGCCCGGTTCGGCCGGCACGCCGGCGGCGAACGGCACGGAAACGGTCAGCCAGTCGGGCGTGAATTTCGGGAATCACACGGCGATTTATTATTACTGGTATCCCGATGGCAACGGCGACTGCATTTACTCGAACACGATCGTCGGCGCGACGAATATTGATGTCTGCTATTTGCGTCCGTTCAGCCAGGCGAAAGGGGATCAAGTGATCGCGGATGTGGAGTTGCATTATTCGCTGGGCAAAGGCAACACCGGCCTTTATGCGTATTTGATCGTCCGGCATCCGACCAACTACGTCAGCTTCGCCACGAATTTGAGCATCAGTTTTATCCAGGTGCTCTGGCCGACGGCGCACGACAACACGAATTTTTTCTTTGAAAATTCCTACGTGGACAACACCGTCAAATATGGCCTGAACTTGAACGGCGTTTATCAGAAGCGCAACGGCCTGCAGCCGAGTTTTTATGACAACTGGCACACCATCGCCGTGACCAACATCAACATTCCGAAAGAAGTCACCGAATATACCACCGGCGTGTTTGCCGGCAGCACCAATGGAAAATATTCCTTCACCTTTGATTTTCCCAAGCTGAGCACGTTCGGCATGGCGAGCGACACCAACAAAATGGGCATTTGGTTTGTCGCCGGCGGGCACGAATATCAGCAGAACGGCCCGACCGCGTGCGAATATTCCGGCGGCATCGGCGGCATCATCGGGTTCGAACCGCTCATCGCCCATTACGGCAACACCGGCCTCAACGTCAATAGCAACGCGGCCTTTACCAAGATTTACGGGCCGTGGTTGTTTTACGTCAACAGCGCCTCGAATGGCGCGGCATGCTGGGCGGATTCGCAGCAGCAGGCGCTGGCCGAGCAGCAAGCGTGGCCTTACGCGTGGCTGACCAACAGCGTTTACCAATCCAAAAATCAGCGCGCCAGCATTTCTGGAACATTAGTCATCAACGATCCGCTGCGGCCGCAGGCAAATGCCGCGGGGGCGTGGATTGGTCTGGCGGCACCCGATGCGGGTTTGGAGGTGGATCCGAACGACTGGCAATGGCAGTCCGACGGTTATCAATTTTGGACGCAGTGCGCGGCGGACGGCACTTTCAATTTGCCGGCGGCGACAACTTTTACGCCTTACGGTTCCAATGCCGTTTATGAATTATATGCGTATTGCGCCGGCACCAACGGCTCGGTCGGCCAATTCCAAACCGGGCCGTTTACCTTCGCACCCGGCTGGGTGACGAATCTCGGCACGCTCACGTGGAATGTCCCGCATCAAGGTGCCAATCTGCTTTGGGAAATCGGCTATCCCGACCGCGCGGCGGATAAATTCCGGCACGGCGATGACTATGCGATTCCGGGCCTGTGGCTCAGCTTCGCCAATGAATTTCCCAATCCCATGACTTACACCGTCGGCAGCAGCAATCCGACGAACGATTGGAATTACGTGCAGACCGCCTATTTCACCAATGGTGTGGCGAGCAACATGGTTTGGAACATCCAATTTAATATTCCTAAATTGCCCACGAGCGGCAATGCCACCCTGACCATCGCCTGGGCCGGAGCTTACAGCGCTGCCATTGCTTCGTATGTGAACAATCCGGGCATGACGTCGGAGTTCCAAGATTTTTATCCGAACATTCCGTTTCCCAACGGTGTGACGGCGGACTCGCTCGTTCGCCAGGGCATTCATGACAAATACGGCATCGATCACCTCAGCATTCCTGTCAGCAAACTTCTGCCCGGCACCAACACCATCACGCTCGTGCAACGCCGCGCCGTCACTGCGACCGTCAGCTACGTGATGTATGACTATTTGGATTTTGAGCTGCCCACACCGATGCCGCCGATTGGATTGGCGGCTTCACCGGGCGATGGGAAAATTATTTTGAACTGGAGCGCCTCGCCCGGTGCCACCGGTTATTATCTGGCGCAAGCGACCAACAGTGCCGGCACCTTTAAAATTATCGGCACGAACGTCCCAAATCTTTCGTTCACGGACAACGGATTGACCAACGGTATCGTTTATTACTACACCGTCACGGCCACCAATGCCTTCGGTAGCAGCGATGTCTCGACTCAAGCCAGTGCGCAGCCCGTCTCCCCCGCCGTGCCGTTGCTTGGATTCGGCGGCATTAATGCCAGCCAGATCAACCTGAGCTGGCCGTTCGATCACACGGGCTGGCGCTTGCAAATGCAGACAAATATTTTGAATCAGGGGCTTGGCACCAATTGGATCACGGTCGCCGGTTCAACCAATGCGAACCAAATCTCCGTGCCGTTGAAGGCTGATAGCGGCAGCGTTTTTTTCCGCCTCGTGTATCCCTGATTTAGGTGAAGCCCTTTTTCTTGGCGACGGGCCGGTTCGTCGGTAAATTGGGGCCATGATCAACCACGGCATCCTGAATCCGCAAATCCTCTCACTGCTCGCCCGCGTGCGTCACACCAATGCGCTTGTGATCGCCGACCGCGGCTTTCCGTTTTGGCCGATGATCGAGACGGTGGATGTTTCCATCGTGGACGATTTGCCCTCGGTCATTCAGCTCATCAAGGCATTGCGCGCGAACCACAACTTTACGCAGGCTTACATGGCCAAGGAATTTCTAAAAAATAATTTCAAAAAAACGCAGGAGGATTTCGCCCGCGCGTTGAAACGCATTCCCACGACCTTCGAACCGCATGTCGAATTCAAAAAGCGCGTGCCGCACGCCATCGGCCTCATCCGCACCGGCGATACCACGCAATATGCAAACACGATTTTGATTTCCGGCTGAAACGCTTTTTTAAAAATGAAACGTAATCTGCGCGTCGGTCTGTTCGGCATCGGCCTCGACACTTACTGGCCGCAATTCAAGGGGCTCAAACCGCGCCTTGCAAGTTATGTCCGCGCCGTCCAAAAAAAACTGGCGCGCCCGGGCGTCGAAATCGTGAATCTTGGCCTGATTGACAATCCAAAAAAAGCGCTCGAAGCCGGCCATAAATTTCGTGAAGCGGATGTGGATGTGATTTTTCTGCACGTCACGACTTACGCGCTTTCGTCCACCGTTTTGCCGGTCGTGCAGTGCGCGAAAGTTCCTGTGATCATTTTGAATCTCGCGCCCGCGGCCGCGATTGATTACGAAAAATTCAATAAAATGGGCGACCGCACGGCGATGACCGGCGCCTGGCTTGCGCATTGCGCCGCGTGTCCCGTGCCGGAAATCGCCAATGTTTTCAGCCGGGCGCGAATTGAGTTTCATCAAGTCACCGGCATGTTGCACGACGATCCGCCTTGCTGGAACGAAGTGGACGCATGGATCGAAGCCGCGCGCGTCGCGCACACGATGTTTCACAATCGCCTCGGTTTGATGGGCCATTATTACGGCGGGATGCTGGATATTTATTCCGACACGACGCTGCAATGCGCCACGTTCGGCGGCCATCTGGAAATTTTGGAAGTGGATGAACTGGCCGCGTTACGCCGCGAAGTTTCTGCGAAACAGATCAAAGATCGCGTCGCGCATTTCCAAAAAGTTTTCGCCGTGCAACCGGATTGCTCGCAAGCCGAATTGGAACGCGCCGCGAAAACTTCCGTTGCGCTGGATTGTCTGGTGAAGGAACACGACCTCGGCTCGCTGGCATATTTTTACAACGGCACCGGCAGCTTGGAAAACGAGGATGCGATCAGCTCGATCATTTTGGGCAATTCGCTGTTGACCGCGCGTGGCATTCCCGTCGCCGGCGAATACGAAGTGAAAAACGCGCAGGCCATGAAGATCATGGACACGTTCGGCGTCGGCGGCTCGTTCACGGAATATTACGCAATGGATTTTGCCGACGATGTCGTGCTGATGGGGCACGACGGGCCGGGCCACATCAAAATCGCGGAGGGCAAAACCAAGGTGCGTCCGCTAAAAGTGTATCACGGCAAAGTCGGTCGCGGTTTGTCCGTGGAAATGTCCGTGAAACACGGGCCGGTCACTTTGCTTTCCGTCGTGGAGACGAAGGATGGAAAATTAAAATTGCTCGTGGCCGAAGGCGAATCCGTTGCCGGCCCGATTTTGGAAATCGGCAACACCAACAGCCGCTACCGTTTTTCGATTGGCGCGCGACAATTTGTGAACGACTGGAACGCGCACGGCCCGGCACATCATTGCGCGGTCGGCCTCGGCCACATCGCGGACAAAATCGACAAGTTGGGAAAATTGCTGCGCACGGAAGTGGCGCGGGTATGTTAAAAAAAATATTTCCGCTGCTGGCCGCCTGTTTTTGCGCGGCGATTTCTGGTCTTGCGGCCGAAACCAATTCCGTTCGCGCAATTATTCCAGCCATTCCCGAAGGCCGGCTGGTGGATACGAACACGCTGCAGCAGATTTATGACGAAGTGAAAACGCCTTTCAAATATGGCGTGGTCATCCAGGGCGCGGGCACGAATGAGTTGGTGGATTGCCCGAGCATTTTTCGCCGGGGCAACCATTGGTTCATGCTGTATGTCGCCATCACGAATAAAATTGGCTACCAGACTTTTCTCGCGCGCAGCGACGATTTATTGCATTGGCAAAAACTCGGGAAAATTTTGTCGTTCACAAAAACGAATGCGTGGGACGCGTGGCAGGCGGATGGTGGAATCGCGCTGGCGGATTATAATTGGAACGGCGCGCATGAACTGGAGAAATTTGACGGCAAATTTTGGCTGACCTATATCGGTGGAGCGAAACAAGGTTATGAAACCGATCCGCTTTCGCTTGGCCTGGCTTGGACAAAATCGCCTACCAAAGCAAACGAGTGGAACCGACTTTTGGAAAATCCCGTGCTGTCGCCGAAGCAAGCGGACGCGCGCAGTTTTGAAACCAAGACGATTTACAAAAGCCAAATCATCCACGATCAAAGCGAATCGCTCGGCTGGCCCTTCGTGATGTTTTACAACGCGAAATATAAAAATGGTTACGAGCAGATCGGCATGGCGGTCTCGCGCGATCTAAAAAACTGGAACCGTTATGGCACCAATTCCGTGATCGTGAACGGCGAGGCAAAAAAGAACGGCATCAGCGGCGATCCGCAGATCGTGAAAATCGGCGACGTCTGGACGATGTTTTATTTTGGCGCGGGCTGGAAACCGCGCGCGTTCGACACCTTCGCGTGCTCCTACGATTTGGTGCACTGGACGAAATGGGACGGCCAGAATTTGATCGAGCCGAGCGAACCGTTCGACCAAACTTACGCGCACAAGCCATGGGTCGTGAAATGGAACGGCGTGGTTTATCACTTTTATTGCGCAGTCGGAACGCAGGGCCGCGTCATTGCGGTGGCGACCTCGCGCGACCTGAAAAAATTTTCCGCGCACTGACGGGCGCAAAAATTGCGAATGCTTTGTTAAAAAACGGTTGGTCCAAAATTTTCGCTTCGCCGAATTTATTGTTCAACACGGACAATAAATGCCGGTTCAACCAACAACTTCATCGAGAAATTCGCCGCGCCGCGCGGCGGCTGGCTGCTTTCATTGCGGCGAGCCATCTGCGGCCAATGCGTTTGTGCTGGCCGGCAAATCCTTCTGCTGTTTCGGCTGCCAGACCGTTTTCAGTTTGCTGCGCGAGAACGGCCTGGAACAGTTTTATGAATTGAATGCCGCGCCCGGCACGCGCATCCGCGCCGCCACCGTCGCCGCCAAATGGGCGTTCCTGGACGATCCGGTATTGGCGGAAAAATTATTTGATTATGCCGATGTCACGCGCGCCCAAGTCACGTTGCATCTGCCGGCAATTCACTGTGTCGCGTGCGTCTGGCTGCTGGAAAATCTGTTCAAACTGCATCCCGGCATCGGCCACGCGCAGGTGAATTTTTCGCGGCGCGAGGCGGCCATCACGTTCGCGCGCGACAAAATCAAATTCAGCGAACTCGCCGCGCTGCTCGCCTCCATCGGCTATGAACCGGAACTGACCTTTGGCGAAACGGAAAAAACCAAGCCTCCGCTGTGGCGCAAAAAAGCGTGGCTGCAAATCGGCGTCGCCGGCTTTGCATTCGGCAACATCATGCTCATGTCGCTGCCGTTTTATTTCGGCCTCGACAGCCTGAACGGCCCGTGGTTCAAGGCGATGGCCGGCTGGCTGAGCTTGGCGTTTGCACTGCCGGTGGTGATTTACAGCGCGGCCGATTTCTGGCGCGCGACCTGGCTGAGCTGCCGTCAGCGCACGCTCACGCTGGAGGTGCCCATCGTGATCGGCCTGGCCGCGATTTACCTGGCCAGCGCGTTCGAGGTTTTTTCGCACCGCGGTCCCGGTTATTGCGATTCGCTGTGCGGCCTCATTTTCTTTTTGCTATGCGGCCGGTTGTTCCAGAAAAAAACCTACGACCGGCTCACGTTTGACCGCGATTACAAAGGATTTTTTCCGTTGTCCGTCGTCCGCAAAAATGCCGGTGGCGAAAACAGCGTCGGCATTTCGCAGCTGCAAATCGGTGACCATTTGATTCTGCGCAACGGCGAACTGCTGCCGGCCGATGCGACGCTGGTGGGCGGCGATGCTTTCATGGATTACAGTTTTGTGACGGGCGAAGCGGAACCGGTGGCGTGCGAAAATGGCCGACATCTTTTCGCCGGCGGCCGGCAAGTCGGCGGCGCGATCGAAGTCGAAATGACCAAACCCGTCGCGCAAAGTTATCTCGCAACGCTTTGGAACAATGAAGCCTTTCGCAAAAAACGTGAGCACAATCTCGACTCCCTCACGAACCGCTACAGCCGTCGCTTCACGAAAATGGTGGTTGGTATCGCGGTCGCGGCGGCAGTTTTTTGGATTTTCAAGGATTCAGCAAAAGCGCTGAAAGCGTTCACGTCCGTTTTGATCGTCGCGTGTCCGTGCGCCTTGGCGCTGGCCGCGCCACTCACGCACGGCACCGCGCAACGCCTTTTGGCGCGCCGGAAAATATTTTTGAAAAACGCCTTGGTCGTGGAGCGCATGGCCGGTGTGGACACAATTGTTTTGGACAAGACCGGCACGCTCACCTGTGCCGACGCGCGCGGCGTCGAGTTTCAAAGTGCGGAGAACGGAATGCGAATCGTGGAATTGTCCGCGGCGGAAATGTCATGGATTGGTTCGCTCGCGCGTTATTCGACCCATCCCAATTCCATTCGCATCAGCCAATCGCTGGCCACCGCGATTTTGCCCGTCAACGACTTCAAGGAAACCCCGGGCAGCGGTATTGAAGGCGAAATTGCCGGCCGAAAAATCTTGCTCGGGGCGCGCGCCTGGCTGGAACAGCGCGGCGTTTCGGCGGGCGAAGCCGGTCCAAAAACCGGGGCGACAACTTTTGTCGCGGTGGACGGAATTTTTCGCGGCGCGTTTGTTTTTGAAAATCCGCTGCGGCCGGAACTGGCCCAACTGATTGCTCAGCTGGGCCATCAATTTGAACTCGTGCTTTTGAGCGGCGACAACGAACGCGAGGCGGCGCGGTTCCAAAAATTATTTGGCGCGAATGCGATTTTAAAGTTCAACCAAAGTCCGGCAGACAAATTAAATTTTGTGCGCGGACTCCAATCGCGCGGCCGCAAGGTGATGATGGTCGGCGACGGCTTGAACGACGCCGGCGCGCTGAAACAGGCGGACGTCGGCGTGGCGGTCGTGGAACAGATCGGAATTTTTTCGCCGGCCAGCGATGTGATTCTCGATGCCGCGGAATTGCCAAGATTAGCAAGGGTTTTGACGTTTTCGCGCCAAGCTGCCCGGGTGGTGCGCGCCGGCTTTTTCATTTCGGCGCTTTACAATTTTTGCGGCGTGAGCATCGCAGCGGCGGCCCTTTTGTCGCCGATTGTCTGCGCGGTTTTGATGCCATTGAGTTCCGCCACGGTCGTGGCATTTTGCTGCCTGACGACAGCGTGGTTCGGGCGGCGGTTGCAGGCTAAAAAGTTGCCAGTTGAAAGTTCTCTTCGCCAAAACCTGCAACCAGCCACCACAGCTTGCAACTGATCACGAAGGAGGCCGCATGAGCGTGATCATCATCCTCATCCTCGCGAGTCTGGTGGTTGGATTGATTTTTCTGGGCGCCTTCGTCTGGTCGGTGCGCAGCGGTCAATATGAGGATACGCTGACGCCTTCGATGCGGATGTTGCTGGACGACGCGCCGGCCCAAAACACTTTTCAGAAAACCGGAAAGCCAGTCGCTCCCTTGCCGGTTTCCGTTCAAACCTCGGAGCGGCCAAAAAATAAAACTCCATGAAATCAACCATCGGCAGAACAGGACCGGCCGGCACCGCCGCGCTGGTGCTGGCAGCAACCGCAAACATCGCCTTCAGCGCGGACACCACGAGTTGGTTGGACTACACCATCTCCCCGGTGTCCAACCCTATTCTGTTTGAGGACCCGAAAATCACCAGTGAGATTCATCCAGTTTACATGTATCACATCCTGCCGGACGCTTTCAATTACGCCGGCGATCACGGTGTTCCGGTGAAGCTGGGCGGTCAGGTGCAGGTGACGGCGGTGCAGTTGCGTTACGCGATCAACGACCGGCTCGCGATCATCGCGACGAAGGATGGCTACATTGAATTCCAGCCGGATCACACGCTCGCGCATCATTATGGATTTGCGGACGTCGCTGCGGGATTGAAATATGCGGTGGTGGATGACCAGGACGAGCAGCTCATCGTCACGCCCGGCTTCACGATCACGCTGCCGATCGGCAGCACGGATGTTTATCAAGGTCACGGCGCGGGCATGGAAAATATTTTCGTCTCGGCGGAAAAAGGTTTCGATAAATTTCACATCGTCGGCAACGTCGGCGTCAACATCCCGAACGATTTCGACAAGCAGACCGCCGAACTGCATTACAGTTTGCAGCTCGATTATTACACCTGCCAGTGGTTCATCCCGTTCTTTGCGGCGAACGGCTACACGATTCTTTCCGATGGCCGGAGCACGGCGGATCAATCGCTGAATGCCGTGCCGCTCAACACGGAAGGCTACGACCTCATTGATTTCGGCTCGGCGAGCGCGGCCGGCACGACGCAATTCACGGTCGGCGGCGGTTTCCGCACGCGGTTCACCAAAAATGTGGACGCGGGCATCGCTTATGAAGCGGGGGTGATTGATCCGGTCGGCATCTTCGACAGCCGCATCACGGCGGACGTGGTCTGGCGGTTTTAATCCTTGAAAATCGGCGGCGTGGTTGAACACCGCGCCGCCAGTAAATGAACTGAAAATTTTAGAATCGAAAATATGAATGTAGAAACCTTCAAATATGACAACCGGATCGTGCGCGCGTTTGCGATTGCGACCGTCATCTGGGGCATCGTCGGCATGCTGGTCGGCTTGCTCGCCGCCGTGCAATTATTTTATCCAGACGCCAACCTGAACTTTCAGTTCATCACCTTCGGCCGCATCCGGCCGCTGCATACGAACGCCGTCATTTTTGCATTCGTCGGCAACGGCATGTTCATGGGCATTTATTATTCGCTGCAACGGCTGTGCAAGGCGCGTCTGTTCAGCGATTTCATCAGCTGGTTTCATTTTTGGGGCTGGCAATCCATCATCGTCGCGGCGGCCGCCACGTTGCCGCTTGGCTACACGACGAGCAAGGAATACGCGGAACTCGAATGGCCGATCAAAATCGCCATCGCCGTGGTCTGGGTTGCGTTCACGGTTAATTTAATTGGAACCATTTTAAAGCGCCGTGAAAAACACATGTATGTCGCCATCTGGTTTTATCTCGCGACGGCGCTGACGGTCGCGGTGCTGCACGTCACCAATTCGATGACGATGCCGGCGGGCTGGTTCAAAAGTTATTCGATGTATGCCGGCGTGCAGGACGCGCTGGTGCAATGGTGGTATGGGCACAACGCCGTCGCGTTTTTTCTCACGACGCCCTATCTCGGCCTGATGTATTATTTTCTACCGAAGGCGGCGAACCGGCCGATTTTTTCCTACCGCCTTTCGATCATCCATTTTTGGGGACTGATTTTCATCTACATCTGGGCCGGCCCGCACCATCTGCTTTACACCGCGCTGCCGGATTGGGCGCAATCGCTGGGCATGGTTTTTTCGCTGATGCTCATCGCGCCGAGCTGGGGCGGCATGTTGAACGGTTTGCTCACCTTGCGCGGCGCGTGGGACAAAGTGCGGCAAGATCCCGTGCTGAAATTCATGGTGGTCGCGGTGACGGCTTACGGCATGGCGACGCTCGAAGGCCCGGTGATGGCGATCAAAACCGTGAACTCGCTGTCGCATTACACTGACTGGACGATCGCGCACGCGCACTCCGGCGCGCTGGGCTGGAACGGATTTTTGACGTTCTCGATGCTCTACTTTTTATTTCCGCGGCTTTACAAAACACAGCTCTGGTCCACCAAGCTGGCCAATTATCATTTCTGGATCGGGCTGCTCGGCATGATGTTCTACATCATCCCGATTTACGTCGCCGGCATCACGGAAGGTTTGATGTGGAAACAATTCAACAAGGACGGTTTTCTGCAATATCCGAACTTTTTGGAAACCATCGTGCAGGTCGTGCCGATGTTCCGGCTCCGCGCCATCGGCGGGTCGCTTTACATCATCGGCGTTTTCATGATGGCGTATAATTTGTATCGCACGGCCAAGGCCGGTGAATTCGAACCGGACACCGAAGTGCAGGCCCCGGCATTGGAAAAAACTTCCAGCGCGGTTCCGCACGGAAAATTAAGCTGGCACCGGATGCTCGAAGGCAAACCGATTTTCTTCACCGTGCTCGCGGTCGTGGCGATTCTCATCGGCGGCATCGTCGAAATCATCCCGATGTATCTCGTCAAAGAAAATGTCCCGACCATCGCCAGCGTGCATCCTTACACGCCGCTGGAAGTTCTCGGGCGCGACATTTACATCCGCGAAGGCTGCCTCGGCTGCCATTCGCAAATGATCCGGCCATTTCGCTCTGAGACCGAGCGCTACGGCGAATACTCCAAGGCTGGCGAATTTGTCTATGACCATCCGTTCCTCTGGGGCTCGGAACGCAAAGGCCCGGACCTCGCGCGCGAAGGCGGCAAGTATCCCGCTGCATGGCATTACAATCACATGGACGATCCGCGTTCGACGTCACCCGGCTCGATCATGCCGCGTTATTCGTGGTTGCTGACGCAAAAAATGGAAATGGATTCGCTGCCCTGGCGCTTGAGCGCGCTTCGCCGCGTCGGCGTGCCGTATCCCGCCGGTTACGAAAATGGACCGGCGCAAAAAGACTTGCGGGCCCAGGCAGAAAAAATTGTTGCCGACTTGAAGCTAGGTGCGGTCAACGCTGAGCCAGACAAGGACATCATCGCCCTCATCGCGTATCTGCAACGGCTCGGCACGGACATCAAAAACGCGCCGGTCACCACCGCCGCCAAATAACCCATTAAAATTATGGAACAAAAAGTCATTTGCGGCATCGAAGGGGTGGGGATTTATGGCGTCATTTCCATTCTGATCTTTTTCGTCTTTTTTACCGGCGCATTTCTTTGGGTCCTCAGCCTGAAGAAGAATTATCTCGAACACATGGAAGACCTGCCGCTCGACGACAGTGAAAAACCTGCCGCCGACAAAAATCAATCTGCCTAATTTTATGAGCAATGATCCCAAAGAACCCTTGCTGCTCGATCACAACTACGACGGCATCCAGGAACTCGACAACAACCTGCCGCGCTGGTGGGTCTGGCTGTTTTACATCACCATCATCTACGCGGCGATATATCTGATTTATTATCATGTCACGCGCACGGGTAATTTGTCGGCCGCAGAATATGATCAGGAGATGAAAGCAGGTGCGATCGTTAAGGGCGCGGCGATGGGTAAGTTTGAAGCAAGCATTCCGACGTTGACGCCGTCCACCGACGCCGCCGTATTGGAAAATGGCCGCCAAACCTACGCCAAATTTTGTGCGCCGTGCCACCGCGCCGACGGCGGCGGTTTGGTCGGCCCGAACCTGACGGATGATTATTGGATTCACGGCAGCGCGTTTGCCGACAACCTCAAAGTCATCTGGGACGGCGTGCCTGCTAAAGGCATGATCACTTGGAAAACGGTGCTCAAGCCGGATGAGATTTATTCCGTCGCGAGCTACATCTACACCTTGCGCGGGGCCAAACTCGCCTCGCCCGGCAAGCCGCCGGAAAATCAAACGCCGGTTAAAACCGGGCCAAGCCAGTTCGAATAAAATTATAAACGATTTCGTCCGCCTCCAAACAATTTGGAAGCGGGCGAATGAAAAAGCAAAATCGAAGCGCTCCATAAATTTTGAAACCCGACTCGTCATTGCCCGGTAAAAAACGCGCAGCCGACGCCAAGCCAAGCGCGCAGGCTGTGGACTGGTCGGACTTTCGTGACCACATCGCCACAGCCGAAAAAGACGGCCGGCGCAAATGGATTTATCCGCGCAAAGTCAGCGGCCGGTTTTACCGCTGGCGCACCTGGTTCAGCTGGCTGCTGCTGGCCATCATGTTCACGGTTCCGTTCATCACGATTCATGGCAATCCGCTGTTGATGATGAACATTGTCGAACGCAAGTTCGTCGTGCTCGGCCAGATTTTCTGGCCGCAGGACATGATCATTTTTGCGATCGCCGTGCTGGTCGGATTGACGAGCATCGTCATTTTCACCGCCGCGTTCGGTCGCGTCTGGTGCGGCTGGGCGTGTCCGCAAACAGTGATGATGGAAATGGTCTTTCGCAAAATTGAATACTTGATCGAAGGCGACGCCCACCACCAGCGCACATTGAACCAAGCGACGTGGACGGCGAACAAAATCTTCAAAAAGCTTTCCAAGCATGCGATTTTTTATGCGTTGTCCTTTCTCGTCGGCAACGTGCTGCTAAGTTACATCATCGGCTGGCAGCAGCTTTACCAAATCATCCTCGCGCCGCCCGCGCAGCACCTCGTCGGGCTTTCGTTCATGGTCGCATTTTCGCTTTTGTTTTATGGCATCTTCGCGCGTTTTCGCGAACAGGCCTGCACATTTATTTGCCCGTATGGCCGGTTTCAATCCGTGCTGCTCGATGAAAATTCCATCGTCGTCGCCTACGATCACTCGCGTGGCGAAAAACGCGCGCCGATCAAGCGCGACCAAAAATTTTCCGAACGCCGGCAGACAGGAAATGGCGACTGCATCGCATGCAACCAATGTGTTTCCGTCTGTCCGACGGGCATCGACATCCGCAACGGCACGCAAATGGAGTGCGTCCATTGCACCGCCTGCATGGATGCGTGCGACAATGTCATGACTAAAATCGGCGCGCCGCGCGGACTGATTCGTTACGCCTCCCTCAACGGAATCGAACGCCGTGAACCGTTGCGCTTCACGGCGCGCCTCGCGGGTTATTGCGTGGTTCTGTTCGTGTTGACGCTGATTCTCGGCCTGATGCTGTTCACGCGCGCGGATGTCGAGGCGACCGTGTTGCGGGCGCCCGGCTCAATGTTTCAGCAAATGCCCGACGGCCATTTCAGCAATCTTTACACGGTGCGCGTCATCAACAAAACCTCGCGCGCGATGCCGGTGGAATTGCGGCTGGAAAATCCCGCGGGCAGTTTGACCGTGATGGGCGAAGGCCGCATCGTCGTCGCCGCGCAAAAACTTTCGGAAAGTTCCGTGCTCATCGAACTTGATCCCGCCGCGATGAAATCCGGCACGACGCCGCTGGTCATCGGCGTTTATTCCGGAGGCAGAAAAATCGAAACCCTGAAAACGGCCTTCATCGGCCCGCGCAACTAAAATTATGAAAACCACCCGCAATCTCTGGCCGTTCGGCATCCTGGCCGCGTTCGCACTTTTCTTTTGCGGTTTGACCACGGCCATCGTCATCGCCTCGACGCACCATGAAACCATGGTGAGCGAAAATTATTACGAACAAGAAATCACGTTTCAGGATCAGATTGACGGCGCGATCCGCGCCCAAAAATCTGGAGCGACGATTGTTTCCGATGACGCCGGTGGCAAGGTGGTAGTCAGCATTCCTGCCGCGCACTTGGCGCAAAAATTTTCCGGCACGATTCAGCTTTATCGCCCGTCCGATCCGAAGCTGGATCAGACTTTGCAATTCTCACCACGGGCCGATGGCACGCAAACCCTGGATGGTTCCAAGCTTTCGGCCGGTCTTTGGTCGGTGCGCGTAAAATGGAACGCGGGCGGGGAAACATATTTTCTCGAACGGAAAGTAACCATCGCCGGAATTTAAAATGGATTTTGCCATCGCCTTCGCCCTCGGTTTGCTGGGCAGCCTGCATTGTGCGGCCATGTGCGGACCGCTGATGCTCGCGCTGCCGGTCACGCCGGGCGGACCGGCGCAATTTCTTGCGGGGCGCGTTGGGTATCAACTTGGCCGCGTGATGACCTATTGTCTGCTTGGAGTCGTCGCCGGTATCGTCGGCAAATCCATTTTTCTGGCCGGCGCACAACGCTGGTTGTCCATCGCGCTGGGCGTTTTGATTTTCACTGGATTTCTGGTTTCTAAAAAAATTGCCCTCTCCGCGCCCGTCGTGCGGTTGGTGGCAACATTAAAAACGGCTATGTCCGCGCAATTGCGCCGGCGCAGTTTCCGTTCGCTGGCGCTGTTGGGGATGTTGAACGGTCTGCTCCCGTGCGGCCTTGTCTATGTGGCGTTGGCGGGTGCCGTCGCGCGCGGCACGCCGCTTGCAGGAATTTTTTTCATGGCTGCATTCGGCCTCGGCACGCTGCCGACGATGCTGGGCATCAGCCTGTCGGGAAAATTATTGCCCGTCGCATTTCGCCTTAAGCTGCGCAGCGCCGTTCCGTTTGGCGTCTGCTTGCTGGCGGGATTGCTGATCTTGCGCGGCCTGGCTTTGGGGATTCCTTATGTCAGTCCGGCCTTGGCGGCTGGCGTGCCGGCGACTTGCTGTGCGCGCTAAGATATGATTTTTTTTGCGCCGATTACCGCTGCAACTCGTAATTCAAAAACGATAGGCAATAAACAGCCGCTGTCTCCACCCGCAACGTCAGACGGCCGAGCGTGATGGGCTGGGCGCCGGATTTTTCAATCTGTTGCAATTCCTCCAACGTGAAATCGCCTTCCGGGCCAATCCACACCGCCGCGGTGCGCGGCAAATGACCGTGGGCCGTGGTGAAACCGCGCAAAATCTCCTGCGGATGGCGGCGGTTTGTTTGCAAAGAGCCGACAAGCGCGAGACCGAATTTTTCGTCGCGCGCAAAAAAATCTTTCATTGTCTGTGGCGCCTCCACTTTGGGCAACCACGCGGCGCCGCATTGCTTGATGGCTTCGACGGCGATCTGCTGCCATTTGTCGCGTTTGGCTTCCGCGCCGTCATCGTCGAGCTGCATCACCACGCGTTCGGATAACAGCGGCACGATCCGCGCGGCGCCCAGTTCGACGGATTTCTGAATGATGCTCTCGATGATTTTTCCTTTTGGCACGGCCAGCAACAACGTGATGGCGCAGGGCAGGGGTGGCGTGGATTTTTTTTCTGTGACGGTGAGCAAAACCGAATCGCGGGCTGCGCTTTCGACGGCGCAGAAATATTCCGTGCCCGCGCCGTCCAGCACGGTCACACGCTCGTCGCGCTTCAGCCGCAAGACGTGCAGCGCATGATGCGCCTCGCGTCCATCCAGCCGCAGCGCATTGCCCGCGCAGCGTTCCGGCGGCAGGTAAAATCGGTGCATAGACCAATATTTAATGGCAGCGATCCAAGTCGGCTGTGATTTAAATTCGCTAAAAGATGACGCCGACGAAAAACCGCTGCCACCAATTCTATTTAAAAAATTTCTTCGCCTTCTCGAAAAATCCCGCGGCGATCGGGGCCTGCTTGCCGTCACAGAGCGCGGAAAATTCCTGCAGCTTGGCGCGCTGGGCGCTATCCAGATGCGTCGGAATTTCCACCATCACTCGCACATGCAAATCGCCCTGGCCGTAGCCCTGCAAATTTTTTACGCCTTTGCCTTTGACGCGAAAAACCGTCGCGGGCTGCGTACCGGCGGGAACTTTGATCGTCGCGCGGCCTTCCAGCGTCGGGACCTCGATTTCCGCGCCGAGCGCCGCCTGCACAAGACTCACCGGCACTTCGCAGACGAGATCATCGCCGTCGCGCTGAAAAATTTCGTGTTCCTTGATATGCAGCACCACATAAAGATCACCGGTGGGACCGCCGCGAAAACCGGCTTCGCCGTTGCCGGAGGAACGCAATCGCGAACCGGCATCCACGCCCGCCGGGATGCGCAATTTGATCTTGGAACTCTTCTGATGCTTGCCGGTGCCGTGGCATGTCTTGCACGGCTTTTCCATCAGCCGGCCCGCGCCTTTGCAATGCGGACATGTCTGCGCGATGCTGAAAATGCCGCGTGACGTCAGCACCTGGCCGCGCCCGCCGCACGTCACGCAGGTTTTTAATTTTGAACCCGCCTCCGCGCCGGAACCACTGCACGGTTCGCATTTGTCCAGCTTCGTGACGGAAATTTCTTTTTCACAACCGAGCGCCGCTTCTTCCAGCGTGATTTCCAAATCGTAGCGCAAATCATCGCCGCGTTGCGGTTGCGAAGGATCGGCCGGCTGACCACCGAAAAGATTTTCAAAAATGCTGCCACCGGCCGCGCCGCCGAACACATCGCGGAAAATATCAAACGGATCATGAAAGCCGCCGCCCGCGCCGCCGCGACCCGCGCGCTGCCGCGGATCAAACGCCGCATGGCCGAACTGGTCGTAAGCCGCGCGTTTTTCCGGATCGCTCAACGCCTCGTAAGCCTCGCCCAGTTCCTTGAATTTTTCCTCCGCCGTCTTGTCGCCCGGATTTTTGTCCGGATGATATTTCACCGCGAGCCGGCGATAGGATTTTTTTATGCCGTCGGCCGTTTCTGTGCGGGTGACTTCCAGGATTTCGTAGTAATCGCGTTTGGCCATGAAAAATTAAAATTGAAATTGAAAATGCCGACGGTCACAAAATGCCGCAGATTTTTCAGTTCGAAAATTTATTTCGCCGCCACCGCCGTCGGCGGCTTGGCGACGATGACCGTGGCCGGGCGCAACAGGCGGTCTTTGATTTTATAGCCCTTGCGCAACTGCCGGGCAACGTGGCCTTCGGGCACTTCCGCCGTCTCCAGCTGTGAAACCGCCTCGTGCAAATGGGGATCGAACAGCTGGCCGGTCGCTTCAATTTCTTCCAGCCCGGTTTCCGCCAGCGCGTTTTTCAACTGCTGCTGGATCATCGTCACGCCGGTTTGCAGCGAACCCAATTTGTCGCCCTGCGCGGTTTGCGCGGCGGTCAGCGCGTTTTCAAAATTATCCAGCACCGGCAACAATTTTTGGAGCAGCGCCGCGTTGGCGTATTGGCCGGCCTCGGTTTTTTCCCGCGCGGCGCGTTTTTTGAAATTGTCGAAATCCGCGGTCGTGCGCAGCAACCGCTCCCAATTTTCATCCGCCTTGGCGGCGCGCGCCTGCAGTTCCGCGACCTGCTCCGGCGTGGGGGCGGCGACTTCCGGCGACGGCGTTTCAGCTTCGGGTTTGCTCATAGGTTTTTTAGCAAAAAAATTCAGGCGGAGAAAATAACAGAAGCCCGCGCACTCGGCAACGGGCGAGAAAGGCTATTCAAATGGCCCATTTCCGATCGCAATTTTTTGATCGAAACCGCAACCGCCAACCGCGCGGCTCATTTGGCAGGAACAAGTTTTTGAAATTCCGGCAGCGTGCGCAGCGGGTTCAGGCGCGGGTCGGTGCGCGCGGCGTCCAGCAAATCGCGCGCGGATGGATTCTTGGCCAGCCGCTTCGCGCTCAAATCCAGCGAATTTTTGAGATTTTGCAGGGCCAGCGGCGTCTGGCCGGTGATCGCTTCAAACGCCGCCAAGTCGTAAAGCGGTTCGGGTTGATTCGGCTCGATGCTGACAAGTTTTTTCAGCGCGATCTCCAGCTTGGGCATGATGCCGAGCTGCGCGTAATACTGCGCGATGGCCGCCGCATCTTGGAATTTGATGTTCGGGCTGTTGATGGCTTGATCGAACAATTCCAGCGCGCGGTTGGTCTGCTGGAATTGCAGATACGTGCCGCCGAGCATGATCAAATTTTGAATGTTCGCCGGATTCGTGTGCGCCATGCTTTCCATCGCGTCCAGTTGGCCGACGGCCTGCGTGCGACCGGCATTGTCTTTTTTGAACTGTTTGAGTTGGTCAATCAGCCCCGTCACTTGATCATTGTAAGGATCCAATTTTTTGCAAGTTTCGGCGACGATGATGGCGTCATCGAAGCGGCCAAATTGCAAAAGGAAATTGACGTAGCGGAACACCGCTTCCGGGCTGTAAGGACAAAACGCGAAGGATTGCTTGAACGCGAAATCCGTTTCCTTGATCAGCGCGGCCTGCGCGGCGGGCGTTTTCTGGCGGTATTCCGGCGGGCAGCTTTGGCCGAGCCGCCAATAATACATTCCCGCCTGCGAACTGCGGAGTTTGGAAAACGCTTTTTGCGCATCGTCATCGCGGATGAAACGGCGGTCGCCGGTGAAGCCCTTGTAATTATTTCCGATGTAGGTGCGTTCGGCGAAATCGGCGATGTCCTGGACCTTCGTGTCGTAAGTGATCCAGTTGCCGCAGAGCCGCGTGGAAAATTTGGTCCAGAATTCGTGGTCCAGCTTGAACACGTCGTCGGACAATTCCGGCTGCGGATTCCGGTTGATGTGCATGATGATGCCGAACGGCGTTTCGTAAGGATACATCCAGTCGAGCGGGAAACTTTCCTCGACGTAAAATTCGTTCGTCGGATTCTGGTCAAAAATGACTTTGCACAGCAGGCCGTTGATCATCATCACGGCGACCTGGCCGGAGACCTGCACGCGGCCGTTGTCCACATGCACATCCTCGCCGGGCTTGAGTTGGTTGAGCGCTTCGCGGCGCGCGACGTCCTGCGTGTAGTCTTCAAAGCATTTCTGCGAATCATCGGGCGAGGGAATGTAAATTTCCGCCGGCGGATAAACGCCTTCGGCGCGGCGCCGCTTCTCAACGCTGGCGCCGTATTTGGTGAACGGGACGTCCAAAACGGAATATAGCGTGCGGTTGATCAGTCCGAACAGGCCGGAGTCCGCCTCGTCGGGACCGACCGCGAGACCGAAAACATATTTCGAAAGTTCGCTGAAGAACGGCGGGTCAATCTGCTTGGAGCGGTTGTATTGCGCGCGGAGATAATCCAGATAGGTGCCGTCGGCGAGCGCGTTTTGCGTGATCAAATAGCAGTCGCGGCGGTCAAATTTTTGATCCTGCACCGGCTGACAATTGTGCGGGATAAAACTGTCGCAGAAAATCGCGTAGGTCGGGCAGAAACGGCCGGGATCGGTGCCGCCAAAGAGAATCGTGTTCCGCGCCATTTCCGGATAAACGATGTCGGCATTGGCGGGATTTTTCAAAAGCTCGGCACGAAGCGTGTTGTCGTAGCTTAATTTGCCGGTTTTCGGGTCGGTGAACGGCGGCGTGAACATGTCGTGGCCGAACCAGTAGCCGAACCAGTGGTTGCGCTGCTCGCTTTTATACCAGTGCGACATGCCGGAATAGACCGGCATGATGGTGAACAAGCCGAGCAAAATGAACACGGGACCGCGATTGCGATACGCGAGCAGCGCGGCGAGGAAAATCACCGGAATGGCGACCAGCACCAGATTGGCGAACACGGGCAGGGCGTATTGATCTTTGTCGAAGGCCAGCATGATGTAATGCGGCAATTGCGTCAGGCTGATCGAGCCGGCCGGGCCGAAATAAAGTTTTCCGGTCGCATCGAGCAAACAATACAGCGAGAGCAACAGCGCCACGGAACCACCGATCAAACCCCACGAGCGGAATTTTTCATAGTGTGTGGCCACATACGCCGCGAGCAGTGTCAGGCCATAGCCGATCATCAGCGCAAAAATGCCGTGCGCGGCGGTGAAAAAAACTTTGTTCAGATCGGTCGAGGAACGGTCCGGCGTGACGTCAATCAGCACCACCAGCAGCACTGAGAGGCAGAAGAAAATGGAGACCAAGCCAAGAATCCACGAACGTTCGCGCTTCAACATTTTCTTCATGAAGAAGAACGGCACCAGCCCGACGAACACGTAAACCCAGCTGAAGGATTCCGACAAACCTTGGACGATATACCATAGCTGGAACAAATGCCGGCTCGGGTCGGCGAAAATGTTCGTGTGGATGGATTCGTATTGGCCGCGGCTCAAGGCGTGGAAAAAGCCTTCGACCGTGCGCGGATAGCCCCATTGCATCGGCGGATCGGTCATGCCCGAAATCGGTTCGTAAAAATAAAACGCCACGCCCAGCGTCCACGCCACGCCCATCCAAATGATCGACTTCCATTCGGAAAACATTTTTTTAGATTCCAACGCCAGCCAGCCGCCCGCAATGATGGAGCCGATGCCGACGACGTGGAACAGCAGCACTTCAATCGAACTCATGTTGGCCAGCGCCGGCACTTTGTTCATCGCCATCAGGCCGATGAGGTAAAGCAAGGCGTTGGTGAGAAACAAATCGCGGCCGAGACGCGGCAGCGCCAGTGCCACGGCGATTTCCACGCCCATCGCGCTCAACAGCAAGGTCTGGTGAATCGTCGCGCACAAGCCGTAAAGAAACATCGCGAGGTAAAGATACCGGCGCTGTTGCGGCGCATAAATCCACCGCATCAAACAGAGCATCACCGCGATGAGCCACGGCACGCCGAACACGGAAATGCGGTTGATCACCACCGATTCGCTCCACATGAAAATATCAAAACCGAGCAGCGTTCCCGCGACCAAGCCGGACACAAGGCAAATGGAATTTTCCCATTGCTTCGGGATGTTTTTGATCTCCTCGATGCCTTCGATCAACATGCTGCTCCCGCGCGAAACCATCAGCGCCAACATGCCGCAGCCCATCGCGGCGGCGAACGACTGCCCGACTTCCACGCGCCACGCCACGTTGCCGAACGGCACGATCACCGTCCAAAACCATGAATAGATGGACCAGAACGGGTAGCCCGGTGGATGGGGAATGCCCGCATAATAAGACGCGGTGCAAAGTTCGCCGGAATCTTCGAGCGTTTGTTCGGGCGCGAGCGTGAACAGATACACCGTCCAGATGACGGCAAAGGTGATGCCCAGCGCGAGCCAGTCAATCGCCCGGCACATCGGCGGCACGATCACCGGCGTGGCGGGCGCGGCAGGCTTCGTGTCTTTGGGTTTCGTGACCGCATCTTTGGGGTTGGTCGGTTTGGATTTTTCCATGTGTCAGTTGCTGAAATTGGTTGTCGGCGTAAAACCGATAATAGACTCGAAAGTGCTGCGGTTTGTCGAATCAAAAGTGACGGCGGCCAGATGGTTTTGCGCGGTTTGCTGTCCGCCGGACGCATACGCGGCGTAACTTTGATTGCTCAAAACCATTGCGATCATCGGCTTTTGGCCGAGACCTTCGCCGCCATGATTGATCGCCATCAGCGTCAGCAGCGCGCACGCCATCGCCGGCGCGAGGCAGCGCCACAACCATGTCGCCGTATGCGGCACCGCCCCGGCGGCGAAAATTTTTCGTTCAAGCCCGGCCGCCGGTCGGCGCGGCCGCCAGGAGCGCAATTGCGCTTCCGTCGCATTCAATTCTTTCATAAATGACTCCTTCGAGTTTGGTTTTGATTTTTTGCAGGCCGTAGCGATAACGGCCGGCCGCCGTGTTCGGCGAAATTTCCAGCAGGCCGCCGATTTCCTCGAACGTGCAGCCGTGCCAGATTTTTAAAACAATGGCCTCGCGCTGATCCACCGGCAGTTCGGCGAGGCAACTCATCGCGCCGCGTTCGGCCGGCGTTTCGTCCGCATTTTTTTCAAACCAGCGCAGCGATTCCCATTCGCGCGTCAGCCGCCGCCAGAGCGTGCGGCGATAATTCAGCGCGCGATTCCGAAAACTGCGCACGCAATAATGTTCCGGTTTCGCAGGGGCAAATTCCATTTGGGTCAACGCCACGAACGTTTCCTGCAACACATCTTCCGCCTCGCCGTGGCCGAGGCCGAGCGCGCGACCGTATAAAATCAATTCCGCCGCTTTCGCGTCGTAAAGCGGTTCGCACCAGTGGATTTGGACAGGTTCGGCCATGTTTTCAATGGATAGACACCAATCCCGCGAATTTTGTATAAATTTTTTTTGAAGATTTAGCCCTGAATGAAATAGCTCAGATTTTCCAGCTCGATGGCGAGGTTGACGTTGTTGATCATGACTTCTTCCGGCACGGACAAAACGATCGGCGCGAAATTCAGGATGCCCATCACGCCGCATTCGATGAGCGTGTTGGCCACTTCCTGCGCGACGACGGCGGGCACGGCGAGAATGGCCATGCGCACGTTGTGGTCGCGGACAAATCTTGGCAGCGCGTCCATGTCAAAAATGGGTTGCTTGATCTCCTTGTCGCGCTTGCGACGCGGATCGCTGTCGAAGGTGGCGACAATTTCAAAACCTTCTTTTTCAAAACCGCGATAGGACAACAGCGCGAGGCCGAGGTTGCCGACGCCGACCAAGATCACCGGCTGAAAGCGCGAGGTGCCCAGTTCATCGGCAATTTTTTTGGAAAGCTCCGCCACATCGTAGCCAAGGCCGCGCGTGCCGAACGTGCCGAAATACGCGAGGTCCTTGCGCAGTTGCGTGGGCTTCACGCCGGCGGCCTTGGCGAGCGCCTCGCTGGAAACGGTGCCGATGCCGTTTTCACGCAGGCGCGCGAGGCAGCGCAAATAAATCGAGAGCCGGTAAATCGTTTTACGCGGGATGACGGGGCGGCCAGGTTTCTTCACGCGGAGAAAAATTAGGCCACCGCGAACGCCTTCGCAAGCCGGTGCCCAATTTATTTGCCGGATTTGCGCGAGTCGGCAAGCCGGTTGCTTAAATTAGACTGATGTTCAACGACGGTTACCTGGCAAAGCTGGCTTCCGGCGGCTTCATTTTCACGAATCCAGTGGAAATCCGCCTGCAGACCGCGAAATTATTTCTTTGGCCGAATCGGTCGTTGCCTGTAACTTTCCCTTCGTGGCTGGTGCAAAATGTCCACTCGGTTCAAAAAACAACTCGGTGTTATGCGTGCTATGCTTAAAAAATACAAGGTCAACGGCGGGTTTGATGAAATGCTGGATGCCAAGGCCGGCATCCGTTCGCATTATAAAACGCTGCACAAGCTGTTCGGCAAACTGACGACGAAGGAGTTCGACGCCAAACGGCAGGCGATTGACACGGCGTTTTTGCGGCAGGGCGTAACTTTCAACGTTTATGGCGACGCCGCCGGCGCGGAGAAAATTTTTCCGTTCGATCTGCTGCCGCGCATCATTCCGGCCAGCGAATGGGACTTGCTCGAACGCGGTCTGACGCAGCGCATCACGGCGCTGAATCTTTTTCTGCATGACATTTATCACGAACAAAAAATCGTCAAGGACGGCGTCGTGCCGGAATTTTACATTTTGTCCGGCCGCCATTTCCGGCGCGAGTTTGTGAACTTTGAAGTGCCCAAGGGAATTTATCTCCACGTCTGCGGCACCGATTTGATCCGCGACAAGGACGGCAATTATCTCGTCCTCGAAGACAACGGCCGCTGTCCGTCCGGCGTGAGTTACGTTTTGGAAAATCGGCGCGCGATGAAGCGCGCGTTTCCGCAGATGTTCGAAAACATCGGCGTGCGGCCGGTGGAAAATTATCCGCAGGAATTATTGAAGGCGTTGAAATACGCCGCGCCCGCCGGCGTGGCCGACCCAACGGTCGTGGTGCTGACGCCGGGCGCCTACAACAGCGCGTATTTTGAGCACACCTATCTCGCGCGGCAGATGGGCATTGAGATCGTAGAAGGCCGCGACTTGTTTGTGCGCGATTCGCGCGTGTTCATGCGCACGACGAAAGGCCCCCAGCCGGTGCATGTGATTTACCGCCGCATTGACGATGATTTCATTGATCCCACAGTGTTCCGCAAAGATTCCATGCTCGGCGTGCCCGGCCTCATCAACGCGTATCGCGCCGGCAATGTCTCGCTCGCCAACTCCATCGGCACCGGCATCGCGGACGACAAGGTGATGTATTATTTCGTGCCGCGCATGATCAAATATTATCTGGATCAGGAGCCAATTTTGCCGAACGTGCCGACGTATCTTGCGAGCGAGGAAGCGGACAAAAAATACATTCTCGAACATCTCCCGGAACTGGTCGTAAAGGCCGCGAACGAATCCGGCGGCTACGGCATGTTGATGGGCCCGAAGGCTTCGAAGGCGGAAATCGAAAAATTCCGCGAACTCATCCTGGCCGAGCCGCGCAATTACATTGCGCAGCCGATGATCTATCTCTCGCAGCACCCGACCTTTTGCGAGGAAGGTTTTTCCGGCCGGCACGTGGATCTGCGCCCGTTCATTTTGACCGGCGAGCGGACCACGATCATTCCCGGCGGCCTCACGCGCGTCGCGCTGCGCAAAGGATCGCTCATCGTCAATTCATCGCAGGGTGGCGGCAGCAAGGACACGTGGGTGCTTTACGGCGATGAATAATCAAGAAAATCGCGGAGGGCGGAGGGCGGGTTGTTTATTCAACTACCGTGTCGCCCGCGCGATATTTTTTCAATCCGAAATCAGAAATCCGAAATCCGAAACCTCAAAATGTTAAGCCGCGTCGCCCACTCGCTCTACTGGATGGCTCGTTACATCGAGCGCGCCGAAAATATCGCGCGCATCGTGGACGTGAACCTGCAACTGCTTCTCGACATCCGCAACCTGGATGAAAAACGGCTGATTGAATATTGGTCGCCCATCGTTCAAGCCACCGGCGAGGAAGGCGCGTTCTTTAAATTGCACCCGCATGCCACCGGCCAGGCCGTGACGGAATTTCTCGTGTTCCAAAATGAGAATCCCAATTCCATCGTGCAGTGCATTTGTTCCGCGCGCGAAAATGCCCGCATGGTGCGCGACCAAATTACGCTGGAACTTTGGGAGGAACTGAACCGGCTATATCTGTTCATCCGCTCGCCCCAGGCCCGCGAAGTTTGGGAACGCAGCGCCAGCGAATTTTTTCAGGAAGTTAAGTCCAGCTCATTGCACATCATCGGCATCATGCGCGCCACGCTCATCCGGAACGAAGGCTGGTGGTTCGTGCAGGCCGGGCAGTTTCTCGAACGCGCCGACAAGACGACGCGCATTCTCGACGTGCGTTATCAGTCGCTGCCCGAACGCGGCGTGCCCGAGCGCATCACGCCCGATCAGGCGCTCGAATGGTCCGCCGTGCTGCGTTCGTGCAGCGCGTGGGATGCTTACAAAACGATTTACGCCGCCGATGTGCATCCGCGCCGCGTGGCGGAATTTCTTTTGCTGAGCGAAGATTTTCCGCGCTCCGTCGAGTTTTGCGTGATGGAATTGAACCACGCCTTGCGGCAGATTTCCGGCGTCGCCCAAGGCAAGTTCCGCTATGACGCGGAAAAAATCGCCGGCCGGCTCGTGGCCGAACTGCAATTCAACACCATCGAGGAAATTTTCGACATCGGCCTGCACCGCTATCTCGATGATTTGCAGCTCAAGCTCAATAACATTGGGGACGCATTATTCCGCACCTACATCTACCAGCCGTTCCAGAATCCTGACGAAGTGCACATGGTGCAGCAGGAAGAGCAACAGCAGCAGGCCATCGGCAATTAAAAATGAAAAATGCAAAATTAAAAAAACACGGGCAACGGCGGAATCTTTTTTTCGGGTTTTCCATTTTTAGTTTTTAATTTTGCATTTTCAATTCGCCGATGAAATTCGACATCTACCATGCCACGCGCTACGTCTATGCGTCCGCCGTCCGCGACAGTTTCAACGACGTGCGCCTGCAGCCCATGCCCATCCCGGAGCAGAAGGTGGAAAGTTTTCTGCTGCGCGTGCTGCCCGCCGCGCGCCTGACGCACTTCAAGGATTTTTATTCCAACTGGGTCAATCATTTTGAGATTCTCGAGCCGCATAGTTATCTGATGATCGAGGCGCAGTCGCGCGTCATCACCTTGCCCGCCGCGCCGCTGCCCGAGGAAAAACTTTGTTCGTTTGAAAAAATGCGCGCCGCGCCGAACATCGAGCGCTGTTTTGATTACATGCTGGCGAGCCGGTTCGTGGAGCTTTCGCCTGAAGCATGGAAACTCGCTGTGGACGCCACGCACGGCCAGGACGATGCGTGGCTGGCCGTCCTCGCGTTGATGAAATTTGTCCACGGCTTTTTGAAATACGAATCTTTCTCCACGCACGTCCACACGCACATGAGCGAAGTGATGAAGGACAAGCGCGGCGTCTGCCAAGATTTTGCCCATTTGCTCATCGGCCTGTGCCGCGCGCTGAAAATCCCCGCGCGTTACATCAGCGGCTACCTCGCCACCGAAACCGCCAGCGCCACGCACGCGTGGGTGGAAGTTTTCATTCCCGGCCACGGCTGGCGCGGTGTGGACCCGACGCATGACCGGCAGATAGACGAAACCTATGTGAAGCTCGGCAACGGCCGCGACTACGCCGACGTCTCGCCCATCAGCGGCAACTATCGCGGCACGCTCGAACGCAAGATGACGGTGGAAGTTAAGATCACGCCGGTGGCGTGATGCTTGTTCAGCAGGAGCGGTTCAAAAATAGCGTGCGGATTTTCGTCTGCTTCCTGCAAGCAATACCGGCCCGGCAATTTTCCGAAACTTTTTCCTTTCAAAGCTGTTCATCTAAGAACTAAATGTAAGCCATTCCATTGCGGTCGGTTCGGCCGCGGAGTTTTTTCTGAGATTGTTTGTCGGCTGGGACGTATGAGCAATTCAATCGGAAGTTTTGGAAATCAAAATGGTCCGGCGGTTCAGGGTGTTGATACTTTGAACGTTGCCAGTGGCTTGGAAAATCCATCGCCCGGTCTGGCCAAATTGACCGTCGCCCCAGAAATCATCCGCCTATTGCCGGCCGACTTCGTGAAACGTCACGGCATCCTTCCTTTTGAAATCACCCATGGCACATTGCGCATCGCCACGGCTGCGCCGGGCAACGCGCAAGTGATCGATGACATCCGCCTGTTGAGCGGATTGGAAGTGGAGGAATTTTCCGCGCCGGCGGCGGAAATCACTGCGAAAATTTCCGAGTGCTATTCGGTCACCGTGGAAAAAATGGTGGGGAATTTTGACCCGGAAAAAACGAATGGCGAAGCGAAAAATCTCCACGACATCGAGGTGATGGCCAATGAGCCGACGGTTGTGAACCTGGTGAATCTGATCATCGCCACCGCGCTGCGCGAGCGCGCGAGCGACATTCATCTGGTGCCGTTTGAAAGCACGTTGCAGTTGCGGTATCGCGTGGACGGTTTGTTGCAGGAAAATCCGCCGCCGCCGAAACATCTGCACGCCGCGCTTGTCTCGCGCATCAAAATCATGGCGGACATGAATATCGCCGAGCGCTTCATGCCGCAGGACGGGCACATCCAGATCAACCATCGCGGCGCGCGCGTGGACATCCGCGTGGGCACGATGCCGACCATTTACGGCGAAAGCGTGGTGATGCGGTTGCTCGAAAAAAACTCCAAAGTTTCCACGACGGAAGAACTCGGTCTTGAGGCGGCGCGTGCGAAATTGCTCGCCAGCCTGGTTGAAAAACCGCACGGACTTTTTCTCACGACCGGTCCGACGGGCAGCGGCAAAACCACGACCCTGTATTCGATCCTGCAAAGCATTTACACGCCGGAACTGAAAATCATCACCATCGAAGATCCGGTGGAATATGAACTGCACGGCGTCGCGCAAATTCCGGTGCGGCCGAGCCGCAATTTCACTTTCGCCAGCGGCCTGCGCGCGATTTTGCGGCAAGACCCGGACGTGGTGATGGTCGGCGAAATCCGTGATTCGGAAACGGCGGAAATCGCCATCCGCGCCGCGCTCACCGGCCATCAGGTCTTCAGCACTTTGCACACAAATGATGCGACCGGCGCGGTCACGCGATTGCTCGACATGGGCGTCGAAGCGTTTTTGATAGCGTCATCGCTCGAAGGCGTTTTGGCGCAGCGCTTGGTGCGCAAAATTTGTCCAAACTGTCGCGCTAAAAATGCCGTCGCTTCGATCATGCGAGAAAAAATTGAAGCGTTGAGCGGGCGCAAAATCGAAGGCGAATTTTTCACCGGCAAAGGTTGTGAGGAATGCCGCAACACCGGCTATCGCGGGCGCGTCGGCATTTTTGAACTGCTGGCGCTCACGCCGGAGTTGAAGGAAATGATTTTGCAAAAGCGTTCCAACGCCGAACTGAAATGCACCGCGCAAAAAGGCATGATGACGATGCATCAGGACGCGTTGCAAAAAGCGTCCGCCGGCATCACGTCGCTTGAAGAAATTTTGCGCGTGTCCTCGGGAGATTTGCAGGAATGAGCGAATTCCGTTACCAGGCGGTCCAGGAAAACGGCGCGAGCGTCGCGGGCGTCATCGAGGCCGAAGACCGCAAAGGCGCGCTGCGGCTGCTCGGCCAGCGGGGATTGTTTCCGTCAAATTTGGAATTGAATTCGACAAACGGCGACGGCGCAAAATCAGTTTCAAACAATAAAACAAATTCGCCCGCAGATTTTTCGTTTGGCCAGCGCATCAAACGCAAAGACATCACGGCCTTGACGCGCGAGATCAGCGCGCTGCTCGGCGCGGCGATTCCGATTCCGCAGGCGCTGGACAGTCTCGGCGAAGAAGAGGAAAATCCCGCGCTGCAACAAGTGGTTTTAAAAATTGCCGATTCCGTGCGCAAAGGCGCGGCGTTTTCGGCGGCGTTGGAGGAGCATCCAAAACTGTTCGGCAAACTGTATTCCAGCATGGTGCGCGTCGGCGAAGAAGGCGGCGTGCTGCCCAAAGTCATGGCCGATCTCGCCGACCTCCTCGAACACGAGGACGAAGTGCGCGGCGAAGTGGTTTCGGCCGTCGCATATCCGGTTTTTGTTTTGGTCTTCGGCATTTGCACGGTCACGGTTTTGCTCACGGTTGTGCTGCCAAAATTATTTACGATGTTGCAGGACATGCTGCCGGTGCTGCCGCTGCCGACCTTGATTTTGTTGAAAGTGAGCCACGGGTTGCACCATTACTGGCCTTGGCTTTTGATCGGATTGGTCGCGGTGGCTTTTGGTGTGCACTGGTATTTGCGCCGGCCCGAGGGCGCGAAAATTTGGGACAAATTAAAACTGCACATTCCGCTGATCGGCCCGGTGGTGCGCGCGGCGGCGCTGGGACGTTTTGCGCGGACGTTGGGCACGCTGGTGAAAAGCGGAGTCTCGCTTTTGCCTGCGCTGAAAATTGTCGAGAACACCATCGGGAACCAGATTCTGGCGCAGCAGGTGGCGAGCGTGGCCGAAGAAACGCGCGGCGGCGATTCGCTGGCCGCGCCGTTGCGCAAGCTCGGCATTTTTCCGCGCACGATGGTCCAGATGATTGACGTCGGCGAACAAACCGGGACGCTTGATGCGATGCTGCTCAAGGTGGCGGAAATCGAGGAGCGGCAGATGCGAGCGCGGACGAAAATTTTGATTTCGCTGCTCGCGCCGGCTTTGATTTTGGTCGTCGGCGCGCTGGTGGGATTCATCGTCATCGCGATTTTATTGCCGATCTTCAAGATGAGCAGCGCGATCCATTGAAAAATTTTCAACCGCAAAAATTCAACGCATGAAAACACAATTGAGAAAAAAAACTTCGGCCGCGTTCACGCTGATCGAAATCATGGTGGTCGTGATCATCCTCGGCATTCTGGCGGCGACGATCATCCCGCAGTTCATGGGCACGACGCAGGATGCAAAAATCAGCGCGGCAAAATCGCAGATCGCCGAACTCGAATCCGCGCTCGAACGTTTTTACGTTCACATGGATCGCTACCCGACGGCGGACGAAGGCTTGAACGTTTTGGTTGATCCGCCCGCGAACGATGACGGTAAAAAATGGCGCGGGCCGTATGTCAAACAGCTTCGCAACGATCCTTGGGGCAATCCGTATCAATACAGTTTTCCTGGCGCACATCATCCGACGAGTTTCGACATCTGGTCGCGCGGCGCGGACGGCGCGGACGGTGGCGAAGGCGCCAATGCCGACATCGGCAATTGGTAAATGCGCTCAATAATTTCATCAAGGCGCCGGCGCAGCGGCTTCACGTTGGTGGAGCTGATGGTGGTGATTGTGATCATCGGCATCATGACCGCGCTGATGATTCCCGAAATGAAAGGCACCTTTCAAGACGCGCTGCTGCGTTCGACGAGCCGCGAATTGGTCAATGTTTTCAGCCTCGCTTACAGCCGCGCGGTGAGCCTGAATCAGCTTCGCCGCGTGCGGCTGGAGGAAAAAACCGGCCGCTATCTGGTGGAAAAACAAGTGACGGAAAATGGTCGGGAAAATTTTGTTCCCGCCGATGATGTGCCCGGCAACAAAGGCGAATTGGATTCGCGTATCGTGGTGGAATTTCATCCGCTGGCAGAATTTTCTGCGGGCGAAGGCCCCGCGGCAAATTCATCAGCCGGTGACGCGAGCGCCGTTACCATCGCGTTTTATCCCGACGGCACGGCGGACGGCGGCAACTTCACGCTGCGCGACCGCGAAGGCTTTCGCTTGATGCTACAGATCAATCCAATCACGTCGCGCGTCCACGTCGTCGAAATGAAACGCGAGGGACAGCCATGAATCACCACGCCGGCTTTTCGCTCATCGAAGTGATGGTCGCCATTCTGATTCTGGCCATCGCGCTCGTTGGCCTGACGCAAGGCATCACGACGGCGCTGGCATCCAGCAAGGAATCGGAAGTGCAAACCACCGCCGCCCTGTTCGCGGCCGGACAAATCGAGTTGTTGCGCGCGGAAAAAGAATTGGCGGATGGAACTGAAAATGGCGATTGCGGCACGATGCTGCCGCTGTATCGCTGGAAACAAACGGTCAGTCCGGCGGACATCAGCGGACTGCATGACGTGGCTGTGGTGGTGGAAAATTCACAAACGGGCGCGGAAATTTATGAGCTAAAAACTTTGCTGTTCGAGATTCCCGATGATTCGGCGGCCAAGGCAAAAACGAAAAAGCCAAGAACCAGTCCGCGATGAAAATTTGTTTTTCCAATCGTCCGCCGGCGGCTTTCACGCTGATTGAAGTGATGATCAGTTCGGCATTGATGGCGTTGATTTTGGTGAGCGCGTATTTGTGCCTGGGCGCGGGATTTTCGGCGCAGAAATTGATCGAGCCCCGCGCGGAAATCATCCAGAACGCCCGCGTCGCGCTGGCCCTGATGACGGCGGATTTGCGCGCGGCGTGTCCGCTGTCCAAGTCGGACGATTTTCTGGGCATGACGCGGACGGTGGAAAATATCGAGGCGGACAACCTTGATTTTGCGACGCACAATTACACGCCGCGCCGCGCGCGCGAAGGCGATTTTTGCCAGGAAAGTTTTTACCTCGACAAGGATTTGGCGACGGGACAGTTCAGCCTATGGCGGCGGCGCAATCCAACCATCGCGCTCGACGCGCTGAACGGCGGCAGCCAGGAAGAAATCGCGCAAGGCGTGGTCGGTTTGAAGCTGGAATATTTTGACGGCACGGATTGGTATGACTCTTGGGGCGAAGTGAAAGAAAACGGCAAGGATCAGAATTCGGCGCGCGGAAAAAAAAATCTTTCCGGCCTGCCCGAAGCCGTGCGCATCACGCTGCTGATGGATTCCAATCCGAAGAAAAAAAATCCCGACAGCGCGACGGGCGAAGAAAAGCCGGAGCCACCGCTCGTTTTTCAAACCGTCGCACGGTTGAATTTGGTCGCGGCGGCGCAAAATAATTCAAGCTCCGCCGACGCTGGCAATTTGGACAACAACACGTCACCCAAACAAATTCCCGGTAACGGAGGGAATAATTAAAACGATGCGCCAACGAGCTTCCATTCTGGTCGGACTGCTGTGGTGCCTGGCGCTGCTGTCGGTGATCGTCATCGGCGTGCTGCACACGGCGCGGATGGATCTGCTGGTGGTGAAAAATTATGGCGACCGGATTCAGGCGCACTATCTCGCGCTGGCGGGAATTGAAAAAGCCAAGGCGCTGTTATATCGCGATGCCAACGATCGCCGCCGCCGCAAAAAAAATCACACAGGAAATTTTTATAATGACGCGCAGGAATTTCGCGAGATCCAATTTGGTCGCGGGGTTTTTAGCGTTCTTCGTCGCGGTCGGACGGACGAAGGCGGCGGAATAATTTTTGGCATCAGCGACGAAGAAAGCCGGCTCAACCTGAACACGGCCACGGCTGATGAATTGACCAAACTGCAAAACCTGACACCAGACGTGGCCACGGCCATTGTGAATTGGCGCGGTGGCGATGGCACCACCGGCGCGGCGGAAGCGCAATATTACGCCGGTTTGCAACCGCCGTATCAGCCGCGCAACGGCCCGTATCAAACCGTGCGCGAACTGCTGATGGTGCGTGGCGTGACGCCGGATTTATTTTTTGGCAGCGATGTGCATCAAAATGGTTTGCTGCCGGCGGCGGGCGAAAATGATTTGGCTGGTTCCGTTGACAGCGCGGATTTGGGCTGGGCGGGAATTTTGACGGTGGATTCGATGGATCAAAATTTGAATGCCGCCGGCGAAGATCGCGTCAACATCCAGACCGCCGATGAAAATGCGCTGACCGCCGTGAATGGCATCACGCCGCAAATCGCGCATGCGATTGTTGCGTATCGCGGGCAGCATCAGTTTCAGAGCATCGCGGACTTGCTGGACGTCACGCCGCCACAAAATCAAGGCGGACAAAATTCCGGCGGCGCGGACGCTTCGGATCAATCGGGAAATCATGTCGTGAGTGAAAATCTGTTCATGGACATCGCCGACGACGTGACGGTGGCGACCGACCAAAGTCTGACCGGCGCGATCAACATCAACACCGCCGGCCTCGATGTGCTCGTCTGTCTGCCCGGCGTGACGCGTGAAATCGCGCAGGCCATTATTTCGCAACGGCAGTCGAATGGATTTTTTGCGAACACCGGCGAGCTGTTGAAAGTCCCGGATTTGACGCGCGACATCTTCAAGCAAATCGCGCCGCTCGTCACCGCGCGGTCGGAGACGTTCCGCATTTTGAGCGAAGGCAAAATCACCTCCACCGGCGCGCGGCAGCGCATTCAAGCCATCGTCCATATCGGACTCAGTGACCAAAAAACGCTTTCTTGGCGGGAGGACGATCTGTGAAAAAAAAATCCTTCCTGAATCCGCCGCCGGTTTTCATCGAGATCGGCCCCGACTCGCTCAAGGCGGTCCGCGAAAATGACGAGGTGGAACTTTCGTTGACGCGCGCTGCTGACGGGCGGCTCACGGCCTCGTGCAAAGAAAAAATCATCGCGGAACTGAAAGTTTTCCTGAAAGCGAAAAGCTGGCAGCCGCGCGCGCGGGCGGTTTGCGCCCTCGGCGCGCGCGGCGTTTCGATGCGCCGATTGTCCTTGCCCGCCGGGAGGAAGGAAGAATTTCATCAGCGTTTGCTGTTGCAGATCGAAGCTGAATTTCCGCTCGCGCCGGACGAGCTCGCCTGGGGCTGCCAGCCACTAAGTGCCAATGGTTCGGTCGGCAAACAAGAATTGCTCGTGGCCGCCGTGAAAAAAGAAGTGGTCGCGGATTATCTGGAAATTTTCCGCGCGGTCGGCGCTGAGCCAGTTTTCACGCTGGCGGCACTGGCGCGAAAAAATCTGTTTGCCGCGACAGATTCCTTTGTGATGCTGCACATCGGCAATGGTCAGTCCGAGTTGACGTTTTTTGAACGAGGCATTCCTGTAAATTCACGAATAGTTTTTTCGGGCGGTGAAAATAATTCCAATCCACCGGATGCAGCTGTCGGTGCGCTGGCGCAAACCATCAAAGGCAGTTTGGCCGCGACCACAGTATTTATTTCGGGCAGCCCTATCTCGGAGAATTTCGTAACGCGGCTCGCGAATTTTTTGGGAAATGGCTGGCGATGTGAACGGTTAAGTTCTGCTGACAATGTCGTCAATTCGGCGGCCATTGCCGGTCTGCAAAAAATTTCTGCGCCGGGCACCGAGCCGGCATTGATTCTGCGTGTCCGGCAAATCACCGGCACGCCAACGAGCTTTGTTTCGGCGGATTTGAAAAAATGGGCCGTGCTCGCGGGCGCACTGATTTTGGCCTGGGGGCTGTTGCCGTTTGCCGAGGCGCTGCTGCTGAAGCCGCATCTCGCGAAAAAAGTGGCGGCATTTAAGGCGGATGCCGTGCGCCTGACGATGATTGACCGCGAGCTGGATTTTCTCCGCACCTTGAAGCAAAGCCAGCCGCCGTATCTGGAATTGCTGACGATTTTTTCCAAGGCCGTGCCGCCGGGAACACACTTCGAAGCACTGTCGCTGAACAGCCACGGCGAAGTTTCGTTGCGCTGCGCTTTTCGCGACGGCCAGCAGGTCGCGGATTTCCGCAGCAAATTAATCGAGTCCGGTTTTTTTGCGAACGTTACGGTCGAGGAACAAACGCCGACGCCGGATCGGCAGCGGGTCAGCGTGCGGCTGACGGCGCAGGAAAAACCGCTTGCGCAATTGCAGGCGCTCGCGGCCGGCCTGCCGCCGGATGACTTGCCAAAGGATGGCGAACCATCCGCGCCAATAGCACGAAAGGAGACGAAATAAATTTTATGCGTCCCCTGATTGATCGCGAAAAACGCACGGTTCGATTGGCGGGCATCGGCATCGCGATTTATCTCGCGTTGTTCGGCGGTTTGCAGGTCTGGAAATTTTTCGACAAAAAGCGCGCGGACTATCGTCAGCTCGTTTTGGAAGCGAAAAATCTGCGGGAACGAATCCAGCCGTATCAGGACAAGGTTTTGGTGGTGAAAAAAATGATGGACGATTTTCACGTGGACCCGGCGCGGCTGAAAAAGGAAACGGTCGTGTCGGACGCGAGCGCAGCTATTCAAAAAGCGGCCAAGTCCGGCGGACTGCAACTGGGTCCAATCCGTGAGTCACAATCGCACGGTGCCGGCAAGTCGCTCGCGACGGTGCAGTTGGAAGGTGCCGGCCAGGTTTCGGCGGTGCTGACGTTTCTCGCCCGTTTGAACAGCATCGGGTTTCCGGTGGTGTTAGATGCGGTTCAATTCACCGCCGACAACAGCCGGCCCGGCCAGATCAAAATAAATTTGACGCTGATCATTTTGGATTTTGATTCCACGAAGGAGGTGCCTCATGCGTGAACTGCGTGAACGCGCCGAGCCAATTTTGAAAATCGTCTGCTTCCTGCTGGCGGCGCTGGTGATTTTTCAACTCGCGGGAATTGTCGTCCGCTGGAATCCATTTCGCGGCGTGGTCGTGCCGGCGTTGCCGACCTTGACCGCGAACACGAACAGTCCGGCGGTCGGCGCGCGGGCGACCAATCTAGCCGTCGCGGCCGGCAAGGGAACCAACGGCGCGCCGCTTTCGCCGGGAACAAACCTCGTGGCGGCGGGCGCGAATTCAAGTTCAATATTGCAAAATGTGCCGGCGAACGCCGGTGCAAATTCCGCTCTGCAAGTGATGGCATTGAAAACGAATGCCGCTGCGGAATCCAATGCGTTCACGCCATGGGCGAAAAAAATCAGCGGGACGAATGCAAGCGCGGCCGCAAAAATGGCGGTTAACGCGGTAAATATTTTGACTGCACCCAATGTGGCCGGAACCAATGTGGCATTTTCCGCGAAACCGGAAAAAAAAATGGCCGGGGGCGCACCCATGCCGGAAATGGCCGGCATGAATTTTAATCCGTTCGCGCCGCCGGGTCGGCCGGCAACGGCGTTGCCGCCGGCGATGCAGGCGCGGATCAGCCGGATTGTGGACAGCGAAATTCTTGGGCCGGTGCTGCATCCGCTGCCGATGGCATTGATGGGCATCGCGGGTGAATTTGCGTTTCTGCGTTCGGCGAGCGGGCAGACCGGGCTGGTGAAAGAAGGTGATTCACTGGATGACATCAAGCTGCTCCGCATCGGCATCAATCGCGTGCTGATTGAACAAGGCGGGCAGAAAAAGGAGCTGATGATTTTTTCCGGTTACGGCGGCGACAGTTTGTTACCCACGAATACTCCCGATGAAAACAATAAACCATAAACACGAACGGTTTTTGCGCGGGCTGTCTGGCCTGATGGCGGCGCTGATAATTTTTTGTTTCGCCCCGCCGGCCTCGGCGCAACGGCCGCCGCGAAATGTCATGATGCCGCCGGATTTTTCTGGAGCTATGCCGTCGTCGGGTTCCGATAATTCCTCGTCCTCGTCCAAATCGGATTCGTCCGGCAAGGACACGGGCCCGTGGATTCCATCCGCGCCGTTGACGGGCGATGCGTCCACCAATTCGGCCGGCGGCACGAATGCGCCGGAAGGAATCCAATTGAGTTTTCAGGGCGCAAACATTGACATGATCGTGCAATGGCTGTCGCAGACGACGGGCAAAAGTGTTTTGAAGCATCCGCAGGTGCAATGCCAGCTGACGATCACGAGTTCCAAAAAAGTGTCGCCGCGCGAGGCGATCAACCTAGTGTATCGCGCGCTGGCGCTGGAGGGTTATTCGGCGATCGAGTTCAGCGATTCCATTCTCATCGTGCCCCAGGACAAGGAGCCGCGCATGAGTCCCGAGTTGCTGGGCGGTTCGCAGACGAATGTGCCCGAAGGCCGGCAGCGCTTGGTGAAAGTTTTTTCGCTCCAGCACATTCAGGCGGCGGATTTGAAGGATCGGATCGGCACGGCGCTTTCCGACAAGGCGACGATTTATTTGGACGAGCAGGCGAACCAGATCATCATCACGGATTACAATGACAATATCCGCGCGGTCGGGGAACTGATCGCCGCGCTGGACACAGACAAGCCGGAAGACGTGACGGTGCGCGTGATTCCGCTCAAGCATGTTTCCGCCGGTGATTTGATGAAAGAAATCGGGCCGCTCTATCAACAGAAAAACGGCAAGTCACTTAAAGACACGGTGCAGGTTTCGGCCGATGAGCAGGCCAATGCGCTGCTCATTCTGTCCAGTGAAGCCAACTTCAAAGTCATCCAGCAATTTGTGACTTCGCTGGACACGGAAGAGTCGCAGGACAAAATCATGCGGACGTTCACGCTCAAAAATGCCGACGCCCAGGATGTGGCAAAACAATTGCAGGATTTGAACCAAGAGCAAAGCGTGAGTGCAAGATACATTTTTAACTACTCGTCTTCGTCCGACAAATCCTCAAAAAAAATGACGGTGGTGGCGGATCGGCGGCGCAATGCGGTCATCGTGCAGGCGCCGCCGGCGCAGATGGATGGCATAGAGAAAATGATCAATGAACTGGATGCGCCCGTCAGCGATGACAGTCTGGCCCCGAAAATTTATCCGATGAAATATGCCAGCGCGACGGACATCGAAGATGTGCTGAACGAATTGTTTTTGAAAAAAACGGTGCAGCGCAGCTACTGGGATTTTTTTGATGATTCATCCGACAGCTCTACGCCCGATCGGGATGTGGGCCGGCTTTATGGCAAGGTGCGCATCACGAGCGAGCCGACGTCCAACGCGCTCATTGTCACCGCGAACTCGAAGGAAAATCTGACCGCCGTGGAGGAGATCATCATGCAGTTGGACCGGCCGCCGGAAGCCGGCGAAAGCACGCTGCATGTCGGCTTGAAATTTGCCAAGGCCATTGATCTGGCCAACAGCATCAACATTATTTTTGCAAAGAACGGTTCGCCGCCGCTGCGGGCGACGACGCAGCAAAATCAGCAGAACAACAATTCCAGCGCGCAGCAAAACCCGCAGCAAACGCAAGGTTCATCGGCCGAAACGGGTTTTGATCTGGGTGTGGAAACCAAGATTGACGGTTATTTTCCCTGGCTGGGCGGGCAGTTGGACAACAGCACGCGTTCGTCCGACAGCCGTGCTTCGCAGCCGGTCAGCGATCTGGTCGGCCGCGTCCGCGCCGTGGCGGACGAGCGCAGCAATGCGCTGATGGTTTCCGCGAACGTTCACTTTTTTCCGCAGATTTTGAAATTGATCGCCGATTTGGACGCGCCGACCGATCAGGTTTTGATCGAAGCCCGCTTAGTGGAAGTCTCGACGGATTTTCTTGATCAGTTGGGCGTGCGCTGGTCGCCCGATGGCAGCCAATTTACGGGCGCGGATTTAGACAACTCAATTATTGCCAGTGCGGGCAACACTTATCAAAAGGGTTACGGGCAGAACACGACGGTCAATTCGCCCAGTCCATCTTCCAGCGACATCGCGCAAGCATTGACTTCGCTGCGTTCGGGGGTTTTGTCCAGTTCGGTCAGCATGGATTTTCTGGTGCAATTTTTGCACGAGAAGACGGACGCGACGGTTTTGGCCGAACCGCAATTGAACATTCGTGACAATGAAACTGGCAAACTTTTCGTCGGCCAGGAAGTGCCGGTGCCGGACACCACGCAGGTTTCGTCCGTGGGTTCGCAAAACACGAGCATTAAATATAAGGACGTCGGGGTGGTCCTCGAGGTCACGCCGCACATCAACTCAAACGGCGATGTGGAACTGAAAATTCACGCCGAGTCTTCCACGGTGGCCGCCGGCCAAACCGTGCTGGGCGGTGCCGTTTTCAACACGCGGAATTTTCGCACGGATCTGACGGCCAAAAACGGGCAAACGCTGGTCGTCGGCGGCATCCGCCAGCAGCAGGTTTCAAATATTTCCCGCAAGACCCCGATTTTTGGAAGCATCCCGGGAATCAAATGGCTTTTCAACAACAAGGACAACTCTTCGCAGGAAGTCGAACTGATGGTTTTTCTCCGCCCCAAAGTCATCCGCACGCCGGAAGATGCCACGGAAGTTTTGAAACAGGTGGAGACGGACGCGCCGCTGGTTAAAAAATGGCAGGACGAAAACCCCGTCGGATCGAAGCCAACGCTTCGGAGATAATGCGGTTGGCTCCAAAAACTCGGCGGCAGTTGATCGAGTTTTTTGCAAAGCGGCGTTGAACCGATGCGAGCCTCATAGTCGGTAAATTTTTTTAGGGGAAATAATCGCGTGCTGGTCCGCCCGCCGTTAGTGCAATCCGCATCATTCTTTTTCTGCCGGCGTGCAAATTGCCGTTTTCTTTGACCGTCTTTTTGGCGAAATGCAATTTTCATTAGCATATTAAATATCCCCTTCGTGGCATGTCTTTAGCTGAATGCTTTCGGCATGCGTAACACGCCCGACCCCAATCCAATCACTGCGATATTTTATAGAATCGGGCTGGCGGCTCCCGAATCCAAATGGGAAGCCGGCAGCGGTGATTTATTTTTTTTCGCTCGCCGTTGGGAAATAATTTCCCCTCTTGAGCCATGAGCGCGGAGACCGAAATTCTTAAAAAAACGGCGGAGAAAAGCAGCGGGCGCGCGGAAGAAATCAATGCGCGCTGGTATCAGCGCGGCGTCATTTACGAAGTGCATGTCCGCTCCTTTCAGGACAGCGATGGCGATGGCACGGGCGATTTTCGCGGGTTGAGTTCGCGGCTCGATTACTTGCGTGATCTGGGCATCACCGCCATCTGGCTGCTGCCGTTTTATCCCTCGCCGCTGAAAGACGACGGCTATGACATCGCGGATTATTTCGACGTGCATCCCATGTATGGCACCTTGGCGGATTTCAAATTTTTTCTGGGGGAGGCGCATCGGCGCGGCCTGCGGGTGATCACCGAACTGGTTTTGAACCACACGTCGGATCAACACCCTTGGTTTCAACGCGCCCGCCGGGCGCCCGCCGGCAGCCCTTGGCGTGACTACTACGTGTGGAATGATTCCCCGGAAAAATATCGCGGCGCGCGCGTCATCTTCAAAGACACCGAGGTTTCCAACTGGACCCGCGACGCGCTGGCCGGCGCGTTTTATTGGCACCGTTTTTTTTCACATCAGCCCGATTTAAATTTCGACAATCCCGTCGTCCACGAGGAAATGATCAAGATCCTGGATTTTTGGTTCGATCTGGGCGTCGATGGCGTGCGGCTGGATGCGGTGCCCTATCTTTATGAGCGCGAAGGCACGAGCTGCGAAAATTTGCCGGAGACGCACGCGTTTCTAAAAAAGTTACGCCAGCACGTGGATGAGAAATACGGCGACCGCATGTTGCTGGCCGAGGCGAATCAATGGCCCGAGGACGCCGTGCAATATTTTGGCGCGGGGCAGGGCGATGAGTGCCACATGGCCTTTCATTTTCCGCTGATGCCGCGGTTGTTCATGTCGCTGCGCATGGAAGACCGCGTGCCCATCGTGGATATTTTGCAGCAGACCCCGCCGATACCCGAGACCGCGCAATGGGCCTTGTTTTTGCGCAACCACGACGAACTCACGCTCGAAATGGTCACCGACGAGGAGCGCGACTACATGTATCGCATGTATGCGAAAGTGCATCAGGCGCGATTGAATCTCGGCATCCGCCGCCGGCTCGCGCCGCTGTTGGGCAACGACCGCAAACGCATCGAGCTGTTGTGCGCGCTATTGTTTTCGCTGCCCGGCACGCCGGTGATTTATTACGGCGATGAAATCGGCATGGGCGAAAATATTCATCTGGGCGACCGCAACGGCGTGCGCACACCGATGCAATGGAGCCCGGACAAGAACGCCGGCTTTTCGCGCGCGAATCCACAAAGCCTTTTCCTGCCGATCAATCTTGATCCCGAAAATCATTACGAAGCGGTCAATGTGGAAGTGCAGGAGCGTAATAATTTTTCGCTGCTCTGGTGGATGCGCCGGCTCATCGCGCTTTACAAGCGGCAGGATGCCTTCGGCAAGGGCACGATCGAGTTTTTATATCCCATCAACCAGAAAATTTTCGTCTGCCTCCGCCGCTACAAAAATGAAATCATTCTGGTCGTCGCCAACCTGTCGCGCTTCGTCCAGCCGGCCGAACTGGATTTGAGCGCGTTCAAATCACTCGTGCCCGTCGAGCTGTTTGGGCGCACGGAATTCCCGCCGATTGCGGACGCGCCTTATTTTCTCACGCTCGGCCCGCACGCGTTTTACTGGTTCTCGCTCGAATCCAAAACGCCGGTCGATCCGCAAGGCCAGCCCGCCGGCGCCGACGCACGGGCCATCGTGGAATTGACCGGCGAATGGGAGGAGATTTTCGATGACCGGCAAGTTTTCCAATTGGAACGCGTTTTGCGGGGCTGGCTGCCCGCGCGCCGCTGGTTTGGCGGCAGCGCCAAAACGATCAAAAGCATTCACGTGCAGGAAACGTTGCCCATTGCCATCGGCACTGGGCGCGCGATGCTGGCTTTTCTTCAAGTGGATTATGTCGAGAGCGACGCGGAAATTTACGTTGTGCCGATTGGCTGCGCCACGGGCCTCGCTTCGGAAACGCTGACGCGCGATGCCGCACCGCTGATTATCGCGCGGGCGAATTTTAGCCGCACGGGTCAAACCGGGGTAATTTATGACGCCGTCGCCGACAAAGATTTTTGCCGCGCCATGCTGGGCCTTTTGTCGGCGCAAAAAAATCTCGCCGGCAAATTTGGCCAGTTGGAAGCTTCCCATACCGCCGAGTTTGAAACCTTGGGCTCGGAATACGGCGGCGCGCTGGAGCCGGTCCTGGCGAAATCGGAAAGCAAATCATCGATCATTTACGGCGAAAAATTCATTTTAAAATTTTTCCGGCGGCTCGATTTTGGCATCAACCCGGATCTGGAAATCCTGCGTTTCCTGACCGCGCAAAAATTTCCGCATACGCCGCCGCTCGCCGGCGCGCTGGAATATCGCGTCGGCCGCGACGAGCCAAGCACCATCGCGATCCTTTCCGCGTTTGTGCCGAAGGCCGTGAACGCCTGGGAATACACGCAGGACGCGCTCGGCAAATTTTACGAGCGCGTGCAGACGCTGCCCCCGGAGAAACGCCAGCCGCCGTCATCGGCCGCGTTCGCAACGGTCGCGGCCTTGCCACCGACCGACCAGGCGCGGGAAATGATTGATACTTATTTGGAAACTGCGCGGGTGCTGGGCGAGCGGACGGCGGCGCTGCATTTCGCATTCGCCGCGGAAACGGACAACCGCAATTTCAATCCCGAGCCGTTCACGCCGCACGCCCAGCGCGGATTGTTCCAGTCGATGCGTAATCTGACGCGCCAAAATTTTCGCCTGTTAAATCGGCAGTTGAAAACGTTGCCGCCGGAAGTTCAGCCGCTGGCCCAGCAGGTGTTGGCGCGGGAGCCGGAAATACTCAAAAAATTGCGCCAGGTTTATGAGCGCCCGCTCAACGCGACGCGCATCCGCGAACACGGCGACTTTCATCTCGGCCAGATTTTATTCACGGGCAAGGATTTCCTGGTCATCGATTTTGAAGGCGAACCGTCGGTGCCCATCGGCGAGCGGCGGTTGAAACGCTCCTCGTTGCAGGATGTCGCGAGCCTGATCCGGTCGTTTCATTATGCGGCCTATGCGGCGCTCGTGAAACACGTCGAACGCGGCGCGCCGGTGGAAGGCCAGTTGGAGTCGCTGATTTCCTGGGCGCATTTTTGGGCGCACTGGGTCGGCGCGATTTATTATCAATCCTATGTGCGTGCGGCGGGCACGGCGACGTTTCTGCCGCCGGGCGAAGCCGACCGCAAAATGCTGACGGAAATTTTTCTGCTGCGCAAAGCCATCTACGAACTCGGTTACGAACTCAGCCACCGGCCGGACTGGGCGAAAATTCCGCTCCAAGGAATTCTCGGTTTGGTCACTGAAGAAAAATCATCATGAACAAATTCATTTGCATCCACGGACATTTTTACCAGCCGCCGCGCGAAAATCCCTGGCTCGAAGCGGTCGAGCTCCAAGATTCCGCCGCGCCGTATCACGATTGGAACGAACGCATCACCTTCGAGTGCTATGCGCCGAACGCGCGGGCGCGGCTGCTCGATGGCGACGGGCGCATCGAAAAAATCGTCTCCAATTATTCGCGCATGAGTTTTAATTTCGGTCCGACCGTGCTGTCCTGGATGAAGGAGCGCCAGCCGGAAATTCATGACGCCATCGTGAACGCCGACAAAAAAAGCCGCGAACGGTTTTCCGGTCACGGCTCGGCGCTCGCGCAAGTATATAACCACATGATCCTGCCGCTGGCCAATGCACGTGACAAATCCACGCAGGTGCTTTGGAGCATCCGCGATTTCGCGGCGCGCTTTGGCCGCCCGCCAGAAGGGCTGTGGCTCGCTGAAACCGCCGCGGATGATGCCACGCTGGAAGTGTTGGCCGAGCAGGGGATCAAATTCACGATCCTCTCGCCCTTTCAAGCCGCGCGCGTCCGGCCGTTGGATGAAAAGGGCGAGTGGCAGGATGTGAACGGCGGCCACGTGGATCCATCAATGCCGTATCAAGTGAAGTTGCCCTCGGGCCGGTCCATGGCGGTTTTCTTTTACGACGCGCCGGTCGCGCAAGCCGTCGCATTTGAAAAACTTCTGGCGAACGGCGAAAAATTTGCCGCGCGTTTGATGGGGGCGTTTGATGGCGGCCGTAACCGCGACCAGTTGGTTCACATCGCCACGGACGGCGAATCCTACGGCCACCATTTTCAATTTGGCGACATGGCGCTGGCGTTTGCCCTGAATCAAATTGAAAAAAGCGAGGACGTGAAGTTGACGGTCTACGGCGAATATCTGGAATCGCATCCGCCAACGCACGAGGCGCAAATTCATCAAGGCAGCGCGTGGAGCTGTTCGCATGGCGTCGAACGTTGGAAGAGCGACTGCGGTTGTAACTCCGGCGGTCATGGCGGCTGGAATCAACAATGGCGCGCGCCGCTGCGCCAGGCGCTCGACTGGCTGCGCGACCAACTGGCACCGATTTTTGAAACGCGGGGGAAAGAGTTTTTGAAAAATCCTTGGCTGGCACGGGACGAGTATATTGCGGTCATTTTGGACCGCGCGCCGGAAACACGCGCGAAATTTTTTGCCCAGCACGCGGTGCGCGAATTGAACGAAGCGGAACAAACCACCGTGTTGCGCCTGCTGGAAATGCAGCGGCACGCGATGCTGATGTTCACGAGCTGCGGCTGGTTTTTTGACGAAATTTCCGGTTTGGAAACCGTGCAGGTCATCCAATATGCCGCTCGTGCGCTGCAACTGGCGCACGCGTTGGCACCCGAAGATCTCGAGCCGGGTTTCCTCGCGATTTTGGAGCAGGCTAAGAGCAACATTCCCGCCAATCAAAACGGCCGCGTCATTTACGAAAAATTCGTCAAACCGGCGGTGATGACGCGGGAGACTGTCGCCGCGCATTACGCGATCAGTTCGGTGTTCGAAGGCTATGGCCCGGAGGCGCGGATTTTTGCCTACACCGTGCAACAGCTCGACCGCCAGTTCTCCACCGCCGGCAATGCGCGGCTGGCGCTTGGACGCATCAAGGTCGCGTTCGCCGTGACCAGCGCATCCGACATCTTGACCTATGGCGTGCTTTACATGGGCGAACATCATTTGAACTGCGGCGTGCGCATTTATCAAAACGAGGAAAGTTACGCCGCGCTGGTCGCGGAAACCCAGGCCGCCTTCGCGCGCGCGGATTTTCCGGAAATCATCCGCGTGATGGACAAGCATTTTGGCAAGGCAAATTACTCCCTGAAAAATCTTTTCCGCGACGAACAGCAAAAAGTCCTCAATCAAATTCTCGCCGCGACCCGCGACGAAATCCACAATACCTATCGTTTGCTTACCGACCGGTATGCGCCGCTCATCCGGTTTCTCAACGACCTCCACCTGCCGGCATTGAATGCTCTCGCGCCCGCGACGGAATTTGTCATCAACGCGGAACTGCGCAAGCAGTTTGAAAATGGCCATGTGGATGCGGAACGCGTCAAAAGCTTGATCGCCGAAGCGCGGACGACGAAGGCCGCCTTGGAGGCGGATGCGCTGGCGTTCGCCGTCAAAAAACATCTCGACCGGTTGAGTGATGAACTTTTCAAGTCGCCCGAAGATTTGGAATTGCTCCAGCGCCTGACGAATTCCACGGTGCTGTTGCCGGAATTGCCGCTCCGAGTCAATCTTTGGAAGCCGCAGAATATTTACGACCAATTGCGCGGAAAAATGGTGCCGACAATCGAGGAGCGCGGCAACGAAAAGTCCAGGGCCTGGCTGCAACAGTTTCGAACTCTGGGCGCACAGCTCGGGTTTCACGTCGCGCCCGTCTGAGTCATGCTTCCGCCGCGCGCCACTTATCGTTTGCAGTTCCATGAGCATTTCCGGCTCGCGGATGCGCTGGCCTTGGTGCCCTATCTCAACGCCTTGGGCATTTCGCACCTTTACGCGTCGCCTTTGTTCAAAGCCGCGCCGCACAGCACGCACGGTTACGACGTTTGCGATTTTCGCCAGTTGAATCCCGAACTTGGCACCGAGGCGGATTTGGCCCGCCTCGTGGCCGCACTGCACGCCCGAAAAATGGGACTGGTGCTCGACATCGTGCCCAACCACATGGGCATCGGCACCCGCGAAAATGTCTGGTGGTGGGATGTTTTGACGCACGGCCAAAAAAGTCCGTTCGCCGAACATTTTGACATCGAATGGCGCTCGCCGGACATAAGTCGAAATGGAAAAGTGCTCGTCCCGGTTTTGGGCGATGCATATGAAACCCTATTAAATAAAGGAGAATTGCAATTATGCCGCGAGGGCCGCACGCTGCTTCTCGCGTATCACGAACATCGTTTTCCGCTGGCGCCCGAAACCGTGGCGAACGTGCGCGGTGCCGATCAACTGCAGAAATTCAACCAGGATATTTCCGCGCTGAATGATTTGATCTGCCGCCAAAATTATCGGTTGGAATATCACGCGCTGGGCGATGCCAATTTAAATTACCGCCGTTTTTTTGCCGTCAGTTCGCTGGCCGCTTTGCGCGTTGAAGACGCCAAGGTATTTGCGTCGTCTCATGCCTGCTTGCGCCGTTGGCTGAAACGCGGCTGGCTCGACGGCCTCCGCGTGGATCATCCCGACGGCTTGCGCGACCCGCAAAAATATTTGGCGCGACTGCGCGCCCTCGCGCCGAAAGCGTGGATCGTGGTCGAAAAAATTTTGCAGGCCGACGAGTCGTTGCCCGCATCCTGGCCGGTGGCCGGCACCACCGGTTATGATTTCTTGGTCCAACTCAACAGCCTTTTCGTTGACCCGGCCAGTGAGAAATCCCTGACTGATTTCTATGCTGAATTCACGCACGAGCCCACGGATTATTTTGCGCTGGGCCGAGAAAATAAACGCGAATGTCTCACGACATTATTGGCCGCCGAATTGCGCCGGCTCGCCTCGCTGCTGTTGACTATCGCCGCGCGCCGCGGAATTTTGCCGCAGTTTTCCGATGCGGAATTATCCGCGGCGTTGACCGAAATCCTGGTTTGCTTTCCAATTTACCGTTCTTACATTTCTGAAAACAATGGCGGATCCTCGGCTGACCATGCCGCCATCACGTTCGCCGTCCATCTTGCCTGCGAACAGCGCAGCGAATTGGCCGCCGGAGCTTTTGCGTTCATTCAGTCGCTGCTTTTAAAACCGCAACGCGGAAAATTGGCCCGGCAATTTATTGCGCGTTTTCAGCAATTGACGGTTTCCGTGATGGCCAAAGGCATTGAAGACACGGCGTTTTATCGCTTCAATCGTTTTACGTCCCTCAACGAAGTCGGCGGTGCGCCCAACCAATTTGGCATCGGCATGGACGCGTTTCACGAAGCCATGCGGCGACGGCAGGCGGACTGGCCGCATTCGCAACTGACGACGTCCACGCATGACACCAAGCGCGCGGAAGACGTGCGCGCGCGGCTCAACGTGCTTTCGGAAATTCCCGAGTTGTGGATGCAAACCGTCCGCCGCTGGTCGGCGCTCACTGCGCGGCACCGGCAAAATGATTTGCCGGATCGCAACACGGAATATTTTTTTTACCAGACTTTGGCTGGCGCGTGGCCGCTGTCCATCGAGCGCGCGCAAGCTTACATGGACAAGTCCGTGCGTGAATCCAAACGGCACACTTCGTGGACGAATAAAAATGACGCCTACGAAACGGCGTTAAAAAAATTCATCGCCGCATCATTGGCCGATCCGGCGTTCACCGCCGATGTGGGAAATTTTATCGGCAGCATCAACGACGCGGCGGCGGTGAATTCGCTGGCGCAAACTTTGATCAAGCTCACAGCGCCGGGCGTGCCGGATATTTATCAAGGCGGTGAACTTTGGGATTTCAGCTTGGTGGATCCGGACAACCGCCGGCCGGTTGATTTTCGTGCGCGCCGAAAATATCTGGCTGAAATAAAAAAGTTGTCGCCGGAGGAAATTTGGCGGCTGCGTGCGGAAGGTTTGCCGAAATTGTGGCTCGTTTACAAAACTTTGAATTTGCGCAAACAATTTTTGGAATTCTCCAAATTTAACTATGAACCGCTTTGCGCGCGCGGAGAAAAATCAGAACACGTCTTTGCCTTCGCGCTGGGCGGCCGCGTCATCACCGTCGTCCCGCGATTTAATTTGAAGCTGAACCACGAATGGCAGGACACGTCGCTGGCGTTGCCGGCCGGAACTTGGCGCAATGAACTCACGGGAGAAATTTACCGCGAGGCGATCCTTCCGGGAAAATTGTTCAGCTTGTTTCCTGTCGCGTTGCTCGTTCGAAAGGAGGTTGATTGATGCATACATTTCGCGTCTGGGCACCGCTGCCCAAAAAAGTCGAGGTCGTCGTCGGGACAGAAAAATTCGCCATGCAGCCCGCGCCGGATGGCTGGTGGTCGGCGGCGGTCAGCACGGCGGATGTTGGCGATGATTATGGTTTCGTGCTGGACGGCGAAGGCCCGTTGCCCGATCCGCGTTCCGCCTGGCAGCCGCGCGGCGTGCATCAATTATCGCGGTTGGTGGATCAAAATGCGTTTCAGTGGACGGATCAAAAATGGCAGTCGCCGCCACTGGCCTCCGCCGTGATTTATGAAATCCATCTCGGCACGTTCACGCCGGCGGGAACTTTTCTTTCCGCGATTGAAAAACTGGATCATCTCGTCGCGCTTGGCGTGACGCACGTGGAATTGATGCCGGTGGTGGAATTCTCCGGCACGCACGGCTGGGGTTATGACGGTGTGGATCTGTTCGCGCCGCATCATGCCTATGGTTCGCCGGACGATTTGAAAAAACTGGTGGATGCCTGCCATGCGCGCGGGTTGGGCGTCATTTTGGACGTCGTCTATAATCATCTGGGTCCGGCGGGAAATTATCTCGCAAAATTTGCGCCGTATTTCACGAAGCGTTACGCGCCGACCTGGGGCGAAGCTTTGAATTATGACGGCGCGGACAGCGAAAACGTGCGCCGTTTTTTTTGCGACAACGCGCTGATGTGGCTGCGCGATTTTCATTTCGACGGCCTCCGGCTGGACGCCGTCCACGCGATTTATGATTTTTCAGCCGAACATTTTCTTGAACAGCTCCAGCGCGAAGTGAAACGACTTTCCGCCGAACTCGGCCGGTATTTCTTTTTGATCGCCGAAAGCGATCTGAACGACCCGCGGCTGCTCTGGCCGCGCGAACGTGGCGGGTTCAATCTCGACGCCCAATGGAGCGACGATTTTCATCACGCACTGCACACGGTTTTGACCGGCGAAAAAAATGGTTATTATGCCGACTTCGGCCACCTTGCGGATCTGGCCAAAACTCTGCGCCACGCCTTTGTTTACAACGGAACCCTGTCGGCGCATCGCCGGCGCCAGCATGGCCGGCCCGTGGAAACTTTGGGCGGCGAACGCTTTCTCAGCTACCTGCAAAATCATGACCAGATTGGCAATCGTGCGCAGGGCGAGCGCAGCAGCGCGCTGATGAGCCGGGGAAAATTAAAAATCGGCGCGGCGCTGGTGTTGACCTCGCCGTTTGTGCCGATGCTGTTTCAAGGCGAGGATTGGGCGGCCGCCACGCCGTTTTTATATTTCACCAGTTTCGCGGAACCGGAACTCGCGGCGGCGGTGGGCGAAGGTCGTTGCCGCGAATTTGCCGCCTTCGGTTGGAAACCGGAAGAAGTCCCGCACCCGCAGGCGCGTGAAACCTTTGAACGCTCAAAACTGAGTTGGTCCGAATGCGAACAACCAGCGCACCAAGATATTTTCCGTTGGCATCAACAATTGATCCAGCTTCGTCGCCGTGAACCGGCCCTCAATGACGGCCGGTTGGAGGCGGTGAAAACCTGTTTTGATGAGGGCACGCGCTGGCTCGTGGTGGAGCGCGGCGATATCACGGTGGCGTGCAATTTCGCGGGCCAATCGCAGTCGCTTCCCGTCCGCGTTTGTGACCATGAAATTTTACTGGCGTCCGAACCGGGCATCATCGCGGCCAGGGGCAAACTGGATTTGCCGCCGGAATCCATCGCGCTGTTGAAAGTGAAATAAAGCGGACCGAAACCTTGCTGGGGGGCAGTCAATTTTAGCGACAAGCCGAGGTCGTTGTTGTTTGATATTGTCGAGAATTCAATGTCACACATCATAAATCTTTCCATGGCTGCGAAATTGTGTCCTGCCGGCGACGGCAAACCGATCGCCCGAAAAATACGCGCTTTAATTCTCAGCCTGACTTTTGGGTTTTTGATCGGCCGGGAGTTATCGGCCTTCGCTGACCAGACCGTGGAACTCAATGGCAGTGCCGGCGGCAAACGTTTTGACGGCATCGGCGCGGTGAGCGGCGGCGGCGCGACTTCGGTTTTGTTGAAGGATTATCCCGAACCGCAGCGCAGCCAGGTTTTGGATCTGCTGTTCAAGCCCAAGTTCGGCGCCTCCATGAGCGCGCTGTTGGTGGAAGTTCCGGGCGATGGCAATGCCACGCAAGGTGCCGAGCCGAGTCACATGCACACCAAGGATGATCTCAATTATAATCGTGGTTACGAATGGTGGTTGATGCGCGAGGCGAAAAAGCGCAATCCCGATCTCTCGCTGGACGCCTGCGCGTGGGGCTGTCCGCGCTGGGTGGGGCACGGCAATTTCTGGTCGCAGGACATGTGCGACTATTACGTCAAATGGATTCAAGGGCTCAAATCCGTTTATGGTTTGGATCTGGATGCCATCGGTTGTCGCAATGAAAAAGGCGTCAATGAAGACTTTGCCAAAAAATTTCGCGCCACGCTCGATGCCAATGGTCTGCTGAATGTCAAAATCCATGGTTTTGATAATTGGGACAAAAACAAATTCAACTGGGTCCGGGCCATGACCAATGATTTGGAATTGCGCCAAGCGGTGGCCATCTTGAGCAATCACACGATGGCGGATATTCCGACGCCGCCGGATGTGTTAAAAATCGCCGAAGAATACGACAAGCCGATTTGGAATACCGAGGAGCATGTTTATAAAAAGGGTTTCGATTGCGAGATCAGCTTGGTGCAGGCGTTCAACGACAATTTTCTGCGCAGCGGCGTGACGAAAATTGTGAACTGGTATCTCGTCGGTTCCGTGTATCCGCTGGAATCGTATTCGGAAGATCCCGCGGCGATGATCGCGAATTCGCCGTGGAGCGGATTTTATCGCACGCGCGAAGTTTTGTGGGGCTACGCGCACTACGGACAATTTTCAAAAATCGGCTGGCAATATCTCAATGGTGCCTGCGGCGAACTCAATGAGGGCGGCACGTTCATCACTTTGAAATCGCCCGGACAGGATTACAGCGTGATTCTCGAAACCAAGGATGCGAAATCGGTCCAGAATGTGACGTTCAATATCCGCGGCGGTTTGTCGGAAGGTCAATTATGCGTTTGGCGCAGTGATGAGCAGGAACAATTTTTTAGGCAGGCCGACATCAAACCCGATCACGGCACCTTCTCGATTGCGTTGGAGCCGAATGCGATTTATTCACTGTCCACGACCACCGGCCAGCGGAAAGGTTCGTTTGATAATATTCCTGCGGAACGAAAATTCCCGTTGCCGTATTTTGAAACGTTTGATGAATACACTGCGCCGGAACAATTTGGTTTTTTGCCGCATTACACGGCGGACATCGCGAGTGTTTTTGAGATCGCCGATCGCCCGGACCACAGCGGCAAATGTCTGCGGCAGGTCGTGGGTCAAAAACCGCAAAGCTGGGCGCCCGAGTGGATGCCTTACACGATTCTTGGCGATGAACATTGGCAAGACTATGAGGTCAGCGCGGATATTTTTTTGGATGACGGCGGTTGGGCGGGCGTCATGGGCCGCGTCAATAATGTCGGTGACGGCTACGGTTGCGCGCCAAAAGGATATTATTTAAAACTGGCGGCGGACGGCGCTTGCACGCTGGTGGTCATCAATGGCAAAGCCGGAGCCGAAGAATTGGGCGACAAGGAACATCAGGCGGCATTGCTTGCCGCCGGCAATCCTGGTGAGCAAGGCGAAAAACAAATGGGCGCAGGCGCGGCAAAAAATTTCGACGCGAGCCGTTGGCATAATTTGAAACTACAGTTCACCGGCGACATCATCACCGGTTTTGTCGACGGCGCGCAGGTTTTGTGCGCCACGAATAATCGTTTTGCGCATGGCCTGGCGGGCCTCGTCACGGGCGATGTGAAAAATCAAAATACCGCGTGTTTCGACAATTTTTTGATCAACGCCGCCGGTGCTGTGAATCCCCAGCCAACGGTTTTCGCTCCGGCGCAAACGCCGATTTACCAACCATAAATTGGGTTTGGTTAAAATTCTGCCAAACAATTCGGATCACTTCCACGTGAACACCAGGAGCGAAACCCCTTGGCGCGGCAGGTTAAATTTCATCTCCGCTTTGCCGTCACTCACGCTGGTTTTTCCCGCCGAGGTAAGCTGGGCCAGTTGTCCGTCCCTTTCGAGTTCCGCAAATTGTTTTTCCGAGAGCGGGAGCGGCATGCCCATCCGCAGCCACGCGGCGTAGGCGTTGCTGTGATCGGCATCTATCCGGTAGTGCGTCACTTGGACATTGCCGTTCGCCAACGGAATGCCGCTCAGGTTTAAATCGATTGCCGCGTCCGGGCCGGACACATCATCGTCGTGATAATGCCACGACAGCACGGCCAGTTGATTTTTATCGAGGCTGGCGACGGCGGAGACATCGGGGTTGCCGCGCACGCCTTTGGCGCGGATCGTTTCCGCATCCAACCCGGCGCTGCTGCTCACCGTTAATTTTTGCCCGCTCATTTTGCCGAACATCCGAAACACGTTGAGCACGGGCAGATCAATGCCCGCGCTGGCCAGTTGCCGGAAACCGGCGAAGGGCGGCTGGTCTTCAAATTCGAAGGCCCACGTCAGCGCGCCTTCGAGATTCACGCCCCGTTTTTCGGCAAGTTCCAGCGCACGCGGAAAACTGGCGGCAGTATAACTCGAATACATCGTGCCGTTGCGATACGCATCGCGCGGCTCGCGGCACGCGGCGCAGCCTTCGGGATCGGATTCGCCAATGATGATGGGCGTTTGCTTGTATTCGGGAAACGACGCGATGACGCCAAACGCATCACTCATGTTTCGCAACTGGTTCGCCATGCCCATGCGGACGTGGTCGTTCGTGAAAACCGGCGAACCTTTCGCGTGAAAGGAAATGAAGTCCAGCGGCGAACCAATGTTGCCGCTGACATAATTTGTGCCGTGCGCGCAATGCGCCAAAAACTCGTGCAAAAATTTTCCGCCCGGGCCGCCGGCGACTTCCGGGCCGCCGACGCGCGCTGTGGGCAGCGCCCGCCGCACACCGTCCACCGCGTAGTCATACAGTTTGAAGTAATCTTCGTGCGACCCGTGCCAGTAAAGGATGTTTGGTTCGTTCCACACTTCCCAATACCATTGGTTCACCTCGGCCGCGCCATATTTTTCCACGCAATGTTTGGCCCATTGATAAGCCAGTTCGCCCCACGCCGCGTAATCTTTCGGCGGATATGATTGGCCGCCCGCGACGGGTGCCATTTTGTCCACCGGCGGATGATGCGGATAATTTTCCGGATGCGTCGAGAGCGCCTCCGGCATGAAACCAATCTGCGCATACGGCTTGATGCCACGTTCGAGATAGGCGTCGAAAATTTTGTCGTTGATCGTCCAATCGTAGATTGGCCGGCCATTTGCATCTTCTTTGTAGGCGCTGGTCGAGCCAAACTTCAGCGCATACGCGCCATCGCCGCTGGTAAGCAAATGATGCGCGCGAAAATAAACCTGCGGCTCGCCGAGTTGGCCGAGTTCGGACAATAATTTTTTTCCGTCCTTCATGTAGGCATAGTTTGGTTCGTCCGCACCGAAAAACCGCCAGATGGGTTTCAGTTCGCCGAGCGGCTTCGCCGCATCCACGGTGATCGTGACCGGAAACGGCGCGTTGGTGATCGTGTCTGCAAAAATTTCGGGCACGATGAATACTACCGCGACTGAGCAAATAAATTCCAAGAAGCGCATGGTTTTGTTCTATGTTTTCATCCGGTGATGTCGGCTTGCGACCATTGACCATCAATCAGCCGCCACATTTTTCCGTTCGGATTTTTATTTTGCAGCGCGGCTGGCAACCGTTGCGGCCGCACATTCTCAAAGCATTGCAGCATCGCAAAACGCCGCAGCGACGCGGGAATTCCGACCGCCGTAAATCCCGGATGCCCCGTCGCCGGAAACGGCCCGCCATGATTCATCGCCGGAGAAACGGCCACGCCCGTCGGCATTTTGTCATTCAGCAAACGTCCGACGCGCGCACGCAGCAGCGGCGCAAATTTTTCGTAAAGCGCCTCCTCGCCGCCGCTCGTGTCCGAGTAAATCCCGCCGGTGAGATTGCCTTCGAGCTGCGCGATGATCTTTTCCGCTTCATTTTCATCGTGTGCGACGACGGCCAGCGACGCATTGCCAAACGCCTCCGTCTGCAATCGTTCCGGTGCGCCCAGAAATTTTTCGCCGCTCACGCGCAGCAGCGTGTTCGCGAATTTATTTCCGCCCAGCGGCGAACCGCCCGTGACCAGCTCCGCGCCCGCCGCCTGCAATGTTTTCACGCTCGCAGCCAGATTGCGCGCCACGCCGGACGAAAGCAAAGTTCCCGGCGTCAGGCTTTCCAACTTCGTCTTTACCCCGGCGATGAATTGGTCAGCCGCCTCACCGGCAAATAAAATCGTCAGCCCCGGACTCGTGCAAAATTGCCCGTTCGCCATCAGGCAACTGCCGGTGAATTCTTCCACAATTTTTCCGCCGCGTTCCGCGAGTGCGCCGGGCAAAATAACCACCGGATTCAAGCTGGAAAGCTCGGCATAAAATGGTTTGCCGGCCGCGTCCGCCGCCGCTTTCAATTGCAAACCCGCCGCGCGGCTGCCGGTGAAACCGATCGCGCCGACCCGTTTGTCCGCCGCCATGCGCAAACCGTCTGCCGGCGCAATGTTGTAAATCATCTGCACCGTCGCGGGCGGCAGGCCGGTTTCGCGCACGGCGGCAAAAGCCTCTTCCGCCAGCAGTCGCGAGGTGTTCGGATGACAAGGATGCGCCTTGGCGATGACCGGATTTCCCGCCGCGATCGCCGCCGCAAAATCGCCGCCGGCAATGCCGTTGTAGGCAAACGGAAAATTGTTCGGCCCAAAAATTAAAACCGGTCCGATCGCCGCGAGCGTGGATCGGATGTTTAATTTTGTATCGATGGTCGGCAATGCCCATGAACCTTCGAGCGCGGCGGCGGCGGCCTGGCGCAATTGATTGGTCGCGCGCGGCAGTTCCACGTCGGCCAGGCGCGGTGTTTTTGGCAGCGCCGTTTCCGCGTGTGCGGCTTCAACGATTTCATTTTTGCGCGCTTCAATTCTTTCGGCGAAGCGCGTCAGAAATTTTGCAATCAGTTCCGCCGGAATCGTCCGCAAAATTTTCGTGGCATTTGCAGCGGCGTCCAGCGCGTCGTCGCAGTCGGTCCCACTGCTGACGGGAAATTCGTCCGGCAGCAATTCGCCGGTGTCGGGGTTTTCGGCGTGAAACGTTGCGCTGTTTTTCACCGCGCGCCATTGTCCGGCAATTAAAATGGGATGAGTGGGCATGAGTTTTTAAAATTTATTTCTTTTGCCGCAACGGTTCAACGACGGCGGCAATGTCCTGCTCGCCGTGGCCCAGGACGATCGCCCGCTGAAAATTCTCCAAGGCGGCGGTGGCGGTGATCAACTCAACGGAAAGTTTTTCGCCCTCTTGAATCGCATAGCCGAGGTCTTTGGCCATCAGGCGCAAAAGAAAATGGGGCGTGAAATCCGGCGCGGTCATGCGGCCGGCAACCGCTTTCACGAGCGGGCTCCCCGGCGCGCCGCCGGTCAAAATTTCCAGTGCTTTCGCGCGGTCCAGCCCGCTGCGTTCAATCATTGCGACGGCTTCCGCCAGCGCCGCGATTTGCACGCCGCAGACGAAATTATTGATGAGTTTGACCATCGCCCCGCTGCCCGTCGGGCCAAGATGGATAATCGCCTTGCTCATCGCCGCCAACACGGGGCGCGCTTTTTCCAGCATCGCGGAATCGCCGCCGACAAGAAAATTAAGTTCGCCTGCCGCCGCCTGGATTTTGCTGCCAGTCACGGGCGCGTCGAGAAAATCACATTTTTTCTGCGCAGCTGCAGCGGCAAGTTCGCGCACCCAGTTCACCGTGACGGTGCTGCACTCGATGCAAATGGTTCCGGGCTTGGCGGCAGTCAGCGCGCCATTTTCGCCGAGCCACAGACTGCGCGCGGCATTGTCGTCGGCCAGCATGCTAATGATGATGTCCGCATTTTCCGCCGCTGCGCGCGGAGAATTTGCGACGCTCGCGCCGTCATTCGCGAACGGTTTGGATTTATCCGCGTTGCGATTGAAAACGGTCAGCGGAAAATTCTTCGCTAAAAGATTTCGCGCCATGCCGCCGCCCATGATGCCGAGACCAAGAAATGCGATGCGTGGTTTGCTCATAAAATTCAAGCCAGAGATTTTACCGCGATCAAAGTAGCGTCGCCGCCCACGATGCGCAACGGATTGCGCAAGGCGCGGCCAAAACCGGTGAAGGAAATTTCCATAACGTCGCCGTCTGCGAGTTCAATGCCATCGCCAAAACTCAGCGCACACGCGCCGAAATAATGCACATGGACATCTCCGGGCCGCCGGTGCGTCTCGAACTTGAAATGATGCTGCTCAATGTTGCGCAGGCTGTGGCACATCTCGTTTTCGCCGGTGGCAATTTCCTTCGACCAAAATATTTTTTCGGCGCGTTCGATTTTTGCCTTGCCCGGAACGGAATTAAATTCTGGATCAATCACCAGTTCCGGCCCGAGGGAGCAGTTGCGGATTTTTGAGCCGGCGAGATTGAGATAATTGTTTTTCTCGAATTTGTGATCGGAAAATTCGTTGCCGATGGCCATCCCGATGCGGCGAGGCTGAGCCTCGGCATCTATGAAATAAATGCCGGCGATTTCCGCTTCTTCACCGCCGTCGAGCGCGTAGGCTGGAACCTCGAGCGGTGCGCCGTGCGCGCGCAAAATGCTTCCCGTGCCTTTGTAAAACCATTCCGGCGCGACGCCGATTTTGCCCGTTGCGGGCTTGCCGCCCGCGACGCCGAGGCGAAACATTTTCATGCTGTCGGTGAGTTCGGCATCCTTGGCCTCGTGCATCCGCTGACGATTGGCCGCGCTGCCGAGATGCGTCAGGCCCGTGCCGGAAACCAGGCAGCGCGCCGGTTCAGCGGGATGATCCATCGGCGGCAGCAATTTCCATTCAGATTTGCCGGCGTAAATCGCGTCGTAATCCAGAAACTGGCCGGTCGCTTTTTTTTGAATCAAAGTGGTGAGCGAAATTTTCGAATCCGCCGCCGCCTGCGCCGATTCAAAAATTGATTTCACGCCGTCGAGCAAACGCAGGCGCGGTTCTTGCACGAGCGCCACGGCGCGCTTGGCGCCATTTTGGATTTGGACGAGCCGGATCATTCGATTACCTCGAAGTTCTTCAATTTCTCTTCGTTGACCGTCAGGCCAAGGCCGGGCGTGTTTTCGTCGAGGTCAATGTAGCCGTTGACCGGCGTCGGCTCGCCGTTGAAACAATACCAGAAAAGTTCGTTGCCGACTTCGACATCCACGGGCGGAAAATATTCGGCCATCGGCGAATTCAGGCTGGCCATGACGACATGATAATTGTGCATCTGCCCCGCGTGCGGAATCACGGGAATCGAATGCGCCTCGGCGAGCGCCGCGATTTTCCGCGCCTGCGAAATGCCGCCGACGCGGTTCGTGTCGAACTGGATGTAATCCACGCAATGCGACTCGATGAGTTCGCGGAAACCGTAGAGTGTGAATTCGTGTTCGCCGCCGGAAATCGGAATGCGCCCGCATTTTTTCAATTCCGCATAGCTGTGGATTTCATCCGGGATGACCAGTTCTTCGAGCCAGCGCAGATTGTATTTTTCCAATTGCGGAATGATTCGCTTGGCATAATCCAGATTCCAGCCCATGTAGGCGTCGGCCATGATGTCCACGCCGTCGCCGACCGTCTCGCGCACGGTGCGGACGAGCGCGAGATTTTTTTGCATGCCTTCCGGGCCGTCGGTCGGTCCCCAACCGAAACGCATTTTCATCGCGGTGTAACCTTCGTCTTTATATTTTTTAGATTCACGCGCAAGTTCGTCGAGCGGCGTGGAATAAAGCCGGCTCGCGTAAACGGGAATTTTCGGTTTCGTGCGGCCGCCGAGCAGCCGATAAACCGGCTGCTTCGCCGACTTGCCGAGAATGTCCCAGAGCGCGATGTCCACCGCGCTGATGGCGACCATGCCGATGCCTTTGCGGCCAAACGCCATAGTCTTGCGATACATGTGCTGCCAGAGAAATTCGATGTCCCACGGATCTTGCCCGATGAGCAGCGGTTTGAGATAAAGGTCAATGACTTGCTTCGTCACGCGTGGCGAAAGCGCGGCATTGCCGATGCCGACGAGGCCGGTGTCGGTGACGATTTCGCAGATGAGCCAGCTGTGAAACGTGAACGTGCCCATCGTGGATTTCGTCAGCATGGGCGAAACGGCGTCCATCGGGTTGGTGCAAAAATGCGGCGGCAGCGGAACGGTTTTGCCACGCCATTCGATGACGCGCGTGCGGATTTCTTTGATTTTCATTTTAGGTTGTTTGAATTGAAAATTTCAGCGGTTGAATTTTTGGGATGACGAGGCAAATCAAAATAAACGCGGCGATGTGCATCGAGCCGGAAATCATCAGCGCGGGCGTGTAACTATAGCCGTGATCGCGCAGCCAGCCAACAACTTGGCCGAGCAGCACGCCGCCCATCGCGCCGCCGAATCCGACGAGGCCCGCGACCGTGCCGACGGCGCGTTTGGAAATCATGTCGGTCGGCAAAATCATCACGAGCGTGGACCACGATTGCTGCCCGAAAAATGCGAGGCTGAAAATAAAAATCACCCAGCCGACGGAATGCAGTTGCGGCACGAGCATCACCCACGGCATCAGAGCCGCGCTCGCGCCGAGCGCGAGTTTGCGCGACCAGTTCACGGACATGCCGCGCTTGAGCAGCCAGCTTGAAAATCCGCCGCCGACCAGACAGCCGACGCCGGATGCTGCGTAAGGAATCCAGCCGATGCTGCCCGCCGTTTTGATGTCAAGTTGAAACGCGTCGAACAAATATTTCGGCAGCCAGAACAGATAAAAATACCACGCGCCATCGCTCAAAAATTTGGCGAAAACGACCGCCCACGTTTCGCGATGTTGCAACAATTGCGCGAGCGAAATTTTAGTTTCAGCGGACGCGCTGGAAAAATTATTTTGTTTTTCGGGCGTAAAATAACTGCGCCACCACCAAATTGTCCAAAGTAGTCCAAGCGCGCCCGTTAAAAAGAAAACCCAGCGCCACGGCGCGAGGCCGAGCCAGTTGGCATGCGTCAAAACGACCGCGATGAGCGGCGGCGCGATCACCGCGCCAACGGCGGTTCCAGCATTGATAATTCCCATTGCCGTCGCTCGGTCGTTGACGGGAAACCATTCGGCAACTGCGCGTGTCGCCGCCGGGAATCCGCCGCCTTCGCCCGCGCCGAGCAGCAGGCGGCTCGCCGCGAGGGCAATCACGCCACCGGCCAGTCCGTGGCTTGCGCAGGCGAGCGACCAGAAAATCATGATGCACAAAAACCCGCGCCGCGTGCCTAATTTGTCCAGCAATAATCCGCCGCCGAGATACATCAGCCCGTATGTGGCAAGAAACGCCGAATCCAATCCGGCTTTGATCTGATTGCTGAACGGAATGTCCGCTTGAATCGCCTTGATCGCCCACGGCAGCGCTTGGCGGTCGAGATAACTGATGGCAATCGCCGCGCTGACAAGAAAGGCGATGGACCAGCGCAGGGTGGCCCGGTTGTCAGTCTTCGCAAAAGATGCGGGGTGCGAAATCATCACCGCTGCAAGTCGCCATTTTCCGCCGCGCCGGGTTCATCGAGCAGTTGAATCGAAGAGGCCGGCCCGAGATCCGGATGTTTCCATTCGCGCAACGCCCAGACGACTTTTTTCGTGGGCGTCACTTCCAGCACCTGCACCGAGCCGGGCCATTGTTTTGGATCTTTAAGATCGGCCGGACACCAATTGCAAATCACCGTGTTTCCGTTCGCGAGGCGGTCCGCTTCCTGAAAAATAAAACATTTATAATCGGGAATGTCTTTCTCGGAAAATTGCCAGACGACGTCGCCTTGTTTGTTCACTTCCAAAACCGTGGAGTGATACGAAGTGACGAGCGTGTTCCCATTTTTCAATCGCGCCGCGGACCAGGGACCTCTGGTGGCGAATGACCAGATTGTTTTTCCCTCGGCGTCATATTCCACAACTTTGTTGTCCATCAAATGCGCGGCGAGAAATGTTCCATCTTTGGTTTCGTGAACGCGGCGGAATTGCAGGTGCGGACTTTTTTCGGGATGGGCGACGGGCAACATGAGTTCCTTTTCCGTTTTGCCGGTGACGATGTTGATCAACATCAATTTTGCCGGATTGCCATTTTGCGTGACGAGCACACGATCGAGACCAATCGGCTGGATGGAATGAATTTCTGTTCCTTTTGGCGCGTCCAGGTTCCAGATGATTTTTTTTTCGGGCGTGATTTCGCTCGCGCCGACTTTGCGACAGAAGACAATGTTGCCATTGGAAAGCATCGTGGCGTCGCCGAGTTCTTGCAGCGTGCCGGCGGCATCCTTGATCGGAATATCATACGTCCAGGTCACCTGGCCATCACGCACGAGAAAAATCGTCTGATTGGTTTTGCGATGATCCCATTCGCCCGTGTAAAGAAACGAATGCTGCGCCAAACCCTGACCCGGCAAAACCGCCGGCGCATACGAACCGGCGTTGGTCGAGTTGACCCCATTCGTTTCGGCGCAAAAAACGGGGAACGCCGGGACGGCAAAAATTAAAACCCATTCGCGGATTTTCATGCCGGCAAATTTGGTCAATGTTCCGACGCGCCGGGAATTTCCGGAATGCCCGGATCATCGAGAATTTGCACCGCCGTGGCGTCGCCGAGCGTTTGCCAGTCTTGCAGCACCCAGACGACTTTTTTGTCCGGCGTGACTTCGACCAGTTGCGGGCTTTTGCCGCCGCCGCCGCGCGAGCAAAAGATAGTGTTGCCGTTGGCCAGACGTGTGCAGCTTTGCGGCGCCTGATTGAAACGATACGCTGCGGGCAAATCGGTGTTGTTGAATTCCCAAACCGTCTCGCCCCTTGCATTTACTTCGCGCGTGAGATTATCGTGTTCGTCGGTGATCAGCGTGTCGCCATTTTTAAGCCGGAGCGCGGCCCATGGCGAACGGATGGGGTAATTCCAGATTCGATTAAAATTTTTGTCGAACTCGACGACGTTGCCCGCACTGAGATAGGAAACGAGATAAGTTCCCTGCGCGGTGAAGCGGGCGCGGCGGAACTGCCCGTGAATATTTTTCGGGTTGAAAGGCTGGCCGTCGGCGCTTGGCAGTTCGTGGTTGATTTCCACCGCGCCGGTCTTGATGTTGACGACCAGGAGTCGGGGCGGCAGACCGTTGAGCACGAACATGACCTTGTCCAAACCGATGGGCTGGCAGGTGTGCACTTCCGTGTGGTTCGTGCCGGTGCGGTTGTCGCAATCGTAGCGCCAGACCACTTTTTTATCGGGCGTGATTTCGGCGACGTATTGCATGCGGGTGAAAAGGATGTTCCCGTTGGACAGCATCCAAACGTCATCATATTCGTAACCCTTGCCGGTCTGATAAGTCCAGATGACCTTGCCGCCGTTCACGAGAAACATCTTCGTATAATTTTCGCCGACGTAGAGCATCGGATGCTGCGCGAGACCACGACCGGGCAAACCGCTGGGCGCGGGGGCGTTCGTCCATTTGCCCGCGGGCGATGCGATTTCCGCCGGCCCGAATGCGGGGACATCAGCGCCGGTGAAACGTGCGAGCTGCGCCATGCAGGGTGTCGCCGATGAAGCGCCGGCGGCAGCGATGGGCAAACGACAGCCGGTCAAAACCATCGCCGCGCCCGCCGCCAAAATGAAGCCAGCCAAGCAGCTTGGTTTTATTTTGCTCTTTGAAAAATAGGGTCCGGTGATTTTGATGGATTTCATGGCGGCAAATATTTGGTTGATTTGTCTCGGTGACGGATTTTGGATGACGATACTGATATATCAGATAGACTGGGTGTCAAGCCGTGAACAGAAAAATTAATCGTTACCGCCGGAAACGCTTGGCTGCCACTTCGTCTCCCGGACCCGCGTTGCGTTCGCGTTCGCTTGCCGAGCGCGCATATCTGGAAATCCGCGATCAAATTCTCAAAGGCGAACTGCCCGTCGGCATCGCGCTGTCGCGCCGCAAACTAGCGGATGAACTCAAGGTGAGTGTGCCGCCCGTGATGGAAGCCTTGCAGCGGCTCGAGCGCGAGGGCCTCGTCGAAAGTCGGCCGCGCGTGGGCACGCGCGTGCGGCTGCCGACCCGCCAGGACGTGGAAGATCGCAGCCAGGTGCGCGAAGCTTTGGAAACCCAGGCCGCCCGCTTGTTCGCGGTTCGTGCCAGCCGTTCCGAAAAAAAAGAACTGCAGCGGATGGGGCGGCGCGTTGACCAGCTTTATGCCGCAAGTGAAAAGAGTTCCGACCGCGATTTTTTATTTTCGGTCAATACCTACCACATGAAATTGCATTTGCGCATTGCGGAAGGCGCGCGTTGTCCGGCCCTGCGCGACGCCATCGAGAAGGAACAGGTTTTGATTTTCAACTGGTTGTTTGACACGGCCGTCAAACGCCGCGCCCTCGGTTCGGATTTTCATGCGCGCCTGACCAACGCAATGGCCGCAGGCTCGCCGGCAAATGCCGATGCCGCCATGCGTCGCCACATCCGTCATGGTTTGATTGAAGTTTTGGCCGGGCTGGCCCGCCTCCCGGACCCCGGCCGCAATAAAACCAGCTGGCGGCATAGGCGAACGGCGAACACGAAATGATTGGCTCATTCCGCAATCATGTTTTGCAGTCACTTAACAAAAGTAGTGCGTCTTGCGGATTGGCCGGCGAATGAAATCCCGTTCTCCGGCTTGTGTCAGTTTGGCGGCGGGATTATGTTGCGGCCATGAGCGATGGCAATACTTTCATCCGGGAAGACCCCTGGCGCATATTTCGCATCATGGCCGAATTTGTAGATTCGTTTCAAACGCTTTCCCAAGTTGGCCCCGCCGTCACGATTTTTGGTTCCGCGCGGACGAAGCCCAACGATCCCTATTACCGCGCCGCGCACGACATCGCCAAAGGCCTCGCCAAGCACAATCTCGCCGTCATCACCGGCGGCGGCCCCGGCATCATGGAAGCGGCGAACAAGGGGGCCGAAAAAAATGGCGGCAAATCCATCGGGCTTAACATCGAATTGCCGCACGAGCAAAGCGGAAACAAATTCGCCAACATCCCGATTCACTTCCATTATTTTTTCGCGCGCAAAGTTTGTTTCGTGAAATACAGCCTCGGCTTCGTTTACATGCCCGGCGGCTTTGGCACGCTGGATGAATTGTTCGAAGTGCTCACGCTCGTGCAGACGCAGCGCATCCCGCAATTTCCCATCATCCTGTTTGGCAGCGAATATTGGAAGGGGCTGTTCGCGTGGATGAAAACGCGGCTGGAAAAAAGCGCGCTCATCAGTCCCGGCGATCTTGAGCTGGTGAAAGTGGTGGATGACGTGGCCGAAGTCATCGAAATCATTCGCGACTACGAACGGCGCGTCGGTCCGCCCGCCATCACGCCCCGGGCGTTTGCTTAAATTTTTTTGACAGAATTAACAGAATGAACCGAATTTTTTTGCGAAACCCCGGTTTCCAATTCTGAAAATTTTGTAAATTCTGTTTAAAAAATCATGCGCCCGCTGATCCAAGAAATTTCCACCGCGCACACGCCGGAATCGCTTGTCGCAAATCTGCGCGGTGAAAATGGCATCGTGCTGCTGCGCACGTCGCAGTTCGATTTGCCGTCGGCGCGCTATTCGTTCGTCACCGCCAATCCGTTTCTCACGTTCCGCTCCTTCGGTTCACGTTGCGAAATTATTCCGAACCTGCAACCTGCAACCTGCAACCTGCAACCACAATTCGGCAACCCGTGGCATTTGCTGGATGCGCTGATGGCGCGCTACGAATTGCTGGATGAAATCGACCTGCCGTTCCCGCTCGGTGGGGCGTTTGGTTATTGGGGCTATGACCTGAAAAATTTCATCGAACCCAAACTGCCGCGCCGCGCGGTGAATGATTTGGAACTGCCCGATTGCGCCGTCGGTTTTTACGACAGCCTCGTCGTCTTCGACCATCGCCTCGGCAAAGTTTGCGTGGTTTCCACGGGCTTGAATGCGGATGGCTCGCGCAGCGAAGCGCGGGCGCAAGCGCAGTTGGAATTTTGGAGATCAAAAATTTTGGAAAAAGAACGGCCACAGCGACACCAAGACGCCGGGGAAGAAAAAAAATCCGATTCTCTGCGCCGCTGCGGCGCGGTGGCGGAAATTTCTTCCAATCTTTCGCGCGAGGAGTTTATTTCCCAAGTCGAACGCGCGCAGCAATACATCCGGGCCGGCGACATTTATCAGGTCAACTTGTCGCAACGGCTGACGGCGAAATGCGATTTGTCCGGCTGGGATTTTTTTGAAAAGTTGAGCGCGGTTTCGCCCGCGCCGTTTTCGGCATTTTTGGATGGCGGCGAATTTAAAATCGCCTCGTCCTCGCCGGAACAATTTTTGCGTCTGAGCGGTTCGCACCTCCAGACGCGGCCGATCAAAGGCACGCGCCCGCGGGCGGCCGATGCGACGCGCGACGCGCAGCTCGCCTATGAATTGCAGACCAGCGCCAAGGAACTCGCCGAGCTGGTCATGATCACGGATCTGTTGCGGAATGATCTAGGCAGGGTCTGCGAATACGGTTCCGTGCAGGTGCCGGAGCTGGCCAAGCTCGAAAAATTCGCGCAGGTGCAGCATTTGGTTTCGACGATTGAAGGCCGCTTGAAAAATGACGTCACGCATTTCGCCGCGTTCGCCGCGTGTTTTCCCGGCGGCAGCATCACCGGCGCGCCGAAATTTCGCGCGATGGAAATCATTGACGAACTGGAACCCGTTTCGCGCGGGCCGTATTGCGGCGCGATCGGCTACCTCGGTTTCAATCGCGAAAGTCAATTGAGCATCGCCATCCGCATGGCGATCTGCCGGGATGGCCTCGCGCATTTCAACGTCGGGGCCGGTATCGTGGCCGATTCCAATCCGGCCGCTGAATATGAAGAAACGTTGGCGAAGGCGCGCGGGTTTTTCGCCGCGATAAAATCAAGTATGCCGGTCGCGGCGCCGTTGACATAATGTCGCCAAATGGTTTTGTAACAATTTTTTGCTCGCGAAATGTTCCCGGTTCGCATATTTAAATGGCATTAGGAACGGGCTACTCATGGTCGTTTTTCTCAACGGAAATTTTATGGCGGAAGCAGACGCGGTCGTGCCCTTGAACGACCGCGGGTTCATGCTGGGCGATGGCATTTTTGAAACGGTGCGCGTGGCGAACGGCCGGCCGTTCCGCCTGGCGCAACATCTCGAACGCATGACGCGCGGGGCGGAATTTTTAAAAATCAAACCGCCGTTCACGCCCAAAGAGCTGCAAAAATTTGCGGGCGAACTGATCGAAAAAAATGATCTGGCTGAAGCCGTTTTGCGCGTGACGTTGACGCGCGGACCGGGCCAGCGCGGCTACTCGCCAAAAAATTCCGGCACACCGACGGTGGCCATCACCTTGAATCCGTTGCCCGTGGCGTCGCCCGACGAGCCGGTGCAGTGGAGCATGGTCACTTCAACGCTGCGAATTCCGGCGAGCGATGCGCTGGCATCGTTCAAGACCACGAGCAAACTTTTAAATGTGCTGGCGCGGGCGGAGGCGGAGGCCAAAGGCGCGGATGAAGCATTGCTGTTGAATACGAACGGTGAAGTGGCCGAGACGGCGGGCGGTAATTTATTTTGGGTTTACCAAGATAAAATTTGCACGGTGCCGACCGGGCGCGGCGTGCTGCCAGGTATCACGCGCGCGGTGGTTTTGGAAATCTGCCAGGCGCTCGGGCTGGAAACCAACAAGCGCGTGATCAAGCCGGAACATCTGCGCAATGCCGAGGGCATTTTCGTGACGCAAAGCGCGCTGGGTATCGTGCCCGTCGTCGCGCTGGACGGCTTGCCGGTCGCGCCGTCGCCGCTGGTGGATCAAATCGGCAGCGCCTACAACGACATGCTGCGGAGCGATTGAAGTTTAATTTTTAGAATTAGCGCGGTTCAAATCGGCACGGCTCCAGTTGCAAAAAATGGGTTGTCGGGCGTATGTTCCATCATACCAATCGAAAGGTGATTTTATGATGAACGCCGCGCTCGACCGTTGTGTTTCCTTCATCAGCAGCCAGACCCCCCCGGCGGCAAAATCCGCTTCCGATTCTGGCGTGCGCCGGGCCATCACTATTTCCCGGCAGGCCGGCTGCGGCGCGGTGCAAGTGGCCGCCGCACTGGCCCATTATCTGGAAAAAAATCTGCCGCGCCCTGGCGTGCCGTGGACGGTGTTCGACCGGAATCTGATGGAAAAAGTTTTGGAAGACCACAACCTGCCGAAAAATCTGGCGAACATTCTCGCCGAGGACCGTGTGTCAGAACTTGAAGACATGCTGGCCGAGACGTTTCACATGCGCCCGCACACGCGCACGATTGTGCAGCAGACGGCCGAGACGATGTTGCAATTGGCCGACTGCGGCAACGTGATTCTCATTGGCCGCGCGGGCAACGTCATCACCGCCAAACTGCCGCACGTCCTGCACGTCCGCCTGGTCGCACCGCTCGCCGCTCGCATCGCGCGGATTTGTTCCGCCGACAAAAAATCGCCCGCTGCCGCGAAAAGGTTTTGCCTCGAAGAAGAAGCCGCCCGTGCGCGCTATTTGAAACGTATTTCAAAGCCGACATCAACGATCCATTGCAATATCACCTCACCATCAACACCCGTCGCGTCGGTTGCGAGCAGAGCGCGCGGCTCATCGGCGACGCCCGGTTGCGACTGGCGTAGTGAATTGCGCTTGGTTGTCGCGCGGCGGCGGCTAAATTGTGCGCGTGCCGCCATTGAACAAAAACAAAACCAGCCGCCGTGGGCGTGCCGGCGATTTTCTGGCCGGGTTGCTTTTGTTGCTGATTCTTGCGGGATTGGGCTGGCTGTGGTGGCATTCGAAACCTCGAAAAAAAATCTTTTCTCACAAGCCAGAAGTCGTCGCAAAAACAATTTCGCCGCCAAGCCTCCCGCCGCCCGCTGTTTTGTTGCCGCCGCCGATCAAACCAGTTGAGGCCGTTCCGCCGCCCGCTTTGATGGCGACCAATCCACCACCCGCGGTCATAATTGCCCCGCCAATCCGCCCCGCCACCAACGCGGCAACTTCCTGGCCGGCCCGCGATTTTTTTGAGGCGCAAGTGGCGCTCGCGCGGCGTGTGATTTCGCCCGGCTCGATTGACGGCGCGATCGGTTCGCAAACACGTGCGGCCCTCGCGGCATTTCAGCGTTCGCAAAATCTGCCGGTCACCGGCCGCTGGGATACGGACACGCGCCCGCAACTCACCCTCGATGAATCCGTTTTGACCACTTATGTCGTGACGACGAATGATCTCGCGCGGCTGCAACCGGTCGGTAAAACGTGGCTGGAAAAATCGCAGCAATCCGCATTGGATTACGAAACCATTTTGGAACTCGTCGCGGAAAAAGCGCATGCGCATCCGCTGCTGGTTCAAAAATTAAATCCCGGTGTGGATTGGGCAAACGTGCCGCCGGGAACGGTTTTGAAAATTCCTGACGTGGAATATCCCGAACCCGATGGCAAAGCCGCATTCGTGATCATTCATTTGTCGGACCGATTTTTGGAGGCGTTCGATGCGGACACGAATTTGCTCGCGCATTTTCCATGCAGCATCGGCGCGCGTTTTGACAAACGGCCGGTGGGCGAATTGAAAGTCAAGGCCATCGCGCCGAATCCCAATTACACGTTCGATCCGGCCGTGTTTCCCGAATCGCCGGAAGCGCAGGCGATCGGGCACAAATTGATTTTGCCGCCCGGCCCGAACAATCCCGTCGGCACCGCGTGGATCGGTTTGGACAAGCCGGGCTACGGCATGCACGGCACGCCGTCGCCGGAACAGGTCGGCCGCACGGAATCGCACGGCTGTTTCCGGCTGGCGAACTGGGACGCGGAATATTTGCTGAAACTCGCATGGGTCGGGCTGCCGGTGGAAGTGGTGCCGTGAGCGATTCCAAACCCGGTTGCAATTTATCATTGCCCGGCCGCGCGATTCGGTAAAACTGTCAGTGAACTTAACGAAAGAAAAATTATGATTGTTTTGCTTATCGCTCTGGTCGTTCTCGTTTTAATCGCCGTCATCATCGTCGCCTTCGTGGTCGGCATCTACAACAAACTGGTCACCATGCGCAACCGTTATAAAAACGCCTACGCGCAGATTGACGTGCAGCTCAAGCGCCGTTACGACTTGATCCCGAATCTCGTCGAAACGGCCAAGGGTTACATGGCGCACGAGCGCAATACGCTCGAAGCCGTCATCGCCGCGCGCAACGTGGCTTATGCCGCGTCCAAAAGTGCGGCGAGCAATCCCGGCGATGCCACCGCGATGAAAAGTTTGGTGTCGGCGGAAAGCGGATTGGGCGGCGCGTTGAGCCGGTTGATGGTCGTAAGCGAACAGTATCCCGATCTGAAGGCGAATCAAAACATGATGCAGCTCACGGAAGAACTGACCTCGACGGAAAATAAAATTTCCTTCGCGCGCCAGGCCTACAACGACTCCGTCATGGTTTACAATACCGACCGCGAAGTGTTTCCGAGCAATCTCATCGCGAACACGTTCAACTTCACGCCGGCGGAATTGTTTGTCGTGGACAAACCGGAGCAGAAGGACGCGCCGAAAGTTTCGTTCTCCTGAAATTTTCGATATGCGATTTGCGATTTACGCGCTGCCGGCAAATCGTAAATCATCAATCCAAAATCGTAAATCCCGATGGATTTCTTCGCGCAACAGGATCAGGCCCGCCGCAAGACAAAATATCTCGTCATTTACTTTGCGCTCGCGGTCATCAGCCTGATCGTTCTGTTTTATTTTGCGTCGCTGGTCATTTTTTCCGGCGTGCAGACGCACGGGCATCGTTTCCAAAATTACGGCGAACCTGCGCCGCCATTTGCGCTTTGGAATCCGCAAATATTTCTCGGCGTCACGCTGGGCGTTCTCGCAGTGGTTTTCATCGGCAGCGCCTACAAGACGATGGCGCTGGCAGACGGCGGGAGTGCCGTAGCGGAATCGCTCGGCGGTCATTTGGTTTCGCCAAACACTTTGGATCCCGACGAACGCAAACTTCTCAACGTCGTTGAAGAAATGTCCATCGCGTCCGGCGTGCCGATGCCAAAAGTGTATGTGCTCGACGGCGAACAGGCGATCAACGCCTTCGCCGCCGGCCACACGACCGGCGACGCGGCGATCGGCGTGACGCGCGGCTGCATCAAAATGCTTTCGCGCGACGAGCTGCAAGGCGTCATCGGCCACGAATTCAGCCACATTCTGAACGGCGACATGAAAATCAACATCCGGCTGATCGGAATCATTTTCGGACTGTTGTGCCTCGCCACGATCGGAAGAATTTTGCTGAACACGCGCGGCGGCAACAGCCGCGACAAAAATGCGCTGCCGCTGTTTGGCTTGGTGTTGGTGATCCTCGGCGCCGTCGGAGTTTTTTTTGGGCGCTTGATTCAGGCCGCCGTCAGCCGCCAGCGCGAATTTCTCGCCGACGCGTCTTCCGTGCAATTCACGCGCAATCCCGGTGGCCTTTCCGGCGCGCTGAAAAAAATTGGCCGCTATGAATTCGGCTCGCACATGGAATCCGAGCACGCGCCCGACGTGAGCCACATGTTTTTCGGCAACGCGCTCGCCACGCCGCTCTTCGGCGCGCTCGCCACGCATCCGCCGATTCCCGACCGCATCCGCGCGATTGAGCCGACGTGGGACGGAAAATTTCCCGAACTGAAACCGGAGCAGTTTGCAACCGTCAAGCGCGCGGCCTTGGACCAGCTCAAGCCGTCGCCCATGCCGGAAATTTTGCGCAACGTCATCATCGGCGCGGGCCTCAGCGACGAGGCGCCGCCAATCATCCGACCCACTTCGGTGATGCCAAGCATCGGCAATCCTTCGCCACAACACTTGCGTTACGCGGAGCAGTTGCGCGAATCGCTTTCGGAAAATGTCAAGGCGGCCGCGCGCGATCCGCTGGACGCCACGGCGCTGATCTACACGATGTTATTGAGCGCGGATGAAAAAATTCGCGCCACGCAACTGGCCGAACTGGCCAAGCAGGTCGCGCCTGCCGTTCACGCCAAAACCGTTGCGCTGTTTCCCGACGTGGTTGCCGCCGCCAACCATGCGCGCTTGCCGCTGGTCAACCTCGCGCTGGGCGCGCTGCGAAATCTGGACGCAGCGCAGTTCAAACAATTTTCGGAGACGATGGACTGGCTCATCGGCAGCGATGGCAAAGTGGAGCTGTTTGAATTCGTGCTGCAAAAAATAATTGTCCGCAACCTCGCGCCGAAATTTGGCGGCACGCGTCCGGCGACCGTGCAATTTTATACGCTCAAGCCGCTCGTGCCGGATTGCGCGGTGGTTTTGTCGGCGCTGGCCCAGGTCGGCAGCAGCGAGGCGGGTGAAATCCAAAAAGCCTTTGCGACCGGCGCGCCGTTTCTGCGGGGACCGGCCGATGTGCCGCTGGAATTATTGCCGCGTGAAAACTGCGACGTGGAACAACTGGACGCCGCGCTGAACCGGTTGACGCTCGCGGTGCCGATCATCAAAAAAAATCTCATCGAAGCCAGCGCCCGTGTCATCGGCGCGGATGGCGTGATCCTGGAGGCGGAAGCCGAACTGCTCCGCGCGATTGCCGACACGCTGGACTGCCCGATCCCGCCGCTGGGCGTGAACGGATAATTTTACGCGCGCAACTCCGCCTGCAATTGCGTTTGCAAATTTTCCAAAACTTTGGCGTGCGCCGCATTCACTTCCGCGTCCGTCAAAGTTTTATCCGTCGCGCGATACGTAAACGCATAAGCCAAACTCTTTTGGCCTGCGGGAACATTTTTGCCGCGAAACACGTCGAACAGTTCGACCGTTTCCAAGTTCGCCGCTTTGGCCTGCTTTACAGTTTGCAACACGGCGTCGTGCGTGGTCGCTTCGGGCACGAGCATCGCCACATCGCGGCGGCTGGAGGGAAATTGCGGCAATGATTTAAACGACTTGCTCGCGTTGCGCTTTGACAGCAGCAAATCCAGATTAAATTCCGCGAGAAAAACCGCATCGCGCAGATCATATTTTTTCGCGAGCGTCGGCAGCAACTGACCGAGTTCGCCGAGCGGCAATTTCCCGCCGAGCGTCACCGCCGCCGATTCCAAAAACAGCGCCGTGCTTTCCGCGCGTTTGCCAAAAGCAATTCCACGCAGACCAAATTGTTCAATGAATTCCTCGACGATCCCTTTCATATCAAAAGCATCGAACTTTGCGTCCCGCTCGTCGCCGCTCCAAAAATTCAGCGCGCGCTGCCCCGTGATGGCGATGGCCACATTGCGATTTTCCTTGGTCTGGCCGTTTTCATTTTTGAACACGCGACCGATCTCGAACAGCGCCACGTCGTAATTTTTTCGCGAAACATTATGCCGCAGCGAATGGATCAAGCCCGGCAGCAAGCTCGGACGGAGCACATCCATGTCGGAACTGAGCGGATTGGCGAGCGCCACCAATTCTTCATTCTTAATTCTACATTCTGCATTCGCGATTAAGGTTTGCCCCTGCGCCTCGTTCAAGCCGAGGCCGGTCAAAATTTTTCGCGCTTCAGAAATTTGATCATAGACCGAATCAAACGCGCTTGAGCCGAGCGCACCGCGCGGCGGCGTGCTGGGAATTTTATCCACGCCAAAAAGCCGGCCGACTTCCTCGATCAAATCCACTTCACGCTTCAGGTCCACGCGCCAAGTCGGAATGCTGAACGTGCAAACGCCCGGCGATTGCTCGACGATTTTCATGCCGAGCTTTTCCAGATTGGAAACTTGATCCGCGTGCGAAATGCCGATGCCAAGCAAATCTTTGCACTTCGCGAAATGCAGCGTGATCTGTTTCGCCGCCGGCGGATTGGGAAATTCATTGATTGCATGCGCCAAAACCTGGCCGCCGGCAAGATCACAGATCAATTGCGCCGCGCGCCGGCTCGCCCAATCGCAAATCCCCACGTCGCCGCCGCGTTCGAAGCGATACGAGGAATCCGAACGCAGCTCTAATTTTTTAGACGTCGCACGAATGTTTTGTGGTTTGAAATACGCGCTTTCGATCAACACGTCCACCGTGGTGTCGTTAATCTCCGAATTTTTTCCGCCCATGATGCCCGCCAGCGCCACGGCCTTCGTCTCGTCCGCAATGAGCAGCATTTGATTCGTCAACGTGCGTTCCTTGCCGTCGAGCGTCGTGAATTTTTCACCCTCACCCGCGCGCCGGATGATAATCTTCGGCGGATTGTTGTTCACCCGTGCGAGCAAATGATAATCAAACGCGTGCGACGGCTGGCCGCTCTCAAGCATCACATAATTCGTGATGTCCACGACATTGTTGATGCTGCGGATGCCGACCTTTTCCAAAATCTCGCGCAGCCAAGCGGGGCTGGGGCCGACCTTGACCTGACGCAGCAGGCGCGCGACATAGCGCGGGCACAATTCCGGCTCATCGTTTTGCACGCTGACCACGCCATGGATCGGCTCGGACTCCGTGTTGAGAAAAATGATCGCCGGAATTTTCAGCTCGTTGCCGGTGACCGCCGCGATTTCGCGCGCGATGCCAATGACGCTGTTCAAGTCCGGCCGGTTCGGCGTGACTTCCAAATCGTAAATCACATCACTGCTGCTTCGGCCAAGATATTCGCCGAACGGCTGGCCGACCTTTGCGTCTTCGCGCAAAATCAAAAGCCCGTCCTCTTTCTTCAAGCCGACGGTTTCCGGATCAATTCCCAATTCCTCGTGCGAGCACAGCATTCCGTGCGATTCCACGCCGCGAATTTTTCCGACCTTGATGGTGAACGGTTCCTTCTCGCCGGGCTTGGGCGGCAGCGACGCGCCAGGCAGGATGAGCGGCACTTTATCGCCCGCCTTGAAATTCTGCGCGCCGCAGACGATCTGGCGTTCGCCCGTGCCGTCGTTCACGCGGCAGAGCGAGAGCTTGTCTGCGCCCGGATGTTTGTCGCGCGTGATGACCTGCGCCACGACGACGCCGTCGAACGCGCCGGAGATTTTCTGCACGCCCTCGACTTCGAGACCGAGCATGGTGAGCCGCTCGGTCAATTCCTCGGGCGACCAGTTGAAATCAACGTATTGTTTGAGCCAGTTAAGGGTGACTTTCATTTCGTGCAGGGAAAATTAACCATGAAACGCCTCCGTCTCCAGACGAATTTGTGTAAAATAAGCCGCTCCCGCAAAATCCCGGCTCGTTCCCATGAAATCCCGGATGCTTCCCGCGAAATCCTGACTCGTTCCCGCAAAGTCTGCGCCTCTCCCGCGAAATGTTGGACTCCTCCCGCAAAATCCAAGACACCTCCCGCGAAGTCCTGAACCGTTCCCGCAGAATCCTGACGTCTTCCCGCGAAATCCCAGGTGCTTCCCGTGAAATCCTGCCGTCTCCCGCAAAATCCCAAGTCGTTCCCGCGAAATCCTGTGCGCCATCAAAAGACTCCCAAGTTGCTGTTTTTGAGCTATTTACTGTCTTTCAATGCCAATTAAGAACCACTCGGTCAATTCCTCGGGCAATCAGTTGAAATCAACGTATTGTTTGAGCCAGTTAAGGGGGACTTTCATGAAAATTATCTTTTGCCGCGATATTCAACTTTGCTTTTATCAATTCCAACATCCTCACGGATGAGATTTATTACATCGTAAGCAAGCCGCCGAATTTCTTTCCAGTGTTCGTGATTCACAGTTTGAGCCGGTTGTTCTAGGACAGAAAAAATGTAATCAATCAATGAATCGTATGCGTCCATTACATTTTGTGGAGCAAGCATGGCAAGATAGCCGTGGGCTTTCAAACGGCCTCGGTTAAAACGATCTAAAGCATCGCCTTCAGGCTTCTTTCCGCGTCGAATCAAGTCAACGTCCGCTAACAATTCTGAAACCACACCAAAAACAAATCCGTAAGTTCCCATTTTGTCGTTATGGGCTTTCAAATATTTATCACGATAGATTTCCAAATCTGTCCGAATTTTGCTGAGGCTTTCTTGATTTTCCATCTCAAGTTTAGCGCGAAGCTCCGTCAATTCGCGTTCATATTTGGCGCGCTCCTCTGCCATGATTCGATTCGCCCAAACTTTCCCCAACCAACTTGAAAGAGCGAAGACAATAATTCCACCGCCGCCCAGCGAGAGCAAAATGGTAGTGGCAATTTTAATTGTTTCTTCAAATGTCATTGATGGCGCAAATTAAAATTGTTTCAAGAACCGCACGTCGTTTTCGTAAAAGAGGCGGATGTCGTTGATGCCGTAGCGGAGCATCGCGATGCGTTCGATGCCGAAGCCGAACGCCCAGCCGGTCCAGACTTCGGGATCGTAGCCGACGGTCTCGAACACCTGCGGATGCACCATGCCGCAGCCGGCGATCTCCAGCCAGTCCTTGCCCATCTTCTTGACGAGCGCGTTGGTGAAATCAATCTCGTAGCTCGGCTCGGTGTAGCTGAAATAATGCGGCCGGAAACGGATCTTCACGTCGCTGCCCATGAGTTCGCGGAAGACGAATTCCACCGTGCCCTTGAGGTCGCCGACGGTGACGTTCTTGTCCACGTAAAGTCCCTCGATCTGGTGAAACGTCGGATTGTGCGTGGCATCGGCATTGTCGCGGCGATACACGCGGCCCGGCACGATGATGCGGACGGGCGGCGGCTGTTTTTCCATGACGCGGATTTGGACGCTGGAGGTGTGCGTGCGGAGCAAACGCTTGTCGGAGTTGTTGAGATAAAAGGTGTCCTGCGAATCCCGCGCCGGATGGTCGGCGGGCGTGTTGAGCGCGTCGAAGCAATGATATTCGTCCTCGATCTCCGGCCCATCGGCGACGGCGAAGCCGATCTTGCGGAACGCGCGGACGATGTCGTCGGTGACCTGCGTGAGCGGATGCAATTTGCCGAGCGCGCGGCGGCGTCCGGGCAGCGTGAAATCCGTCGGCTCCTTCGGCAGCGCGGCTTTCAGTTCCAATTCTTCGCGGCGCCACGCGAGCGCGGCTTCGAGTTCCATTTTGGCGGAGTTGATTATTTTTCCCGCGGCAGGTTTTTCTTCTTTCGAGAGCGTGCCGAGCTGCTTCATCAGCGCGGTGAACTTGCCGTTCGGCCCGATCCACGCGCCTTTGGTTTGTTCGAGCGCGGCGAGGTCGGTCGCGTTTTTTAATTCGCCCAAAGCGGTTTGTTTCAGCGGTTCGATTTCGTTCAGGAACGACATACAGGTTTGCAATGATGAGACAGGATTTACAGGATTTACAGGATTATTTTTGCTGGAGGATGAACAAATTTTTTAAAACCTGTCCATCTTGTTAATCCTGTCTAAAAACAAAAACAGGCGGCCATTGCTGGTCGCCTGTTGAGAGTGTTGCTGGCTTGAATCAGGCCTTGGCGAGGGTCGCGGCGGGCTTGTTTTTCAGCGCGTTCTTGGCGAGCGTGACGAGTTCGCCAAACGCGGCGGCGTCGGTCGCGGCGAGGTCGGCGATGACCTTGCGGTCGAGCGCGCACTTCGCGGCTTTCAAGCCTTCCATAAATCGGCTGTAGGTGATGCCGGCGGCGCGGGCTCCGGCGTTGATGCGAATCTGCCAGAGATAACGATAGGTGCGCTTTTTGGTCTTGCGATCGCGGTAGGCGTATTGACGGCCATGGTCAACGGCGTCGGACGCGTAGCGGTAAAGTTTGGAACGTTTGAGCCGGAAGCCTTTGGCCGCCGTCAACATCCGTTTGCGACGTTTGCGGGAAGCGGGAGAATTGGTGACACGCATGGTTCGTTAGTGGTAAAAATTTTAGTGGCTGAACGGCAAGCTCTGGGTGATGCGGTAGGCATCAGTCTTGTCCACGACCACGGATTTGCCCAAGCTGCGGAGGCGCTTGGAATTTTTGGTTTGAGCCAGATGGCGGCGGCCGGCGCGCGAGCGCATGACCTTGCCGGTGCCGGTGATCTTGAACCGTTTGGCTACGGACTTCTTCGTTTTGATGCCTTTTGGACGTCGCATAAATCTATTCGTTGTAAAAAGAGTGCGGAATATACGCACCCGCTGGATTAAGGGCAAGCTTCAATTTCAAAAAACAACGGACACGCCAAGTGAACTGGTGTTTTACAGGGAAACTGATAAATAATTTTGCAGACGCGGCAATCGCTTGTCGGCGGGATATTTTTTTGCCAAGCTGAACCATGCTTGAAAATTCCATTCGCCGCACGCCGCGTCCGCAAGACTTGATCGGCCTGTCCACGCAGGAATTGCGCGATGCCTTTCACATTGGAAATCTTTTTGTGCCGGGCGAAATCACCGGGCATTTCACCGATCTCGACCGTCTTTTGGTCGGCGGCGTGATGCCAACAGCAAAATCTATTGAGCTGCCAAATCACAAAGAAACCGGCCGCGCGTTTTTTTTGGAACGCCGCGAACTCGGTGCCATTAACGTCGGTGGCGCGGGAAAAGTCGTTGCCGACGGCCAAAGCTTCGCGCTCGAAAAATTGGACTGCGTCTATCTGCCGATGGGGACGAAATCGGTTTCCTTCTTGAGCGACGATGCGAAAAATCCTGCAAAATTTTATTTTCTGTCGTGTCCCGCGCACGCCGTGCATCCCGCGCGCATCATGAAATCAGCCGACGCGATGCCGGTCAATCTGGGCGCGATGGAAACCGCCAACAAACGCACGATTTACAAATTCATCCATCAAGGCGGCATCCCAAGCTGCCAGCTCGTCATGGGCTTGACCGCGCTCGAACCGGGGAATGTCTGGAATTCCTTTCCGCCGCACACACACTGGCGGCGCACGGAGATTTATTTTTACTTCGATCTCGGCGACAAAGTCCTTTCACATTTCTTCGGCGAACCAACGGAGACGCGTCATGTGTTTTTGCACAACGAAGAAGTCGCGTTGTCGCCGAACTGGTCGATGCACTTCGGCGTTGGCACCGGCAACTATAAATTCATCTGGGGCATGGCCGGCGAGAACCAGGTGTTCGACGACATGGACGCGGTGCAGCCGGCGGATTTGCGCTAAATGAAATTCAAAAATAAAGTCGTGGTCGTCACCGGCGCGAGCCGTGGCATTGGTCAGGCTATTTGTGTTGCGTTCGCCAAAGAAGGCGCGACCGTTGTTGGCGTGGCGCGGAGTGATTTGGCGGAAACCGGCGCAGGCGTTGAAAAAGCTGGCGGCAAATTCATCGCCAACAACGCCGATCTTGGCACGGGCACACAAAAAGAATCGCACGAAGTCATCGCGCAGATTCTGGCCAAGACCGGCCAGATTGACATGCTGGTCAATAACGCCGGCATCATCCGCCGCGCGCCGGCGAAAGATTTTTCGGAAGCCGACTGGAACGCCGTCATCGCGACGAATTTGAATTCGCCGTTTTTCCTGATGCAGGCCGTCGGCAAATGGTGGATCGAAACCGGCCGCGCCAAAGCGCCGGAAAATTCACGGCTCAAGCTGGTGAACATCGCGTCATTGCTTTCATTTCAAGGCGGCATCACCGTTCCTGCTTACGCCGCGAGCAAGCACGGCATTGCGGGCGTGACCAAGGCGCTCTCGAACGAATGGGCGAAGGAACGCATCAACGTCAACGCCATCGCGCCCGGCTACATCGCCACGGAAAACACCAGGGCGTTGCGCGAGGATCCGGGGCGCAACAAGGCGATTTTGGATCGCATTCCCGAGGGTCGCTGGGGCGCGGCGGAAGACATCGCGGGCGGCTGCGTGTTTCTGGCGTCGGGCGATTCCGATTATCTGAACGGCGCGGTTTTGAACATTGACGGCGGCTGGCTCGGAAGGTGAAAGACGAAGTATGAATTATGCATGCCGAATGATTAAGTGGCACAAATGCGTGCAGCTTTTATTTCATCATTCATCATTCATCATTCTCACTTTCTTTCCGATTTCCCACGCCGCTGCTGCGACGCAAACATTTTCCGGCGCGACCCCGCTCGAATGGTCGGTGCGCCTGGCCGATTCGCAGATGGCGCGCGCGACCAATTCGCCCAAATGGGATTATACGATGGGCTTGTTCACGCTGTCGTTGTTGAAATTAAACGAAGTTTCCCCGGACGAACGTTTCGTAAAATTTTCTGCCGACAAAGTGGGTTCGCTGATTTCGTCGAATGGCATTCAAGGTTACAAGCGGGAGGAATTTCAACTCGACGCGCTGAATCCCGGCAAAACTCTGCTGCTGTTGTGGCAGACGGTCACGAATCACAATCCCGAATATTTTTACGCCTGTGCCGAGTTGGTGCGCCAGTTTGAAACGCAGCCGCGCACGTTCGACGGCGGTTTCTGGCACAAACAAAGATACACCAATCAAATGTGGCTCGACGGGGTTTACATGGCCGAACCTTTTTATGCGGCGATGGGAAAATATCTGATAGATTCCAATCGCGCTTACGATGAAGTTGCCAAACAAATCCGTTTGATTGACGAACACACTTACGACGCAAAGACGGGTTTGAATTATCACGGCCGGGACGCGGCGAAAATGCAGCCGTGGGCGAATCCCGTCACCGGCTGCTCCTCCAATTTCTGGGGCCGCGCCGACGGCTGGTATGCGATGGCGCTCGTGGATGTGCTGGATTATTTTCCGACGAACCATCCGGCGCGGCCGCAAATCATCGCCGCGCTCCAAAAACTTTCCATGGGCGTTTTGAAATTTCAAGATTTCCGAACGGGATTGTGGTGGCAGGTCATGGATCAAGGCGGCCGCCCGGGAAATTATCTCGAAGCCACCGCCTCCGCGATGTTCGTCTACGCGCTCGCCAAAAGTGTGAATCACGGCTACCTGTCGCGCGTTTATGTGCCGGCGATTGAGAAAGGCTACGCGGGCATCGTTCAAAATCTGATTATTGCGGACGGTGAAAAAAGCTGGTCGCTCACGCATTGTTGCTCCGTCGCCGGCCTTGGGGGCTCACCAAGTAACGGCAAATATCGCGACGGCAGCTTTGATTATTATTGCGGCGAACCAATCGTAAAAAATGACCTGAAAGGCATCGGACCGTTCATCTTGGCGGGGATTGAAATGCAGCAACTCACTGCATCAAAGATTCGGTAACCATTTTATCCTTTCGACATCTAAAACGGCATCTGATATCCGATGCCCATTCACCATGAAAAAAACGCTTGTCCGGTCGGCCGGTTTTTTGGCGACGATTTTAATTCTGGCCAACTTGCAACTGCACGCGCAGGACGCCACGCCGAAAGCGATTCTCGACATCATGCAGCGCGTCGCCGACTGGCAACTCGCGAATCCTTCCCAGCATAAAACCACCGATTGGACACAGGGCGCGGGCGACGCCGGCTTCATGGCGCTCGCGGGAATTTCCGGCGATGCCAAATACCGCGACGCGATGCGCGCCATGGGCGAGACGAACGAGTGGCAATTGGGCCCGCGAAAATTTCACGCGGACGACCAAAGTGTCGGCCAGACTTACGCTGAATTGTATTTGCTCTATCGCGAGCCGAAAATGATCGCGCCAATGCAGGCGCGGTTTGACGCGATTCTGGCGCAGCCGTCGTCGGTCACGAATCTAGATTTCAAACAGCCGAAAGGCGTGGCGGGTGAAAACTGGTCGTGGTGCGATTCGCTTTTCATGGCCCCGCCCGCGTGGGTGCGGCTAACAGCGGCGACCGGTGACGAAAAATATCTCGCTTTCGCCGTGACGAACTGGTGGCGCACGACGGATTTTCTTTACGACAAGGACGAGCATCTCTTTTTCCGCGACAGCACTTTTTTCAAAAAGAAGGAAGCCAACGGCAAAAAAGTTTTTTGGGGACGCGGCAACGGCTGGGTGCTGGCCGGCCTCGTCCGCGTGCTGCAATTTTTGCCGACAAATCATCCCGACCGGCCGCGCTTTGAGCAATTGTTCAAGGACATGTCCGCAAAAATTCTGACGTGCCAGCAAGCCGACGGACTGTGGCGCGCGAGTCTGCTCGACCCGGCCAGTTATCCGCTCAAGGAAACCAGCGGCTCGGGTTTTTACACTTACGCGCTCGCGTGGGGTGTGAATCAAGGTTTGCTCGACCGCGCGCAGTTTGAACCCGCCGTGCGCAAGGCGTGGACGGCGCTGGTCAGTTGCGTGGACGCCGACGGCAAGCTGACGCACGTCCAGCCCATCGGCAGCGATCCGAAAAATTTTGCGGATGATTCCACGGAAGTTTATGGCGTGGGCGCGTTTTTGCTCGCGGGCAGTGAGATTTATCGGCTGGCGGCGATGAATCCAGAGACAAAATACGGAATACCAAAACCCTTGGAAGTAAAAGTTGTGAATCCCGCGAATTTCTGGCGAGAAGCCGAGACAGTTACAATCGATGTCAATAATGTCGCAATTAAAGAAATTGCGCTAAATCAAAGAGCCATGCCGGTGCAGCTCGTAGCTTCAAATGATTTTGCCATCATTGATGGCACCTCTTCGCGTATTTTATATTCGCAAGTCTATTCCGACGATGGCATCGCAAGAATTCTTTTCCAAGTTGACCTCGCGCCGAACGAAACAAAAACATTTTACATTTTAGACGCTTCCGCATTGGCCGCCGTGCCGCCGCCGATTGTAAAAACTTTTGCGCGTTATGTTCCCGAACGCTTCGACGATTTCGCGTGGGAAAGCGACCGCATCGCGCACCGCGCTTACGGCATTCCGCTCATCAAGGCCGAGGGCACCATCAGCAGCGCGCCGGATGTGTGGATCAAAAAAGACCGTCGTCTCATCGTGGACGTGATGTATGCCACGAAACATTATCACGAGGACAACGGCGAATTCATGGATGATTATCGCGTCGGCCACAGTCGCGGCTGCGGCGGCGTGGGCATCTGGGACGGCACGAAACTTTACACGTCGAGCAACTGGAAATCGCAGCGCCTCATCACCAGCGGTCCGATCCGCTCGGAATTTGAACTGACTTACGACGCGTGGGACGCCGGCAACGGCCGCATGGTTTCCGAGACGAAGCGTTACAGCATTGATGCCGGCTCATATTTCACCAAGGCGCAAAGCACCTTTAGCAGCGATGACAAATCGCCACTGACCATCGGCGTCGGTCTTGCCGAGCGCGCATGTCCGACGAATCGCGAGGAATTTTTTGGGCGCGATCAGGACGAAGGCTGGCTGGCTTATTGGCAGCCGGAAGACAAACCGAAAGGCATCATCGGCGACGCGATTGTTCTGGCGAAAGGCAGCGTGATCGCATTCACGAATGACGCGCCGAATTTGCCGGAGGAAAAAGTCCACGCCAATGTGCCGCAGCCGACGCATGAAGGTTATCCGCCCATTCGCAACCAACTCGCCATTACGAAAGCCGAAATCGGCCAGCCGCTGACGTATTATTTCGGCGCGTGCTGGGATCGCAGCGGTGATTTCACGAACCACATTCAGTGGGAAAATTATGTGAAACGATTTGCCGAGCGCCGCGACCAGCCGTTGCAGGTGACCGTGGGTAACTGATTGTGGATTTACGATAGACGATTTTCGCGACCTAAAATCTGCGGCGCGTAAATCTTAAATCGCATCTCGTAAATTGAGCGACGTTCAATTTTTGGTTTGCGCTGCGGAAATAACCATCATCGCCTCCGCCGTGAGCGCGGTGATTTTGTCCCATGATTTTTCCGCGACGAGTTTGCGCTCGGCCATCCAGGAACCGCCGACGGCCGCGACTTGCGGAATCGCCATATAGCTGGGCAGCGTCGCCGCCGCGATGCCGCCGGTGGGAATAAATTTCACGCCGGTGTGGCCGAACGGACCGATGAGCGCCTTCAGCGCGTTCACGCCGCCGAAGGTTTCGGATGGGAAAAATTTCAGGTGCTTCCAGCCAAGTTCCAACGCGGCCATGATTTCCGTCGGCGTGATGACGCCCGGGAACAGCGGAAATTTATTTTCCTGCGCCGCTTTCGATACGGCTTCGCTCAAGCCCGGCGACACGCCGAACTGCGCGCCGGCGTCCACGGCCTGTTTCACTTGGTCGGCTGTGAGCAAAGTTCCCGCGCCAACAATCGCGTTCGGCAAATTTTTGCGGATGCGCGCGATGGATTCCGCCGCGCCCGCCGTGCGAAAAGTGACTTCGATGCAGTTGAGTCCGCCCGCGAGCAGCGCCTCCGCGAGCGGCACGGCGTCGTCCGACTTGTCAATGACCGCGACGCAGACCAGCCGCTGTTTGAGAAAAGATTCAGAGTTCATAAAGTGAAAAAATGATACACAGTCTGGCCGGCGAGTGAATGAAATTAGAAGGCCACTTTATTTTTTCTGCGCCCGGACCACGAGCAGGGGAATGGAAGTTTTATGGCGCACCTGCGTGATGGTGCTGCCGTGGAAAATGTCGCCGAACAAACGATGACCGTGGCCCGCCATCGCGATGAGATCGCAGTGTTCGGCTTCGGCGATCTTGAGGATTTCCGTGGGCGGATTGCCGAGTGCGAGCCGTGTTTCAACCACGAGTTTTTTAGCGCGCAAAACATTTGCGGTGTTTTCGAGAAAGTCGCGGTCGGCTTTCATCTCTTCGGATTCGGCCAGTTTCAACTGTTCAAAACTGCGCGCGGCAAATCCGTCGGCGACATGCAGCAGCAAAAGGGCGGACCCAAAATGAACGGCGAGTTCGGTGACGTGCGGCAAAATGCCGGCGTCCGCCGGGCTGTTGTCGAGCGCGATTAAAATTTTCCGATACATGAAAATTTATTGGGTTGGTGCGGGCAAACCGAGGTGCGTGTAAAAACTTTTCAGCAGCGGCGCGGGCACGAAGGTATCAAAGAGCAGTTTCACATTGAGGACAATAATAATCGCGGTGGTCAGCCAGCCAAGAATTTTGATCCAGCGCGGATTCACAAATTCGCCCATCTTGGTTTTGCTGCCGGTGAAACGCATCAGCGGCCACACCGCAAAACCGAGTTGCATGGAGAGCACGACCTGGCTGGCGACGAGCAGTTGCGTGGTTTTGCCTTCGCCAAAATAACCGATGACGATCACAGCGGGAATGATGGCGATGGCGCGCGTGATCAGGCGGCGCAGCCACGGGCGCAGGCGGATGTTGACGAATCCTTCCATGACGATCTGGCCGGCGAGCGTGCCGGTGAGCGTGGAATTTTGTCCGGAAGCGAGCAGGGCGACCGCGAATAAAATGCTGGCGACGCCGACGCCGAGCATCGGGCTTAATAATTGGTAGGCGTCCTGAATGCTGGCCACTTCCTGGTGACCGGACCAATGAAACGCCGCCGCCGCGAGAATCAGAATCGCGCCGTTAATGAAGAGCGCGAACATCAGCGCCATCGTTGAATCAATCGTCGCAAATTTGATCGCCTCGCGTTTGCCGCCGGCGTCCTGGACATATTTGCGTGTTTGCACGATGGACGAATGCAGATACAAATTATGCGGCATGACCGTCGCGCCGATGATGCCGATGCTCACATAAAGCATGTCTTGATTCGTAATGATGTGCGTGCTCGGAATGAAGCCGAGCAAAATGCCCGTGATGCCGGGTTTGGACCAAAACAATTCCGCCGCAAAGCAGCCGCCGATGGTGGCGATCAACGTGATGACCAGCGCTTCGATGTAACGAAAGCCTTTGCTTTGCAAAAATAGAACGGCGAGCACGTCGGCGGCGGTGATGAGGCAGCCCCAGACGAGCGGAATTCCAAAAAGCAATTGCAGCGCGATCGCGGAGCCGACGACTTCGGCGAGGTCGCAAGCCGCGATGGCGATCTCGCAGAGAATCCACAGCACCCAAACGGTGGGCGTGGAATAATGATCGCGGCAGGACTGCGCCAGATCGCGGCCGGTGGCGATGCCGAGTTTGGCAGAGAGATGTTGCAGCAAGATCGCCATGAAATTGGAAATCATGATGACCGACAGCAGCGTGTAACCAAATTGCGCGCCGCCCGCGAGGTCGGTGGCCCAGTTGCCGGGGTCCATGTAGCCGACGGCGACGAGATAACCGGGGCCGGAAAACGCGAGCAGCTTTTTCCAGAATGACGCCGTGACCGGCACCAGAATGCTGCGGTGAACTTCCGGCAAGGAATTTTGTTCAGCCGGTTTGCGCGCGGCGGCGTCTGGAATTGGCGGCGTCATCATAAATCAAAATTCCCAATGCACGCGCGCGCTAAAAAACGACACCGGGCCGCGATCCTTATTGAACGCGGGGGCGCTGATGAATTGATAATCCAGCGAGCTGTGGATCGTTTTCCAGATTTTGAAATCGTAATAGGTTTCCAGGATTTTTTCCCAGCCGTAATTCAGATTGCCGTCGCCCGCCAAAATGCCGGTGCCGCCGGCCGCGAGAAATTCCTGGTGCGTTTTGGAAATGCCGTTCATTGCGCCGGCCAGTGCGAATGTGTCATCGGGCCGATGCCAGGCTGCACCTTTGATGCTCACGCCCGCCGTCGCCGTGTAGTCCACATCGCTGAAAACCCAGCCTTGATTTTTTCCGTCGCTCCAGCCGAGGCGCGAAAAAACGCCGACGTTGCTAGCGATTTCCTGTTCGAGGTTGAGGCCAAAACCGTATTTGTAACGGAATTGTGCCGAGGCCGTGATGTCAGCAGGGCTGTTGGGGGTGGCACTGTTCACCGCGTCCTGATAACTACCCATGTTGGCGCGATTCACATAGGCGAGCAATCGGATCGCGCCCGGATGCGTAAAAAAATCATAGCGGCGTTCCAATTCTGTGACCATGCCCCACGCTTCCAGCAGCGGCCCGTCCTGCGCGGAATCTTCAAACGGCCATTTGAAAATGCGGTCCTCGGCGGTCAGCGAATTGGAGTAACGCGGCATCTGAAAAAATCCGTAGCGCAGCGTCCATTGCGGCTGATTTAATTCGATCGCAAGTCCGGTGGTGTAGCCGATGGCATCCGCCGGATAATCCCACGCTTCATTCGCCATCAACGACCAGTTCATGAATTGCGTGCGCGGATCGTTCGCATACGCGTTATTGTCAAAAATATCTTTTGCGCTGAAACGACCGAGCGTGAAAGTGAGCCGCGAAATGTCTTGTTTGCCGGCGAGGGTGAATTGATCGTCCTCCACGTCTTCCTGATCGCCACCGAAACCGATTGTTTGCCGAATAAACAAACGTGTAATCGCGCCGTTGGGAACGCCGGTGCCAAGACGGAAGGCTTCGCCATTGGGAAAACCTTCAACGCCGAGGGTGTTGTTCACGCCGAAACCTTGCCACATCAGGCCGTCAACGTGCGCCTCGGCTCCCTGCCAGAGGCGGACGCCCGCCATCAAATCCACGGAAACCGATTCGCGCGTTTCGCCGCCCGCCGGCAAGCTGTTCGGTCCGGAATATTTTGAAGCAAATCTTGGATAGCCCTGCACGATGTCGGTGTTCTGCACATGCCAGTTCCAGGCCTGCGGCGGGGCATTGGTGGAATTTTCCGGCGCGGGCGATTCCGCCGCCACGGCGAAACCGGCCTTCCAAGCCAGACTCACCGCGGCTATTCCCAATGCGCAATGGGCATTCCGCGCCGGCAGCTGGCTGATGATCATTGGTCGCATATAAAATATGTCGCCTTTGATACGAGTAAAAACCATCGTCGTCAACAAAAATGTAGCACCGGTTACAAATTTAAACCTCGACTAAATCCCCCCGCCGCGCTTCACTGTTTGAAACTTATGCCGCGTCTTGTCCGTAAACCCTCGGTTGCCGTCCGCCTGCCGCAGCCGCGGCCGCCCGCGCAGGCGGCGGAAAATTTTCGCCGTTCGCGGCGCGACCGCGCGGTGGAGATCGCGCAGGATTACGTCGAGGCGATTGCCGATTTGACCGTGTGGCAGGGCGAGGCGCGCGTGGTGGATCTGGCGCGGCGGCTGGGCGTGACGCACGTGACGGTGAACCGCACGCTGGCGCGATTGCAGCGGGCCGGTCATGTGAGCACGAAGCCTTACCGGGCGATTTTTCTGACCGATGCCGGGCGCAAGCTGGCCGAGGAATGCAAGCGTCGGCATGAAACGGTCGTGGCTTTTTTGCGTTCGCTGGGCATCTCGGAAAAGGCGGCCGAGTTGGATGCCGAGGGCATCGAACACCACGTCAGCCCGGAAACATTGGCGGCTTTTGAACGGCTTTTGAAAAAATCTTGATGCATCCGCAGGACCTCCAAATCATCGGCAGCGAAATGGCCGTCAAATGGGCGGATGGCGGCGAAAGTTTCATCGCGCTGGAAAAATTGCGCCGTTGCTGCCCGTGCGCAGGCTGCAAGGGCGAGACGGACATCATGGGCAATCTTTATAAAAATCCGCCGCAGCCGCTGACGGCCAAAGCGTTTGAACTGGTCCGCTTCGTCCGCGTGGGCAGCTATGCGATCCAGCCCGTCTGGGCGGACGGTCACAACACAGGAATTTATTCCTTCGAGTATCTGCGACAGGCCGCCGATCAAAAATAAAAAACGGCGCGTCCTTGCGAACGCGCCGTGGGGTGGGCTGCGGGGCTTACGGGAGAATTTTCACGCGATAGAATTTCACCTTGCTGGAATTTGAGTCGTCAAATTCCATGTCCGTGCCGGTGCCGGTATTGGTGCCGATGGCCGACCAAGTGCCGCCGAACAACGTCGTGGAACGTTCGATGACGTATTTTTTGCCACTGACCGTCGGCCAGTGAATGGCGCTGCTGAAACCTGATGAAATGGGCGTGCGCGCATTCACACTCGGAAAGTCATTGGCGATTGTCGGATCAACGCCGGCAATGTATTTCTTCCAGTTGCTGATGCCATCGCTGGTCGGACAGGCATTGGAAACGGAAAGCAGATCGTTGGTAGTGCCAAACCACTGCAACCGCCAGGAGTCGGGAATGCCGTCATGATAACTGGAATTGGTGCGGCTGGAGAGGGTGATCAAACCCGTCAATACCTGTTTCGGGAATGATGCGATGCCGTTTGGCGAAGCCGAGGCGTGATCGAAATGAACCGCGTAGGCGGCAATTTTCGAGGCGCCGGCCGGAATGGTCACCGTCAATGTGCCGATGGTGACATTGCCGGAAAGCCCGGTGATGGCACTGTTCAACCAAGTGGCGGCGTAATTGCCCAGACCGCCTTCGGCATCAGTAAAGGTCGGAGTTCCCAGCGCAGAGTTAGCCGTGAAGCTAACTGCCGTGGTGAGGGCCGGGGAACCATCCAATGGCACGACGGACAAGTTAAGCATTAATACGCGGAGCGGATAAGCCCCGAAGATCTGTGCATTGATCGGCACTTGAATGGTCTGACCCGCCGAAGCAAGGATGTTACTGGCGCTGAAGTTCACCTGCGGCGCATTGGTGCTCATCGGGGTGACGCTAGCCTTGGCATGGACGGTGACGGCAGATTTGGCTGCGCTTAGCGGCACGACATTGGGCACGATGCTCGCCACGCGCACACCGTTGGTCCAGTAACGTTGGAACCAGTTCAAGCTCGGGTCCAAAGAACGGCGAAAGGTGACATACACATCGCACACATCCAGCGTTCCGTCACCAAAACCAATTTGATTGATGGTCAGATCATTGCCGTCAAATAAGGTGTTAGTGCTGGCGAGTGAGCTTTGTTCGAGATACCCATTGTTATTATTGACATAGGTGTAGCCGCAAGAGTCCATCGCATCGAAAAAGTCGCTGCCCGGTGGTGGATAGTTCAACGAATAAACGGCAGATTGGAATACCTGTTCTACGTCAGCATTATTCAAATAACCTTTGCCGAAGTCGCCGGCATTGAACCAGCTGAAAGGATAGACATCACCGGCGAGATATTTAATCTGGCCTATCGTTACTACTTTAATGGAATTGATTAAACCTGCGGTCAGCGAACCATTTGTGGGCGTGGCGATATAGACGGACGATCCCGGTGCGCCCACACCATCAGATGTCGCGGAAGGACGGCCGATTTGAATCTGATATTGTTGTCCGGCTTGGGCGACCCCGGGAACTTGAAAGCTATAGCCGCCGACAATAACCTTGCCCGAAGATTGAGGAAATAGATCATCGTGCGCTTGCGAATAGGCGATGAGATCTTGTGACAGCGTATTATAAAGATTAGTTTCCGCATAACGTTCTGCCCAGCCTACGCCCAGCAAATTATACGCATTATTAGTCACCAAGCCGCTGATGAGGCTGCTTCCGTCAAACATTGCGGGAGGAATTGGCGTGTAGAGAGCAAAACCCGCGGGGAAATTTGTGGGAGTAGGGACGTCCGGTTTCTCCAACATGGATTGGAAGCCAAACCCGCCAGTGAATGCCGGGCCGGAATTCGTCGCCGCACCGCCGTTAGTGACCGTGACATTAAATTGCAAGCTATAGATCAATGTATTGGGTAAGACGGAGAGTGTGATTGGTGCATAAAATGTCTGACCTGGAGACGCAATGAATGCGCTGGAGGCTTCCCCTGAAACAAAACCAAAGCTAATAATATCAGGTGAAAAATTAGCGGATGAAAAATAGTTGCTGACCACCTGGCTTGGCTGAAAATATGAGTTGGGAACATATGCGTAACATAATAGTGGAAAATTATTTGAAGAAAAATACAAGGTGGTGGTATTCACCGATATATTAGTGGTTGCATCAAAAACCCTTGACGCCGCAGTGGGGCTGCTCCGAGGATCTGATCCATCAGTAGTATACACCAGCACCGAACCCGCAGTTACTTCATAAACAGTAAACTGCGCTGCGTTGTTTCCGCTGATTAATGGGTTACCCGTAATGAATTGAATTCTTGCCTGAACAACTGGGCTGTTTGGGCTTCCATCATTTTTGGTTGCGATCGCCTTGATCGTAATATCAGGAAGATGAACTCCTAAATCTGGAACAGAGCCGATAAGAGTTCCGTCTCCGGGATAAGTTGGAGGTGTGCTACCGTTGGTCGAGCTGGGATCTGCAATGGCGCCAAGTAAATAGGTTGGGCCGTAGTTGATTGCTATTTGACTGCCTAGATCAGTTTTTTCGAAGGCAATAGTCGTAGGATTATTGAAAATGGCCGAGGCTGTATTGGTTGCACTTGTAAGCGAGTTAAATACTGACTCATTTGCAGGTGGTGGAAACGTGACATAGCCGATTTGCGGGGCAGGCACTTGAGTAGGAAGTGGGGGAGGCAACGGCAAGCCAGCTCCAGTTACTTTGCGGATCAATTGATAATAATCTTCTGTTGTATAAATCGTGCCATCGCTGCCAAAGGCCACGCCCACGGGCAACCGCGATTGGACATTGGGAGTCAAACTATCCGGAACCTTGACTGTGCCGTCCGACCAGCCGGGATAAGAACTAGTCCAGTAGTTCGAAGAAACGCCGTAGAGGTTTGTAACTATGGTTGATGTGATCACTTTAACGCGGTTGTTACCGGTGTCGGTGACGATCAGGCTGCCATCGCCCGCCTCGGCCACCGCGGTCGGCTGGTTAAACATGGCATTGGCTTTTAAAACTCCGTGGTTGCCGTTGCCAGTGCCGTCGCCCTTGCCGTTGAAGCCGGCGTTGGTGGTGACAATGCCGGTGGTTGGATCAATGAGATAGATGCCGTTGCGGCCGGAGTCGCAGGCGGCAATCAGTCCGTTATGTTTGACCACGATGCCTTGCAGGTAAGTTCCCGCGTTGGTGATGGTGGCGATGACCGTCTGCATGCCACTGGGTGAAATCTGGATGAGGGTATTGCTTTTGACGGTGACATAGATGTTGCCGACCAAGTCTATCGCTATGCCGGCGGCGTTGGTGAGCTTGGTGGCATTCGTGGCCAGCAAATCGCCATAAGTATCAAAGGTAAGCACGCTGCCGTTAGTGCTGACATTGTTGGTGCTGCCGCGATTGACCACATAGACATTTCCTTCGCTATCAACGGCCACGCCGACGGGCTTTATGGTCAGATTGGTCGGGGCAAACGTGTAAGTATAACCTCCAGTCAGGTCGAGTTGGCGAATTGCATTATTATCCCGGTCCGCCACATATAGGAAGTTATAAATACCATCCAGGGCAATGCCATAAGGCGTATGAAACAAGGCATTGGTCAGGGTGGCGCCGTCCTTGTATCCAAGATACTTCGGATTGACGTTGGGGTTGCCGCCACCAAGGGTGGTCAACGTCGGATTGGCAATCAGATTTGAGCCAGCCAACAGCAAAGCTGCGGCGATGACCACGCCGAGCCGTAGCGAGCCCGGACCTAGCTTCAATTTTTTGCAGGAATTGATATTCATAAAGGTAATGTGCAGGGGATGAGCAGGTCGTTGCCGATGCTCAAACAGATTATTTGTTCAGATCGTCGTCCGTGGGCCGGCTCCAATCATGGGAAATGCTGTTATCCCATTTCGAATCGGGATTGAGCAGTTGGGGACGTTTCGCATCCGGCCGGCTTTGGAGAAACGTCGACGGATGATATTGAAAATCCGAGTCTTTGACGATAGTTGGCGTGATGAAGATCAACAGATTTTCCTTGTCCGTGGATTTGGTTTCGCTGCTGAAGGCGCGACCGAGATAGGGTATGTCGCCTAAAATCGGCACCTTGGTGCTGGATGATTGGGGGTTATCCTTGACCAGGCCGCCCATCACAAGAGTATCGGCGTTCGGAATGAGCACTTGCGTGGTGATCGTGCGGGTGTCAAAGACCGGTGCGGTCAGAACCTGTGCGGCGCCGCCAATGCCGCCGCCGGTGGTCTGGGAGAAATTGCCGAAGAAGCTTGAAACTTCCGGAATCACCTTCAGCCAGATATTGTCGTTGGCCGAAATGCGCGGCGTGACTTGCAGTTTGGTGCCGACATTCGTGTAAGCCACGGAAGAACCGCCCGAGTTATTGGCCGAACTTGAAGCGACGCTGAAAACGGGATAACCGCGCGTGACTTCAATGCTGGCCATTTCATTGTCCAATGTGACGACCCGCGGAGTGGAAACAATCTGGGCATCCGAAGAAGAGTTGAGGAACGAGATCACCGCGCTCAAACCATCGGCATTTAGGAAGCCGATGGACGGAATCAGACCGCTGGCCGTGTTATAGTTGAAACCACCGTTGCCGATGGTAGAAATGATGTTGCCCAACTGGCCGGAACCCGAGGTGGTGGTGCTCGAACCCGTGGTTGAGGAATAGCCGCCGCCAGGAGTTGTGGTGCTGCCCGAACTGGAGGTGGCGGTGGTGGAAACACTGCCGCCATTCGCAGGAACCGTCCCGCTCAACACACCATTTCCAAAAGTCACGTGCTGTGCGTTCAACGTGCCAGTCCAATTCACACCTTTGGATGAGGTCGGGCTGCTGTCAATTTCCACCAACCGCGTCTCAATCAATACTTGGCGCGTGGGTTTGTCCAACTGAGCGATGAGCGTATCGACGGAGGTTTGTTCCGGATCGGTGGCGACGACGATCAACTGGCTGGAACGAGTGTCCGGCAAAACTTTGCTGCGTTTGTCGGTCAAAACGGACTGGACCGCTTCGGTCATGTTGGAGACGCTGGCATATTTCAATTGCACTACGCGGGTGATCAGTTGCGGCGGCGCGGTCGGATCTTTCGGCGCGACGCGGGCGATTCCTGTCCGGTTGTCGCGGATCAATTGCAGGCCATAATTATCCAGCAACGCCAGCAACGCATTTTCCGGGCTGATGTTTTCCCAGCGGATCGACAACTGCGGTTCCACTTTGATCTGGCCGTTTGCATCGGGCAAACCGTAACCGATTTTGGGATCCAGCATGTAATTAATGCCAGCTTGGCGGGCAAGGTTTTCAATGGCCGTGGTGATCGGCACATCCGAAAACTGGATGAGCGGAATGCCATTGGCCACCGGCGCATTGGTGCTGGCGGCTCCGTCGGGCGCGGCGTTGGTCACGACCGCCTCCGTGCTGGCGACCGGCACGTTGGTGGCGACCACCTGCAAAGTATCGTTGGTCGTCGCGCTGATCACGATATTCGTCGTGACCATGGCAGTATTGGTCAGGTCCACTGCCGGGCTGGCGGGCGCGGTGTTGGTTTGCGCCAGTGCCGCCGACAGTCCGGCCAGGCCGGCCAGTAGGATGAGTTGGAGGATTTTTTTCATGGCTCGATTTTTATTGGGTTTGGTTCCGCTCTTAAAATTTTTGGTTTTCATGCCAGGGATGGGATCATTGGTTCATTGGGCGCCGAGGCGCAATTCGCGCCGCTGGCCGTTGACTTCGATCGTGACCAGGTCGGTGCCGATTTGAGTGCAGCGCAAGTGCACCCGGCCAGTGGGTGTCAGCACATCGCCCTCGTCGCCGATGCCGAAAGTATGATTGTTGATGATGACCAAGCGATGGCTCGGGGGACCGGAAAAACCTTTGATCGACAGGGCGGAAATTTCCACGGTTTTATTTGCGGCCAGCACGGCTTCAAACGGCCGGACGGATTCGGGAAAAAACGGATCGCGGCCTTCGCGGGTGTTGCTGGGCATGACGAAGACGGAGCGCACCGGCACGGGTTTCCCCGCCGCAGTTTGCGGCGTTTCGGCCCCGGCGGCCGGACGGGCCAGAATGACGGCGGCCATCGCTAAAAATATTTTAGTAAATGTTTTCACGATGTTTTAACTGTTGGGCCGGACCAAGGCGACCACCTCGACGCGAAAATTAAGTTTTTCCGTCGGGCCGTTCGCGTCGGTGGCGGGTTCAAGATTCAAATTGACCAGGCGCATGTGCGGAAAATTATTTTCAAAATCAGAAACAAATTTTCCCAGATCATGAAAATAAGCCGTGCCGACGAGCGTGACTTTCAACTGTTTATAAGGAAAGCCCGGCAGCATGTCCTCCTCGCTGACAATCGGCTGGGTGATGTTCGGGATCTCAATGGAAGATTTGAACCGGCGCATCGTGTCGAACGTCCACGCATACACGTCGCCCGTGGCCACGTCTTGTTCGGCAAGCGCCAACTGGTCGGTAATATCGTGCAACGCGGCATCCGTCGCCTCTCGCTGTTTGATGACCGACTTGATTTTTTGCAACTCCGCGGTTTCTTTGCTCGTGTCCGTCGCCAGTTGCCGGTTCATTTCATTTTGGGGCAGGATGAGCAGAAAATAAACCAGGCCAATCAGCGCGGCCGCGGCGAGCAGCACGATGATCAACTGGTTACGTTTGGCTGGGGGCAGGCGTCTCATCGGATTTTATCGGGAAAACGGCATTCCAAGGTTAATATGACAAACGGTTTGAGGCCGATGGTTTGCGGCGGGGAAATGTTGGTCACCTTCACGCCGTTGGTCGCTTCCAAACTGGCTTTGAAAAAATCATTGGCGGCCACCGCGCTCTTGAAATGATTGACCTGATCGCCCGGGTTGGGACTAAAATCTTTCGCGTCCAGCAAGAGGGTCATGTGTTCCGTGGCCGTGCCGGCACTGCCCTTGGTCGATTGCGATGTGTAACTTTGGTCCACACGAATCCGCGTCAACTGCACGTTCGGCACATAAACCTGCTGCAAGGCGTTGAGGAGATTGCCCTGGAGGAAACGCGTGGCGCTCAATAATTGCAGGGCATCCAGCCGTTTTTGAATATCCGCAATTTTTTTGAGATTGCTCTGCACCAGAACGTAATCATTGGTCCGGGATTGTTTCTCCTGCTGAATCAGGCTCAAGCTCTTTTTTTGCAGCATGGATTCCAGCCACGTTGAACTGAACCACACCAGCGACAGGGCCACGAGAAAAGCGCCGATGAAAATCGCGCGCTTCACCGGATCGCGCCGGCGCAAATCCTCTTCCGCCAGGGCCTCCGCCAATAGATTTATGCGAATGGGCATAGTCTTATAAAACTGATAACGCCGCGCCGATGGCCACGGTCAGTTGCGGTCCGATGTGATCCACTTCCACAGCCTGCTGGCCGGGCAGCGCCAACTGCAAGAAGCCGGTCGGGTTCCACGTTTTGCATTCCGACAACAATTCGGAATGCAGCATCTGTAAAATCATTTCCGACCGCGCCGAACCGCCGCTCACATAAACTTGGGCGACGGGCCGGTCCTGTTGATGTTCAAAAAAATCAAGGGAGGCGCGGATTTCGCGGCCCAGCGGAATCACCTGCATTTGCAAGGCGGATTCCACTTCCGGGGCCATGCCCACCTTGATGCCTTCGGCCTCGGCATAACTGATGTTCATGGCCTCCGCCAAACCGGCCGTCAATTTATCGCCACCGATATTCACCACGCGGGTCAAGGCCAGTTCGCCCCGATCCAAAACCGTGACCGAAGTGTGTTTGAATCCAATGTCCACCAACGCCACGGTTTCCTTGGCAAAAACTTCCGGCAGCGATTGTTCGAACGTGTTGATCGGACCGACGAGTCCCGGCACCATGCAATCCGCGATCAACCCAGCCGCTTGGGTGGCCGCGAGAAAATCATTGACCAATTGCTGCTTGGCCGCCGCCGCCAAAACTTTGAACTTGGGCGCCGCGCCGCCGGCCCGGGTGACCTCGGGATTTTTTTCCGCGCCGTTTTGCAGTCGGGGGGGAATGATGTAACAATCGAAAACGTGATTCGGCAGATCTTGTTGCAGATAACCTTTGTGGTTCACCTTGAGAATTTGCCGCATTTCATCCAAAGGAATTTGCGGCATTTCGATCTGGCGCACCATCGCATCATCCAAGCCCACGGACATGGTGATGTATTTGGTCGGGTTGCCGAGCGCTTCCGTCACCGCGCGCAAATGATCGCCGAGCAGTTCCGGTGAAATTTTTTTCTCAAAAATGGGCGCATCCAGCAGCGCGTAACGGGTCAGCGCGAGCACTTCGCCCCGTCGTTCCAACAGCACCGCTTTGGTGGTGCGGCTGCCCAAGTCCACGGAGATCATTTGAGTCCGTCGCTTCCGTGCGGCTATATTAATAAATGGCAGAGCCATGTGCTTTTTGATCGCTTAATTTTTTATTCAATCCGTGATTGCCTGCGACTGGTCAGCAGTTGCCGCGCCAAACCTTTATTGCCTAGTAAACCGGGTTCACGCCCGGCGTGGCTGTCTGGACTCCAGCCGTTCTTGTCCTGAAACTGAACGACTTTCCATGATTTCCCGCGCTCGCTGTCTTGCCATGTCCAAAAATGCGTCCAGCAATGGCGTCTTTTTCCCTCGCCACAAGGCTCCAATCAAAGCCGGGGGAAAATTATTTAGCGGCAACATTCTGATACTGCTAGGCAAAATTTTCTCAGGCACCGAGACCGAAACCCCAATGCCAAGGCCGTTAGCGACATAAGTTTCAATCAAGTCGGTAGAACTTGCCTCAATGGCGGCAAACCATTCCGCCCCCAGTTCGGCAATTTTTGCCTGAAACATCTTGGTCAAATGCTCTTGGGCTGGCAAACAAATTAACGGCTCGCTGATCTTATCCCGCTGCCACAGTTCTTCAGCCGATTTTATCTTGCTGGCTTTTGGCACTAACAAGACCATCGGCAGTTCCAGCAAAACCTGTAGTTGAAATCCGCTCGGCGGTTTGCGATCCACCAGCGTGATGACCATGTCCACCTCGTCCTGCGCCAGCAATTCCACCAGCCGTGCCGCGTCGCCTTCGCGCAAGGAAACCTTCACGCCGGGAAATTTTTTGGCCACGCCCTGCAACAGGTGCGGCAGATGATCGCGCAGCACGATGGTGGAAGCGCCCAGGCGAAAATGCCTCGCCTGGCCGCCCTGCAATTCGCTTGCGATGCGGTCCACGTTGGAAAAAAACGGCGCGATGAAATCGAAAAGTTTTTCGCCCGCCGGCGTCAGCGCGAACGGCCGGCGCTGAAATAAATTCACGCCCAGGAATTCCTCGAGCTGCGCCACCTGGGCGCTGATGGCCGGTTGCTGGATGCCGTAGGGAATATTTCGCACGGCCGGCATGATGCCCCCGTGTTTGGCCACAAAATAAAAAAGTTCGAGGTGGTGAACATTCATTGATTTAGCCGATGCCCGGCGAATTTTTATCAATTAACGCTGTCATCGCAAGCGCGCATAAACTGGCGGCGTAATGAAAAATGAAATCACCCAGATAAATCTGGTGCTGGCATGGCTGTGGATTCTGCTCGGCTTCGGCTCCGGCATGATCCTCGGCCTGTTTTTTCGCCGTGAAAACTGGCTCGGCGGCTACGCGAGTTTTCGGCGCCGCATGTATCGGCTCGGCCACATCTCGTTTTTCGGCCTCGGCGCGGTCAATCTGCTGTTCTGCCTGACGGTGCAAAATTTTTCGCTCGGCGGGCCGCTCATTCATTTTGCGTCGTGGGCATTCGTCATCGGCGCGCTGGCGATGCCCGTATGCTGCGCGATTATGGCAAATTTTCCGAAGGCGCACCTGATTTTTTCCGTGCCGGTCGTGAGCCTTCTCGCCGGCGGAATTTTAACCCTCCTGCCCCTTGTAAAATTATGAGAACAAAAAAACGCATCGGCTTCATCGCGATGAGCGGCGTGCGCGCCCACAATGCCGAGCTCACCCAACTCGGCCTCACGCTGCCCGGCTTTGTGGACCGCAATAAAATCATCGCTTCGCTGCCCAGCCTTGGCCTGCTCACGCTCGCCGGTTTGACGCCCGACAATTTTCACGTCGAGTATCATGAGATCGCCGATCTGAAAAAATTGCCGGCATTGCCGACGGATTTTGATCTCGCGGCGATCAGCACGTTCACCGCGCAATTTTACGAGGCCTGCGCCGTCGCCGATTATTATCGCGCGAAAAATATTCCGGTTGTCATGGGCGGCATCACCGTTTCCTCGCTGCGCGACCAGGCGAAGGAACATTGCACGAGCGTCGTCATCGGCGAAGGTGAATTGCTCTGGCCGGAGCTGCTCGCGGATTTTGAGCGCGGCGCACTGAAACCCTTCTATCAAACGGCGAAAGAATTTGACCTCGCTGCCGCGCCGCTGCCGCGCTTTGATTTGCTCGCCCCGGAAAAATATAATCGCCTCACGGTGCAGACCAGCCGCGGCTGTCCGCACCGCTGTGAATTCTGCGCGAGCTCCATTTTGCTCACGTCGCGTTACAAAGTGAAGCCGGTGGAAAAAGTCATCGCCGAAATCCGCGCGATCAAAAAAATCTGGCCGCGCCCGTTCATCGAGTTCGCCGACGACAACAGCTTTGTCCACCGCGAACATTACAAAAAATTGCTGCGCGAACTGGCGAAAGAAAACATCCGCTGGTTCACCGAGACGGATGTGCGCGTGGCCGAGGACGATGAACTGCTCGGCCGGATGCGCGATTCCGGTTGCCAGCAAATCCTCGTCGGCCTCGAGAGCCCGCAGCGCGCGAGCCTTTGCGGCATCGAGACGCGGGCGGACTGGAAGTCACGCCAGCTGGATTTTTACCGCGAGGCCATCGCCAAAGTCCAATCCTACGGCGTCACCGTCAACGGCTGTTTCATCCTCGGCCTCGATGGCGACACGCACGAAGTCTTCGGCGAGGTTTTGAATTTCGTTCGCGAATCCGGACTCTACGAAGTGCAGGTGACGTTCATGACCGCATTTCCCGGCACGCCGCTTTACGCCCGCTTAAAAAGTGAAGGCCGCATTTTGCACGACCGCGCATGGGAGCTCTGCACCTTGTTCGACATCAACTTCCAACCGAAAACCATGAGCGTCGCCGAATTGCAAACCGGTTTTCTTGGTTTGGCGAAACAACTTTATTCCCTCGAGGAGACGCGGGAACGCCGGATAAAATTTAAACGGCGGCTGAAGACTTCGCCGAATTTTGGCCGGCACGCGGAGTCCGCCGCCCGCGCTGGATTTTCACGGCATGATCCCGAGGTGGCGCCGCAACTTTGATTGATTTGGACCGGCCCCCGAAAAATTGTTTTACAGCGGAAATAAAAAAGCGTAACACGATTTGGGGGAAACGCGTCTGTTCAGAAAAGGAAACGGATACACATCGCAAAAATGAAGCCGGAAAATCATTTCGTCCGCCGCCGACAAGGTTTTACCTTGATCGAACTGCTCGTCGTCATCGCCATCATCGCCGTGCTCGCGGCGTTATTGCTGCCTGCGCTCGCCGCCGCCAAGCAACGCGCGCAGGCCATCCGATGCACGAGTAATTTCCGGCAAATCGGGTTGGCCTGCACGCTTTACGCCGGCGACAACAACGACGGCGTGCCGTCCGCCGTCAATTTTGGCGTGCCGCTCAACAACATTCCGGCCGCGGCGGCGGCGGTCAACGAAACTTGGCTTTACGGCGGCGTGGCCAAACTGCTGGGGTTGGCCAATCCGCAGGTGCTTTGGTGCCCGGCCGACACTTTCAATTCTGCGCCGATCGGTCCGCCGGCGGACACCAATAATACGTCCGCGAGTTTCCGCTATCTGGTTTGGCAGCAAACTTGTCAGCTGCCCAATTTGAAATTGACGCAGTTCAACCAGCCGTCCGCCCAGGTGATTTATCACGAGCGCAATGACAATCATTATCACCGGCTGCTGCCACCGTTCACGGCGCAGCCTTACATCATCGCGGTCGCCGGCGACGGCCATGCGCAAAAATGGAAGGTGATTTTTCGCCAGAACGCGGCCGGAAATTATTTTGACCCGAACTGGTTTTCCTACGGTCCCGGCGATCAGCTGAACACCGACGCGCCCAACATCGGCGGGGATGTCCGCACCGGCAGTGACAATCTGTGATTTTATTCTGCCGTCAAGACGCCGACGGACTGATTTGGTTCAATGTTTGCAATGGCTTTCAGCAAATAGTCAATGACCTCGCCGGCGGTGTAAGTTGCGCGGCCGGGAATTAAATAACGCGCGATGTGCCGCGCGTCGTTGCCTGCGGTGACCAGCGGCAGGTCCAATTTTTTTTCGGGACGGATTTGCGCCAGTCCGATGGTCGCCAGCAGCCCGTTGCAAACGCATTGCCGGCCTTCCGTCGCCGCCGCCACGCCGCCTTTGCGGACAAAATCTTCCGCCGGTTCCGCCGGGCAACGATAGCCCACCGTGCCATCCGCCTTGCGAAAAGCATGTCGGAGAAAGCCGAGATCACATTGGCGCGAGCGAGCGGCATTCGCGGCGGCTTCAGACAAAGTGCCGGGCAACTGCAAAATTTTAAAAGGAAAACCCGTGGGTGACGCGAGCGGATCCGTGAAGACGCGCGTCTGGCCGCTGCGGCTTAGCTGGATCGCCTGCGCTTTGAGGTCGGCGCGCACGCCGGATTCTTCGCAGAAGGCGAACGCGGTGCCGACTTGAATTCCCGTCGCGCCGAGGCGCAAAGCTGCGGCCAATTTTTCCGGTTGGCCATACGAACCCGCGAGCCAAAAGGGCAAACCCAGCTCGCGGATTTTTTCCAGATCGGCCACGTCACGCGGGCCATAAATCGGCTCGCCGCCGGCATCCAGTTGCAACGGGCCGCGCGGCGGCGCATTGTGGCCGCCGGCCGTTTCGCCTTCGACAATGAAACCGTCCACTTTGCCGCTGGATTTGCGCGCGAGCGTCATCACCAGCGTGGCCGAGGCGACAATGCCGAGAAATTGCGGACGTTTCAAAAGTGGAGCCGGGCCGCCACAAAATTCATTGGGATCAAACTGGCAGAAAAATTCTTCGCCGGGCAGCGCGCCTTCGACCTCGATTTTTATTTGCACGGCTTCGCCTTTTGCCAGCCGGTCGAGCACGCCGGGAATCGCGCGCGGAATGCCCGCGCCCATCAGCACATAATCCACGCCCGCCAGCATCGCGCCAAAAATCGAGGGCAGGGTGGGAAATTGGATTTTTTCCAGAAAATTGATGCCAACCAACCCGGCGTTTTCTTCTTTCGCCAAAAAAACTTCGACGAAATTCGCCGCCACGGTCAGCGCGACGTAATCCGAACCAGGTTGCATCACTGGCATCGGCGTGAGCTTGAACGGCGCGTCAGCCGGTTTGCCGTCGGGAATAAAATAGTCGGCGAGAATGCGCGCCGCGATGCCGGGCACGGGAAAATGTTTTAGCGCGTGGCGCATCTGGCCATCCCCATCGCCGAGCTGCAATCGCCGCGCCAGAATGCTGGCCAGCGCCGTGCCGGAAACGACGCCGAGCTGATCCCGCTGGGCTACGGCCCGCGCCAGCCGCCAGTCGGAAACGCCTGCGCCCATGCCGCCTTGGATGATGATTGGATGTGACATAATAAAAAACGGAATGGATTGGCGTGCGAATCCTTTGGAAACGAAGCGCATGTAAACCATAAGTTTATCACGACTAAAACACAAGAAATTTTGCGTAATGCTTATAAAGTGTTTTCGCAATCTTTGGCAGCGCCGGATAAGTCCGGTCCGCCTCTTTAACGCGCGAGCGTCACGCTCATCAAGCCAATCACCACTTCATTGGCCAACGCGTGAACAGTCAGCGATTTTAATTCCTTGGTTGAATCGAGCGGCAAATCCAAAACGGTGGCCGCGCCACCGGGAATTTTCCGGCCCTTGCCTGGGAAATTTGTCGCGTCGAGCAGGCGGATGTTTCCCGTGCGCAAATCCACGCGCGGCGGCAGCGGCCCGTCGCGCCGGAACGCAAAATCGTCCGTGAAATAATCCTCGTCAATCGGCCACCAGTTCGTCGGATTGCGCAGCGGCAGTTTTTCTGTCGTGCCGTCGGCGTAAGTCACGACTATTTCGCCGTTGTCAAACTGGCTTTGCAGCGCGCCCGTCGAACCGGCCGTCAGCAAAAATGCGTGCGCCGCTTTGCCGGCCAGCGGCACGGAAACGGCGCGCGGATAATTGTCCCATTGCGAGGTGAAAATAATATTCTTCGCGCCGGTCTCACGCGGCGTCGCGAAAGAAATCCCGTCGGGCAAAATAATTTTTCCGGCGCTTTTGGCTGCCCGCGCGCGCAAGCCGGAATCATCCACATCAAATTCCGCGTTCGGTTCGCACCAGCCGCCGATGCCTTGCATCGGCGCGGCCAGCGACGCAAACGGCGAACGCGGCGAGCGGTATTCATTGCGAAAAATCTGCGTGACCTGGTCGTTGAAAAACGGCGCAAGGTCGATGGTTTCAAAATGTTCCGCCGACAAATTTTTATGCCAGTCAAACGCTGGATTTTTTTTGGCGGCGACTTTTTGGATTTCCGCCGGAAATTTTTCTTTGGGAATTTCGCCGGCCCAATGCACGACGATTGCAAATTTTTCCGCCGCCGCCGTTTGAATTTGTATCCGTTGCCCGCCAAAAGCTTCAACCCAATTCCATTTCACCGGATTCCCGTTGACGAAAATTTTGGCGTCGGTTCCGCGCGCCGAAATTTGCAGATTCAACTTCATCGGCTGCGAAAAATTTGATTCGACAGAATATGCTTCCCCCACACCGTCGCGGTGAAATCCGAAATTAAAATCCGGGTGATGAATTTTTGCAAAATTCCAATCTGCGGGAAAACCGGGGACAATTTTCAATTCGCCTGCGAGCGCGTCCGGTTTCACGCCGAAAAGTCCTTCGACGAGCGCGCGGGAATTGATGCCGATGGCGTCGGCGAAATCGCGTTGCGCCTCGCCGCGCGCCATGTCGTGCGAGGTCATGCAGCCGAAATTTCCCGGACACAAACCGAGAAAACCCGAATCCAGCAACTCCCCTTTGAACAATGAAAATGCGGTTTCTGGGCGGTTGGCCTGCCAAAAGCCGAGCGCGGTGTGCGCGTTTTCCGCCATGACGACGTTGTTCAGCGACCATTGATAAGGCAGCCAGCTTGTTTCCGGCAGCGTGAACAAATTGGTTTCCAGAATAGAAATTTGATTTTCTGAATTCGGCGTTTGAATCGGGATGTGCGCGATGTGGTTGTCAATCCAGCGCGACATCTGCCACGCCTGCCCGGGCGTCGGCACCTCGGAATCGACCGTGTGATAAAATGTCCACAGCCCGGAGTTCGGATGCACGAGCTGAAGGCCGAGCAAATCTTTGGACTCGCCAAAATTTCCCTCATCCGCGAGCCACAAATATTTGTTCATGCCTCCCAAAATCAACGCGGCTTCGTTCTCGTAAATCGCCGGATCTTTGCCGAGAATTTTCGCGACGCGCGCCGCCATGATGTTTGCAAAATAATTGTAGGCGCTCGCGTGCGCCGTGCCGCCGCCATTGTAGTTCAAATCGTCGCTCGCCCAAATGGCGGCGTAGGCTTCGTATAGCGGCAGCTTGTCATCGCCAAATTCGCGGCGGAAAAGCCGGCGTTCCCACGCGAGATGCCGCTCGATCACCGGCCACATTTCGCGCGCGTAATTTGTGTCGCCCGTCCACAGCAGGTGGCGGAAAAACGCGTCCACGGCGACGAGGTTCATGTCGTAATGATTTTTCGACATGTCCCCGTTTGAGTGGATCGCGGCCTCGCTGCGCGCGAGATTGAATTGTTCGTCCGGCGGCGGAATTTTTTCGGGAACCGGACTGATATTTTGATTTTTAGCAAAGCCGGCGAAGTGTGCAGCCGTGCGATCAGGCCAGCCGAGGGCGTCGCCCGCATATTGGCCACGCCAGCCCAACAGCCGTGTGCGCCACGCCACCGCGCCATGCATGAAACTTTTTTGTTGCGCGTCCCAAACGGCATCGGCGGCGATGTTCAGCGCGGTCACGGCGGCGTTGATGAAAGGATCTGGCGTTTCGACAATCACTTTTTCCGCGATCTCACGGCGATGATTTTCGGCGGCGGCAAAAATTTCTGGCAATGCAGAATCCTGGTAGATCGCGACAGATTTTTCGATGCCGAAAGTTCCGGGCGGGTTGGCACCCGCGCTCACGTCGCGATAAACCGGCGAATCTTCCCGCGCGCTGGACGACAATGCTTGCAGCGTCAAAAAATTTTCGCCGTTATTCAAAATCATTTCGCCGATCGCAATCGGCAAATCGGTTTGTGAATTGGCCGCGGAAAATAATTTCGCGGGCGAGTTCCAATCGGTCGCGTCGGCGATTTGCAATGTTGTTTGTCCCGGAAAAATTCCGGCGATCGTCGCCGGCTTGCTGCGCAGAATAAACTGGTTGGACGCGATCTCGAATTGATTGCCGCGACATTGTTCGGCGCGCAGCTGAAAAAATTGCGCGACCGGCTCGCGTTCGCAGCCGATGTCGCCGCCGCGCTGGCCTTTCAGGCCGTTCGCGCCGCCGAAAGCGAAGATCAATTTCAAATCCGGAATGGCCAATCGCGAATCTTCAGCCAACGATTTTACTTCCGCGCGCAAAATCAATCCTTTGGTTTCGTTCAATGGCAGCGCGGTTAAAATGAGTTTGCCATTTTTGATCAGCGGATCGGAAATTGCGTAAATCAGCGAGCCGGGGCGATAGCGCGTCACGATCTGTTGCGCGTCGTTCAGCCATTTTATCCCGGCGCTCGTTTTGATTCCGAGCCGCAGATTGCCGCCGCGTCCGGGGAGATACAGGGAAAATTCCGGTTTGTCCCCGCCATCGATGCGGAACGCGGAATTCAGGCAGTAAAGCGGCCGGTTAAAAAATTCCGCGCCGTTGGTGATGACATAATCTCCCGCGACCGGCCAGTAGCGCAGCGGTCGCGCGACATTGTTGGAAAAATTTCCCCGCGGCTGATAGATCAACTCTGCTCGCGAAGCGGATCGGGCGGAATCGATTTTCGGTTGGGCCCATGCGTTGCAGCACGCGATCCCGACTAATAATGCCAGCGCCGTGCGAGTGATTTGTGCATTCATGGATGACCGATGGTAGCGGCCCGGGAGAAAACCGTCATCCGGAAAACGTCGGCGTGTTCGAATCGCAAAACGAAACATCGCGTTGTCGGTAACGATTTATTTCGGCGCGGCCGGAAATAAAAATTTCGTGCGCCCCGGCGTCGCGGACAATTTTAATTTTTCGCGCGAGCAACATTTCTCCGTCGATCTCCAAAAACGCCTGGCCTGTGCGCGAGGATTTGGCACCGGCGAGAATGACCGCGCTGAAATTCATCGTTCGACGCGAAGCATCCCGTCGGACAAAATCCGCGCGCGCAAACCACCGCGGGCATGCAGCAGCCGTTCCGCGCCCGGCCCGATGGCCGCGTCCATCCAATGACACGGGCTGCATTCGGCGGTGCCGGCAAAGCGCACGCCTTGGATTTCAAATTCGACACCGACCAGCGAATTCAAGTCGATGCCGGCGGTGATAATATTGCGGCGGGTGACGCCGGGCGATTTCCCGCTCACACCAAGTTTCTGGCAAATTTCCGCAAAAACTTCCGCTGAAAAAAAGGTGACCTGGCCTTTGTAGTTGCTTTTGAAATCGAAAAACCGGTCGCCGACGAGGCCGCGGCCGGCGACGCAGCCCGCTTCCGCGCATTCAATCAGTGGATGTTCGCCCGGCGATTGTCGCGGCCGGCCAAAAAAATTATGACCGGGCGAGATGAAAATTTGACAGACTTTCACGGTGGCACAAAATCAGTGGGTTAAGCGCAACGCTTTTACGGCATGATTTTATGCGGCCGCCGCGATTTTGCCAGTGCATTCATTGATGATAAACGCCAGTGCATTTACCAAATAAATTAGCCCCGGCCTCACCAACGCTTTGAACGCGCGCAAAATTTTTCAGCGGTGACCGCCATGCCAACCACCACCGCCATGCCACCCGCCGCCACCGTGATAACCGCCATGCCAGCCGCCACCCCAGCCGAAGGAAAAGGTCACCGGCGGATAAAATCCATAGCCATAATAATAAGGGTAATAATACGGCTGGTTATAATAATAATACGTCGTTGAGGGCACGGTCTGCACATAAGTCACCGTGGGGGCGACCGTGGCCGTGGAGGTGGATTCGGTGGTTGCCGGAGCCGTCGCGGCGGGCGCGGCATATTGCGTTGTCGGGGCGGGCGAACTGGCCGCGCCCACGCCCACCCGCGGTTGATTCAACATCGCCGTGATCACCGCCTCCGAAACGCCCTGCTGCCGCAGATAAATGATTTGATCCGCGTTCAATCCGTAGCTGGTGCCGGAATTCTTGACGTAAGCGACGATGGTGTCATCGCCGACCTTTGCCTGCACCAGTTGCAAGACTTGCGGCACGCCGTAAGCCAGCGTTGGCGGGGTCGTGCCCGTCGTCGGCGAACTTTGCGCCCGCGCGGTGACCACCGACCAACTCAAACCGCCCACCACCAGAACAGCTGTCATTGATTTCAAAAAATTTGTTTTCATAAATTCACCTTTCATTCATTCAACACCACACATTCGTGCCGGTTGCCAGCGCTGTCAACCGCGGTGGCCCGGCCACCCATTGCCCGCTTGAATATAAGACAATACTTTGATGGTTAGGTTCAGAAAATCTTTCGGATGATTGAATAGTCATTTCCTCTCCAACCGACACTTTTTCTGGTGGCCAATGCTTTCAACCATCCGGGGCAGACAGTAAACTGCGGATCTCGCATCGTATTAGGCCGTCAAAAATTCGCCGGCGGTCAATTAAAAAAGACCTAAAACATCACATTTTTGACGGGTTTAATTTCATTTTTCTTGAGATGCTGCTCCGGATAACGATATTACATCTGTTTTTTCCACCGGCTTCCCGACCGCAAAATGTAACGTTCCAGCCTTTTTTGACCGGTCATAAGAGCGATTTCGAAACATTAAGTTGTGGCATCTAAAATTTAAATAATGGTTTCACAAGTTTGTGGAAGTCTTCGAAACCTTTCGACGAAGCAAAACAAACTTAAGATGTGATCTCGAAACATTGCGATGCGGCATTTAAACCTTCTGAAAATGCGTCGCAATATCTAGAAATGGCTTCGCAATATTTGGAAGTGTTTCGAAACCTTTTGACAAACTTTCACAAACTTTCGAAAGGCCTTCGTAATGTTTAGAAATGACTTTTCAATGTTTCGAAACGGCCTGGGCGGGCCAAAAATTAACCTTCGGCTGCCAAAAGCCGCCCGAGGAATGTCTAAATAGTCATTCAAAGTATTCAAATTTGGCTCACGGGGAGTCAAATTGGCAATCTGATTTAAAAATCTGTTTGGCACCGCATTGAGAAGGTGATTTGGTAGCTGCAGGTTCTGGAACAAAAAGTTAAAGAAAGGATTCGTATGCGAGGAATTCTTTTAGTGGCGGTGATTTTGGCGGTTGGCTCGGCGCGATAAACATTTCTTTTGCGCAAACGTGGATGCAGACAACCGCGCCTTCCAAGAATTGGACTGTCGTTTTCCAGCAGGAGACGAGGTGGCGCGTCGCTAATTTTTCTTGAAAAATCTGAGGTTTGATTTGAGTCTCGTCACCTCGTCTCCTACAAATGGAAATCCACGCTGCCCGGTGCAGAGGGTTCAAAAGGAAAATGGAACAAGGAAAGCAGGAAGAAAAACGGCGAGCCAAAGTCTTTTCCCGCGTTCCTACTTGCTTTATTAGTCCCCACTCACGACTTGATGTCCCGCACTTGAAACGCCATCGCGCCGATGATGAACGCGGTCGCGCTCACGGCGGCGAGGATGATTTCGGACTGGCAGATTTGCGCCCATGGCGCGGGGTCGCGGAAGATCAGCAGCCAGCATTTGAAGTGGTGGGTGATGAAAAAATTTTCGTAGCGGTCAAAGAACGGGATGTTTTCCATGACCATGCTCACGAATAAAAACGACAGCGCCAGGATGGTGGCGGCCGCCGGTTTCATGTTGAAGCAGGAAAACATGAAGGCGACGGAGACCATCACGCACGCATTCGCGGCCATGAACAGGATGGAAAAACTGAAGCGCACCAGGCCTTCGTGCGCGGTCAAAACGCCGAACACTTGGTTGGGCAAAAAAACAAACATGCCTTTCCACGGGAACGCGAGGCTGGCGAAAGCCATCGCGGTCAGGCCGAGCGCGAGCACGAGGGCAAAGGCGAAAATGATTCCCGCGCTCCATTTCACGAACAGCAGTCGCACGCGCGAGATGGGCCGCGATAGAATCATCCGCAGCGTGCCGTCCTCGGCTTCCTTTGCGACGAGGTCGCCGCCGACGAGCGTGGCGTAAAGCGGCATGAGCAACATAATTTGCGGCATCAGCATCACGACGGAAACGGTGAGCACGGAAATGAATTCCGAGGCGAGGTAGCCGTTGCCGGTGAGCAGCCGTTCGAAATCGCTTTGCCAGTGCGTGTATTTGAACGCCAGCAGCATGGCCGTCTGCGCCAGCAAAAACGCGCCGAAGCCGATGTAGGTGCGTTTTTTACCGAACAATTTCCACAGCTCGTTTTTCAGTTGGGCGAGGAACATGATTTAATTTTTCACCGCCGGCGGCTTGATCAGGTTCAGGTAAAAATCTTCGACCGTCTGGTCGTGCTGCCAGATGCCTTCGACCGCAAAACCAGCGGCAACAAGCGCATGATTGATTTCCGCCGTTGAGCGGCCCGCGGCGAGCGTGATGAATTTTCCCTCGGCCGTGGCCGTGATGAGATTTTGCGCGCGCAGGATTTTTTCGGCGGCGGAAAAATTATTGGTCTTCAAAGCCACTTTGCCGCGCGCGGCTTTCACGTCGGCGACGTTGCCTTCAAAAACTTTTCTTCCGTTTTGCAACACCGCGATGCGCGTGCAGAGCTGTTCGACTTCATTCAACAAATGCGACGAGAGCAAAATGGTGAGACCAAGTTCGCGCTGCAGGCGGAGAATCGTCTGGCGCATTTCATGGATGCCTTCGGGGTCGAGGCCGTCGCTCGGCTCGTCGAGAATGAGCAGCTCCGGCTTGGGCAACAGCGCCTGCGCCAGCGCGAGCCGCGAACGCATCCCGTGCGAATAGGTGCGGACTTTGGAGTGTTCGCGCCCGGTCAGCCCGACCCACTCAACGACTTCGCGAATGCGCGCCTTGGACGTGGGCGCGGTGTAGGTGCTAAGAATTTCCAGATTCCGCGCGCCGCTTAAATAATCATAAAAAACGGGCGTCTCAAAAATCGCGCCGACTTGCACCAAGGCTTTGCTGCGATTGGATTGGACATCGTGTCCGCAGATTTTCACCGCGCCGCTCGTCGGCCAGACCTGGCCGAGCATCATGCCGATGGCCGTGCTTTTGCCCGCGCCATTGTGCCCAAGGAGGCCAAAAATTTCCCCGCGCGGCACGGTGAACGACAGGTCATCCACGGCGAGGTGCCCGGCAAATTTTTTGACGACGTGGTGGAGTTCGATCATTTGGTGCCGGCGATTTCCAACAGGTTTTTGATGTGGCCGTCGGCGTAGAGATAGTTCACGGCCTTGCTCGCGCCGCGCGCCTTGTGAAAATCTTCCTTGTCATAGATCACTGGAATTTGCTGCGGATCAAAATGAATGTTGAAGACGATCAAATGATCCGCGTCCTCGCCGTTCAACAAACTGTTCCAGGCATAACTCGAGCCGGTGAGTTCAAAATAATTCTGCAAATCGGACGGGCAGCGCAGGACGTTCGTGTTGCCGAGCTGCGCGGCGAGGACATTTTGGATGGCGGGAAAAGTGTTGGTGGCCGCGACCGTGGGGTCGGTCGAGACATCGCGCATCACCGGCAGTTTGTTGTTATTTTCCTGCACGTAAATTTGCAACGCGAGGCCGGCCTGATGCAGGTTGCTCAGACAAACCGTAGCGCGCGCGGTTTCCTTGGAGCGTGCCAAAGCCGGCAACAACAAGCCGGCGAGAATCGCGATGATCGCGATCACGACCAAAAGTTCAATCAAAGAGAACGCGTGATTTAAATTGAATGGCGACTCCATCTTCATTGGCGAGGCGCGCGCAACATGCGGCCGCTTTCCATTGTGCGCTGCATTTCTTCCAGCAACGGCGCCATTTCCGCCTTCGTCTCGGCGGAGCTTTGGCTGTAAAAACTTTGCAGGCCGATGGTGGTCACCTTGTCCTGCAGTTCGGGACTCAACACCATGCCGTTGGTGCCGGGCGGCGGCGCCTGGCCGGTGGCGGCCATTTTTTCGCGCGCGTCCTGCATCTGTTTGATGGCCTGGTCCACGACATGTTTGCGTTTGTCCGGCGGCAAATTTTCAAACGCACCGAGCATCTGTTTGAAACCGGTCGGCATGGTGGCGTCGAGGAATTCGCCTTTTTCCGCCTCGGTCATCTGATTGAACCACGCGAGCCGTTCCATGCGCAAACTCTGCCGTTCTTCGAGCGTGAGCGCATTGAGCATGGCCGCGAGTTTTTGAATGGCCGCTTCGCGCTCCGCCGCAGTGAGGTGACTAAAATCCACGGACGCGATGTATGCGCGGATTTTATCCGGCGTGACCACGGCGTTTTTCGCGATGCGATAACCGACGATGGCGACGATCCAGATCAGCACCAGCGTCGTCAGCGCCACAAAAACCGGCCGCAGTCGCGGATTCAACATGCCGCCAGCTTAGGTCATCGCCATTTTTTCGCCACGAAAATTCGCCTTTGGACTTTTTGCGTTGCGGCTTAACTTGTGCGCGTGAGTAAAAAGCATCAGCGCATCACGGAACTGGCCGCGCAATTTGCCGGCGACGGCGTGGACGCGCGCTACGCCGGTTATTTCGTGCTGTTCAACCGGCAGGAATTTTACGAGGCGCATGATGTGCTGGAAGATTTGTGGCTGCCGGATCGCCACGGCGCGAATGGAAATTTTTACAAAGGACTCATCCAACTCGCCGGCGCGTTTGTGCACCTGCAAAAAAAACGGCTGCGCCCGTCCGCCGCGCTGTTCAAGCTCGCGCGCACCAACCTGGAAAAATATCCGGCCCGCCATTTGCAACTGGATTTGACGGCGGTGCTGGCATTGATCGCGGACTGGCTGCAGCGGCTGGAGCAAAATGATTTCGCCGTCAATCCGTTGAGCGCGCAAAGCGTGCCGCAGCTCACCTTGGAAAAATAAATTTTATGAGCGCAAAACGCATTGTCATCGCGGGCGGCAGCGGTTTCATCGGCACCGCGCTGGCGCTGGAATGGGTCGGTCGCGGCGATCAAGTCATTGTGCTGACGCGGCGCGCGCGGGAGCGCAACGATGGCGTCCGCGAAGTGGTCTGGGACGGCGAACACGTTGGCGACTGGATGCATTTTCTTGATGGCGCGGACGCAGTGGTAAATCTGACCGGCAAAAGCATCAACTGCCGTCACACGCCGGAAAATTTGCGCGAAATCATTTCGTCGCGCGTGAAATCCGTGAACGCGCTCGCCGCCGCGCTGGCGCAAGTGAAAACGCCGCCACGCGTCTGGGTGCAGGCCAGTGCGACCGGTTTTTACGGCGACACCAAAGAAAATTTGTGCGACGAAAATTCGCCGGCCGGCAACGATTCGCTCGCGGGAATTTGCCAGAAATGGGAAGCCGCCTTTGATTCGGTGGTCGCGCCCGCGACGCGCAAAGTCACCTTGCGGATCGGTTTCGTTTTGGGACGCGAGGCCGGGGCATTGCCGGTCTTGAGCAAGCTGACAAAATTTTTTCTCGGTGGCGCGGTCGGCAACGGGCGGCAGTTCATCAGTTGGATTCATCTCGCGGACTTGGTCCAGATTTTTCTCGCCGCGATTGAAAATGAAAAGCTTGCGGGGACTTTCAACGCCGTCGCACCGCAGCCCGTCACCAACGCAGATTTTATGCGCGAATTGCGCCGCGTGCTGGACCGCCCGTGGAGTCCGCCCGCGCCGGTGTTCGCGGTGAAAGCCGGCTCGTGGCTGCTGGGCACCGAAGCGTCGCTCGCGCTCGTGAGCCAGCGTTGCAGTTCGCAAAAAATTCAGGCGACGGGATTTGGCTTTCAATTTTCCGAAGTGCGCGCGGCGCTGGAAAATTTATGCCGCTAAAATTTTTTATGAAAACCATCGCCATCATCGGCGCGTCCGCCGACCGCAGCAAATTTGGCAACAAAGCCGTGCGCGCTTTTTTGCGCCAAGGCTACACGGTTTATCCGGTGAACCCCAAGGAGACGCACATTGAAGGCTTGCCGGTGTTCAAAAATATTTCGGAAATTTCCGTGCGGCCAAATTTGATCAGCGTCTATTTACCGCCGCCGGTTTTGGAAAAAATTTTGCCAGACATGGCAGTGCGCGGCTGCGATGAACTCTGGCTGAATCCGGGGACGGAATCGGAGGCGGTGCTCGCGCTGGCGGAAAAATTAAATCTAAACGTCATCCAGGCGTGCAGCATCGTGGGCATCGGCATCTCGCCGGGAGCAGTTTGATTCACGCCAGCGCGTCGGCGATGACCTCGGCCATGTGCTTGGTGCGGATGGTGACGAGATGTTCCACTTGATGCCGGCAACTGGTGCCGGAAACAATCGCCGTGGTGCCGAACGGCTGATGCTTGAGCTGCTCGACGAGCGGCTCGGCGATTTTCAGCGAGAGTTCGTATTTCGATTCCATCATGCCGAACGCGCCGGCCATGCCGCAGCAGCCGGTGTTGAGCAGCGTGGCGTTGCGGCCGGGCAGGCGCGCGGCGAGCCGTTGCATGAGCGCGGGATCCAGCAGCGATTTGGCATGGCAGTGCGCGTGAATGACAAGGTTTTCGCTTTCGCGATGGAACTTCAGCGCGCGCGGTTCGCGGTCAAGCAACTGCCCGATGAAATCTTCAAACAAAAAACAGCGGGCGGCGATCTGCTCCGCGTCCGGCAATTTCAATTCGCGGTAATCCTCGGCGAACATCGAGTAGCACGACGGTTCGAGAAAAATGATCGGCGCGTTGCCGCCTTCCGCGACGAGCAGCGCCAGATTGTGCCGGCCCAATTTTTCCGCCTCGTCCAGATTGCCGATGCTGAACGCCGGCCGGCCGCAGCATTTCCGCTGTTTCGGCAGGCTCACGGCAAAACCGGCGGCTTCGAGCACGGCGACGGCGGCGATGCCGATGTGCGGTTCGTGATAGCGAACAAACGTGTCGTCCCACAAAATCACGCTGCCGCGGCGCGGATGATTCGTGCTGTGATGCTTTGCAAACCAGCGGTCGAAACGCTGGCGGGCAAACGCCGGCGTGGGCCGCTCGCTGGTGATCCCGAATAATTTTCCAAACACATGGCGGACCGAATGCGAATTGAAAATTGAATTCATCAGCCACGGCATCAGCGTGCCGATGCGGCCGAGCAAATCCACGGAAGTGATGAGCCGCTGGCGCGCGGTCAGGCCATCGCGCTTGGTTTTGGCGTGGAGCAATTCGGCTTTGAGCAGCGGCAGATTGACGTTGGACGGGCATTCGTTTGTGCACGCGCGGCACGCCAGGCAGTTGCTCAACGCGTATTCCAATTCCTCCGAGTGCAAGGGGTCGGCCTGGTCGCGCAGTTCCAGCGCAGCGCGGATCAAGTTCGCGCGGCCGCGGGTTGACATGCCCTCCTCGCCGGTAGCGAGATATGTTGGGCACATCGTCGGCGTCTGCTTGGTGCAACCGCCGCAGCCGTTGCACTGTTCCAGATTGGCGATGAACGATTCGTCGCGCGCCGCGAACGCGAGCTTCGGTTCGAACGGATAAACGAGATTTCGTTCCGCGCCCTGCCGGAGATGTTTGTCAATTTTGTAACGTCCGTCGCCGATGATTTTTCCCGGGTTGAACAGGTTGTTCGGGTCGAACGCGTGTTTGATTTCGCGCATCACGCGATACAATTCATCGCCGACCTGTTTCTTCAGAAATTCCGTGCGCGCCATGCCCACGCCATGTTCGGCGGCGAGCGAACCTTTGAACTGCGCCACCATCGCCGCGACTTCATCCGCGATGCGGCGAAATTTTTTCAGGTCATCGGCGTTGTGCAAATCAAGCACGGGACGCACATGCAGCAGGCCAGCGGCCGCGTGCCCGTAAAATGACGCGGTGACGCCGACGTCGGCCATCAGCTTTTCCAAACCGGTGACGTAAGCCGGCAAATCCTGCGGGCGCACGGCGGCGTCCTCGATGAAACACGCCGGCTTCGCATCGCCCTTGCAACTGGTCAGCAGCGACAGGCCGGCCTTGCGCATGGCCCAGACCAGCGCGGCCTCGGCGGGCGTTTGCAAAATCTGCGAGCGCAGGCCCAGCTTGCGTTTTTGTAACAGCGCGAGTTTTTCCTTCGCGCGGTCAAAAAATTCCACCAGCAGAATCGCCTCGCACGGTTGCGTGTCGAGATCGAGCAGCGCGCGCACGCCTTCAAATTCCCGCTGGCCACGCGTTTGATCGAAGAGCGGACGATCAATATGCTCAATCGCGGCGGGCGCTAAATCCAAGAGTGCCGTCGTGGCCTGCATGGCCTCGGCCACGGACGCGAAAAAAATCAGGCCGACGCCGCGTTCGGCGGGCAGCGGCACGACTTTTAGTTCGGCGGAGAAAATGCCGCAGAGCGTGCCTTCACTGCCGCATAAAATCGGCAACAAGCTCCTGGGTTTTTCCATCGCGCACGCGAGGCCATAGCCCGGCCAGCGTTTCAACAATCCGGCGGGAAACCGTTCGGTGATTTGCAGCGAGTTCAGCGCGACCAGATCTTCGACGAGATGCTGTTGCGCCGGCAAGGTTTCCAGATGCTCGCCGATTTTGACGGTCTTGCCGTCGGCCATAATGATCTGCACTTCGCGGACGTGATGGCCGGTCGTGCCGTAAACCGGCGTGTGCGCGCCGGAGGAATCATTCGCAATCATGCCGCCGAGCGTCGCGCGCGAACTCGTGGCCACATCGGGGCCGAAGCAAAATCCCGCCGGTTTGAGATACGTGTTCAACTGGTCCAACACCACGCCGGCGCCGACGCGCACGGTGCCGCGCTCCTTGTCAAAATCCCAGATCATGCGGTTGTGCCGCGCAAAATCCACGATGAGTCCGTCGCCAATCGCGCCACCGGAAAGACCGGTGCCGCCGCCGCGCGGGATCACCGGCAAACCTACTGTCAACGCGGCTTGGATGACGTGCGCCGCTTCCTTCGCCGTTTTCGGAAACGCCACGGCCTGCGGCTTGATTTGATATGGCGAGGCGTCCGTCGCAAAAAGCAGCCGCGTGCGTTGGTCGAAGGCGACTTCGCAATTCGCCGCGTTCAGGCTGGCCATTTGTTGCGTGGAAAGCATCGTTGCAACAAGCTATCGGCGTGACACGCGGTTGACAATTTCATTAAATCAGAACGCATGAGCGAAAATTCAGAAGCCAGGTCGGCGGACTTTTTAAAAATCAGCGGGCAGTTCAAGCTGGGTGCCCTGGTCACGGAATCATCGCATCCGGTCACGGCGAATTTGAGCGAGGTGGCCCACGGCGACATCGCGGCGGGGCTGGATCGGTTATTTGAAGCCGACGAAGACGTGCTGAAAAAATTCCGCGAGTTCGTGGAATCGGGGCGCGCGGACAGCATCGCGGCCACCGTGCTCGCCGCCCTCAAAAATGGCGGTCGCATTTTTTTCACCGGCTGCGGTTCCACGGGCCGCTTGAGCATTTTGCTGGATGCGATCTGGCGCGATTTCTGGCAGGAACAAGGCAAAAACAAAACTGAGGATGAGGCCAAGGCGGCGCGCGATTTCGAAAACCGCACGTTCAGTGTGATGGCCGGCGGCGATTATGCGCTGATAAAATCGGTGGAAGGCTTCGAGGATTTCACCGCGTTCGGAAAAAAACAGATCAACGATCTCGGCGTCTCCGCGAAAGACGTCGTGTTCGCCATCACGGAAGGCGGCGAAACTTCGTTCGTCATCGGCACGGCGTGGGCGGGCGTGGATGCGAGCGCGAAGGTTTATTTTGTTTATAACAACCCGGACGATATTTTGTGCCAGCACGTCGCGCGCAGTTGCGAAGTGATTCAAGAGACCCACATCGAAAAGATCAATCTCACGACGGGACCGATGAGCATCACCGGCTCGACCCGGATGCAGGCGACGTCGATCCAGCTCTGCGTGATGCTGACGATTTTGGAAATGGTCGTGCGCGAGCTGGCCGGCAAAGAATCGGCGGGCGTGCCCGCGCATTTTCTCCAGCGACTCGAAGACTTGTTTAAAAATTTGCGCGTGCCGGCATTGTTGGCCGGCCTGGCGAACGTCGTGGCGCTGGAAGAATCGGTGTATCGCGGCCGGCACAAGAACAGTTATTTTGCGGACCGGCTGGGCATTGACGTGCTGACGGACACAACCGAGCGTTCGCCGACGTATTGCACGCCGCCGTTCCGCAAGTTCGACGACGAAAAGGCCGCCGAGTCGTGGGCGTTTTTATTTTTGCCGGACGATTGGACGGACAACGCGTGGCAAAATATTTTAAAACGCCAGCCGCGTTGCGTGGAGTGGAGCAATGATGAAATCCGCGCGCTGGTGGAACCTGAAAAATTTGAGCGCACGCTCGAAATCGTCAGTAAAATCAAGGCGAATGAACTGATGCGTTACAAGATCGGCAGCAATGGCATCAAGTATCGTTCGCTCGTGTTCAAGGACAGCGCCATTGCGGTGATGGCCACGCGCGACACGGAGGCGGCGCGGGAATTTCAATTCAAGCAACTCGCCACCGCGCAGGTGAACAAGGCGCACACCGGCCTGATTTTTTTCGGCAGCGCGATGCCGCGCGACATCATGGCCGCCGCCGAACTGCAAGTGCTCGTGTCCGTGCCGGAAACGGATTTGCTGCTCGACGGCGTGACGCGCGTCGCCGCCAAGTTGGTGATGAACGCCGTTTCTACTTGCACGATGGTGCGGCTCGGCCGCGTGATGGGCAATTACATGGTCTGGGTCGTGCCCAGCAATTTGAAATTGATCGACCGCGCGACGCGTTACATCACGAAGCTGACGGATTTGAATTACGAAGCGGCCAACGCCCTGCTTTTTGAAATCATCGAATATGTCGAGCCACGCATGAAAGCGGACCAGGCGTATCCGCCGGTCGTGGGCATGGCGGTGTTGCGCGCCAAAAATAATTTGACCAACGAGCAGGCCGAAGCGCAGTTGCAGCCGTCGCGCGCGTAATTTTAATTCAGCCGCACGCGGTAGAAACGAATCGCGCTGGTGGCTGCCTGCGTGTCGGTGATTTGATATTGGCCGGCCGGACTTTCAAGCGGCGGCCCGAGATTGGTCCAGTTGCTGACGGACATGGAAAGATTCGTCGTGGCCAGCACGCTGAAGTTCAAGCCGGTCACGTTCGTAAAACCGATTTTGAAATTTCCATTTGTCAACCGCCCGCCGGTCAGTCGCGGCTTGGCAAAATTCAACGCATAGCCGATGACATCCAAAGTGGCAAGGTCGGCCGCCGTGAGCCGTCCGATTGCACTGGTGGAAAGGAATGCGTCAAACGAGTCAGGCGACGCGCTGTCCGCCCAATCTTGAATGTCGCCGCCATTGTTGGGGTTGAAATATTTTAGAACGGTCGTGCCGTTGTCGGTTGAAAAATAAACATTGCTGTCATTCGCGTCTAAACTTCTCGCCCCGGCGGCGGTGAAACGAAAAAGGTCGTAGGGCACGTAATCGCTTGATAAATCAAAGGTGGAGCGGCCCATGACCTCGGTCAATTCGTGTTCGGCCACACCAATGAAGTCATAGTTGGTGAAGACGGCCGCCCGGTTGGTGGGGTCAAAATTATAACTGACGGTGGATGCAAAGGTGATGCTTCCGTCACTGATCGTGTCGCGGGGATTAAGCCGGAAAATATTTGAAAAAGTTAAGGATGAAAGTTCCAAGGCTTTCGCCTCGGCGCGGGCGACATACCATGCGCCGCTCGTGGGATCGTTCGCCGGGAGGCTGGCGACGGAATTACTGTCGGCGGCGGTCGTCCGCGCCGCGCTTAAAACCGCTTTCAATTGCGGATACAAAAAGCTGCCGCTGCCCACATAATTGCCGTCACTTTCTCCCAATGCCACGTCGCTGCTGAAAAAAACGGTGACATTGACGCTGCTGGCGTTGGTATACAGCGCCTGGATTGTCTGCGTCGCGATTCCGAACGCCGTCTCGATCTGCGCCGCATTGGGCAGGCTCGTGACGCTCGCGTCGTAAGTCACATTGAAAATCAATGCGCGGGCCGAAAAAGCAAACCCCGGCAGGATCACTGAGAAAAAGGCGAGGCGGGTCCAAAATTTTTTAAACATAATGGTGGCGCGGAATTTCCGGCTGCACATTACCACCGGCATGGCGGTCGTCAACCAACTCCGCATTTTTGTCCCGACTTTGCGCTTTGAACTCGCGCCGCACCCGCATATAAATTGCGCGTGTCACAACCGGCCCAGCCCGCCATCAACGCCGCCACGCGCCTCTGCGCGGTCTATGGCTCGCCCATCGCGCATTCCGCGTCGCCCGCGATGCACAATGCCGCGTTCGCCGCGCTGGGGCTGGACTGGCGTTACCTCGCGTTTGAAGTGGACCCGAAAAATTTGCGCACCGCGATTCTGGGCGCCAAGGCGATGGGTTTTGCCGGCCTCAACCTGACCGTGCCGCACAAGTTGCTCGCCGTGGACATGGTGGACGCGCTCGACGATTCCGCCAAAAAATGGGGCGCGGTCAACACCATTAAATTTGAGGCCGGGCCGGATGGAAAAATCCGCGCCTTCGGTTTCAACACCGACGCGGAAGGTCTCGCCGTTTCGCTGGAACAAGATTTGGACATCGAACTCGCCGGCAGCCAAGTGTTGTTGCTCGGCGCGGGCGGCGCAGGCCGGACCGCCGCGTTGAAATTCGCCGAGGCCGGCGTGGAAGAATTATTCCTCGTCAATCGCACCGCCAGTAAGGCCGAGGAAATCGCCGTGGAAATCAGCGAACGTTATGCCCACGTCAAAGTCGCGGTCGGCTATCCCAAAACGAAGATTGATTTGCTGGTAAATGCGACTTCGCTGGGTTTGAAACCCGACGACGCGTCGCCGCTGGACGGAAAATATTTTTCATTCGCTCAAACCCGCGCCGTGTATGACATGATTTATCGTCCGGCGGAAACGAAATTGCTCGCCGCCGCCAAAGCCGCCGGCTGCAAAACGGCCAACGGCCTCGGCATGTTGCTCTGGCAGGGGGCGCGCGCCTTCGTCATCTGGACCGGCAAACCCGCGCCGGTGGACGTGATGCGCCGCGCGCTGGAACAAAATATCTATGGGCATTGACACCATCTTCAACGCCCACAACTGGTCGCTCGTGCCGTTTCATTTCTGGTCGCTCGTGTTCTTCGCCTTTGGCTGCATCGTCGGCAGTTTCTTGAACGTGTGCATTTACCGGATGCCGCTGGAGTTGAGCGTCGTCACGCCGCCGTCGCACTGTCCGCACTGTAAATATGCAATACCATTTTATCTAAACGTCCCGCTGCTGACGTGGCTCCTACTGCGCGGTCGCTGCAAAAATTGCGGCGCGCCCATTTCGCCGCGCTACTTCGTCGTCGAACTCCTCACCGGCCTGACCTTTTTAAGCTGCTGGCTCGCCTTCGGCCACCACTCCGCATGGCTGGCGTTCGTCTATTGCATTTTTCTGGCCGGCCTGATCACCGCCACGTTCATTGACTTTGAACATTTCATCATCCCGGACGAAATCACCTTGGGTGGCGCGGTGCTGGGCCTAGCCATTTCTTTTTTTCTGCCGCGACTGCATGACGCCACCGCGAACGGGCAGGGGATGGTGCGCAGCCTGATCGGCATCGCCGCCGGCGCGGGCATCGTCTACGCCATCTTGCGGTTGGGAAAATTATTGTTCGGCCGCCAGCACCTGAAACTCGCGCCGGACACCAAGGTGGTTTTTTCCGAAACCGCGCTCTGCCTGCCCGACAAGGAAATTCCCTACGAAGAATTTTTCTACCGCAAGACCGACGCGATTGTTTTGCAGGCGCGCCGCGTCGAACTCATTGACCGCAGCTATCAAAACGTGACCGTGCGGCTCTCGCCGTCGGCGCTCATCATCGGCGACGAAAAAATCAATCCCGAAGACGTCGCTCACCTCGAAGCCATCTGCGCGGAAATCATCGTCCCGCGCGAGGCGATGGGTTTGGGCGATGTGAAATTCATGGGAGCCATCGGCGCCTTCATCGGCTGGCAAGGCACGCTGTTTTCGTTGATGGTCAGTTCCATGATCGGTGCCGCCGTCGGCATCGTTTTAATTATTTTGGGTAAACGCGAATGGTCTTCGCGGATGCCCTACGGGCCTTACATTGCGCTGGCCGCCGTGCTCTGGCTGTTCGGCGGCAAAAATTTGTTTCACGCCATCTTTGCGTTTTAACCGGCTGCCACTTCACGCGCAGTGGTTGTTTCGATTTTACCATCTTGGAGACCGCGAAGAGTTTCTTTTAATTTCATTTATGCACGCTTAAAAACTTGTTACACAAAGAGCGTCCGCCCGCGGCGGGTTAAGCCACGATTTTTTATGAAAAGCAAACGAGGTTTGATTCCAGTTTATTTGTTACTGACGCAGCTGCTGTCAGCCTTCAACAGTGACGCCCAGCCTGTCATTAAAATTGCCGCCGGGCAGAACCATGGTTTTTTTCTTAAAAGTGACGGCAGTCTTTGGGCCATGGGATTGAACAATAGCGGACAATTGGGCGACGGCACCTACAACCAAACCAATTATCCGGAACAAATTGTGAGCAGCAATGTCACGGCGATTGTTTCCGGCGCACAATCCTCCCACAGCCTGTTTCAAAAAAATGATGGGAGTTTGTGGGCGATGGGGCTCAACCTTTCCGGGCAATTGGGGGATGGGACTTATACCACCACCAATCGGCCGGAGCGAATTGTGACCAACAATGTCACCGCGCTGGCCGCCGGCGACAGCCACAGCCTTTTTATAAAGACCGACGGTAGTTTATGGGCCATGGGCTTTGATACCGATGGTCAACTGGGTGATGGAACTTACAATCCTACCAACCGGCCAAAGTTGATTGTGACCAGTAATGTTATGGCGGTCGCGGCGGGATATGAACGCAGCCTTATTCTCAAAAATGACGGCAGTCTCTGGGGCATGGGCGGAAATGCCAATGGTGATTTGGGCGGAAACGTTGTCGGGAGAACGAATCAGCCTGTCTTGATTTTGTCGAACAATGTCGCGGCGATGGCTGCCGGATACGACCACAACTTGATTCTTAAGACCGATGGCAGTCTCTGGGGCATGGGTGACAACAGTTATGGCCAGTTGGGCGACGGCACTTATAATAACACCAACAGCCCGGAACGGATTTTAGCCAGCAATGTCGTGGCGATTGCCACGGGCAGCTACTTCAGCCTTTTTCTCAAAAGCGACGGGAGTCTTTGGGCCATGGGTAACAATGGCGACGGCCAGTTAGGTGATGGCACTTACAATTCCACAAACCGTCCCGAACAGATTGTGGCTGGCCATGTCGTGGCCATCGCCGCAGGCGACGGACACAGCCTGTTCCTCAAGAACGATGGCAGCCTGTGGGCGATGGGCAACAATTCGTATGGCCAGTTGGGCGACGGGACGGTAAATAATAATACGAACCGACCTGAACAAATTCTGGCGGCTTATGATCAAATCTCCCCCCATCCTTTGACCGGCGGCAATGTTCAATTCACTTTTGTGGGCATCGTCGGCGCGAATTACGCGCTGGACCGTTCGTTCAGGCTGGCCCCGGCCAACTGGGTGCCGCAGGCCACAAATGCCGCCAACTCTATCGGCGCGCTCAACTTCACGAACACACCCAAACCGGCCACCAATAATTTCTGGCGCATCCGCTGGGTGCCTTGAAATTAAAATGGCAGCGCAGCGAGCCCATTCATTCTCATTCGGCGGAATTTAATTAGAGCCGAATTACCCGGTGGTCAGGTCACTGAAGCTGCAAATACGCGCGGCTGCCGTCATGGCGCAGACTGTCCGGCGCGGCGTTTTTGAAAAACAATCTGCCCGCCTCCACCTTGCCGGTTTCAATCAAATATTTCTGCGCGGCTTTCGCGCGGCGGGCGGCGAGCGTCGCCAAATCGGCATCGCTGACCGGAAATGTCGCCAGCAACACTGCTTCCATCGGATCGGGCGGCGGCACCAATTTCGTGAACGGCCCACCGGCAACTTTGGGTGTCGTCGCGAGAAGCGTTGCCGCCCGCAGCATCTGCGCGCCTTTTTGCGCAGTAACGCGACGCGGCAGCACCTGCGCCGCGTAAGCCGCCAGATTGGTGTCGGCCGCAAACAGTTCCGGCGTGATTTTTTTATCCGCCAGCGCCTCGTTGTAAAATTTCTTCACATAATGCGCACGGTCGTCAAACGAAAGCACCAGATGATCCACGGAATTCGTGGCCTGCTCGGTCTTGCGCAGCTTCAGCCATTTGCGCGTGCGGATCTCCCGGTCCAGCGCGGCGCGTTGCAAACCCTCATGGTCGCCCGCCGGATCAATGCTCCCGCTGATCTCCAACTTGAGCGCGGGCCGCGCCGCGAGCGCCTTCGCGAGCGAATCCAACTTAGTTTTGTCGGCCACGGTCAATTCCGCGCTGCCCGGCGCAAAATCCTGATAACCGAGTTCCTCCCCGCCGCCGCCAAACGCCGCGCCCAGCAGGGAGAACGGCGAGGTCGCCACTTTTTCCAAAATGTTCACGATCACGCGCAGGACGACTTTGCCGATGCGGAATTTGGGATCGCTCAAATCACCTTCGACCGGCACGTCCAAAACAATTTTGCCTTCGCGATCTTTCAGCAACGCGATGGCCAGTCGCACCGGCAGATGCGTCGCGTCCTGGCTCGCCACCTTCTCGCCAAAATTAAACTGGTCGAGCGTGATGACGTTTTTCGCCGTGAGTTTTTTGCCGACAAGCTCGTAATCAAGATCGAGATTTAATTTTCCCTCGGAGATGCCGTAGCCCGCAAACTTGCCGGCATACGGACTGGTGGGCGTCAAATCCACGTCCTTGACGGAAATTTTGATCGTGTTCGTCTGCGCGCCGTTGAGCGGATTGATGGTGCCGCTGATGGCGACGGGCCCGACGCCGTCCACTTTGGCGTGCAGATCCACAATCGCGTGTTGCAAATCTTCCGTGGAAAGGCCGGTGATGCTGCCGTTGACCGCTTGAATGGAGAGGTTCACATCGGGCGTGAGCGAACGGTCGCTGAAACGGATCGCCGTGTTGGTGATGACGATGGCATCAATGGAAATTTCCATCGCATTGTTCGTGGCGGTGGCGGTTTCCGGTGGCGCCACGTTTTTTACCGTGGCGGTTTTGGTGTCGCCGGCGACGGGCGCCTTGGTGTTCGTCAACTTGAGAACATTTAGCAAATTGATGGTCTTGTTGGTCTCGATGATCACTCGGGCGTAAGCATTATCCACATCAATTTCGCTGATCGCGATGAGCGGCGGATTCAGATTCGCATTGATGCCTTTGAAGCGGAGCGCGTCCCACGTCACCAGATCTTCGCCAAACGCGCCGTCCACGGTGTGAAAATTTTCGAGACTCGAATCGCCGTGAAACGAGACCACGGGCAGGCCGTTGACCTGCGAGCGCAAGCGCACGAGACCGTGCAGATTCACCTCGCTGCCGAGCACGAACAAATCCACTTTCGGCGCGAGGTAAGTGTCCAGTGTGGTGAGGTCAAGATGGTCCAAATCCATCTGCACGTTGGCGGTCATCGGCTCGAAGCCGGCAGTCGTGTTGATATGGATGGCGCCGTTGGTGTTCCAGCGCAGGGAAAAATTCGCCTCGAGATTCGTGCCGGCAAGATTGGAAAGATTTTTGGCGCCGAGCGTGATGTCGCTCAAATCCAGTTTGGCCGGACGCGCGTTCACATAGTCTTCGAGATGCAGCGAACAATTTGTGACGGCGATGTTGCGCACGGTGCCGCTCCACTCATTCGTGCTGTTGAGCAGCAGGGCGACGGCGTTGGTGACCGAGCGGAGCAAAAATAAAATTCCGCCTGGCGCATTCGTGGCGGATGCCGACGGTTTGGAAAGTTCCACGACGTTGACTACGGCATCCTTGTCGCGGTTAAGAAAAATTTTTGCGCCCGCGAGATTGACCCAGTCAATGCTGGCGGTGCGGTTCTGCAAATCCACGTTCGCGCCCGTGACGGAAAACAGCGGCAACTCCACGATGTTACTGGTGTCCCCCGGAACGCCGAGCTTCAGATCGCGCAGCGCAAAAGCCGAGTCCTCCACGGCGGTGATGCGATTGCTGGCGCTCAATTCGATGTGATATTTCGTGTCCAACGCCACCGAGCCGCTGCGGATTTGAAACCGCACGAGGTCCTGATACAGCGGCGCGTATTTATTGAGGGTAAAATTAAACAGCTTCAACTCGCCTTCGGAACGCAGCGGGTCGAGGTAAAAAAATCCGCTCCAGGAAATCATTTCACCGGCGTCGGTCGTGCCGGTGAAGGCGTAGGGGTTCTTGTTGTCCGGGTCGGTGCGAAAATTATCCAGCGAAAGATCGAGCGGACCGACGATGCGCTTGAACGGTTCGCGCGTCGTGAAATCCGCCAGCGCGGCCGAAGCCCGGCCAATGTGCAACCGCTCCACATGCAGGATGAGCGGTTCGCTGGGTTTGCTTGTTTTGGCGGATGCGGCGGGAGCGTTTGTGGAAAATTTTGCGAGGATGTCGGAAAAATTAAACGTGCCGTCCTTGTTCATGCGCACCGAGACGAACGGTTTGCGGGTGCTGATTTCCTTGAACACCCACGCCTTGCCGAAAAATGATGAGAGCTGGAAATTCACATAAACTTCGTCCCACGAAACGAACGGTTCGCCGTCCTTGTCCTTGATGAGGAGGCCATCCACCGTGGCGGAAAGCACGAAGGGATTTATTTTGACGCTGGCGATGGAGACGTCGCGGTCCAGTTGACGGGAAATCTGTTTCACCGCCACGCTGCGAATGATGGGCGGCAGAACCAGAAATCCGACAATCGCATAAAGCAAAACCAATGCGAGCGCCCAGAAAAAAAGTTTGCGCCGCCTGGCCGTGAGTGAATTCCGAAAAGTCGCCTTCATAATCGAATGCCATCAGCATCCGCAGAATTCAGGCCTGCGTCAACGTTTCGCGTGCTGCGAACGCGCTGCCAGCGCGGCTTTAAATGGCGAAGTCTGTGTATTCCGGCTTTGCCGCCTCGGTCGGCGCGGCCAACATGCCCGCCGCCACCGTCGCGTTCGTGCCTGGCTCGATCAGGATGAACGAGCCGGTCAGCCGGTTCGTCGAGTAGCCGTCATACACCAGCGGCTTGGCCGTTTTCAAACGGATGTAACCGATGTCGTTCATCGCCAGCGCGGCGGGCGCCGGTTCCAATTCCAGCGTGTCGAAATTGATTTTGCTTTCGAGCTGCGTCACCACCGCCTGCACGGTTTGCGTCGTGTGCTTGAGAAAATATTTTTTGCCCGGCTGCAACGGCCGCAGATGCATCCAGCAGACGCGCGCCGACAATTCCGCGCTGCGCCCCGGCAGATTTTCCAGCCCAACAATCATGTCGCCGCGGCTCACGTCAATGTCGTGCTCCAGACAAAGCGTGACCGATTGCGGACAAAACGCTTCGACGAGCGAATCGCCGTAAGTCCAAATTTCTTTGACTTTCGTCTTGATGCCGATGGGGAGGACGACCACCTGTTGGCCGCGGCGCAAAATGCCGCTGGCAATCTGGCCGCTCAGGCCGCGAAAATCATGCAGCGCCTTGTCGGTCGGATTGTTCGGCCGGTTGACCCATTGCACGGGAAAACGGAACGCGCTCAAATTCCAGTCGCTCGCGATGTGGACATTTTCCAAGTGGCCCAACAAAGTCGGACCTTCATACCACGGCGTGTGTTTCGACGCGTCCACGACGTTGTCGCCGTTGAGCGCGCTCATCGGAATAAATTTCACGTCGCGGAACACATCGAGCTTCGGCAGGAAATCCTCGATTTCGTCGCGGATCTCCTGAAAGCGTTCCTGTTTCCAATCCACCAGATCCATTTTATTGATCGCGATGACCAGATGCGGAATGCCGAGCAGTGCCGCAATATAAGTATGCCGGCGCGTTTGTTCGATGACGCCCTGCCGCGCGTCCACCAGCACGATGGACAGATTCGCGGTGCTCGCGCCCGTGACCATGTTGCGCGTGTATTGCACATGCCCGGGCGTGTCGGCGACGATGAACTTGCGTTTCGGCGTGGCGAAATAGCGATAGGCCACGTCAATCGTGATGCCTTGCTCGCGTTCGGCGCGCAGGCCGTCGGTGAGATTCGCCAGATTAATTTGCCCGCCACCGGTGATCGCGGCGGATTTCTCCATCGCCTCGATCTGGTCTTCCATCAGCGACTTGGAATCATAAAGCAAACGGCCGATGAGCGTGGACTTGCCGTCATCAACACTGCCGCACGTGTTGAAGCGCAAAAGTTCGATGGGATGTTGCGTGTTTGGCATGGCTCAAAAATATCCGGCTTTTTTTCTGTCTTCCATCGCGGCTTCGCTGGCCTTGTCATCCGCACGCGTGCCGCGCTCGGTCACGCGCGCGGCGGCGACTTCGGCGATGATGTCGTCAATCGTGTCGGTCTTCGATTCGATCATGCCGGTGCTGATCATGTCCGCAATCGTGCGCACGCGGACGACGAGTTTCTTGACCGGCTCGTTCGGTTTCGGCCGCGCGCCGGCAAACGGATCGGGCTTGGTCGCATCGATGTGCGGCGGCGGCACCGCCAGCCACTGGCCGCCATGCCAAAAACATTCGCGCTCATGTGAAAAATAAATGGTCGGCACCGCGAGATTTTCTTTTTTGATGTATTGCCAGACGTCCATCTCGGTCCAATTGTTGATCGGATACGCGCGGATGTTTTCGCCGGGGTTCAAGCGGCCATTATAAATGTTCCAAATTTCCGGCCGCTGGTTTTTCGGATCCCATTGGCCGAACGAATCGCGGAAGCTGAAGAAACGTTCCTTGGCGCGGGCTTTTTCCTCGTCGCGCCGCGCGCCGCCGATGGCGCAGTCGAATTGAAATTCTTCAATGGCCGACAACAGCACGGGAGTTTGCAGTTGATTGCGGCTGACCTGGCCGGGGGTGGGATGCGCGATGCCTTTCTTGAACGCCTCGTCAACCGTGCGCACGATCAGGTTCACCCCGAGTTCCTTGGCGCGCCGATCGCGAAACTCAATCAGTTCGGGAAATTCATGGCCGGTTTCGACATTCAAAAACGGCATCGGAATATCGGACGGCCGAAACGCCTTTTCCGCGAGACGCAAAAGACAGATCGAATCTTTGCCGCCGGAAAAGAGCAGGGCGGGGCGTTCAAACTCCGCGGCGACTTCGCGCATGACGTGAATCGCCTCGGTTTCGAGATACTGCAAATGATCCAAATGGTAGCTGCTCATGAATTACGAGCCACGGATTAAACACCGGCTGAACACGGAAGAAAATTCCAATCTTTGTTCCACCGACCTTGATCCGGAGCAAAATTAAACTTTTTCGACGGCTTGGCCGCCCCACGCGGCGTGCAAGCCGCACTCACGTTTTTCATCCGCCTTGGCGGGATCGAAATAATCCCATTCGTTCGGCAGGTGGTGCTGCCGCAAATAATTTTCCATGTCCGCATCGCTCCAATAAAAAAGCGGGCTGACTTTGATCGTGTTGAAATTTCCATCCGCCACCACGATGTCAAGGCCGGCGCGATTGGGGTTTTGCACTTTGCGCAAAGCCGTGAGCCAGATCGTCGGCGCGAGTTCCTTCATGCCGCGTTGAAATGGTTCCAGTTTCATCGCGGTGCTGAAGGCTTTGATGCGCTCCTCATTTTCCGGCGTCGGCTCCGGCATGCCGCCGAACGCGGCGTCGTAATGCGCCGCGGTCATTTTTGGAATGAACGCCTTGATGTTCAGCTTGAGTAATTTTTTTACCTGCTCGGCGTGAACATAAGTTGCCGGACGATTGTAGCCGTGATCCACCCAGAGCACGGGAATGTCCGGCTGCACCTGCGTGGCGAGATGCAAAATCACCGCTTCGTAAGGCCGGTAATTGGTCGAGACAATTGCGCGGCCCTTCGCCTGCGCGATGGCCCACTTGATGATTTCCAGCGGCGACTTGGAGCGCAGCTCGACGTTCGCCTGCGAAATTTGTTCAGATGTCATGGGCAACAAAATTTAATTGGTCGCGGATTTTTCTTTCAAAAACACGCGGTCGCACCAGTCACCGAAGCGCTCATTGGCGTTTCGCTCCTTGGCAAAGCGCGCGAGCACCGGACGCAATTCGGTTTCAATTTCCGGATCTTTGATGACGTCCTTCCAGACGCGGTTGAGGCGTGTGCCTGAAACGTCGCCGCCCAGCCAGACCTGATAACGGCCGGGCGCTTTACCGACGAAGGCGATTTCGGCCATGTAAGGCCGCGCGCAACCGTTCGGGCAACCGGTCGAGCGGATAATAATTTCTTCGCTGCCGAGGCCCAGGTCGTCGCAAACTTTTTGCAGCCGGTCAATCAAGCCCGGCAGATAGCGTTCGGATTCCGCGAGGCCTAAGCCACAGGTCGGCAGCGAGGGACACGCCATCGAAGCCGCGTGCAAAACGCTCGTTTGGTTTTCCGTCTTCACGCCATACGCGGCGAGCAGCATGTTGATCGGATGTTTGTCTTCCTCGGAAACATTGGCGAGAATGACATTTTGATTCCCCGTCAAACGAAATTCGACCGATTGAAACGCGTCGGCGATGTGGCGCAACGCGGTTTTCATTTTCAGTCCGCCTTGATCCTTGACGCGGCCCATCGAGACGAACAGGCCGAGAAACCATTTTCCATCCGTGGCTTTGCGCCAGCCAAGCAGGTCGGCAGTCGTGGTAAATCGGTAAGGTTTTGCCGGCGCGAGCGTGATGCCGGCGCGCGAGTTGACCTCGTCTTGCATGAATTTCACGCCGCGCTCGGCGACGACATATTTCAGGCGCGCATGTTTGCGATCCGTGCGGTCGCCAAAATCGCGATGAATGGTCAGCACCGCTTTAGCCACTTCCACCACTTTGTCCGGCGTGAAGAAACCAATCACGTCTGCGAGACGCGGGTAGGTCGCATCGTTGCCATGACTGCGGCCCATGCCGCCGCCGACCGCGAGGTTGTAGCCGACGAGTTTATCATTTTCGACCACTGCGATGAAGCCAAGGCAGTTGGTGAAAACATCCAGGTCGTTCACCGGCGGAATGACGAAGGCGATTTTAAATTTGCGCGGCAAATAAGTCTGGCCGTAAAGCGGGTCCACGAAATTTTTATTTTCCGCCGCTTCATTATCGAGCTGCACGCCATCGATCCAAATCGAGTGATAGGCCTTCGTGACCGGCGCGAGCGCGAGCGCCACTTTATTCGCGTCCGCCAGGACTTGTTCGCGCGCCTGCGTGTAGGCGGGCGTGGGCGCGGCCATGACGTTGCGGTTCACGTCGCCGCACGCCGCGAGCGTGGAGAGCAACGCTTCATTGATCTTGGCCACGAGCGGACGCAATCCCGCCATCACGACGCCGTGGAATTGAATGCTCTGGCGCGTGGTGATGCGCAGCGTGTTGTTGCCGTATTTCGTCGCCAGCGCGTCGAAAACGGTCCACTGATTCGCGGTCATCACGCCGCCGGGAATGCGCCCGCGGATCATCATGATGTATTTCTTGCCGCTCTTGCGCAGGTCGCGGTCGTCCTGCTGATACGAGCCGTGAAATTTCAGGAATTGATTGTCGTCGTCCGAGAAATGGTCGTTGGCCGGATCGTTGAACGTCGCGGCAATCGTGCCGGCCAAGGTGGGAATGGCGGCCTTGATTTCTTCGTTGTGTGTCAGTTTGACTGGCGCTTCAGTGGTCATAAACGGATTGTCAGGATAACTTGCCTTCGGTTCCGGTTCAAGCGCGCTTAAAGATGACTTTTTCACCCGCAGAAGAAATAGTCTACGTGGCGGGCACAAATTTTTGAAGCAATTTCGTCAGCCCGAACAAAGCGAGGAACAAAACGCCCAACCAGCGCGGGCTTTGCGGCGCGACGGCGAGCCAGTCCACAAAAACAATTCCCGCGAGCAGATTGGAAACCAGTTGCCCCACGTTCACCGCGCCGCCGGCAAAAATTGGCCGGGCGCAACGGGCCAGCCAGAGCACCAGCACGATCGCCAGCCACGCGGCGCGCAGGCGAAAACTGCCGGTGTTCATCACCATTGCCAAAAAAATTGGCGCGACCAATAAAAAGAGCGACCAAAACGGTATCGGTCCCCGACTGCTTTCGCGCCGGGCCACATAGCTCAAGCCCACGATGTAGCCGGCCAGCGCAGCGCCGCAAAAAATCGGCTGGCCGTTCAAGCCGCGCGCGCCCGCCGCGCCGGCGACCACATACACCCAGAAACGGCACGCACCCATCAGCCACGGCGCGGCGGTGAAAATTTTGTGCGTGGCATCGTAAAGCAGAATAAAAAATGTCAGCAACAGGGCGGCGATGGCGGCGACTTTGCCGCAAAAAAACAAAAGTAAAATTCCCAGTGCGAGCTGGCCGAAACCACCGTGCCAGACGAGTTGCGCGGCGATCTTGCCGGTGGGAATCGGGCGCTCCGGGCGGCGTTGGCGGTCGAACTCCTCATCGAACGCATCGTTTAAAAACATGCCGCCAGTGTAGAGAAGGCTGATGCCGATGAATAAAAATGGCAGGCGCGCGACGTTGCCGCCGCCGCCGAGCCACCAGCCGGCGAGGCAGTTCGACCAGACCGTCGGCAGATTCGACACGCGACCCAAGATCAGCAAGGTGCGCCAGGCGGCAAAATTCATTTTCAATTAGGAAAGCAGGAAAATCGGAAAAAGCAAACGAGGTTAATCAAGCCGGTGGAAAGAAAAACCAGCGCGCGTGTTGTTTTTATTCTTGAATTCCCAGTCCGCGTTCGGCGAGTCGCGCGAGCGTCCATTCATATTCTGCCACCAGTTGGGCGACGACATTTTGCGATTTCAATTCTGGCGGCAACACTTCCCAAGTGTAGGTTTCCATTTCGAGGTGCGCGCACAATTTCGGATTTTCCGCGAGCCAATCCAGCGTGCCGAGCAGATGGTCGTTGGTGTTTTCAAATGGCTTCGCCGCAGCGGCGTGCAGCGGAACGTGAAAATGAATGCGCCATTCTTCCAATTTGGAATTTCGAATTTCGAATTCCGAATTTGTCGTGGCTAGCGCATCGGGCAGGTCGCGGTAAAAATGTAATTTGCCATTTTTGTCGCGCGCGCTGACTTGATGCAGATAAACACCGTCGGCAAATTTTTTCAGTTCTGCGCGCGCGGCGGGCGTGGGTAAAACTTTGAGCGCGGAACTCAAATGCAGTTTGCTGATCTTGATGCCGGCGGCGCGGAGCGCATTCAACGCGGTGCGCGGTTCCTCGAATTCCACGGCGAAATGGCAGGTGTCATAATTGACGCCGAGGAATTCTTCAAGCCGCGGGTCGTTTTTTTGCTCGGCGCGCAATCGTTCAAAAAACCCGATCGTCTCGGCGGAATTTTCCAGCAGACCGAGTGGCTCCGGTTCGAGACCGAGATGCAGCCGGCGTTTGGATTTTTCACTGACGCGCGCGATGTGTTCGACGCAGCGGAAAATATTTTTGCGGATTTCGGTTTGCTGTTCGCGCGTGGTGATAAATTCCTTGAACGAGCCGGGCACGGTGCTGACGCTGCCTTCGATGCCGGCGGGCAGCAGTTCCGCGAGCAGGTCGAAAAGCAAATTGGTGTAGGCGAGGCGTTCGGGCGCGGTCCAATCGGGGCGGTAAACCTGTTCCTTGACGCGCGTGCCGTGAAACTGGCCGAACGGAAAACCGTTGATCGTGAAAATGTAGCAGGAATTTTTGTCCAGCCAGCGCTGAAATTCCAAAAGGGTTTCGCGATGGGATAATTCAACCGCCGCTTGGTTGCTCAAGCGAAGGCCGATGGCGAAGGGCGCGTGCGGGCAGATTTTTTCGCGGACGGCGAGCGTATATTTTTCCAGCGCGGCGAAGGTTTCCGGCCACGTTTCGCCGCGATGGATATTGGTGCAATAGGCGAGGTGGAGGCCATGGCGGAGTTTCATGATGTCGGTGCGACGAAGATGCGCGCAAAGATATTCTTTGCAAAGCGCAAACGGCGTTGACAGCTGACATAACGCGGTTTAGTCTCAAGAAAACTGCAACCAATCATGTTACTTCGCATCAGTTTAATTGTGGCCATCCTGGCCGGACTCGGCGCCGGTGTGGTGTCGTATTTGGAAGTGTCCGACAAGATCCCCGTGCTTACGAAGCAGCGTGATGACGAGCATACCGCCAAGGTAACCGCCTTGGGCGACCTGGCCAAAACCCGGACGGAACTGAAAAAAACGCAGGGCGAACTTTCGCAGACGCAGACCGAACTCGCGGACACGAAAAAAGAGCGTGACGCCCAAATCGCCCGCGCCGATGCCCAAAATAAACGGGCGGACACGCTGGCCGATCAATTGACCAAGGCGACGTCGGAACGCGATGATGCGCAAAATCAGCTCGCCTCTTTCACCGCCACCGGCTTGACTCCGGATCAAGTGGTTAGACTCAATAAAAATCTTAAGGATGCGCGGATGGAAATCGAAGCCATCACGGGCGAAAAAGTGGTTTTGCTCCGCACCATCACCCGCCTCACCAATGAACTGAACAAATACATCGGGCCGGAAGATTATGTGAAACTGCGCGCCGATCTGCACGGGAAAATTCTGGTCGTGGATCCGAAGTGGGATTTTGTCGTGCTCGACATTGGCGAAGATCAAGACGTGATTCCCGGCGGCGAACTGCTCGTTAGCCGCGAAGGCAAGCTCGTCGCCAAAGTCGTCGTTCGCAGCGTGCAAAAAGACCGCTGTATCGCCAACCTGATTCCCGGCTGGAAGCTCGGTGAGATGATTGAAGGCGACGTCGTCACGCCCGCGCATCCAGCCCCACCGTCCTCCTAGAATGAAAATCCGCGCGACACATCTGCTGTTGCTGCTGGCCTTGGCGGCGCTCGCCGGGATTGTTTCCGGTTGCGCTTCTGAAGAAGCCGACAATTCCTCCGTGCGGCCGTGGAACGCACCGGCCAGTTGGGAAACTGGTGGTGCGCTCAACGGAATGGATAACCAGCATCGTTAGGCTTGGCGGCGGACGCAGCGGTTCGGTGTCAGAATAAAATTCACCTTCGCGTCGTGCGGCTCAGCGGGAATTTTTTCCAGCAGTTGAAAATCGTAGCTCACGCCGCATTTTATCCCGCTCGTCTCGACCAATAGCCGGTCGTAAAATCCACGGCCACGACCGAGCCGGTTTCCGCTGAAGTCAAACGCCATTCCCGGCACGAGCACGAGATCAAACTTATCGAGCGCGATTTCCGCGCAGCTCGCTGCCGGTTCGCGCACGCCGAATTTGCCGGTCACAATTTCCGTCGCCAGATGATTTAAGATGCGCGCACCGTAGGTTTTTTTCGCCGCGTCAAAAAAGGGCAGGGCGCAGGTGACGCCCACGGCCATGGAAAGTTCCAACACCGGCCAGATGTCCAATTCGTCTGCCAGCGGCGCGAAAAACAAAATCGTGGACGCGCTCGGCATCTGGGTTTTCAGGCGTTCGCCCAGTTCGATGGATTCCACCGCGCGCACCGCCGGTGAAATTTTTCCCAGCCGTTCACGCATCAGCGTGCGCACGGCGGCTTTCAATTCCGGTTCGCTCATTTTATTTTTGTGCGCGCAGTTTGGCAAATTCCCCGCGCCATTTTTCCACGCGTTCCTTGATTTTTTTTTCCACGCCTTGATCCGTCGGCTCGTAATAAATTTTTTCCGCGCCGAGATAATCCTGCGCGACAAAATGTTCCTGGCCGTTGTGCGCGTATTCGTAGCCGACGCCGTGGCCGAGTTTTTTCGCGCCGGCGTAATGGCCGTCGCGCAAATGTTCCGGCACGGCCAGCGTGCGGCCGGATTTCACGTCGGCGAGCGCCGCGTCAATCGCCGTGATGGCGCTGTTGCTTTTGTTCGCGGTGGCGATGTAAATCGTCGCCTCGGCCAGCGGAATCCGCGCTTCCGGCCAGCCGACAAATTCCGACGCGGCGAGACACGCGTTCGCCAAAACCAAAGCCATCGGATCGGCGAGACCGACATCTTCCGCCGCGCAAATAATAATCCGCCGCGCGATGAAGCGCGGGTCTTCGCCGGCGTGGATCATTTTCGCGAGCCAGTAAAGCGCGGCGTCGGGATCGCTGCCGCGCATGGATTTGATGAACGCGGAAATGGTGTCGTAATGCGCGTCGCCGTCGCCGTCATAAACGACGGCTTTTTTCTGGATGCTCTGTTCGGCGACTGCCAGCGTGATTTTTATTTCGCCATTTTGATCGGGCGAAGTCGTAAGCGCGGCGATTTCGAGCGAGTTGAGCGCCTTGCGCGCGTCGCCATCGGCAAGTTTGGCGAGATGGCGCAAGGCGTTTTCGTCCGCAGAAATTTTCAAATATCCGAGGCCGCGTTCATCGTCTTTCAGCGCGCGTTGCAACAGCGAAAATAAATCTTCCTCGGTCAGCGGGCGCAGTTCGAAAATTTGCGAGCGCGAGACGAGCGGCGAATTGACGAAGAAGAATGGATTGTGCGTCGTCGCACCAATCAGCCGGATCACGCCGCTCTCGACATCCGGCAGCAACACGTCCTGCTGCGATTTGTTGAAGCGATGGATTTCATCAATGAAAAGAACCGTGGTCGCCCCGGTGTTTTCCAGGCGGTTCGCGGCGGCGGAAAGCACGCGGCGCATGTCGGCGACATTGGATTCGACGCCGCTCAAACGTTCAAATTTTGATTTGGTCTGCCGGGCGATGATTTGCGCGAGCGACGTTTTGCCGGTGCCCGGCGGACCGTAAAAAATCAGCGATTGGATGCGGTCGGCTTCAATTGCGCGGCGCAATAATTGGCCGGGTCCGAGAATGTGCGACTGGCCGGCGTATTCGTCGAGGTGGCGCGGCCGCATCCGCGCGGCGAGCGGCTGGCTTTTGAAAATGTCGGGTGCCGCCGCGATTTTTTCTGCCGGTGGTTTTTCAACCGGAGCGGAAAACAAATCAGTGCGCGACATGGAGGGAATTTAGCATCGGAAGCGGCCGGTCCAAAATAAAAAAGCCCGCATCGGGTGGCGGGCTTTGATTTCAAATGTGAAAGGTCACAATTGAAATCTTGAAAGAACCCCCGCCATTGCCGTGTCGATGTTATCCTTTGAACATGTATTGCTACATGTGGAACTTGCCGGGCGATTTTCGACTTCCAGTTAAGGCGTGTCGGCCACCGTCCCGCTTGCTCCGTGATCGTTTAACTTACGGTTCAAGGATTTGATGCGAATCACGAACAGGGCAGGGAAATTAATTTTTCAAAAGAGCAATTTGCCTGATTAAGTAATCGTCCCGAACCCGATTTTACTCAAGGAAAAATTTGGGAAAAATTTTCGTTTTTCACCGGCAAAAGCTTGCCTTCGCTTTTTTGCGGGAGTTTAATTAACACCTTGTCCCATGCTTCCGGGAAATTCCGCCGTTTTTTTGCCGGCTTCGCCGCGACCGTCAGGCTTTGGGAGACCGACCATTCGCTGGGTTTCGACGCACCAGACTTTCAGTCGTAGGCAGCGGAAAATATCCGCCGGATGCAGCGAGGTGGTCTTCGGTTTGGACAGTTGGGGAATGGCGTGAAAAACTTCCGGCAGCCGATAGAACGGGACGCGATGATTCAGATGATGGATGTGGTGATAGCCGATGTTGGCCGTGAACCACGCCATGATTGGACCCGTTTTCATGAAGCTGGAGGACTCCAGCGCGGCTTTTTCGTAAGCCCAGCCGGCGCGGTCATAAAATGAAACGCCGGGGAAATTATGCTGCGCGTAAAATAAATAAGCGCCGATCGCGCTGGCGATGAAATAGGGAATGATGATGGTGAGCAGCAGCGCCGACCAACCGAAGAAAAATGTCACCAACACGGCCAGCGAGAGATGGAGGACCGTGGCGATCAGGCAATCGTAATGTTCCCGCGGATTGTTGAAAAAAGGATAGACGGACATGCCCCAAAAAAACACGAAGACGTAGCCGAAGAGGATGGTCAGCGGATGCCGCATGAACAGGTATTCAAAACGCGTTCGCCGCGAGGATCGAAGATACTCGGCGCGCGTCATGATCGGATACGAGCCGATGTGCGCGCTCCGGAGCTTGGAATTATGCTTGTGATGATAGTTGTGCGACGCACGCCAAATGCTGCTCGGACTCAGCGACAACATGCCGAAGCCGCGCATCAGATATTCCGCCAGCCGCGACTTGGACAAAATGGCATGATGCTGCTGGTCATGGTAAATCACAAAAAGCCGGAGCAGCAGTAAACCGGAAAGCACGCTGCAAATAATTTTTCCAACCACGTTGAAATTCCACAGCGTGCCTGCCACGGCGGCAGCCAAGAGGAAGGCCGTCGAGAGGACGACCCACCAGCTTTTCGCCGTGTGATCCGCCGCGTATGGCCGCGTGGCCAGTATGAGTTCTTTGCCTGAAAGCATGTTGATTCTGAAAGATGATAGCATCATGCGAAAACGATCGTTTGTCCATCACGACTTCAAAAGATTTTGGCTGCCATTGCAAGTGTTTTGCCTTTTTGGCGGATGATCCCAACCGCACACGCCGTCACCGCACAAATTCCAACTCGCTTTTGTTCGCGGGTTCCTGCTAACTTCTTCGTTCCATTTTGCCATGATGACCAGCACCCAGATCCGCCAGTCGTTCCTCGATTTTTTCAAGTCGAAGGCGCACACCATCGTGCCGTCCTCGAGCCTCCTGCCCGATTCGCCGAACCTTTTGTTCACGAACGCTGGCATGAACCAGTTCGTCCCGATTTTTCTCGGCCAGACCAAATGCCCTTACACGCCCGGTCGCGCCGCCGACACGCAGAAGTGCATCCGCGCCGGCGGCAAGCACAACGACCTCGACGACGTCGGCCTCGACACCTATCACCACACGTTTTTCGAGATGCTCGGCAACTGGAGCTTCGGCGATTATTTCAAGCGCGAGGCGATTGACTGGGCGTGGGAACTCGTCGTCGGCATCTGGAAGTTTCCGCCAAAACGCCTTTACGCCACCGTTTACAATCCTGACAAATCCAAGAACGATCCGAGCGAATTCGATCAAGAAGCGTGGAATTTCTGGGCGGAAAAATTTCGCAGCGTCGGACTCGATCCGGCGATTCACATCGTCAACGGCAACAAGAAGGACAATTTCTGGATGATGGGCGAAACCGGCCCGTGCGGTCCGTGCTCCGAACTGCACGTTGATCTCACGCCCGCCGGTGATACTCGCGGAAGCCTTGTGAACAAAGGCGATGCGCGTTGCATCGAAATCTGGAATCTCGTCTTCATCCAGTTCAACGCGAATCCTGACGGCACGTTTTCGCCGCTGCCCGCCAAGCATGTGGACACCGGCATGGGTTTCGAGCGCGTGACGTCGATCATTCAAGGCACGAAAAACTTTTCCGATTTCGCCAACGCAAAAATTTCCAATTACGAGACCGACATTTTCCGTCCGATCTTCGATGTGCTGGAGAAAATGAGCGGCAAACGCTACGGCAGCACCTTGCCCGGCGCTCCGGCCGGCCACGCGCCCGCCGCCGACATCGCCCCCTGCAAAACCAGCGGCGAAGGGCCAAGCAATATCATAGACGTAGGCATGCATTCGCCATCCGCCATGGCCGCAGACGACTCGCCCGCGTGCGCAGACGTATCGGCGGCGGCGGCGAACGTATCGGCGCAAGGCTCCTACGGCTCGGGAATCCAGAAAAACGCCGTAGGAACAGCGTCGACACACGTAGGAGTGCCTGGCGGAGTCGTAGGAGCATCATCGGCAGCCGTAGGAACCTCTTTGACCGAGCAAATTGCCTTGGACATCGCCTTTCGCGTGATTGCCGACCATATCCGCACATTGAGTTTTGCCATTGCCGACGGCATCCAGCCCGGCAACACCGACCGCAACTACGTTTTGCGCCGCATCCTGCGCCGCGCGGTGCGTTACGGCCGCACGCTCGGCTTCAAGGAACCGTTCTTCTACAAACTCGTGGACGTGCTCGCCGACACGATGGGCGACGTCTTCCCCGAAATCCGCGCGCGCAAGAAGCAGGTGCAGGAAACCATCCGCATCGAGGAAGAGGCGTTTAACAAGACGTTGGATAACGGGATTGAATTGTTTGACAAATATTGGTGGGACTACGCTGCTCCCATGATGCAGGTAACTGCCGGAAAAGGTTTCAAAACAATTTATAAAGGTTATGCAACCGCCGAAGTCGGAGCTACAAAAGTGCTCGATTTGAATACTGACGCGCATTCGAAACTTGCCGGGCTAGGCATTAATCTACCACCGCTAGATGCGGGCTATGCGTTTAAACTATATGACACCTATGGTTTTCCGCTCGACCTGACCGAATTAATGGCGCGCGAACGCGGTTGGGCCGTGGACAAGGACGGTTTTGAAAAGTTGATGGAAGAGCAGCGCGCCCGCGCCCGCGCCGCGCAGAAAAAAGAAGTTATTTCGCTTTCGCAAATCGAAACGACCGCGCCGACAAAATTTGTCGGCTTTGACCACCTTGCGGTGGAGGCCAAAGTTTTGGAAGTCGTGTCGCTCAAGGACAAAACCGCCGTCGTGCTGGACAAGTCGCCCTTTTACGCCGAGATGGGCGGCCAGGTCGGCGACACCGGCGAGTTGACCGGCAGCGGCCAGCTCTGGCGCGTCAGCAACACGCAGAAATCCGGCAACACCTTTCTGCACTTCGTCGAGGGCGGCGATGCTCCGGCAGTCGGCGCCGGCGTCACGCTCGCGGTTGAGAAAGCGCGGCGCGATGCGATTCAACGGCATCACACGGTCACGCATCTTTTGCATTGGGCATTGCACGAAGTCGCGAGCAAGGAAGCGTCGCAGAAAGGTTCGTTCGTCGGGCCGGACAAGTTGACCTTCGATTTCAACAGCGCGCCGCTCACGCCCTTGCAGGTCGCGGACATCGAGAAGCTCGTCAACGAACGCATCCTCGAAAACGCCGGCGTCTCGTGGACGGAAGTCGCGCACGCCGACGTGAAGCAGCGCAAGGACGTGATGCAATTCTTCGGCGACAAATACGGCGACACGGTGCGCGTCGTCCAAATTGGCGGTCACGATGGGAAGCTCGACGGTTATTCGATGGAGCTGTGCGGCGGCACACACACGCGCGCGACGGGCGAAATCGGCTTGTTCCGCATCGTCAGCGAAGCGGCGGTGGCGGCGGGCGTCCGGCGCATCGAGGCCGTGGCGGGTTTGAATGCTTACGCGCTGGCGAACGAGCAATTGCAGCTGATCAGGAGCATCGCGGGCAAAATCAATTCGCCCGTCGGCGAGTTGGAAAAGAAAATCGAGGCGTTGCTCGCGCATCAAAAGGAATTGGAAAAGTCTTTGCGGACGGCGCAGCAAAAAGAGGCGGCGGGAACGGCGAAAGATTTGTTCGCGAAAGCAGAAAGCATCAACGGCATTCCGGCGATCATCGCCAACCTTGGTGCGAACGACGGCGATACGCTGCAAACGATCGTGGATTCTTTGAAATCCCAATTCAAAGGCGTGGTCGTGCTGGGCGGCGCGGCGAATGGCGCGGTGACATTGATCGCGTCCGTGTCGGCGGATTTCACGGCGAAAGTTCAGGCGGGAAAAATTATTTCGGCCATCGCGCCGATCGTCGGCGGCAAGGGCGGCGGCAAGGCGGACCACGCGCGCGGCGGCGGCAAGGACGCGGGCAAATTGGCCGAGGCGCTGGCCAAGGCGAAGTCATTGCTGGCGTGAACCCCGCACGCAACGCGCATTGACCGGTCGGCGCGATAATTTATACTTGCCCGTCTATGGAAGTTGTCGCCAAAGCCAGACGCAGACGGGCCAAGCCATTGCCGCCGGTGGAAATCCGCGAGATGGAATTGCGCGACGTGGCGGCGGTGTTTGAGTTGGGCCAGAAATTATTCACGGCGGAAGAATGGCCATCGCTCTACCGTTCGTGGGACGACCACGAACTCGCGCTGTTGTTCAGCAACGATTCGGAAACGTGCCTCGTCGCGGAGGCGGACGGCAAGGTGGTGGGTTTCGCGCTCGGTCGCGTGATGGAAAAACCGCGCAGCGCGTGGCGCTATGGCTGGCTGCTGTGGCTCGGCGTGGACCGGCGCTTCAAACGCAGCGGCATCGCGACGCGGCTGGTGAACCAGTTGAAAGGCTTGTTCATCGGGCGCAACGCGCGGATCATGCTCGTGGACACGGCGGCAAAAAATCATGGAGCCGTCACTTTTTTCCGGCGCAATGGTTTCGGCCAGGAAATCCGGCACGTTTATCTCTCGCAAAATCTGGAGAACGACCCGCGCTATATCCAGCGCAACGACGACGCCAGCGAGGACGACACGGAAGAATAAGTGGTTTTGACCCCCCGCGTTGGCCGGTCGGCGGGGAGAATTTTCGCTGGCAAAAATTATTTGGTGTCGGCGGGTCAGGCATTCGCCGAAATAAATTAAAACTTGGTTACCAAATTCCCCTTCGCTGCGTCTGGTCAGGCGAACCCAAACTCTAAACCGATTGCCTCGCACCCTCGCTATGAAACTGACCCGACTGGCCGGCGTTTTTTTATTCTGCCTGTTCGCGCCGCTGCTGGCGGCGCACGCGGCGGCGGACGTCACGATTTCGCAGGATGAAAATTCCTTCACGCTCGCGAACGGCATTGTCACCGCGCAGGTGGCCAAGCGTTCCGGCAATCTGACGTCACTCAAGTTTAACGGCCTGGAAATGCTCGATGCCGGCCGGCAGTCGGCTTACTGGTCGCACAACGCCGCACGCGGCCAGCAGATCACCGGCATCACGATCGATCCCAATTCAAATGGCGGCGCGCGCGGCGAAGTTTCCATCAAAGGCATTTCCGGCGGCAATCAAATGGGCAGCGGCCCCGGCGGCAGCGTCATCGCCGACATCGAAATCCGTTTCGCGCTCGGGCGCGGCGACTCGGGCGTTTACACCTATTCCATTTTTTCGCACCCGACCAATTATCCGGCCACGTCCATCGGCGAGGCGCGTTTTTGCATGAAGCTCAACGATGAGCTCTTCGACTGGATGACCGTGGATTCCAATCGCAACCTGAAAATGATTTCAACCTACGATTGGAATCACGCGACGCAGATGAACATGAAAGAAGTGCGGCGCATGAACACGGGCATTTACAAGGGCCAGGTCGAACACAAATACGATTACTCGGCGAATCAATTTGACGTGCGCGCTTGGGGTTGGTCGAGCAGCGACAAGCACGTCGGCGTCTGGCTGGTGAATCCGAGCGTGGAATACTTGAGCGGCGGGCCGACGAAATATGAATTGTCCTCGCATCGCGACGCGACGTTCACCGACAGCCTCACCGCGCCCGCGCCGCCGACGCTCTTGAATTACTGGCGCGGCAGTCATTACGGCGGCAGCCTCTGCAACATCGCCGCCACCGACGCGTGGACGAAAGTCATCGGCCCGTTTTTGATTTATTGCAATGCCGGCGGCGATCACGATGCGCTGTGGCACGACGCGCTCGCGCAGGCCGACAAGGAATCCGCCGCGTGGCCGTTCGACTGGGTCAACGGCGTGGACTATCCGCATAAAAACGAACGCGCGACGGTCACCGGCAAAATTATTTTGAACGATCCGCAAGCGCCGGATTTGCGCATGAGCAATTTGCTCGTCGGCCTGACCGCGCCGGATTATGTGCCGGCCACCATTCCGCGCGGACGCGGCGCGTTCGGCGGCGGCTTCGGCCCGGCGGGCGGCGGCGAAGATGAAACCAATTACCTGCGCAATTTTGGAAATTTCGGCGGCACCAACGGCGAATTTAACGCGACGAATTTTCCGTCGCGTTACAGCGGCAATTTCACCAATCAATTTGGCACCAACCGTTTTGCGCGTTTCGGCACGAACGGTTTTCGCGCACGCGGCGGACGCGGCGGCGGCGGCGGATTTGGCGGTCCGCGCATCGTGGATTGGCAGAACGACGCGAAGAATTATGAGTTCTGGGTGCGCGCCGATGCGGCCGGAAATTTTTCCATCCCGAATGTGCGCGCGGGAAAATACTCGCTCCACGCGATTGCCGACGGCGTGCTCGGCGATTTGACGGTTTCAAATATCGTCGTTGAAACGGGCAAAAATCTTTCGCTCGACAATGTCAACTGGCGACCGGTGCGCTACGGCAGACAACTTTGGGACATCGGCATTCCCAACCGCGATGCCTCGGAATTTTTCAAGGGCGACGATTATTTTCACTGGGGCTGGTATCTTGAATATCCAAAATTATTTCCGAACGACGTGCATTTTGTCATCGGCAAAAGCGATTTCCACAAGGACTGGTTTTTCGAGCAGGTGCCGCATAACGAAAATCCCGCGAACACCACCGGCTCCGGCCAGGGCCGCAGCACCACCTGGACAATCAATTTCAATCTGCCCGCCGCGCCGCGCGGCAAGGCGATCTTGCGGCTGGCGATTTGCGGCGTCGGCGCGCGCAGCATTGCCGCGACGATGAACGAGCATTCCATCGGCAACGTCACCGGCCTCGTTTACAACGCGACCATCAATCGCGACGGCATCGGCGGCTATTGGAAGGAGCACGACCTCGCGTTTGAGGCGTCGCTGATGCAGCCGGGCGAAAATGTTTTGAAACTGACCATCCCCGCCGGCGGTTTGATGAACGGAATCATTTACGATTATCTTCGGTTGGAATTGGCGGAAAATGCCTCGGCGGCAAAATAATTTTTCCGGCGCAGAAATTTTTGATGACACATTGCCCGTGGGCGTGAAGAATAGCGGCGTTCGCTTTTGAGTCGCAACGCATGACGATCACGCTTTTTATTCCCTGTTTTGTGGACGCGCTGTTTCCGCGCGCCGGCATCAGCATGGTGCAAATCCTGGAAGGCCTCGGCCACAAAGTGGTTTGTCCGGCTGAAATTTCCTGCTGCGGCCAGCCGCCGTTCAATTCTGGCTACTGGGACGAAGCGCGACCGGTCGCGGCCAAAGTGTTGGAACAATTAAAAGACGCCGAGGCGGTCGTCATCGGTTCCGGCTCGTGCGGCGCGATGGTGAAGAAATTTTATCCCGAACTGTTCGCGGGCAGACCGCAGGAGGAACTTGCCAAAAAAATCGCCGCGCGCACGTGGGAATTTTCCGATTTTCTCGTGAGCAAACTCGGCGTCACGGATTTCGGCGCGACGTTTCCGCACAAGGTCACGTTTCACGACGGCTGCCACGGCCTGCGCGAATTGGGCATCAAAAAATCGCCGCGCGCGCTGCTCGCGAACGTGAAAAATTTGGAGCTGGTCGAAATGACCGAGGCGGAAACGTGCTGTGGTTTCGGCGGCACGTTCGCCGCAAAATTTCCCATGATTTCCACCGCGATGGGCGATGTGAAATGCGCCTCCGCCGCCGAGACCGGCGCGGAATATGTTGTGTCGAATGACTCCAGTTGTTTGATGCACTTGCAAGGTTTGCTCACGCGCCAAGGCAAGCCGCTCAAGACCATTCACCTCGCGGAAGTGTTGAACCAAAAATGATTTTGAAGACAGAAGAATTTATATCCGCGAATTACGCTAATCGACGCGAATTTGGCTGGACGGTTTTTAATTCGCGACCATTCGCGAAATTAGCGGATTACTCGTCATGAGCGCGTTCGCCACCGATTTTCTCAAGCAAGCCCGCGTGATGACGGCGGATTTGCGCCATCGCAAAATCATCCGCACGGCGTTGACGAATTACGAGATCGTCCGCGACAAACGCAAGGGCGCGTTCCAAAGCTGGGAATCCGCGCGGCAGGCGGCAGCGGAAACGAAATGGGAAGCGGTCAATCACCTCGACCAATATCTCGTCGAGTTTGTCTCAAAATTAGAAGCGCGCGGCACGAAAGTCCATTGGGCGAGCACCGGCGCGCAAGCGAGCGAAATCATTTTGCAGATTGTCCGCGAAAAAAAAGCGCGCTCGGTCATCAAGTCAAAATCCATGACCAGCGAGGAAGTGCATCTGAATTCCGCGCTGGAAAAAGCCGGCCTCGAAGTCGTCGAGAGCGATCTCGGTGAATTCATCATGCAACTGCGCGACGAACCGCCGTATCACATTGTGTTTCCCTCGATGCACCTGACGCGTGGCGAGATCAAAGAACTGTTTCAGCGCGAACTCGGCGATGCCCCGTCGGATGATCCGCAAGAATTGACGATGGTGGCGCGCCGCGCGCTGCGCAAAAAATATCTCACGGCGGACATCGGCTTCACCGGCGCGAATTTCGCCATCGCCGAGACCGGGATGATTTCCATCACCGAAAATGAAGGCAACGCCCGGCTGACTGCGGCGCTGCCCAAGACGATGGTTTCGCTGCTCGGCATCGAAAAAGTTTTGCCGCGACTCGAAGACCTCGCACTATTTTTGCCGATGCTCGCCACGGCCGGCACCGGTCAGGCGCTGACGTGTTACAACACGATGTATGGCGGCCCGCGCCAGCCCGGCGAGTGTGACGGGCCGGAGGAATTTCACGTCATCCTGCTCGACAATCATCGCACCGAACTGCTCGCCGATGCCGAGCAGCGCGACGCGTTGCACTGCATCCGCTGCGGCGCGTGCCTGAACGCGTGCCCGATTTTTCGCAATGTCGGCGGCCACACTTACGCCACGACTTACAGCGGTCCGATCGGCTCGGTCATCACGCCGCATCTGCGCGGCCTGCAGGATTGGAAACATCTTTCCAACGCCTCGTCGCTGTGCGGCGGTTGCACCGAGGCGTGTCCGGTGAAAATTGATCTGCACCATCATTTGCTGCACAACCGCCGCAATGCGGCGACGGAAAAACCGGCGTTTTTTGAGCGGCTGATCTACAAAATTTTTGCCTTTGCGGCCAATCGTCCGGGGATTTGGTCCGTTGCGAAAAAACTCGGACGCCTTGGCTTGCCGTTGCAAAATTTGGTCAAAGGCACCGCACTCGATCCGGCGAAAGCGTGGACGCAAACGCGCGAGCTGCCGCCGATGCCAAAGGAATCATTCAAAGATTGGTGGAGCAAGAGAAAATGAAAAAGTTAGAATGAAGAACGAAGCATCAGTTTTGACCGAGCGCGAAAAAATTCTCGCGCGCGTGCGCGAGGCGTTGCAGGCACCGGCGCAGGTTCCCGGCGCGCACGGCGACGCTACCTTGGTTGTGCCGCGGCAATCAACCACGCCAGCGGCGCGCCAATGGCTGCCCAAAGTCGGCGACAGTTTTGCGGAACAACTCGCCTTGTTTCAAAAAAATGCCGCCGAGTTGAAGGCGGAATTTCAATTGCTCGCGAGCCGCGATGAAATGAAAAACGCCCTCGCCAAAATCGCGGCGAATGAAAGCTGGAAAAAATTTGCGACGCACCCAGGCGAGTTGACGGATTTTGCCAGCGCTAATTTAGGTTTGCCGATTTGCCGGACCGATGGCGGCTACGACGTGCAAGAAATGGAAGCATGCGACGCGGGCATCACCGCCTGCGACGCGCTGGTCGCGCAGACCGGCAGCGTGCTCGTGACGAGCCGCAGCGCGGGCGGACGCGCATTGTCGGTGCTGCCGCCGCACCACGTCGTCCTCGCGCGCCGCGAACAGCTGGTGGCGGATTTGCCGGCGGCCTTTGCGCTGTTGCAAAAAAAATATGCGTCCGATTTTCCGAGCATGATTTCTTTCATCACCGGCCCGAGCCGCACGGGCGACATCGAACGCATCCTGGTGCTGGGCGCGCATGGTCCCAAGAAATTGACCCTCCTTTGCTTTTAATTATACCCGGTCATGGAAAAGTTATTTCCGAATTTGAAACTGCGTCCGACTCCGCTAAAATGCCGGTTGTGAGAAGCAAACTCATTTTGCCGGCGATCTTCATCGCGGTGTTCGCGCTGTCGCGAATTCCGGGGTGGTTGCCGCCGAATTTCAGCGCCGCGTATGCGTTCGCCTTTTGCGCCGGCGTTTATTTTCGCGGCGCGCTGGCCTGGGCGCTGCCGCTCGGCGTCATGCTGGTGACCGACGTGGCGTTGAATTTGTTTTATTATCACACGTCGGCCTTCGGGTTTTATCTCCTGTTGAATTACTCGATTTACGCACTGCTCATCGGCTTGGGAAAATTTTTCAGCCGCAAAGCTTCGTTTTTAAAATTGCTGCTCGGCGGACTGGTCGGCGCGGTGGTTTTTTATCTGGTGACCAATACCTTGGCCTGGTGGCAGGATGCCGCTTACGCCCGCACCATCGCCGGTTGGATCCAAGCGCTCACCGTCGGTCGTCCTGATTTTCAGCCGACGACCTGGGAAATGTTTCGCAACACGTTTTTGAGCGGGGGCCTTTTCACCGCGTTGTTTGTCGCCTCCGAGAAAATGACCGCCGAGTCGCCCGCCGAAAAAACCGCCGGCACCCGTGACGCCGAAAGCGAACCCGGAGCTGAACCGGAGGAAGCGCAGGCGTGAAGATTGGCGTCATCTCGGACACGCACGGCTTTCTTGACCCGCGCGTGGAAAAAATTTTCAACGGCGTGGCGCACATCTTGCACGCCGGCGACATCGGCAATCCAGTCATTGAATTGGAATTGAAATTCATTGCGCCGGTGACCATGGTTCTCGGCAACAACGATCCCGGTTTGCCGTTCAAAGAAACCGAGACCATCACGCTGGCCGGCAAAAAATTTCTGGTGCATCACATCGTCTATCCCCGCGCGCTGGAGGAAAACCTGGCGGCGCGGATCGGCCGGGAAAAACCGGATGCGGTCGTGTTCGGGCACACGCACAAGCCATTTTGCGAGACGATCAACGGCATCTTATTTTTCAATCCCGGCTACGCAGGCAAGCCGAAATTCGGCGCGGAACGCAGCGTGGCGATCTTGCACTTGGAGGGAAAAGCAATCCGGCACGAATTCATTCCGCTCTGATTGATTCAAAGATTTTCACCGGGAAGATTCTTTGACCTCGGTTTGATCGGTGGCGCAAAATTTTTTCGCCAGCTCCTTGACGCCGCGCAAATCCAGCTTGCCAGTGCCGAGCAGCGGAAAATTTTCCACGCGGAAAAACGCATCGGCCTTCGGCTTCCACAAATTCGGCAGATCGCACGCGGCAAATTTTTCGAGGCACGCTTGCAAATCATTCTCCGCAAGCTTGTGCAGGACAATCAGGCGTTCGCCTTTTTTTTCATCGGGCACGCTGCTGACGACGAAAACCGTTTCGGCCACGCCGGCGAGTTCCTGCAATTTTTCCTCGATCTTCAAGTGCGGCACCATCTCGCCGCCGATTTTGCTGAAGCGGCTCAAACGGCCGGTGATCTGCAAAAAACCGTCCTCGTCCAACGTCGCCACGTCCCCGGTGCAATACCAGCCGCCGCGCAAAACGTCCGCCGTTTTTTCCGGGAGACCAAGATAGCCGCGCATCACATTCGGCCCGCGCACGAGCAACATGCCCGGTTCGCCAACGGCAACCTTTCTCCCGTCCCACGGATTTTCCGGATCGGCCAGCCGCGCGATCATGCCCGGCAAAGCGCGACCGATTTTTCCGCGCTTGCCGCCGATCTGATGAAAACCCGCCGCGCGAAAATCCATGATGTTGACCGCGACCGCCGGCGCACACTCCGTCGTGCCGTAACCTTCGAGCGGCCGGAGGCCGAAGTATTGCTCGAACGCATCCGCGAGCCGCTCGGTCAGTTTTTCCGCGCCGACGATGACGAGTTGCAGGCTGCCAAAATCACCCGACGGCACGCCGCGCAGGTAGATTTGCAGAAACGTCGGTGTCGCGAGCAAAATGGTGACGGCGTTTTCGCGGACGAGCGTGCCGACGGTGCGCGCGTCGAGCGGGTTTGGATGAAACACCACGCCCGCGCCGATTTCCGCGGGCATGCACAGCGTGACGGTAAATCCGAACGAATGAAAAAACGGCAGGATGCCGAGCAGCCGGTCGCGGTGCGTGAAGTTCAAAATGTGGCTGAACTGTTGCAAGTTCGAGAGAATATTGTAATGCGAGAGCATCACGCCTTTCGGCTCGCCGGTGCTGCCGCTGGAAAAAATCACCGTGGCGAGATCGTCCAGCGCGACTTCTTTTTCCTGGCCGGCCATTTTTTTCAACAAGCGGAACGGCGCGAGTTTCGCCAATAAAAATGCGGCGATTTTTTCAATCGCGGTCGGGTTGGCGGCGACATCTTCGAGGTAAATCAATTCGCCCGGCGGCGTGAGTTTGATTTTTTCCAAAAACTTCCGCGACGTGATGACGGTTTTGAGGCCGCATTGTTTCGCGCACGCGGCGATGGTGGTTTCGGACAAGGTGTAATTCAGGTTCACCGGGACTTTGCCGCAGAGAAACGCGGCGTAATTGACCAGCGCGCCGGGGACGCTCGGCGGCAAAAACAAGCCGACCATTTCCTGGCCGCGCCAAACTTTTTTAAGACGGCGCGCGAGAAAAATAGTTTTCACGAGCGCGGTTCCGAAATTAATTTTTCCGCTCGTCTGGTCGGTCATGAAAAACCGGCGCGGATGGCGGCGGGCGCTGCGGACAAAATTGCGCGGCATCGGTTCCATGCGGTCGCGGCGAAATGACCACGCGTCGGCGATCAGCGCCTGCACGGCTTCGCGGACTTCGATCGGCGCGGCATTGGCCGGCATCGCTTGGCCAAAACTCACCGTGACCGGATGCGGAATGCGCTGCGGAAAACGGCGCACCATGCGGCCATGTTCGAAACTGGTCGGGCTGCCGAGCAAGCCGTCGAGCGCGACGGGAATGATCGGTGCGTCCACGTTTTTCATGATGCGCTCGAAACCGCGCTGGAACGGCAGCAGTTGGCCGATGCGCGTGATCTGGCCTTCGGCAAAAATGCACACCAGTTCGCCGTTGCGGATGGCGTCGCTCGCGGCCTGCAACGAATGGATCAGTTCGCGCGGGCGCTGTTCGGAGGAGACGGGAATGGCCTCAAGAATTTTTGCGAACGGTTTGATCCAGCGGCTTTCGTAAATGTCCTTGAACATGAGGAAACGGATCGGGCGGTCCACCGACGCGATGAGCAGCAGCGCGTCGGCGAACGAAAGATGGTTGCACACCAAAAGGGCGCCGCCTCGGGCTGGAAGATTGTCGCGTCCGACGGTGCGGATTTTGTAAATGGAATTGGTCACGCACCACAAAACGAAACGCAGGAGCGCGTTGGGCAGCAAATTTAAAAGGTAAATGGTCGCGGCCAGCGTGGCGACGGCGACGATGAGAAAGATTGCCGGCGGCGATAATTTTAGAACCGAAGTGAGCAGATAAAAAATTCCCGAGGCGAGAAAAATGCCGACGAAGGACAATAAATTTGCAGCGGCCAGCACACGGCCTTTTTGATCGTTGGACGGCCGATGTTGCAACAGCGCGGAAATCGGCACGATGAAAAAGCCGCCGAAAAATCCCAGCGCAGCGAGGTCAGTGGCGACCGCGCCAAAAGACAAACCGGTTCGTCCGAGCAGCGCGGCGCAGATAGTGAGGCCGACGGCTCCGAGCGGAATCAAGCCGGTTTCAATTTTGCCGCCGGAAAGAATGCCTGCCGCAAAACTGCCCAGTCCGATGCCGATGGCGGTGGCGGCTTGCAAATAACTGCTCCGCGTCGGATCGGCGATGCCCATCACGTCTTTGGCGTAAATGACGATGAGCAATTGAATCAACGCCGCGATGCCAAAAAAATACGTGTTGCCAATCACGGCCAGCTTCAGCGCGCGGTCGCGGCGAATGAGCCGGGTTTGTTGCCATAAGTCGGCGATGAAATTTGCGTGAAATTTCCGCGTCGGGTCGGCAGCGGGAATTTTGGTTATCCCAAAACTGGTGATCAGCCCAACCACAGCGAGCGCGATCAAAATGACGCCGGACCATTCTGGCTGCACCGAAAAAGTTTTGCAGAGCCAGCCGCCCGCAACGGTCCCGCCGATGATGGCGATGAACGTGCCGAGCTCCAGGACGCCGTTTCCCCAGGACAGTTTTCGCTCCGGCAGCAATTCCGGCAGCAGGCCATATTTTGATGGGCCGAAAATCGCGCTGTGCACGCCCATCAGCAGCACGCAGAAAATGGTGAGATAAAGGTGTTGCGTGGCGAGCCCGACGAGGGCGAGAAACATGACGAAAATTTCAAACGCTTTCACGCCGATGGTGACGGTGCGTTTGCTGAAACGATCCGCGAGAAATCCGCCGGCCATCGAGAATAAAATGAAGGGCAGGGCGAAGAGCGCGCCGACGATGCCGACCAAGCGGTCGCTTTTTTCCGCCGGCAAATTCAGGCCGGTGATGAAAAAAATGGCGAGCCATTTCAACGTGTTGTCGCTGAACGCGCCTTGAAATTGGGTGATGAACAAGCTCCAAAAGCCGCGCGTGGTTCCGGCGCTGCCTTCGGGTTGGGCGCGGGCATGGGCTGGATTGGTTTCGTTCACGCAAGCCACGTTAGCAACATTTTTGGGCGGGCGTGAATTGATTTTTTTTTTGCCAGCATCGCCGCAAGCGATGGTGAGTCGGCGCGGTTTTGAATTGTCACGCGCGGGGCGGCGGGCGTAGGCTGCGCGCATGAACTCCCCGATTTTTTCGCGTCGCGAATTTCTGAAAACTTCCACGCTGGCCTTTGCCGGTTTGCCGTTGCTGGGCGCGGTGGCGGCGGAACCCAAACGCAAAATCGGTTTTGCCTTGTGTGGGCTGGGGAGTTTGAGCACCCATCAAATTGCGCCGGCGTTGCAAAACACCGAGTATTGCCGGCTGGCGGGGATAATCACCGGAACGCCGGCCAAGGCGGAAAAATGGCAGGCGCAATATAATATTCCCGACCACTGCATTTACAATTATGACACGATGTCGCAACTGGCCGGCAATCCGGACATCGACGTGGTCTATGTGGTCACGCCCAATGCGCTGCATGCGGATTCCACCATCAAGGCGGCGAAGGCGGCCAAACATGTGCTCTGCGAAAAACCGATGGAAGTTTCCGTCGAGAAATGCCAGCAGATGATTGATGCGTGTCGCGATGCAAAAAAACTTCTGGCGATCGGCTACCGTTTGCATTTTGAACCGAACAATCTGGAATGCGTTCGGCTCGCTCGCGAAAAAGTTTTTGGCGAACTGAAATACATCGAGGCCGGTTTCGGTTTTGCCGCCGGCGATCCGAAGCAATGGCGGTTGAACCGCGCGTTGTCCGGCGGCGGCCCGCTGATGGATGTGGGCATTTACGCGTTGCAAGCGATGCGCTATTTGACCGGTGAAGAACCAGTTTCGGTGGCCGCGACCCAAACCAACACGAACCCGGAAAAATTCCATGACATCGAGGAAAGCATTGTCTGGCAGTTAAAATTTCCGAGCGGCATTCTCGCCAATGGAAATTGCACTTACGCGTTCAATGGCATCAACCGCTTTCAGGCCTTCGCGGAGCGCGGCGCGTTTGGGTTGGAACCGGCATACAGTTATCGCGGCCTGCACGGCAAGCGCAGCGATGGGCAGGAAATCAAACTGCCGGAGATTGATCATTTCGTCGCAGAAATGGACGACTTTGCGAAATGCATTTTGCAGAACCAACCCAGCCGTGTTTCCGGCGAGGAAGGTTTGCGCGACATCAAGATCATGATGGCGATTTACGAAGCGGCGCGCACCGGCAAAACCATGGATTTGTAATCCATATAATTCGGGAACGTCGCGCCCACAATCAGTCGGCAAAATCAGCCAACAGCCGTTTCAACGCGGTTTGCGCCTCACTGCCGCCGATGACGCCGCTGTCCGTGGTGCGGAAAATTTCCACTTCCGTTTCGCCGTCGGCAAAAAATTCCACCTCCCAATGTTCGCCCGGAACATCCACCCGCACCATGATGGCCTCGCTCCGGTTGCGCTCCAGGCAGAAAAAAATCTTGTGCAACTCCAACTGGTCGAGGAAGTCGAGCAGCGTTTTCAGGTGGTTGGGTGGTTCGGCGCTGCTCATGGTTTTTGCCTCCGAAGATGGTTTGTAAAACTAGGATGCAAGATTTTACGCTGACCCTTTTCTCATGAAAAGGACTGTGGGAGTTAAAAAAGTTTTTGTCCAGAAAAAGTTACATTTGATTGGTCACCAAACTTCCACTGGCCCTTTCGGCACGGGAATATGTTCGCGCATTGCCGCAGCCGGTTCATCGCGCATGAAGGATGCTATCAACGGCGCGGGTTGGAAGCGCACGAGTAGTTCGCCGCGCTCATCCAAAAATTGCTGCCGCCAGCGGATGTAGTTGGCCAGCACGTCGTCAAATTCCGCCCGCGTGGAAACGCGCACGATTTTTTTATTGAACTCATGGCATGGGCCGAAGCGTTTGGCATACCACGGCGCGACTTTGCGGAACATCCGGCAACCCAGCTCTTCGCCGAAAACTTCCCCCATCAAATCCAGATGCCGGTTCATCACGCGCACGCGCTCGGTAAAGGAAGGTTCGGGCGGGAGTTCGTTGGTTTGCACAAATTGCAAAGTCCTTTTAAAAATCCACGGATCGTAAAACGCGCCACGGCCCATGCTGACGCCGGCACAACCAGTTTCATCGAACATTTTTTTGGCGGCCTGCGGCGTGACGATGTCGCCATTGCCAATGACGGGAATTTTTTTCACCGCTTCAACGACTTTGCGGATGCCGGCCAGATTCACCGTGCCGCCAAAACCTTGTTCACGCGTGCGGCCGTGAACGAAAACCGCGGCGACGCCGACGTCCTCAAGCGCGCGAGCCAAATCGGGCGCGGTTAGATTGTCGTCGTCCCAGCCGAGGCGCATTTTAACGGTGACGGGAATTTTCACGGCGTTGACCATGCCTTTGACGAGCGCGGAAGTTTTGTCGAGTGCGGTCATCATCGCGGAACCGCCGCCAATCTTCACCACTTTTTTGACGGGACAGCCCATGTTGATGTCAATCGAGTGAACGCCGATGGATTCGAGATAAATCGCCGCATCCCGCATTTCTTCCGGCACGGAGCCGAACAGTTGCACGGCCAGCGGCGCATCGGCGGCGGAAGTTTCGATGAGCTTGAACGCCTTGGGATTTTTTTCCAGGAGTGAGCGCGCGTTCACCAAATCAGTGGTGCAAAGGCCAACGCCACCGATCTCGCGCACGACCAAGCGGAAGGGCAGGTTGGTGTAACCCGCCAGGGGCGAGAGGAAAAGGTTGGATTCAAGCTGGAGCGAACCGATTTGCACCCGGCCAGAATAGGGCAAAGTCGCGCGTTGCGGAAGTGCGAAGGGCATGTTAAGGTGCGGCACGACAATGTTTGACGATAATTCCAATTCAAATAACGGAGGCGGCCCCGGTTCAAAAAAGCCGCCGGGCGGGTCCAATAAAATTCCGGCCTACACGCTGCTCGCGTGGACCGGCATCATTGCCGCCTGCGTGGCGCTGTTCATGATGAAAAGCCGCATGGCGACGACGGCGGTCACCTTGTCGCAATCGGAATTTCTCAACAAATTTGAATCGAACCAGATCGCGCACGCGTTCATCAATCTGGGCGGCCAGACCTCTCAATTGACGCCGATTAACGGCACATTTTATAAAATCGAGCACGAGGGCAAGACCACCAATGAAGTGGCGTTCGTGGCCCCGAATGTTTTTCTCACGCAAAAGATGCTGGATCAGTTGCTGGTCTCCGACCGCATTGAAGCCGGTGCTCCAAACGTGATGCTGACGCAATTGGTCTGGGGCATCGCGCCGTTTTTGATTCTCGGATTGCTGTTCTGGTTTTTCTTCATCCGGCAAATCAAGGCCGCCGGCAAAGGCGCGCTGAGCTTTGGCAAAAGCAAGGCGCGGATGCTCGCGAAGGACCGCAACAAAACCACGTTCAAAGATGTGGCCGGCGTCGAGGAAGCGATGGAAGAAGTTTCCGAACTCGTGGAATTTTTGAAAGATCCGAAAAAATTTCAGCGGTTGGGGGGACGTATTCCCAAAGGTGTTTTGATGATTGGGCCGCCCGGCACGGGCAAAACGCTTTTGGCCAAAGCCATCGCGGGTGAAGCCGACGCGAGTTTTTTCAGCATCAGCGGTTCGGATTTTGTGGAAATGTTCGTCGGCGTCGGCGCGAGCCGCGTGCGCGACATGTTTGAACAGGCCCGCAAATCCACGCCGTGCTTGATTTTTATTGATGAAATTGATGCGGTCGGCCGTTCGCGCGGTCACGGCCTCGGCGGCGGCAATGACGAACGCGAACAAACTTTGAATGCGCTGCTCGTGGAGATGGACGGTTTCGACACGCAGGAAGGCATCATCATCATCGCGGCGACGAATCGTCCTGATGTGCTGGATCCGGCGCTGTTGCGCCCCGGCCGCTTTGACCGCCAAGTCACGGTGAACTTGCCCGACGTGCGCGGACGCGAGGCGATTTTGAAAGTCCACGCCAAGAATGTGAAGCTCGCGCCAAATGTGGATCTGTCCATCATCGCGCGCGGCACGCCGGGTTATTCCGGTGCGGAACTGGCGAATTTGTTGAACGAAGCCGCGTTGCTCGCGGCACGCACGGGAAAAAAATCCATTGATATCGGCGAACTCGAAGAAGCGCGTGACAAAGTGCGTTGGGGCCGCGAACGTCGCAGCATGGCGATGTCGGACGAGGAAAAACGCGCTACCGCCTGGCACGAGGCCGGCCACGCGCTCGTCAATGTTTTGCTCAAGCACACGCATCCGCTGCACAAGGTCACGATCATTCCGCGCGGTCGCGCGCTGGGCGTCACCATGTCTTTGCCCAAGGAAGATATTTTGAGCATGCGCAAAAAGCAGGCGATTGACACGATCATCATGACGATGGCCGGACGCATCGCGGAAGAATATGTTACCGACGATGTTTCGAGCGGCGCAGCGATGGATATTCAACAAGCGACTCAACTGGCCAAGGCGATGGTCATGCACTGGGGCATGAGCGACAAGCTCGGCAAAGTGCTTTATGGCGAGGCGCAGGAATATGTTTTCCTTGGCCGCGACATGATGCGCACGAAAGATTACAGCGAATCCACCGCGCAGGAGATTGACGCGGAAGTGAAACGCATCACGGATGAGGCTTACAACACCGCCAAGCAATTGATTGAATCCAACCGCGAAAAACTGGAACAGATCGCCAACGGTTTGCTTGAATACGAGACGCTTGACGGTGTGCAAGTCACGGAAATCGTCAATAGCGGCACCTTCACGCCGCCGCCGAAACCGCCGGCTCACATCGAGCCGATGATGGGTGCGCCGGCCGGGACGCCATTGCCGGAAAATCCTCCCAAGCCGGTGCCGCCAAAACTGCCCGGACTGGGTTCGCCCGCGCCCATGCCGGCAAGTTGACGTAAGTTTATAAAAAAATGCGGCGGCGGATTTATTTCCGCCGCCGCTTTTTTCTGGAAAATTTTTAAGAGGATTTTTCCAGGCTGCGCAAATCCTCGGCCAGAAATTGTGTCACGTCCTTGAAGCGCGCCACATTCTCGGCACTCATCGCCATCAACGTCTGATGGGCTTCCAGACTCGTTCGCGTGATTTCTTCGTGCGACGGATTGGTGGATTCCGGCGTGCAGGCTTTGACGTCGGCGGGCAGTTGCACGGGCCCGTCGGACATTTTGAAGAGATGCAGCGCGCCCAGATTTTCCAGCAACTCGGCGACGCGCGGGCTGGAATTGAACAGTTCGATGCCGCGCTCGGCCGGCGCGCCCTGCGGATTCAGCTTGATGCCAAAACCCGCCAGCACCCCCAGAAACGTGCTGTCCATCAAAATGCACTCGCGCAGATCGATGATGAAATGTCCGAAGCCTTTTTTTGCCAGCTCGTTTAACAACGTTTTAAAATCGGGGCTGGAAGCGAAATTCGCCCGCCCGGTGATTCTGATGCAGGCAAAGTTTTTTCCGACCAACACAGATAAATTCGCGGCGGACATGGTTTTGCTGGCTAAATTTTAAAGTTTATGCGACGACGGCCGGCGTCACGATTTGCACGAGCGCCTGTTGCAACACCAGCGCCTCGTCCAGATTGCTGGACACCAGCCGTTGGTTGCAACGGAGCAGCACATCCATCGCCTGCACCAGTTCCGCCGAGGAGTATTTTTTGACCTGCGGCAGGGCTTTGTAAAGCACATAAGGATTCAACGAGAGCGGATTAAACCGCCGGTCGCCCGGTAATTTATCGGCCGGAACGCGTTCGAGTTGAGCTTTGAATTGATTATAGTCGCGCGCTTCCTTGACCCAGCCTTCGCGCAACATCTCCTTGAGCAGCAGCATCGCGCGGACTTTGCCGATCAAACCATAAAGCAAACCGATCTCGGAACGATCCTTGTCGAACTTCGTTTCCCACAATTCCTCGTCGAGCCGACGGAGCAGGGCGGGCAAATTCCGGTCGCCGAGCGCATCGCCGAGGGCGAACGCCCGGGCCGTTTTGTTGCGGGAACAAATCGCGGCGACGTCCGCCATTTCAATTTTTTTTCGGTCGCCAACGAACAGGCAAAGTTTTTCCACTTCCGTGTCGAGCTGCCGCGCGTTCGGACCGACGCGATTGATCAGCTCGGCGAGCGCGTCCTCGGAAATTTCTTTTTGCCGGGCGCGCACGGCCGTCCGGGCGGCGGCGTCCGCGCGTTCCGCCCAATCCTTGTCATCCGCCGACCAGGCCGAGAAAATTTCCGTCGCGCCCAGTTTGTCCAGCGCCTTGAAAAATGCTTTGCGCTTGTCCACCTTGCCCGCGCTGACGAGCAGCCGCACATTTTGCCAGGCAAACTTTTTCAATTCCTCCGCCAACTCCGCCAGCGTTTCGGTCACGGCGGCGGCGGAGGCAGCACGTTCTTCGCCCAAAAAATTGCAGTCGCGCAGCCAGACGACTTTGCCGCTGCCGAAAAAAGGCAGGGTTTGCAAGGACTCGCGCAGTGTGCCGATCACCTTCAGCGCGTCGCCGCTGTTGCCAACGGAAGCTTCGATAATTTCGTGGTCCATGCCCCCAACTTCGGTGCTCCAAGTTTGGAAGATTTGTTTGGCGCGCGACTTCACGGCAAAATCGTCATCCCCGCAGATGAACGCCACGGCTGAAGATTTGGCGGCGACCATTTTAATCCGATTCCGTGCCGGATTCGTTCATGCGGTCGAGCACTTCGCTCATGTCCTCCACTTGCTCGAACAGATTTGATGAAACGAAAATCGGTTTTTTATGCGCGGCGGCGATGGCCAGACAATCGCTCGGCCGCGCGTCCAGTTCGACGATTTTTTTGGCCAACTCATTTTGCTGCATCAAGACAATGCGCGCGAAGTAGGTGGAATTTTTCAGATCCGTGATGATGACCCGCTCGACATTGATGCCGAAGCCCTGAAACATGCGGTTGATCAGATCGTGCGTGAGCGGGCGTTCCTTCGGCGTGTCGCGCAGAAACATGCCGATGACCGCGCCCATCTGCGGCTCGACATTGATCACAAAAACTTTTTTGTCATTGCCGACAAAAAGCGCGCAACCACTGTTGGCGGGAAGGATTCCCCTGATGTCCACTTTCACCACATCTTGCTTCATGACGCAAATCTACGCCGTGCCGCGAGAAAAACAAGCCCGCGCTGTCACGGAATGAAGTCCCGGTCATGAGTCCGCGACAAACGCCGGCTTTCATTTGGCGATGCTCATAAATCTGGCTAATCTGGCCGGGTGAAAGTTGTTTTAGCATTTATCAGCGTGGCCATTGGGGCCGGCTACCCTTGGCCAACTTTGGCGGCGCAACCGTTGCCGAATGAAATTTATGTCTGGCAGCGCGCTTGGTCGGCACCGGTGCGGGAAGCGGTGGCGCAACACGCGGCCAATTTCAGCGAGACCGCCGTGCTGATGGCGGAAGTGACTTGGAAAAATAAAATTCCCCAGGTCACTCGAGTTGCCGTGGATTTTCCGACGCTGGAAAAAATATCCAAGCCGGTGGGAATTGTCCTGCGGATCGGTCCTTATCCCGGCGCGCTGGCGGCAAATCCAATGGCGGTGAATTTTATCGTGGATTTGGCTGCGGCGCTGTCAGCCGAAGCGCTGACAAATAAAATCGGGCCGGCTGAATTGCAAATTGATTTTGATTGTGCCGAATCAAAGCTGGACGACTACCGCGCGTGGCTGGCGATTTTGCGAAACCGGCTCGCCCCGCTGCCGGTGCGCATCACCGCGCTGCCGAATTGGCTGAATTCCCCGGCTTTTGCAAAGCTGGCCGCCGCGTGCCCGAATTACGTTTTGCAAGTCCACTCGCTGAACAAACCGACGGACATCAATTCACCATTTGCACTTTGCGATCCGGTCGCCGCCAAAATTGCCGTCGCGCGCGCCGGAGAAATTGGCGTGCCGTTTAGGGTCGCGCTGCCGACGTATGGCTATCTCGTCGCGTTTGACACCGCTGGAAAATTTATCGGAATCTCCGCCGAAGCGGCGCGCGCAAACTGGCCGAGCGGGACGCAATTGCGCGAACTGCGCGCGGATCCGGTGGCGATCGGTTCGCTGGTGCAATTTTGGAATACGAATCATCCGAGCGCGCTGCGCGGCGTCATCTGGTATCGCCTGCCGGTGGCGGTAGATAACTTGAACTGGCGTTGGCCGACCCTCGCTGCGATTATGGCCCGACGCGAACCGTGCGAAAATTTTCGCGCGGTCGCGCGCCGCGTCGAGCCGGGGCTGGTGGAAATCAGCCTTGATAACATTGGCGATCTCGACATTACCTCACGGCTCGCTTTATCAGTCCGCTGGTCCGATGCCCACGTGAGCGCGGGCGACGGACTGCGTGACTTTGAACTGGCGGAACAGGAAAATTCCGTCGCGAAATTCCAAACCAAAACATCGTCCTTTCGTCTGCCCGCCGGCGAAAAGCAAATCGTCGGCTGGCTGCGGCTGGATCAAGATCGCGAGGTGAAACTTGAAGTGCAAAAATTTTAGCGCCGGGATTTTTCTAGCTACGGCCTTTTTGTGGCTGGCGGCCAACGCATTTGGCTGTGGCCCATTTTTTCCAAACAACCTGCTCGATGCCGGCGACGCTGCCGTGTTGCAAGCGCCCGTGGCGGATTTTCAGCGCGAGTTGGCGCGGATGAAATTGGTGACGACTCCGCTGCGCGCATTGCCGCTGGCGGACGGTCAAAAATTTTATGAACAAGCCACCGCCGCTGAATTGACCGATCTGGCCGCTGCGCTCAAGCGCGAAAAGACTTCGCGCGAGGCGGCGACCGTGATCCTGCAGGCGCATCTGGCCGAGCGCATGAAATTGAACGCGTTTTTGCAGGCGCAAAATGAATGGCAGCATTTCGGCGACTGGGTCTTCGATACCAACGGCTACCATCAGCTGGCGAACACCAATCCGCCGCCGGTTTTTCCCGCCGTCGCCGTCACGCCCGGCTTGCCGCGCGAGTTGGCGCTGTATTTTAAAGGTGCGATCGCGTGGCAAAAAAACTCCGACTGGTCGTCCTGCGAAGACTGGCAAAACGTCCTGGCGTTGCCCGAATCGGAACGCCATTTCAAATCCACCTGGGCGGAGTTCATGCTGGCGCGATACTATGAAAATCTGACAAACGATTGGTCTGACACCGAGGCGATGAAACACTTTGCGCAGGTCGGCGCGCTGGTGAAAAACGGATTTGCCGATTCGCTTGGCTTGGCCACGGCAAGCGTCGGCGGGGAAGCGCGGATTTTTTTGCGCCGGAAAAATTTCGAGCGCGCGATTGAGCTTTACTTGGAACAATTTGCCGCCGGCGATGACAGCGCGTTGGAATCGCTCCGCTTCACCGCCGCGCGCGCCACGGCGGAAACCAATTTTTCGCCCGCGTTTTTGACAACGCTGGCGCGCAATCCGCAAACGCGCGGAGTCATCACGGCGTATTTGATTGCGCGTAATTTTTATAACGATCCGCGCGAGGCTGACAGCGCGGATGCCAAACAATTTTTTGACAGCACAACGGTCTGGCTGAAAGCGATTGAATCGGCGCGAGTGAATGAGGTGGAATCCGCGAGCCAGTTGGCGCTGGCCGCGTATCAAGCCGGCGAGATGGAAATCGCGCAGCGCTGGATCAATCGTGCGGGCCGCGAGCCGGTGGCGCAGTGGTTGCGGGCAAAATTATTTTTACGCGCCGGAAAAATCGCGGAAGCCGCCAAGCTGCTCGCAAAATTAAGCCGCAAATTTCCGCTGGAATTTCCCACAACCAACTCGTCGGCCAGTTTTGCGCAGAGTTTGTCGGTGAGCTCCAACGACGCTTGGGACGAGACAATTCCGATTGGCCGCCAGGCGCTCGGCGAACTGGGCGTGCTGCGGCTGGCGCGGCGCGAATACACCGAGGCGCTCGAGGCGCTGCTGCGTTCGGGCTACTGGATGGATGCGGCTTATGTCGCGGAACGGGTGCTGACGACGGATGAGTTGAAAAATTATGTGGATCGCAACTGGCCCGCTGCAAAATCCATTTCAGCGACGCCTGAAAACGTGCACCGATTTGACGACGACTGGCAGCCGCAAAATGTCCGCGAGGAAATTCGCGGTGTGCTGGCCCGGCGACTGGCGCGCGAAAATAATTTTGCCGACGCGCGGAATTATTTTTCAGAGGATTTAAAGACGAATTTTGATGCGTTCACCACAGCTTGGTGCATTGGCACGAATCAACATTTTGCAAACGAAATTCGCGCGCAAAATTTGTTCGTGGCGGCGGTCATGGCGCGCACCAACGGCATGGAATTATTCGGGACGGAGCTGGAGCCCGACTGGGCGATTTACGGCGGCGATTATGAGGCCGGTTTTACTTGGATGAATCGCGCCACCAATCTATTAGAGGCAAAAATAAATGTCGCCGGCACCGACGAAATCGCGCGCGCCGCGTCGCGCCGCGTCGTGCCGGAAGAACGCTTCCATTACCGCTACCGCGCGGCCGAACTGGCGTGGCAAGCCGCGCAGTTGATGCCGGATAATTCGGACGCAACGGCGCGCGTGCTTTGCACCGCCGGCACTTGGTTGAAAAATCGAGATCCGCAGGCGGCGGACAAATTTTACAAAGCGCTTGTCCGCCGCTGTCGCCATACGGCGCTCGGTCAGCAGGCGGATTTGCTCCGCTGGTTTCCCGCTCAGGCAATTGACGGGAATTTGCCGCGATTGGACACCATTGAAATCACCGCCGATGTGACCAATGCTGCGTCTTATGACAACCAGTTGAATTTGCAGTTCTCAACGCAATTTCCGGTGCCCGGGAAAAAATATTCTGTTCACGAAGACGAGGACGTTTACATCATCGCCCGTGCCGTGCAACGCCTCGGTTGCGCCATCAGGGTGGACGATATTGTGCGGGCAAATCCCGGGCTCAAGCGCGGGCCGCTGACTGCTGGCGAGCTGATTTTTATTCCGCCAGCATCGGCCAGCACCACCCATTCGCCGCCGTGAGTGCGCTCACCAGTGGGAATATTTATTGGGCGGCACCGGATAATTGTCCGGATAGACGAGATAAACCGCGTTGCGCGATTTCGTCCACGAGCGGATCACATTTTCGCGTTTGTAAATGCGCTGCACCGATTCGCCTTTGTCCAGCCGCGTCGCCGGATCGTTGATGACCACGTCGCCATCTTTGGTGAATCCGACGCAGACGATGAGATGCCCGTCTTTGTCATACGGACGGCCGGGCAACAGCCAGTCCCAGCGCGCAGACAAAACCACCGGAATGCCTGCTGCGATCCAATCTTCCACTTCGGAAATGTCATCGAGGCGCGTGACATAACTTTTGATGCCGGAAAAACTGCCGGCGAACGCAGTGTTGAACGGCCAGTTGCCGGTGCCCGCAAAACTTTCATCATAAACTTTTGCCGCGACTTCCGGCACGGTGAGATTCAATTCCGGCCGGTGCAAAACTTCCGCCCAGCGCGACAGCACCATTGAAAGAGATGTCGGGCTGCACCAGCCTTTTTCATTCGGATAGCCGTGCTGCGAATGCTCCGGCGTGGCAATGATTTTTCCCCACGCCGCGCGGTTTGGCTCACGCGGCACCGGCCAGATTTTCGTGTTGGCAAATGAGAGGCCGAGAAATTTCAATGTTGGCCGCGCGCCGTTGGTGCCGCCGAGTGTCACGCGGATTTGCGCGGCTTGGGCGAGCCGATTTAGAATCAACGTGTCCGTGTCCACCGTGCCGTTGGCATCCTTCTGGTCGCGAACGCTGGCGCGCGGAAAAATCCGGTTGTCCGGCGACCAAATGCCAAGGGTATAAAATTTCGTCGGGCGGTCCGGCAAACGCGCGCGCGCTTCAATCTTCAAAAATGTTCCGGGGACCGCGTCGGCGTTCCAGGAGACAATGAGTTCGTTCCAGGGAATTACGGATTTAATTTTTGGCGACAGCAAAACGATTTCGCCGGTTTGATCCGTGGTGCGCTTGAACTTGGAAAATTTTTCCCAGCCGACGAACCGGCTGAAATTGCCTTGAACGGGAACCCGAACAGTTTGGCAGCCGCAAAATAACAGCGCGGCGAACAGCGGCAGCAGGCGGATAAATTTAACTTTTTGTTTCATAAAAAATCACCGATGGCGCACGGAATCGCGCGCACAGCTCCTTGATCAGGCGCTTCATTTTCACGGCAAAAGGATCGCTTGTCCAGCCGCGGAATCTTTGAAAGCAAAAATTAGCGATGAAAAATGACGGCAAACCTTTGCGCAAAAAACCGCCCGGACTTTTGTTCCGGGCGGCAGTTTTTTTGAATCGCCGTGGTGACCACGAAATTTATTTGTCCGCTTTTTTTGCCGTCTTCGGTGCTTTGGGATCAATTTCCGTCGCGGTCATGGTGTAATAAACCGTGACCTTGTCGCCCACCTTGACGTTGGTGCCTTTGGTGGCAGGATCCAGCGCGATCTGCCAGTTGGCTTCGCCTTTTTTGACGACGATGTAGCTGGAAGTAATTTCCACCACCGGGGCGGTGACTTGATAACCTTTGGCATCCGCCGCGTGAACGGGATTTATGTTGAGCGCCAGACCGATGGCGGCCAAACCGAGACAGAACGTTAATTTTTTCATGGCTTTGATTTTGATTGCGGTTGAGGAACGACGGCAGGATGAGCGTCGTCGTGAATAATTGGCAAGTGAGATTTTGGCCGCTGACGGTGACTTGCTTAAAAATGTTATTGCAGTTGTTGCAGCCGGCCGCGCAAGGCGAAGGTGAGCGCTTTGACGATGATTTCCGCATTCAGAATCGGCTTGCCCACCATGTCATCGCCGCCGTTGCGGGTCATCTCCGCGCGCGCCGCAAAATCGCCGTGGCCGGTCACAAACACCACGGGCGTGGTGCGATTGGGAATGCTCTCGCGAATTTTCGCGCAGACGGCGAACCCGTCCAGGCCGGGCATTTGCACGTCGAGAAAAATCACGTCGAAAGTTTTCTCCAGCGCCAACGCCAGTGCCGCCTCGCCATTGTCCACGTGTTCCGGCTTTTGAAACGCCGTCTGCAAGGCGCCCACGAGCGCGCGGCGCGCGATCAAGTCATCATCCACCACCAACATTTGGATGGGTGGATAAGTGGCCAGATCGGTTTTCAACCCCGGCACGCACAAATCGTTGAGCAGCTCCACCGCCGCCGCCACGGTGCCCAGCGTGGACGGACTGGAGTTTTTTGTATCCTCCAGCAGCTTGCGGAAAAGTCCTTCCAGCGCCGTGCTCATTTGAAAAGCCGGGTGTTCCACCTCGCCGTCCGCTTGAACCGCCATCGCACTAAGGCGCATGAAGCCGTCCGCCAACAATGTCTGGCGGGACGCGTCATCGGCGGTTTGCAAGATCGTCTGGCAAAGTTCTTGAAGCGGCCCAATATTTGTGGCGGCCCGATTTAAAAAAGCATAAGTGGCCGGATTTGCCGCCGCAGTCGGCTTTGTCGAAACTGGCCGTGACGTGAGAATGGAGTTGCTGACACGACGCGGAATTTCAGAAATATTTTCCCCCGAACCATTCGTGTGGCCGTTTTGATAAACGGCCGGAGGAATTTTTTGAACGCCGTGCAACACGCGACCGCGCAACGCCAGTGTCAGCGCCTTGACCGTGATTTCAAAAATGAGAAACGGTTTGCCCATCAGATCATTGCCGCCGCTGAGCGTGGACTGGGCGCGCGCCGCAAAATCGCTTTGGCCGGTGACGAACACCACGGGCGTGGCGTGATTGAAATCGGTTTTGCGAATCGCGGTGCAAAGTTCGAAACCGTTCATGCCGGGCATTTCCACGTCGAGAAAAATCACATCGTAAGCCTGCCGGGTCACCTGCGCCAAAGCCGTTTCCCCATCCACCGCAAGATCCGGCTGGCTGAACGCTTTTTTCAATGCGAGCGACAACGCCTGCCGGCTGATGAGGTCATCATCCACCACCAAAAAATTAAAAGGCCGCGTGGTCAGGTCCGGCTGCAAGCCAGGGACGCACAAATCATCAAGCAAATCCACGCCGGCATTGACAGTGCGCAAGGTGGATGGCGAAACATTCCGCATTTTCTCCGTGAGTTGTCTGAGCAATCCCTCCAGCGCGGATGCGACTTGCCACACCAGCAGCGTCGCCGGAGCGCCGGCTTCGCCTTTGAGCCTGCGCATTTCGTTGCAAAGGTTTTCCAACATTTTGTGGCGGAGCGGGTCGCTCGCCTCCCGCCCGATTTCCTGAAGCACTTTTCGCTGGGCAGCGAGATTTTTTTTCGCCCTGACATAAAATTCGCCGAGCGCATCGTTCGGTTCGCGTGCATCCGCGCGTGCCAAACCCGATGGACCGCCGCGAAATTCCGTGAGGAATTCGCCGAAGGCTTTTTCCTCCGACCGAACTTTTGTCGCACCGGCTTTCACTGCCGCCGGCTTGACCGCCCACGGATTATTCCAATTAAAAAGATCCGCGAACAATTGCGGAGCCAATCGCCGCAGCATCCATGCGCCGGCTGCGACGAAAAGGGCCGCGTAAAAGAATATTTTTAACCGGTCCGACAACGGATTGGTGGGAATGGCTGACGGCGGCGTGGTCGCTGGCGGACTAACCGCGACATAGGCATTGGCCGCCAGCGGAATGTTCGTGCCCAATAAGTCAGGAATGGTCAGATGTTTCCGGTAGAGTTCCTGTTGTTGCCTGCTTTTACTTTGGTTGATCTGCCATTGAATGGAGCCGGGCTCGGCGATGGAACTCTGAAATTCTAAAACATTCGTCTGCGGCGCACCGTGCAGATTCAGAAACCAGACGGCGGTTATTAAAACGATGATGCTTCGTTTCACCCAGCCGCTTGTAACTGGGCTGGATTGCATTGTCCGTGGAAAAAATCCGGCTACCGCGCGTGCTGGCCAACCCGTCAGCCAGCGATCAAGTGCCGAGGATGGTCGCCTATTTTTGATCATGCAACAATTTCAACCGGCCTGCATTCCATTTCAATTTATGGCGGCGTATTCTGACCGGCGGCGAGGCTGGCCCATTTGTTGCGAATGACTTTCAACAAGCTCGGCGTTTTGGGCGGCAGCTTGGTGGGATCATTGAAGTTCAAATCAAAGGCCCAGTTGCGGGCCGGCGGGTCATAGACGTTCCCCAAGCCCCAGACATTCGTGGCATAGAGGCTCGGAAACATTTTTATCATGGAACCATTATAAGTGAACACATTCGACAAACCCCAGGTTTCCAAAAAGCGCGGGAAGTTTTCCATGCCGCCACTATAGTTGCCATAGGTGGTCTCGACCACGCCGGTGAGAAACGCGGCGTTCACGGTGGTGGAAGCGGCCACGCGCGAAGCCACCGGGCTAGTGCTGTTCGCATCCGTCCAATTGTCGGATAAAATCGTGATGGCATCGGCTGCCAGCGAGGCCGGCCGCGTCGTGGAAGTGTTGGTGGTGCCCATGTTCCCATTATTGGTTTGGTTATAGTCCCCCAGGACATAGAGTGGCCGCGCGGTCGCCACGGTCAGTCCGCTGGGCGGAAGTTGGCGACCGTTGACCACCCGAACCGCGCCAAGAGTGGTTGCGTGCGGCGTGCGATTATCGACAACATAAACCGAGGATAGGTTCGAGCCGATGAGCGTGGTGCGCAGACTGGAGTTGGTCTGGCTCCAAGCTGTCAGGTTTCCAATATTCAGATCTATCGGGAGAACGGTTTTATTTTCCCGTGCATCATAAAAACTATTCGAGGTTGAAATAAAACTTTGCAACTGATTGGTTGGAACGACGGTCTGGAAATTATTCAGCAAATAGCCGCTGGTGGCGCTGACGCCCGTGTCGGAAACTGTAACCACCATGTCGCATTCATTGTAATAACGTAATTGGCCGATGGGCGAGGTGGGGTCTTCGCCGCTCGGCGGCGGCTCGATGATTTCGCGGATGGCTTCCGGCGTATTGGTGGTTCCGATGGGCAGGGTCAAGGCTCCAACCGGCGATTGTTTCAAGCTGGGTTGCACATAGACAACGCTGCCCGCAGGTGAACCGCGAGTATCCAGCGGGTCCCGTTGGAATAAAATATCTATGACAGCGGTAACCCCGGATTCAAACTTCATGGAACTGTCTGGCTCGATATAGAGATGACCATTGGAATGCACCGGGCCGGTGATGTCGAACGGCTGGCCGCAACTGATTTCCATGTTGCCTGACGAATACATCGCGAACTGAAATATGGGGATACTGGCCAATTGGATTTGCTGGAGCACCCCTACGGTCAAATCCTGCGGACTGGCGGTGTCTTTTGCGTCGGATACTATCGTGTAAGTCGAGACGAACGCCTGTAAGTTGGTATAAGGTGCATTGAGCGAGATATAGCTGATGGATGTCCCGCGCTGAACATAGGTCTGGTTCAAGTCGCCCGCAGTATCGTTGAAGACCCAGTTGGTCCAATACGAAGAGTCCGACGATTGGGGCACGAGGCTGCGATAAGTGTTCAGGTTGTTGACCACCAGATTTTCACTGCCATAAAGAAAATCCCTCGTGATCTGGCTCACCACTTTGTCCGTGGCTGCTTCTGCCGCGGCTTGGGAGCGATTGTATTGGATGGAACGATAAGTCAACCGCGTGCTGCCAGCCGACCAGCTCAATGCGCCCGCCAGCAACGCCAAGGCGACGCCGCTCAAAATCATCGTCAACAGCATGGCGCTGCCATTTTGACTGGCTTTGCGCGTGGGTAATAGAAAGCTAATTCTCATGGCACGACACGTTGGATCACGGAGGTTTCCAGTTTGAAATAATCGGCCCGTTGCAGGAAACTTTCGGGACGGTAAAACTCTAGGTCCACATGGATGACCTGATTCGGCTGGCCGGTGTTGGTCAGCACCATGCCCGAAAAATTTTGCGCGGAAAAAGTAATCGTATTCGTGACGGAATCGGCCAGTTTCACCGTGTTGCCCGACTGGTCCGTTCGCAGGAAAGTTTGATTGTCCAAGTTGACATAATACATGAAGAAGTTGGTCGGGTTCGCCGACGGATAAATGATCAGCGCATTGCCTTGTTGCGTTTCTCCATCCAGCAAACCCGTGAAGCCCGAGCTGTCGTAAGTGCCGATTTGCAGGCTGCTGCAACTGTGGATTTGATCGGTCAGGCTATCGACCGTCTGCCGGCCCCAGTTGGTAGCCGTCAATTTGTTTGCGTTCAGCTGAAACATGCGCAAGCCGAACAAGTTCGCGGCGATGATTCCGGTGACCAGCAACATGAAAATGGCGGACGCGACGAGGATTTCCGGCAAAGTAAATCCTCGGTTCAACTTGGATGAACTCCTACTTGAATGGGAAAATAGCGCGCTAAGTTTCATTGATCGGGAGACCGAATGGTCTCGATGGAGTTAGTCACCCATGTAGACCCGCGAAATAGCCAGATACAATCCACATGGATTGCCCGCGTCGGCGGCGTGACCGAAATTTGGGCAATGGTCGTCCTGATTGTGGCGGACGTGCCGCCCGTATTTGTCCCCGGTAAATCCAAGCTGACCACTTCATCCGGAAAATTTGAGGCCACCAAATAGTCCACGGTGGGGTAACTGGTGTTCCATTGCGCGCTGCGCGCCTGTTCGAGCCGTTCCATCGCCTCGCCATTCGCCGCCTGCGCCAATTCGGCCTTGACCGCCGAAGTTGTGCAGTAAACATAGCCGGAAACGATGCCCGCCACCGTCATGCCCGCGAGGGCCAGGGCAATCACCACTTCGACCAGCGTCATGCCGGCGCGCTGGCGCGCAGTATGGCAGGCAAACGCTGCGTTTGAAAACCTGGTTTTCATTGATTCTTATCGGCCACGCGAGGATGTCACTTTATTATGGAACCCTCCGAAATATAAATTTCAAAGCGAAAACTAGCACATTTCGGTCCAATTAGGAAGAAATGTCTTGGCGGAACGTCGGCAGAATTTTTTGGGTCACACAGGCACGCGCCTATTTCGAAAAAAGCGCGATTCCTTTTCTGGGGCGTCCAAAGCGCAAGGGGTTCCCTTGGAGGGGGGTCGCTTTGAAACCGGTGCGACTTGAAAGCATTTCACCATTGAACATTTGGCGCCGAACAGCGAAGATATTTTCAATTAAGGAATAAAAGCTTTTTTTGAATTATGAAAAATATCCCGCTGCCCGCGTGCAGCCATCAACCTGAAAAATATTCCGGTCCGACCGCCGATGAAGTGCTCGCCTTGCGCAAGCAGTTCATGAACCCGGGCATTTTTCTGTATTATAAAAAACCGCTCATGGTCGTCGAAGGTTCGATGCAATATGTCTGGGATGATTCCGGCAAGCGATATCTGGACGGTCTTGGCGGCATTGTAACCATCAGCGTCGGGCATTGTCATCCGCATGTGATCGCGGCGGGCAACCGGCAGAATGAGCTTTATCAGCATTCGACCACGATTTATCTGCACCCGAACGTGGCGCAATACGCCGAGAAGCTCGCCTCCAAAATGCCGGGCGATTTGAAGGCGTGCTATTTTGTGAATTCCGGCTCGGAAGCGAATGACCTTGCATTGCTGATGGCGCGCGCTTACACGCAAAATTATGACGTGATCGCGCTGCGCAATGCGTATCACGGCGGCAACGCCTCGGGCATGGGCGTCACCGCGCACAGCACTTGGAAATACAATGTGCCGCACAGCTTCGGCGTGCATCACGCGCTCGCGCCGTATCAATATCGCGGTCCGTGGGGCTACGACGACGTGGAGGCCGGCAAAAAATACGCGAACGATGTGAAAGAAGTCATTGATTTCGCGACGCCGGGAAAAGTTGCCGGCTTCATCGCCGAATCCATTCAAGGCGTCGGCGGCTTCGTGGAATTTCCGCAAGGCTATTTGCAACAAACTTACGAATACGTGCGCGCCGCCGGCGGCGTGTGCATCGCGGATGAAGTGCAAACGGGTTTTGGCCGCACGGGCACGCATTTTTGGGGCTTCGAAACGCAGGACGTGATTCCTGACATCGTGACGATGGCGAAGGGCATTGGCAACGGCTGTCCGCTCGCGGCCGTGGTGACGACGCATAAAATCGCCCAATCGCTCATGGGCAAAGTTCACTTCAACACCTTCGGCGGCAATCCGGTTGTGAGCGCGATGGGCAAAGCGGTTCTCGAAGTCATCGAGAAAGAAAATTTGCAGGCCAACTCGCTGAAGCTTGGCCATCACATCCACGCCGGACTCGCGAAGCTGAAAGAGAAACATAAAATCATCGGCGACGTGCGCGGCAAAGGTTTGATGATCGGCATCGAAATGGTCAAAGACCGCGGGACAAAGGAACCGGCCACCGCCGAATGCGCCGCCGTTTTGGAATCCGCGCGCGAAATGGGCTTGCTCATCGGCAAAGGCGGTTTGCGCGGGCAGACCATTCGTTTTGCGCCGCCGATGTGCATCACGCAAGCGGACGCGGATTTTCTGCTGGAAGTTTTGGACGAATCATTTTCAGCGCTTTGATTTTGAAAATGAAATTGATCCAACACAATTACGGCAAGGCGAAGGTGCGCGTGCTGAAAATTTTGCGCGCAGGCAAAATTCATTCGATCAAGGAACTCGACGTGCAGGTGATGCTGCAAGGCGATTTCGACGCGTCTTACACGAAAGCCGACAACTCGCTCGTCGTCGCGACGGATTCGGTGAAAAACACGGTTAATGTTTTGGCCAGGCAAAAACTCGGCGCGGAAACGGAACCGTTCGGCGTTTTGCTCGGCGAACATTTTCTCGCGAAATACAAACACGTGAACCGCGTGGAAGTGAATCTTTCGGAACATTGCTGGAACCGGATTTCCGTTGGCGGCCAGCCGCACGCGCATTCCTTTCTGGAAAAAAGCGCGGCGAAACCCTTGGCAAAAATCGTTGCGACGCGCGAAAAAACTGAAGTTGAATCCGGCATCGAAGAATTGTTCATCCTGAAATCCACCGCCTCCGGTTTTGAAAATTTTCTGCGCGATGAGTTCACGACCTTGCCGGAAACCGGCGACCGCATCTGCGCGACGAAATTGAAAGCGACGTGGACGTTTGCCCGGACGCCCAAAAGTTTTGCCGCGACGAATGAAAAAATTCTGAACGCGCTGCTGGCCATTTTTGCGAAAAATTTCAGTCCGTCCGTGCAGGTGACGCTGTTTGAAATGGGCGAGGCGGCGTTGAAAGCGGCCAAGGAAATTTCGAGGATCCACATCGCGATGCCGAACAAGCATTGCCTGCTGATCAATCTGAAGCCGTTCGGGCTCGAAAATAAAAACGAACTGTTCGTGCCGACGGACGAGCCGCATGGGCAGATCGAAGGCACCGTGGCGCGCCATTGAAAATGGCGCGCGCGGACGCCTGCATCATTTTTTCAAAATCTGTCGCAGCGCATTCAAAACCGTGGCGACATTTTCTTTGGTGGAACCGGCACCCATCAAACCGATGCGCCAGATTTTTCCCTTGAGCGGACCGAGGCCGGCGCCGATCTCGATGTTGTAATCGGCCAGCAATTGTCTGCGCACGCTGAGTTCGTCCACGCCGGCGGGCACGCCGACGGCATTGAGCTGCCACAGTTGATGGCCCGCCTGCGAAACGATTTCGAGGCCGAGTTCGGCCAGCCCTTTTTTCAACAAAAAATAATTTTCCTCGTGCCGCGCCCAGCGATTTTCCAAACCTTCCGTGAGCACGAGCCGCAGCGCTTCGTGCAAACCGTAATTCATCGTGATGGGCGCAGTGTGATGATACACGCGTTCCTGTCCCCAATACGACGAAAGCAGGTTCACATCGAGATACCAGCTTTGCACTTTCGTTTTGCGTTTGGCGGCGACTTCCATCGCGCGCGGACTTAATGAAACCGGCGACAATCCGGGCGGCGCGCTCAAACATTTTTGCGTGCCGCTGTAAACGGCGTCCACATTCCACGCATCGATTCGCACCGGGCAGCCGGCGAGCGAGGTGACGGTGTCGAGCAAAAATAACGCGCCCGCGTCGTGCGCGAGCTGGGAAATTTCTTCCACCGGCGTCAGCGCGCCGGTCGAAGTTTCCGCATGAACGAGGGCGACGAATTTCGGTTGGGAAACTTTTTTGAGCGCGTCGGCGATTTGTTGCGGCGTGATGATCGTGCCCCAAGCCGATTCCACTTTGGTGACGCGTGCCCCGCAGCGCTCCGCCACATCGCCCATGCGCGTGCCGAAAACGCCGTTGACGCCGATGATGACTTCGTCGCCGGGCTCGATCAAATTCGCGCAGCAAAATTCCATGCCCGCGCTGCCGGTGCCGCTCACGGGAAACGTCATTTCGTTTTTCGTTTGAAAAACTTCGCGGAGCATTGTTTTGATTTCTTCCATCAGCTTGACGAAGACGGGATCAAGATGGCCGACGAGCGGTTGCGCCATGGCGCGCAACACGGACGGCGCGACATCGCTCGGCCCCGGCCCCAACAACAGGCGCGGCGGCGGACTGAAAGCAGCAGGAATTTGCATCGCGAAAAGTTGCCACAACAATTCTTCAACGCAATGAATTATCCGTTTCAAAAACCGGGCGGTTTTTTTCCGGGTTTGGGCGGCGAATTATTTTATCCGCCGTGATTAAAAATAAACAGACGCCGTCGACTCAAAAATTTGGAAATGGAATAAAACCGCCCTGAAAATGAATATTTTCGAGTTGGCATTGCGGTTGCTATGACTGGATCGGTTGTGAGTTTGGTTGTGTGTTAATTGGTTTTGGGTGGGGAACCGGTGCTGCCAAAAGTTTGTGGGGACTTGCTTTTTGGTAGTGCCGGCGACGCTGAAGCTGAGGAGAGACACGACGCACGCGCCCGCTGAGTTTGCCCGTAGCAAGGACCGCGCATGATCAAGGAGGCGGTGGTCAACTACGGTCGGGTTTACGAGGCGCGTGCGTGTCGTGTTAGCCGTAAAAAAAACTTCCGGGAATTTTCATTCGTCCACCTTCTCGTCGTGACAGATTGCCGCGCTTCATTTAATTTCCGCCGATGCAACCAACGAAGCTGACGCTTGGCCACTCGCCGGATCCGGATGACGCCTTCATGTTTTACGCGCTGGCGAAGGATTTGATTCCCTCGCACGGTTTTCAATTTGAACATATTCTTCAAGACATTCAGACGCTGAATGAACGGGCCACGCGTGGCGAACTCGATGTTTCCGCCGTCAGCATTCACGCTTATGCTTACGTTTCCGACAAATATGCGCTGCTGCCCAGCGGCGCCAGCATGGGCGACGGCTACGGTCCGATGCTCGTGGCGAAGCAAAATTTTTCCCGCGAAGAAATCGCCAGGAAAAAAATCGCCGTGCCGGGCACGATGACCAGCGCGTTTCTCGCGTTGCAACTCTGGCTGGGCAAACCGGCGGAGGAATTTAATTATGTCGTCGTGCCGTTCGATCAGATTTTTGCGGCCGTGAAAAACGGCGTCGCCGAAGTCGGCCTCATCATTCACGAAGGTCAACTGACGTATCGCAACGAAGGTTTGGTTTTATGCGAAGACCTGGGCATTTGGTGGGGCCGCGAAAATGACGGCCTGCCGCTGCCGCTCGGCGGGAATGTGATTCACAAACGCTTTGATCTGAAAACGCGGAAAATTATTTCCGACACGCTGACGGCGAGCATCCAGTTCAGTTTGGATCATCGGCCGGAAGCGGTGCAGCACGCGCTGCAATATGCGCGCGACATGGGCCGCGACCTCGCGGACAAATTTGTCGGCATGTATGTCAATCACTGGACGCTGGATTACGGCGACAAGGGCAGGGAATCCATCCGCCGTTTTCTCGGCCAAGCCTTCGAGCGCGGATTGATTCCGCACCGGCAGGAATTGGAATTCGTCGTGTGAACAGATTTTTTCAGAAAGAATTAACCGAATTAAACAGAATTTCAGAACGACGGATTGAGTTCTGTAAATTTTGTTAATTCTGTCAAAAATCGGATTTTCTATGTCTCGCGCCGCTGCAAAAAATACAGTTGTCACTGAGCGTTTCTCTGATAAGCTTCACGTCCCTTCCGTCAACTGGCGATGGGGACAAACGGCCTAATATTTCGCGTTCGGGTGAACGTGGAGCGGCCACAACAACACCTAACTCAATCTCGTGTTCCGCGAGATGCCCCAATAAAATCAGGGGTTTTAACCAAAGGAAATCAAGTGAACAAGATCGGCATTAACGAACTGTTGGAAGCGGGCGTCCATTTTGGACATCAAACGAAGCGCTGGAATCCGAAGATGAAACCGTTCATCTTCGACGCGCGCAACGGCATTCACATTATTGACCTGAGCAAGACGGCAGGTCAGCTCGACACGGCCCTGGAATTTCTCTCCAACACCGTGCGCAAGGGCGGCAAAGTGCTTTTCGTCGGCACCAAAAAACAGGCGCAGTTGTGCGTCAAGCAGACCGCGATTGACTGCGGACAATTTTATGTGGTGGAACGCTGGTTGGGCGGCACGCTCACCAACTACGCGACCATCAAGACCTCGCTTAAACGCTTGAAAGAAATCGAGAAAATGGAATCCGACGGTTCAATCAACGATTACGTCAAGCAGGAGCAGTCCATGATCCGCCGCGAAGGGGGCCGTTTGCATAAATATTTCGACGGCATCCGCGACATGGACAAAATGCCGGCGGCGATTTTCATCGTGGACGTGAAACGCGAGCACAATGCCGTGGCCGAAGCGCGCAAGCTCAACGTGCCCGTCGTCGCACTCGTGGACACGAACAGCGATCCTGACCTCGCCGATTATCCGATTGCCGCGAACGACGACGCCATCCGCTCCGTGCGTTTGATCATGTCGGCCGTCGCGCAGGCCATCACGCAGGGACGCGCGGAATTTGAATCCAAGCGCGCGCGCAAGCCGGCGGATGAAGGCGAACAGAAGTTTGATTCCGCCGCCGCCGTGGAAGTTGCCAATGGCAATGATCCGTCCACGCCCGAAAGCGCTCCCGTGGCCGCTTAATTAACTTAACGGACGGGGCGCGGAAAAATTATTTCCGCGCCCTTTCTTTCAACCCGCAAAACCGAAAATATTTTATGGCTGAAATTACTGCTGCTGCCGTTGCCAAGCTCCGCGAAATGACCGGGGTCGGCATGATGGAATGCAAAAAGGCGCTGGTCGCCGCGAACGGCGATCTCAATGCCGCCGTGGACAACCTGCGCAAATCCGGGGCCGCGAGCGCCGCGAAAAAATCCACGCGCGACGCGCGCGAGGGCGTCATCGCCCAGTTCATCGCGCCGGGCGGCAAGTCGGGCATTCTCGTCGAAGTGAACTGCGAAACCGATTTCGTGGCGCGCAACGAGGCGTTCCGCGCTTTCTGTGACGAGATCGCCAAGAAAGTTGCGACCGACCCGAACGGCAATTTGGAAGCCGACCGCGAAGGGGCGGTCGCCAAGATGGGCGAGAACATCAAGATCGCCCGCAATGCGCGGCTGGAAGTTTCCGGCAACGGACTTGTCGCGGCATACATCCACACCGGCGCCAAAGTCGGTGTGCTCGCCGAAGTCGGCTGCACCAAGCCGGAGACGGCAGCGACGGAAGAATTCAAGCAGCTGGTGAAAGATATCACGCTGCAGATCGCGGCAGGTTTCCCGCACGTGGTTTCGCGCGAAAATGTTTCGCCCGAAGTCATCGCCAAGGAACGAGACATCGCGGCGAACTCCGACCGGCTCAAGGGCAAGCCCGCCGCCGCGCTGGAAAAAATTCTCACCGGCGTGCTGGACAAGTTTTTCCAGACCTACTGTCTCGTGGACCAGGGCTTTGTGAAGCGCAACTCCGAGGTCAGCGTCAAGGAACACGTCGCGCAGATCAGCAAGCAGCTTGGCGACGAGATCACCATCCGCCGCTTCGTGCGGTTTCAGGTTGGTGAAACTGCCGCGTAATCTAAAAATAAATTCTCAAGGCGTCCGGCAACGGACGCCTTTTTTATTGCCCGATTCGGGGTTGAAAAGGCAGCGAGGTCAGGCGAGAATCAAGGCGTGAACCGCAAAATTATTTTCCCATGGCTGCTGGCGTTGCTGCTCGGCGGCGCAACATTACAAGTTTCTGCCCAAGGCACGGCGTTTTTTTATCAAGGCCGGCTGAACAATAACGGCAGTGCGGCCAGCGGATCGTATGATTTCAATTTTGCCATCTACGACGCGGCGACCAACGGCAATGTCATCGGCTCATCTCTGACGAATTTTGCCATCGCCGTCAGCAGCGGGCTGTTCACGGCCACCTTGGATTTTGGCCCGGTCTTCACCGGCACAAATTACTGGCTCGCCATCGGTGTTCGGCCGAACGGCAGCACCAATGCGTTTACGACGTTGTTGCCGCGCCAGCCATTGCTGCCCGTGCCGTATGCGGTGTTTGCGACGGGCGCGAGCAATCTGCTCGGGACCGTGTCCGCCGCGCAATTGTCCGGCACGCTGGGCTCAGCGCAAGTGACCGGAACATATTCCGGCACGGTGAATTTTTCGAACGCGGCCGATTCGTTTTTCGGCAAATTTTCCGGCAACGGCGTCGCGCTCACGAATCTCAATGCCTCGATGCTTTCAACCGGCACGGTGGCCGACGTGCGGCTCTCGACCAATGTGGCGCTGCTCAGCCAAAGCCAGGTTTACGGCGGCTCCAATGTTTTCACCGGCTCCAATATTTTTACGGGCGTGAATTTTTTCACGAGCGCGGGCAATAGTTTTGCCGGCAACGGCACGAACCTCACGAGCTTGAATGCGTCGCAATTGGCCGGCGGCACCGTGGCGGACACGCGGCTCTCCACGAACGTCGCGCTGCTCAATCAAAGTCAAACTTACGGCGGCACGAATCTTTTCACCGGTGCGAATAATTTCACGAATCGCGGCAACAGCTTTGTCGGCAGTTTTTTTGGCAACGGCCTGGTCGGCTGGATTCCGTTTGCCGGCACGAGCACGCAGGCGATGTCGGACGCGGGCTACATGTTGACCAGTTCACAGTTCACCACGGTCACGATGCCGGCCTCGCCGAGTCCCGGCGACATCGTGCGGATTTCCGGCGCCGGCACCGGCGGCTGGCGGGTGCTCGGCAGTGGTTCGCAAAATTTCATCGGCAATTTTTCCAGCTATCGCAATTCAGTTTGGATTTCTCCCGCAGGCGGCAGCTGGCTTGCGATGGCGGCGTCGGCCGATGGCTCGCGCATGTATGTGGCCGGGAGCAGCGGCCTTTCTTATTCAACCGACGCCGGTCATAGTTGGAGCGCCACGTCCTTGTCCGGCGGTTGGAACGGCGTGGCCACTTCGGCGGATGGCACCGTGGTCTATGCCGCAGCCACGGGTGTGGCGATGCAAATATCCACCAACGGCGGCGCCAGTTGGACCGTCATCAACAGCATCAGTGCGAGTAATTGTCTGGCGGTCGGCTGTTCTTCGGATGGAACGAAAGTGGTCGCCTCCGTGAAGAATGGTTCGGTCTATTACTCCGCCAATTCCGGCGCGAGCTGGACGGCCACCGGCTTGGCCAGCGGCAACTGGCTTGCCGTTGCCTATTCCGGCGACGGCACCAAATTCGCCGCGGCAAACAGCAGCGGCACCGTTTATTCTTCGGTGAGCGGCAGCGTTGGCGTCGCGGCCAATCTGACCTCGCTGGCCTGTTCCACAGACGGCAGCAAACTGGTCGTCAGCGCCAGCCCCGGACTGATTTACACTTCCACCAGCAGCGGCGCCAGTTGGGCCGCCAGCACCGCGCCTTCGGCCTATTGGAGTTGTCTGGCCGCCTCGGCTGACTGCACCCGGATCATTGCGGGCATCAACGGCAATGTCATTTATGGCACCGCCAATTTCGGCGCGAACTGGTCGGCGCTCGCGGGTTCAACCAATGCCGCCTGGTCCGGTTTGGCGGCTTCCGATGACGGCACCAAACTCGCCGGTTGCGTCAACACCGGCAGCGGCGGAATCTTTTATTCGACCGCCTCCGCCCAATCCGTCAACAGCACCAACACCTTCATCACCGGCAGCCAGGGCACGGCGGTGGAACTGCAATACATCGGCAACAACCAGTTCATGCCCGTCAGCTCGGCGGGCAGTCTGTGGGTAAATTGAATTTTACCGCAGATTTCCTTTCAACTTTAAAATCACCGCGCGCTCTGCTATTCAAAACGCCGTGAGCAAACCATTTCGACTCGGCGTTCTCGGTTCCGGCAAAGGCTCCAATTTCGTGGCCATCGCCGATGCCGTCGCTGCGGGAAAAATTCCGGCGGAAGTTGCCATCGTTTTGAGCGATGTCGAGAATGCCGGCATCTTGGCCCATGCGCGCGAACGCAAAATTCCCGCGCGATTTATTCCCCCCGGAAAATTTCGCACCAAGCTCGAGGAAGAAGCGGAACACGCGGTTGTCGAAGCCTTGCGCGCGGCGAATGTTGAACTCATCGTGCTCGCCGGTTTCATGCGCGTGTTGAAAGGCGAATTTCTGCGCGCGTTTGAAGGCCGCATCGTCAATGTGCATCCATCGTTGCTACCGTCATTTCCCGGTCTGGCCGCGTGGCGGCAGGCGCTGGATCACGGTGTGAAAGTGGCCGGCTGCACGGTGCATTTCGTGGATGCCGGCGTGGATTCCGGCGCGATCATCGGCCAGCAAACCGTGCAGGTGCTGGACCAAGACACGGCGGAAAGTTTGCATCAGCGCATTCATGCCGCCGAACATGAATTATATCCAAAATGCGTCGCGGCGATTGCGCGCGGGGAAATTTCCGTGGTCGGCCGGCGGGTGACTTGGAAAAAATAAAGCTCAAACATCTTCCTTGGCGCGCTGGGTCATCATCGTTTGGGCGCGCAGCAAATCGTGCAGCGTGACCAATCCAACGACATGGCCGGCGGGTTGGTCCAGCACCACGACAAATTCGTTGTCAGATGCGATCAGCAATTGCTGGAGTTTGCCGATGGTGTGTTCGCGCAGGCAGGCGGTCGCCGGCAATAATTTTGGAACCTGCTTTTCGGCCAATGATTTTTCGGCTTCCTCGCGCGTGAGCACGCCCTGCAGTTTGCCTTCGCACACCACGGGAAATTGGCGATACGGATGCGCGGCCAGCATTTTGCGCAGCTCGTTTTCCGCCAAGGCAGAAATGATGACGGGATGAAAATTGGCGATGGCGGAAACGGGGAATTGCTCCCAGCTTTGCAGATCGCGCGGCGGGCGGACGTGTTCGATGCGGTGGCCGTCCTGGTGCAGCAGCGCATCATAAAAATTGTGCGCGTTCATCCGGCGCGCGAGCGTCTGGCTAACGAGCGCCCCGAGCATGAGGGCGGGCACGAGGGAAAATTCCCGCGTCATCTCGAACACGATCAGGATGCCGGTGACCGGCGCCCAGACGACCGCGCCCAGGCACGCGCTCATGCCCACCACCGCCAGCGTCAGCATGTCGCCGCGCGACACGGCGAATTCCAGATTGAACAGGCCGGCGATGAGGATGCCGATCATGCCGCCAAAAAAAAGGTTCGGTGAAAAAATGCCGCCGCAGCCGCCCAAGCCGTAGCAGGAAAACGTGGCGATGAATTTGGTGAGCAACAGCACCCCCGCAAGCTGCCAGCCGATGTCGCCGGCCAGCGCGCTGGACAAATCATCGTAACCCAGGCTGAACACGCCGAGCCGTCCCGTTTGGCAGAACACCGCGGCGCCCAAAATCCAGGTGATGAGCGCCCCGATCACCGGCACTAGCCAGACGGGAATTTTACGGTTCTGTTTCACGCGCCCGCGCAGGCCGAGCGAAGCGCGTTGAAAATAAACTCCGACGAGGCTGGCCAGCGCCGCGACAATCGGCGTCAGCAAATAGCCGAACCACGTCGGCGCTTCCACGCCGGTCAATGTAAACGACGGCTGTTTGCCGATGATGCCGTGCACGACGAGCGCGCCGATGACCGAGGCGAGCAGCACCGAGCCGAGCAGCCGGCTGTTCAAGTCGCCGATGATCTCCTCGAGCACAAAGGTCGTGGCGGCCAACGGCGCATTGAAGGCTGCCGCCAATCCCGCCGCCGCGCCCGCCGCCGAAGCCGTGCGCCGGTTTTGTTTGGCCTCGCCGGCGAGCCCGGCCAGATTGGAGGCGATGGTCCCGGCGATTTGCACGCTGGGACCTTCGCGGCCGAGACTGGAGCCGCCGCCGACACTGATGATGCCGGCCAAAAATTTGACCCAAGCGACGCGCCACGGCACGGTTCCGAAATCTTTCCAAAAGGCGAGCTTGAGCTGGGGAATGCCGCTGCCGGCCGCTTCCCGGCAAAAGGAATTCAACAGCCAGCCGACCAGCAATGACGAGCCAACGAGCACGGCCAGGCTGCCGCCGAGAAAAATTATTGTGGAGTGATGCGACAGTTTCACGAGGCCCAAACGGTAAAGCCAGTTGATGCCGAGCTGGAACGCCACGGCCGCCGCGCCGGCCACGAGCCCGTAAAGACACGAAACCAAAACCGTGCGGCCGCGCGCGGGCAGGCGGGGCAAAAGTTGGTTCAGCTTGAAATAGTTCATGCGCCTTGGCGCTGCCAGACATCGGAATGGACGAAGCCGAAATTCGCGAGCCGCCGCTGCACGAGCCGGAAGCCGGCCTGCCGTAACAGCCGGTCCGGGGGCGTGAGCCAGTTGGCGGACAAGGACGTTGCCAGTTTGAAGCCCGCGTAAAGTGCCGCCAGAATAACACCTGCGCGCCAACGTCGCCAGCCGCGTTCCGGCAGCCGAAAATCGGTGAGCAGCCAGAGGGCTTCGGCGGTGGTGGCGGCGGCGAGCCGGGGCACGAGGGTTTGCAGTTGCTTGGCGGAAAAGCAATCGAGGAAAAAGTTGGTCACCACCAGGTCAAATCTTTCCGCCGGCGGCGGCCAGTCAAGCGCATCCATTTGCTCGAATTGGACACGCGCACTGGCAAATTGTTCATGCTGCAAACGTCGCCGCGTCTGGGTGATCATTCCCGCGCATGATTCGACGCACGTGATGTGGATGCCGGGATTGGCGCGCAGCAGGGCGACGAGAAATTTCCCGGTGCCTTCGCCGACCAGCAACGCGCGCCGGCAATTTTGGGTTTGCGCGAGAAAAGCGGTGCGACAGCGCTGCATCAGTCCGCCGGCGAACATTTTTTCGAGCCAGGAATAATGCGGCGCCAATCGGTCAAAGTTCATACAATGTTTTATCCATGTGCCGCGCGGGCCGGTTCCACCAGAAACAGGCAGCGATGCCGCCGCCGGCAAAAAATAAAACATCCCAGGGATCTGCGACGCCGATGTGAAAATAATCCGGGCCGATAATTTTGCACATCACGGACCAGATGAATAGGTGGGCAAGCATTTCGCGCCAGCCAGGCGGACGGTCATGGTTTCGCAAGCCGGTGAGATGCTGCAGCCATAGCACGACCGGAAGCGCGGCGGGCATCAGCAACAAATCGTCCAAATGCGAATGCAAGAACGGCCACGCCCAAGGCAGATGCGTGTGAACGGCTCCGGTCAAATGCGGGAGCACGAACAGTCGGTTCAGTGCGTAAGCCGCAAGGGACGACACGCAAAGCCGGTCGTGCAGATAACCGAAACGGTTCATAGCGCCAGCAGGACCAATCCGGTGGAGATTGCCAGCAGCGCTTTCAGCAATAAAATCATAATGGGGTCATGCTACTCCGGTCGGTATCAAGGGCCAGAATGTTTTTTAGCAGAATTCTTTTGGCGCGGTGCTTTTTTCTAACAGGATGCGCATTGGCCTAATTCTATGGTATTAAACTGGGCGGCGAATGGGCATCATTAGGCGGTCCGGCTAGCAGCGCGACATAATTTTTGCGTGGCGAAAGTCAAAAAATAGTTCGCCAGTGCGGGGCGTTGCGGGAAAACTGTGCGTTGAAAGAAATTTGAATGAAGAACAAATTACGTTTCGGTCTGCCGAAGGGCAGCCTGCAAGAAGCCACCATCGAAAAGATGGCCAAGGCCGGTTACAACATCCAGGTCAGCAGCCGCTCTTATCTGCCGTATGTGGACGATGAGGAGATGGAGATCCGCCTGATTCGCGCGCAGGAAATCAGCCGCTACGTCGAGCATGGTTATTTGGATTGCGGCATCACCGGCCACGACTGGATTGTCGAGAACGGCTCCAAGGTGCACGAGGTCGGGGAATTCATGTTCAGCAAAGTGTCGCGCAAGCCCGCGCGCTGGGTGTTGTGCGTGCCGGAAAATTCGCCGGTGAAAACGGTGAAGGATTTGGAAGGCAAACGCATCGCGACCGAAGTCGTGAACCTCACCAAAAAATATCTCAAGAAGCACGGCGTGAAGGCGGAGGTGGAATTTTCCTGGGGCGCGACGGAGGTGAAGGCGCACGAACTCGTGGACGCGATTGTTGAAGTGACCGAGACCGGTTCCTCGCTGCGCGCCAACAAGCTGCGCATCGTGGACGAATTATTGAGTTCCACGCCGCGTCTGATCGCAAATCTGGATGCATGGAAAAATCCGTGGAAGCGGCGCAAGATCGAGACGATGTCCATGCTGCTCAAAGGTGCATTGGACGCCGAGGCTAAAGTGGGTTTGAAAATGAACATCCAGCGCAAGCATCTGGAATCGCTTCTACGCAATTTGCCCGCGTTGCGCAATCCGACCATTTCGCAATTGAGCCTCGAAGGCTGGGTCGCGGTGGAAACGATCATTGATACGCATGTCGTGCGCGAATTGATTCCGCAGCTCAAGGCCGCCGGCGCGGAAGGCATCATCGAGTATCCGCTGAACAAAGTGGTTTACTGAGAAATTTTGATTGGCTTTGCGCCAATTTATGCTTAAATCATCCGTTCAATAATTTATGGGTTCACTCAAAAAACGCCGTAAGGCAAAAATTAATAAGCATAAACGTCGTAAGAAATTGCGCTTGAATCGTCACAAGAAGCGCACCTGGCAGAAATAGCTGCGGCGCGAACAATTCAACCGTCTGGGGTGCTGCCACGTCATCGCCGCAGACGGTCTTTTATTTTTCGGTGATGAATTATCGTTTCACCAAACATTATTCCCGCGAGGAGGCGCGGGCGTTGTTGCCGCAAATCCGCGAGTGGCTCGCCCAGATCGCGGAATCGCGCGCCGAGGTGGAACTCTACGACAAACGCCTCAGCGGACTCACGGCGGACGGGCAGGATACCGGCGGGGCCATCGTCAATAAATGGATCCGCGCCATTTCCTCGCTGCAATCGGTGTTGCTGGAATTTGAGCGCCGCGAAATTTTCATCAAGGATGTCGAGCGCGGCCTGCTGGATTTTCCCGCGATCATCGGCGGCAAGGAAGTTTTTCTCTGCTGGGAAGCGGACGAGGACGACGTGGAATTCTGGCATGACCTCGAAACTGGCTATGGCGGTCGCGAAAAGCTCGATTGAAATATAATCCTTTTGTGCGGCTTGAAACTTCGCGGTTTTGCCTCTAGCTTTCGCGCCTATGGAAAAAGTTGTCATCATCGGTTCCGGTCCGGCGGGTTGGACCGCCGCGCTTTACGCCTCGCGCGCGCAGCTTGCGCCGCTCGTGCTCACCGGCAAACAACCCGGCGGTTTGCTCACCACCACGAGCATCGTGGAAAATTTCCCCGGCTTTCCCGAAGGTGTGGACGGTTATGAATTGATGACGCGGATGCAGAAACAGGCCGAACGTTTCGGCGCGAAAACCAGTTTCGGGGTCGTCGAAGCGGTGGATTTTTCCAAAAAACCTTTTGCGCTCACCGTGGACGGCGAAAAAGTCGAAGCGGAAACCGTCATCATCGCCACCGGCGCGGGGCACAAACATCTCGGTGTGCCGGGCGAACATGAATTGGAAAACAAAGGCACGACGTATTGCGCGACCTGCGACGGCGCGCTGCCGATGTTCCGCAACCAAGCGCTCGTGGTCGTCGGCGGCGGCGATTCCGCGTGCGAAGAGGCTTCGTATCTCACGCGGTTTGCTTCCGTGGTTTATTTGATCCATCGCCGCGATTCGTTGCGCGCGTCCAAAATCATGGCCGACCGCACGCTGGCAAATCCAAAGATCAAACCGATTTGGGATTCGGCGGTGACGGAAGTGCTCGATGTGAAACAAGATCGCGTGACCGGCGTGAAATTGAAAAATCTCAAGACCGGTGTGGAATCCGTTTTGGACTGCGCGGGCGTTTTCATCGCCATCGGCCATGTGCCGAACACGAATATTTTCAAAGGCCAGATCACGACCGACGAAAATGGTTTCATCGTGCCGGCGCAGGGCACGATGACGAACGTGCCGGGCGTTTTTGTCGCCGGCGATTGCGCCGATCACGTTTATCGTCAAGCCGTCACTGCGGCGGGCGCGGGTTGCGCGGCGGCGATTGACTGCGAACGTTTTCTCGCGGCGGAAAATCAGTAACCGAAAATTAAGTTTGGTTCGCCTGGGTCGTCTTCACTTCGTTCGAATCAACGAGCGAAATTAATTTCGCGCAACCGAAAAAGCAGTGCATTGTGCAATGTTTTTTTGCGGCTGCGCGAATTTTTTTAACGCCCAACAATTGCTCGTAACCATCCCGCGCATAGTTCGTCATGGAAGGAGGTTATTACTATTTGACAGACGGAAAATTTGAGGAATTGTGGGTTGGTAAACCAACACAATTAAATTTTTTTATGCCCAAGCCAATCAATGTGCTGGTCGTCGAGGATTCGGAGAATGACACGGAATTGTTGTTGCGCGAGTTGCAGCGAAATGGTTACGCGCCGCGGCATTGCCGCGTGGATACGGCCGAAGCCTTGCGCGCCGCGATCGAGCAGCACCCGTGGGACGTGGTGGTTTCCGATTATGGCATGCCGCAGTTTAGCGGCGCCGAGGCGTTGAAGGTGTTCACGGAATTCAAGCGCGACTGTCCGTTCATTTTTGTTTCGGGCACTTTGAGCGAGGATGCCGCCGTGCGCATGGTGAAGAACGGTGCGGCGGATTTCATCATGAAAGGTAACCTGCATCGTTTTGTTCCCGCGCTGGAGCGGGAACTGGAATCCGCGCGCAGCCGTTACGCCGGCCGCACGGCGGAAATGGCCACGCAACATCTCGCGGCCATCGTGAGTTCCAGCAACGATGCCATTTACACGTGCAATCCCGACAGCTTTATCACCAGTTGGAATCCCGCCGCCGAGCAGCTTTTCGGTTATTCCGCCGAGGAAATCATCGGGCGTTCCTTCGCCGTCCTGTTTCCGTTGTCCCGCCGCGATGAATTATTGCACAGCATGACACACATCCGCCGCGGTGAATTGGTGGCGCTTTGCGACACTGAACGGCTGCACAAAGATGGCCGCATCCTGCCGGTTTCAACTTCCATTTCGCCCGTCCAAAATAAAAAGGGCGAATACCTCGGGGCATCGGTCATTGATCGCGACATTGCCTATCAGCGCAAGCAAGAGCGCATCCATTTGCAATTGATTGCCGAACTCACGGAAGCGCTGCGGCAATCCCAAACCTTGGATGATGATCTGCGGATTTGCGCCGCCTGCAAGCGCGTGCACAACGAGGATGGCAATTGGTTGCAGGTTGAAAATTATCTGGCCCTCAAATCGAATTCCTTTATTTCCCACGACATTTGTCCGACTTGCGACCTCAAATACGCGAACCAGACGGAGTCGGAATCCTCGCCGGTTTTACCCGCAAAAGAAAATTTGCCCGCATAGAAAAATAATCCTTGGGTTTCTTACCCAGATTACTGCGGCGGAATTTCGATTTGCATTGCAGGAAAGTTTGAAATTTTGCTGCCCAATGGAATGGCCTGAAGAACCGCTTTTTATAAACGATGCTGCACAAAAACACCCCGATCCAAAAAAAATTGATGGCCGTGATTTTGCTGACCACGACGCTGGCGCTGCTGGTGTCCGGCCTCGGCTTCATCACCTTCGAAATTATAACGATTCGGGGAAACATGATGCGCGCCTTGGAAACGCGGGCGAATATCATCGCGCCCAACATCCAGAATTCCCTGTTGCGACGGGAACCGGCGGCGGCGAACGCCGTCTTGAGCGGCTTGCAGAAAGATCCACGCATGATCTCGGCGTGCGTGTTTGATGATGCGGGCCGCCTTTTTGGGCGTTATCCGGCCACCGCTCCGGATGACGCGTTTCCGCGCTCACCGGATGAAGCCGCGGATCATTTTGGCCGCGATTTTGTCACGGCCGTTTCGCCGGTGCTGCTGGACGGCCGTCAGCTCGGAACGATTTATTTGAAATCAAATCTTTCCGCGTTGACCGAACGCTATTCCGGTTACGCGATGATCTCGGCGACGATCCTGTTGTTCTCGCTGCTCACGGCGTTTTTTGTTTCCAAGGCGCTGCAAAAGCAAATCTCGTTGCCCATTCTCACTTTGGCGGACACCGCGCGGGCCGTTTCGGAACACGGGGATTATTCCGTGCGCGCCACCAAGCACGGCGCGGATGAACTGGGTTTGCTCACCGACACGTTCAACCACATGCTCGCGCGCATCCAGGAGCAGAATCGCGGGCTGCGGCAGCTCGCCGCGATCATCGAAGCCACCGATGACGGCATCATTAGCAAAACGCTCGACGGCATCATCACCAGTTGGAATCCCGGTGCGGAAAAACTTTTTGGCTACCGCGCCGATGAAGTGATGGGCAAATCGGTGATCATGATCATTCCCCAAGAACTCGTGCATGAAGAAGCCGAGATCCTCAAACGGTTGACGCGCGGGGAATCCATTGAACATTTCGAAACCGTGCGCCTCCGCAAAGACGGTTCGCGGCTGAACATTTCCGCCAGCATTTCCCCCATCAAGGATGCGTCCGGAAACGTGGTCAGCATCTCCAAGATCGCCCGCGACATCACGGCGCAAAAGCGCGCGGAGGCGCAAATCCAGCAGCTCAATGCCGACTTGGAGCAGCGGGTGATCGCGCGCACTGCGGAACTCCAAGCAGCCAATCGCGAGCTGCAACACAGCCGCGCCGAACTCAAAAGCATTTTTGAATCCTTGCCCGGCCTTTATTTGGTGCTGACGCCCGAGTTGGAGATCGTTTCCGTGAGCGATGCTTATTTGAATGCGACGATGACCACGCGCGCGGGCATTTTGCATCGCAATTTGTTCGACGTTTTTCCCGATAATCCGGCGGACAAGAATGCCGACGGCGTTTCCAATCTGCGCGCTTCGTTGGACCGGGTGAAACAAAACGGCACCGCGGACACCATGGCCATCCAAAAATACGATGTGCGCCGGCCGGACGGCGTGTTTGAAGAACGCTATTGGAGTCCGATCAACTCGCCGGTGTTCGGAGCGGATCGCGAGATCAAATATATTGTCCACCGCGTCGAAGAAGTGACCGAGTTCATGCGCCGCAAGGGGCAGATGGCGAGCAATGGCAACGCCGCGCTCAGCGCCCGCGTCCAGCAGATGGAAGCGGAGATTTTTCAAAGCTCCCAAAAACTTCAGGCGACCAACCAGCAATTGGAGGCCGCGAACAAGGAATTGGAAGCGTTCAGTTATTCGGTTTCCCACGACCTGCGCGCGCCTCTGCGGGCCGTGGATGGTTTTTCGCAGGCGGTCGAAGAAGATTACGCGGCGCAACTGCCCGAGGAAGGCCGGCGTTATTTGAAAACCATCCGGCAAGGCGCGCAACGGATGGGCAGACTGATTGATGATCTGCTGACCTTTTCGCGCTTGAGCCGCAAACCGATGCTGCCGCAGGCGGTCAACATGGACACGCTCGTGGCCGAAGTGTGGGAAGAATTCGGCGCAGTGAATGATGGCCGGCAGATTCAATTTCACCGTGATCCGCTGCCAAGTTGTCTCGGCGACCGTGCGTTACTGCGGCAGGTCTGGACCAACCTGCTGGCGAACGCGCGAAAATATACCGGCCAACGTGACGTGGCCGAGATCGCCGTGGGTTGCACGCTGCAGGACGGCGAGCCGGTTTATTTTATCCGCGACAACGGCGCCGGTTTTGATATGCAATATGCGGATAAATTGTTCGGCGTATTTCAGCGGTTGCATCACGCGCATGAATTTGAAGGCACCGGCGTCGGCCTGGCCATCGTGCAGCGCATCATCCATCGCCATGGCGGCCGCATTTGGGCCGAATCCGCGCCGGATCAGGGCGCCACTTTTTATTTCACCATCCAAACTGAAAAAACTGCATGACTGAAAATTCCATCGTTGAAATATTGATTGTCGAGGACACCGCCGAAGATCTGGAACTGACGCTGCGGGCTTTGCGCAAAGCCAATGTCTCCAATCGCATCCAGATCGCCCGCGACGGCGTGGAGGCGTTGGAATTTGTTTTTTGCGAGGGACCGCACGCCGAACGAAAGATTGAAAACATCCCGAAAGTCATTTTGTTGGATTTGAAACTGCCCCGGCTGGATGGCGTCTCCGTTTTGAAACGCATCAAGACCGACCCGCGCACGCAAAGCATACCCGTCGTTGTGCTCACTTCTTCGAAAGAACAAAGCGATGTCGTGGAGAGTTATAAATTGGGCGTGAACAGCTACATCGTCAAACCGGTGAATTTCGAGGGCTTCATGAAAGCCGTCCAGGATTTGGGTTTATATTGGCTGCTGCTGAATCAATCGCCCAAGATGGAATCGTGATGTCGGGCGGCTTCCGCGCGCCGCCTTTTTGGCATCCGTTTGGGGCCGTTTTTTCCGCTGCGCGCGCAAGATTTGGCAGGGTTTTGGCAACGGCGTGTCTGAATTCTTCGTTGACCGGGCAGGGTTCGTTGGTAGAATTTTGCGATCGGTTTGAGGAAATTCAATCCACCACCAAATCAAAATAATAAAATAATCATTATGCCAGTCAAAGTAGCCATCAACGGGTTCGGTCGCATCGGGCGCCTCGTGTTTCGCGCGATCGCTGAACAAGGTCTTCTCGGCAAGGAAGTCGAAGTCGTCGCGGTCGGGGACATCGTTCCCGCCGACAATCTGGCTTATCTGCTCAAATATGATTCCACCCAGGGACGCTTCGCCGGCACCGTCAGCTCCAAAAAATCCGCCGCCGACAAGACCGAAGACGATGTCCTGATCGTCAATGGCAAGGATATTCACGTCGTCAGCGCCAAGACACCGGCGGAATTGCCGTGGAAAAAATTTGGCGTGGACATCGTCATCGAATCCACCGGACTTTTCACCGACGCCGACAAGGCGAATCCCAAATCCGCCTACGGCCACATCACCGCCGGCGCGAAGAAAGTCATCATTTCCGCCCCGGCGAAAAACGAGGACATCACCATCGTCATGGGCGTCAACCACGAGAAATACGACGCGGCCAAGCACACCATCATTTCCAACGCGAGCTGCACCACCAACTGCCTCGCGCCCGTCGTCCATGTTCTGCTCAAGGAAGGCTTCGGCATCGAAGAAGGCTTGATGACCACCATCCACAGCTACACCGCCACGCAAAAAACCGTGGACGGTCCGAGCAAGAAAGATTGGAAAGGCGGCCGCAGCGCGGCCATCAATATCATTCCCGCCTCGACCGGTGCGGCGAAAGCGACTGCGCTTGTTTGCCCCGAAGTCAAAGGCAAGCTCACCGGCATGTCGTTCCGCGTGCCGACGCCGACGGTTTCCGTCGTCGACCTCACCGTGCGCACCGTCAAGGAAACCAGTTACGCCGAGATTTGCGCCGCGATGAAAAAGGCGAGCGAGACCTATCTCAAAGGCGTCCTCGAATACACCGGCGACGAAGTCGTCAGCACCGATTTCATCCACGACAAGAATAGTTCGATCTTTGACGCCGGCTCCGGCATCGAGCTGAATAAAAAATTCTTCAAGCTCGTGAGCTGGTATGACAATGAATGGGGTTATTCCAACCGCGTGGGCGACCTGCTGAAATACATCATCGGCAAAGGCCTGTAAGCGAAATTAAAATTCAAAACGGCGGACTGGCAACAGTCCGCCGTTTTTTTTGTTTTTGATTTGTCACAGTTGACAAATTACTTCTTAGTCTGCGGCTCGTTTTGAATCACATTTTTCTTTTCCAATTTTTCCAGCTTCGGCGCGATGACCACCTGGCAATAGCCCTGGTTGGAATTGTTGTCGTAGTATTCCTGGTGGTAGTCCTCGGCGACGTAAAATTTCTTCAATGGCACGATCTCCGTCACGATGGGATTGCGGAAATTGGCCTGCGCTTCCAGCTTGGATTTTTCCGCGATGAGTTTTTGTTTCTCGTCGCGATACAAAATGATCGAGCGATACGACGTGCCTTCGTCCGCGCCCTGACGGTTCAAGGTGGTCGGGTCGTGCGCCTGCCAAAAAACCTCCAGCAGCTTGGCGTAAGAAAGTTTCGCGGGATCAAATTCGATCTCGGTCACCTCGGCGTGGCCCGTCGTCTCGGTGCAGACCTCGCGGTAAGTCGGATTTTCCGTGGTGCCGCCGGCAAAACCGCTCTTCACGGACACGACGCCAGGCAGGCGTTCAAAGACGGCTTCCATGCACCAGAAACAGCCGCCGCCGAGATCGGCGAGTTCCGTTTTATTTATGCCAGTGGTGTGCGAATCTGAATCATTCATAACATTTTTGGTTGGAGTCATTGGTTGCTCGGCGCGCGAACAGGAAATTGTCAGAACGGTGATGGCCAGCAAGGTTGAAAAAATTTGTTTCATTTGATTTCTTTGTCTCCTGTTTGGTCGTGCCGGAACCAGAAACCTTACACCAGGTTTCATTCTTCCGCTTCCGGTTTGTCGAGATATTCGCCGGGCGGCAGGTCGCCGAATTTTTCAAAATGTTCTGGCTTGAGCGGCTCGGAAATGACGTGCTCGGCGTTGAACCATTTGCCCAGGTCCACCAGCTTGCAGCGTTTGGAACAAAACGGCCCGAAATTCCCCGCGAACCAGTCGCCCGACTTTTTACAGGTTGGACATTTGACCGGCCGCATTTTTCATTTGGTGGCGGCGGCGATCGCCTTGAGATCGGCGACCACGCTGGCGGCGTCATCCGCTGAAGCTCCCGCGCTAGTCAAAATTTTCTGCGCATCGTCGCCCAGCATCTGCTGCTGCGCGGAGGTAAGGTGGGAACTGTTGAAGAGCGCATGAACATCGCGCGCCAGCTTGGTCTGCTGTGCCGCGGGAATTTTTTTGCCGCTTGCGGCGGCGATCAAATCATCCGCCAATTTTTTAACCAGACCGGAGGCGGGTTTGGTGCCTTGCGCCGCCGCGGACAAATTGTTCAACAGGGAAATTTTCTGCACCGTATCCGGTTCCGCGTTGGTGGCGGCGTTGAACGCGGCCACATCGGCGCGCAAATCGGCGACGTTCTGCAGTGTCGCCGCGAGCGCCGGGTCCATCGGCGCGGCGCTGGCGGGCGGCGGAGTCACTGCGGCAGCCGCCGGACCGGCCAGCTGTTGAATGCGCTGTTGCTCCGCTGCGTTTTGGTCGCTCGCGCGAACCGCCTGCTGCCGGGCCATCACATACGGATCAGCCATCGCGGTGCCGACCGCGAACGCCGCGCAAGAAAAGATGGCGACCAGTTTCATGGTTCAATGATTGGCGATGAGCGGCCGATTCAGCAACGAAATATAATCTTCCAACACGCGTTCCGTTTCCTCGAGCATCGGGTCGATCGCCGTCGGCGATTTCCTTTTCGCGGCGGCTTCCGCCGGTTTAGATTTTGCGGGCAGGGTGCCGGTCACGGCATTGGTTTCCGCCGCGTCAATGTGTTCCACTAAGCCCGGCTGGTCGGCGTTCTCCACGGTGACATCGTAAATTTTTATTCCCGATGGCGGACGGGTGGCGCGTTCCTTTTCACGTTCAATGTTCAGCGTTGCGTTGCGTTCGCGTTCCTTGATGGCCTCGCGTTCGTTGAGCGGCGCAGTTTTGTCCGCCTGCATTTTTTGGAACTGGTCGATGTCCTGCCGGATGTAGGCAAAATCCTGATTGGTCGCCAGCCGCGCGTCGGAACGCTGATGCAACGTGTCGAGGTAGGGTTGCACGAGATTCAATTTGTCGTATTTCGCCGGCTTGATCGTGTCCCACGGCAGCGGATTATCCAGCGCCGTTTCGCCGGCATAAGTCGAATAGTTCAGCACGTCGGGAAAAATGATATCCGGCACGACGCCTTTCAATTGCGTGGACGCGCCGCTGACGCGATAGAATTTTCGGATCGTGATCTTGATGGTGCCGGGATCATTCGTCGCGCTGGCGGTGGCCGGCCAGACGAACGGACGCAACTGGTTCAAATTTTGCACCGTGCCCTTGCCGTGCGTCGAAACATCGCCGACCACCAGCGCGCGGCCATAATCCTGCAACGCCGCCGCCGCGATTTCGGAAGCGGACGCGCTGTAACGATTGATCATCACCACGAGCGGGCCGTCATAAAGCACGCTCGGATCGGTGTCCGAATCCACCGTGACATTGCCGTCCGGATTGCGCGCCTGCACCACCGGGCCGTCTTTGATGAACAAACCGGTGAACTTGATGGCTTCTTCCAGCGAGCCACCGGGGTTGCTGCGCAAATCCAAAATGATGCCGGAAACATTTTCGGCCTTTAACTTTTTGATCAGCTTCTCGACATCATCGGAAGTGTATTTGGGCGTGGAATGTCCTTCGTTGCCGGGCGCGGGAATCGTGGCGTAAAACGAGGGCAGGTCAATGACGCCGATCCGGTTCGTGCCGCCGTGGCCGTCGGGCCGTTCGATCAACTGCGCCTTGGCCTCGGCATCTTCGAGTTTGATTTCGTCACGCACCAGCGTGACCACGCGCCGCGCCGAGCGGTCTTCCGCCGGACTGATGGTCAACCGGACTTCGGTGTTTTTCGGCCCGCGAATTAACTGCACGACTTTTTCCAATTCCATGTCCACCACATCCACCGGCGGTTTGCTGCCTTGCGCGACGGCGACGATGCGGTCGTTTTCATTGAGCGCCTTGCTTTTGTTCGCCGGTCCGCCGGGCACGAGCGAGCGGATCGTGCAGTAACCGTCATCTTCCGAGAGTTGCGCGCCGATGCCGAACAGCGAGAGGCTCATGTTGATGGAAAAATCCTGCGCGTGCGGCGCGCTGAAATAATCGGAATGCGGATCGTAGGCGTGGGCGAGCGCGTTGAGATACACTTGCAAAACATAATCGCTGTCCACATTCGTCAGCGAGCGTTCCATCCAGCGGTTGTGGCGTTCGAGATTGGCAACGATGTTGGTGGCGGCATCGGCGGGCAATTTCACGGTGAAGGTGCCGTTTGTTTCCGAAATCTCGCGCGACAATTTGTCCTGCAAATATTCGTAGCGCAATCGCTGCCGCCAGAGATTTTCCGCTTCGTCCAAATCCTTGGGAAACGGTTCGTGCCGGCGATCAAGCTCGATTTTTTCGTCCGTGTTGAATTTGAATTTATCCTGCGCGAGCAAGTCGTTCACATAAACGGCATGTTGTTGAAACCGGTCGGCGTAACGCTGGTAGATCACAAAGGCGGGCGTGAGGTCGGCCTTGCCTTGTCCGCCGGTCGTCAGCACGTCCAGGTTCGTGCGGAAGTGGGCGAACTCTGCGAGATCGGACTGGAGAAAATTTTCGTGACGCGGATCCAGCGAGTCGATGTAGCCGTCGTAAAATTTCGCGGATAAATCCTTGTCGAGCGGGCGTTGCAGATAATGAAATTCTTCCAGCAACCGGGCCGCGACATACGCGATGCGCGGGTCATTCGGGCCGGGTTTGAGGCGCGTGTCCAAGCCAGACAATGGCGGCAGCGTGGCTTGTTTGGCCGTTTCGCAGCCCGCCCAGATGGCGAGACCGGCGAAAACGGCGAACATTAAAAGGCGATTAAAACGCATGGCGATTTGCACAATTTGACCCAAGATAGCCCAATTCGTTCACTGAGGAAAACAAAATGCGTTGCGCGCCTGAAAGTTTTGAGCAAAAAGTGGATTGCGTTTGTCTGTCCAATCCAGAATCATACCAACTCGCTTATGAACAGAATGAAAACAATAATTTTTGCAACCGCACTTGGATTTGGCCTGACTCCCTTCGTCATGGCTGACGGCACGAACCAACTTACCGATGAAAAATCCCGCGTCAGTTATGCCATCGGCATGATGCTGGGTCACAACTGGCAGCAACAAGGTTTGGACGTGGACCCGGATCTCGCCGCGCGCGCGATCAAGGACATTCAGACGAGCAACACCACCTTGCTCACGCAGGCCGAGATGCAGGAAACGCTCACGGCCTTCCAAAAAGAATTCAAAGTCAAACAGCAGAAAATGCAGGCCGAGAAAGCCGCCAAAAATAAAATTGAAGGCGACGCTTTTCTCGCCGCCAACAAAAACAATCCCGGCGTCGTCACATTGCCGGACGGTTTGCAATACACGGTCATCACTACCGGTTCCGGCCAAGTGCCGCTGGCCAGCGACACGGTCTCGGTAAATTATCGCGGCACGCTGATTGACGGCACCGAGTTCGACAGTTCTTATAAACGCGGCCAGCCGGCTTCCTTCCCGGTCGGCGGCGTGATTCACGGCTGGACCGAGGCTTTGGAAAAAATGAACGTCGGTTCCAAGTGGAAATTATTTGTGCCGGCCGCGCTCGCTTACGGCGAACAAGGTCGTCCCGGCATTCCACCAAATTCGGTTTTGATTTTTGAAGTGGAGTTGTTGTCGGTGCAATCGGCTCCGCCCCCGCCGCCGGCCGCCATGGCCCCGCAACCGCTGACGAGCGACATCATCAAAGTGCCAAGCGCCGAAGAAATGAAAAAAGGCGCGAAGATTGAGCAGATCAAGGCGGAAGACCTGCAGAAATATACCTCACAGACAAATCATTAAGCGGCATTTTTGAACGCGCGCCCGCCGTTCGTGTCAATTTTTCAGTATATGAAATTGACGAGAACTTTTATCGGCCTGTCTTCGGCACTCGTGGCCATGGTGGTCATGCTGGCGGTTGGACGCTTCACCTTGTGGGCGCGCGATAATTCTCCGGTCATCCGGGTCGAAACGACGCCGGTCAACCGCGACATTCGTTCCGGCACCAGCTACGCGCCCATCGTCAAAAAAGCCGCGCCGAGCGTTGTCAACATTTTCACCACGCACTTCGTCAAGGAACGCCAGTATCGGGACCCGCGTTTCAATAATCCGCTGTTCCGTCAGTTTTTTGGCGATCCGTCGGACGGTGACAGCCGGGAGTTGACGCGCCGCGAACAAAGTCTTGGTTCGGGCGTCATCGTTTCGCCGGATGGTTATATTCTTACCGCCAATCATGTAGTCGAGGATGCCGATGAAATCAAAGTCGCGGTGGCCGACAACAAAAAGGAATATACCGCGCGCGTCATCGGCAAGGACCGCGCGACGGACGTGGCGGTTCTGAAAATTGAAGCCAAAGATTTGCCGGCGGTTACGCTCGCGGACAGCGATTTATTGGAAGTCGGCGATGTGGTTCTCGCGATTGGCAATCCGTTCAACGTCGGCCAGACGGTGACGATGGGCATTGTCAGCGCGGTGGGCCGCAACGGCCTGCCGGGCTTCAATCAATATCAAGATTTCATCCAGACCGACGCCGCGATCAATCCGGGCAATTCGGGCGGCGCGCTCGTGGACGCCGAAGGGCGATTGGTCGGCATCAATACGGCGATTGTGAGTCCGAGTGGCGGCAACAACGGCATCGGCCTCGCGGTGCCGATCAACATGGCGCGGTCAGTGCTCGAACGCCTTCTCAGCGGCGGCAAAATCACGCGCGGTTATCTCGGCATTTTGCCGCAAGACGTGGACGCCGGTCTCGCCGCCCAATTTAATCTGGCGGATCAAAATGGCGCGCTCATCGGCGATGTGGTTCCCGACGCGCCCGCGGCCAAAGCCGGTTTAAAATCCGGCGACGTGATCATTTCCATCAACGGCAAAGCGATTGCCGACGCGCATGGTTTGCAGCTCACGGTTTCGGAATGCGCGCCCGGTTCGGCGGCCACCGTAAAATTTATTCGCAACGGCGCCAGCAAAACCATTGTCATCACGCTCGGCGAATTGCCCGGGGGCTACAGCCCGGACAACGAAGAGCCGAGCACGCCGGAAACCGGCAGTGTCAAAACGGACGCGCTGGATGGGGTCACGGTGGCCGATCTCGAACCGGAAGTGCGCGCGCAATTGCATGTGCCCCCGAAAGTGCAGGGCGCGCTCGTCACCGACGTGGACGCCAGTTCCAATGCTGCGGCGGCCGGCCTGCAACCGAACGATCTCATCGTGGAAATCAACCGCCGCGCGGTGACCAATTCCGATGACGCCGTGCGGCTCGGCAAGTCCGCGCAAGGCGACCAGATTCTGCTGAAGATTTGGCGGCGCAACGGAAATTTTGCCGCCACGCGCTACTTGAGCGTCGACAACACCGCGCACGCCCGATAAACCGGTCCGGTTTATGGCCGTGCGGTGCGCGCAGATTTATTCCGTGATGGAAATTTTCCCCCCGATTATTTTTCGTTTGCGGCTTTGACAAATCGCCGCCGGCGGGCAAATTCATTTCCCATGGCTGCCTACAAAGATTATTACAAAACCCTCGGCGTCCCGCGCACCGCGACCGCCGACGAGCTGAAAAAATCCTTCCGCAAGCTCGCGCGCGAACATCATCCCGACGTGGCGAAGGACAAAAAAAAGTCCGAGGAAAAATTCAAGGAAATCAACGAGGCCTACGAGGTGCTGTCCGATCCGACCAAACGCAAAAAATATGATGAGCTCGGGGCAGACTGGAAATCGGGCGCGGATTTTCGTCCGCCGCCCGGCCACGGCGGTTTCAGCGGCGGCCAGGGTTTTCGCGGCGGTCGCACGATGAGCGAGGAAGACATCCAGGCGCATTTTGGCGGCACCGGGTTCAGCGATTTTTTTGAGCAGATGTTCGGCGCGCGCCGCGGCGGCCGGGACAGTTTTGCCCCGCACGCCGACGTGGCCGAACGCGGTCATGATGTGGAAGGCGACATCCTCGTGACTTTGCAAGAAGCCGCCACCGGTTCCATCCGCTCGGTCACCGTCCAACACGGCAATCGCAACGAAACGCATCAGGTGCGCATTCCCGCCGGTGTGACCGAAGGACAAAAATTGCGCCTCAGCGGGCGCGGCGCGAGCGGCAGTGGCGGCGGTGAAGCCGGTGATTTATATCTGAACGTGCGGTTCGCGAAGCATCCCGATTTCGATCTCGACGGTCACGACTTGGTCCATGAACTGGAACTCGCGCCGTGGGAAGCCGCGCTCGGCGCGGAAGTTTCCGTGCCGACGCTTGATGGCCGCGTGAAATTAAAAATCGCCGCGGGCACGCAAAGCGGCCAGAAATTGCGCGTGCGCAATCGCGGCTTGCCGTTGCGCGATGGCACGCACGGCGATCTGATTGTGGTCGCGCAAATCGCCGTGCCCGCCAAGCTTTCCGACGCGGAAAAAAAACTCTGGGAACAGCTCGCGCGCGAATCAAAGTTCAATCCGCGAACGTGAAACGGGAGGGATGGGGTGTCGCCGTTCCCCAATGGAAAATGGGACGCCGACACGGCGTCCCTCCCAAATATGAAAACCATTCTCATCACCGGCGTCTCGCGCGGACTCGGCCGCGCGCTGGCGGAAGAATTCATCCGCCTCGGCCACGTCGTCCTCGGCTGCGGCCGCTCGGCCAAAGACATCGCGCAGTTGGCGAAACAATTTCCCGCGCCAAACCATTTTGCCGTCGCGGATGTGGCGTCGGACGAACAAGTCGCCGTGTGGGCGAAGACGATTTTGGCCACGCACGCCGCGCCGGATCTGCTGCTCAACAATGCCGCGCTCATCAATCGCAACGCGCCGCTGTGGAAAATTTCCGCGCAGGAATTTTCCGCCGTGATGGACGTGAACATCAAAGGCGTGGCAAACGTCATCCGCCATTTTGTGCCGGCGATGATCGCGCGGCGCAGCGGCATCATCGTGAATTTCAGCTCCGGCTGGGGCCGCTCGGCGGACGCGGACGTCGCGCCGTATTGCGCGACGAAGTGGGCGATTGAAGGACTCACCGCCGCGCTCGCGCAGGAACTGCCGCCCGGCCTGGCCGCCGTGCCGCTCAATCCCGGCATCATCAACACCGCCATGCTGCAAAGCTGTTTCGCCAGCGGTGCCAATAATTATCCTACTGCGGCAGCGTGGGCCAAAACTGCGGTGCCGTTTCTGTTGAAGATAAATTCTGCCGACAACGGAAGGCAACTGACCGTGACTGGCGTTTGAATTTTTATGGAAGACTTGATTGTCGCCATTCTTCAAGGAATTTTTGAATTTGTCCTGGAAATTTTTTCTTTCACCCCCTTTGATTTTATTCCCTCTTCTGCTGATCGGCGACACTCAGAATCTCTTTGGGAAAAGTGTGTCGCTTGGTTGGTTGTTGGATGCGGCTTGGCGGCCATCTCGATGCTATTTTTGAAACGCACATGGATTTCTCACCCCACGTTGCGAATGGCCAATTTGGCATTGGCGCCAATTACCTCCGCATTTATTTCGCAAGCCATTGCTCGTTTTCGCAGCCGCCGTGATGAGTCAATCATTCCGCGCAATCATTTTTGGCAGGCGTTTTGGTTTACACTTGGAATCGTTACGGTTCGATTCGCCTATGCCGTCTGAGGCTGAAATAGGCGGTGCATGCTTTTCAAAATTGTGCCAGCGGCTTGACCGGCTTGGACGCTCGCTTTAGGCTGCAGCAAATGGCAAACGCCAAAAAAATCAAACGCAAGGCCGCGCTGCTCGGCATCGGCCTGGATTCCGACGGCAGCAAGCGCATCACCACCGGGCCAAACTTCGCGCTCGTCGGCGGCTCGCAGGAAACGCATGAGCAGATGACCGAGAAGGCCATCAAGATCAACGAAAAGCTCAAGGCGCGCGGAAAAAAGCTCGAGGATGTCAGTCACGAAGAATTCGACGACATCGCGCACGAGGTCGGCTTGAAAAAAGTTACGCCCCAAAAACCTTCGCGGTGAAAACGGTCATCCACTGGTTCCGCCGCGATTTGCGTGTTTCGGACAACACGGCTTTGAGCGAGGCGGCCAAGCGCGCGGAAACCGTCATCCCCGTTTTTATTTTTGAGGACGCGTTTCGCACCGGCCCGGATGTGGGCGCGGCGCGTTTGGGGTTTTTGCTGCAATCCGTGGAGTCGCTGCGCAAAAATCTTTTGGAACTTGGGCACACACTCGTGATTCGCTGCGGCAAGTCCGAGGAAATTTTACCGGCGCTGTGCGGGGAAACCGCCGCGCACGCTGTCTTTGCGAACAAGCGTTACGAACCTTACACGCAGAAACGCGACGAACGCATCACGGCGGCGCTGCTGAAAATCGGCGTCGGTTTTGAATTGTTAAAAGATGCGGTCGTGTGGGAAGAAACGGAGGTTTTAAATTTGTCCGGCAAGCCTTACACGGTTTTCACGCCGTATTCCAAGGCGTGGAAAGCGAAAGCGATTCCCCCGCCGCGTTTGAAATTAAGAATCCAGAATCCAGAATCCAGAATCCAGAAATTTCGTTCGGAAAATCTTCCGGGCACGCCGGAAGAAGTCGGTCATCCGCTCACGCAAAAAATTCCACCGGGCGGCGAGCGCGCGGCGCTGGAATTG